>BNJU01003609.1_pt1 | contig 246954 bp, 326 predicted proteins | sample 8539281 | NCBI WGS metagenome assembly BNJU01 (sample SAMD00202456, study PRJDB9452) | human saliva metagenome | isolation source: human saliva | place: Japan | reverse complement strand
GAAGCATGTATTGCTTGGCAGGTTAGATTTTACAAATTTATAGATGCTACGTGGGGCTATTAAGAAGTGGGGAAGTTAACGGTTTGGTTCAGCTTTAGTATTGCTTTTATGGCGTGATTTGTTTAGGCAAGACAGATGATTTGTCATGAATTTTCATTCCGTTCCTACAAAAATCCAATTGTCGTGATTCTAACATCATTTCATTGGCCGCTTATTGTTCCGCGCCACTCTTTGTTTGATGGTGACGAGGCGAAGTGATGTCAGCACCACCGGTTTGCCGGCAAAACCTCTATTAAAAATGCTTTACGTGCGCGCGTTTGTCGCCGTCACCGTATTGGCTTTAGTATTAGTCTTATCTAGGGGGAAGTTAGTGGTTAATCAGAAAATCCAAAACGTTCAAAACGAACCACCTGTCTGGTTAATGTCCAGCGCCGGGTAGGCATGATAAGCGGGACTTGCTTTTCCTGTGCTCATTCCTCTATTCTCGGCTTATTATTGCCTTTCGGCTTAGTCAGCCCTGATAACATCATCGCTTTGCCCATCATTGATAGGGCTAGTGATTCTAGCCCCAACCATTTTCCCCAATGTGGGCAGGCTTTAATTGCGTCCATCACGGTATGCACGACATCAAAAGTCCATGTACCGGCCGGCGGATTTATTTTCTACGGCTTAGCGACACTTTATAGTGTCATCGTGCTATTTGCCGTGTTCAACTTATAATGTCTCATCTCACGAAAAACCCCGTCATCGGGAGTTTTTGTTTCACCTATTTCACAGCACGACATAAAGTCAGCTATCTTGCGCAAGTGAATGGTGATAAAAAGCGATCTGTCCAAATTTTGAAATTCAGACCACAGTGCGGTCATTTTTAAATCCAAAATAGAGTAGTGTGTCGTTTCTTTTCTCCCTTTTGTGTTTATCATCACTTTGAATATCTCACATTTACCTCATTTATTAGGTAATATATCGCCTTTTAAATCCGATATAATTAGTCAGGTATTTTACTTGAATCGTAAAATCTCAATGTGTCTGACACAAATTATTAAGTTATCAATATTTTCATTTTTCTCAAGGACTGATCAAATGACAGTACAAAAAGTTCTGTACTCTGTTAATGCCGTATTATTAGGCATTCTCTATTCTCGGTTACTACGGATTTGAAATTCATCGTGAAGCGCCACCGATTCCAAAACAATATGTGATGGAGAAAGGCAACCGGTGATTACACATGACGATATTTTACACGGGCAAACCGCATGGCAAACAAACTCGTGGTGGCGTACTGTTCTGTTTAGCTATGACAGCCTACCAGCACCGGACTGACCGCTGATCATTACATCACGAGTTAACCAACTGGTTAGATATTGTTGCAAAATCAAGAGTACGGTAAAAACTTGCCGACTTAAATGATGACCAACAAAACCCTCTTAAAAAGCCGTTTAACCAAAGAATATCACAGAGTAAAGTTGACGAAAACGGCACTACAGAGCTCTGCTAATCGTCTAGCCGCCTATGGATAAAACGCTCATACTATATTTCTTTATATGGTGATGATCCCAGAGCAAAAGTAACGCGTGAACACCTCGCCATGAAAGACAACATGCCGCTGAAAGCGCGTAAAGATTTAGCGAAATTCTTCTGACAGCATGGACTCGCCTTCCAGAACGTCCCCCATACCCATGCAACGTACACCAACAATCACGCATGAGCCGTTAATCATCACGCCAACACCGGAAAACGCCATTTTGGTCCATCGCGATGCTGTTTTCCTTATTGCTGGTATCGGTTTTGTGGTGTGGATTTGGTCATTTAACGTCGTGAAGATGAAAAAGACCCAATTTCCCAGAAGTTGACCTGCCAACCAAATTGCAATTGACGCCATCGCAAAAGCCCTTTAGGTAAATATTTGCTTTACCGTACTTTGCGTTTTCTTCGTGACAAGTGAACTCAGAAGCTGCTGTGGCGCAATTACACGGTTGAATCAGGAATTTTATGGTTTGATATTTCCCAATCATCTTCCATATCTTTAGTACGTACTTTCGGCACATCCGCGCTACTTTTATTCTGATCGCCATGGCATTTTAGCCGGTGGTTTATTCCTTGCACTGATTATCAACGCGTAAAGATCCGAAATACCAAAAACTTGGCGTAGATGTTCTTCTGCATTAGTCGTTCTAGTGGTAGGCCTTCACCGGTAGCTATTTTACCATCGCGCACATCATCCCTGAAGAATGGAGCTTTATTCGGCCCTACCACTGGTTATGAATTCATCGACTTAGGTCGTTTCTGGCAGCCGTGAAATTCGCCGGCATCTTGTTCCTGTTGGTGTTAATGCTACGCAGATCGTGAATGCGTTCAAACAACCGGGCGACAAAACCCTACTTGCCTTGTTCTTCGCCTCCGTTATCGCCATCGGCTTATTCTATGGCTCCGGCATTATTCTCACGGCGAACACACGCACTTATCCGTGATGGAATACTCGCGTTGGTGGGTGGTTCCACCTTTGGGTAGAAGGCTTCTTTGAAGTATTCTCCGTAGCTAAGACCGGTCCTTCATCTTCGCAGTTTAGGGTTTTAGTTTCTCGTCGCACAGCGACTGTGGCAACCATCACTGAAGTGCAAGATTGTTCTTAATCGGCGGTATTCCGGGAACCTTCCACCACTTATACTTTTCGCCGGTGCGATAAACCCCAATTATCGCTGTGGATGCTCCTTTCCGCGCTTGAAGTTGTGCCATTAGTTTTACTCTACCACGAAGCTGGGGAACACTGGGAAATGAAACAAAAGCGCCGGATGGATCGCTTTAAATGGCTCTATCTACTGCCTTCTGTTGCCGTTGCCTCTGGAATATGTTGGGTCGGTGTGTTTGGTTTTCAATCAACCCACCAATTCTCTTACTACATCCAAGGCCTAAACACCACTGCAGTACACGCCCACGTTGCGATTGTTCGGGGTAAGGGTTTTCGGCATTAGTTCTCGCGTTCTTAATCGCACGTTACTTACGTCCAAACACGCCATTCAACGACAAAAATTGATGAAATGGGGCTTCGGGTTACTTAACGGCGGTGGTCTCATGATTGTCTCCAGCCTATTAACAATCGGATATCATTCAGGGTTAGCGCGAGATCTCTGAAGGCTTGGCGATAGCGCCCAGCGAAGAATCTATGCAACAACCGTTATTCGACACCTTTACGCTTAGTGCGCTTTAGTGGGTGACGTCGATTCATCTTCGGTGCGCTTGCATTCTTCTGGCAAATTTTCACCATGGTTTTCTTCAAACCAAAAACGCATTGCTAACTAACCGACACAAAAACGGAAGTTAGCAATGAAAACAAAGACCGATAGTTTTCACGCTATCGCTCTTTTATTACCTCGTCGCGTGCAACTTGTTGCACGAATAAACCCCTCATGGAACGTTATTACTCTTTTGGCAGCACTGCGATTTCAGCAAAAATGTTGCACGCCATGATTTATGATTTTCAGCGTATCTTGATGCACGATCAACACGCATCGAACGAACAGAGCGCGGCGATCTTTATGCGTGTGTGTAAACAATGCAATATCAACCGTCAAGAATGTTGCCCATTTCGTGCAACAAGCTTTTGCTGCTTGCGCGATTTATGATCTCTCGTGAAGCGTGCATCTTGATGCACGACGGAGTCCACGCACGGACGCTATTTAACCCCTTTCGGATATCTACTACTTTCGCGCAACGCGTTGTGCACGCCAAGGATTCATCTGACAAACAAAGACCGTAGAGTGCCACTATCGGTCTTTGTTACTCGAGGAAACACGGTCAAAATCGACCGCACTTTCTAACAAAGATTCCGCACTATTAGAATAGAGTACCAGTGCAAAGCCCAACTCACCATAATCAAAATTGCCCCGGCAACAGGATGGTATCAACGGAGCCAGTGGTTGACGACAACCGAGCGCAACATCGCTGCTATCCCGGCGTAGGGCTAAAACATGACGCGCACGGGAAATGATAGCCGCTTTTAAAGGTCAGTGGCTGACGATTAAGCCGATAAACCTTGTACATACAAGAAAACAATACAACCGCGTGTCTGCAAACGTGTCGTGTGTGGCAGACCACAGCTGAGGTGTTTGTCAACGCCATCGCGCCAGAAAGGAACATCAGACGCGAAATGCGCGATGATCACCACCACAGCCATACGCAATCATGCACTGCGGAGCACGATCTTTGAGAGATACCGGCAACAAACTCGCAGGTAATTCTTCATGACTCAGATCCTCCAAGCGAATAGACTCTCAAAATGAAATCGAGTGAGGCAGAGAAACGCCGCATCTCTAATGCAAGATGAAGAGAGGGCAAATAGTGCTGTAAAGCCATTCCTGTGCAAGTCAAACCTATCTCTTTCAGTGTGCAAACGTGAAAAGTGCAATTGCACCAGTCAATCGTTTTAATCTCTCTTCTTTTAGTTAGGAATCCTCGCGCGCTGGCATCTCAACGCACTATTTTATGGAGCGCCTCGTTTGTCGCCGGTAGACACCCGCACCATGTTGGATCCGGTGTTGATGGTGCAAATTGCGTTTATTGATTGCCACCTATAACATTGTGCCGCTGATGTCTATGCGTGTTTGGGCGCATTCCGACGCTTACGTCCGTGCGCGGTGGTTGATTTATTAAATTATCCGCGTATCTTCTGGTCAACTATTATTTAGTCACACTCGGCAACCCAGTAACTTAAAGGATATAGTGGCTGAGCCTCTTTGGGAGGGTGCTTGATCAGTACCTTTTCGGCGACAAAAGCCCCAAACCCATTTCCACCGGATTCGGTTTAGTGGCGTTTACTAGCCCGAGGAATCCTGAAGCGGTAGGTGAAGCTGGCAACAAAGTAACATCAGCCCGGCCCACGGCCTGTTGACCGCCATTGTTTTGCTCTCAGGCCCGAGGTTGACTAAAACAATGCACAGCCCACTGCCGCTTTTGCTTCAACCACCGTGCATCAGCCTGGGCACGATTAACTCCGCCTCCCTCTCAACCTCGGTCGATTGTCAAAACCCTACTGGAATCTGGCATCAGCAGTGTGTCAATGGTTAGCTGGCGCTTTCTATTGTGTGTTTTAAGCTTCAGTGGTCATCTATGGAATAAGGAACGACAGCTCCATCCCGTCTCTCCAGCAAGGCATTCGGCTCCACCCCTGAACCGGTATCTATGTGTAGACTTGTTAAGGTACTACTGTTGAAGGGCACATTCGTACCACTGTCTTATAGATTTATGGTTGGCCAGACCATAATACCTGGTACCGCGTTTAATCAAGAGTTGAAAGAATCAGGAAACGGAACCGTGCACTCTGAGTCCCTTCAGTGCGGTCAGGTTTCGCGACGGGCCAGATTCATGAGGGCATTTAGATTTGACGATATTGATCGCAGCCTTCAAGAGAAATGGGCTCTTTTGGCGGTTCAACAGATTCTTTTGGTCAGGCCTGACAGTCTTCCAATTCATATTTTTTCGCCCATTGCCACCCACGGTGCGGCGCCATGGCATGGGGCGTGAAGGAGTTCTACCTTTTCAATGTTTGCTGCGCCTTGATAAATCGATCGAGAAATGTGGCTGAATCTATGGGAATTCCAATGGACCACGAAGAATCCAAAAACTGGCTAAGGCTTAAAAATATTTAAATCAGCGGCAGTTTGTTCGGTACGCCAATCAGATTTGATGCACCGATCGTTGAGTCTTCGCAAAACCGGCAAAACCCGTGATCCGTCACATCGTAATGAGTCTAATAACCGCTGATCGTAATGACGCACAAACCGTTGGTATTCGCAGGTGTTATGCTCGTTTGCGGCGCGAAACCAATCACAGTAATGAACTCTGCTTGCAAAACAAGCCACCGCTTGATGGCCTTTACACCCGGCCACCAGCCATTCATAAATGATGAGGCTGACCACTCTTTCATCAGTTCCACTGTAATTTCTTTGCCACCTTGACATCCCAAGTATCAGGTTATGATAATATTTTACAAAGCATTAAGTACCTTTGTAAAAGCAGAATAAAATGAATTAGCCGTCAATTATACTGTGATCTATAAGAATGATTCTTGCAATGGGACTGACATTATATCTTAACATTATTTATAGGATCTAATATTAAATACACACACTAGGTTATAAAATAGATGCAACTTATATCAATAAACGATATAATTTTTCTTTGTTACCGCAAATATTTAATTAGTCTACATTCATTAGGTAATTTCAATACATGACGTGACCATTAGCGCCTCAATTTCTTTATTACTTGTATTACTGAAAAACAAAATATATATGCAGATCCAACATAATAATAGATAGGCTATGGCTGGCCAGCAATGATAACTAAAACTACAAAAACCTAATAAAGCAAACACACTCCACTTTCCACGTATTATTAACCACTTAAATCTAACTGTAGAAATAGAGGTGAATAGATGTTAATGCCAATGGGTTTAAAAATGTAATTTGAATAATTAAAGAAAATGTAAATATAATATTTTCAGCTAGGGAAAGATGAGATGAATAGCCAACAACATCAATAATTGTTGGGTTTGATGGAGCTTATAGGTGACTTTGATACAATGGTAAAGATAATAACTGTTAAACCTGTGATAACTTTTTACTCAATAATGAGGATATTGGATATCCATTTATATTATTCTCAAACAGACGATTGAACTTCCATCCATCGCACACGGAAAATATAAAAAGATATAATAAAAAAAATAATGCAGGAGTCAGTACATCTAGAAATTCATTCTTTATATTTAGATCATCAGAAGAAATATAATACATCAATGTAAGGAGTTGAAATTAATTTTGTTACTAAATATCAATATTAATACTAATAAGTGGAGTATATAGTAGTTGGTCTTTTCTGCAAGTATGATATAATATTTTAATTTTGGGTAAAAAATTGAAGTGATATATGTACCAGAATAAAGAGAAGTCATTGTGAATACCTAATTCCACTTATATATTACTCTCTAAATAGAATAAAAAACGAACTCTGATCCGTCAATTTGCACCGCAGATCTATAAGAATGACTTCCTTGCAACGACTGACATGTATGTATTTCCAATAAAGTGTCATAAATAGTGGTGCGCGGTTTAAGCTTATCAACGTTTTATTCCATGGAAAGTTTGTACCACCGGCGCTTTGTTCCAATATTCCACCAACACCGGAACGACGGAGGAAAAGGTGGGTAAAATGAAGTTCTAAATCGTATTTTACTTTCCACTGTCTCTAAAAAGACGTAGTGATTAGCCTGTTCAGGTATCTTTTTGTTAGAACGGCAGAAACACAACCGGCTTCCTGGGCGGTGTGTTTAATCAATTCTCGGCACTTTAAGTTAAAAAAATCATTGATTTTGTTTCTTCACTGAAAACTAAAAAAGTGATGACGGCAATTATTTTGCTTCCCAACATACTTAAATGATAGAAAAAAATCAGACCGCTTACCTTCGCGTTACTGAAATATTAACACAGTTTTATCACCAAATTACACGATTGCGTGGAAATGTGGTCGGGTGATAACGTCCAGTTGCCGTTTCGGTTAACGAGTTGTTCACCGCACGGCACAATCCGTGGAAAACACGAATGGTTAATTGCGGATATTTTCGGATTTTCCATCGCATCATAACAACATCCTCACGGTTCGTGGCGACGTTAACGCCCGCGTTGACTGCCTCTACCTCTCCGCCTCGTGGTGGAAGCAACCGTCCATTGGGAACCGGCAAGATTGACGTTTTCAGTGTGTCGTACTTTTACGCTAACGCATTTGGGCATGATAGAGGAAGGTATGGACACTCGTCTTTTCGCGGGCAAATGGCAATTTAGCCACAGAAGTCAAAGACGTCGACCGCACCTTTTGGTCACGACTGTGCATTGGTTTCGCACCTGGTCCGAATGGTGCGCCATCTGCACGACGACCGTCCGAGTGGTATTACCGGTTTTCTACCATATACCACGTTAGGCGATAGTAAGTACATGACTAGTGCCGGACGTTGCGTTGCGATAAGTTCTTTGTGGGTCGAATCTTCTTCGCGAAACGTTCAACTGAGTCGCAGGCGATGTCATCTACACGAGAGCTCGTCGTTACTGAAATTGCGGAGGCGCTCGATTTCAAAGTCCGTAGCCACGTTAGCTGCCACATATCGCTGTGCCCTCTTTATCTCTGATGTCGCCACGAATTGGTTTTGACTGCGTATTTGATCTGCGGTCTAAAGAGTCGACAGCAACGGAGAGTCCTGCGATACCATGCAAGCCAGTAGCGGTAGACATCGACGATCATGGAATGCCACCAATGCGTGCTATCATGCATATTTCTGCCGTCAGCATGAAGTGGATGATGTTTCAAGGCGCGTCGACACATTGCGTTGCCAACCAATCGCGAAACGTCTCATGCGGGTCATTACGTGTGCCGAAATCAAGCACTTCATCTTTGATTGCTCGCTTTCGGACCGATCTTGCACACCGTTTTTCTCATCGATACCGACCGTCGATTGCGATATGTTGCAAAAGCCAACAAGTTCGCACGTGGCACCGAAGAATTGCATTTGTTTACCCACCACCTACGTCAGAGGCACACATGCAATCGCGATAGGTCATCGCTGTTAGCAACTCACGCATTAAGTCACCGTTTTCACACTGTACGGATGTAATGCATCGATAGACACTTCTGTGCACAGTAACGCTTTGAAATGCTTCAGTGTAATCAGGACCAGTGATAGTTAAGTCGGTTCTTTGAGATGGCGCGGTGGTGTAAAGGGTGTGTAAAAATACGGAAGCTGTTTACTGGTCACTAGTCGTACGTGACCTGCTCGTCATACTGGCTCAGGGTTTCGGTTGCTACATTGGGTCGCCGAGAACAATTGATCGACTCAGAGCACGTAAGAAACGCACCATACGTAAGTCTCATCACCATGGGTCAGATTACATCCTTTGTGCTTTTGTTCGGTGATTTTGCCGTTTTCAAAATCACGTTCGATATAGTTATCTGGGTGAAGCAGAACATGACCTGAAAGACATTGCTGCACTTCGTTTCTTTGTGATTCCGCACCAGCCGCTGAGCAAGCAAAGCAAGTCCATTGAATCCGCCTTCTTGTGCGTTAGTCGCCGAGCCAGAAACATCGTACCATAAGAGGCTGCTACTATTTCTCTCATTTTGCCTCATCGCGCTGATAGTTGTTCAGCACTCTTCTACGTGTAACTGAATAGTCGCTTGAGCTGTCTTCACCACGTCTCTAGTCTTTGCTCGGAGTGGAGTCGAATTGTCTCCATCGGCCATTAAATAGGTCGATACCGTAAACGGCTAAAACGACGATAGCTTCTACCACTGATAATACGACCACGACCGTGCGCATCCGCAAACCGGTTAACACGCCTGATTTGACGGCAACGAAGGATATCCGGTGTGCAGCAAACATCGAACACACCTTGGTTGTGGGTTTTACGATATCTCAGTGAAAATATGCTCTACTTCACGATCTAATTGACGACGCAACTTCACAAGAGCCTTTAACCATTTTGATACCATGCGCAAGTACAATGGCCTGTTTTAACGGGCGCACTCGTCTGAAGACCAACGATCTAATTCTTTTGCTGATATAGCCGTGTTCGTGGAGAAGCGATGGTTGATGGGTTGTTCGGTGCCAAAATCTCCACGGCTCGTGCGTTTTAGTTTTCGACTTTTGATGCCTTCCATGACTTTTATCCTGCACAACGCAGTTGTTGCAGCTGCATCGGCTAAGGTAAAGATTCGTCACCTCGATACGGCGATGCTTTTGACAAAGTCACGCGACGTTGACTCTCATTTTAAGCCAATCATCACCGACAAAAACCTCTCCCAAGCCTTTTTGTTGAGTTTGTTAGCACTGAGCTTCACAACATTCTCTTTAGATTATTGACAAAATAAACCCGTTTAGGAAGGAAACGTAGTCGACGTAGGTTTCCTTCCTCTAGAAATCCGATTAATGAGGTCGCTGATTGACCATATGCGCGGCGCCAACTCCAATACAACAACCACCGCCGACAATGTTCCTCACGTCACCGAATCAACCTTCACCACAAAATGATAAAGATCTCAAACCATGAACCGTTGAGGATCGACATCAATCGCTTTCGCAGCACTCGGCGCCAGTGCGCGGTCATAATTCGGCATTGGGATCACACACAGCATTCGCTACACTGTGCCTCAACCTGGACGCAACAAACACAAAGCACAGGTAAAATCATAATGAATGCTTTATCTGTCATCGTTTTTCTGCGTAACTCTATCCAAATGGCGATGCACACCATCATGTTACACAAAAATTCCCAAACAAAAGCTTTCAACCATGTGGCGGTAATTTTATGTCTGAGCGGTCGCCAAATGGTGAGCCCCCACCGCCCATTGGCAGCTGCATTGTCTGACCTGCAAAACCAAATAAGAAAATAATAAAAAGTGCGCGCCAATCGAAATTACCAAATAAACCACTATCAATCCAGCATTTGACACTACTATCCGTCTGCTTGCGCAGGGCGACAGTTGTCATGGTTAGATAGGAATAATCTAGACGCAAACCACGACCATAATGACGCCAAGAGAGAGACAGACCGCCAACTAACTTGGTTAATCCTCACGAAGCAACGGCATTTCTGGTTTGTGCTGTGGTGTAGAAAATAAATGCTAAAGCGATAAACGCACCTGCCGGAATGGCAGAGAAAAGATAAAATCTGTTTCTAGTGGCTTTTGAGTAAACACCGGACGTCTTCGCCAATTTCGCTTATTTCGTCGAGAGACCATACACGTTGTTTTGGATGCTCTGGTATTCATTTGAATCTTCATTATTTGACCCCAAATACTGCTGTTCAATGTTGCATTACAAGGAAAAAGACCTAGAAACTTATTTGAAAAGTTTTATACATTTTGTTAATTATATTTTCTTTCCCTGCAAAGTAAAAATATTCTTTCTTTAATGCGAGAATTTGTTCTTTTGTCAATAATTAGATTCTGTGTAAAACAGCCTTTTCATGACATCAAAAGATGGCCTGATAAATTGCTATTTTAGTGGTTTTCTGTTAAAAGTGCGGTCACAAAACGTAATATTTTTAAGGAGAAAATCGCAAGAGAAACCATTTTCAGCAAAAATTATCCGCAAAGAAATTCTGCCAATATCGTTCTATCAAGATGACTCAGTCACGCTTTCGCGATATTGCACCGCAAGCCAAAACCCATATTTTGATCGGTTCCCGGAATGCTCTATTCCAACTGTCAACGATGTAACTGAACAAGATGAAGTAACCTTAGGTCGTCTGTTTACGGTGGCGGAGAAACTGGCGGCACAGGAAGGCATTGCGCAAGACGGTTATCGTTTAATTGTCAACTGTAACAGACATGGCGGACAAGAAGTGTTCCATTTACATATGCATCTTGTCGGTGGTGAGTCTTTAGAAAATGCTGGATAAATAATGAAAGTCTATTTCTTTTTGTGACCGCACTTTTTAGCGGGATGTAGCGCAAAGGCGCGACCTTATTAAACACGCAAAATCCCATTTCTAAAACATTGAAGCCCCTGCAGCAGAAAGGGTGGGAAAGTGTTGAGCGTGACAGTGCTTGGGTCAAAATAAAACTGAACAACCGATTAATCTCGCTTACCGCCTGTTTTGGTATGACAAACATGACGTGACAGTGACGGCTGAAGAGCCTGTCGTTTGGCATAGGTTGGCGTTGCAACCACTGCAAAAACAAGCGCTCACATTGGCTCGACCAACGGCGGATAGCGCCAATTACCGCTTATATTTCCGCTTAAACTAAAATGTTCATACTACTCATTGATTTCAGCTGGTTACGAGCTGGAACAAGAAGAAATTGAATTGTTGGAAACATCCCTCGCAGCCGGATTGATTCTTCTTTACGCGTAATTTTCACGACCGCAACCACAAGCGTTGATTCAATCTGCGGTGACAAAAGGTGAAAAGCCCTTTGCTGATTACGTGTGATCAAGAAGGTGAGAGTACAGCGTTTTCGTGACGGTTTCACCTAACTTCCTGCAATGCAGGCGTTTTCGCACTGATTGAAGATCCCGATTGAATCAAACAAAAATGGTACTTTGAACTGGATGGCAATGCGGCAGAAATGACCGCACTTGATATCGATTTGAGCTATGCGCGCTGGTATTGATCTGGACATCAATGTAAAGCTATCGGCGATCGTGCTGTTATTATGCGAGACAAAAAGTGCGGTGGATTTGCTAGCTAATTTTATCTGCGCATGCATCGTCTGGCATGAATGCGGGAAAACACTTTTCCCAAGATGGTCAGCGTGATTGCTGATTCCTACTTGAAACGCCTTTCATGATGAGCGCAGCTCAGAAGATATTTTTCAATCACGACATTCAGCCTTTCCAACAACTTATCGCACAAAATCTGCCGCAGCCATTATGCCGGCCCCATGTGATTTATTCCAATGTGACAGCCAACCGGGCGAGTGGCTCTAAATTTTGGTTACAAGACATCTTGCGTGCTCAACTGAATTTCAACGGTGCCATTTTCTCGACGATCCGGAGGAAAGGGGCGGGATTCATGGGCGATTTTGTGGCGCGTAGTGAATAAGCGCTGAGCGCCGGCTGGATTTGTTGTTACTTTGTAATGAGCGGGACGGTGGGATTCAAGTATTGGATAACTTAAAACCTCGGAAAAACAACCGCACTTTTATTGCGCCAACAGCGCCTACAAAGCCTCTTCAAACGTAAAACCTGACTTTGGTCGAACTGGAAATCGTGCCCTGTTGGGTTGGAAAATCGTCAAAACTGACTCGCACTTCAACAGCAATGGCTGGCAGCGAAAAATTAATATGATGTAATGTGAACATTATCAACGAGAGCGATTGTCGTTCTGTCAATGGTTGGACGTTCTCATGCCGTTCAACTGAACAGAACGGCACATTTGCAACAGTAGTTGCAGGGTCTAGAAACGTCCATTTGATTTGGTTTGCCCCTTTCAATCTGCCCAAGAAGGGTTTCGCAAACAAAGCCAAATGGTCAGCCGTGGCGCAGTTGAACGCCCAATCCTCGATCTTGCCGAACCCGTTGGCGCCACAAAGTGCGGTGGATGCGGCGCGATTGCCCACTTTTATCCACAACGTTTTCAAGCTTTCATCTTCCTTCTCTAAAGATTTCATCGCACGCGCAGGCCTTGTGCCGTACAACGTAGCAAAACAAAAAGGCGAATTGAAACATCTTTATTGACAGAAAGCCAACACAGCTTTTACCAACTCATGTTGCGCTTTTAGTTACGCTCGAAGCCAAATTGCTTTCGTTGATTCAACGGACTCGCGGATTACGCCGTGCGAAAATCCGCGAACTCTTGCTGTCATTAGCGCCATTATCCAACCGCAAAATGTCACGTTGACTCGAGGGAGAAAGAGATTTTTCCTGACGGAGCAGCAATACACGCCGCCTGAGACTTTTAATGCATTCCACTTTTATTCGCCTGCAGTGTTCTTTCAAACCAACCCGGCAGGTTGCTGAAGGTTATACGGCACGGCACAACAATGAGAGAGAGACCCGCCTATCTTCGTCAACTTTGGGACGTGATTCTGTGTGCGTGGCGGTCTCGGGCCATATTGTTTTGAAACAGGTTGCAAATGCAGAACCGAACAACCAATTCACCTCACCGGCATTGAAATTTTCGTCCAGCTCATCGCCGCCGTCACCGCGAAATTATCGGCACAGCAACTCGGATCAGTGACAGCAAGTTCTATCTTTCACTCCTTAGATGCGTTAAATTTTGCTCTGGCTCCCAAGCAGAGCAAACCAGATTTGCATTGTTAACCTGCCCCGTCGTGGTATAGGCGGCGTGACACTCGCCGAATTTCTCACGAAATGCGGACCGCACTCGTACCAGTATTCCAGCTGTAATCGCTGGAAACGCGGTAAAAGACTCATGCGATCTGACCCATTATCAATCGGGTGAAAATTCAACTGTTCGATGTTGTTTCCACATACCGCGCATTGCGGCGTGTTGGTGTTGTTGCGATTGAAGCCGTGAGCATACCGAATTTTTATTTTTCAGCGAGTGTTGCTGGATGAGTTTTGTATTTGCCGGCGAAATTGTTCCACATCCACCCTCCTTGTCCCAGCCAAAACCTCTTGTCCCCTCACGCCTGCAAAAGGTTCGCCTAGCCATTCATCCACTCAGCAGAAAGCCAAAATTCAGAATTTTTGCTGCGATATCTCGAAAGGTAAAACTGCTATCTAAACAATACGGCATGAAGAAACCAAAATAGCCTGAATCTCCTTCTTCTAATTCTCGTTTTAACGCTTTGGTTCCGGCGGTTTCATTGCGCGACTCTTTCCGTTGGAAACTCCAGCGATTGCAAAAGTCTGACCTTCTAATCGTCGGTGAGAGATAAATTTGTCCGAATTGCTACGAATAATGCCGGCGATAGAACTTCAGGGCGGACCGGTTTTTCCGCATCTTCCGTGTTTGCCTCGCGGTCATTTCAGACAACGACGCGTACTGGAGGACGCGTCTTTAGATGAGTTAGCGCGTTCTGTGTGGGTAATCCCACCAAATATCGAATAGTTCGCTGATTTCAATTTGTTGTAAAACCATTTTGGCTTCTACCAATTCACTAATTCTGATGTCGGCACCGGCATTTTACTCGATTTTTCTACAGCAAACCAAGCCTTCCCAGTGCAACAGTGCCACCGCCTCATCAGGCCAATCTGCTCGGTTGAATAACTTCAGCAATGAAGCGGTCAACGGTGCACGCGTCGATCGGTTCCATGAGAGTAGCCTCGGCAACTGCTCACTTCACTAAAAAGCCCAATTCTGGAATCGGCAAGGTGCATGCGCTGTCTTTTGGGTCATTGGCGCCTTGATCGCGCCATGATGTGCTCCCTTTTGTTACGGCTTGATGAATATGTAAATCCTAATACGCTACAAAGTTCGAGGCGTTGACCGCGTTTGTTCAAATCCTGGTCAACAGACGAAAATCAGGACGTGGAACAGGAAGCCGTTGCTGGCAGAGGTAAGCGTACGCAACTGCGTGATATTGGCCGCAACACCGCCAACATCTGCTCAGCATAATCTGCCAGCCAGTTGCCGCGTGAAATGAATGCGCCGGCCTGCAATCAGTTAATAAGTGGTCAACAAAGTGCGTGAAGTTGTACGATGCGACGTTTGAGGTGTCTGGCTTTTGTGCCACGGATCCGGAAAAAGAATAATTGCAAACCGCCAAGGCTTTGGTCGGCACGCGGTCACGCAGAATTTTCGTGGCATCGTGGACAAATGACGCGTAGGTTCGTTACGCCTTTTTCCACTGCACAGGGCAATGCACGCGCCAATGCCCGAGCGTATGCACTCATCATTGACCGATAGCTTCTATGTCGGATTTTGTGTCACGCCATCTCCACAAGTGGAACCAACATGCCAGCCGATTTAAAACAGTCAGGATTCTCGGCTCTATAAACACGTTTAAAAATCAAAATGGCTGTGGTTGAGTTAATCCAAACCGAAATGCCGCCTGTCAGCTTTCTTTGGTCTCATGGCTGTATGTGATAATCGCTTAAGCGACCCGTGCGTAGCACAAAACTGCGTACTTTTCTTTTGTAACGACCATCAGCGGTAACTGGCAGACTCAACGGTTTTACGTTTTTGATCACAAAGTCGTTGGAAGTGTTCTTGAGATTGTGTGTCTCAATATGAAATTTTGTGGATTGCGGATAACGAAAAATAGAATGTCCTAAAAAGTCGCCGCGATTATAGGCGGCGGTTTCTCACTTTTGGCAATTTTGTCGCTGGGAATCAACAGCCCTTGGCTTTATGGGGTGCCAACTTTGCGATTATTTGGTGTAATGGAAAACGCCATCCACCGCACTTTATTACATCATCAGTATTAAATAATTAGGACGCGCAGGCTGGCTCAATCCACTCCCTCATGCGCCTTTTGCGCAGTCTGTACAATGGCGGTCGGCGCGAGTCTGGGCGCGGATCGCTATGGCATGCGAACATAAAACTCGAGCACGGCAGTTTGGTTACTCAGAAGCGATGCGGTTACGCAGCAAACGCAGGTCGCGGACGCTGATTCCGGGTATTTTGAGTTGACGTGACAATGTGTGTCTCAAAACGTACTCGCACGCTGATGCGCCCTGGACGAAGTTTTGCATTTATGGACGGTTAGTTAGTACGCACGGGCGCGCTACATGCTAAAAGCAAAGACAAGTGATGCGTGACACTGTGGAGAGCAAATTTCCAGAATTGAACAGGTGTTAGTGTTACCTGGTGCAGGGCGGCGCACGGCAGGGGCGATTTTGTCCTCTTTTGTTTAAATGCGCCTTTATGCTATTTTGATGGCAACGGAACGCGTATTAGCCTCGTTATTTCGCCGTGAGTGGCTGGTCGAGATAAGAAAACTGAAGATCGTTTGTGGCGCCTGATCGGCGAAGCAACGCCAAATGATCAGGTGGGCAGATTTAATTGTAACGATGGATCTGCTACTGGTAGGTACCCGTTTTCGAAAACCGAAATGCAGTCTTGGTCCGTTGCAGTTAACTTGTCGAGCCAATGCTGAACAAAATTGGCAGCGTACCCTGGGGAAAAGCCGAAGAAAGTATTGCCGGTGCGGGAAAAGTTATTTTTGCATTGCTGAAAAGACGGTAGTTGCATTAGAGCAACGGGAAAATAGCGGTTTGCGGGGCGGATTGATATTGTTTCCACACCTGCCGATAAAGAGAAGAATTGTTGGCGTATTTATCGCAAATGGTATTCGCCAAATATCAGCCATGGCCGGGTATTTCCCGTCATACATTCAGCCACTTTCATTTGGAGATTTATCCCATTTATGCACGAGTTGATGACATTGTCGCGTCATCTGGAGGCAAATCGTTCCGAGTGGATAAAAGTCGCGGAAAAGAAAACATAAATGAATCTGCGCTATTAGTGCGGTCAAATATTGTGCCGATCCGCAAAATCTCGATCCATCACTTGCGACGCCGGTGAAAAATTTATTAACCCAGTATGTAAGGAATCGTTATGGCAAGAATGGTATTTTGTGAACGTTTAAAAACAAGAAGCGGAAGGCTTGGATTTTCACTCATATCCGGGAGAATTGGGTAAACGCATTTTTGATTCCATTAGCAAACAAGCGTATGGGCGGATGAAAACAAACCATGTTAGGTAAATGAGAAAAATTAAACATGATGAATGCGGAACATCGTAAGTTGTTGGAGCAGGAAATGGTGAATTTCTTTGAAGGCAGACGACACATTGAAGGTTGTATCTCACCTGAAGCGAAGTAAAATGAAGAAGTATTTAATTTGGCATTAATTCTTTTGGAGCGTGTGTGTATGAGGTTCATGCATCATCGTGGGTTGAATTCCCTTTGATGATAGCCTTTTGCAAAAGCGATACCCGTGGTTTAGATATTTTAACCGGACACTCTAGCAACAATATCGACCGCATTTGGGGGTGAAACGAGCTGTTGGTTGCCAGTCGTAAAGACTATGTGAAATATACCGACTCATATACTACACGCGCAGCCATGTAAGCTTTTGATGAGGGCTTGATTACCATCGAAACGCAGGCGTGATTTAAACCGTTTGCATAATGCGATTGTGCATACATTATTAATGGACTCGGATGCAAATGGCATTGACTTTATTTGCTTCCGGTGATGTGCCGATCAGTTCTCGCCCTTTTAATGGGGCAGGTGATTGATCATCTTGCGGGTCCAATTGCCGATCGGGGCTGACGGCGAGTAACTTTGCGACGTATTTGATTCAAAAATAAGTTACAAACCCGCCGTTTAGCGAATGGCAAACCAGCACAGTTGGTTGTTATTCCAATGATTGCCAACCACGTGGAAGTGCGTGCGCAGAAAATATTCCGATTGTGCGTAAAGTGGCACGTCGTTATGGATTGGATGAGAGCTTGATCCTGGGATTATGCAAACAGAATCCAGTTTTAACCCGTATGCGATGATTATGCGAACGCCAGGGGCTTTGACGTAGCCGTACCGCATACTGCAGGGCGCGATGTGTTCCAAATGAAAGGCATGAGTGGTCAACCCGGCAAAACTATTTGTTTGATCCTGAGAAGAATATTGATGCCGGCGCGGCTTATTTGTGGTTGCTACAAAATAAATATTTAGATGGCATTACAAACCCGACATCAAAACGTTTTGCCATGATTTCGGCGTATAACAGCGGTGCCGGTGCGGTATTGCGCGTATTCAATGACGATAAAGATGCTGCGATTATGCAAATTAACCAACTGTATCCGGAGCAGGTTTATCGCATATTGACGACAAGCCACCCTCTGCGCAAGCGCGTAATTATTTATTGAAAGTCGATAAAGCGCAGAGTTATCGTGTCAGACGTTAAAGCATTATCTATATAAATGTAAACGCCCACAGAATAAACGCACTGTGGGTACTTTCATGGTCATAAAAATACATAAGTGTATAATTTATATACATTTTGTTTGTTAAACGTGCAAACGAGTGAATTATTTCATATTTTTAAAAATAGGTGTTGACTTGAAATCGAAAAACGTTTAATACGCACTCACTGATGAGCGTCTCGATAGCTCAGTCGGTAGAGCAGGGGATTGAAAATCCCCTGTCGGTGGTCTCGATTCCGCCCGAGGCGACTCACGTATTCCTCCTTAGTTCAGTCGGTAGAACGGTGGACTGTTAATCCATATGTCGCAGGTGTCTGAGTCCCGCAGGAGGAGCTAATTTTGTGAAAGCCGCTATAATTAGCGCTCAACTTTCGTATTGCAGTTAAAAATTAACGCATAAAATTGAAATTAAATTTAGCATTTTATTATAACCAGACTCAAAGTCTGGCAGAAAAACCATACGCTGTGCGTATGGAGCCAAATAGCTTAGCTGATGAATAGAAAAATCACTATATAATGAACAAGGCTGATAAGCGAAACTCAACATATAGGTGATTATTTCATCTCGTAGCGTGCAACTTGCTGCACGAATAATTAACCTCGATGTGTAATTCACGATTTCGATGCGTAGTGCATCTTGATGCATCGACTAAATTATGCACGGAACGTTATTTTAACTCTTTCGGACATTCATGATTTCGTGCAAATAAGTTGCACGCCACGATTCTGATTTTTGTATTCAGTAGAAAAATTAACGCATAAATTGAAATTAAATTTATGCGTTAATTTTTATCCTGGGATTGTGCCCAAAAAACACTTGATTTCACCGCACTTTTCAGATATAAGCAGAAAGTGCGGTCGTTGTTAGGTTTTTTAGTTTGCGTATTGGGTAATCGCTTGAGTGATTTCTGATCTTTATAGATAGATTGAACCACTCATTAGCGTTTCGCCGAGTACTTTCTGGATTTCTGCATTTCTTGCCGAGAAAGCACCGGAGTAGCTGCGAGTCGCATTAATATTTTTGCTGAATTGACCTTCATGCCCTTGAACATGATAGCGAGTTGAATTTTTGCTATCAATATCGTAAACGTAGATTGCTCTGAGTTGACTTTTCGCAAAGAACTCTTGCACATCTACAGTGACAGCAAAGATTAGAATTATTCGCCATGCCGATACGAAAACCTTTTGCCAACCAGATCTTGTTGTGCCACTTGTTGAATAACTCGGTAACACTTGGCGTTGCGGATAACTTGACGAGTTTACCATCGGCTAGCATAACTGGAAATTTCAGGCGCTTGGCGCATGTCGCGAGTGGTGACGTAAACAACCGTAGATTGATTCACATTCATGGTGGCTTGTGGTGATGGTGGCGTAAAGCTCAAGGTGTTGGTTCGCTTTGGCAACCGGTTAATACTGCACTGAAAAGCAGAACTGAGCCGAGTAAATAACGGGTTTTCAGATTAAATTTCATAATATCCTCATCAGTTTGATTAATTTGCGCTATTCTTACAAAGTTACAAGTGAATTGTATAGTCTCCTCATTTAATAAATCCTTTAAGGAAGAAGTATGTCAAAAACAACAAGCATTAGAACAACGATTATGTTAGAATTTCAACCGCACTTTATTACGGCTGAAAACGAAAAGTCAGTATGCAAGCTCCGGGCGTGGCGTGATCTGCATTTTAAAAATCGTATTAGTCATGTGACGCCTTTGAAGGGCAGAGTAGTGTCGCACGCCATCGCAAAATCTATCAATTCCTCATCAAGATTTACAAAATGGCATCCATGCCTTGGCATTGCATCTTTATACTCAGCAAGAGTGGATGAATTAGGCGTAGTTCCCGAAACTCCCTCGTTGTGCGGTGTTGGGCATATAGTCCTTTACCTCTTTGTTATATACGCAATAAAATAAAAATTGATTGCAAGTTATGCAGTTTTATTGAAAATCGAGAAAGAGCCACGTTTGCTCTAAAAGTGGCATGAACGTTATTTTGGTTAGAAATAAGGCATTTATATTTAGCAATATTTTAACGTTTTGTCTGCGAGAAATGTTGCGTGCCTTGACAAATAAATAGCAGAATTTGAGTTTTATTTTACCGGTTGAAGAGTGATTATTTGGTAGAGGTATCTTGTTGTTTCTTCTTAATCATTTCAACAACCATCATCAAGACGAGGTAATAACCTCAGGTTATTAAGCGTATTTTTTAATCTAACAAAAGTAGTGCAAACAATATGATTACTGATTAAAAAAAGGCTTGATCTTCCTATTGCAGGAAAACCGGAGCAGGTAATCCATAACGGGACACTCGTTACTGAAGTTGCTTTGCTGGGTGAAGAGTATGGGAATGCGCCCTCGATGAAGGTTCGCGAAGGTGATGTAGTGAAAAAAGGTCAGGTGCTTTTTGAAGACAAAAAGAACCCTGGTGTGATTTTCACCGCACCGGCGAGTGGTACGATCACCGCGATTCATCGTGCGAGAAACGTATTAGCAGTCTGTGGTACTAAAGCGGGAAGGCAATGAAGCGCTTCTTCGATAAATACGAGACAGCTGAACTGAACACGTTGACGCAGAGCAAGTGCGTAAAAATTTACAAGAATCCGGTTTATGGACAGCGTTTCGTACCCGTCCATTCAGCAAAGTGCCTGCGATTGATGGCGTACCTTCATCCATTTTCGTTAATGCGATGGACACCAACTTCGCAGCAGATCCTGCGGTTATTATTGCCGCGTCCGAAAAATGATTTCGTCAACGGCTTTAACCGTGTTAAGTCGTTTACATGACGGCAACACTCACTTTATGTAAAGCGCCTGATAATAAAATTCCGGCATCACACGCGAGTAATGTGATTGTGGATGAATTTGCTGGCCGCATCCGGCAGGATTTAAGTGGCACATATATCCACTCTTTTATTGATCCGGTGGGCATCAATAAAAACCGTTTGGTATATCAACTATCAAGATGTGATTGCTATCGGTAAATTATTTACCACCGGTGAGTTTAATCAGAACGTGTGATTTCTCTTGCAGGACCGCAAGTCAAATCGCCACGTTTAGTGCGCACAGTCATCGGTGCAACCTTTCCAATTAACCGCAGGTGAATTAAAAGACGGTAATAATCGCGTGATTTCCGGTTCCGTGCTTTGCGGTCAAACGGCAAAAAGGTGTGCATGATTATTTGGGTCGTTATGCATTACAAGTGTCCGTCATCGCAGAAGGTAATGAGAAAGAGTTCTTCGGTTGATTACGCCACAACCAACAAATATCTGATTACCCGTACAGTGCTTGGTCACTTTGGCAAGAAATTATTTAACTTCACTACCGCAGAAAATGGTGGTGAACGTGCGATGGTACCAATCGGTAGTTAGGAGCGAGCTCATGCTGTTGGATATTTTACCGACATTATTATTACGTGATTTAATCGTGGGCGATACCGATGGCGCGCAAGCGTTAGGGTTGTCTTGAATTAGATGAAGAAGACTTAGCGTTGTGCTCTTCGTTTGCCCGGGCAAAGATGAGTATGGTCTCAATCTTGCGTCAAGTGCTAGATAAGATTGAGAAGGAAGGTTAAAAATGGGTTTGAAAAATCTTTTTGAAAAATGAACCTCGTTTTTACCTGGCGGTAAAATACAGCAAGCTTTATCCGATCTTGAATCGATTTATACTCTTGCTTTATACACCGGGCACGGTAGACAAAAACACACACGTTCGTGATGCGTTAGACTCAAAACGTATGATGATTACGGTTTTCCTTGCGTTGTTCCCAGCGATTTTCACGGAATGTACAAGTGGGTAATCGTTGATCCTCGCTCTAAATCAATTAGGCAATTTAGACCAATTAATTGCTAACGATTGGCACTATGCCCTTTGCAAGTTCATTAGGTTTAGATTTAACCACTAATGCAACTGGGGCTCAAAAACGGCATTAGGGGCCATCTTCTTGCCAATTTACTTTAGTGGTATTTACCGTATGTACGATGTGGGAATTATTATTCTCCGTTGTGCGCCACGAAGTGAATGAAGGGATGTCTCGTTTTCACGATTCTGTTTGCCTTAATCGTTCCACCGACATTGCCATTATGGCAATGTTAAGACTTGGTATCACCTTGGTATCGTAGTAGCAAAAAGAAATCTTCGGTGGTGTCGGTCGTCAATCTTTATGAACCCTGCACTTGCAGGTCGTGCATTCTTGTTCTTTGCTTATCCGGCACAAATTTCCGGTGACTTAGTATGGACTGCGAGCAGATGGCTTTTCAGGTGCTACCGCACTTTCACAATGGTCTCAAGGTGGTCAAACGCATTGCAAACATACGGTAACCGGTGAGACCAATTACTTGATGGATGCATTCATCGGGAATATTCCTGTCCACGGTGAAGTTTCAACGCTCGCATTGTTAATCGGTGGTGCAGGACGTATTCACCCGTATTGCTTCTTGGCGCATTATGGCGGGTGTGATGATCGGCATGATTGGTACTGCTAACCCTATTTAACTTAATTGGCTCCGATACTAACCCAATGTTCTCCATGCCTTGGCATTGGCACTTCGTATTAGGGTGGTTTTTGCGCTAGGGATGATCTTCGTGGCTACAGACCCTGTATTCGCGTCATTTACCAATACCGCTAAAATGGTGGTACGCGCGTTAATTGGTGTGATGGCAGTACTACTCGTACAGTGAACCCAGCTTACCCGGAAGGGCATGATGTTAGCGATCTTATTTGCAAACTTGTTTGCACCAATTTTCGACTACATCGTGGTTCAGCAAATATCAAACGTCGGAGAGCAAGAACAAAATGGCTAAATTTAATAAAGATAGCGTTGGCGGTACAGTTACCGTTGTTGTATTGCTAAGTTTGGTGTGTTCTATCGTGGTTTCCGGTGCGGCAGTTGCATTGAAATCAAAACAAGATGAACAAAAAGCACTGGACGTTCAACGTAATATTTTAACGGTTGCCGGTTTAATGAAAGAAGATAATGCTTCCGTCATTAAAGACACTTATAACAAGTTTATTGAACCACGTTTAGTGAGATTTGCAAAAGTGGTGATTTTGTTCAAGCCTCAAAAGAGGATGTGGAAAAATTTGATCCAAAAACAGCGGTAAAATCGACCGCACTTAGTCGGGCATTTGCCCTGCGGAACAAGACAAAGCCGGTATTGAAATGCGTGCGAATCAAGCGCGTGTTTACCTTGTAAAAGATGAACAAGGTCAGGTCAATCGAGTCATATTGCCGATGTACGGTCGCGGTTTATGGTCAACAATGTACGGTTTCGTTGCGGTTGCCCCGGATGCCAATACCATCAAAGGCATTACTTACTATGATCAAGGTGAAACCGCTGGTCTTGTGGTGAAATCGCCAATCCGCGTTGGCAAGCTACTTTTCGTAGATAAAAACTGTTTGATGATAATCAACGTGTGCTATTCGTAGTTGCTAAAAATGCGTCTTCTAACAAAGAACACGGCGTTGATGCTCTTATCAGGTGCAAACCTTTAACCTCAAATGGTGTGCAAGGTTCTTTTGATTATTGGTTTAGTCAAAATGGTTTTGGTCCATTCTTAGCAAAATTTAAAGCGGGGGCAAGATAATGGCTGATGCAAAAAGCAATTTAAAAAGCACTTTTGCTTGATCCGATCGTAAAAATAACTCCCGATTGCGCTGCAAATTTTGGGTATTTGTTCGTATTAGCGGTAATAACTCAATTACAAAACCGCAATCGTTATGGCAATTGCGGTAAGTTTAGTAACCGGTTTTTCCAGTATGTTTATTTCAATGATTCGCCAGTACATTCCAAATAGTATTCGTATCATTGTACAACTGGCAATTATCGCGTCTTTTGGTAATTTTGGCTGACCAAGCATTGAAAAGCTTTTGCTTTGCGGTTTATCGAAACAGTCTCGGTATTCGTGGATTGATTATTACCAACTGTATCGTGATGGGTCGCAGAAGCTTTTGCGATGAAACTCGTCCGCTTGAGAGCTTTTGTGACGGTATCGGTAACGGTTTAGGTTACGGTGCAATTTTTATTAATCGTTGCAACGTTACGCGAGTTAATTGGTTCTGGTCGTTTACTTGGCTTCCCAGTATTCCAAAACCATTCAAGACGGTGGTTGGTATCAACCAAACGGTTTGTTCCTTCTGCACCAAGTGCGTTCTTTATTATCGGCTTTCATCATTTGGGGGCTTAAGAACGTGGAAACCTGAGCAACAGGAGAAATAATCAATGGAACATTATATTAGCCTATTTGTGAAGGCGATCTTCATTGAAAAATATGGCGCTTTTCTCTTCTTAGAATGTACTTTCCTTGCCGTATCGAAAAGTGTCAACAGCATTCGGCTTAGGGGTTGCAGTAACAGCTGTGCTTGGCATTTCTGTACCGGCGAACCAATTTGTGTTTGAACACGTTAAAAAGATGGTGCTTTAGTTGAAGGCGTAGATTTATCCTTCTAAGCTTTTATTACGTTTATCGGGATTATCGCGGGTATCGTTCAAATTCTTGAAATGACGCTCGATAAATTCTTCCCGGCACTTTTATAACGCATTGGGGATTTTTCTTCCGCTTATTGCTGTAAACTGTGCGATCTTCGGTGGCGTATCCTTTGCGATTCAACGTGAATATACTTTCGCAGAATCTGCCGTGTACGGTATTGGTGCAGGCTTGGGGTGGATGCTGGCAATCGTTGCGTTGGCAGGTTTAACTGAGAAAATGAAATATGCGATGTGCTGGCAGGTTTACGGGGTTTAGGGATCACCTTTATCTCTGCAGGCTTAATGGCGCTTGGCTTTGCGTCATTTTCCGGTATTCAGTTATAAGGAGGACGTAAATGAGCGAAACAACAATCTTTGTGCTCGGTGTTGCAGCCTTTACCGCTATCGTTTTTAGTGCTTGTCGCCATCATTCTATTTGCCAATCTAAATTGGTCGATTCCGGCGACATTACCATTCAAAATTAATGATGATCCCAATAAAGCCATTACGTTACCGGCAGGCGGAAAATTACTCGGTGCACTTGCCAGCAAAGCGATTTCTGTGTCTTCTGCCCTGTAGGTGGCGGTTCCTGTGGTCAAAGTGTGGTAAAAGTGAAAAGCGGTGGCGGTGAAATTTTACCGACAGAGTTATCTCACATTACTAAACGTGAAGCGAAAGAAGGCTATCGTCTTTCTTGCCAAGTGAACGTGAAAAGGTACATATGGATATTGAATTGCCGGAAGAAATCTTTGGTGTGAAAAATGGGAATGTACCGTTATTTCTAATGATAACAAAGCAACCTTCATCAAAGAGCTTAAATTGGCGATTCCTGAAGGCGAAGAAGTACCATTCCGTGCCGGTGGTTATATCCAAATTGAAGCTGATCCACATGTGGTCAACTATAAAGATTTCTGATATTCCGGAAAGAATACCATGAGGACTGGGATAAATATGACTTGTGGCGTTATGTGTCCAAAGTCGATGAGCATATTATTCGTGCTTACTCCATGGCATCTTATCCGGAAGAAAAAGGCACATTATGCTGAACGTGCGTATTGCAGACGCCTCCGCCACGTCAACCGGATGCGCTCCGGGACAAATGTCTTCTATATTTGGTCATTAAAACCGGGTGATAAAGTGACGATTTCCGGTCCGTTTCGGTGAATTCTTCGCGAAAGAAACCGACAACGAAATGGTCTTTATTGGTGGTGGTGCAGGTATGGCGCCAATGCGTTCTCATATCTTTGACTCAATTAAAACGTTTTGCTACTCTAAAACGTAAAATGTCTTTCTGGTATGGTGCGTTCTAAACGTGAAATGTTCTATGTAGAAGATCTTTGATCAGCTTCAAGCTAGAAAACCTGAACTTTACATGGCACGTAAGCATTATCAGATCCGTTACCGGAAGATAACTGGACAGGGTTACACCGGCTTTTATTCATAATGTGCTTTATGAAAAACTATTTGAAAAATCATGAAGCACCTGAAGATTGTGAATACTACATGTGCGGACCTCCGGGTGATGAACGCATGGTAATCAAAAATGTTGAAAGACCTCGGTGTTGAAGACGAAAAACATCTTATTAGATGACTTCGGTGGTTAATCCATCATAGAGAGAAAAACTATCTCAAAACTGACCGCACTTGATCATCATGCTTTTATGATCAGTTTAACACACAAGCCCTCTATTTTGCGGGCTTATTTTTGTCTAAACGAATGCTTTATTTGATTTTTATTATGGCCAGCCAGTCTGGTGATAAAAACCATACGCTATGCGTATGGAGCTAAATAGCTAGCTGATGAACAGAAAAATCTCTCTCGATATAATGAACAAGGCTGATAACCCAAATTCAGCATATAGGAGGATTATTTACGCTTCGTAGCGTGCAACTTGTTGCACGAATGATTAAAACATTAACCTCGATGCGTAATTCACGATTTTGTGCGTAGCGTGCATCTTGTTGCACGAATGATTAAAACATTAACCTCGATGCGTAATTCATGATTTTTAGTGCGTAGCGTGCATCTTGATGCACGACCAAATTACACACGGAACGTTATTTAACTCTTTCGGCATTCACGATTTCGTGCAACAAGTTGCACGCTACAATTCTTCGGTGGTTAATCCATTATAGAGAGAAAACTATCTTAAAACTGACCGCACTTGAGCATCATGCTTTCTATGATCAGTTTAAACACAATAAAGCCCTGTATTTTTGCAGGGGCTTATTTTTGTCTAAACGAATGCTTTATTTGATTTTTATTTAGATGAAAATCAATAAAATTATTAAATAATTAGATATTATCTATATTATTCTATCTTTTATTTTAAATTTTTCCTATTTTTGATGGTTGTTTTGGAAAAATAAGAAGAGTTGTTGCATAGTGATTCCGATTAATAAAAAAACAATATATGCAAAACATCATCAACAGGAGATTTTCCCCATGTCTAACGCAGTCGCTTCTTTAGAAGCATTTTTAGCCAAAAGTCGAACAACGTGACGGAAACCAACCGGAATTTTTACAAGCAGTACGTGAAGTCTTTACGTCTATTTGGCCATTCCTTTGAGAAAACCCAAAATACCGCTCTGAAGCGTTGTTGGAACGTTTAGTTGAGCCTGAACGAGCCATCCAATTTCCGGGTCGCATGGACAGATGACAAAGGCTGGCAAGTACAAGTCAACCGCGCCTTTCCGCATTCAATTCTAACAGCGCTATCGGTCCTTTCAAAGGTGGCATGCGTTTTCACCCGTCTGTCAACCAATCCATTTTAAAATTCTTAGGCTTTGAGCAAATTTTTCAAAAATGCTTTTTAACCACATTGCTAATGGGTGGCGCCAAAGGCGGTTCAGACTTTGATCCGAAAGGTCAAAAGTGATGCGGAAGTCATGCGCTGCTTCAGGCTTTAATGACTGAACTTTATCGCCACATCGGCCCGGACACAGATGTACCGGCAGGGTGATATTGGTGTCGGCGCACGTGAAGTAGGTTATTTAACCGGCATGATGAAAAACTTTCCAATCAAACCGGTGCGTCTTTACCGGCAAAGGCTTGAGTTTCGGCGGAAGCTTAATTCGTCCGGAAGCTACCGGTTATGGTTTGGTCTATTTCGTCCAAGCTGATGCTGGCAGAAAAAGGTCAAGGTTTGAAAGGCAAAACCGTCGCGGTTTCCGGCTCCGGCAACGTGGCACAATATGCGATTGAAAAAGCCCTGCAACTAGGGCGCTAAAGTCATTAGCTGTTCCGACTCATCCGGCACCGTTGTGGATGAAGAAGGCTTCACCTAAGAAAAATTAGCCGCGTTTAATGGACATCAAAAATGTCAAAACGCGGTCGTGTAAAAAGATTATGCTGATCTCTTTGGTTTGAAATATGTTGCCGGCGCGCGACCATGGCATTTTAAAAGTCGATATTGCACTCCCATGTGCCACTCAAAACGAATTGGCATTAAGCGATGCACAAGCCTTGATTGCCAATGGCGTGCAAGTGGTAGCGAAGGTGCCAATATGCCAACGACCATCGAGGCCACCAATGCCTTTATTGACGCGGCGTACTCTTCAGCCCGCAAAGCGGCAGAATGCCGGTGGCGTCGCCACTTCCGGTTTGAAATGTCACAAAACGCACAACGCTTAGTTGGACAAGAGAAGAAGTTGATGCCAAAATTGCACCGCATTATGTTAACATTCATGCGCTAACTGTAAAAATACGGCAGCTGATGCGCAAGGTAACATCAACTATGTGGTGGGTGCGAACGTCGCCGGTTTCGTTAAGGTAGCTGATGCCATGTTGGCACAAGGCGTGTATTAATTTTTCAATATTTCGCTTGCGAGATTAAAGAAAAGTGCGGTGGATTTCAAAAATACGTTAAAAATCCACCGCACTTTTTATTTTTGAGCTTTGCGCTTTATTTCATCGCAATCATGGAGCCGAAGTTAAAGCATTGGAAACCACAGTTCCACATGAGAAAAAGCCGACATTTTTAACCGTGCTTTGTGGGTTTCGATGCTGTCTGTACGCATCACATTTTCAAGTGCGGTGCGTTTTTGGCTCACTTCAATTCGCTATAACCGTTGGCACGTTTAAATTGATGGTGAGATCAATCAGTAAGTCGTTGGTTTGTTCGTCTTCAAAACGGAATTTTTCTGACAGCACCAATACGCCGTTTGGATTTAATCCTTGATGAAATTTTTCCAACAACGCCACGCGATCTTGTGGCGGCAGAAATTGCAAAGTGAAATTCAAAATCACCATCGATGCGTTTTTGATCTCAATGTGGCGAATGTCGTCACAGAGAATCTCGACCGGAATGTCACTGTGGTAGGCGGAAACATGTTGACGACAACGTTCCACCATCGGTTGGGGAATTGTCTACCCGATAATTTTTCACATTCGGTTGGTTGATATGACGACGAGCGGAAAGGGTTGCTGCGCCACGGGAACAACCTAAATCATAGATATGGCTGTTTGCCGTCACAAAACGTTCGGCAAGCATACCGATGGCGGTGATGATGTTGGAATAGCCCGGCACAGAGCGTTGGATCATGTCGGGAAAGACTTCCGCGACGCTTTCGTCAAAGGTAAAATCGCCCAATTTTTCAATGGGCGCAGAGAATAGGGTGTCTTTCATGTTTTTGCGATGCAATGATTTGAAATAAAAAGTGCGGTTATTTTAGAGAAAAGTTTTTAACGGCGCAAATAAATTTCGCTTTCCAATTCAAAAGCCCAGGCAATTTACGTATAATCGCACGGTTAATTTATCTTTAATGATCCAGATTATAAAAAGGAATAGAAAAATGATGCGTTCACATTATTGCGGTGCGTTAAACCGCGTAAATATCGGTCAGGAAGTGACATTAAGCGGTTGGGTTCATCGTCGCCGCGATTTAGGTGGGTTGATCTTTATTGATATGCGCGATCGTGATGGCATCGTGCAAGTGTGTTTCGACCCGAAATACCAAGACGCTGTTGACCGCGGCTGCCGGTTTGCGTAACGAATTTTGTATTCAAATCAAAGGTGAAGTGATTGCGCGCCCGGACAACCAAATCAATAAAAACATGGCGACCGGTGAAGTGGAAGTATTGGCGAAAGCATTGAAAATTTACAACGCTTCCGATGTGTTGCCGTTAGACTTCAAACCAAAACAATACGGAAGAACAACGCTTTAAAATACCGTTATTTGGATTTACGCCGTCCCTGAGATGGCGCAACGTTTGAAAACACGTGCGAAAAATCACCAGCTTTTGTACGTCGTTTTCATGGATGACAACGGTTTCTTAGATATTGAAACGCCCAATGCTAACCAAAGCCACACCGGAAGGTGCGCGCGACTATTTAGTACCAAGTCGCGTGCATAAAGGCAAATTCTATGCATTGCCACAATCACCACAGCTTTTTCAAACAGTTACTCATGATGTCCGGTTTTGATCGTTATTATCAAATCGTGAAATGTTTCCGTGATGAAGATTTGCGTGCGGATCGTCAGCCGGAATTTACCCAAATCGATGTGAAACCTCTTTCCTGACAGCGCCTGAAGTGCGTGAGATTATGGAACGCATGGTGCACGGTTTATGGCAAAACATCATTGGTGTGGATTTAGGCAAATTCCCCGTGATGACTTGGCACGAAGCGATGAATCGCTTTTGGTTCCGACAAACCCGGATTTGCGTAACCCACTTGAACTAGTGGACGTTGCAGATCTCGTTAAAGCGGTGGATTTCAAAGTGTTCCAAGGTCCCGCCAATGATCCGAACGGTCGTGTGGCGGTCATTCGCGTACCAAATGGCAGCGAAATTACGCGTAAACAAATTGATGAATACACCCAATTTGTGGGGCATTTACGGTGCGAAAAGGTTTAGCTTGGGCGAAAGTGAATGATATCAATGCCGGGTCTTGAAGGCGTTCAAAGCCCGATTGCGAAATTCTTAAATGAAGATGTATGGAAAGCGTTAGCAGAACGTGTAAAAGCACAAAACGGCGATATCCTGTTCTTCGGCGCAGACAAATGGCAAACCACCACCGATGCCATGGGTGCATTACGTTTGAAACTGGGGTCGTGATCTCGGCTTAACCCGTTTGGACGAATGGCAACCGCTTTGGGTGATTGATTTCCCAATGTTTGAACGTGATGATGAAGGAAATCTTGGCTGCAATGCACCACCCATTCACATCTCCGCGTGATTTCACACCGGAACAATTGGAAGCGGATCCAACAATCGCTGTGGCGAAATGCTTACGATATGGTGATCAATGGTTACGAGGTAGGTGGCGGTTCCGTACGTATTTTCGATCCGAAAATGCAACAAACCGTATTCCGCATTCTTGGTATCAACGAACAAGAACAACGCGAAATTTGGTTTCTTGTTGGATGCATTGAAAATTCGGCACACCGCCACACGCAGGTTTGGCGTTCGGTTTGAGACCGCTTTAACCATGCTTTTAACCGGCACTGAAAAATATTCGTGATGTCATCGCCTTCCCGAAAACGACGGCAGCGGCGTGCTTTAATGACCGAAGCTCCAAGTTTTGCGAATCCGCAAGCGTTGGGTGAGTTGAGTATTCAAGTGGTTAAAAATGCTTAACGGCTAATTTTGAATAAAAAGTGCGGTGTCTTTTTGATTGAATTATGAAACAAAGAAGACCAATGAGCTATATTTTTAGTGATGTTATTCATGACTGAAATATAGCTTTTTATCACTGAAATATCGTTATTTTTCAATAGCATAGATACTACTACTACTACTACTACTACTACTACTACTACTACGAATAAGAATTATAATAAATAATATGGATAATAAAGCTCAAAATGGTTGTGGAATAATAAATTTCTCGTTAAATTGTGCGAATTAAGTCACACTTTCATGTAAGATATGTTACGCAATGTAAAATTTATGTAATAAAAATGTTAAGTAAATGACTTGCTTTAGGGTTTCTTGCTATAATCGATTTTGTAAAAATCGTTTCAATACAAAAGCCAAAATAACTAGAATAAGATTAAACAATATGAAAAAGTGCGTTCTATCCTGATTATTTGTTGGACTAATATCATTATTAATTATTCTTATTGTATTAGGGACTCACCTTAATTGTGCTTTGCTCTTGGCGACTCCTTTATTCAGTCCAGCGCTCTGCTTTTTATGCCTTATTTAAATTTTTGTCGTCATTTTCTTCCTCAATAAAAAACATTTTACGTACCGACATTGGGCGAGAGATATTTTTATTGCGTGGTCACTCTGCCGTTGATGTGTTGGTCTATGTGTTGTTTGAGAATATTCCTATCACAATGTGTCATGTCTTGTTGCTAATTGTTAATCTTATTTGTCTATTTCACCTTCTGCAAATGTATTTTTCACGAAAAATAATCTGAATAGCACCATCGTCTCTTGAATCTCTCAATCAGGCGTAGCGTGAATATAAATTTCATATGACTTTGTTAAAAATTTTATTCACTGTCATTCGTCAAGTTAGCAAGATTTATCCGTTTTTAACCTCTCATTTTTGGAATAAAATGCTTATTTTTAGAAAAACATAGTTTTATCTTTTGCTTTGTTTTTTCTTATTGTTGGGTTCACTTTACTCTAGATGAAAAATTCTATTATAAATACGCACCTTTCTATCATTTAAAGAGACATTTTATGAGTGAAGCTTTCAAATCAAGTAGAAAAAAATCTACATGGGCGAGTAAATTCTCTGCGTTAGGTCCCGGAATCGTCATGGCATCTGCGCTGCTGTTGGTGGTTCGCATATTATCGCTTCCACCCAGCCGGTGCGATTTATGGCTGGGAGTTAGTGAGCATTGTGATACTCGCTAATTTATTTCAAATACCCGTTTTTCCGTTTCGGCGTGCAATATACCTTAGATACCGGCAATACCTTGTTGGAAGGTTATCGCCAAAAAGGGCAAATTTCTATTTGTGGCTGTTCCTTGCATTGAAATATCTTTGCTACGGTGATTAACACGGCAGCGGTAGGGCTTTGTTAACCGCCGACGATTTTTAACCTTTTTGTGATCCCTATTCCATTGCCAATGCCGGTCCTCAGTTTCATTGGTGATTGTGTCATATACCGGTATTTTACTGTTAGGAAATATCGCTGATTAGACAGCTTATCCAAAATCATCGCGATCGCCTTAACCGTGACAACAGTCAGTGCCGTGGTGATTGCGTTTATGCGTAATCGGTATGCAAGGTGTCGCACCGGCAGATTTCGTTGCGCCTTCCCCGTGGGAATTAAGCAAATTGGCATTTTTGGTGGCATTAATGGGTTGGATGCCGGCACCGATTGAAATTTCTGCCATTAACTCCATGTGGGTGGTGGCAAAACGTCGCTTTGACCAAAGTGTCTTATCAAGATGGTTTGTTTGACTTCAACGTGGGTTACATCGGTACGGCGATTTTAGCGGTCGTGTTCTTGGCGCTTGGCGCATTGGTACAATTCGGTTCACCTGAAACCGTAGAAATGGTGGGTGGTAAATATATCGCGCAATTAATCAATATGTATGCCAGTACCATCGGTGAATGGGCGCGTTTATTGATTGCGGTGATTGCCTTTCATGTGTATGTTTGGAACAACTATCACCGTTATCGACGGCTATTCCCGTACCAACGTTGAATCCTTGCGTTTATTACTTGGTAAACACGAAAGCTCGGTAAGAACCTTGAACATTGCCATGGTGCTTGCCGCCTCCGGTTTGGCGATTATTTTCACTTTAATAACGCCGTTGGTCCAATGTTGAAATTCGCCATGATCGCTTCCTTTGTTTCTGCGCCGGTCGTTTGCATGGTTGAACTTATCCTCAACCATGAAAGCGAAACACAGCGTGAAAGGCGGATTATTGTGGTTATCCTTTATCGGCTTATTTCTACTTTAACCGCGTTTGCCGCACTCTTTATTGCACAGCAAGCCGGCTGGTTAAAGCTAAAAATTTCTCTAAAAACGACCGCACTTTTAAGGGACTTTCTTTAAAGTGCGGTTCTTTTACGTTGTTTTAAAGTGAAAAATACATGGCGAACTTTTTATTTGCGTGGATATCCAATTGAAATATAAAAACAACCAATCTGTCCTTGTTGTCATTTATGCCAAAGAGAGCGGCAGAGTGCTTATGCTACAACGTCGAGATGATCCGGCTTTCTGGCAATCGGTCACCGGTTCTTTGGAAGAAACATGAAACGCCGTATGACGCAGTGCGTGAAAGTTTGGGAAAGAAGTGCGGTTAAAAACGCCGTCAAAAAGCACCGCACTTTGTGATTGTCATGAAAGCGTAGCGTTTGAAATTTTTTTCCGCATTTCCGCTATAAATACGCACCGAATGTTACCCACTGCCGAGAGCACTGGTTTTTGTTGGCGTGGAGCAGGAATTTACCCTGAATTAACCGAACATCTCGCTTTTCAATGGGTTTCGCCAGCACAGGCGATGCAGATGACGAAATCCCCTAATAACGCAGAAGCGATAAGAAAAATATTTATTTGATTTGACAAAATAGAAGGAAAACAACATGGCAGGCCATAGTAAGTGGGCAAATATTAAACACCGTAAAGCGGCACAAGATGCGCAACGTGGCAAAATCTTTACTAAATTAATTCGTGAATTGGTGACCGCAGCAAAAATCGGTGGCGGCGATGTGGGATCGAACCCACGTTTACGTGCGGCAGTGGATAAAGCGCTCAGCAACAACATGACCCGTGATACCATTAACCGTGCTATTGAGCGTGGTGTCGGTGGTGGCGATGATACTAATATGGAAACCAAAATCTATGAAGGTTACGGGTCCCGGGTGGCACGGCTGTCATGGTGGAATGTTTGAGCGATAACGCCAACCGTACCATTTCCCAAGTTCGTCCAAGTTTTACCAAATGTGGCGGTAACTTAGGTACAGAAGGTTCTGTTGGTTATTTGTTCAGTAAAAGGGCTTGATTATTTTAGTTCATCAAGCGGATGAAGATGCGTTAATGGAAGCGGCGATTGAGGCCGGGTGCCGATGATGTTCAACCACAAGATGACGGTTCTTTTCGAAATTTATACCGCATGGGAAGAATTAGGTTCCGTACGCGATGGCGGTATTGAAGCCGCGGGCTTTAAAAGTGCAAAAGCGCTGAAGTGACAATGATTCCATCAACGACAGTGGATTTGGATGCGGAAAACTGCACCGAAACTATTGCGTTTAATTGATATGTTGGAAGACTGTGATGACGTACAAAACGTTTATCACAACGGTGAAATCAGCGATGAAGTCGCTGCAATGCTATAAGGAGCATTGTGAAATTTGTTAAAGTATTCTCGCTATGGCTACGGTTGCTATTTTTGAGCGGCGTGCTCTAATGCAACAGCCAATGATGAATCAAAAAGCGACCGGCGCTTGCCAACGATTACGGATAAAACTGTCGTGTATTCTTGCAACAAGAAAACCGTGACTGCCGTGTATCAATTTCGAAGGTCAAGAACCGACAGGGCAATGGTAATGGTAGGCAATAAAGTGATTGCAAAAGATTTTGCTCGCGATGCATGCTCAAAAGATTTTACTGCATTTACTTCCGGCAACTATGTGTGGAATGTGGACAGCGGTTTAACCTTGGATAAATTTTGATTCTGTCGTGCCGGTAAATCTTTACAAAAAGGTAAAAAGTCCGACAAAATCATTGTGAAAAAAACTGTGATGTGAACGCGAAAAGCGACCGCAAAAAGCAAATCAATAAACTTTCACGTCAAATAAAAACGGCTAGGTCTTCTAGCCGTTTGTTTTCTACCTGATTATGACAATTATTTTTAGGCATTGACCCCGGTTCGCGCGTGACCGGTTATGGCGTTATCCGACAAACCGGGCGACAGTTGAATACTCTTTGGCAGTGGGGCGATTCGTACTCAAGTCGAGGATTTACCGACCCGTTTAAAACGTATTTATGCCGGCGTGACTGAAATCATCACGCAATTTCAACCGGATATGTTTGCGATTGAGCAAGTCTTTATGGCAAAAAATGCGGATTCAGCACTAAAACTCGGGCAGGCGCGTGGCACGGCGATTGTGGCAGCGGTGAATCATGATTTGCCTGTGTTTGAATATGCGCGCGCTTTAATCAAAACAAACGGTGGTAGGTATTGGCTCGGCAGATAAAAATTCAAGTGCAGGATATGGTGACTCGTATTCTTAAACTTTCCGATAAACCACAAGCCGATGCGGCGGACGCACTAGCGATCGCCATTACGCATGCGCATTCCATACAGCACTCTTTCCATGTGGCTAGATGCACGCGGGATCAAAATGAAAACACAAGAAAAATGACCGCACTTTTACGTGACTCGATATAGTCGAGGCCGTTTCCGTTTAAAAATTTAACTGGATATTTATCCAGTTTTATTTTTATCCTACGCTGCGATTTTTTTACAGATAATTAGAATTGCTATGATTGGTCACCTCACCGGTATTTTTAATGGAGAAAACAACCGCCGGAAATTTTTGTTGGATGTGCAAGGTGTCGGCTATGAACTGTTGTTGCCGATGACAAGTTTTTATCATCTTCCGGAAGTAGGTAAACAAACCAGCTTATTTACCCATTTGGTCGTGCGTGAAGATGCTCATTTACTCTTTTGGATTTGCCCAAAAACAGACCGCACTTTATTTCGTGAATTGATTAAAACCAATGGTGTTAGGGCCCATAAATTGGCGTTGGCAATTTTATCAGCTATGTCGGTGGATGAGTTTGCGTATGCCATTGAACGTGAAGAACTGTCAAAAATTAGTGAAGATTCCGGTGTCGGCAAGAAAACCGCAGAAAGACTTTTTGGTTGAACTCAAAGGCAAGATTTAACGGCGTGAAAAATAACGATTTCTTTATGCAAGCGGATCATTTGCCAAGCCTTAGTATGGGAAAGCCGTTGCAACCACTGAGCCTTCTAATGAGGGCTGTAGCGACATTGATCGCCTTTGGGCTATAAAGTCGGTCGATGCGAGAAAATGGTGAAAAAGTGTCTAAACCGGAACTTTCCAGTGAACAGTTAATTCGTGAAGCTTTAAAAAGCCGCGTTGTAATTTGAGATAGACAAGATGATTGAAGCAGACAGAATTATCAGTGCTACGGCAAAAATTAGACGAAGATGTCATTGATCGTGCCATTCGTCCCAAAATTGTTGGCGGATTATGTGGGACAACCACAAGTTTGTGAACAAATGGAAATTTTCATTAAAAGCGGCACAATTACGTCAGGATGCCTTGGATCATTTGTTGATTTTTGGCCCACCGATTGGGAAAAACCACGCTGGCTAATATTGTCGCCAACGAGATGGGCGTGAATATTCGCACCACATCCGGTCCGGTTTTGGAAAAAGGCGGGTGATTTAGCGGCGATGCTGACAAATCTTGAGCTCATGATGTGTTGTTTATTGATGAAATTCATCGCCTTTCCCCGCCATCGAAGAAGTACTTGTACCGGCAATGGAAGATTATCAGTTGGACATCATGATTGGCGAAGGCCCAGCTGCCCGCTCAATTAAATTGGATTTACCGCCTTTTACGCTTATCGGTGCGACGACTCGAGCGGGTTCTTTAACCTCCCCATTACGTGATCGTTTTGGCATTGTGCAACGTCTAGAGTTTTATTCCGTGCCGGATTTAACGTCTATTGTGTCAAGAAGTGCGGTCTGTTTGCAGCTTAAAATTGATGATTCGGCAGCCTATGAAATTGCCCGCCGTTCTCGTGGTACACCGCGGATTGCGAATCGCTTATTACGTCGTGTTCGAGATTATGCCGATGTGCGTAATAACGGCGTGATTACCGAAACGATTGCTAAAGCGGCGCTGTCTATGTTGGATATTGATGATGCGGGTTTGATTATTTGGACAGGAAGTTGCTGACGGCCGTTTTAGAGCGCTTTTGATGGTGGTCCTGTGGGATTAGACAATTTAGCGGCAGGCGATTGGGCGAAGAGCGGGATACCATTGAAGATGTGCTGGAACCTTATTTAATTCAGCGAGATTCTTACAACGAACACCGCGAGGAAGAATAGCGACCTCAACAACTTATCGTCATTTTGGCATTGAAAAACTATCATGTGAAGACTAAAAAACAAAAAAGGCTTATTCAATCAATAAGCCTTTTTGTTTTATCTTCAGAAATGATGTTTGTTGCTGTTGTTTCATGCTGTTGAGTTTTCGCTAATGCTACATCGCAACTTTTAATTTGCGTAGCCAATTCCATTTCAAGAATTTGCTGTTTGCTTTGATTGAGTTTGCTTCGAATTTGTGACTTGAGGGTGTGTGCCAGGGTTGTTTTTCCGCTTCAGCAATCAAATTTTCGGTTTCACTGAATAAATCCTTGCATTGTTGTGGAACGTTTCGCAATGGATTTTGCGTTTTTCGTCTTTATCCACGTCTACGGCATTTGGCTACATTTGAAACACTTGCAACCATCATTGTCGTGAAAAAGTGCGGTCAAAAATGTGCGTTATTTTTGTTGTCATATTGAAATGCCTTTTTGAATCGTTCAAGTTATCTTCAAAGTGTGAATCTTGCATGAAAGTTATCAGAAATCTTTGTGATGTCTAGTCTCTTTTCGAATCCACTCATTTTTATGCAGTTAAAGTGAATAGATGTTGAAGTATGTTAATAGAATATATAATTTGATCCTGATCAATTTAGCCTGAAATTACTTATTTTTGAGTTGTTTTTGATTTAGTTCAAAAATGTGATCTTTGCAACATATTTCTCTATTCTTTATCCTATATTTAGTAGTAGAATGTACCAATCATTTGGGTTGTCTATGTAATCACTGATGCTTTATCCGAACTGCAACGCAGTCATTATAAAGATAATTTTCTTATGACAAAATTCAAAAACATTTTTTTGATGTTTATGGGGTGATTACTTAGTAATCATGAATTTAAAGGACTTGTAGCTTTTACAAGGAGCCGAGATGTTAGACGTTGTTGAACTCTCAAGATTACAGTTTGCTTTAACCAGCGCTGTATCACTTCATTTTTGTACCGCTGACACTTGGATTGTCTTTTCGTGCTTGTCATCATGGAAACGACCTATGTCGTAACAGGTAAAGAAGTGTATAAAAGATATGACAAAATTTTGGGGTAAGTTATTTGGGATTAACTTTGCCCTAGGGGTAACGACCGGTATCATTATGGAATTCCAATTTGGTACAAACTGGTCTTACTATTCTCACTATGTAGGGTGATATTTTTGGTGCGCCGATTGGCGATCGAAGCATTGACTTGCATTCTTCTTAGAATCCACATTTGTGGGTTTATTTCTTCTTTCGGTTGGGATCGTCTAACAAAAGGGAAAACACCTATTGGCAACTTATTGTGTCGCTTTCGGTTCAAACCTTTCTGCGATGTGGATTTTGGTGGCAAACGGTTGGATGCAATCTACCGACGGGTTCAGAATTTAATTTTGAAACCGTTCGTATGGAAATGACCAGCTTCTTAGATTTATGGTTGAATCCGGTTGCACAAAGTAAATTCTTGCATACCTATCTGGCGGGTTATGTTGCTGGTGCGTTTTTGTGTTGGTAATCAGCTCTTCTATTTGTTGAAAAGGTCGTGATCTTGGCTTTGCTAAGCGTTCATTTCTCTGTAGCAGCTACCTGGGGATTTATCGCTGCATAGCCGTGCTAGTGATGGGCGATGAATCAGGTTATGATATCGGTAAAGCGCAACCTGTAAAATTAGCAGCGATGGAAGCTGAATTTGAAACGCATTCTGCGCCAGCGCCATTCCATCCTGTTGCTCTTCGAATACCGCAGAAATGCGTAATGATTTTGCGATTGAAATCCCATACCTTTAGGTGGTTTAATTGCTACACGTTCTTTAGATAAAGAAATTGCCGGTCTGAAAAGAGCTTCAAGCAAAAATGAAACGCGCGTTCGCAATGGTATTATGGCCTATGATTTGTTTACACAGTTAAAAGCACAGAGCAACAGGTCAGGTTAACCCGGAAACTAAAGCGCAAATTTAATGAAGTGAAAGGCGATCTTGGTTTTCGGTTGTTGTTAAAACGTTATACCGATAAAGTTGTGGATGCAACGGAAGATCAAATTAAACAAGCAGCGACGTGATACCATTCTCAATGTTGGTCCGAACTTCTGGGCGTTCCGTGGAATGTTAGCGCCGGTGGTTTAATTATCTTACTAACGCTTTGGTGCATTTGTGCAAAATTTACGTAGTCGAGTCACTTCATCACCCTTTACTCCTTAAAGCATTGTTATGGGGATTACCATTGCCATTCTTAGCCATTGAATTTGGTTGGTTCTTAGCTGAGTATGGTCGTCAACCATGGGCGATTTGATGAAGTATTGCCTGTTGGTGTGTCGGCATCCAATTGAGTGTAGTGATCTCTGGTTCTCTATCAGGGTTTAATTTGTGTGCTTTATTTCTTCTTTATTATTGTTGAAATGTATTTGATGTTTAAATATGCACGTTTAGGGTCGAGCGCATTGAAAACCGGTAAATACTACTTTTGAGCAATCATCTAAATAAGCAGGAGACGAATTATGATTGATTATGAATTTCTACGTATTATTTGGTGGGTGCTAGTAATTGTATTACTCATCGGTTTTTCCGTTACCGATGGTTTTGATATGGGCGTAACCGCACTTTTACCGGTTGCCGGTAAAAAAGAAGTTGAAAAGCGTATTATGATCAACTCCATTGCTCCTCACTGGGATGGTAACCAAGTATGGTTATTAACTGCCGGTGGTGCAATCTTTCGCGGCATGATCGATTGTGTATTCTGTAGCCTTCTCCGGTTTCTATATTGCCTTATTCTTAGTGTTGGCTGCGTTATTCTTTCCGTCCAATTGGTTTTGAATATCGTGCGAAAATTGATAACCCAACATGGCGTGCTGTATGGGATTGGGGCTTGTTTGCCGGCGGTTTTGTACCAGCATTAGTTTTCGGTGTGGCATTTGGTAATTTATTGCAAGGTGTGCCATTTGAATTAAATGAGCTTTCACAAGTGACCTATACAGGTTCGTTCTTTGCGTTATTAAACCCATTTGCACTACTTTGTGGCGTGCTAAGTCTTGCCATGTTAGTGACACACGGCGCAAACTGGTTACAAATGAAAACAACGGCAGAGTTGCGCAATCGTGCAGAAGCCATTAGCGCAAATTGGCGCATTAGTGACATTAATTACCTTTTGTTCTTGCGGGCGTATGGCTTTCTTTTAAAGAAGGTTATGTTGTAACCAGCGTATTGGATCACTTTGCCCCATCTTCTCCAGCACTCCGGCAAAGAGGTGGCGGTTGAAGTTGGTGCATGGTTTCAAGAACTTTCAGCGAGACTCCGGCTTTGTGGATCTTCCCAGCATTGGTTGTTATTGGGTGCCTTATTAAATGTGGTTGCCTCTAAAAGCAAATCGTTGTGGTTTTGCGTTCTTCTTCTCTGTATTAACCATGGCAGGCGTGATTATTACGGTCGGCAGTATCCATGTTCCCATTTGTGATGCCTTCAAGTACTCACCCAGCACAAAAGCTTGATTAATGTGGGATGCAACATCAAGTGAAACTAACCTTAACGTTAATGTTCTATCTCGCATTAGTCTTCGTCAGTATCTCATTGCTTTACACCATTTGGTCATACTACAAAATGTTTGGTCGTTTAGATGAAAGCTTTGTTGAAGACAATAAAAACACATTATACTAAGGGAGAATAATATGTTATATGCAATTTGGGTCATCGGTGTTTTATTCGCGATAGGCGTGAGTGCAAAAAGATTACAATGAACAAGAACGTTCAGGTCAAATTTGACGAGTAATTGCATGATTAACGCATTGTATCAATTAGTAAATAAGGGTTCGTTACGAACCCTTTCATTTATTTTTTAGCACTGCACTTTAACGACGTTTTTCTTTTTAACATGTAATCAATTTCTCAACACAGCTAAGAGCGGTTGAATTTTATTATGTTTTTGAGCAGTGATTTGGAGCGTTGCACTTTATGGATTCATGGTATCGGTTTTGATATTCGAGCACGCTTTTGGCGCGTAATTTTTATGCCATGGTTCTGGCTATGTCGACAATTATCAGCACTGTTTAACAATCTACTCACTTGAGATAATCCAACGTCATATTTTTAATGAGTGCTACTTGCTAATCATTTTTGTAGCATTTCTAAAATAGCCAACTCTTGCCTTTTGAAGTTTGGTTAGGGATAAGAAAAAGTTGGAACAAAGTGTTTTTCATTATTCTGCTCGTGTTTATTATGAGGATACGGATGCAGGCGGGTCGTTTATCATGCACGTTATTTTGCATTTTTAGAGCGTGCTAGAACAGAATATTTAAGAACATTTAATTTTTCTCAACAAGCATTGTTAGCAGAAAATAAAAAGTGCCTTTTGTCGTTAAATCCATGAATGTGGATTACCGAATTCCGGCAAAATTGGATGATTTACTACATATAGAAACCAGTATGTACGAAATAAAAGGGCTTCCTCATTTTCTCTCAAAGCAATTAAACGGAGATGAATTAACGTTGTGTCAGGCTACCGTAAAGGTAGCCTATGTTGATCTTGGAAAAATGAAACTGTTGCGATCCCATCAGGTAAATCAAGACAATACTAGCTCATCAAATATAAATAAATTATTTTCGGAGCATATAATGACCTGCAGAGTTAAACTTTTTAGATTTGTTTCTAAAAGCCAGTATCGTTGTTCAGTTAGTGATTCTGATTCTTATCGCTTTTTCAATCACCTCTTGGGCAATTATTATTCAGCGTAGCCGTGTGTTAACAAAAAGCCTTAAGAGAATCCATGGTATTTGAAGAACGCTTTTTGGTCGGGCGAGGATTTAAATAAATTATATGAAGGGCTGTCTAATCGTCGTGATGGGCTTAACCGGTAGTGAACAGATTTTTTATGTTGGTTTTAAAGAGTTTACGCGTTTGAAAACAAAGCAAACCCAGATGCACGGAGGCGATCATTAAAGGAGTACCCGTGCAATGAATTTATCTATGAATCGCGAAAGTGAAGATATTGAAACGCGCGTTCCATTCTTGGCAACCGTCGCATCTATTAGTCCATATATCGGTCTTTTTGGTACGGTTTGGGGATTATGCACGCATTCATGTCATTAAGCGGAGCAAACAAAGCGACATTACAAATGGTTGCACCCAGGAATTGCCGAAGCGTTAATTGCAACAGCAATCGGTTTATTTGCAGCGATTCCGGCTGTTATGGCTTATAACCGTTTAAGTTTACGTGTAAATAAATTGAGCAAAACTATGGGCAATTTTATTGATGAGTTTACAACTATATTACATCGTCAAGTGTTTGGTAAAAGCATCACAATTAATGTAACGAGTTCTCACCGCATTTTGATAAAAGTGCGGTCATTATTTTAGCTGTTTTTAGAATTCTCAGTTTAGAGGTTGATATGTCTTATCGTCGTCAGCGTCGCGATATCAAATCTGAAATCAATATTGTTCCATTTTTGGATGTGCTTTTTAGTATTGGTTTTAATTTTTATGGCTACGGCGCCTATTATTAGTCAGAGCGTAGAAGTTGATTGCCGGATGCCGTGCAGCCAAAAACGTGTCTGCAGAAGACAGAAACACCGGTTATTTTTAGAGGTATCCGGGTGTTGGACAGTACGCCATTTCAATTGGTGAGTAACCGTACGGAAAAATTTAACTGAAGATATGGTTACCCAATTATCAAAACAAGAGTTTGATAAAGATAACAATACGATGTTCTTAGTTGGTGGTGCAAAGATGTGCCTTATGAAGAGGTGATTAAAAGCACTGAATTTGCTTCACCTTGCCGGCATTAAATCAGTTGGATTAATGACAAACCCATTTAATAAATATAGGTAACGAGTGTGCAGAATAAGCGACAAAAAGGCGATGTTAATGCCGTTGTGATTTTCGATCATAATGCACTTGGCTTTTGTTTGGTTATTAATTTTTGAGCTCGCTCTATCATAACGTTGATATTATGGGCGTGGAGAAGGCGATGATGGCGAAGTGATTGGTGCAGTCATGGTTGATACCGGTTCTGCACGCACAAGAATGGGGTCGAATTCAACAGCAGAAAAAGGTCAAGCCGAAAAGCAAAAAAACAATCTTTAGAAGATAAAAACAGAAGAACAAGCGCAAAAACAGGAAGAACAACAAGAACAAAAACAACAAGAGGTCGTTAAAAGAAGAGCAACAACGCCAAGAAGAAATTGCTCGACAAAAAGCACTGGAACAACAAAAAGAGCAGGAAAAACAAAATTATTAGCTGAGCAGAAAAACAGCAGGAAGAAAAAGCCCGTCTGGAAGCGCTTGAAAAACAAAAAGAAGCTGAGGAAGCTAAGGCTAAACAAGCCGCTGAGGCAGCTAAATTAAAAAGCAGATGCTGAAGCAAAACGGTTAGCTGCTGCAGCAGAAAACAAGCTGAAGAAGAGCAAAAGCAAAGGCTGCAGCTATTGAAAAAAAGCAAAAGCAAGAAGCTAAAAGCAAAGGCGGATGCCGAAGCGAAAGTAAAAGCGGATGCAGAAGCTAAGGCAAAAGCAGAGCTAAAGCAAAAGCCGATGCAGAAGCTAAGGCACAAGCTGAGGCTCAAAGCAAAAAGCCGATGCAGAAGCTAAGGCACAAGCTGAGGCTAAAGCAAAAAGCGGATGCAGAAGCTAAGGCAAAAGCAGAGGCTAAAAGCAAAGGCGGATGCTGAAGCGAAAGCAAAAGCGGAAGCCAAGGCAAAGCAGATGCAAAAGGGAAGGCAGAGACTGAAGCAGGCGAAAGCCGATGCTCAACGAAAGCAGATCAAAATGCGCTAGATGATTTCTTTAACGGTGGTGACATTGGTGGAGGTAGCGCAACACGAGGTGGTAATGCAAATAAACAAGGAAGCCTTGGTGCAGGTGCATCCATGGGGGCGGGCGACGGTGGTAAAACCGGCTCTGCCTATGCCGGGCATTGTTTACTCTTCGATAAAACCATATTTTCGTGGCGATAATCGATTTATCGGCAAAGTTTGCGATATTAAAATGGAAATTTCGAGTGATGGAACTATTTTGTCATATGAGAAAAAATCCGGGACTAAACGATTTATGTGTCAGCAGCATTAAATGCGATTTCAGCAAGCGATGCGTAGAGCACCAACACCGGAAGAGTATCAAATGTTTAAGAGCTTTTACACTTGGATTTGACCCAAGAAAAAGTGCGGTAATTTTTTATTGCGTTTTTAAAACGATAGGAGAACAAATGAAAATTGTTATTCGAATTTTTAGTTTATTGATCATGCTATTAGGACTCTCGTCCGTAGCGCAGGCAGAAGTACGTATCGTGATTGATGAGGTAATGGATTCTGCTCGACCAATTGCTGTGGTGCCGTTTTAAATGGAATGGTCCGGGCAGTGCACCGGCGGATATTGCGCAAATCATTTCTGACGATTTGCGCAATAGTGGAAAAATTTAATCCTATGCCAGTGGGGAAAAATGCCTCAGCAACCTACGTCAGCTGCGGAGGTGAATCCTCAACTTTCTGGTCTGCACAGGGTATTGAAGCGGTTATTGTTGGGCAAGTTACCCCCATCTAATGGAGGCTTTTGATATTGCGTATCAATTAGTGGATACCATGGGAAGTGCCGGTTCGATTCTTTCACAAAAATCAATATACGGTGACACAAAAAATGGGTCATCGTTATGGTGCTCATACGGTGAGCGATGAGTCCTTTGAAAAATTAACCAGTATTCGTGATGCATTTAGAACCCGTATTGCGTATGTTGTACAAAAATGGGCGGGGCTCATCAACCTTACGAGGTTCGCGTAGCAGATTATGATGGATTTTAATCAATTTCATTATTAATAAGAGTTCTCAGCCATTTTATGTCTCCGGCATGGTCTCCTGACGGCAAAAAACTTGCGTATGTCTTTTGAAAATAAAAAGCGCAAATTATTTTACAAGATTTAGGGATCCATGGCGCGTAAGGTCGTCGCTTCATTCCCTGGACATAATGGGCACCGGCATTTCTCTCCGGATGGCTCAAGATTAGCTTTTGCGTCTTCAAAAGATGGTGTATTAAATATTTATGTAATAAATTTGGGTAGTGGACAGGTTTCTCAGTTAACCAGTGGTGCCGGTAATAATACCGAACCATCTTGGTCGCCTGATGGCCAATCAATCGTGTTCACCTCCGACAGAGGCGGCTCTCCGCAAGTTTACCGTATGAGTGCAACCGGTGGCGGTGTATCTTTAGTTGGTGGACGTGGTAGTGGCCAAATCAGCGCAGATGGCAGATACGTTGGTGATGGTAGATGGAAGTAATAGCATCGTGAAACAAGATTTGGCATCAGGTAGCTCTGAGAGTGCTAAGTTCAACTTTTTTAGATGAAAGTCCGAGTATTTCACCTAATGGTATTATGATTATTTACAGCTCTACCCAAGGCTCTGGGAAAGGTGTTACAATTAGTGTCCACAGACGGACGCTTTAAAGGCACGTTTACCAGGGAAATGATGGACAAGTGAAATTTCCAGCTTTGGTCACCATACTTAACTAAATAAACAAGGAGAAATTCAATGAATAAATTAACTAAAAGCATTGTTAGTTGCTGGTTCTGTAGCTGTATTAGCGCTTGTGGATCTTCAAACAAACTGAAAACGGTAACGGTAATGGTAATGCCAAACTTTTGGTGCTATTCTGTTCAAGATTTGCAACAACGTTATAACACTGTATATTTCGGTTTTCGATAAATACAATATTGAAGGCGAATATGCTCAAATCTTAGATGCTCATGCTGCATACTTGACAGCTACCCCAGCAACAAGTGTTCGTGTTGAAGGTAACACCGATGAACGTGGTACACCAGAATACAACATGGCATTAGGTGAACGTCGTGCGCACGCAGTGCAAAGCTTTCTTAACCTCTAAAGGTGTTCAAGGTAGGTCAAATCTCTACCGTTTCTTACGGTGAAGAAAAACCAGCGGTAGTTAGAGTCATGACGAAGTCGCTTACTCTAAAAACCGTCGTGCTGTGTTAGCGTACTAATTCTTGCAAGACGAATAAAAAGCCGAGCTTATGCTCGGTATTATGGAAGAAAAGAATAAAAATTATCTTTCTCTGAGATTAACATAATGCCTTTGAACCTGTGAAAGGCTTATAGGAGAGTGTTTTCTATAATCTGTGTATAATAGTATAAAATGCAGTTTCACTGCACTTTTTAGAGAACTATGGGTTTATCCCAATGGTTTTCGTTGTTTTTATCGTATTTTTAATCCAGAGTGAGATCCCTCGGATCCGTTAAAATAGATATCTTTGCTGAGAGCAAGCCGTGATTGTTAATATGCCGGCAAGTATAAAGAGTAGTTTTTCATGGGTTACTAATTTGCTAATGAAAGACGAGTTAATTATAACATAGTCTCAACTTATTCGTTTATGGTTTATTATCGGATTTAACATTGTGTATGCATTTTAAAGGCAAGCTAATAAAGAGATTAAAAATTGTATTGAAACATTTTTGCTTTTGCTAGGGATATTAGAGCAGGTAAGAGAGATGATGTTACTTTTTAAAGTAGCTAGTATTTACAATTCATTTACTTGAATGAAGAATATTTACACAAAAATGATACGCCAGGAAATCAATCTGAAAAATATTGATTGGTTTGGTGGGTCGAAGGATTCGAACCTTCGACCAACGGATTAAAAGTCCGCCGCCTACCGACTGAGCTAACGACCCAACGATATGATTTATTTTGATGGATTTTAAAGAGTAGATTTTCTTTCAAAATGGTGCCTGGGCGAGACCAGACTTTGAACTGGCACGCCTCGAAAGGCGAGGGATTTGTAAACTCTTGTGTCTACCGCGATTCCACCACTGGGCAAAATAACTAACTGCGCTGAAAAGCGTTATGCGATACGTGTCCCGAGTCGAACTGAGCTACATGGATTTGCAATCCAGTGCATAACCGCTTTGCTAACACGCCGTTAGTTTGAGCGGGGAAACGAGGCTGAACTGCGACCCCGACCTTGGCAAAGGTCGTGCTCCACCAACTGAGCTATTCCTGCATTCGCTGTTAGTGGCGTGCATTTTACTGACTTATGTCTCACTGTCAATAAACAATTTAGAAAAATAAATGTGTTTGTTGAAAAAATGCAAATTTTAAAAATTTCAATGGTAAATTTTTCATTTATTTGATGAAACCGTTATAAAAATCTCTTTAATCACATTGTGCTTTGTGCCACAAAATGCATGCACGATTTTTATCAAAAGTGCGGTATAAAATTTTGTTATTTTATCGGAGGATTTATGACGCAAGAATATGAGATTGATACCTTATTGGCTCAAGCCGGTAATCGTACAGATGCGGACCGGTGCAGTTTCACACCAATTTTCCTTTCACGGCTTATGGGCATGCAGCATTGGTGAAAGTACCGATTTGATTACACAAGAACGAAAAAACCCGACCCGTGTGTACTAGAAGAAAACTATTGCTAAATTAGAAAAAGGTGATCGTGATTTGCTTGTTCTTCCGGTATGGCGGCAATTCAATTACTAATGTCTCTTTCACTCACCGGATGAATGGATTGTATCCAGCGATGTATATGGTGGCACCTATCGATTATTGGATTTTTGCATATAAAATACGCACGGTGTGAAACCGGTCTATGTGAATACCGCGTCTGTCAGTGAGATTGAGCGACTGATTACGCCAAATACCAAAGCCATTTTTATTGAAACCCCTTCTAATCCGTTAATGGAAGAATGTGATGGGATGCGATTGCGAAGATAGCGAAAAACACACTTATTACTTATTGTGGATAATACGTTCTTAACACCGGTGTTGTTCCGTCCAATGGAGCATGGTGCAGACATTGTTATCCACAGTGGTACGAAATATATTGCCGGTCATAATGATGTATTGATTGGTTTAATTGTGGCGAAAGGGCAGGAATTATGGATCGTCTCATTTACATTCAAAATGGTTCCGGTCCGGTGCTGTCACCATTTGATTCTTGGTTAACCATTCGATGCGATGAAAAACTTTAGCTTTACGTATGCAACGTCATGAAGAAAATGCGAAAGCGGTTGCCGAATTTTTACGCCAACAGCCACAAGTTAAAGATGTTATACCCAAATAAGGGCGGGATGCTCTTTCCGTTTACAGGATGAAAATTGTAAATACTTTCTTAAAAAGCCATTAAATTGATTACCTTGCTCGAAAGCCTTGCAAGACGGAAAGTTTTGATTATCTATCCGGCAAACACAAACGCACATGGATATTCCTGAAGCGGAGCGTGTTGCTCGCGGTATTACAAATAATCTATTGCGTTTTTCAGTAGGATTAGAAAAACATTGAGGATATTAAAGCGGATTTAATGCAGGCGTTTGCACAACTTAAAATAAGTCATTCAGGGAGGGCAAAATGAAAGTTGCGGTGTACAGTACAAAAAGTTATGACCGAAAGTATTTAGAATTAATTAATGCTAAGTATGGGCTGGTGCTAGAGTTTTTGATTTTATGCTTAGCGAGCGAACAGCAAAAATGGCGGAACATTGTGATGCCGTATGCATTTTTGTCAATGATGACGGAAGCCGAAAAGTATTGGAAAAACTGACGCACTTGGCGTAAAAATTATCGCATTACGTTGTGCCGGCTTTAATAATGTGGATTTGAAAAAGCAAAGACAAGAGCTGTAGCTTAACCGTGGTTCGTGTACCAGCCTACTCACCGGAAGCTGTTGCGGAACATACGGTTGGGTTAATGCTGACGTTAAATCGCCGTATTCACCGCGCTTATCAACGCACTCGTGAAGCGAACTTTTTCTTTGGAAGGGTTGATAGGTTTTTAATATGCGCAGCCGAACTGTTGGGGTGATTGGCACCGGTAAGATTGGTGGCTGTTATGCGCATTCTAAAAGGGTTCGGTATGCATATTTTGGCGTATGATCCGTTTAAAAATAAGGCAAGAGAAGAGCTTGGAGCGGAATATGTGACGTTAGATGAAATTTATCATCGTTCACATATCATTACATTGCACTGCCCTGCTACACCGGAAAACTACCATTTATTAAATCGTGATGCGTTTGCCAAAATGAAAGATGGCGTCATGATTATTAACACCAGTCGTGGCACTTTTCAATTGATACGCAAGTCGCGATTGATGCGTTAAAACAACGTAAAAATTGGTTCTTTAGGAATGGATGTGTATGAAAACGAAAGAGATTTATTCTTTGAAGACAAATCTAATGAAGTCATTTTTAGATGATGTTTTCCGTCGCTTATCATCTTGTCACAATGTCTTACTCACTGGGCATCAAGCCTTTTTGACAGAAGAAGCGTTAACCAGTATTGCCGATGTAACCTTATCAAATATTTATGCGGTGGGGAGCGGTAAGCCTTGTGATAATCAGGTGCTACCATCTTAGTTTTAGCAATTAAACTAATTCTGTGCGAATGGCTCTACGCTATGCTATTATGCGCAGACACTTTAAACAAGCAATGCCAGATCAAATGGCATGATTCATTAAAAGAAATAAGGACAGAAAAAATGAGTGAAGTATTACATTCCAGCGATGCAACTTTCGTAGCCGATGTGGTCAATTCCGACGTCCGGGTATTGTTAGATTTTCGGGCACCATGGTGTGGTCCGTGCACAATGATTGCCTCAGTTTTTGACGAGTTGGCAGTTGAATTTGCCGGTAAGTAAAGATTGTGAAAAATCAATATCGACGACAATCAAGCCCACACCGGCACAATTCGGTGTTCGTAGCATCCCGACATTATTGTTGTTCAAAGACGGCAAACCGGTAGTAAGCCAAGTAGGTGCATTGCCCTAAAAATCAATTAGTCGCATTCATCAATCAAAATATCTAACGCATTTTTGATGCGAGGATAATATTGAATCTGGCAGTGACTTCTAAGATTTGTTGCTGTCAGATTAATTTATCTCAAAATGTTTTTCTAAAGGGAGGGTATCAGTCCTTTAATTGAATGCAGAAACCCTCATCTCTGATTGATATCACTTCAGAAACTTATCCTGCCGTTTTACTCATCAAAGAGCGTTGGGTCTCATCTAGAAAAACGCCCAACCTAATGCATTAACATTAACTTGGGCGCAATAAAGAAGATTTGAAATGTATTGGCGTTTATTTATGCCTTATTCATCAAACATCGCTGAAATAGATTCTTCATTACCGATACGGCGAATCGCTTCGGCAAGCATTTTTGAAAGCGTTAAGGCACGCACTTTTTCCTAATGCGATAATTTCATCGGTAAGAGGAATGGTATCGGTCACAACGATTTCATCAAAGGGCATCACTGGCAAGATTTTTGTCGCGGAACCGAGAAAAACCGCATGAGTCGCATAAGCAAATACACGTTTTGCGCCACGTTCTTTAATGCTTCCGCGACTTTTGCATAAAGTACCACCGGTATCGATCATGTCATCTACCAAGATACAGTCGCGCTCAGCCACATCCCCGATAATATGCATGACTTGAGAAACGTTAGCACGTGGACGACGTTTATCGATGATTGCCATATCCGTATCGTTTAATAGTTTTGCCACAGCACGGGCACGCACAACACCGCCAATGTCCGGAGAGACCACGATTGGATTCACTAAATCGGTTTTCTTTAAAAATGTCTTCAATTAACACCGGAGAGCCGAATACGTTATCCACCGGTACATCAAAGAATCCTTGGATTTGTTCTGCGTGTAAATCACAGGTTAATACACGGTCAACGCCGACACCGGATAAGAAATCTGCCACCACTTTTGCGGTAATTGGCACACGCGCAGAACGAACACGGCGATCTTGGCGGGCATAGCCGAAATAAGGCACCACAGCGGTAATACGGCCTGCAGAAGCGCGACGCAGTGCATCAACCATTACTAACAATTCCATTAAGTTGTCAGTCGGGGTGCACAGGTGGATTGGATAATGAATACATCGCTACCACGAACATTTTCATTAATTTGCACTTGCACTTCACCGTCACTAAACGGCCCAACGGTTGCATCGCTTAATTTGGTTTTAAGCCATATTGAAATACGTTTGGCGAGTTCCGGTGTTGCATTACCGGCGAAGTTTAATATCAGGCATATTCGTTTAACCTCGGGAGTTATAGATTTATTACAGTAGTATTAGCGACTTGAGTCGGGCAAATTTTTCAACATTTGTGCGTTGTAACACGGCATGTAATGAGAAAGGTTTAATCCTTTTGCAACAAAGCCAAAGCAATTTTGGGGCTTTTGCTCAAGAACCCATTGTGCAGATTTTTCATCATCAAAATTCTGCAAAACACAAGCGCCGGTTCCGGTGAGTCTCGGCGGTGCATATTTTTACCAACCAGTTAAGCAATTCTTCAACCTCAGAATAATGATCACGAACAACTTTTTCGCAATTGTTTGCGTATTCTTCTTGGAGTAATTGTGACAACGGTTTCTTTGGTGTTTTCCGTGGTAAAGCAGGATCCGAAAATACAACAGCCGTAGAAATGGAGACATTCGGTTTGAGCACGACAGTACCATTTTTCCGGTACTTCACAATAAGTGATTTGTTCACCGACGCCCTCGGCAAATGCACTTTGCCATGCACAAAGATCGGCACATCCGCTCCTAAGCTTAAGCCCAATTGGGCTAATTCTTCAGTCGTTAAAACCTGTTTTCCATAAATCATTTAATGCCACTAAAGTGGTTCGCATTGGATGAACCACCACCGACACCACCACCAATCGGCAAAAATTTTATCCAATCCAAGATCGGCACCAAGTGACGCTATTAGTATGGCGTTGAAGCAGGTTGCGGCACGATAAATTAGATTATCTTCTACGTTTAAATCAGGAATGGATGAGACTAAATTAATTTTGCCATCACTTTCTCACTTTAATTGATAGCCAATCACCAAAGTCTCAAAAATTGAAATAATGTTTGTAATCATGGTAGCCATCGGGCGTTTGCCATTGATGTATAAGAAAGATTTTACCATTTAGCAAGGAAAGCGCAACGAGTTGTGTGCTTTCCAATGACGGATGAGATAAAAGTGCGGTGGAAAATTGATATGTTTTCATGCTTTAGAATTTCCATTCATCAACACGGATTTTCAGCGTTTGTCCGTCAGTTTTCAGCAAGATATTTTTCCGGCATTGGTGGTTGAGAGCTGGATTGATAAGACAAAATAATCCGCCGTCCACGTTTTTACCGTCAAAGAAATGCGTGAACGAGGCGAGTAGATGATTTTCACCCACATGGTAGTCATCACTGTCTTTCGGTTGACCTTTTAACCAAAAAGCAAATTGATCCAATGGGAAGTCCATACCAATACTTTCCCGCATAACAGTTTGGCATCCGCCGAGAACGTTGACGTCCTTTGTTATCAGAAATGGTCATGCCTTGGGCGTGCATTTGAATTCTGCAACGTTTCGCTACTGAGAGGGTCGAATACAATTTCAGCGTATAATTTTGGGGATTATGGGTATTGCCAATCAAAACAGGTAGAAAACCGTTCTTTTTGCTGATATAGCTAGTCGCCCTAAAGGCTTTGATAGCCTTCAATTCGTTTAATTTGTTGCAAATGTTGTTGCCAAGTCGGATCAGTGCTGTCGATATGTTTGACATCTGTTGGGCGTTGTTCATCGGTGACGACACAACCGGTTAAGAGTAAACCGATAAATAGCATCCACAAATAAGAGGTTAGTGTTTTCATAAGTCGTTATTTTTCCTGAGTGATCGTTGGGGAGAAAAGTGCGGTAAGATTTCCGCACGTTTTTGTTTTACGGCGAAAAATACGACCGCAGATTCAGCTGATCGCGAAATGGCTTTATGTTCAAAAACCGGCGGCAATAATAGATTGAACATCGACTTTTAAAGGTCAGCTTGATATAAAGCCAACGCAAATTCTTGTTGTGGGTATTGGCTATGTTCAAAGCCCTTTCTGCGCGGGGTATCGGCAAAAACACACTAAGAGAAATTCCATAAAAACGTAATCGGTTTACGCCACATCAAAGGTATTAAATAGTTTCACCACCGTTTCCGGGCGTAGCTCAAAGATTTTGTGAATATGCGTGGTATTCACTAAAGTCAGCTCGACTAGTTGTTGATAATAGGATGGGACTTTAAGACGTTTTGCACAAAGTGCGCGTAGGCGTAGTACCCAGTTTTTCATGGCCATGATGATGTGCTAATTTGATTTTGGCGTTTTTGCTTTGCCTCAAATCATGACAAATGGCGGCAAAACGTACCGCACTTTTATGGCAATCTACCTGTTCGGAAAGCAAGGTGGCTTTGTTGTAATACCATCATGGTATGCACAAAACTGTCAATTTCAGGATGATATTTGGCAGGGGTTTGGCACACTCATATAAGGCGTCTAATTCGGGAAATAAGACGGCAAGAGCACCGACCTGACGTAAAGTTTCAAAAATAAATTTCAGGATTTTTCTCATTGAGCGCTTTTTCTGTTTCTGCCCAAACTCGTTCAGCAGTGAGATGTTGCAATTGCCTTTGTTCCGTGAGTGTTTGCATTAATTGCAAGGTTTCCGGTGCAATGGTAAATCCCAAATGATGATAGCGCGCTGTAAAGCGAGCAACGCGTAATACGCGCAGGGATCTTCCACAAACGCCGGGGGAAAACGTGGCGCAAAATACGCTGTCGTAAAATCATCGGCACCATGATAAGGATCGTATAAATTGCCTTGTAAATCCTGTGCCATGGCGTTAATGGTGAGATCGCGACGAATTAAATCTTGCTCGAGGGTAATCTCTGCGGAAAAAGTCACAAATAAAGCCGGTGTAACCTTGACCGGATTTACGCTCAGTGCGCGCGAGCGCATATTCTTCTTTGCTTTGCGGATGAAGAAATACAGGAAAGTCTTTGCCGACTTGTTGATAACCGAGATCGATCAAGGTTTGTGGTGTTGCGCCCACATGACCCAATCGCGATCTTTTTACCGGCAGGTTGAGAAGTTGGTCACACTGCGCCACCAACCAAATAAACGTGAAATGGCGTCTGAACCATTATGCCCAACCATCACGACGGGCGGCGTTTTGGCACGATTAATGGCAGGATTAAACCGATTAATAAGCCGACACCAATACGGAACCGCCGTAAATAAACCATTGAATAGCAATTTCGCGTTTGCCAGCATCTAACATGGCTTCTAAATCACGGTTTTTATTTTTGTGATTTCTAATTCGCGTTTGAGTTGCGAATTTTTGTTCTAATAATTCGTCGCTGTTGTTCCGCTTGCTTGGTTCGACGTTGCATTTCTGCCGTACGTTGTTGCCAAGCGTCATCTAATCGATTGAGTTTTAAACCAATTCTTGAATCTGGCTTTTTGAGTTTTGGGTTTTCAGCTGTCGCTGGCATTCGGGCTGAGTTCACTACTAAGAATCCACGCTTCACGATTTTGCTGTCACGAATCAGTGTATAGCGATCTTTTTATCAAGCACTGTGACGGCTTCACCGGCTTGAATTGAGCCTGCAATTTTTAAATTGTTCTCCGGCACCTTTACGTAAAAGAAGAAAAAGATTTTTCAGACATATTGTGTTTCCGCATAAGCGGAGAAATTCCAACACTTACGGTACAAGCAAATAATGCATGACTTTTCATATTGAACCCTTCTATTGTATAAAAATAATGAAAAGCCTGATTCCGATCAAACCGATTGTCCCACTAATGCCGAGATGACACAACCGGTTAACTATGCCGTCAACAATCCGTCGCCAAATTAGACCGCACTTAAGCCGATATTAATGGAAAAATGGCTTGCAGCAGATAGTAAATAATAATGGCAAATAATGCACCTGCCGGCGGCGTAACAATCCAAGAAAACAAAAATATTACGAATAACCGTTAAATTAATGGCGTCAATCGTGCAAATCCAATCCCTAATACCGCACCAACAAGCGTTTGCGTGGTAGAAATCGGCAAACCGGTACCGGAGGCTAAAACAACGGTCATCGCTGTGGCAAATTGCGCAGCAAAACCACGGCTTTGGGGTCAAGTCCGTAATGCCGGTACCGATAGTCGCCATCACTTTGTATCCCATAACAATCAGACCGACCATCAATGCCGGAGACGCCAAGAGGGAGAATCCACCCTATGCCAGTGGAGCGTTATTGATAATCTGTCCATCGCTTTCGATAATGGCAACAACGGCAGAAAGTGGGCGATAGCATTCGCAACATCGTTTGAACCATGAGCAAAAGGCCGCATGGCACAGCAGTCATCAGCATTAACATGCTGAAAACTTTTTCTACACCGCCGAAAGCGCCGCCTTTCTAGCATTTTTGAATTTGAATTTACTACTACGAAAAATAGAAATGGCTGTAAACAATACTGATCAGACTGATGCCGAATGAAAGCAGAATATTTTTCTGTATTACAGTTTAAGCCAACGTGTTTTAACCCTTTGGTTGGGTGACGATACACAAAATGAAAAATGGTGATGCCCATGTAATAAGGGCCGTATTTTTGCGCGTTTTCGAAGCGGACTTTTCTGTATCAAAAATCAGTTTTTGCGTGCTATAAAAATGGCATACGCAAGGATACCGGCAATGACCGGTGTAATGAACCAACTGCCGACAATATTTTTAATATTGCTCCAATCTACCGACTGAAACCCTACTGTCACGCAAGAAAAACCCACAATAGCGCCCACAATAGAATGTGTGGTAGATACCGGCCAGCCCATTTCGAGCAAGCAATTAATAACCAAGCACCGGAGGCAGAAAGAGGGGTCCATCATGCCGAAAAACTAAGACTTCAGGTTGGTTGATGAATTGAGTGGTGTCAATGATACCGCTTTTAATGGTTTCGGTAACTTCGTCGCCGGCTAACATAGGGCACCAGTAGCTTCAAAAATCATGGCAATAATAATCGCTTGTTTAGGGGTGATGGTACATGAGCCAACGGATGTTCCCATTGCGTTTGAAACATCGTTGGCACCGACACCAAAGGCTATGAAAAAGCCGAAAAACGGCTGTAATAATAATGTAGTGAACCGTATTGAGAGAGTAATTCCATGAAGAATACCTAAATTAATGAAAATTAGGAGCGCGCCAGCATAAGTTCAATACGTGAACCGACACGTTGTGCTTGATCGGTCCCAATACACCGACCCATTCGATAATTTTTGTATAAGAACATGACATCAATAGGGTTATAACGCCCTTCGATTTCAAAACAACATTTTTCTTAATTTAATTTGCATTTGATCCGTATCGTCTTCAATGGTATCAAGTTCGTTAATCATTTGATTAACAAAATTTAATTCACGTCCTTTAAAAGCCGGTTTCCAATAATTGATCCATTTCTTCAATCACTTTATGCGCTTGTTCTGTGGCATCTAAGTCGCGTTTAACATAGCTCATAAATTCTTCCTGCATTTCTTGCGGAATACCGAATTGGCGTCCTACCATGCGACCTGCAATATCCTTTTGCATAATTGGCTAATTTATCTTGTTGAGTTACCAACTCCAGCAAATCGGTGCGTTCAATCGGCATGAATAAACCGCGTGGCAATTTTAATCGAATTTCACGTTTTAACGCATCGGCTTGGCGCTCATGTGCGGAGATATCAAGACGAAGTTGCTCCGCACCGCTCCAGTTTTCTTTAAAGATAGCTTCAAAGAAAGGAATTAATAATTCACAGCATTCGGTAACTTTGCTGGAATGTTTTTGGAGAGGTTTTAAAGGGGAGTGAGCAAATAATCAAGGATATTATTCATCGCCATAAAAGGAACTCCTAGGAGATAGGGTTAATAATTCAGCGCGCATATTACATGATGTCAATGAAAAATTCACGATTTTAATCGAAAAACTCAGGCTTTTTATCGGATAATGCAGTAGAGAAAATACGAATAAAAAACAGAAAAATGAAGGAATTTAAAGGAAAGCGTATGCAGGGATGAAATTGAATTGAAAACTGGCGGTAGAAAATATTCAGATTGAACAATTCTGCCTCGATTTTGGCACAATTTAACGTGATTGCGCATCAAAAAGCGCTTCTTGGCGAACACCTATTATGATACAGCTGACGGATATTTTACCCGACATAAGATGAAATGGCGTTCGGCAAAAGGATAAGGATTACACTTTAACGCTCAAAACGGACGGCAAGGTGTCAGGCGGTTTGCACGTTCGCCCTGAATATAATGTGGCCTTGCCAAATGCGGAACCCAATTTGGCGGCATTAACGGAACACTATGAATTATCGCTAGAAACAACAGCGCCACTAAACGCGATTTTAGCACCGATTTTTGAACGTCATATGGTTAATTCAAGCCACGCCGACGAGCCAAATTGAAGTGGCGGTGGATGTAGGCAAGGTGATTGCCGGTGAAAAACAGCAGACGATTAGTGAAATTGAATTTGAAATTAAAGAAGGCGGATTAGCACCATTTTTGCCTTTGTGGCGGATTTTTTAAACCATTATCAAGGCAACGTGCATTTTTATTCTGTGAGCAAAGCCAAAAGGGGGTATCAACTGGCACAGGGCGTAGCACCGAAAGCCTCAGATTGGATCGAACGCTGGCGTGGCTTTTTGCATACGGAAAAATACGCCAAAAACATCGGAAAAACTGACCGCACTTTTGCATTATGAACAAGCGCTAATCGAAGAAACGTTGGCATTGGGCGCGGATCATTTTGCGACTGATTTTATTAAAACCGTTGAGCGTGTCGGCGCCTTTTTAATTTGGCACATTATTATGACGACAACAAAATCTCTTGAAACGGCACTCAATGAACAGCTAGCGACGAAATCATCACTATGCGTTGGAAAAATGTGCTGACGGCATTGACCGAGGCCAACGCCCAATTCTTGGCGCAAATTCATGAAATTATTCGCTTACATGGCGAAACGAAAGACAATGGGTTAGCAATGCGTGAAATTGTTCGATCTTATCCAAAACACCACAGTATGCACAGCGTAGCGCTTCATCTGATGACATTAACGCTTGAGCGAAGAATAAGAGGCGATCGGCAAAAGCAAAAAACGGCGTATGTGCAATGATTGCGGTGCAGTAGTATCTCGTTGGCAAGGGCAGTGTTCCGCCTGTAAAGCATGGAACACCATTTTCCGAAGTGCGGTTGGTTTCTACGCCAAATAATAAAGCGGATCGTTTTTCCGGTTATGCCGGTGAAACTCGCGCCAAAATCAAACCCAGATCAAATTAGCCTGCAAGAACATGCCGTTTTTAGTAGCGGTTTTAAAGAATTGGATCGCGTTCTAGGCGGCGGTGTTGTGCCGGGCAGTGCGATTTTGATCGGTGGGCATCCGGCGCGGGGAAAGAGTACGTTGCTGTTACAGGTGATGTGTCATTTGTCGCAAAAATGACCGCACTTTATGTGACTGGTGAGGAGTCTTTACAACAAGTGGCGATGCGCGCTAAACGCTCGGACCACTGCCGGAAAAAACTCCACATGCTGTCGGAAACCTCCGTGGAACAAATTTGTCATTTGGCGGATCAGTTAAAAAGCCACAGATTATTGTTATCGACTCCATTCAAGTCATGCACTTAGCCGATATTCAATCCTCGCCTGGCAGTGTGGCGCAAGTGCGAGAATGTGCTTCTTTTTAACCCGTTATGCGAGAAACTCGTCGAGGTCGCGATCGTGATGGTGGGTCATGTGACGAAAGACGGCACTTTGGCGGGGCCGAAAGTGTTGGAGCACGTTATCGACTGCTCTTTATTATTGGAAAGGCGAAACCGATTCGCGCTATCGTACGTTGCGTAGCCATAAAAATCGATTTGGTGCCGTGAATGAATTAGGTGTGTTTGCCATGACGGAGCAAGGGCTGAGAGAGGTAAAAATCCATCAGCGATTTTTAAGTCGTGGTGATGAGCAGACTTCAGGCAGTTCGGTTATGGTGCTGTGGGAAGGTACTCGACCGTTGTTGGTGGAAATTCAAGCCTTGGTGGATCATTCACGCTAACGCTAATCCGCGCCGTGTTGCGGTGGGACTAGAACAAAAATCGCCTTGCCTTTATTGCTTGCCGTGCTACATCGCCACGGTGGCCTACAAATGGGCGATCAGGATGTTTTCGTCAATGTCGTTGGTGGGGTTAAAGTCACAGAAACCGGCGCCGACTTAGCCTTGCTCTTAGCTCTTATTTCCAGCTTCCGCAATCGCCCGTTACCGCAAGATTTAGTGGTTTTCGGTGAAAGTTGGGCTGGCGGTGAAATTCGCCCGGTGCCAAGCGGACAAGAACGTATCAGTGAAGCGACTGAAACACGGTTTCAAACGTGCCATTGCACCTTTGCCAACAAGCCGAAAAAAGTGCGGTGGAAAATATGGCTGTTTTTACGGTGAAGAAGTTGGGCGATGCGATTGCAGTGCTGGATAATTTCTAGGGCGTTTTTGATGTGTAATAGGACAGGTTTTCGCCTGTCCTATTTTATCTGTACAAATGATTAACATTAACCTAGATGTGTAATTCGTGATTTCGTTCGTAGCGTGCATCTTGATGCACGACCAAATTACGCAGGGAACGTTATTTAACCCTTTCGGGTATTCACGATTTCGTGCAACAAGTTGCACGCTACGATCTCTAGATGGACTTGAGTATGCGATAGGACAGGGTATTGCCTGTCCTATTTTGTTTGGGCCACGCGTTCTACAAATTTTTCAGTTTGTAGCGTGCATCTTGATGCACGACCAAATCACGCACGGAACATTATTTAACCCTTTCGGGTATTCACGATTTCGTGCGCAACAAGTTGCACGCTACAATTCTAGATGGGTTTGAGTATGTGATAGGGACAGGTATTGCCTGTCCTATTTTGTTTGGGCTACGCTTTCCTGCAAATTTTTCGTTCGTAGCGTGCATCTTGATGCACGACCAAAGATCGCACGGAACGTTATTTTAACTCTTTCGGGCATTCATGATTTCGTGCAACAAGTTGCACGCTACGATTCTTGTTGCACGAATGATTAAAATATTAACCTCGATGCGTAATTTACGATTTCGTGCAACAAGTTGCACGCTACAATTCTAGATGGGGTTGAGTATGTGATAGGACAGGTATTGCCTGTCCTATTTTGTTTGGCACGCTTTCCTGCTAATTATCAGCGGAAAGCGTGAAAGTGCGGTCAAAAACGAAAAACGTTTAGGGATTTGCCGGCTTGTTGTCAGCGACCTCACTGCGCCCTTTTCACCATTGAATTTAACCACATCTACCGCAATGGCTTCCGCTTCTTTCAAGAAGAAATCCGGCGCTTCGTAATCTTTCGGTACATCGTTAATGTCTTTCAATGGTTTCTTGCTCTTCACGCTTAAAGCGAGCATTTAAGTCTTTCAAACGTTTGTCATCGTCTTTATCATTTTTCTGCTTTACGCTTTTCATAATCCAGGATAAGAATTTACGATCACGGCGTTCATCACGCCGTTTAAATCCTCGTTTCAGGCGATAAATTCCGGATCTTTCGCCATTCTATCACGATGTTTTTGTGCTAATTCAGCGATGGAATGTCGCGTTTGCCACTTCGGCATAATTCATAGACGGCATTTTATCCCAAGGTAACGCATTGTCTTCTTTCTCTTCACCATATTCTTTCATATCAATGACATTAGGGAAGGTACTATCCGGTGCGACACCTTTTTAGCTGCGGTGCTTCCGCCATTAATTCGGTAGAATTTTTGATAGTGTATTGCAACAAACCCAATGGCGTTTGATCCAAATCATACACAAAAATTCAATGAGCGACTTTGTTGTACGGTACCTTTGCCATAAGTGTTTTGACCGATAATGATACCGCGGTTGTAGTCTTGCATTGCCGCGACGAAAAATCTCGGATGCGGAGGCACTACAGCGGTTAATCATCACCAATAGCGGTCCGGAATATTGTTGCGCATTATCCGGATCTTCATGCACACGAATACGCTGATATGCATCACGCACTTGTACGACAGGACCATCGCTAATAAACAAACCGCTTAATCCAACGGCTTCTGTTGAGGCACCACCGCCGTTTTCACGCAAATCAACAATTAATGCAGCGGCATTTTTGCTTTGCATTTCAGTCAGCAGTTTCTTCACATCTTCCGTTAAGCCAAGATAAAAACTTGGGATTTTAATCACAGCAACATTGGTACCATCAACTTTTTCAATGGTTAATTTGGCGGCTTGATCTTCAATGCGGATTTTTGTCTCGAACCAGTGTGTGATGATGCGTGATTTTCCGCCTTTCGCCGGTTCGATTTCTAAGCGAACTTTAGAACCTTTTTGCCTTTAATTTTTGTCAACAATGTCTTCTAAACGCCAGCCGACAACATCTTCGATTTCGCCTTTTTCAGCCAACACCAACGATTTTATCCCCGGCTTTGAGTTTTTCTGTCTGAGCGCCAGGCGCCCGGCACTAAAAGATTTAATACTGGTTTCATCGTCTTCTGATTGCAATGTTGCACCAATCCCTCTAGAGACAGGTTCATGCTTTCATTAAAGCTTTTTGCCGTGCGTGGTGCTAAATAGCTGGTGTGCGGATCAATTTCACGCGCAAAAGGCATTCAGATAGGTTTGCACCACATCATCTGCTTTTAGTTTGTGTGAGACGACGAATGGCTGAAATTGTAACGCTTAACCAGTTTTTCTTTAATTTTCGGCCATTTTTATCTTTTTAATTTCAAATTGATAATGTCGTTTTTAACACGGGCTTCCCACAATTTTTCAGCGTCTGCTTCGGTTTTTAGTAGGCGCTTTTTCACGATCAATTTCAATTTGATCATCACCGGTTAAATCCGGTTCTTTATCTAATAATGACAAGGCATAACGATAACGCTCGTAACGGCGTTTCATCATTAAATCATACATATCAAAAGCAATAGTTAATGTACCGGCATTTAATTCGTCATCAATTTTGTTGCCGTATTTTTCACGCATTTCATCGATATCGGATTGCAAAAAGATCGCACGATTAAAAATCGAGCGCCTTAAGATAACGATCAAAAATCTTTTCGAAAATTCGTCATCAAGTTGAAATTTACGATAATGAGATTGTGTTAGGCGAGTAGTGGCACGCTTGGTGGCGAACATATTCGCCTCTGAAGGCCGCAATGTCACGAGATCGCTGGCTTTGAGTTTTGGTTGCACGGCATCTGCAACACTGATATTAAGAAAAAGCACCCTAACACAAGTGCGGTCAAATAATTTTTCGTTTTAGTTAATTCCATTCAGGCTTTCCTAATAAATACGCAATAGTTATCCGGCAAGATAACTCTATTGAAATCTAAACTAGGCAAATAAACGATCAGCGGTGATGTTGATGACGACACCATTATCTAATTCTACACGGGCGGTTTCATTAGAAAATGCTAACACCACAGCACTTTTGCGCACGTTCACCGACTTTTACTTTCACGTATTGACCTTTTTGGAGTGAGGTCATATCCACATTATTTAATGTCGTTTTAGGTTTTACGGGCAGGTCTTTCGCTTGGTTTGGTGGTACGTTTATGGCGACGTGGTGCGTCTTTTTCTCAACTTCGCCTTTCGTCGCTCTTTTCTGCCGCGACGTTTTGTGCAACGGCCGCTTTAGCTTCGCCCAATTGTTTTGCAGACGTGTTCAGCGTGTTCTTGCTCCAATTCGCCGGCAGGATTTCCGTTTAAATCTACGCGTACAGTGCCGGCGCGACAGCCGATGTAAATAACGCCAATTTGACGTGTATTGGCGTAAAGGCTTGGCGTAGTTGGGTTTTTGCTGACGCGCTCATCGTCTTTTAATGCTTCGCTGAGATCTTGAAACAAGCCGATTTTTAATGGTTTTGCTTCGCCTTCGATTGAAAACAACGCGGAAATTTTTCCGCTAAATAAGCAATAATTTCTTTGTTATTCGTTAACTTTGTACTTCGGTCATAATGAAAATCCTGCATCGATTTTTTTAAGTAGAAAAACTCACCATAGTTTAGCTCACTTTCAGAAAAATGACAATTAATAATCGATTTCCGGCTTGATAAATAAAACATGGTTAAAAATGACCGCACTTATTTAGAAAAATGCAGCGAATACATACAAAAGCATGGAAATACAGTGTAGAATACGTTCTCTTTTAGCCCTGGATCATCTTACTCATGACAGCAACTTCTTCTGTGAATTTTGCCAATGCGAATTTTCTACCGCATCGTCCGTTGTGGTGGTTGTAATGCTGTGGTTAAAATTTCCACCTTGCAACAGGGGCAAAGTGCGGTGTGCCCACGCTGTCACCATGTTTTTGTACACCAGTGGAGGTTGGAGTTTAAAGCAGTGCGCGATCATTGCCATTTCAATATTAATTTCATGCCTTTTGCATTAACGTATCCATTACTTGAGCATTGATTTGCTTGGAGAAAAATCGATCATCTCGGTTTGGTTGGGCGTGTGGAAAATAGCGACCCAAGGGATTTTTCATATACGGCGTTTTTAATTTTTATTTGTGCTGTTTTTATGCCCATTGTTTTGCATTGTTGGTCATTTTATTGCAGTTATCCAAAAATGATGAAAAATTCACACGCAATTTGTTAATTTCTCTTGGCTATATCAAACCTTGGGTAATGTTTGACGTGTATTTGGTGGCTTTAGGTGTGAGTATTTTTAAAAGTGCGCGAATATGCCACGTTACAATTGGATGTCTATTTAATTGCTTTTTGTTTTCACCGCACTTTTAACCATTACTGTTTATAAAATTAACCCAAACGAAGTGTGGAACGATTTCTATCCTCAAAGCAAAGGCGTGAATGAACTCACGAAGGCTGAGGATTTGCGCTGTTGTCATGCTTGTCAGTATAGCTTTATTGATCCGTTATCTCGATCGCAAGGGCGAGATATCTGTCCTCGCTGTTTTGTCACAAATCGACATTCCTCTTCTATTCGATTGCAACGCACGTGGGCATTATTACTTGCCGGTATTATCATGCTATTCCCGGCTAATTTGATGCCAATGTCGGTGGTTTATTTAAACGGTGCGCCCAGTGCAGATACGCTGATGTCAGGTGTGATGAGCTTTTATGGAAATAGGAGCTATTTCATCGCCTTTATCGTCTTTTATCGCCAGTATTTTTGTGCCGATTAGCAAAAGTCTTGATTATGCTATATTTGCTGATTTGCGTGCATTTTAAGCTCAAACATTCCATTCGTTGGCAAATGCGTTTATTACATCTTGTGCATTTTTGTCGGCCGTTGGTCTACGTTAGATTTATTCGTATTAGCATTAATGATGTCCTGGTTACGCGCGGACAAATTATTGATTTTTCTGTAGGCAGTAGCCTTTTATTTCGGTGCTCGCCGTATTTTTAACAATGAGTTGCGACTGGAACAATTTGACAGTCGCTTAATTTGGGAAATCTATGACAAAACAACAAGCAAAAACACCGCCATGCCGGAAACTGAAGTTGTGGCAAAAAGTTCGTCAAAGTAAACGAATTTCACCTTTCTGGTTACTTCCTTTCATCGCCTTGTAGTATCGGCGCCGTTTTGTTCTTCCAGATTGTGCAAAGCAAGGCATTAGTATTCGGATTATGTTTTTCCAATGGGGATGGCATTGTCGCCGGGAAAACGCAAATTCGTTATCAAGGGTTGCAGATTGGTGTCGTGAAAAAAGTGAATTTCACCAATGATCTACAAAAAGTGGAAGTCGTTGCCAATATTTATCCTGAAGCCAAAAGTGTTCTTCGAGAAAAATACGAAATTTTTGGTTAGTCAAACCGAGTGCGTCTTTAGCCGGTATTTCCGGTTTTAGATGCGTTGGTTTCCGGTAACTATATTACTTTTGCAACCGGGCGATGGGGGAGTTGAGCATAAATTTACGGCAGAAACAGAAGGGCCCATTGCGCGACTGAACCCCGGCGATTTATTAATTCATTTGATTTCTGATGATTTAGGTTCTATTTCCATTGGTGCTTCGATTTATTATAAGAAAATGCCGGTGGGTAAAATTTATGACTATCATTTCACGGAAGATGGCAAAAAAATCGAAATTGATGTGGTGATTGATAAGCCTTTATGCCAAATTCGTTAAAAAGAGAGTCGTTTTTGGAATATCAGTGGCATTAGTGCCAATATCGGTGTTTCCGGCTTAAACGTAAACATGGATAGCTTAAATTCCGTGGTGCAAGGCGCGGTTGCCTTTGATTCACTCAAACGAAAGCGCAAGCGCCGACTGAATGAAAAATATACCCTTTATTCCAATTTACAAAGTCGCCAAGCGTGGCATCAATATTGATGTCAATATTCCATACGGCAGGATTGGAAGAAGGCAAAACTCGTGTGTATTATCAAAATACGGAAATTGGCGTGCTGTCGAAGCTAAGTGCGGTGGAAAATAACGATGAAATATTAAGTGGTAAATTGCTTATTGAACCGAACGGCGGATTTATTTAAGACCGGTTCTAATATTGTCTACGCGAGAAAAAGCCGGGGCTGGCTGATTTAACGAATATCCAAAAAGCTACTGCGTGGTCAATATGAAGTTTTTACCGGGCGAAGGTGACAGCAAATTGGCCTTTGATGTGATTAAAGAAAGTGAACTGTTGCTAAAAACAGCCTAATACGTTGGTTCTCACACTTACTGCACCGGAGACTTATGGCATAAGTGAAGGGACAACCGCTGATGTATAACAATATTCAAATCGGCGAAGTGGCGCAATATATTGAGACCGATGGCGTGAAAGTGAAGCGGCGATTGCCGGCGAATATCGTCATTTTAATCTCATGGTGATACTCTCTTTGTCGCTAAGATCGAATTTTTGATGACTATCGGCGTGATGGTTTACGCTTTTGACAGGTAACGCCGGAAAAATGGTCGCAAGGCGGTATTCGCACACTGCCGGTAAAACGCAAAGCCATCCGAAAGACACTATGCGCTTTACAGTGATTTAACCAATGTGAAGCCGGATTACTGATTCGCAACCGAAACCGACAATCACTTTAAACACCACGAATTTGCTGAGTATTAATAAAGGCTCTTTAGTGCTTTTATCGTTTCAGATGAAGTCGAAAAAATTTTAGACATCCGTCCACAAACACAAAAACTTGCGGTGGATGTGTTTGTTTATCCGAAATATCAGCATTGTTAACAGAGAAAAGCGTATTCTGGGTGGAAAGTGCGGCATGCATCGATATCACGCCAAAAAGCGCATTAGTATTCAGGCCGCACCGGTGGCATCGCTCACTCAAAAGGCGCAATCAGCTTTGATAATAGTGGCGGTAAAAAATAATCACACCTCTTATCCAAATGAGTGCGCGCGAAATCAACCGATCAACAAATCATATTAACGGCGAGAGGATGCCACCAACCTCAGCAAAGGTATGGCGTTGCGCTATCTTGGGCTGAATATTGGGGAAATTGAGAGTGTTCAACTTTGATCAAAAGAGTCACAAAATTATTGCTAAAGCGTTGATTCATCCAAATTACATGGGGTTGATTGCGAGGAAGGATCCCGTTTTTAACGTGATTTCACCGAAGATTTTCTGCCGGCGGCGATTGAGAATATCGATAGCTTGTTGCAACCTTTATATTGATGGGAAGTGGATCCGGTAAAACTAAAACCCAATTTGCTCTCAGTCAAGCGGTTAACAATAACATCAAATATACCAACGGTTTACCGCTTGTGCTAGAAACCAATGATGCACTGAATATCACAGCAGGATCGCCTATTATGTATCGTGGGGTAGAAGTGGGGACGATTAAAAACCTCGAATTGAATGACGTTGGGTGATCAGCGTCTTGATCCATGCTGTATTGCGCGAAATATCAACATTTAGTTCGTCAAAATTCTGAGTTTTGATCATGCCCGGCTAGTGACTTTAGCCTGAGTCTTACCGGCGGCGCTGATTCCAATACCGGCAGGTACAACAACCGCTGAAAGGCGGAATCTCTTTCTCTACGCCATCGGGCACTGTTGTGCAGGCACAAGCGAGCGAATCAGCATTTCTTGTTGCGCAGTAAAACGTCCGACAGGATGCACAAAAGTGGAATCAAGGTGCCTTACCGGCTCAATAATGTTAGAAATATCAGATTTTTGTTGGGTTGTGTAAAATTAAGTGAAAAGGTAAGAAAAATCGGAAGATTTTTCCAATTTCTTTTATAATGTCCAGGACCCTCTTAGCTAGGTATTAGCTAAGAGGTTTTCTATCAGCCAAAAGTCTGGCTATAAAAAACCATACGCATAGCGTATGGAGCCAAATAGACTTAAGCGATGAACAGAAAAAATCCTCGCTATATAATGAACAAGGCTGACAGCAAAATTCAACATATGGAGAGGATGTTACCCTCGTAGCGTGCATCGTGATGCACGACCGAATCACGCACGGAACGTTGTTTAACCGCTTTTCGGGCATTCCACGATTTCGTGCAACAAGTTGCACGCCACAATTCACTAAAAATAGATATGAAAATAGACTTTTCCGAGTGAAAGGATTTTTTTGTCAGCATCGTGGGCTTAAATACACAAGTTGTGAGAACTATATAAAGAATCAAGAAAAGAAGACATGGTTCAAGATAATTTATCAACGAAAGAACATATTGACCCCTTTGAGGGGTAAGTCAAAGGAAGTCATTAGACACGGCTGTCGACAGTTTTTTCTCACAAGCCCCTTGAGGGCTTGTGAAAGTATCAAACCTTATGGGGAGCCTAAAAACCGCACGTTTTACGTGCGGATTGATACTACTATTTTATTTTTCTTTATTTTTATTTCTGGAGTACTTATGAAACTGTGCAATCACACTCACAACCTGCTGATGGTCTCCTCAGACCTGTTTGCCAGTTTTCGGAATGCGAATGAGTTGGATAGTTGTTTGGTGACAGTGCAGGCCGTCAAGTCCATGGAAGGCGCATTCTGTTGTAGCGCTAGAGGACGATTGGTTCGCCAAATTGATGATGACAATTTAGTCGCGATGCCACGGGGTAAATTTGGGTGTGGGTGATTATGCTTGGAACGGTATCAATATTACGCCAAACGATCGTGTCCGCACTTGAAGGGGCTATTGATAAGGTTTTTATCATGCCCACCACGATCGATGTATCAAATTCGAAAAATTCAATAATGCCACGGTGTTACCTCGGCATTGATTGGATGTAACAACCATTAAAACCAACGCGCACCAAAAGCGTTTTTCCTGCGTGATGCTAACAATGATGCGGTTGTTATTTCTCAGTTTTATACCACGGTTTTTATACTGCGGGTTTTTCCCGATAGAAGTAAACGGTGACAGGCTAAGCCGAAAACTAATGCGCGAGAATAAAGGTCGTGTTAATAAAAAGACGATCATTTGTTCAAATAAAGCGTTGGAAAAGCCGTGAGTGGTCATCTAGGCGATGGCAATCATTGCTTTGATGCTTGTACGCCGGGAATCCTGAGATATGGCGGCGACAGTAACACTTTTCGGATGTGCCAGATAACGGTGAGACAAATGCACGCCAATAAAAACCGATTAACTGCCGCCACTAAGGTGGCAAAGACGATAGGACATCGTTATGCCGTGAGAATCGTGCGTGTAGTGATGCCCAAGCGCACCGAGGAGTGCAATATTTTAAGGCTTGGTGGCACATTAAACACCAAAGCAAAACCCTACCGCCGGAATCGCGGCACATATCATCCAATAATAGCAGTAACCCGTCCATGTTAGTTCCCCCAAGTGGTGATGCTGGTGGGCTCAAGGCAAACACAATGCTCCAGACAAGCACCGAACGTGAGAATGGTGGCGATTGCCCAACGCCCGATGCCCATATTCACATATCCTTTTAAAGATATCCGCCAAAAGAATTGATGAGGAAAGCCCGGCACCAGCACAATCACGCTGGGCAAAGCGATTTTGTGGATCATTACCAGGGTTGATATTTTTGGGCTAAGACCGGCAAAGAAGTGGAGCGAAAAGCAGTGACAGCAAAGACGATGAGTTGGATTGTAATGCCGTTTGGATAATTCTTGTCGCGCAAACGCGCATGGCAACCGGAGGCGGCGATGAAGGTAATAAGCGAAATGAGTGCATCACCGCCCGATCAAATGAGCAAAGAAAGGCAAGATAAATCATCAAGATCACGAAATAACGGTGATATTTTAACGGTTTGAGTTGTGCCAGTTTCTTTTTAACCATGTGCAGGTTGTATATGGGATGTTCGGCAGATATCACAATACGCTGAACATCCGTCACCATTTGCATATTAATGCCTTTGTCGCTGTTTTTACGGGTGGTCGTGATACGGTGGTTGTTTGCCAGGTGTAGTAATGTGACGAGCATTAGCCGTGAGGGCGCATTCGACACTTTCAACCCTAATGCCAAGCCAAGGCGTTGTGCCATTTGCGCCACCACCGTGCTTTCGCACCATGTTGCAACAATAACAGCGCCGTTTGCACGCATAACCGCGTGACTTCCGTTGTTCATCGGGCGTAATATTTTTCCTTTTTCATGATGAATCTACCTAAATGATTGGATGTCATTATAGACCTTTCGCCTAGAACAAAAATGTTTACATGAGATGCGTTGGAATCAAACGCAAAAAGTGCGGTGTAAAATTTAGATAAATTTCAGGATTTATGCTAACGTAGGCGTATTTTTCGATGAGGAGTCAGTATGCAACATCATAATAAAACGATTGTCGTGAAATCTGGCACCAGCACCTTAACAGCGCTCGTCCAAACTGATTTAGCTTCATATGATGGAAGTGTGCGCCAACTGCAGTACATCAAAGCCGGTTTTTCGCGTGATCGTCACCTCGGGGGCCATGCGACGAGGGCGTCATTATTTGAATCACCCATACTGCCACCCATGTGGCCTCTAAACAATTATTGCGGCAGTGGGGCAGAGCCAGCTCATTCAAAACCCTGGAAAAATTATTTGCGATTTATGACGTCATTCATCGGGCAGATGTTGCTCACCCGCGCTGATATTGAAGATCGCGAACGTTTTTGAATGCCCGCGATACATTACAGGCGCTGTTAGACAATCAGATTATTCCGGTCATCAATGAAAATGACGCCGTAGCAACGGCGGAAATTAAAGTCAGGATAACGATAATTTATCGGCATTGGTGGCGACTGGTGCAAAGCAGAACAGCTTTTATTTGCTCACGGATCAACAAGGGTTATTTGACAGCGACCCGCGTAAAACCCGCAAGCGAGATTAATTTCTGTGGTGGATAAAATCACCGATCATATTCGTTCTATTGCCCGGTGGTAGCGGGACGAATTTAGGCACCGGTGGAATCGTCCACAAAATCGCAGGTCAGATGTTGCAACTCGTTCCGGCATTGGAAAACCATTATTCACCCGGGCAACCAGCCAACGTGATTGTGGATTTAGCGTATGAGCAGGCGATTGCGCACGAAAATTCACCGTGCAGGCGGATCGTCTGAAAGTCGTAAACAGTGGTTATTTTGCGGCACCCTCGGCCGTATTGGTGGTGGATGACGGCGCTGAAAGTGCGGTGTTAATTCAGCATAAATCGCTATTGCCAGCAGGATTGTGGAGGTCATGACGCTCTTTTCCCGTGGGGAAGTGTACGTATTCGCACGCGATCCAGGCGACATGTTGCGCTCGGGTATGCCACGTTATAATGAAGCGATGCGTTAGAGCTTATCAGAGTAAACATTCGCAAGACATCGAACGCATTTTAGGTTATAGGTGATGGCGCGGTGGCGGTACATCGCGATGATATGGATTTATAGTATAAAAGGGCGCTGTTGCTCAACAACAGAAGACATGGCTTGAGTGAGCGGATTTTGACACGTTGTGTGTTTTGGGTACGAGAAAGTGCGTGATCACCTGCATGATATAGGAGATTATTGTGTTCACGAAATTTTCGCATTTTTGTGTTCAGTGATTCAACCAGCTACAGAAAAAGCCCATAGCAAAAATAAATATCGCTTTAGGAACATGAATACCGGCATTTCAATGATTAAGGTTACCCCAATGAGAATCAAAAGGTCAACGCTAAAATTTTGAAGGTTGGGGTGGCTTTCCACAAAAATCACCGATGGGTTTTGCGGCAAACATCATCATGCCCACGGCGATAATAATGGCGCTGACCATACTGCCAATTTGATTGACCATCCCCACCGCCGTAATCACGGAGTCGAGTAGAAGACGATGTCCAGCAAGGCAATTTGAATCAATACGCCGATAAAACTCACTTTCTTATGGTTTTCGTGATGTCCTTCCTTATGTGGGCAACTATGCATCCGTCATGAATTCTATTCATACTTTTGACGATCAAGAATAAACCACCAAAGAAGAGATCAAATCACGGCCGGAAACGCCTTTTGCCCAGAATCTCAAAGAGCGGCTCAGTAAGTCGCATCATCCAAGAAAAGAGTCAGTAAAGGGATAAAATTCCGTGCCCATGGCGATTTAACCAATAATACGTCCTGGCTGGCGTTGTTTTTCCGGTAATTTGGCAACAAGAATGCTGATTAAAATAATGTTGTCGATACCCAATACAGATTTCTAATGCCGCCAGGGTAAATAAGGCGACTAACGCCTCAGGGGCTTAATAGCCATTCAAACATAATGTTTCCCTAATATAAATGGGTGCGCTGATCATATAGCTTTGACGATGAAATGAAAAAGAGGCTATATGCGCTGTTGCACTAAGTGTTGCAGAATTTTCGTGGGTAAATGCTTTACGCAAGTAAAAACCGAGAGGAAGGGTATCGATAATTTCGCCATGTTTGCAATACCTTTTGGTTAAGGACTCACTATTTGCGCCTTTTGACGGGTTGCAAGACCGCCTAAACGCGCGATGACCCTATCCAGTTGACCTAGTGCGATGCAATCCACGAGTTCTTCCCAGTCCGTTGCAGTTGGTGTTCTGGTTCGCTAGGTTGCCAGAGAATCGGCGTACCGATGCGGCGTTCTGCCGGCGGGAATAGAGCGACTTCTTCATGGAATCCAAAGCACGCGGGACAACTTATGGCGCACATGGGAATTTTGCCAATTCACACCACTATTTTGGATAGAGAGGGCAGACTCACGAATGTGGTTTCCAAAGGTAGCCTGCAGCATTAATGGGGAATCGTTTTAATTCAATCCTAATGGCGGAAAGTCCTGTTCCGGTGCCGCCTGCCGCACCCAGCGCTGTTTCAAGCACCCACCCGCAGCCTTTATCACGTTTTTAAAATCCGGTATCGGGCATGCCGGAGCAGGTCGCTAACTCGCCAAAACTGAGTCCGGCAATAGCTTGCGCGCGGGAAAGAAGTTCTTCAGTCGTTTTGGGATCATTGGTCGATACTTTGAAAAACGAGGTTTAACGGTTTCTTTGCCTTTATCAATATAAGGGATGTTTTCCAGCTGGAGCAGAAAACGTTTAGCGACTAGCCGCCACCAAATCCAGTCAGCGTTCCGTTTTTGCCCTAGAATACGATGGCAAGGAATGATAATACTGATCAGGTTGCTTCCGACTGCGCCACCCACCGCACGCACCGCGTTGGGGTTCTCAATGCGTTTGGCTTAACTCCCGCCATACTTGTCGTTTCACCATAGTCGATTTGGCGTAGCGTCGCCAAATGCGTTGCTGAAAATGGCGTGCCTTGCGGAGCTAGCGGAATGTCATCAAACGTTCCGGTTCGCCATTGAAATACCGATCAAGCGCCGAACGCACACTTGCGCAAATAGAGGTAAATCATTGTTTTCCTGCCATTTGGGGATTCGGTGCAAATTGTTCCAGTTCACAATCTAAATGTCGTAACTGCCATCAGACAGCATCAGCAATTTGCCGATAGGGCGAGGACAATAGCGGTAAAAAGTGCGGTCATATTTTTCTCTATTTTACAGAAAATAAAAGCGTACCGAAGTACGCTTGATATTATCGGGAATTTTATGCCGATTAGAAACGGTAATTGAGGTTTAAACCATCAAAGGTTGGCGGACGCTTTTGAACGATAATCGCCTCCAACCATAACCACGCCATTAGCGCTTTTGCTGTTTCTTTTTAAAGTTAAGTTTTTCCCGTGTGGTAAGCGTAACCGAAATCTACGTCAAAATTCGGTGTGAATTTATAAGTCGCACCCACGCTATACCAAGTGCGGTCGGTATCCGGGATAGAGCAGAATGATGTTCTCCGGCGGCACTCTTATCATAAGCTACACCTGCACGTAGGGGCTAACTGTTCGGTTAAATCATAGGTTGTCTCCCAACGCGAAGCGTGAGTTACATGATAGCCTTCTTCTTTGTGGGAACGCCACCTGACCGTTGTTATAGGTCGCATGGAGATCTTTAGGCGATGCCATTGCGTGTATTTGTAACTATAATGCAACGCCAATTTATCGGTCAGCTGGTGGAAACCGGACAGTTCCCACAGCTTGCAAGTGTAACGTCAGTCCGCCTTCGCCGACATAAGCAGAAGTGCCACGTGGTGCGTAACTGATGGCATTGTTATCTTTAAAATCAATGTCTCACTTTGGCGTGATAAGCGAGACCAATGCGATTTTTCTCATCGAATTGATAGAGTAAACCGGCGTTCCAAACTGAATGCCCAAAGCGGCTTTGTCTTGTAAAATGTGAGCAAGGTGTCTTTTATTAATTTGTGCGCCTAATCCGCCAAAGACGAGCCATTAAACCTGTTGGTGGCAAACCTGCAGCTGCGGCTACCGTAAGTGCGTTGTAATGCCGGGCTGGTGCGTACATTATCGATGGCGGTGTCTAAAATACCGGCGGTGCGTTCCACTTTGGCTTTAGCGTAAATCGCGTTTAAAACCTAAAACCGGCGCTCCAGCTTTTTCAGTCATGCGATAGCACCACTGAGATTTAAATTAATGGCTGTTAAATCGGTTTTCCACCAAAAAGCCCGGCATCATAGCCATCTTCGTATTCACTTTTTAAGCCGAAGTTCACGTTCATGCCGGCGCCGATAGCGAATTTCTCGCGTAACCGGAAACAAAATACATATTCGGAATAAACAGAACCAGGGCACAACGCTTTTGTGATTGGCTGAACCTTGTGCGACCTCAACACCGAGTACGTTGGCGCGCACCGGGCCTCTCATGTGAATACGAGAATCCACGTAAACACCGCCGGCAGAAAAGGCATTTTGTTTGAAGAGGTTCATTAACGCTGGGTTGGTGGCGACCACAGAGGTTATTCGCCATCGCCGCTCACCGGCATAAGCACGACCTAAACCGAGGTGGAAACTTCTGCTAATTGGAATGCGGCAGCGGATGCGCCGGTTGCGGCACTGAAAAGAAGTGTAGAAAGGAGTGTTTTTGTCAATTTGCTTGTTGTCATTTTATTCCCTTTTTGTGCCTGCCCGAAGGTGGCGTTTTGGTCAAAGTTTATTGGTTGTTATTTTAAAAGTTGGTCATTCTAAGAAAGGCAGGGAGAGGAGCAATGTTCTTTTCGATTTTTATAAAGTGTTCAGACCAGTCAGGCAGGAAGATCTGCACCCCACCTGGACACCATCGCACGAGGTGCAGATTATGTCTTACTCTTTATCAATTTCTGTTTAGAAATTATCAAACAGTCACTGAACAGGATTATGGTATCCGTGAGGTGGCTAAACTTCATAACATTCCCCATTCTGCCGTCATCTATTGGCTAAAAAGCATTTCGGGAAAAGAGGGATTGATGGCGTAAAATCGCCTTATACAAACCTTCAAACACCGAAAATAGTGAAGTCAAAAATGAAAAAGAAAGACATTGAAATCCCAGAAACACAGACTTTTCACCCAAAGCGTTTAAAAGAGTTTACAACGAGAACTCGCCCAGCTCGTGCGGAGTGCTTACCTAAAGGAGTTGGAGCGTCGACCGTCCAAAACAACGACGAAAAAGAAAAATCATTGAAGATTGAAGCCGGACCACGCGTTAAATGATTTACTTCTATGTGAGCAAAATGCCTCGCTCAAGCTTTTACTATAAAAGAGATTAAGCGACTATCACGAGGTAAAAGAGGCTATCTTATCGCTGTATACAAAAAGAGCAGAAAACCGAGATGGTTATCGCCCAATGACACTCAAAGTGACGCCAAATGGTGTTTTAATTTGACTATAAAACGGTGTTAAAGCTGATGAACGAGTTAAGGTATTCATTCCATTTTACGCCAAGAAAAAGACATGGAAAGCATCGACATCGCATATTGCCCTGAATTTGCTGGAATCAGGACTTTACAGCAACGGCATCTCAATCAAAACAATGGGTATGGATGTAACGGAATTTCATGTTGTTGGGCAAGAAACGCCAGTACGCCACCGTTGATGGACTTGGCTAACCGAGAAATTATTGCCTATAACTTTGCGACACGCCCGAAGTTTTCATTGAGTAAAGAGACAAGAACAAGAGTTTCAGTCGGCTTGGAACCGACAGAATGCCTGGATTATTCATAGTGACCAAGGTTGTTAGTGTGGCTCGGCGGAATGGGTAAAGATGTTGGAGGGTAAAGCGGTACAAAGCATGAGTCGCCGCAAGGGAAATTGCTACGATAATGCGGTGGTGGAAAGCTGCAATATTAAAATCAGAGTGCTTTTACTCTCGAACTTATCGTTCAATTGCTCAATTACAGGCTGATTGAAGGAATATTTGGTGTATTACGGCAAAACGAATTAACTTGAGCTCAGGGTGACTGGAGCCCGCAGCAATACCGAGCTCAATATTTAGGATTAACTAACCTGTCCAACTTTTTGTGCAGATCGTATTTCCTTCACTGCCTTTCTTTAGTTTAATTTTCAGCCATTGCGCCCATTATATCTCGAGTTATTTAGCTCTTACAGAGCTAATAACAGAAAACTATAATGCGACAAAACCTTCTTAATACATGAGGGAGGCAAAAATGCTAATTTCTATTTTCGTAACACAGTCAAAAGATACCAAGATAGCGGCAGGTAATCGATGCTCGAATGCGAGGATCAATCTCAGTGCAACCCGGTAATCCAAACGGAAGCGGGATTTATGAATAAACGTTTAACAGAGGGTATGCTTATGTCAAACCGCATTGGCGTTTGCTGCTTCAACTGGTTCAGATAATTTCCGCACGCAAGCTGTTGCCAAAGAAAATAGTCAAAACACCGAAAATTGAGTTGAAGTGAAACAACATTATTTTTGATTTACAGAAATTATCGATTTTATGACTAAAGATTGATTTGAATTTGTTTCTTATACTGAATGTTCTTAGTATTTAATCGTGATAGCTACACGGTAGTGGTTACAAATCATGAGATAGGTTTAGAATTTTTATCTTGGGCAGATACATTTGGACAACAGTATGATGGAGGTAAATATACTCTACTTGGCTGGAAGGTGTCAGAGTGATTGGAGCTTTTGTTACCTTTTGGTTGAACAAAGGAGACTCAGTGCTCAGTATGCTTTGGAGAGCAATGATGCAGCTTATGCGTGCATCAAAATAGCGAAGTAGCCAAAGAATGATTTGGAAAGGCGCAGATAATGCGATAGAATAGGTTGTAGATGTATGCTGGAATGAATAGAGCTGAACAAAAATGAAAAGTTTTATGTAACATTTGATGAGAGTGAAAAATTATCTAAAAATAGTGATGCTTCGGCACATTTAGTAAATGTTGTAGAGTGCGTAATCGATCGATGAAGTTCATACAGAAGTATATATATTCGTAGTTCTGATCGAGCAAATTCGAGTAAAAGATTTCAAAATTGAGACTGTTAAAGAAATTACCTGAGTAGATAACTTTTCGAAATGGGGAAAAATTTAAATGAATTTCAAAAACATTTTTAATAACAGCTCTTTTTAGGTACTTCTACTGTGCTTTCTTTTCATTCAACAACTTTGGGCAGTGCAATGATAATGTTGACAAAATTACAGACATTGTTTGTAGCGAAATGCAAGATTTTAACGCGTACTTTACCATTATTCAGCCTTTTAGCTGAACAAGGCGATACCCATGCTCGGATTATGCTGGACAGCTATATCAAAATGGTCGAGCGGTAAAAACAAAGCAACATTGAGCGCGGTGAAATGGACTCGAAAAACTGCAAGAGAAAAGGAAATGCGTTAGGGGCAATTTTCTATTTAGGTTTGATGTATGACAACGGGAGTAGGTGTACAACAATAACGTTGAGAGCGGAAAAAGTGGTATGAAAATCTGCTGAACAGGGCAATGTAAAAGCTCATGAATTTAGCATTGATGTATGCTGAAGGGCAGGGTATAAAACGAGATGACTTTGAAGCAAAACTGGATCACAGCTCTAGAGCAAGGATACGCAGGGGCACAAGGATATTTAGGCATGATGTATCATGAAGGACGAGCGTTAAACAAGATGATGTTGAAGCTATGATGGTATCAAAAAGCGAAAGGAACAAGGCGATGCACAAGTCAAATTAAAGTTGGCGTAGGATATTTTCAAGGGCATTGAGGACTAAAACCCTAATAAATACTTGTTACAAAATGCGTTAGGTGAAGGCTAGGATAATGGTGCATACGGGTCTGTGACATTTATAGAAAATTAGAAAAGATAATGTCATTAATAAATAGAAATTTTTACAAAATAAGCGATGTTTTCATGAGTGAAAATAATGTAGGTTTAGAAAAATATTGAAGCAACTTCTTTCTGTCGATGGAAAAAGTAGGTAGAGTAAAAATCGATCATTTACTCAGTTTTTCTTTTCCCGTGGATAGTATATTTATTTGCGTGCTAGTTTATTATTTAGATACTGATTTGCGCAATATAGTTATGGGATGAAGAAATGCTTTGATATAATCTGCATTTATATTATTTGTTCCAAAGTACAATTTTACACTTATTTTCTTATTGGGCGCTTGAACGATTTATCTTTATCCAAGAAATATGGTTGGCTAATGTTAATTCCTCTTGCTAAATGTTGTCTTTTTAATTGTTCTGTGTATTGTAAAGCGCTAGAAAATAAGAGTAATCACTGGCATAAACATAATTTACATTGCGGTTAAATTCCTCACTATTTGCAAAACGAGAAGAATGACCGCTTTGTCAAACAAAAGAAGCGTAAACTTCATCCAATGTCGGGGTGCCGAAAGGCTGAGATGATACCCGTGAACCTGAAACAGTTAGCACTGACGCTAGGAAACTAATATGCCAAGTCTATTCTTATCAATCACGATCTTATCGTTCTTATCTTCCCGATTTTCATCATCTACTTTCACCCACCAGCTTGTGGGCGCTTTATGTTGTTACGCACAAAATAGGGAAATGCTAATGAAATCCATCCCATCTATCCAAAATCCGTGAGCAGAACTCAACGATAGCGCGTCTCCTGACGCGTGCTTTTTATGCTTTTGAATTTAGGTACGCGTCGGGAGACGCGCGCCAGCGTTATTCCAAGATAGAATGTGATCCTGTTTATAGAAATTAATTTTGTTTTGTGATCTGAGTTCTAAAATAGAGTTCAATTGTAGAATTTTTACTATCTGCTAATTATAGTACCAATTTTAAGGTGTGTGATGAGCAGAAAATATAAATTTAATAAAGAAGGAATCTATAGTCTTTGCAACCGCATATTGGATTGATGTTTTATTCGAGAACTTATTTTGAACTGATGATTCAAAGCGTTATCATTCTTCCGAAAAAGAACGTGAATGCCGATTTATGGATATTGCATAATGCCCAGCTCTAGCAATTATTTATTATTTCAGCTAAAGAGAGAATCCATCGGCGCTGATAAGATTTAAAAGATTTACAGCAACGAATCTGCTGAATTTAATTCGTGATAATCAAGCAAAGTCGTAAAAGAATGGTTGTTGTGATGTCTCAAAGAGGGCAGGAAACAAAAAGCTCCAATGTCACTCACTACCAATTCTGGCAACACCACAACCAACCCATCGAAATTCATTCCGATAAATTTTTCAACGAAAAGCTAGACTATATTCATCAAAAATCCGGTGGTGAGCGCGTTTGTGTCTCGAGCCGCAGGATTGGAAACTATAGCAGTGCGAAAACTATTGGCAGGTGGTTGATCCTGTTTTAGACATTGATGTTCTCAGCTAAAAGTGATCTCCCTCTAAAAACCTGACACCTAATTTGAGGTGCAGATTATGTCCACTTTTCTTTATCAATTTCGTTTGAAAAATCAAACTCGTCACCGAACAGGATTATGGTATCCGTGAGGTGGCTAAACTCATAAATTTCCCACGCTCCGTCATTTATTGGACATAGCACTCGGAAAGAGGGTATTGATGGCGTAAAATCGTCCATACAAACCTTCAAACACCGAAAATAGTGAAGTAAAACGAAAAGAAAGACATTGAAATCCCGAAACAACAGACTCTTTTCACCTAAAAGCGTTTAAAAATGCCTCGCTCAGCTTTTACTAGGGGAGATTAAGCGAAATTATCACGAGGTAAAGAGACTATCTTATCGCTGTACAAAACACAGAAAACGAGATGGTTATCGCCCCATGACGTTTAAATTACGCTAAATGGTTTTAATTTGAATCATAAAACGGTGTTCAGACTAATGAACATGAGTTAGGGATTCATTCCATATTACGCAAGAAAAGACACGGAAAACGCGGTAAAACATCACATATTGCACCGAACTTACTGAATCGTGATTTTTACAGCAACGGCACTCAATCAAAAATGGGTAACGGATGTAGCCACGGAATTTCAGGTTGGGCAAAAAGCTTTATTTTTCACATTGATGGACCTTTGCTAACTCGAGAAATTATTGCTCATAACTTTGCGACACGCCCGAAGTTTTCATTGGTAAGATGTTAGAACAAGGGGCTTAGTAGGATTAAACCGACAGAATGCCCGATTATTCATAGCGACCAAGGTGTATTGTATGGCACGGCGGAATGGGTAAAGATGTTGGAGGGTAAGGGTGCAAAGTATGAGCCGCCGAGGAAATTGCCACGATAATGCGGTGATTAGCTGCAATATTAAAATCAGAGTGCTTTTATCTCGAACTTATCATTCAATTGCTGAATTACAGGCTGAAATTGAAGAATGTTGGTGTATTACAACCAAAACGAATTAAACTTTGTTTAAGGATTGAGCCCGGTGCAATACCGAGCTCAATATTTAAGTTAACCAACCTGTCCAACTTTTGGGGCAGATCAAAGTCCGGTCAAATTTTGTACTGTATTTTAATAATTGCTAAACTAGTTGAAAGTATCAACTGATTTTATAAAAGGAGAAGATGAGTTCGTTAAAATGCCAAGCTGAAGAAGCGAAAGTATGTTGCTGTGTTGATGTCGGCACTGTCATTGATGGTTCTGATTGCACTATTGATTTTGAACAGGTGTATGACGGAAGCGCAGCAGGCAAAGAAGCATTAGCCTATTTGACTGAAAAAGCACGCGGAGAAAGTGAGCCTTGCACTATTCGCGCAGCGAAATAAGTGCGGTGGAAAATGGCGTTAAATTGAAAAGCTACCTTTGAATTTTGCTCGCCAAGCGGGAATCCATGATTTTCCAACTTTCACTCGTTAATTCGTGTAGAGAAAAGAAAAAGCTTAAGTGTGGGAGAACTTAAGCTAGATGATTTGCAGTTCGCCGAGTGATTGTGATTGATACGAATAAAAAGGCGGTAAAAACGTGTTAAATTTTTACCGCACTTCAAATAAGCGAATACCTTACTGAGAGGTTATTATTCGCATGCCTAATCTCCAAATAGTGGATATTGTGTACCACTTTTTTGGAAGTTTTTATCTGCAAGAATCAGTTCATGCCACGGAATATTCGTTTTAATACCGTCAATGATGGTTTCTGATAACGCATTTTGCATACGACGGATCGCCACTCACGGGTATCGCCGTAGGGTAATCACCTCGCAATCATAGAATCATAATGCGGAGGAACCGTGTAACCTGCGTAAATGTGAGAATCCCAAACGCACGCCTAAACCGCCTGGAGAATGCAATGATCAACTTTCGCCCGGTGATGGCAAGAAGGTTTTTAGGATCTTCTGCATTAATACGACATTCAATGGCATGGCCTTTCACTTTGATGTCTTCCCTGTTTGAAAGAAATCGGTAAGCGCGAAGCAATACGTAATTGCTCTTTCACCAAGTCCACACCGGTAATCATTTCGTGCAGGATGTTCCACTTGAATACGGGTATTCATTTCGATGAAAATAGAACTCACCGATTTTCATATAAGAATTCAAAACGTACCGGCACCACGATAGCCAATTTCACACAAGCCTTCGCACAGCAGGAACCGATATCACGACGGACCCTCTTCGCTAATGCCCGGTGCGTGCTTCTTCCACGACTTTTTGGTGGCGACGTTGCAGCAGAACAGTCACGCTCTGCCGTAAACCGCATTGCATGAGTGTCCGCTATCTTGGATTTCCACGTGGCGTGGGTCAAATATTTTTCCATGCAAACCATGTCGTTGTTGAAAGCCGCTCGCTTCCGCTTTCGTCATGGCAATAGATTCTTCCAACGCTCTTCGCTACGGACGACACGCATACCACGACCACCGCCGCCACCGGAGGCTGTGATAATGATCGGTAGCCGATACGTTTCGCGACTCTTTGTTTTTCGCGATGTCAGAGGTTAATGGGACCATCAGAACCCCGGTACGCAAGGCACGCCCGCTTTTTCATCGCGTTAATCGCGGACACTTTGTCGCCCATTAAAGCGAATCACGCCGGCGGTTGGTCCGATAAACGTGAAAACCGAGCTTTCAACCTGTTCGGCGAAAATCCGCATTTTCGGAAAGAAAACCATACCGGGTGAATCGCATCAGCGCTGGTCACTCAGCCGCCGCAATGACGTCGGAATATTTAAATAACTTTTTGCAGATTGAGCGTGACCGCTACACGGTTTCATCCGCAAGCAGAACGTGCTTTCAACTCACGGTCGGCAGTGGAATGCACCGCAACGGTTTTAATGCCCAACTCTTTGCAGGCGCGCAAAATTCGCGGTGCAATTTCGCACGATTTGGCGATAACAACTTTTTCTAACATAATAAATCCATTCTTGTTTAAATTATGGTCTGCTGTGTTAATTATTCGATAATAATCAACGGCTCATCAAATCTCGACAGGCTCACCATCATTTACCAGAATAGCTTTTACTACGCCGGCTTTATCCGCTCAATACGGTTCTATCATTTTCATCGCTTCAACGATGCAAAGTGCATCACCCACTTTTTACGGTTTGACCCACTTCAACAAAGCGCTTTTCGCTTCTGGGGCTTGGACTACGATAGAACGTGCCCCACCATCGGAGAGCGGATCTTGTGACCGGCAACTTCTTCAGGTGCGCAGCAGCAGAGCGTCGCTGGCGTGTCGTTGCGACGCGAGGTGCCGCAACCGGCGCGGTGCCGCCGCGGAATGGAATACTGAACATTTGCCGTGCAGCAACAGTGGCACGACTAATGCGCTGCAGAGCCCTTCTTCTGAAACTTCGAGTTCCGTAATGCCGGATTCTTCTACTAATTCAATCAGCTTTTAATTTTACGAATGTCCATAGTTTTCCTAAAACATATGTTAATTTTCACCGCACTTTTTAGAAAAAGCACGGTATGGATTAAGATAAATTTTTCGGTCGAGATTACCTGCAAAATCATTACTCTGGCGATAAAATTTGCGATTTTCGCTAAATCTCGCCAAATCTCTCACTTTTTGAAAGATACTTTACCGCAAACTGCAACGCGAAAATCATACCCTTGCGCACCGCAGTCCACAAATCACACTTTCTCCGCCACATCACTCAAAATAGGAATGATGACGAAACGGTTCTGCGTTTATGAATATTGATAAATGCACTTCAACGAAAGGAATGCCAACGGCAAGCAATGCATCACGCACGCCACGCTGGTGGTGAGTATAGGCAGCAGGATTGATAATAAAAAATCCACTTTTTGAAAGCTTTGGTGAATTTTCTCAATCAATTTTTCTTCGCTATTACCTGAAAACACGCTAATGCCACTTGCTGTTTTGCCTGTTGTTGTTGCAATGCTGATCAATTGCCGCTAAGGACTAAATGCCTTAATGTCGGTTCACGCACGCCCACATATTTCAAGTTCGCTATTTAACAGCAGATATTGTATTTTGATGACATATTGCATTCTCTTTTATTGCGCGCATTATAATGATTTTTCGCTTTCGGCTGGTCATCAATCTGCTAAACCGCAACTACACATCAGAAAAAGACCGCATCTTTAATCTAAAATGACTGGTGATGAATTCGAATCCAAGCCAACGACAGGTAACTCTGACCCCGGCCAGGTTCTGATGACTTGATAATCCATTAAATCCAGTGTGTCTCTATCCCTCGGCGTGACATTTGGCGTATATTGTTCGCCATCGAGCCAGTTGTTAAAACCAAAAGCTACGTTTAACGTTGGAACTGATAACCGCTTTAATACCTAACGCGTGCGCCTGCGCAATCAGACTCAGCACAACGTTCATAGATCCCACCAAAGTCGGCTTAATCGCAATCGCCGCCAGCGCGGTTCTTTTTCCACGCGAAAATCAGGTTCACGTACGCTTTCATCCCAGGCAATGTTACACGCCGGTTTCTGCCGCAAATTAGCGACTTTTCCTCACGGGTTTTGCAAGGTTCTTCAATAAATTGAATGCGCGCACGATGCTCAGGTTTCATATATTTGGCGAACATTTGCGCTTTAGCCGGTGTCCAGCTGCGGTTAGCATCTGAGCCGTAATTGCAAATCCGGAATGCGCCTCAACAGCATATCGGCAATAAAGGCCATCACGATTGGCTTCATACATGCCCACTTTCACTTTCGCCATTTTTCACCCTGCATTTGATCCAGCGGTTCATAAAGCTCATCAGATCGCCATAACACAAAGGCGCCGTTTGATAATCGCGCTTCATCGTCCAAGCGACCTTTCATTTCCATCACAAGCGCAACTGAGCCCGAACGCCACAGAAGGATATAAATCCGCCGTTAAATCCAGTCTTTACGTTACAACTGCGGGATTGATCCCATTTTTCCAGCCATTCCGATGGCTTGGGCTTGCGCTGGTCTAAGGTTTTCGTGGCTAACTCCCGGCAATGGCGCAATCTCCCCAACCTTCATTTTGCCCACAGCACACTTTCACCTAAAAGACCGTACGCCTCAAAAAGCGATTGCGCAAATCAGTTGAGAATCCACCTGAATGGAATAACGGAAAAAGTTGGTAACGACGATGTTGAATTGCGCATTTTCTTTCATGGAAAATCTTTGCCCACTTGTTGAATATGTTCCAGCAAAGCCCTGGATCGATAATCTTGGCATATGACCGCATCGAATTTATACGGAATGGTAGTTTGCGACGAGTTTGCTGTATGTCGTGCAACATGTCATCGGTAACGCCATCGCCTTTTAAGCGCTAATCAATGTCCGTCTTCACGAAAATTCTTTCCGCGCGAGCCAAAACAAATCGCCGTTTCAACTTGGGAAAATGGCGTAAATGCCAACCGATTTTTAATCATTGTTTCGTTAAACTGAAATCCATTGTTTGTTACCCGTCTATGATGAATAAAATGCGTGATGAAAGCGGGGATTTTCGTCAGACGGCTGACATCCCACTCAAATTAACGCCCATTTGGGCCGTCCGCGTTTAATCGGTTCATTGTGATGTTGTTTTGACGATAAAACTCCGCAAGACGTTGTTTTCTGTTCATTTAACGCACCAAGGGAAAAATTTACGGAAGCCAGCAGTCTTCGTAGGTTTTGCCCATAAAGCGACCGGATCCCGTTTCATCGAAATTCAGATTCGCTTGAATGCCTTTGATAAAGCCGATTGAGCAGGTAAACAGCAGGTGGGGAAACCAATATCATCACGCCCAATCGCAGAAAACACGCCTTCATCTTAAAATGGCGTTATGTCACCGAAGTGAGATACACCTGCGGCTTTGGCGCAGATCTCGATCATATCATCTAAGTCATCGACTGCTGTAGAGCGGGATACAAGTACCACATCTACGCTGGCACATCGTCCCAGTTATCCGCCCAAGATTTATGGAAAAGTGTAAATTATCCAGTTGTTGAGCGTGTTTGAATCAGCCAGTGCCGCCAACACCCGTGCTGTAATCCATCGCGTAAACCTGACGACACCAAAGCAGCCAAAGGTACGGCAAATGTACCCGACCGGCGTTGATATCCAAGAGGTTTCATCCGGTCAGACGGCATTGCCGCCATTAACGCGCGTTATAGCAACTTGCTTACCCACCAAATTTTCAGCCACGGCGCTTTTTATCCCATTTGTCCGGCAAATGATAATGATTACAGGCGATGGCAAGATGTTGCTTTATAAAGCGCATTAAAATCTATGTCGTCGATTGTCATAAGTCATCCTCAGGCATTCTGGCGTTAGTCGTCGGGTCGGCTTTATTTCACTTGATTTAATAGGAATTGTACGATAAGGAAACCGGTCCGCCGGTAGCCTCGTTTGCGCCTTGCGCCATGCGGTCCTGGCAACGTCGAGAAAACAAGGGCGGCTTTGCGAAATTGGCGAGAAACGCCCTGCTGTGATCGCACTGCCCAACGTCCGCCAACATACATAACCGGCAAAGTTGGATTTAACTGTTCTGGTATTCTCGCTTAACGGTAACGCTATGCCTTGTCGGCACTTGTTGTGCCGCTTGTCCAAGCGTACCGCAATGTCGTCGCGGGTAGAGACCAACCACTGCTGTTGCCCTAACGCCACGACACGCGCCTGTTGCGGTGGCAATGTCAACGACCAGCCTGGATCGAAACGTTCTATATAAGGAGGGTATCGCATAAGACGAGGCGACCCTCTGCGTCAGTATTTATTACTTCCACGGTTGCCGTTCATGGTGGTGAGAATGTCACTGGACGATAGGCATTGCTGGCCGAGATTACAAACCCGCCATCACGCTGATAACGTGCTTAACGGCAGTTGTAATTAAAGCATGTACCATCACGCTATAACCGGTGCCGCGTCACATACGTCGTATTTCATTTCATCCATGTCGGCGCCCGGTTTGAGGGAATACCGCCGGCGTCAAAGTTGCCGTTTTGCCCACCAAGACAATCGGTTTGGCATTTGATTCGGGTGATGACGGTATTCCATAATGGCTAATTTTAATTCGTTGTGCGCCGCGTGACACCGCAAGATAGGCACCCATACCCAGTTTTTCCATCTCCGCTTCACCCACAATAGTGGTTTTAATCAGTGGTGAGGTTTCGGCTAAGCTTAGCGCTCGTCTGCCAACAAGTCGGTTGCACATTATCTGCGGGCAATTTCGCCACATTTTTGCGTTATGTACCCCTGAGGGCGATTGCAGAGATGTTGAATCGCTTTGTTCGGCGGATGCTAGCTCATCTGCGCCAACGTTAAAAAATTTCACTTGAAAGTGCGGTGGATTTTCTGCTGTTTGACCCTGAATTGATGAATTGATATAAATCCTGTTCGATGGTTTCACAGTGCAAAGCGGATGTTCCAGAGCGTCCGTTACTGCTGGAATTTCAGTTAAAAACTGACCGCACTTTTATTGGGTTGTTTTTTAGGGCTTGGACGGTTTTTTGATAAGCTGTTTATATTGGCGTTCATTTAGTAGTTCGCCCGTTTTCGGTTGGCCAACCCACTGTGCAACACGCGTTCGGCGGCTATCGTTAAGATGGCGTGTAATAATGTCGTTTCGCCTAATTTGCTAATCTCGGCCGCTTTGACAAGTCGGCTGGAGGTACTCTGTGAAATGTCGTTAACGAAACCGCACTTGGTGATAGGTTTTCTTCAATACGCTGACAATCAGGCAATCGGCAGATGCGTTTGGTGGCTTGTTGCGCGCTGTACTTCATGTTTTCCTCGCTTATTTTTTCTCTGTTTTCGATATCAATTTAAGGTATTATACGCTACTTATTATTTCGCTTGCGCTTAATTTGCCCGTGTCAAATGTGTAACGAATTTAATCTTTTGTTGAAATAGCAAGAGAAAAATAGGCAATAACGTGATTTTTAACCAGATATTTAACGAAAGAAGTTTTAAAAGCCAAATAGCGATTTTGTTCATTTTGCTGTTGATTTTTCTGTCAACAGTTGGTGCGCGTGTTGGGTTCCTGGGTACGAATGGACAAGTGTCATTATGTTTTCCTTGCTCGCTAGGGATGCCAACCATGCGCACCACGTTGCCGCTTTGTTTATTCATCGCGATTTTGTTGACCTTGGGGTGCTTTTATACGCAGAAAGTGAAATCACCGTCATGCGCGTCGGTGTGTATTGGTCATATTTTGATTAAAGTCGTCCTGATCCTGTCTTTGTTTACTGTCATATACTACAATGCCTTATATTGACGCCGTATGATTCAAGCAAACGGAAATTGTAGAGGAAGCGAAAGCCAACTGAATATGGGGTATTGTCTGCCGGTCAATTTATGACGGCAAATAGCGCTGATTTCGTGTTGTTTATTGATAATATTCAAGATAACCAACCAATAACGTTTATGTCTTCCAAACCCAGCCCAAAGGGCAGAGCAAGCTTCCGTGATTGTGGCGGAAAAAGGCGAATTAAGCCTTGCCAAACGGCGATCAGATTCTTAAATTGCAAAAATAGTGATCGTTTTGAAGGTACCGCACTTTGCTCGATTTTCGCATTACGCATTTGACGAATATCGCTTATTTAGGTCATAAACCGTGGCAGAGGGATGCCGAATATGGCTGGTGAAATGACATTACTGGTGCACTGTGGAATGTCAATACGCTGGCGATGAAAACCGGAGCTCATTGGCGTTCAACCTTGACTTCGCTGCGAAACATTATGGCATTGCTGGCAGTGCCGTTAAGCCGTGTGTGAATCCAATGTCAAGGCCGCTTTGCCAAAGTATTGCCGGCGTTGTTGTTATATTTGATTTACTCATTACAAAGCTCGTTGAAGTTCGCCGGCGCCGCAGGCAAATTAGATCTCGTTGTTCATGCCGTTAGTGAATATCACCTTTTCGCTTTTTGCGATTTTCTTGAATAGCTGGCAGTGCGTCGGCGTATCGCATTCGTTATTCCTTCGGCAAGACGGGCAAAACAAGGATAAACAGATGAATACATTAGAACCATATCGGTAAAGCATTTTAGGCATCAATGATTTTTGCCACGTTATTCATGTTGCAGTAGGCTTGTCTGCGATCATTAAATTTGTAGAGCAATTTCAGCATCGGTAGTTGCACTTACGATATTTCCGCGAAGCGATTGGTTAGCACCGTATTGACTATGCCAAAAGATGTGGAAACGTTTTTTCCCCATGGCGCCTTTATTAAGTATTAATCGCCTTAGCAACCTTGCCAGCCGGAGTGAATTACCGCCGCGGCCCTTCCGGTTTTCCCAGCGCGAATCGGTCTTGCGGTGATGAAAACCACCATTCCAGTGTTATTGACCGCGATGATTGGCGAATGGGGCATTCGCAAACCGAACACCGGCCCGTGATATGCGTTCAGCCATTTCCGGCGGGTCGATATCGGTAAAACGCATTTGAAGAAAGATGGCACAATTTCGTGTATGTCTGCGCATCTCCGATGACATAGAATTACACGATATTTATATTTACACCTTGACGAAATAACGCCGCTGGAAAACTCAAGCACGCGAATCAGCCACGGAATGACGGTAAGTGATGTTACAACAAGTCAATGAATCCATCATTCAAATCCAGAGGGGAGTCAACACGTATCAACCGCTTGTCGAAGAATGGCAAACCAATTTAACCCCAGACAAACTGGGCGTGGTATCTTTTTAAGACCAACATCGTTGTCCATTTCGGGATTATCTACTATATTACCTTCTTAAAAGAAACGGGGCAGGGATTCAAAAACTTCGAGCTTCGATTCTTATTGGCGCAAGTTGTTTCAGACCACTTTCTGTGCGTGATGAGATGATAGCGCTGTCCTTTACTATTCGCCCATTGCGCAGCGTCACTGCCGGTGCACGCATCTCATCGGGATTTGTTTTCGCTTCTTGTCGACGTAGTGAACGAACTGTTCGGCAAATTCAGCTTGCTTTACAACACGACATTGCTAATCGGTGCGCTGATGCCGAGTATGCTATTCAGCAGATTATACGGGTCGCTTATGCGTAAACGGGAGCTAATGGTCGCTGATAAAACAAAGCAAAACAATGAAAATCGAAAATCTTCCTCTGAGTTCCAAATAGTGTAGAATCTGTGCCAAGTCTGTATGGATTCTGATCTTAATGAGAAAAGCTCATCGAATAAGGTGCTAATCTGTATTTAAATTAACTTTGAGTCTCAGTTAAGAGCGTAACAGAAAGCTCACGTTTATCGCAAAACAAAGCATTTTACTCGATCAACAAGGGGTATATAGTCATGACGGTACTGTTATATTGCCGTTGATCGTGCTTTCAGGTACGCATCGTAGAAAACCACCGGTATTTTGTCTTTGATAAAAACCGCTTTATCACAGGCACCGACCGCCGCCTTTATTGCTGACAGCGAGAATGACGAATTGTGCCAGGATCACAGTGATCCCATGCGCAAAATTTAATAGCAAGAAAAAGCACCTGGCAGACAAAACAATTTAGTACAGAGAGGCAAAACGTAATCAAGAATTAGTACAAGATACGGTGAAGTTGTATTTGCGTTCTAGTGGTGAAGGCGCAAACGCACCAATTACTATTACAAAAGACTACTGCCTTTTGTGAACCTATCAGTAAATCCCGCAAGGCTGAAGGAGGGGTAACTTGCACCGTGCAAGGAGATGTCCGCCGCAAAAATGGTTTTGTATCATTGATGAATGCAGCCCGGATGGTCGCCTACCGGTCAATTCAGTGCGTGCGCCGCGTAAAAACAAGTGGAAAGCTGACAGTGATAGCATAGTTGACTTTTTCGATCAATGGAGGAAGATTTAAATAATGGATCAAATAAACCCTCGAAGGAAGAAGTATTAAAACAAGTAATTGATGAGAGTGCAGCGGTACTATGGACAGAATAGTCGATGGGGTTTACATCTTTTTAATGACGCATCTGTCAGTGGAATGACAAGGTTGTGCAAATGCCTTTTACATAGTGAGGAGTAGATAAAAATTTTCTATGAAGATTAGTTTGATAAACTACTATAAGTTATCTGATAAAGCATTTTTCTAAAAAGATGGCTCAAAAGTATGGTCGTTCAGATGGATACTTCATGATTGTGTAGATGGTGAGGTAGAGAGAGACTTTACAGCGAGATGGCACTTCAGTAAAAAGAAAGTACCAGTATAGCAAATGTAAAGCCGAGGATAAGAAAGAAGAAGCGATAAAAATCTGAATTCAAGAATGGAACTGAGGCCTGCACGGGCGATGTTGAAAGAGTATATCGATATACAAAAACGGTTAATCAAATCGACCTATTTGATGGAAAAACCAAGAAAAATACGATCTATCTCTTGATAAGCTATTGCAGATACTGCTCTTTTATATGCGTCAAATAGATAAAACTGAAGGTATCTACCAAGCTTGGTTTGAAGGAGAAAGTGACAAAAGGCATTACATGAATGGAATTAAATGCAATGAAGCCACATAATCAAAAGCAAATGCTTCCTCTGGTATGCTGATGGCAAACTACTACTATGGAAGGAAGATCCTAAGCACGAGCTAAATTAAATAAGATTGGGAAAATTCAAAGAAAAATAATGGTTGTTATCTGATGGGATAGACAACTTTCATAGCGGGCTCCTTTGTAGAATTCCAAGATAATGGAATGTCAAAATAAGGACAAATTAAACTCTTACAACCAAAATATCATAAAGAAGATCAAGAATCTATTGCAATTTCATGATCCCAAAAGGATCTGCAAATTCTACTACAATGATAATATGGATAACTATAATGGGAAGAAATGTGTTGATGATTACTACTATGTTGTAAGAAACAACAACAATTACTTGATGCATTTGGTGAAATTTTTAGGTATTCAAGAAGAATTGAAACATCTTCTTCACAAAATAAAACGCAAATAATGCGATAATATCCAAATACAATGCCGATCAGTGAACACCGACGGCATTTTTGTAGCGTGCATCTTGATGCACGACAGATTTCACACCGAATGCCATTTCTTATGCGTCGAGGATTTTAATTTCAGAACAAGTTGCACGCTACGGGGATGCATGAAACAGTGCGGTGTTTAATATATTAGGATGATAGTAGCGTGCATCTGATGCACGATGAATTCCCACAGCACACAATGTCGCCCACAGATTTATCGAATATCCCGCCGCTCGTGGATTGGACTAAACGTAACTCCAAACGTCATTCTTCGCATCAACGATTCATCTTCGTGCAACAAGTTGCACGCTGCAAGGGAGATAGTAAGTCGCGGTGGATTTTTCAACGTTTTAAACGTTGTTGAAACCACCGCACTTTTAGTGTTTAATATATCAAGACATGGTAGTGCATCTTGATGCACGATGAATTTCACCGCACATCATGTTACCCATGGATTGATCAAACGCTCGCCGTTCTACGATTCATACGGATGCCACCTCGCACAAATACGCCCGAACGTCATTCTTCACATCAACGATTCATCGCAGCAAGCTTGCACGCCACAAGGGAGATAAAATAAAGTGCGGTTTAATATGTAAGTGTCGCTAGTATTCCGAACTCACGTGCTAAAACCTCACGTTTTCCATTTTGCATGCAGAAACAATGCCTTTGCTCTTCCAGCTGATCCATTATATTAGCCGCACGGTTGAAAACCTACACGGAAACGGCGCTGAATAGCGGAAATTGAGGTCGTACCGAAGCGCGACAACAAAATCTACTACTTCGTCAAAGAGCCCATCAATTTCACCGGAACGATCGAGATGCTCATCGTCGCTTTCATTTTCATCGCCGCCATTCAAAATACCATCAATGTACGTTTGCCGCGCTTTGCCAATCGTCCACGACACGCACGACCTCACCATCACTCATGAAGGCACCGTGAATTCGGATTAATTCGGTAGAACCTGTGCAGAATAGAGCATATCGCCTTTTTGCCAACAAGGATTCAGCACCAACCGCATCTAAAAATCGCGAGAGTCGATTTTCGTTGCCACGGTAAATGCAATACGGCTCGGCACGCCCGCTTTGATTAAGCCGGTAATCACATCAACAGATGGACGTTGAGTAGCAGAATCAGTGAATACCACGCGCGCGTGCCTTTGGCGCTACGGCGATGAGTTCTTCCACCTCGCTTTTCCGGCAACCATCATTAAATCAGCAAATCCATCCACAAATTACCACAATGTAACTGAGTTTTTCTAATCGGCGGTGCGAGGGAATCCATGGAATCTGACGCCATAATGGATCCGGATCGGCATATTTAAGGCATTATTCATCGATTTTTCATTAAATCCTTCGATATTGCGCACGCGCAAGCCGACAATAATTGATAAGCTGTTCCATTTCATCTACGCACCATGGTAGCCAGCATTCGCGCTCATGTCCGTGACTACCGTCACACAGGTGGAATGTCGTTGTAAATAGAAAGCTCACCACTTTCGGGTCGATCATGATGAATTTCACTTCTCCGGTTTTACACGGTACAGCAAGCTTAAAATCATGGTGTTAACCCCGACAGACTTCCCGGAATCCTGTGGTACCTGCGACCAATAAATGTGGCATTTTGGCCAAATCCACAACGACCGGGTTTGCCGCTAATGTTCTTTTCCCTTAACGCCATCGAAAGCGCTTTCGAATGGCGGAATCATCGCTGTCTCAAGACATCCCGCAATGGCACCATTTGGCGGTGATCATTTGCGTTTCAACCGATATACGGTTTGCCGGGGATCACCAGCCACACGAATGAACGAAACATCACGCGCGCGCCAAACCGTGTATCCAAACCGGTCACTTTGGGAAGGCTTTTCACACGGATCTAACTCCAGTTCATAGCGCGTCACCACTGGCTGATTACATCCTTCACTTTAGCTTTGACGTTAAAATTACGTAATTGTCAGCCAATGCGTTGTGAGGTTTCCACAATTTCTTCTTGCAATATTTTGTGCTTGTGAATGATGATGTTCTAATAAATCCAAGCTAGGCAATGGGGTAGTGGGGTTTTTCTAAACGACTACCGTGTTGTTGGAAGGCAGGATGCACCAATGAATTGCCATGAAGGTTTATAGGCGCTTTCCGGCGTTGTGGTCGGTAATTCAGGCCTGCACCACTGCGGAGAGACTCTGCGTACTCATGGCTGTGTGCGCTGTTCCATTCTCGTGTGAGCGTTGTTGTTCTGCACATAAGTTGTCGAGCTAATGGATTCGTCAGGCGCCTGTCTCTCCATGTGAAGGTGAGTCTTCTCAGGATAAACTAACGAAACTGACGGAATCACATCATCTTCGCCAAAATTAGGCGCGCAAAAATCTGACAAAATCGACCGCACTTTTGTGTTTCTGGTTGACGATTTGTCTCGGTCATTGAGCGCGTAGAAAACCGGTGTTGCACTGAGGTGGTACGTTGTTTTGTTGTTGCGCGATACTCACATGAGCGCAACGGTTCGGTTGGCTCAAAATCTGTGACAGTAAAGGTTCGGTTTCGTTTGTGGCGGCTGTTGTGAGGCGTCGTGTTGTTATCCGCAGATTGGGCAACCGTTTGTAATCCATGAATAGACCGGTGCCGTCGTTAAGGAAGACGACGGTTGAGACGTTGTTTGATTTTTCTTTTGGTGAGCGCATGCCTGCGGGATTTCTGAAGAAGACGTCGCAGGCCCGGCATTTCCGCGGGTAACCTCGGTTTGTGGCATCACGTGTTCGTGCATAGTCGGGGGCGTTTCCGTGAATTTTGCACGGTAAGCCACTGATAAAAACGCACGATTAGGCGAATAAAAAGAGTTGCCTGAACAGAAGATAAACCCTATCACGGCAAATACCACCGCAAGGCAAAAGTGCTCGAATTTACCCAAACTCGGATATAAGTTAACGTTAGTTTCCGCCCAACACGCCACCGGCAAGGTAACTGGCGCATTGCTGAGCGATAACGCAAACTCACCGCTGCCATAAGAGTAAAATAAAACCGAAAGAGCGCAATGCCACTTTTCGTTCCGGTCAGGTGATTGATGTTGGAGTGCAAAGTAACACAGCGGAATAAAAACATAAGCCAAAACGGAATAAGATTGCCGATATAGCCGAAAAACGAAAAATAAATCCACAAACCATGCACCCAGTGCGCTGGGTTTGTTGGATGGTTTCGATGAAAAACTGAGGTTGCCCGCGAGTTGTCTAATGCATAGCCCGACCAAGCAATAATTAAATAAAGCCTGAAAAGTGCAGTCAATCCGAGCAGCAAATTGCCCGGGCGTAGGTTTTCAAAGAAAAATGCGCTAGTGTGCTATCATAAGTGAGGGTTTATTTTTGTTTTAATTGTAAAAATTCGTCTGTTTGACTTCTTCCATGACCACTAAGACGGGTATCGTTCACGCCCGGTAAGCGCAAAGAACGTTGTTCCCAGCAATTTGCGGTAAGCCGCCATATCTGCCACGCGTAGTTTTTAACAACAATCAAAAATCTCCGGAAACTAAGTGACATTCTTGAATTTCTTCCAGTTGTTGAACGGCTAAATTAAACTCTTCAAACACATCCGGCTTGCCGGAACTAAGGTAATTTCAACGATCACCAGTAAAGGCGAGTCCAATATCTCCGGATTCAGCAACGCACGGTAAACCCATAATGACACCTGTTTTTCAAACGTTTTACACGCTCTAAGCAAGGTGTTGGTGATAATCCAACTTTCTCGGATAAATCAACATGAGATTTTTCCGTTGCGCTGTAACTCATTTAGATTTTTGATATCGATGGCATCGAATGCTTTTGTGAGTCCATGGCTGACTGATTGCGATTAACGAGAAAGAGGATGATTTTAGTGCAGCTGGCAGAAATTTCAGCAAGAAAAATCGTATCATTTAAAAACATGGGTTTGTTGCGTAGAAACGGTAAAATTTTTCCACCGCACTTATGCTTTACAAACCTCAAAATCTGCCTACAATACCTGTTTTTACGATTTGCCTTTGTGCAAAATTCCTGACTTGAAAATCAGATAAGAAGAGACGTTTATGACAACCCATTTAAACCTGAATTACTTTCTCCTGCCGGCTCCTTATATGCGTTATGCCTTGCTTATGGCGCAGACGCCGTGTATGCCGGTCAACCGCGTTACAGCTTGCGCGTACGCACAATGAATTTAATCACGCTAATTTAAAAATCGGCATTGAGCAGCCCATGCGCTCGGCAAAAATTCTATGTTGTGGTAAACATTGCGCCGCGACACCCTAAGCTCAAAACCTTTATGAAAGACTTACAACCGGTTATCGACATGGGGCCGGATGCGCTGATCGCGTCCGATCCCGGTTTGATTATGTTGGTACGCGAACACTTTCCTGACATCGATATTCACCTTTCCGTGCAAGCCAATGCGGTGAACTGGGCAACGGTGAAATTCTGGAAAGCAATGGGGTTGACCCGCGTGATTTTATCGCGGAGCTTTCCCTTGATGAATCGCCGAAACCGCCAACAAGTGCCGGATATTGAACTGAAATTTTCGTACATGGCGCACTTTGCATGGCGTATTCCGGCCGCCGCCTCGCTTTCAGGCTATATCAACAAACGCGATCCAAAACCAAGGCACCTGCACGAACGCCTGCCGCTGGGAATACAAAATGGAAGAAGGCAAAGTGGATGACGTGGGCAATATCGTGCCAAAATTGATCCGAGCCAACAGATTGAGGTGAAAAATGTCGCCCCAACCTTGGCGAAGGCGCGTGACCGATAAAGTGTTCCTTTACACCGAAGCGCAAAATCCTAATGAGCAAATGACCGCCTTTTGAAGACGAACACGGCACTTACTCATGAACTCGAAAGATTTACGCGCCGTGCAACATGTGGAAAAACTCACCGCACTTGGCGTACATTCCTTAAAAATCGAAGGTCGTACCAAATCCTTCTATTACTGCGCCCGTACCGCCCAAGTGTATCGCAAAGCCATTGATGATGCAGCTGCCGGTAAACCGTTTGATGAAAGCTTGATGGACACCTTAGAATCCTTGCCCACTGTGGTATACTGGAAGGTTTTCTACGTCGCCACACCTCATGATGAATACCAAAATTACGACTACGGTTACTCCATTTCGACCGCCAACAATTTGTCGGCGAATTCACTGGCAAACGTAATGAGCAGTGGCATGGCGGAAGTGGCAGTGAAGAATAAATTCTTGCTTGGTGATGAAGTGGAAATGATGACACCGCAAGGCAACATCGTGTTTAAAATCAACAAAATGCTCAACCGCAAAAATGCGGAAGTCGATGCCGCTTTGGGCGACGGGCATTTTGTCTTCTTAGACGTGCCACAAGACATTCATTTAGACTATGCCTTGCTCATGCGAAATTTGGTTGATACCAACACGCGCAACCTGCATGAAAAGAAAAGTTACTATTTTGTTAATTATTTGTTGATTTTGTTACATTGTATGTTGTAATATAAACAAGTCCAACAAAATGACTCCAAACTCATTAAGCTCCTTACTCCCCTTTGAAAGGGCTTTCTTTTCTTTCCCTTTGTTTAAAATTAGTAAAAATGGCACGCACTTTCGCTACCTTTTAACTCAGCTATTCACATTTCTTCTTAATTTTCAAATATGCGTTGCGCCTGATTCACAACATCAATAAACAACTGCTGTGCTTCGTCAAAAATAAACGAAAATCTTCGATGTCACTTTCCGCAGAAGCCACACCGTCAAGACATCATTTGGGGCTAAGTGTTGACGGCATTTTTCGTCATTAATAACGGCAGAGGACAACGATACTCACGCGTATCAAGTTGATATTCCATGATTTAAATCAACGATGGTTTAGGGCTTGTACGCGACGACGAGCACTCATGATGTCACCGATTTCGCGTAATTCCGATTCTGACAAATGTTGTTTGCCCAGCTCAAACAACGGTTCTTCCAAGGCGATATGTTTGTCGTAACCTGACACAAAATGATTGATCAATCGCCACATCGACATTCTCTCGATCGCCCGCCAACAAGGCTTGCAACTGTTCAGATAATTTCGTCCAGTCGCCATGTAGTGTGACGTGCTGTCTTTCTAATTCATCAATGTCTTTTTGCGCTTCCGGCACATATTTCACCAACAGTGGGAAAAATCTTTTTCCTCATCATCATGGTGCAACGGGGCTGACTGATTGGAAATAATTGAGAATTTGCTGAACGTCATTTTCACCGCCTGATTAGCAACCGTTTTTGCCAAGTAATCGGTAAAATGGTTAGTTGACGACAAAAACGTTTCACTTTGCTATGGCAGGCATCAACATTTCAATGGGTTCATTCCAACTGGCGAATTTTTGAGGTTCAAGGATTTGCATAGGGCCTCCTTAGAGATGAAAAGTGCGATGGAAAAACACGTCAATTTTTCACCGCACTTTTAACCGATTATTTTTTTCTGTTTTCTGTGTTGTAACGGCGGAACAGGCTTGCTGATTCTCGCATAAAATTCCACCACAAAATCATCGAAGCGATCTTCTTCAATGGCTTAGGATTTCCGCCATTAAACGTTGGTAATAACGCAAGTTGTGGATGGTGTTTAGGCGCGCCCCGAGGATTTCACCGCATTTATCCAAATGATATAAATAGCTTTTGTGTAATGCTTTACAGGTATAGCAATCACAGTACGGATCTAACGGGCTGGTATCGTCTTTTGTATTTGGCGTTGCGGATTTTTCACAATGCCATCGGTGACGAATAACGACCGTTACGTGCATTACGGGTCTGGCATCACACAGTCGAACATATCGATGCCGCGGCGTACGCCTTCCACTAAAGTCTCAGGGTTTGCCCACGCCCATTAAATAGCGTGGTTTTGTCGGCAGGAATTTGCGGGCAAATGTATTCCAAAAATGCGTGCATATCTTCTTTCGGTTCGCCTAGCGGCTAAAACCGCCCACGGCATAGCTGATCGAAAGCCAATGTTCACCAAGCCTTCCAGGACACTTTGCGTAATTCTTCAAAAGTACCGCTTGATAATGCCGAATAGGGCGTTTTATTGCCCAATTCATCAAAACGAGTTAGTGACTGCGTAGCAGCCTCAACGTAAAGACATTTTCCATGGATTTTTCGCGTAGTCAAACGTTGCAGGGTAGGGTGTAGCATTCATCGAAAATCATGACGATGTCGGAAACCCAAATCATATTGGATTTGAGTGATTTTTCCGGTGATAAGAAAATGCGTTCGCCATTGATTGGGTTTTGGAATTTCACGCTTCTTCGGTAATTTTGCGTAACTCTGGCTCCAAGCTGAACACTTGGAAACCACCGAATCGGTGAGGATCGGACGATGCCATTGCATAAAATCGTGCAACCGCCGTGTTTACGCATCACTTTCGCCCAGGGCGAAGCCATAAATGGAAGGTATTACCGAGAGAATTTCTGCGCCGGTCGCACGAACTTCTTCCGGTGTCATGCCTTTACCGTGCCATAGTGCCCACCGGGCATAAACGCCGGGGTTTCAACGGAAGTGTGCCTTGTGGTCGTTCAAATACCAAGCGATCACGACGGGCGTTGCCACTGGTTTTATCTAATCATTTCATTTTTATTTCCTCAACGAATAAACATTCAGGTTTTTAGTAATAAAAAGCCCTGTTTAAACATAGCTCATGTATACTTTTTCAATGCTCTTGAGCAGAGCGGATTCAGGAAAATCAGTCCGCCAGTCGCACCTGACGGGCTGTTTAAGATCCTTAGTTTCCAACATCTAATTAGGATAAAAGACTACGATTAAATGTCGTGAGATCAATCACGTTATTCTGCTTTTGCCTGCTATTGAGTGCAGCACTGGCTACAGATGATGCTCAAGGAATGGTTCCTGCCATTCCTTGTTTTTAGTAGGCGCTGACTTAAAAATAAGTCAATTTCTATTCCATTCCCTTCACATCGGATTTTTGCTGATAAACATCGCATCGCCATAACTGAAAAACGATAGCGATTTTCCACCGCACTTTATACGCATTCATCGTATGGCGAAATCCGGCGAAACGCAGAAACCAGCATAATCAATGTGCTTTCCCGGCAAATGGAAGTTAGTAATTAAAACAATCCACCACGCGGAATTTTTGCCCGGATAAAATGAAAAATAGAGGTATCGGAAAAATACGGCTCAATTAACACCGCACGTTGTTTTTCTTCCGCCGCTAATGCGTAGCACTTTCAATGGAACGCACGAGGTTGTTCCCACGGCAATCACGCGTTTGCCGGCTTTCTTGGTAGCTAAATAGCATCGCAAACCTCTTGCAGACTTCCACGTATTCCGGCGTGCATGACATGATCTTTCAACGTTTTCAACACGCACCGGTTGGAAGCGTTCCCGCGCCCACATGCAAGGTCACAAACGCGAAATTGACGCCTTTTTCTTTCGAGTTTTGGCCAGAAAGTTCATCATCAAAAATGCAAACCGGCTAGTCGGTGCGGCAACCGCCCCGGCACTTTTGTTATAGACGGTCTGATAACGCTCTTGATCCGCTTCTTCGTCAGGACGATCAACATACAAGGCGGTAAAGGCATATGCCCGATTTGTTGTAAAACGTCAAAAGTGCGGCCTCGTTTTTCAGCGATTTCACTTCAAATAAACCGCCTTGGCGACGATCAGCGGGCTTTTTACACCGCTGCCTTTCGCCCTAATTTATCTTCACCTAAAATCAGTTCAGCCCCTTCTTTCGGCGCTTTGAGGCGCGAACATGGGCAAGAAAACGGGATTCGCTTAATACGCGTTCCACCAACACTTCTATTTTTCCGCCACTGATTTTGCGCCCGAACATCCGCGCAGGAATAACTACGGGTATTATTGAAGATCATCAAATCGCCCGGATGAATCAACTCCAACACATCGGGCAAAGTGCGGTGGAAAAATGTCCCCGTTTTCGCCATTCAACCGAATAAACGGCTGGCAGTTCGTTCTGTTTTTAGGATAACGGGCAATCAACTCATCTGGTAAATCAAAACTAAAAATCGGCAACACGCATACTGGAAACATTGGGTTTGAAAAAGAGGGCGGTAGTCTAGTGCGAATCGGGGATAATCTCGCGGAAATCTGGCGCAAACCTCGCTCTAGACCCTCACTATCTATCGCATCACGACATAAGATTCTGATGAAGATCATCGTTTTTACATAGAAATGCCCTCATCATAAAGCAATAAGCACGCCAAAATAGCGCCACTTAAAATAGCCACATTTCACCGCGTGGCTGATGATGGACAGTAACAGGAAGCATATGCGAGGCATTGAATTACGCATAAAAGGCAAGGTACAAGGCGCGTGGATTTCGTCCTTCGTCTGGTTATTGGCGAATCACGGATTACGTGGCGATGTCAACAACGACGGCAAGGCGTACTCATCCGCCTCGTTTGAACCGACAGAGCAACACCTGCAACAATTCCCGCATGATTCGCAAACGCAACTGGCTCGCTTGCGCTGATTACCGACATTCAGCAAAGAGGAAAAACAGGAAAATCCACTGCACTTTGAAGGCTTTTGAAATCCGTGAAAGCGAAAACAACGCCATGGATACCCAAATCGTACCCGATGCCGCCTCTGCTCCCTGCCTGTTTGAAGGATTTGATGGATCCGACCAATCGGCGCTATCATTATCCTTTACGAACTGTACACCACTGCGTCCGCGTTTTACGATTATTAAAGCTATTCCCTACGATCGCAAAAACACGTCGATGGCTGATTTCCCCTGCCCTGATTGTGCTGAAGAATATAAAAATCCCTGCTCGATCGTCGTTTTCTATGCGCAACTCAACGCTTGCGCCGTCTCAGTCCGCACGTTTCGGTTGAGCGATCAACAAGGCGAACTTTATCGATGAAAAACGCCAATAAAACTACCGCACTTTTTCTTACGAAACAAGGCAAGATTGTTGCAGTAAAAGGCATCGCGGTTTTCCATTTGGCTTGTGATGCAACTCAGACTGATGCGGTGCACTATCGCGCGACTCGCAAACGCCGCCCAAGTAAACCCTCTGGCAGTGATGGTGCTGTGATGTATCTTTTTAAACGATCTCACAGAAACAGAAATCAGATTACTCACCAGCACGGCAGCGCTCATTGTGCTATTGGCAAACACAAAGTGCCCGCATTAGCGGGAAACAGATTGCACCATAACTCAATGAAATCGGCGGATAGGGCCACATGGGCAACCCGTTGGCAGCATTTATTATTGAGAGAAGTGAATCGCCCATTAGTGATGACCTCCGACAATCCAAGCGGACAACCGCCGCGTATTGAAAACCATAGTGCGGTTGACAAAAATAATCGTTTTGAACGTTGGTTATGCCAACGGCCCTGAAGGGGTGAATAAGCGAACGAGTGAGCTGGTGAATAAATGCTTTAAGTGATTTTGGCGGATTATTTCTCTGCCACAACCGCGACATTTTTGCAACGCGCCGACGATTCCTTAGTGCGCCGCTTTCGATGGCGTGGGAAACTTTGCGCCGAGCGCGAGGTTAGGTGCCGACGAAACCCTGTTGATCAGCAGCTCGCGTAATGTATTGGCGCTAGGTTCTGGACTTCGAAAAATACTTTCTGTTTATTACGCCAAACAAAGCCACTCGTCAGCCAACACATCGTGACACATCGAATGAAAAAGTGCGGTCACAATTGGAAGAGAATATTGCGTTAGTGCCAAATCTCACCAATCTCAAGCCGGAGCTTATTGCAATTGATGCGCATGCTGGTTATTTCACCCATGAAGCGGGTAAACGCTTACCGCACAATACCAAACCTCGTATGAAAGTGCTTCACCATCACGCCCATATTGTTAGTGTGATGGCAGAACATCATTGCCGAGCAGGTTATCGGGTCACGGTGCTGGACGGTATCGCGCATGGGGACGGACAACTGAGTGGAGAATGTCTTTTGGTCGATGAAAACACCGCCATTATTTAGGTGGGCTACCCGCAGTGGCGTTGTTGAGGTGCATTCTGGCCGCCAAAACAACCTTTTGGCGCAACTGGTTAGCGCATTTGCATCAATTCGCCAAATTGGCAAGAAATCTGCCCGCCACGTGCCAACTACGACTGGCAATCATGCTCACAGGCCACTGAGCGCAATCTCAATAGCCCACGAATTTCCTCCGCTGACGTCGCTTATTTGACGCTGCAGTATCGGCTTCGCATCACGCCGCCACAACTGAGTTGGGAAGGCGAAGTCCGCTCACACTGAAAGTGCTTGCCTCTCAACCGTGCTCGCCAGTTTGCTATTCGATAAAATTGAGCTTTCCAACTTTAAGCCGCTTAACGCCGAAAATAAATTGATCTTGCCTATTTTGGCAAACATGGATTACGCTCGATTCTTCCAACGCCGACAGTTTTTATTTTCATCTCATGCGTTGGCAGAAGGTTTTCTGCCCAGTTTTGGCTCGTCAACAGGCTCAACGCCACCCACCGCAAAACCATCGTGCTTCCGGTGGCGTGTATGGCATATCCAATTATTACGGCGATTGATAAAAGAACAGCTTAGCTGAATTTAAGGTATTCAGCACATCAGCTCTCGATGGAGATGGCGGATTGAGCTTTAGACAGGCAGTCATCGTGCTCAAACTATCGAGATTTCGCCCGATGGGAGAGTAACTTTTACGTGTCGCCAAAGAAAAGTCACCAGCAAGTGCGCGCTCAGCTGATCGCAATCCTTCTTTGCGTCACTTGTATAACGAGAGTCTTTCGAACCGCTACGCTCAAACAAGCGAAAATTTTTCTAAAATTGCAAAATCGCCCAGGGGTACTAGATGGAGCCTAATCGTCTTATTTTTAAATAATTTATGAAAGTGGGTCGGTTTTCAAACGTTTTAGGTACCCATCTGCTATACTTCGTGACATCCTCTTTTATTCATAAAAGGAATACTTTATGCTTAACAAAGATACCAACTCTGTATGTCTCTGTCCGGTCGTCCCGCAACTCTGGCACCACATTTCACAATTATCTTTATCAAAAACTCGGCTTTGAATTTCATTTATAAAGCTTTTCACCACTAACGACATCGAACACGCCGTCAAAGGTGTTCGCGCATTGCGTATTCGTGAAGTACGGTGTCTATGCCATTCAAAGAAAGCCGCATGCCCTTTTTAGACGAAATTTCGCCTCCCCGCACGCTTCATTGAATCGGTGCATCACCATCGTCAACGACAACGGCGTTTTTACGTCCACAACACCGACTACACGTTTTGCGTTGTTGCTTTATCGAGAAATACCAATTAAACAAAACGATCGCGGATCGTGCACGGCAGTGGCGGCATGGCAAAAGCGGTCGGCGCTAAGTTTAGCATCTCAGGCTTTGAAAAACTCAACGTCTCGCCCGTAACGACAGCGCTACTATTTAGCCGCACCTTTTATGGCTACGTGATTACCTTTTCATCCTCGACAATCAAACCGCCGACATTCTGATTAACGTCACGCCAATCGGCATGAAAGGGCGCAAAGAAGCTGATCTTGCTTTCCCGGAAGCAGATCATTCAAGCCAAACCGCCTTTTGATGGCTGCCCAACCTGCCAACACGCCATTAATCAAAACCGCCCAAACCTCGTAAACAAAACCATCTCCCGCGCGGAAGCAATTGTGTTAGCGTCGTCGAACAATTTGAACTTACACCGGCAAAAGACCAAGGAAGCACTTATTGCCGAGCGACAGACCAGCGAGAAAAATGCCTGAAGTGCGGGTTTTGAGCGTGTTTTATAATAGACTTTATCGATAGCGCGCGTCTCCCGACGCGTGCTGAAAACAGAAGCACGCGTCAGGAGACGCGCGCCATAGTAGGGACATCTAGCAACAAAGATGATCACATTAGAAAATGCCGTTATCTGTCTATTTAATTGCGATAAATAAGTCTACGTTGCGCCGTAATGCCCACCAAGGCTTCTGGCTCATTACCTGCATAAAATCAGTTAAAGATAAAAAGACATCTATCATAGCCAAGGATCGCGCCGCATACCGGCTAACTCACAGAAAGTGTGTAATACATGCATAGGCATCTGCTCTCAACAAATCCTGCATGTGTTAATCCCTAGTCTCCGCAAATCTTCCGCAACTGCCTTCCACATTCTGGTAAATCCGTTAGTTGGGCAATTTATCCTGTTGACTTTGAGGGATTCATGTTTACAGCTCTCTATAGCACCAATATGATCGTTTGACTTTCGTAGGGACAGGCTTTATGCCTCGTCCGATAATCTGATGATATAAATATGACAGACATAAAGTCGGCCCCATAGAATATAATATAAAAAGACAGTTAAAATCCCAAACGTTTTCTCACTGAAAACAATCCAAATCCCACCGCATTTTTCCTACTACGCCCTCAAATGGGTCCCCATCTGAGTCACTGAGCGATTTGTGCACTTTAGGAAATTTTCGTTTTGTTTGAGCGTAGCGAGTTCGAAAATTTTCGTTAAGAAAACTGCAAGTGAGCTGAGAATCGCGGTGAAGTTGGGGTGCATCTTTTCGCTTACTTTCTTTGTGCAAGCAAAAGAAAGTAAGATCCCCTAACAAATCCTCGGCAACGGCTCATTCATCGGTAACCAACAACCGTGACTGCCCGAAACTGCCTAATAATCTGACTTTTATCCGTGTCACTTCGCCAATCACGGTGGCATTTTTGACCTAATTCATGGGAATGAAGTGCGGTCAGAATTTTCGGGCAAAGCTTTTTCAGGAGAGCATGATGATCACCAGTTTACCCTCGTTAGCGAAAGTTTAAGGCTTCTAGCCCGAGCACTCGCAAAATGCCACGCACCCCTGTACGGATAGGTAAACTCGTCTTCGTTGATTTGCATACTGTTGGTTACGGCAGCAAATTCGTGTAACACCGCATTTACGCCGCTACCGAGTAGCATCACGTACGCTTTTTACGCCCTCAATGGGGCGCAATAAATCGATGAGGGGCGAAAGAACCGCGCAGTCGCTCTTGGAGATCCGTTTGAACTCTAGGCCGCGCAGTTGAGAATCGTCGCGCCGCGTCTCACCAATCGTGCCGCTGATGATAATGTTGTCGCCCTGCTTCAATACGGTGCATACCCCAATCGATCACCTTTTGCGGAATAACACCGATGCCGCTGCTGTTAATGAAGATTTTATCCACCGCGCCTTTTTGCACCACTTTTGTGTCGCCCGTCACCACTTGCACACCGGCAGCTGTAGCAGGCTTTTTGCCACGGCTTGAATGATGTCTTGAGTTCGGCTAACGGGCAAAGCCTTCTTCTAAAATAAAAACCGCAAAGAGAGATATTTCGGCACGGCGCCACACACCGCCACATCATTTAACGTACTGCACACGGCAAGTTTGCTCGATATTGCCACCGGGAAAGAAAAATTCGGGTCGATAACGAAACTGTCGGTACTAAAAGAAAGCTGTTCCCTTGGAGCCATGAGCGCTGCATAGAAGGCAAACGCGCTTGGTCTTGCCCTGCGCAAGAATGGGATTATCAAAAAGCTTCGACGAAATAGTCCTGAATGAGTTTTTGTACGGCTCCCGCCGCCGTTGCCGTGCAGCCAGGTGATGAAATCTGTCATTATTCTTCCGGATATTGATAATAGGCGGCGACATGCCCCTTCCGAGGACACTCACGAAGCAGCCATAGGCATTGTCCGGGCTACATTGCTGCCAAATAACGGGCAATCTGAAGGTTTGCATTTGCCGGTGAGCACGTCGCCGCAACGAGAATTCGGGTCATCCGCCACTTGTTGCGGTTGGCTGTGGAAATACACTTCCGCATCAAAGCGTTTATAAGCATCGGTCGTTCTACACCTGACTCTTCAATTTCACCCAAGCCACGCCATTCGCTGGATTTTTCAGTTGGAACACTTCACGCATAGCTTGTTGCGCCAATAAATACCTTCAGAATGCACGATACGTTTATATTGATTTTTCAATTTTCGCAACGTCCGTCCACAAATTGCTGCACTCAACATCACGATGGCTTGCAAAATATCTAACGGCTCAAAAGCCCGTGATGACAAAAAGGTTTGTGGTATTTATCCACGATGGATTGATAAGGTGACGTGCCGATCACCATGCTCACATGACCTGGCGCACATAAACCCGTCAATTTTTCACATAATCTTGCAGGAAAGCAGACTGCGCAAGGTTGGAATGATGGTGATGTTTTTGGCACACCACCCAGAAATTTTGAATATTTAACTTTATTCGCCTGTTGCAAAAGTCACTGCGCAGCACTCGGCATGGTGGTTTCAAAACCAAGAAAAGAACACGACTTTTTGTCGGGATTATTCACCGCAATATTCATCGCATCCAGCGGTGAATACACGATGCGTACATCGGCGCCTCGCTTTGGCTTTCCAACAAGGAACCACGGCGCCCTTTCACCGCATGGCATCGCCAAAAGTGCAGAAAATCACATCCGGTTTCGTGCACTCAATGCACACATCAATGCGTCCCATCGGCAAGACGCACACGGGGCAACCTGGGCCATGGATAAATTCAATGCTCTTTGGCAACAAAACGATCTCAAACCGAATTTAAAAATGGTATGGTGTGTCCACCACAGACTTCCATGAGATATAACGGATTTTCCGGGGTATATTGTGGAAGTTGCGCCATCAGATGTTCGAGGTGTTCCACCAAACTTTTGGCTAATTTCGGATCACGAAACTCATCAATAAACTGCATTTTGTTTCTACATCCTTATTGTGCCTGTAACCAATCCAACCAGCTGTAAGCCTTCGTCCGGTGGTCGCAGAAAGTTGAATCACTCAATTTGTGGGGTTCACTTGTTTAGCGTAAGCAATACATTTTTCCACATCAAAATTAAGGTATGGCAATAAGTCGACTTTATTTAAAAATCATTAACTTAGACGCCGCAAAACATGTGCGGATATTTCAGCGGTTTGTCCTCGCCTTCAGTCACGGACAAAATCACCACTGGCTTTTTCGCCAAAATCAAATTCGGACGGGCAAACCAGGTTACTCACGTTTTCAATAAACAGTAGGCTGTCTTTGTTTCGGCTCGTTTGAACAACGCATCATTGATCATTTGGGCATCTAAATGGCAACCTTTGCCGGTATTGACTTGAATGGCGGCGATACCGGTAGCACGAATACGATCCGCATCATTTTCCGTTTGTTGATCCCCTTCAATGACATAACAAGTGCGGTCATTTTTCAGCGCGTTTAGCGTGGTGGTGAGTAAGGTGGTTTTGCTGAACCTCGGGCTGGACACCAAATCTGCGCAAGAATATGTTGTTGCTGGAAAAGAAAGCGGTTGTGTGCCGCGATTTGATTATTTTACCTAACACGTCCTGTTCCACTTTCAACAGGCGTTTTTGCGTTTCACTGGCTTCAGAAGCCGATTCTACCGAGTGAAATTTGAAGTGAGAAAAGTTCGGATTTTTGACCGCACTTTGTGTGCCGTCATGGTCATGATGAGACTGCTACTTCACCGATTCTGACTTGTTCCGGATGTCCACAACCACGAGTTGTACACATAATATTGCCCTTTAACGATCTGGTTACAAAAACCTCGCTAGGGTAGCACAACCTTTGATTTTTCGGGTTGATTGAGATCATAAAGTCAGAACATCATCGCCAATTCAGCCGTAAATCCTTGATGATGAGACGCCACCAACGTGGCAGTGACAGCTCACGCAAAAGTGCGGTCAGTTTTTCGGTATTTTTGACGATCCAATCCGTTAGTCGGCTCGTCTAACAGTAACATTTTCGGTTGCATCGCCAACACACCTGCCAACGCCGTGAAATTTTTCTCCACCGGACAGCGTATGCACGGTGCGATCCTGCAAATGGGCAATACCCAAGCGTTCCAGTTGCTGTAAAGCCACCGCATACGCCTGATGGTGAGACAAGCCTTGATTTAACGGTCCGAAGGCAACATCGTCCAGCACAGTGCCCAAACAATTGATCATCGGCGTGCTGAAAACAGAAACCCACGGTGCCACGAAAAGGTGCAAAATCTTTTTCTTCTCGACACATTGCCCGAATAGACGAATCTCACCGCGCGACAACAGGCACAAAACCCTCAACAAAGCAAGTAATAAAGGTGGTTTTGCTGTGCCGATTTCGCCTCGCACAAAAAGCGTTGTCCCGCTTCGATTTGAAAAAGACAGATTATCGATAATCTGCCGTTCATCTGTTTAATTTTGCAAATCACGTTGACTTGTAAAAGCCGTCATTTTTCCCCACTCATTTGTCTTTTTCACCAGCGAAAGCCACGGCATTTGAGTGCGATTTGTGCCGTCTCAGCTTTGAGTAACGCATGCACCAGTAAAAGCGCAACCCGTTGTGCGGTGACATATAACGTTCGACGATTCAATCCGGTATGATAACCTCGTGCACGCATCGCCAAATCCATTTTTTGTTGCAGTTCACCTAACAGCGCAATATAACGCACCGTGGAGGACAAAAAGCCAAATTAATTTGGGTGGCAGGGTAATTTACCAATGGCTTGTACCAACACTGCGTCATTCATTTTCCATAACAATAACCATACGGAAAACAGCAACAGGTTCATGCGTAAGCTAATTAACAACGCAGTTTCCATACCGTCGGGATTAAGTTCAATGCCTCCTGTGCCGATACGCCAACTTAAGGTTGCCCAAAGTAATAAAGGTAAAGCCATTGAAGACCAGCCAGCGTTTTAGATATAGGAAAATAGGTCTACGAGCACGATAAATCAAGATCGCTAATAAAAATTAAAGTGATGCTGTTCAACCATAGCAACAAAGAAGGTTGAGATAAAGGCGCTGATCACCAAAGCCCCAAAGGAACAACGTAAATCAGCCGCCAGCGAGGTGCAAAAAAGTGCGGTGGAAAAACGCTGAAAAACGGGGCTCATTGTACGCACCGTTTGGTATCGTCAACGTTCAATGACGCGCCAATAGATTGTAATGCGCTCCGTACATTTTGCTTAGGGAGAGAAATCACGCCATAGCTAATAATGCCGTCCAACACGAATACCGGTAAATGCGACAAAAGCAATAAGCCGATTAAATCCTGATAATGTTTGCCTCCATCTAACGCTAAAACAAGAGGCTAATGCGCCGGCGCCACCGACACCAATAATGCCTGCGCTCAAGCCGGTGACAGTTTTGCCGTAGCTCCATATCCGGCTTTAACAACCACGCAATACATAATGCGCCGCGACCGCCGGCAATGCCATGACGTATAATTCACGCCCTAACACGGCAAAAACCACCGAAGGAAAAGAACAGCATCAAACAACAACGCGATAAGAAAAGAGCTGGGAAGACTGCCCAACCAGAAACAGACCTGCCACGCCATTTAAAATCAGGTGAACGCTGCCGATGCCTACAGGCACGTGAATGGTGCCGGCAACAAAAAGCGGCAGCAAAACAACGCCGTTAAAGGCAAACGTTCGCTATCCAAACGGCGCAATCCGACAGCAACACCAACTCGCACGCCAAAGCAACGCCTGCTAATCAACACCGGCGTATGTGATACGCCTTCACAACAAATGCATGATTAACGCCCTTTTTCTTAATTTGCGGGCACTAGCCACGCAGACAATGCCTGCAATGCCAACGATGTAGCCAATGCCACCTAAAATATCGTGCAGGGTAAATCTTTTGTCGCGTAACTGCGCAATATCACCACGCAGTAACAACTAGCTTTCATCGCTCACTTGAGTTGGCGTATTTGGCGTTGCGGTGATGCGATCCGCCACCACCGCCGCACGATGCCCTTCTTCCTCTCGACAACCACTTTTCAAGGCGACTTTCGGTTCGACCACTAACGGAAAGTGAAAATAACCACGGTTATCGGTTTTCCCTGTCATCAATGGCTGATTTTCCCATGGCGCAAAACTCCACATAGGTTTCCGCAGCAGGAGTCATATCGGAATAATAGGATTTTTCCGTCACCGTTTGCCCATCATACTGGGCGAATACATAAAGCGCATGCGCCAAAGCATGAGGGCAAACAACAAGGGGAAAAAGTGCGGTCAGAATACGCAACATTTTTCATGCGATTACTCGGCATCAAAAGGTCAGCATGTATTCAATAGAACGGCTATCGTAATCCGGATTGTCTTTAACATTTTCCTCAAATTCAGCCCAAACTTTGTTGTCACCAGCTTGTGGTGTAAATTCAGCGATACCTTTGTCGTTGGTTAAGTTGAACGGCGCATCTTCACCCAATCCCACTTTAATGCCTTTCACCGGTTTGCCTTTTATGCAACACTAAAATCGACAATGGTTTTCCGGCTTTCGGGTTGCGCTTGTGGCACCAATTCATATTCCATACCGTGCGCTTTCATCGCTTGTTCAGTCCCACTGTAATACGGCTTTACCGAATTTCACCGATTCACTGACAATTCTGCTGTTGGTTCTTGTTGTTTCGTTTTTCTACATATTTTACCGCTTGGCAATTTAGACCAAAACACCGTTATCAAAAACGGATAAACACGTGAAGCTTTCTCCGCATTAGATAAGCTTCGCCGTCTTTAAATTGATAGGTTGCGTTGGGTGACATCGCCTTGACTATCCAGCAATTTAACCGCTTTCAATTTTTGTTCAGGGATAAGCTTTGTCTGTTCGACCGAATTTCACCACATATTGCCCTGCGACATTGGCATCTTTAACAGGGCTTCCAGCAAACGTTATGGGCGTTAGCAGGGATCGGCGAAAAGTGCGGTACAAATTACGCTTGTTTTTAGAAATTTCATTTGATGTCTCCTTTTTATCGTTAAGTTTGCCTGGCATGATAAAAATATGGAGCAACTCCAGAATCAAGCGTTTTTAGAAAAATAGACGAAAAATAAGAGATAGGGTCAGAAGATATTGTCCGCGTACGATGAAACCGCACGCGGAGAGAAAGGATAGTTCAATTCCGCCAACATGGCAACGATCATGTCAGAAGATTGTTTTCCGCCAGCGGAAGGAAATTCTTCAAAGGACATATTTGCTTTGCCATCCCCCGCATCAGAAATCGCGCGAACCACTACAAAAGGCACATTAAACGCGTGACAAACTTGCGCAATCGCAGTGGCTTCCATTTCCACTGCAATCACCTCGGGAAATCCTGCTTAATTTGTACCAAAGCGTTCACCAGCCTTGAATAAAACTGTCGCCGGAACAAATTAACCCACGTTTCACGTGTTGTCCCTAATTGCGTTGCAACGCGCTCCACCAGCTCGACAAGTTTGGTATCGGACACAAAACTGACCGGGCATGCGGGACTGCCCTTTGGCATAACCGAAAGCCGTCACATCCGCATCATGATATTGCGTTTCAGTGGAAACGATCACATCACCAACCTTCAACCCTTCCGCTACGCCACCGGCAGAACCGGTATTAATCACAAGATCCGGTTTGCGTTAACTGCACAACGCGGTCGTCCCCATCGCGGCGGCAACTTTGCCGATACCGGATTGCTACAGGCAACTTTGTTTACCGTGAATCGTACCTTCATAAATCGTGCCAGACGCCAATTTTGTCACGATTTTATCTGTCAATAAATTGACTAAAATTTCTACTTTGCGCCATCGCGCCGACAATCCGATTTTCATAACTATCCTTTGTATTGGTTTACTGTTGTTTTGTTAATTAAAAATCTAATACCGCGAGGGCATAATCGTCATTATATAAGGTGCTCGCGGTCAACACATATTTGCCGTCAATAATGACATAAGGAAACGTAAATACGCCGTAATCTTCGGTTAAACGCACTGCCTCTATCTACCTGTTGTTTAATCTGCTCCAAGTATAGGTTTGTAAAACGGTTGCGCTCAATGCCTTGTCTGCCCAAAGCCAGCGCCAACAGATTTGTCCATTTGAGCAGAGTTTCGATATATTGGCTTTTTCAGCGGTTTCAAACAGCAACGGAGGAAGATGTTATCGGCATTTAACGCCTGCAAACTATAAAAACCATGGCAGAAAAAGCGCGTTTTCGCGGTTGCCACCGGATATTCGGTCAATACCACGCGATCGCGGTTAATTTGACTATAAAAGTTCAAGAATGTCTTGGGCAGAAGAGCAAACACCGACAATCGTAATCAAAAAGATGAATCGGAATGCGATGATCTTCGATAGGCGACAGCGTGATCGGTTCTTGATAAGATAATCTTTGCCTTCTTCAAACGAGGTGATTGGCTTCATCTAGCTGCAGGCAGATGAGACACGCTTTCTTGCGCAACGGCAAATCCGCTGATAAAGAATAAAGACGATGAGTAATCAAGCCTGTGACATCATGTGCCTAACTTTCCATGGGTTCAATATAATCCACCAACAGCTGAACATCGCGATTACCACGAAAACTCATTGATGTCAGTTTATAGACGAATCTGCTGTTTTTATAGATAAATCAGGATAATAGCGTCGTATCCATGTTAAACGCGATAGCATCCAACAAAGGTCCGCCCTAGTTTGGGTTCCTACCATCATTTTTCACGTGTTTTCGACCCACTAAGCGTTGTTGCAGAATTTTAAATTCGCCGTCGAACAAAGGTTCAGGGGAATGCTCTGTCCCAAGGCCCGCCTTTGACGCAACGTTTCTGCCGTCGCCAAGTTTAACAAAGTTCGCATTTAATTCAGCCGTCAGTCCAAATCGTGCCTTGTACTGGTCTTCCACCAATAATTCACTGACCGTCTGATTAAAAATCTGACGAAAATCGTCAAAGCGGCTTTTCCTGAATACTCAATCCTGCCGCCATGGCATGCCCACCAAATTTCAGGATCATCCGGATGCTGTGAATAAACCCTGTTCCAGCACATCGCGAATATGTAACCGGGGATGGAGCGGCAGACCCTTTTCAAAGATGCCTGCTTGATCTTGAGCAAACGCAATCACCGGGCGGTGAAACTGTTCTCAATGCGTGAGGCGAGAATGCCAAAGCACACCTTGGTGCCAATCGGATTGATATAACACGATAGCGTAGGGGATGTCGTTTCAGTGCGGTAGCATTTGCAAACAAATTTTGGCAGATCGTTAAAGGCTTCTAACTTCATGCCTTGCTCAATTTCTTTTGCGCGCTTGATTTAAACCCATCCAGCTCTAATGCCAACGCGCGAGCCGTTTCCATGTTTTCGGCTAACAAAAAGCTCCACGCCCACGGACATATTATCCAGCCGTCCCGCCGCGATTTAAACGTGGGCCAATGGAAAACCCTAAATCCGCCGCCACGAAACGGGTCACATCCCGCTTCGCCACTTCCGCCAATGCACGAATACCGCATCGACAACGTCTCGGCGCGAATACGGGCAATGCCTTGATAAACCAAAAATGCGGTTATTTTGATCCAACGGCACCACATCGGATACCGTGCCCAACGCCACCAAATCTAACAATTCCGTGAAATTCGGCTGATTTTTGGCATCAAATAGACCAACTTCGCGGAATTTTCGCCCGCAAAGGCAAGCATGAGGTAAAAAGCAGACCCCACACCGGCCCAGATGTTTTGAAGGAAAACCGCAATGCGCCAAATTCGATTCACAATCGCATCGGCGTTCGGCAACGTTTCCGGTGGCAAGTGGTGGTCGGTCACGATCACCTTTCACGCCTTGCGCCTTTAAAATGCCACGCCCTCATGAGAAGAAACACCGTTATCTACGGTCATTAACAACTCAACGCCCTAAAGCCAAAGGGCCTCTGTGCCACGGGCAACACTTAATCCGTAACCTTGCTCGAAGCGGTTCGGCACTAACTAGGTGACATTAGCAAAGCCCAGCTGACGTAGCGCAAGCACCGCCAATGCGGTACTGGTTGCGCCATCGGCATCGAAATCGCCCACAATGACGATGTTCTGTTGTTTTTGATAAGCTTCAAGAAGAAAGGTTACCGCGGTATCCATGCCCGACATAAGGTTCGGATGGCGCATGGCATTTAAAGTGCGGTCTAATTGGTTGGCGCTTTTTAATATGGCGCGAACGATAAAGACGATCCAACAAGGGATCGTCACAGAGTTTATCGCCAGCCGGCACATCGCGGCGTAAGATACGTTTTTGCACAAGGAGACCTAGATTAGCCTTCTAATTCAGTTAATAATTCAGCCGGTTTTAAATAACCACCGATAATTTCCTTTCAGAGGTAACAATGGTCGGTGTACCGTTCACGCCAAATTGCATGCCAAGATTATAGTGTTTTTGACAATATTCGGTGTTTTCAATTCTTTTTCGGCAAATTGCCGTTTTTCTGCTTCATTTAGCGCAAATGCCGGATCTTTTCGCCGTCATCGTTTCCATTTGGCTGTGCTGTTTTGCTGTCTCAGACCACCACGTGGGAAGGCAAGATAGCGAATGGTAATGCCTAAATCGTTATATTCTTTGATTTGTTGATGCAATAAATGGCAGTAATGGCAGGTGATATCCATGAAAACCGTGACAACATGTTTTTCATTTTTCGCCGGATAGACAATCATTTCGACTTTGTTAAGGCATTTAATTTGTCCATTAATACATTGTTGAAACATTGCTACGCCTTTATCGCTCAACTTGTAACATTTACCTTGCACTAAATACTCGCCCTCTTCACTGCATAGACACCTTGATCAGCTAATCACAGTGCGTAATCCTTTAATCGGAGAGGTTTGAATTTCAATGTCTTTACGCCCAATTTTTCCAACTTACTTTTTCAGCAGCATCATCTCGCCATAGCAAATGCCAGACATTGCCAAAAGGAAAGTGCGGTCATACTCATTTTTGTTCCTAAATCAGAAATAGTAAAGAAGTGCAAATTATAAAAAGCAATTGGCAGACTTATGCAAAAGCCCGATTCAATTTTTCATGATGAACCCTTTTTCGCCCTACCAAATCTATGGAAAACCCTTTATAATCCTGCACTTAATTTAGTCTTTAAACACAGTTTAATCATCATGTTTGAAATCAATCCTATCAAAAATAAAATCACCGATTTAACCGACCGCACTTCGATGCTTCGGGGTATCTTTGACTTCGACGCTAAAACCGAGCGTTTAGAAGAAGTCAACGCCGAATGGAAACAGCCTGATGTATGGAACGACGCAGATAAAGCGCAAGCACTCGGCAAAGAGCGCGTTTCTTTAGAACAAGTGGTCAACACCATTAAAAATTTAGAGCAAGGCTTGGAAGATGTAGACGGTTTGTTGGAACTTGCCGTGGAAGCGGAAGACGAAGACACCTTCAACGAAGCCGTTGCCGAATTAGACGAACTGGAACAACAACTCGCCAAACTGGAATTTCGCCGTATGTTCAGCGGCGAACACGATGCCTGTGATTGTTATGTGGACTTTGCAAGCAGGATCCGAGTCACCGAAGCGCAAGACTGGACGGAAATGTTACTGCATGTATTTGCGCTGGGCAGAAAAGCAAGGATTCAAAACTGAATTGATGGAAGTCTCCGACGGCGATGTGGCCGGCGTTAAATCGGCGACAATTCGTGTTAGCGGCGAATATGCTTTCGGCTGGCTACGCACGGAAACCGGTATTCACCGTTTGCTGCGTAAAAGCCCGTTTGACTCTAATAACCGTCGTCATACCTCATTCAGCGCTCGCGTTTGTGTATCCTGAAATTGACGATGATATTGATATTGAAATCAATCCAAAGCCGATTTGCGTATCGATGTGTATCGCGCCTCAGGTGCAGGGTGGTCAGCACGTGAACAAAACCGAAAGTGCGGTGCGAATTACGCATATGCCAAGCGGCATTGTGGTGCAAATGTCAGAACGATCGCTCCCTAACACAAGAACAAAGATCAGGGCAATGAAACAACTGAAAGCGAAGTTGTACGAATTGGAATTACAAAAAGAAAAATGCCGACAAACAAGCTATGGAAGACAACAAATCCGACATCGGCTGGGGCAGCCAAATTCGTTCTTATGTGTTAGATGATTCTCGAATTAAAGATTTACGTACCGGTGTAGAAAACCGCAATACACAAAGCCGTATTAGACGGTGATCTGGATCGGTTTATCGAAGCCAGTCTCAAGGCCGGACTGCTAAAAAGTGCGGTCGTTTTTAAACACGTTTTTTTAAAATTAAAGGTAAACAAAAATGTCAGAACAAGAAGTGAAGAATTCAGATTTAAACGGCGAAATGTTAGTCCGTCGTGAAAAATTAGCCGTCTTACGCGCGAAAGGTAATGCGTTTCCAAACCAATTCCGTCGTGACTCACTTGCCCAAGATTTGCATGATAAATATGATGCGGAAGAAGGCGAAGCATTAAAGAACAACATATTGAGTGGCAGTTGCCGGTCGTATCATGACGCGTCGTGCCATGGGGTAAAAGCCACATTTATCACCATCCAAGATATGAGCGCAAAATCCAGCTTTATGTGGCACGCGACAATCTACCTGAGGGCGTGTATGGCGATGATGTCGGTCACTGGGATTTAGGCGATATCGTGGGCGTAAAAGGCTCATTATTCAAAAACCAAAACCAACGAACTCACCGTTAAAGCCACCGAGCATACATTACTGACCAGCATTGCGTCCGTTGCCGGATAAATTCCATGGCTTAACTGACCAAGAAGTGCGCCACCGTCAACGTTACTTGGATTTAATTTCTAACGAAGAATCCCAGCCGCACTTTTATCATTCGTCTGAAAAGGTTGCAGGCATTCGTGACTACTTTTATTTCCAAAGGATTTTATGGAAGTGGAAACCCCGATGTTACAAGTTATCCCAGGCGGTGCTTCAGCACGCCCTTTCGTAACTCACCACAATGCATTAGACGTAGATATGTATTTCTGCGTATTGCACCCTGAGCTTTACTTAAAACGCTTTCAGTGGTCGGTGGTTTTGAGCGCGTATTTGAATTGAAACCGCAACTTCCGTAACGAAGGCGTTTCCGTTCGTCACTAAATCCGAATTTACCATGCTTGAATACTACCAGCTTTATGCCGACTATCACGATTTAATGGATAACACCGAAGAATTGTTACGCAAACTTGCTATCGACATTTTAGGGACTAAACCATCGTGAAATACGGTGAATACGAATTTGACTTCGGCAAACCATTCGAGCGTATTACCTACACGACGCCACCATTAAATATGGTGCGGACAAAGGCATCGTTAAAGAAGATTTATACGATATTGATCGCGCGAAAGCAGTTGCCGCTCGCTTGGGTATCGAAGTCCAAAAATCTTGGGGCTTAGGCGGCATTGTCAACGCCATTTTTTGAAGAAGTGGCAGAGCATCATTTAATTCAACCGACTTTCTTAATGGCACATCCGGCGGAAATTTCTACCGTTGGCACGTCGTAACGATGAAAACCCGGAAAGTCACCGATCGCTTTTGAACTCTTCATCGGTGGACGCGAAATCGGTAACGTTTCTCCGAGCTTAACGATGCGGAAGACCGAAATGAACGCTTTGACGCCCGAAGTGGCCGCCAAAGAAGCCGGCGATGACGAAGCGATGTTCAAAGACGAAGATTTCGTTGTCGCCCTTGAACACGGTTTACCACCAACAGCCGGCGAAGGATTGGGTATCGACCGTCTCGCGATGCTTTACGCCAACGCCCCATCCATCCGGCGATGTGATTTTATTCCCCGCAATGCGTCGTACATGGCATGAAGTAAAACGGAAAATTAACGGATTTTCGTGTGATATCGAAACGTATGAGCATTAATCGATATTTATAATGGCAACTCGGCGGTGGATTTTACATGTTTTTAGCAGACTTCAGATTTGAGGGTTTTGATGCTGATATTTTTAGTGAGATAGGTATTTTTGATACTATTGAATTGATTCAAATCGGCAAACGCACATTTTGAGTATCGTACTCCTCGCCATTAAGTGGCATTCCAAAACTCAGGAATTAATTTTATCTCAAAAATGAACCGCTCTTTGAGTTCTGAATCTTCTTCAAAAAGTGCCTTGAATATAAAACGATTAAATGACAATTGACTTTCTTGGGGTTTAATAACGCCACATAGCTATCAATTACGCCATTTTCTTCAAGATGATTGACCGGCGTATACGTTGAATTTGATAGCCCGATTTCATTGGCAAGTTCTCATTTTGTAAGCGTCCGTTGCGGTTGTAAAGCCTCTTAAAATGCGCGTATCAATGTTATCGAATACTTCAACATATCCTTTTTAGAAAAAGAAACAGCGAGCGTATTATAACAAGGCCACCTATGAAAAACTGTGACATAGGTGGCCTTTATGAAATTTACTTTTAAACGCTATACAAGGAAACTTGAACAACCAGTAAGATTGCCCCGATGACCAATAAGCAACCAATCATCGGCATCACAAATTTCACCCATTTATTGAATGGAATATGTAACATTTGTAATGTCACCAACACCAAACCGGTCGGTGCCAAGAATAACATGGCGTATTGACCCCAGTTATAGGCAGAAACCACGATATCACGCGGAATTCCCACGGCGTCGGTAAGCGGTGCCATAATTGGCATGGAAAGCACGGCCAAACCGGAAGAAGATGGCATGATAAGACCTAAGAAAATGAAGACCACTAATTGACCGAGGATAAAGACGCTACCCGGCATACGCTTACTAGGTTCGGATATGTAATCCAAAAATGGTGTCGGAAATCATACCTTGTTCAAGCACCAAGTTTACACCACGCGCCAAACCGATAATCAAGAGACACCCACCAATTCGGAAGCCCCTTCGGTAAAGGATCTCGCACATCTCTTTTTCTTTTAACCCACTGACAATACATGATGATAATGGTGATGGATAAGAAGGACGCCGCCATTTGAGGGGAACCACCAACCACCCTGCCATAACCCCCAGATCATAATTGGGAAAGCTATACAGAGTATCAAAATGAGTTTTTTCTAAGGTAAATTTAGTACGGCATTCGGATCAAAAGTTTTTCATATAACGATGATAAAACCTCTTTCTATCTTCATAAGTATAGGAAAAACTCGATCCGCTTTGACTTTCTTACCATACCAATATAGTAAGCAAATGACGCAAGTTGCTCCTAATACAAGACCTAAGCGCACGAAACCAATGCCTTCTGTAAATTGAATCACCGGTCTGATTAGACGCGATAACCACAGAGAATGGGTTAATTCAGAAAACGCCGTACCCATGGAGGATGCAAAAAAATTGCCCCAACACAGACTGATGGCATCACAGCCTAGCGCCATACCGGCACCAAAATCGCACGCAACGGCTTCTTCTTCGATACCAGCAAGTGGTACCGCCAAGCACCATCTAATATGTGAGACGCTAAACACAATTATAGAATTCGTTGCCTTTAGTGTGTCTAAGCGAGTGCCATAAGCCCGCATTAAACGATCCTGCTCGGTTAATCACACCGATCATACGCCCAGTCACAAAGATAAAGACCATGACATCTACTGCTTCAATAGTCCCTTCCACCATGCTGATAGGGAATATCTCGATGCCTGTAATGTTGTGTGATCCGTTGATAGGTGCCAGGAAATGGCAATCGGTGATCACTCTTCGGTGAAATTGGACAGTTTAATTTTTAATATTAAGATTATTGAGAGTTTCTTCCGTTGCAGGGCAGGTTTTATCTTGTTCCCATAGGTTTGAACCACAAAGACCTTTGTCGGTCGTATTATAGGTCAACTGAATAGGAAACCGAGGAATAACCTGCAGTCAATCCCACGGCGAGAATTAAAATAAAGTAACAAAATCGTAACGCTGATGGGAAATTAAAGACCTTTTTATTAGACGCTTCCATAGCAGACCTCTTGTCAATATCGACAGCAGCGATCGGCATAATCATTTTTATTCTATTATGCCGACCGCACTTCTCCTTTGAACAGCTAAAACACTCAAAGCACTTTATTATTATGAATAATAAGAAATTTCATCACTTTATTTGCGATGCGCGTACCGCTACCTTTGACGATATCCACAATATCGAAAAGCGAACCGATGATCTGCGTTCTACGGTATTGCGCGAAATTTCCACGGCAGCTTGTACTTTTGGTCCCATAGAAACTGGCAAAGCAGCCCATCAATTTCATCCGGTGGTGCTAGGCGATAGCTTTTTGCGTTGGTTTGCCCTCAATCTACAAAGGTGGCAGACACATCTGTTGCAATGATGAACAAATCGGCGTCCAAATTTTCGGCCAGTGCTGAACACAAATCTTTATCGATAACCGCTTCTACACCACGTAGATTGTGTTGCTCATCGGTAAGTCGGAATACCGCCCCCCGGCACAAATCACGATGCTCTAACAAAACCATTTCACCGGTTTGATTTCAAAATGCGTTTTGTAACGGATCTGGCACCACGCTACGGTATTTATCACCGTCTGTGCAATGCCCAGTTTTTCTTTTGCCAAACGTTCCGCTTCTTCTTTGAATAGACCGACTCGATGGGTTTGGTCGGATTTCTAAAGGCTGGGTCATTAATATCCACTTCCACTTCCAGATAGTAATGGCGAACGGGCACTTCAAACGGCACGAGATTTCCTAATTCTTGTTGAATCACATAACCAATCATGCCTCACGGATTCTGCGCCTCAATACATCTAACGGATAAGTAGGCACTTTTTATAAGGCTGCACTTTGTAATGCCAATAAACCTACTCGCGGACCATTACCAGTGCGATAACCAACTCATTGTTTCGGATAAATCTTCGCAATTTGTTCACAAGCGATACGCACGTTTAATCGCTGGTTTCTCAGCAGTCAGCGGCTCGCCGCGACGCAATAAGGCATTTCCACCCAATGCAATAACAATTCTCATATGCCACCTCTTAAATTAAGCTGGAATAAAGCACGGCTTTAATGGTGTGCATGCGGTTTTCCGCTTGCTCAAAACGCCATTCATTGGCGACTCAAAGACATCTTCGGTGACTTCAATACCATTTGCTAATTCAGGGTATTTTTCCGCAATTTGGCGGCCACTTTGGTTTTTCGCTGTTGTGGAATGCCGGCAAGCAGTGCATGAATTTCACACGCGATTGCCGGTGCGTTTCATCAATTCAGGGCAACTTGATACGGTATAATAATTAATGCGTTCGCCCCAGGTTTCGCAATGTGGCTCACCCATGGAAACCCATACGTCAGTATGTACTGAAATCAACGCCTTTCACGGCTTTATCAATATCATCGGTTACTGTAATGCGTGCGCCACTTTGTTTTAGCAAAATCTTTTCGCATATGTCTCACTCAACTCTGCATCCGGTAATAAGCGCTTTTCGGTCCGCAAATACGTACATCCATACCCACTTAGCGACCGATTAATAACGAGGAGTTACCCATATTGTTGCGCGCATCACCGATGTAAACATATTTGATTTCACTTAATGGTTTATCGCACTTTCAATCATGGTTAACACGTCTCGCCAACATTTGTGTTGGGTGAAATTCGTCAGTTAAACCATTGAATACCGGCACACCGGCATATTCGGCTAATTCATCCACAATTTCTTGTTTGAAACCACGATATTCAATGGCGCATGACATTCTGCCTAATACGCGGGCAGTGTCTTTCATACTTTCTTTAGCCAATTTGAGAGGAGTTTGGATCGATGTAAGTGACTTGCGCGCCTTGATAAGTCAGCGACTTCGAAAGCGCAACGGGTACGGGTGGAGGTTTTTCAAAAATTAGCAATATTTTTGCCTTTTTAATTTTGTTGTTCGGTACCGGCATATTTTGCTCTTTTTAAGTCCTCGATCAAATCTAATAAATATTTGATTTCACGTTCTGAGTGATTAACAAGACTTAATAAGTGTCTGTTTTTAGATTGAAAGCCATACAATCTCCTGATTTTTGTTTATTGACTTAATCCGAATAGCCAAGCTATTCACAAACGATTTATTCGACATACACCACTTTCCTTGCGAACGCCTTTTATTCTAAAAGAGAAGGCAAGCAAATATCGTGCTCGAATTTCGTCGTAATGTAAAGATATTTCGAACAAATCTTTAACAGCGACATTTTATTGATAAAATTCGAACGAAGAAACGCTATGTATGTGATCTCATCGGCTAACATGAATCACATCATGAACGCGATACTGCCATGAGGTTTGATTTGCTATTGATTTGCTGCCTGATTTCTCCATTATTTTCACGCCAATTTGTCCGAAGCCGTTTTTATCACATGGCAGCAGGGCGTTTCCGCCAGCGGATAAAAGAAGAAACGCAAAAAGACATGAAGCGAAAACCCATAAAAATGTCCCAAAATCAACCGCACTTTTACCGTGGCCGCTTTCGCCGTTGCCCCCATGCTGGATTGGACAACGCGCCATTGCCGTTGCTTTCACCGCCAATTTTCCCGTCACGCCTTGCTTTATACGGAAATGGTGACCACCCAAGCCATCATTCATGCCAAATATGATCATCTTGATTTTGATGTGGCAGAAAACCCGGTGGCGTTACAACTGGGCGGTAGCGATCCGAAACAACTTCAACATTGCGCTCAATTAGCGCAACAACGCGGCTACCAAGAAATCAATCTGAATGGGGTTGCCCATCTGATCGTGACAAACGGTATGTTCGGTGCGTGTTTAATGGCAAACGCGGAACTGGTTGCAGAGTGCGTACAACAAATGCAAAGTGCGGTGCACATTCCCGTCACCGTAAAAACCCGCATCGGCATTGATGATTTTGACAGCTATGATTTCCTGTGTGATTTCACCCAAAAAGTGCAGCAAGCCGGCTGTCAGGAATTTATCGTGCATGCACGTAAAGCGTGGTTATCCGGTTTAAGCCCGAAACAAAATCGTGAAATTCCGCCGCTGAATTACGAACGTGTGTATCAACTAAAACAGGACTTCCCCCATTTACTCATCAGCATTAACGGTGGCATTAAAACCCTTGAAGAAATGCAACAGCACTTGCAGCATGTAGATGGTGTCATGGTGGGCGCGAAGCCTATCAAAATCCCGCTTTGCTCGGTCATATCGACCACGCATTGTTTGACGCAAATGCCCCGATTATCACCCCACGCCAAGCGGTGGAAAACATGTTTCCATACATCGAACAGCAACTCAGCTGAGCGTCTATCTGAATCATATCGTGCGCCACATGCTTGGCGCTTCCAACACTGCAGAGGCGCACGCCAATGGCGTCGTTATTTAAGCGAAAAATGCCTCACAAAGCCGGCGCAGGCATTGACGTAGTAGAAACCGCATTAGGTTTGTGGAGAAAAGTGCGGTGGGTTTGAAAACACTTTTCAAACCCCACCGCACTTTAAGCATAAAGCAGGTTGCCACGTTAATTCACCCAATAAGCCGCCACACCAATGACCAACGCAAAAATGAGCAACCAAATCAACTGCAATCGCGCGCTGTGCGGTTCACTTTGATTGTGCAAACGGCGTTTTCTCCAACATGGCTTTATAGCGTTCCAAATCTTCCGCTTGAAAAGAAAAAGCCACAACTCGGGCAATGTGTGCGCTCTCACTGATTTTTACGACATTCGGGGCATCGTTGTAACATAATTAACTCATTACATCTGTTTTTCTGGTACGTACCGATAATGGTAAAAACACAAGAGGGATGAATGACCCTTTTCACGCGTGCATGAATACAATTACGCCAACATCAATCTTATTATTACCGTTTTATACAGACTTTTATTGGAAATCCCCCTGTTTGAGCTAAACTAGCGACAATTTTTAATATATTGTCGTTTTATGCAAACTCCATTTTTCACATCGAAATTCCAACCCAAGCACAAGATCATAAAATTTTAGCCAATATTCTGCCCGGCGCGGATAGCCTTGCCGTGAGTGAAATTGCGGCGCAGTTTAACGGCTAACCGTCGTGGTGACGAATGACACCCGAAGTGCGGTGCGTTTAGAAAAAGAATTAGCGCAACTGAGCCCACTTAATGTCACCTTTTTCCCCGATTGGGAAACCTTGCCTCACGACAGTTTTTCGCCTCATCAAGATATTATTTCGCCCGCTTAGTGCTTTGTTCATTTACAGCAACGCAAGCAAGGCATTTTCATTTGCCGATTGCCACGCTATGCAACGCGTTTGCCCGCCCTCTTATTTACAACATCGGGTGTTACTGATTAATAAAGGCGATCGTTTTGTCATTGAAACGCTTCGTTTGCAATTGGAAAAATCAGGTTATCGCGCGGTGGAGCAAGTATTGGAACATGGGCGAGTATGCGGTGCGCGGTTCCTTGTTGGATCTTTTTCCCGATGGGAAGTGCGGTGCCTTTTCGCTTAGATTTTCTTTGATGATGAAATTGATTCCATTCGCACTTTTGATGTGGATACTCAACGCACGTTGCAGGAAATCGATCAAATCAATTTATTACCGGCTCACGAATTTCCAACGGATAATCAAGGCATTGAATTTTTCCGTAGCCAATTCCGCGCGGTGTTTGGTGAAAATTCGACGGGATCCGGAACATATTTATCAACAAATCAGCAAAAGGCACGTTAGCGGCAGAGGATTGAATATTGGCAGCCTTTATTCTTTGAAGAAATGGCGACCTTATTTGATTATTTCCCGGGCGAATACGCTGTTTATTACCGGCGAGCAAAAATCAAATGCAGGGTGAGCGTTTTTATGCGGATGCGGAACAACGTTTTGAGAGCCGCCGTGTCGATCCGATGCGCCCGTTGTCGCCCGATAAACTTTGGTTGCGCATTGACGAAGTGAATCGTCAGTTAAAAATTACCTGCCATTGCGTTAAAAACGGAAAAAGTGCGGGTCGTCCGCACGGCAGAAAAAATTTGGCTATTACGCCTTTACCGCCGGTGACCATTCAATCGCAACAAAAAGAACCGTTACATCAGTTACGCCAATTTATTGAGCATTTTAAAAGGCAATATTTTATTTATCGCGGAAAACGGAAGGTCGCCGTGAAACCTTGTTAAGCCTGCTTGCTCCGCTAAAACTGAAAGCCAAAACAGATTCATACGTTGGCACAAGCGACGGAAGAAAAATTAGCTTTAATGGTGAGCCCGTTGGAGCATGGTTTTTATTATTGAGCAGGATGTGCCGCTTGCCATTGTTGTGAATCGGAATTGCTTGGCGAACGCGTGCAACAACGGCAGCAGGATAAATCCCGCACGGTGAACCCCGATACCTTGATTCGTAACCTTGCCGAATTGCAAATCGGTCAGCCGGTCGTGCATTTGGATCATGGCGTGGGGCGCTACGGCGGTTTAGTGAGTTTAGAAAACGGTGGCATTAAAGCAGAATATTTGTTGCTCAATTATGCCAACGACTCAAAAGTGTATGTGCCGGTGGCATCGTTACATTTAATCAGCCGTTATGTGGGCGGTTCCGATGAAACCGCGCCCGTTGCACAAATTAGGCCTCGAAGCCTGGGGCAAAAGCGCGCAGTAAAGCAGCGGAGAAAATTCGTGATGTGGCAGCGGAGTTATTGGATGTGTATGCGCAACGTGAAGCGCAAAAAGGCTTTTGCGTTCCGATATGATCGTGAGGAATTCAACACCACTGCCACGTTCCCGTTTGAAGAAACCGCATGATCAACTTGGCGGCAATTAATGCCGTGATTTCCGACATGACTCAACCGAAAGCCATGGATCGCTTTGTGTGGTGACGTGGGTTTTGTAAAACGGAAGTGGCGATGCGTGCCGCCTTTTTAGCGGTGATGAATCACAAACAGGTTGCTGTTGGTGCCGACCACCTTGTTGGCGCAACAACATTTCGATAATTTCAAAGACCGCTTTGCTAACTTGCCGGTGAACGTGGAAATGTTGTCCCGCTTTAAAACGGCGAAAGAGCAGAAACAGGTGATTCAGGATTTAGCCGAAGGCAAAGTGGATATTCTGATTGGCACCATAAAATTATTCAAGAGCGACTGCAATTCCACGATCTGGGTTTGTTGATTATTGACGAAGAACACCGTTTTTGGCGTGCGCCAAAAAGAAAAATGAAACAGCATGCGCGCAACATTGATATTCTCACCTGACGGCAACGCCGATTCCACGTACGTTAAACATGGCGATGAATGGCATTCGCGATCTTTCCATTATTTCTACGCCACCGGCGCGCCGTTTGACCATTAAAAACGTTTGTGCGTCAACGGATGAACTGGTGATTCGTGAGCCATTTTGCGTGAAATTTTTGCGGCGGGCAAGTGTATTATTTGCATAACGATGTGCGAGCATTGAAAAATACGGCAGAAAAAACTGACCGCACTTGTGCCGGAAGCGCGTGATTGTGGGGACATGGACAAATGCGCGAACGTGAGCTGGAACGCGTGATGTCGGATTTTTATCATCAACGTTATAACGTGTGGTGTGTTCTACGATTATTGAAACCGGTATCGATGTGCCGACCGCCAATACCATTATTATTGAGCGTGCCGACAATTTTCGGTCTGGCACAGTTGCACCAGTTGCGCGGACGGGTTGGGCGTTCTCACCATCAAGCCTATGCGTATTTTGCTCACACCGCCACCGAAGCTGATGACGAAGGATGCGCAAAAAACGCTTGAGGCCCTGGAAAGCCTAGACAACCTCGGTGCCGGCTTTATTTTTAGCCACCCACGATTTGGAAATTCGTGCGCGGGAATTGCTGGGCAACGAGCAGAGCGGACAAATTGAAAGCATCGGTTTTTCTTTACATGGAATTGTTGGAGCGTGCGGTAGCCTCAAAAGAAGGGTCGCGAGCCGTCATTGGACGAACTGACGCAACAACAAACTGAGATTGATTTACGGATGCCGTCGCTGTTGCCGGAAGATTATTTGGGCGATGTGAATATGCGCTTGTCTTTCTATAAACGCATTGCCGGTGCGGAAAAATACTACAGCATTGGATGAATTAAAAGTGGAGCTTATCGACTGTTTCGGCACCTTGCCACAAGCCACGCGGAATCTGTTGCAAATTGCGCAATTACGAGCTGGATTTAAAACCGCTCAATGTCATTCCGCTTGGATGCCAACGCGCAGGGTGGATTCATCGAATTTGCGCCGAACACTGAGTTTAGACCCGATGATCTTTTACAGTTAATCCAACGCAATCCGGCGGTTTATCGTTTTGACGGCCCACATAAATTCCGCTTTACCAAAGATTTAACGGACTATAAAAGTGCGTAAGAATTTGTGGAGAATTTTGCTAAGGAAATTGTTATAAGATTATAAAGTCGCGTCTGCGACTTTATTTTTAGCGTTTTGTTGCTGAGAAATGACCGTCACCACAAGAGGGCATATTTTCGCCGTTGAGAACCTGCTTCTAAAAGCAAATTTTAACGCCATGGTTAACGGCACGGAAAGCAAACATCCCTACGGTGCCCAATAACCATCCCCCAAACAGCAAGGATAAAACACCACCAGGTGGAAAGCCCCAGTTTCTCCCCAGCTGCCGTGGTTCACACACGCCGATAACGACGTTGATGATGATCAATTGCGACCAATATGCCCAGGCCGATAATGAACCCATTCAACAGCAAGGCTTTGTAAGCAATGATCGGACTAGCCGATGATGATGAACGATATTGGGAAATGTAGTTGACAGAAAACCGAGCGTTGCCCACAAGATCGCATACCGCACGCCGGCGACTTCTAATAATGCCCAAACACAAATGGCGGTCAGCACGCTCATCATGGTTTTTGACGGCGAGATAGCCTGCGATGCCGTTTAAAATGCGATTCAAATAATGCGCCTTTGTCGCCTGATATCATTGGGATTATCGCCAACGCGACAGCAAATTTACTGCTTCGCCCGAGGGGCTCTGCAACAACATAAAATCACGACAAGCATACAGACAAAAATATTGGTCACGACACCGAAAAGCTTAAAAGACACGTTGGACGAATTTCATGATGGCACCGGATCGAAATTTCCATAATGCTATTTTTCGAAATATCTAACGGGATTTTCCATTTTTGTGCGAGTGTCAAAACATCATTAACGCGTTCTGCCAGTCACTGTCGATATTGGGAATAGATTGGCTAAATTCTCGATCGTGCTGTTAATAAGCCTCGAAAAGAAAGAAAAGATCACGAAAATCAACAATAATAGGTGGTAATCGCCAGCCAATAAGGCACTTTCTTTTTGGTCAAAAATGCCAGTAAAGGCGAGCAGATAATCGCAATAAACAATGCCAATAAAAACGGCACCACAATTTCTGAGGCGGCTTTAATACCGGCTAAAACAATGACAATTGACGCGCTGGCAACCAGTGCTTTGACGAGAGAAGAATGCCGCGCCATGGTTAAATAGCATCCTCATTTTCTTCTCCGTACGAATGCGGACAACCTGCTCGACTTCATAAACAAAGATTTTGCCGTCCCGATTTTTGCCTGTTTGTGCCGTCTCTATAATGGCATCTAAACAAGGGTCTGGTGTCATCGGCACCACATCCATTTTGACTTTGGCAGAAGTCCAATACTATATTCTGCGCCACGATAAAGTTCCGTATGCCCTTTTTATGACCAAAGCCCTGCACTTCGGTTACCGTCATTCCGGTAGCCAAGACGGACAAGGCTTCCTGCACATCATCTAATCGAAAGGGTTTAATAATCGCTTCAATCATTATTTTTCCTTAATTCTTTCTTCGATATTGAAACAGGCTTTTGCCTCTGCCATTAATTTTCAATATCAGTACTTTTCGGTGCACGCGACGTCAGGTTTTTGTTGCCGTATTCGGTAATCAACAAATTGTCTTCAATCCGAATGCCAACGCCTTTGTATTGCTCCGAATATCGGCCTTCTGTAGATAAATACAACCCCGGTTCTACGGTCAGCACCATACCGGGTTCCCAGTACGGTCGCGATTTTCACCATATTCGCCCACACTCGTGAACATCCAAACCAAGCCACTGCCTCAACCCGTGCATATAAATTCACGATAGGCTTTTTGTTCGATTAATCTCATCCACGTTGCCTTTCAGAATGCTCAGCGGACTTCAAAACCTTCGGTTTTAATACGAATGACTTCTTCTGTTTGCTTTTCGCAATGGAACCCCCGGTACCAGCAATTCAATGGCACGTTTTTGCGCCGGTAGCACAATCCTAGATTGCTTTTTGCGCCTTTAGCTAAATTTTTCCATTCACTGGGGAAAGTGCGGTACATCGCCGGCATACAGGCAAATTCGCACGCATCAATCAGCACCAACGTCGCTCGCGCAACGGCATATCATTTCCGAATAATGCAAAATGCAGGCGTCACCAATCGGCAATAATGCTGTTATAGGAAGCGATAGCGCGCGCGAAACGGTTAAATTCAGCAGAATATCGCTTTCCACTTCATATTCCAAAACGGTTCGGACGGTTTGTTGTATAGGCTCTACGTGGGGCAAGCGCGCTGATTTGCCCCTGCTTGTTGCATGAGTGCAATCATTTTCCGATTTGAACAGGCGCATCTCACCAAGCATCGGCTTCCAGTTAAAAACACTCAGTAAATTCCACCGCACTTTGTTCCAGCAAGGCATCGCCCTGCTGCTGCTTCGGTGCGCACAAAGTGCGGTCTGTTTTTGCATTAAATTTTTAAACTGCGGTACAAACTTTGATCGATGGCATAAGCAGCATCCAGCCATCAAGGTTTGCAAGGCATTGTCCACGCCAAGACGGCGCCCGTTCCAAATTTCCAGTAATTTATCGGATGGGCGTACAAACATGATCGCTCGCTCTTCACCTGCTGTTTACGCACAACAATGCCGAATTCGCCTCATTAAACCGGTTAAAATACCAGAAATAGCTGTCCTGACGGAAAGCGATAACTACAGCTGTCATTGCGCATGCTGCAATATCGGAAAATACTACAAAACAGGGAATCGTCCTGGCATTTAGTTCAAAACCTGGCACGGCGTTGAGCAAAATTTCTTCCTTAGGTAACGCCATGCGATGCGAGATCCATCATTTTATCCTTAGTAACGTTGGCTGTTTGTCTTCTTGTTTGGTGAAATGGCACAAGGTGGCGATGGTACGTACATATTCCACGATCCTTCCACCGCTTGCGCCAGTTCCTCGGATCATCGTCTTCGTAACCCAACTGACAAATATCGTAAATCGTCCAGCGCTTCGCCGATGTCGCCTTTTTCTTTGTCCAAAATGCGGTTGAGCCAAACCCAAACTGAGCAAAAGTGGTTCGACCATTCTGCCAAAACCGTCGGCATATTCAAAAATATTTTCGTATCGGTAAACAAAGCGCAAAGTCAAAGGCTTCATTATCTGCTAATTGGCGACGAATTTGTTGATAAATGTCGGTAATTTGCGTTAAAGCGCGGTAGGGTAGGCGTGATTATCATTGGTAAAATTGATAGAGTAATGGCTCGCCAGCTCTGATCTTGAACGTCAGCCGCAAATTAAGCTCACTCAAAAACCGTGCAATTCGGCGGAGAAAGTGGGGATAGAGCTGTGTTGGAGTTGTTGATTTAGGTGTTGATAAGAAATTGTGGTCATTGAAATTATCCTTGTTGAAACGATTACGCTTAGTCTATCATTCTACACCTCAGTAACCAGTTTAGAAATTGGCAGTTTTTCGCCCTGTGGCATAATGCAGCAGCAGTTTTGATTAGCGAATTTGAGGCAAAAATGTCATCTAAAAGTATTGAAATTATCCGTCTTAGGGCAGGTGTTACGCTTTAAATTGTCCGGAAGAACAACATGACGCATTGCGCCACGCCGCCCGTGAATTAGATCAACGCGTATCAGAAATGAAAAGAGACGCACCGGCATGTTTGCAAGCTGGAAAAAGTCCTTTCCATCGTTGCATTAAATTTAAGTTTCTGAGCTTATGCGAGAGCAAGAGAAAAACGCACTCATTGAAGATGTCCTGAAAAATAAAATCTTACGACCGCTCGATTGTTCACTGATAATCTTTCACGCAAAATTCAATATCAAACTTTTGTCTTGGTCACAGATGTAAAATGTCAGTGTGAGGATAAGAATTAGTACAGTCATAAAATCCAAATTTCGAGTAGTATTGACATCAAAGAATTTCCTGGTGTTCGCCAGTGGTTTATGTCCTGAGCCGATACTTTTAATCTGTGAATTGGTTTCCTGTCATTGGTGTGCAGGCTTAGGCTTGACTAAGAAGCCTAAAAATGATTTCAACTAATTCCCTTGAACCGTAGGGTTCAAGGACCGATCACCTACAACGGCACCTCGGTCCTTTTCGATACGATATTTGCAAACACGCCTTTCAAACCATTCAGCAACAACATCAAATCTTCGCCAGCAACTACGCCAAGATATTCGAAAAAGCGCTCGGAATTTGACCGCACTTCAGCAACAACAAGCCGCTCAACGTATTACTCTAACAAGCGCTAGTTCATTGAACAACAGCAGGCGACAGCACATTGCCTCATATCTTGCCGTAGATGGCGAAATTTCGACACAAACCGCTTTATTGAACAGTTATGGCAACAGGGCAAAACGTATTTGCTGCGTGCTCCATCCTTTGTGTCATGACATTTACTCTTTTCTGCGTTATTTGCCCTGATACGCCGATGCGAAAGCCAATAAATTTAGGATTTTTGAACCGCACTTAAAACGTACAAAATGTGATTCCGCTTGGCAGCAGATGATTTTCACGCCGTTAGTCGCCTTTGATAAGCAGGGCAAACCGCCTTGCATGGGCGGGGATTTTACGATCGTACGTTGCAAACACTGGCAACAGAAACATTTCATCACCGATTGGGTTTAGCTGCATCAATGTCAGCAAGTGGATACTCTGCCCGTTGAAAGCTGGGATATGCTGTTGGAACGAATCTTTTAGGGATAAAAACCTCCGATAACTTGGAGATTGTTTATTTTGAGCTGCTTTCAACCTGGTGCTGGCTTTTTCCGCTCAGCAAATTTCTACCTTCGTTCGCCGCAATGATTTTTGCCGTTTGATCTGCTAAGTGTCAATTCATCTTTTCATAAGATGCTTTCATCATGGCAAATGGCCTCTAACGTCGCTTGAGTATCCGGATACAATTCAACATAGACACGACACGGTTGGGCGTCGCCGCTACAGGCATCGCCTTAAAAATAAAAATCTCGCGATCGTTAACTCATGACGCGCAAGGCTCGCTTTAATATACGCCATACGCGCCAGGCATCCGGCAGTAAGGGCTATTCGGGAAATGTTGCACCAAATTTTTGGAAGTTAGAAACGCCGTTTTAATCGAGGTATTTCTCACGTGCTGCGCGATTCACGCCAAAGAAATCTTGGAAGAAGTTATCCCCAAAGCGGAATTGGCTAACCCTGCCATATAAAGAGCATAGTCTAAAATGATCGCTATGCGGAAAACGTTGAATAAAAGCGATCAACAGTGACTAACATTTTCGGTGTAATCCCTGTGATTTTATAGTAGGCATAAATCAAATTTCAGTTGCACCTGTTCACTATATGAACCGCCCGGAAAACGATTATCCACCGCTGTTAAATAACGGATTGCCTGACTATAATCCCGTTGCAAATAGGTTTGCCCTGGCACTGTATAATGTCTTGTTCCGGTGCTTGCTCTGACATCTTGCTTAGAACCGGAACACGCTGCAACCGCCAATGCAACAAAAAGCCAGCAATGCAAAGGGATTTAAGTTTACGCATTGAATAGAATCTCTTATTTTTGACGAAAAATGAGAAATGAGTTACAATTGCCTGATATTGTATAGAATATTGCTAAATAAGCAAACTTGATTAACGGATTTTTATTTATGGCACAAATTACCTCTCGGCACTCGTGCAACCGCAACAAATGGGACATGCTTAGACTCAAACCTTGGCGGAATTGTTCCCCGACTATTCTCGCTCCCGCTTAAAAACATGGATTGAGGAGAATTTGGTGCTGGTCAACGGTGTCGTGCAAAAAATGCTACACCAAAGTTTACGGTGACGAACACATTGAGATTACCGTAGAAATTGAAGATGAAACCCGCTTTGAGCCGGAAGCTATTCCGTTAAATATCGTTTGTGAAGACGAGGACATTCTCGTTATCAACAAACCCAAGATCTTGTAGTCCACCCGGTGCAGGCAATCCTAAAAGTACTCGTTCTCAATGCGCTACTTTACCATTACCCACAAATTGCCGAAGTGCCACGCGCGGCATCGTACACCGTTTAGATAAAGACACCACGGGCTTAATGGTCGTCGCCAAAACCATTCCCGCGCAAACGCAGTTGGTGCGTGATTTGCAAAAACGCAAAATCACCCGCGAATATGAAGCCGTTGCCTGCGGCATCATGACCAAAGGCGGCACAGTGGATGAACCCATGGCACGCCACCCAACCAAACGCACCCACATGGCTGTGCATCCGATGGGCAAACCCGCCGTTACCCACTATCGCATTATGGAACGTTTCCGCGATTACACGCGCTTGCGTTTGCGTTTAGAAACCGGCAGAACTCACTAAATCCGTGCACATGGCACATATCGCCCACCCGTTATTAGGCGATCAAACCCATGGTGGTCGTCCACGTCCCCCAAAAATGCCAGCGAAGAACTCATGGAGTGTGTTACGCACTTAAGCGTCAGGCACTACATGCTGTGATGTTACGTTTACAACACCCAATTAGCGGCGAAAATGATGGAATGGTACGCACTGTTGCCGGACGATTTTGTAGAATTAGTGACCGCTTTAAAAGCAGATTATGTTCTCCACAAAGACGAATTGATTATTAATATGCAAGCCATTAAACCGAACTGAAACGCCCTCAAAAACGTGAAAGGCGTTCACCACGCTTCGCCATGGCGGTGTGAGCCTTGCGCCTTATGACAGTTTTAATTTGGGTGATCATGTAGACGACGATAAAACGCCGTGAAAAATCAACCGCACTTTATTGGTAGAAAAATCCATCTGCTACAAATGCCATTGTTCTTAAACCAAACTCATAGCACGCGCATATTAACCCTGCCTTATGACGGAGACGATATTACGTCGATGCGGTTTATACCAACCAACCGAATCTGGCGTGTTTGCGTGATGACTGCCGATTGTTTGCCCGTGTTGTTTACCAATAAACAGGGCACAGAAGTGGCCGCCGCCCATGCCGGTTGGCGTGGATTATGCGATGGCGTATTAGAACAAACTGTCGCCAAATTTCACTGTCCGCCTGAAGACATCTTAGCGTGGTTCGGACCGGCTATTGGCCCAACGGCCTTTCCAAGTAGGTCAAGAGGTTATCGATCAATTTGTTGCCCAAGATCCTCGCCACATCCGCCTTTCATCGCTGATCCGAAAGCGAAAGATAAATTCTCGGCAACCTTTACCAAATCGCTACGCAACGCCTCAACGCCCTTGGTATTACCCAAATCAGCGGCGGCGAACACTGCACTTATCTTGAAGCAGACAAATTCTTTTCTTATCGCCGAGATCATGTTACGGGAAGAATGGCATCGGTGGTATGGATTAACGGATAATCTGATTTGTCATCCGTGTCATGAGTGCGGTTAAAAACAACCGCACTTTTTATTGCATTTTTATCGTTGATTACATTCCAATCACCACGCAGCCAATCACGCTTTGTGCTTTTTCCCTGCATTTTAACGGCCGTGATTTTCGATCACCGGCAGGGCCAACAACAACACGGTTCCAATCCGCACTTTCATTCACTTCGCATTTAATCCGAGTGCGTTTTAATTTAACCTGCGCTGGCATCAGCCTGCGCTTTTATTTTTAAATGCGCCACATTGAATCCGTAGCAGCGCTCACTCGTACCAGCCGCTTTGTGGTGATGCCGGTTTTGCCGTTTGTTGTTGTGGCTGAGGTTGTGACGGCGATTGCGGTTGTGGCACCGGCTCAGGTTTTTCGGTGGCTCGGTCTTCACGACTGGTTCCGCTCTTTGGCGGCGTATCGCCTCTTTCGCTTCTACCACTTGCGGTTTGGCTTGTGGTTGCACCGGAGGTTGCGTTGTTCGTGCAGTGGCTTGAACCGGGTGCTTTGTGCCGTTTGTGGTGCGGTTGCGCTTGAGCTTCGCCGGTTTGCGCGCCAATTCCGCTTGTTTTTGTTCTTCTCCATCGCTCGCTAAAATCTCACGTTGTTCTTCCGTTAAACGCATATTTTTATCCAACGATTTCGGATTATTATCAATTGGCACGGTGCGAGCTTTCAGCGCTTGAACATAGCTCCACACTTCTTCCGGACGATTCGGCAAGACACTTTTCGGCTGTGTTTTTCCACTGTACTGGCAGACTCTGCCACAGGCTCCGGCGCTTTTTCTTTAATAAATACAGTCCCAAGTCCAAAAAGCAACGACCACCATGATGCAATCATTAATAGCAAGGATTTGTTATTTTTATTTTTGTTTCTTCTTTTTCTTCATGTCGCCGCGCGCAGCGTAATCACGTTGAGCCACAATAAAACCTGTTCAATTTTAAAAAGATAATCATGAAGCGATGAAATAAAAATTCGCGTAATTTCTACTGAAAATTGCCTTATTGACTACCACAAAGCCGAAACTAGCTTAACCAATGGATCCACATCTAAAATCCACCGCACTTTGTTGCTTGATCGGCTGATCCGTTCAAAACGCCGTCAAGACTTGATGTAAGGTGGCACGAGGAGTGATGTTGCAACAATACCGCCAATCGATATTGTCCTGCTGCTGAATGGCGCCGGCATCGGTCCGAGGATTTGTAATTCCGGTGCAATATCTCGTTTCACCTGCTGCAATATTCCGAAAACTTCGCCAACAAAATGCTCTGCATCTTCACTCATGGCGACTTTGCGCTTTGAACAACGCTTGTGAGCTGAAAGGCGTCAATCCCATCGCTTTTACGCAAGGCGAGGGCATTGTGGGCAAATTGGTTGCAACCTTTGCTGCAACAGGCTTTGTAACAAAGGATGTTCCGGATAATGGGTTTGTAAAAAGCACTTCGCCTTGTTGCGCACCGCGCCCTGGCACGCCAGCCACCTGCATATAGTTGAGCTAGCCGCTTCTTCGCACGGAAAATCCAATGAAAACAATGCACTATCCACGTTGATTAACGCGACTAAGAGTGACATTCGGGAAATGGTGTCCTTTCGCCAACATTTGCGTTCCGATGAGAATTTGGCTTTTGCCCTGTTGAATATCCGCCAACAACCTCTAACTCTGCCTTTGCGCGACGTTGTGTCACGATCAATTCGGGCAATGCCATAATTGGGAAAAACCGTTTTTAGCGATGTCTTCTAATTGTTCCGTGCCCTAATCCGTAGTGATTAATTGAGAACCACAATGCTTCATTGGCGCGGAATCGGCTTTTGTGCACTGCAATGATGACAACGCAACACATTGTGTTGTTGGTGATAGGTATAAGGTTTTATCGCAATGGCGACATTCCGCCATCCAACCGCATTCATGGTAATAGCAACACCGGCGCAAAACCGCGTCGATTCAAAAACAGCAACACCTGGTTGCTCTTTTCTAAATGCGCCTGCATGCGTTTTTATCAGGATTTTCGATAAACCGTTGCGCATTGACTGACTGTTTTAAATCAATGACGTGTTGCTGAAGCGCGGTGGACTGATTGGCTTTTTCTGATAGGGCATAAACGCTGATATTTCCTGTTGCACATTATTCAAGCTTTTCCAAACAAGGCGCTGCTGATCCCATTAAAACGGGGATATTCAGTTGTTTTGCATACACCACTCGCCAAACCACGGGCATGATAACGCCAACCGTCTTGCTCGCTTAAAAGAAGCGTCATGCTCTTCATCGATAATGACTCGCGCCTAAATCGAGCAAATTGCGTAAACAACGCCGATCGCGTAGCCAATAATGACCGCACTTTGTCTCGCTACGCGCACGTCGCCATACCTGCAAGCGTTGCGTCATTTTAAATTGGAATGCAACACATCAATCACCACGTTAAAACGGGCTGGAAACGACTTACCGTTTGTGGTGTCAGCTCACTTCGGCACCAAGACCAACACTTGTTTGCCTTGATTTAAAATCTCTCAATAAATTGCAGATAGATTTCTGTTTTGCCAGAACCCAGTCACGCCGTCCAACAACCACGCGACAAACCCTTGCAATTTCAATTGAATACTCAACGCTTGCTGTTTGTTGAGCGTTAATCGATCGGCTTTATTCACGATTGGTTTATCGGCCAACTGGTTGCCAGGTTTGAATTTCCGGATCTTGAGTGATCAGTGACGTATTCTTTGGCTTTCAACGCCGACCAAAATGCCACCGCCAAGGATTGTTACCTTTTTCCATCCTCGCCTTGCCGCCTGTAAACGCTGCCGCTGTTTTCGAGCAGTGAGCGAAGCCTCTGCGCCAACGCTTGTTCGCCAGTGTCGTCGGTTTCCAAAAACTTTTTGCTTCCACCGCACTTTCCCTGACGCGCCTTCACCGGCAAGGCTAGCGACAACACTTCCCCAACGGGGCATGATAATAATTCTGCCGCCCAATTTAAGAACCGCAACTTTCCGGTGAAAACAGAGAAGCATCATCAAGAAGAAGTTAGTACAGGCTTCAACCGCTCTTCAGGCATCGTCGGTCTGTTCCACGACGTCAACCACAACGCCAACCCGTTTCTGCGTCCCAAGCGGCACAGTACCCGCGCCCCAACGACAACCTCTCATCGACGTAGGAGGACATAGTCAAAATAGCGATGTAACGGCACGGAAGTGCGATTCGCAAATGGCATGAGTGAAATTACGGAAATCTAAATGGCTCGGAATATAGCATTTTCGATATTGTTCATTTAGGGCGGATGGGGTTTGGAATGTCATTTTCTTTTCTGTAAAATTCGCAACCTTACACACAAGCGTGCCATTTATAATGGCGTAATATTAATCTCATGCGGTGTCAGGGATTGCGTCTGCGATTGGCTTGATAGCTGCATGGCTTCAACTTGAGGTTTTCTATGAAAACAAGGTATTCATCCTGAATATAAAAGAGTTACGCAACCTGTTCTTGCGGTAATGTGATCAAAACACGTCTTCACTTCTTAGGCAAAGACATCAACCCGATGTGTGCGGTAAATGCCACCCATTCTACACAGGTAAACAACGTGTTGTTGATACTGGTGGTCGTGTTGAACGCTTTAACAGCCGTTTCAAAAATCCCAAGTTCAAAAATAATCTCATTTTTGCAAGCCCTGCCTATGGTAGGCTTTTTACAGGTAATCGTTAATTTTCAATTACGTTTTTCAAACATCGTTACTGGCATTTAACGTTTGATATTTTAGGTAAGTTACACCATGTCCCATTCTCTCTTTTAGCCTTGTGCGCCGTTATTTCTATTTTAATTCTCACCATCGCTGGACGTATGCTATTGCGTTATTTCTCTCTCGAATGACCTTTCTTTTCCGGACAGTGGCAAGAGTATGGTGGAATTTTGCATCATTACTGTTTTGCTCGTCTTGATGTGTTATTCCCATCGATTGATTTCGCTATTACAAACAGCCTTTATTGATTTCAGATTTCGCTGGCTGCCCTCCGCCGATTGGCGCACTGGGAAACGTGCACTATAAAGGCGCGATTTCGGCGATTTTTGCTCCATCGGTTTGCTGGTTTGTGCCATTTTCGCTGGGCGGATGCAGATATATTGCCGATGACTGAGCGGATCGCAGCAGGTTAGCAGTGCCGCCGCTTAGTTGATGTGAGACATTCTCGCCATCAAGTCGTGAAAGTCATGTCGGACTCTTTACCGGATGATGGCAGAGATGTGTTTTTCACGGCTGCCGATGTCTTGTCGTGTGTCTTTTAGTAGTGCGTCACTTTCCGGGTGAACGGCCAACAATTTCATGGCGATGACCGCACTCTTTCACTAATAAAGCGCATTTTCCGGGCGAGAAACAAAGCCGGATATCGTGGTGTTTGCAAGAGTCTACGCTGAATCCGCACCCAATTTGATTTTGATCAGCAGACGATTCCACCTTTCTTTCCATGTTTGAAAACAAGAAGATACGGTTTTATGAGCCCGTTGCGGTGCATACCTCAGGCGGGGCGACGTGGAAATCGGAGCGCCTGCTTTCAGCCGTGCCATCCACGGACCTGGCGCATTGGCAAACGGCGTGTTCTATTCCAATAAGTTGCCCGCATTTAACTTGCGGGTTGCGTGAGAAATTATATGATAAGGGTTATTTTGAGTCGCGGTTATCACCTTTTGCGCACTAAGGGAATTATCAAATGCCAAATCCGCCTATGATCGTCGGTCTTTGATTTAATGTTACAGCCGCAGGATTTAGGCTATCCTGCGCCGTTGGGCAAAACCTGTGGTGCACATTGGCGCGTGATGAGATGTTGAAGTATGCCGAGATGATTTTGCAAAACATCCGTTATTACAGCATGTTCAACAACCGATGTTTAAGTCTATGTATTAACTATGAAGGAACATGGGCTAAGCATATGCATACGGATACGCCGAATCATTTTAATTTGCTAGAAGACGTGCTTGAGTCAGATCGATTGTTTGTTTGAATGATTATATCGCGCCAGTGTTGCGGCGTGGCTAAATCAAGCGACAGAAACCTTTGCTCGCTGATGAAACAACGCAATACGCCCGGTGTGTTCGCGTGATGATCGGGCCATGGCGTTTGATAATTGTTTTACCACCGAAGTTGGGAGCCACTATGCGAATCCGGATTATGCGACGCGGGCGGTGTGGCCTGGCGAGTAATGTGCCGTCAGTTTTACGCAACAGCAAACGTTTGTAGATTTGGCTTTTGTTGGCGGATTGCTGCTCGAGATCGCTGGATCGCCTGTTGAAGATGAATTTATGCGTGCGAATACGCTATGCGACCTTTGGGCGAAGGAAAATGAAAGATGCGAAGAACAAAGTCTCAGAACGACATCGCCATTATTTATACTGCAACATCTCGAAAATCGCCAGATAAAAAGTGGAAAGTTAAAAAACTTACTGTAGCGTGCAAACTTGTTGCACGAATAATTAATCTCGATGCACCACGATTGTGCGTAAGCGTGCAAACAAGCTGTAATGCCATGATTCTTTCATCGTTACTAAAATGTTTGCTTATTTTATTTTCTTAGTGCGCTTAGTGCGCTGATGTTGTTTTTCTTAACAACGCATAACCCAATAAGGCTGAGCACACAGGAACCCATTAAAATACCGAGACGAGAGAGTGTGTCAAAGCATTATGCCCAGTTTCTCCGGAAGGCAAGGCCATAAGGAACATCGATATAGTAAAGCCGATACCGCAGAGCACGGCAATCGCAAAATCTGCGAAATGGATACCAGTAATTTGGCAAGGCGTACTTTCACCGATAAGTAACTGAACAGGAAAACGCCAAAGCGGTTTGCCGATGATTAAAACCGAGCATGATGCCCAAGGTGAGTGGTGAGCTTAAGCCGAGAACCACGTTTTCTGGCGGAGACACCGGCATTAGAAATGCAACAACGGCAGAATCAAATAGCTACACCATGGCGCCAAAATGTGTTCGAACGAGTGGTTTTCACCTTGGCGTCCTGCATTAAATACACAAAGCCGATAATGACGCCTGCAGCGTGGTACGCACACCGGATTTCAATACGGATGCCCATAAATCAAACTGACCACTCATATAGCGCAAAGCGCACTGACTTTAAAGCGGTTCATGCAGACCAAATACTGATGGTGATTATACGGGTGCAATTCGAAGCGCCGGCGTACTTCGAGTTCGTGAGAGTAAAATCGCAATGACAACAATGGCGCTGAGGTTTACCAATAATGCAAGTGCCAAAATACTTTTGAGTGGTAAAGGGACGCGCTGTCTAAAGTGCCACAATGCCGACAGCAGCGATATCTGTCGCCATCGAATTGCCCAACCTGATTGTATTTCCGGCTGTCTTGTGCAATAAAGGAATAGATTAAAGAGGAACAATCATCCTCCAATGGCCGCGAATGGCAGGAAAATAGCTTGTTGGATAGCTGGAAGAGATCCTTCTAATATTCTCATCGTTTGACTTCCATGCCCACTTCAACACGAAGAAAACGCTATAAACCATCGTTTACCCACATGAGTAGGGGGCTTAAGGTACTAAATGCGCCAAATTGTACGCTGACGGGGTGTCTAAAAAGAAAGTAGTTTCGCCGCTCAGTGCCGTGTTGGCGAGCAATAATACCATCAAGGCAAAAATCAGCGCGAATACGCCACCGCTGGCTTCATAGATTGAAAATTTTTGGATGCGTTGCATAAACAATACTACTCCCTGAGATAACGCCTGAAAGGCAAAACAGCAACATGAAAGTTAAGAAAGTTACAGGAATGAATGATATCAAGAAAAGTCGGGATGATTAATGTTATTCGTATTATTTTTTAAAGCGATTTTATTTAGAGTTTTGGCAAGCCGCATGCCATTACATTAATTTTTAAACAGGTTTTGCCGAGTTGATTCATTTTGATGTTGAATCCACAACCGTCTGCGTTGCAGCGCCCGGTGCATTACCGAAGATAAACGATCGGGTTAGGCAAAACGGCGTCAAAAGTGCATTACCATGGCGCCAAATTCGCTGACTTTTGAAATAAAAATTGGCTGCTGGGCTTCACGCCATAGATGCCTTCGCCACCCCGCAATGTTTAAATACACTTCCGTGAATGCGTTTTTTTAGACCAGAGGGTTTCTAACAACAGGCAGCCGGCAACTCAATTCCTCCAGCTTTCAACTGTCCGGCGCCATAAATAGAGATTTTTAGCAGTTTGCTGGGAATCGTTGAGCGCCACGCGTGCGTTGGCTTTTTTTGATTATAATGAAGGCTCTTTCAATGCATTGAAATCAAACCCGTAATGTAAACGGAAAATTTGATCTCGAAGTAATCACGCACACCGTATTGATTAAGCAATATCGTCAATACTGACCATTGGTAAAGTGTGTTGCGTATTTATCACCGGCGTAGCAATGCGATTTTTGTTGCAACATATACGCCGAGCAGGAATGGGAATAAAGCGAAAGAAATGTGATGGCAACGATGGCGAGAAAAACGATCGAAAACGCACCGCACTTGGTAGAAAGTGAAATCGGCGCATCTGACGTTAAACGGCAGGCAACTGCTTCAAAAATATTAGTCAGCTTTTGTGACGCATTCAGTTGGTTTCATCCAGTCGATAAATTCAGGATCCATGGTTTTAAGTATATTGGAACCCGTGTATGGTTGCCGCACAGGTTGAGATTTTGCTGAATTTCCCGCCGTAGGTTTTGTCCAATAATTGCGCTGATAATTTGTGTTGCAAATCCCACGGGCATCCTGCTCGTCAGCGGTGAGCAATAAGGTTAAGACATCTTGTGTTGCCCTGTTCGAATGCGGTTTTTTAGCATATCAAGCAGCGCATTCCATTGTTCTAAATTGCGACTAATGTACATATCAACGATCCACATTCTATACTACAACCAGTGCGCTTAAAAGTGAGCTTTTCGATCATTCTTCATTGCTAAAAGTTTGTGATCTTCTTTATTTTGCAATCGCTGATAGTAAACGTCAGAACATTTTCGCACATAGTCAAGCGTTTCATAAAAAGGAATGATGCCAATCGTCCATTTCACTTACCATTGGCGCGCCAACCATTTTTTCCACACGATGTGCGCCGGCCATAAGCCAGCTAATGAGAACTGGTTATTTGGATATTTGGCATTTAATTCTGCCAACATGCCGTGCCGAGCAAAAATATTATTGAGTTACTAACAAATCCGTTTCATCCGTATAAGGCAATTTTGGCATGACTGGCGTCGTTTATGGTACTCTGGCAAAGCCGACATCCGCGCATTGCGGAAGATTGCGTTTGTGGATTCCATGCTTTCTTGACGAGAACGCCATTGCAAAGGTTTTGCTGATTGATGTGGCATTTGCGACGCTTGCGTCGGCGATTGCTTAAGGTGAGTGCTTACGAGGTTTAAGGCAACATCGTAATAATGACTATAAGCAACAGGTAGGCGTACTGAACGTGATCAAAAGGCTTTGGCAATGATGCTGCCGCTGTCCACGCTCAAATCAAACCAGTTTTGTTGGCTGGCATTACGGAGTGCAATTTGTTTTTCTTTCGATCGGCAGGAAGATTTCAACAGAAACACCAACGTTGTTTCGCGTTACTGACAAGGTCTTAATTGACGTAATTCAGCAATTTCTTCTAATGCCGGTTTCCAGCTTGGGGAATTCATCCGCCCGCTTCGCCCGGTAATACTTGGTGCAACGAGTAATTGAGGTTGCCCGGAAATGATAACGCTTACCACGGGTTTGGGGATTCAATTTTATCGCCGCCAACATCGGATAAAACTCGTCTGGCGAGAGGCGGTCAACATTTGTTGTTTTTTGGCTATCGCTTTTCTCGATGGTTTTATGAACCAATAACGCCACCTTGTTTTGCTGACCTTCATCAGAGAGGGCATTATCATGGGGCAACTTGTCTGCCGTTCGCCATGTGCGTAAACGGCGTTCCGGTGAGGCGGCACTATGTTTAACTTAAGAAGTTCTGTATCTCGCCGATTGTTGAAACAATGGGCTTTCGTTATCAAAAAAACGACGGTGTACCCACTTCTATCTACGCATTTCAGCGTCAGGCCGTTGCCAGTTTTTTTGTACTTATATTGGTACAAGGCGCAAAGCTGATCTGCATGTTCTCAGGCACGTACGCAACAGCGGGAAAGCTTTGTAGCACGGCGAATTTCCGTAGGGCGCGTTATTTTCGTCATCGGTAATCTTGCGGAGAATTCAGCTAAACTTGCTGCGTTTTATTGAGTGTTTGCAATAGTTGTAATTGGGTACGTTCTTTTTCAGCCTTTCGTTCGCCGGTCATGCGATGTAATTCCTGTGGCTAAGAGTGCTAAACTGTTTTCATCATTTTGGCGAAGACATTTCGCTTTTGTCAAATTTTCTGCCGTTCTGTCGCCATTGAGCATACCACGCCGCCCAAAGCGAGCATCGTTAGGGTAGTTTGCTGTTGGCTAACCAGCTGTTCATAATGAGAATACGGGTATTTGCGTTGAATCTTGCTTTTATCTGGCTAGGGTTTTCTGTGCCGTCCAAGTTGCAGTTCGGCGTTTAATATGGCACATTTGCATCTCCAAGGAGCTTGGTTTATGCACGTTGCGCATAATGGAACGAATCCTTCCGTATCGTCGCATTCTGGATTAATAGCGTGAAAAGGCTTCTTTGTTCCCATCGCGCGCGCGATGCGTCGGCTATCGTTGCGCACAGCTTGTTCGATTTTCTTGTTTTAATGCGCGTTGACCCTCTTCCGGCTGGTGATCTTGGACTGACGCTTTTTATGCTGCGCATCGAGCAGGGCGACATCGCGTCGTCGAGCGATAGTCTTTTAACGAATCAATCGGGTGCTGAGATATAACTCGGCGTTATCGGAAACGTTGTTATCACCGCACTTTAACAGATTTTCTAACGTAAAAATGTCGCCCGTTGCGTCAAGCGTTTGAGTTCATCCGCATGTCGGCTTTCGAACATTCACGGTGTTGATGGCCAGCGGTTTACGCGCAGCCTTTAGGCGCATGTTGATGCGCTAACGCAGAAAACGCAAAGTGCGGTCAACATGAGCAGAGAGAAATGGAAGCTGTGTTTCCAAATATCGCATCGTTAAGCTTTCCGACATCGTGGTGTTATCGCTCATCTTTTGTTGCCTGATAAGTTAAAGGTGAACAAGGTAATCACACTAACTCTTTTGACGCGCAATCTTTTGCACTTCAAAGAACATATTTTCTTCGAGCCCCTGCACTTCTTCCACTTCCGTGACGCCAAATTCTTTTCATGCGAGCAATCACCGATTGCACTAATTCTTCCGCGCGGAAGCACCTGCGTGACACGTTATCGGTTTGCACGCTGTGAAACCAATCCGGCTGAATATCATTGGGATCATCAATTAACTTAGACGCCACCCCTATCTCGAGAAGCTAACCCGCCAAACGGTTAGAGTTAGAGGAGTTTTTAGAGCCGACCACGACCACTCAGACCGATTGTTTTGCCAGTTCGCGCACCGCTTGTTGACGGTTGGCTGTGGCATAACAAATGTCGTTTTTATGCGGCCTTGAATCGCAGGGTATTTTTCTTTAATGCACTGATGGTTTCCGCCGTGTCATCTCAAAAGACAGCGTGGTTTTAAGGTCATAAAGGTTAAATCATCGTTATGTTTTACGGGAGATTAGCAATATCCTCAATCTTCAATGAGATAGCCACCTCTCTGGTTGCCATATTGTCCCCATGCGGTGCCTCTACTCGGATGGCCTTTATGCCCGATGAGAATCGCTTGGCCTTTTCTTTATCGCGCGCGCCACTTGCATATGCAGCTTCGTCACCAAGGGCGGGCGGTACATCACTTTGAGATTGCGGTCTTTCGCTTGACGCACTGCTTGGGATACGCCATGAGCGGAGAAAAATCACAATGGCAGCCATCCGGCACTTCACTCAGTTCTTCGACAAAAATGGCACCGCGTTCACGCAAACCGTTCACCACAAAAGCGATGCGTACGACTTCATGACGGACATAAATCGGCGCACCGTGAATTTCCAACGCCAGTTCAACAATACTGATGGCACGATCGACACCGGCACAAAAACCGCGTGGATTGGCTAAAATTATCTTCATTTTTGACCGCTCTTTGTTTGTTCTTATCACCTTTAAAGGCATCTAATGCCAGTAAAACCGGCGCCGATACAAATGGCAATGTCCGCCACATTAAACACCGGATAATGATAAATATCCCAATAAAAATCAAAGAAATCCACCACAAAAACCGTTGTAGGCACGATCGACCATATTGGCAAGTGCACCACCAATAATGAGCGCGTAGGCGGCATTTTGTAATGTTTGATCGGCGCGATTTTTCTTCATGAAATACGCCAGCATAAGGGAAATACCTATCGCCAACAGAATAAAGAAATATTTTTGCCAACCATCGGCGATCCGCCAGTGCTGAATGTCTGCGCCATAATTACGCACGTAAGTTAAATTAAACACCGGCAGAATATTCACGCTTTCATACAAATCAAATTCTTTGTACCACAATGTACTTTGTCCAGCAAATCAAGCAAAAAGCGACCGCACTAGCCAGAGAAAAAGAGATCCGATTGTTGGGACATAATGTTTACCTAAATAAAATCATGATCAAAATTAGTCGCCATTCTAGCACAAGGCGAGCGTTTATACAGAAAAGCGATGAGAAAGCGAACAGATACACGCCATTTTATGTTGCAGGCGAACAACTACGGAATGACGTAGTGAATTTTCGTGAAATGGCAAAAGCGTTTAAAACGTGTTGAAAATCACCGCACTCTTTCAGTTTCGAGTACCGAAGTCAGGCTTGCTTTTTATCAAATTTACAATATGATAGTCGTCCTTTTATTTCTAGAATTGAGACGATTATGCTTTGGTATAGATTTTATTGAACGGTTAGGTTACACCGCGACCTTTTTGTCGCGGCTTCATTTTACTGTTTAAATCGATAGTTTCTCAGAACCGTTAATTGTATCGGTGCGATTTTATTCGTCATTTGTGGGCTCGTTAAACAGACTTATCCGGTTGCGTTATTGAATATCTTTTTAGTCGCCGTAAATCTGTATCAACTGTGGCGATTAAAACAGGAGAAACAATAGAAAGATAAAAAGCTGAACCTCTTTTGAGATTCAGCTTTTCTTTTTCGTTAAATTACGCAATTCGCACGTAATTTCTTTCGTGACATCTACCATCACTTTTTAATGCGGCGATGGTTTCCGGGCCAGTCAAGGTTTTTAGGCCGCAGTCCGGGTTTACCCATAAGCGTTCTTTTGGTACCACTTGCAACGCTTTTGGCGAAGAAGATGTTCAATTTCTTCTGCGGTCGGCACACGTGGGCTGTGGATGTCGTACACGCCCGGGCCGATGTCGTTCGGGTATTTGAAATCACCGAAAGCGTTAAGCAATTCCATGTCGGAACGGGAGGTTTCGATGGTGATCACGTCGGCATCCAGGGCGGCAATCGCCGGTAAAATGTCGTTAAATTCGGAATAACACATGTGTGTGAATTTGCGTATCATCTTTACAACCCATTGAACTTAAACGGAAAGCTTCGCCTGCCCATTGTAAGTAAGCGTCCCAATCGGCGCGTTTAAGCGGTAAACCTTCGCGAATGGCCGGTTCGTCAATTTGGATGACTTTGATGCCTGCTTTTCCTAAGTCTAACACTTCATCGGAAAGCGCCACGGCAATTTGTTTACATCCGGTGGAACGTGAATGTCGTTACGCACGAAAAGACCATTGTAAAATTGTTACCGCCGGTCAGCATACCTTTCATCACTTTGTTGGTGAGGCTTTGGGCATATTGCGACCAACGCACTGTCATTGGTTCCGGACGGGTTACATCGCCGTAAATCACCGGTGGTTTGACGCAGCGGGAACCATAACTTTGTACCCAACCGAATTTGGTGAACGCAAATCCATCAAGCAATTCGCCGAAGTATTCCACCATGTCGTTACGTTCCGCTTCGCCGTGCACTAACACGTCTAAATCCAATTCTTTTGCTCGCGCACCACGAATTCAATTTCTCATTGCCGCTTCGTAATCTGCCAAGCTGAGATCGCCTTTTTTGAAGGCGGCACGGGCATGACGAATTTCCGTGGTTTGCGGGAAGGAACCAATATTGGTGGTTGGCAGCAACGGTAGATTTAACCACGCATTTTGTAATTTAATCCGTTCCGCAAATGGCGATTTACGTTGATCGGCATTTTTCGGCAGGTTTGCCAAACGTTCCGCTACACAAGTGCGGTGGATTTCACGAGGTTTTTACGCGCGTCGAGCGCCGCTGGCAGCTGGCATCAAGCTCTGCTTGTACAGCGGCTTCCGCCTTGCTCTGCGGTCTAATGACGCGTAATTCTGAATTTTTGCAAGGTGAACGCCAACCATTGATAAAGCTCCGGCTTGTTGGCTTGCAGCTGGGTTTCCACCGCCAAATCATAAGGCGTATGGAGTAGGGAACAGCTTGGCGCAATCCATAAACGCTCGCCTAATTTTGCTTTTAATGGTTCAACCACGTCTAACACTGGTTTTAAATTCGCACGCCAATATTACGCGTATCACGCCTACGGGAAAAGGATTTTGTCGTAATCGGCAAAGGCGGAAAGTTGTTCCGGTGCGCGTACCAAATCAATGGGAGACCTGCCACCGGCAAGGATTTCAATAAATCGGCGTGTTCTGCCACGGAACCGAAAATACGTGGCAAGCAAGAGTTTGGCGTTGACTTGTGCCGACAAAGTCGCATAAACGTCTTTATAGCGCGGCAATCCATTCTGCCGGCAAATCAGCGGTTAAAGCAGGTTCATCAATTTGAATGTATTCCACGCCTTCAGCGGTTAACGCGTTTAGATGTCCACATAAACCGGCACGAGTTGGTTTTAACAAATCGAAACGATTAATGCGCACTCTCTCTTTCCCCAACCAAAAGGAAGCGTTAATGGGCCAACGATGGTGGGTTTTACCTTTTCAGACCAAGGGCCCTGGCTTCACGGATTTGTTGCACATAGTGCGCCGGGTTAGCTTTAAATTGGATGTCTTTGTGGAATTCAGGCACAAGATAGTGATAGTTGGTGTCGAACCATTTGGTCATTTCAATGGCGAATTGTGTTTTGTTGCCACGCGCCAATTGGAAATATTGATCAAGGTTAAGTTTTTGGCTATCAAAACCAAAGCGCGCAGGGATCGCGCCTGTCGCCACTTGCAAATCTAAAATATGATCGTAGAGTGAAGTCTAGCAACCGCCACGAAATCCGCATTCGCATTGGCTCTCGATGTTGCCAGTTAATTTCACGCAATGCACCGTCTAATAAATCGGCTTCAGCGATTTCGCGCGCCAGTAACGTTCTTGTGCAAATTTAAGTTCACGCTGGTGCACCTACGCGTGGAAACCCGATAAATGAAACAAGGTTGTCATGTTAATCTCTCGATTATGTTGTAAATGATTTAGACGGCTAAACGTCTGTACGAGGTTAGAAATGACGGAATCAAGTTTATTATGCAAATTAATAATTTTCTGAAAGTTTATGAAAATTTTTAATGATCTTGTACTTCATCGCGTTAAAGCATGTGACGAGCAAAAACGCTATGAAAATGCACCGCACTTTAAGTTACTTTCGACAAAATTTATTCTTTTTAATAGAAATTAATACATATCAGGGATATATATTTTAAATATATTGCTTTATCCTTTTAGCTCTTATTTTTAACTTGGGGAAAAGAATGCCATTGGGCATATCAACAAATGCTAGTGTAGGGTATGCCAAACGTACTTATCGAGAAGTATCATCGAGTTAAACAGAAAAATGATGAATACAATGTGGCGTTATCTATTTGGCACAAAAAGATACATTATGGGGTTTACGCCTAGATTAACTTTGTTTATGCAAAAACAAACAGTAATTTGCCGATTTATTCATACGATAAAAATCAAATACTTTTTGAGGTGAGTAAAGTTTCTAAAAATACCGCACTTTGTGATTTATTATCATGAAAAATTAGCCTTTAGTGAAAGGGCTAATTTTTATATAGAAAAGTAATTAAATCACTTCAACGTCAACAGCTGTCAGACCACGTTGGGAATCCTGAAATGTTAAAAAGCAACACGCTCTCCTTTCGCTTTAAAAGTACGAAAATTATTGCCCACGATGCCAGAGAAGTGCACGAAAAACGTCTTTAGAACCAGTCTTCAGGGGCGATCAAATCCAAACCTTTGTTGAATTGAACCATTTTACGGTACCGTTTAGTTTTAGACATATTGTCTTCCTTATTGAAAAATAATGAAATTGTATGCTTATTGTCAGCACGAGTCGCTAGTGATTTGACTTAAATAGAGATGGAGATAAATTGAATCTTCAAAGAGCAAATTCAAAATTTTGAATAAGGAAGAAGGAAATAATCTAACTACTGAAGTGATTGTCTCAGCGTGTTGTGAATTAGAGTACATCAATCGAATGAAAAACAATCTATTTATATCTAATCTGCTGTTTTATTTGTATCTTCATTTAAAATGAAACTAGTTAAAACACCTCCGCCTTTGTGAGGGCGGAGGACACAAGATTGTTTCAGTTCGGCTTTTTATTATCAATAAACAGTAGCAAAATTTTTATACTGCTATCTTTTCGATTTCTTAATAAACTTCATCAAACGTTTACGTTTTACGTAATTGGTTTGGCGTGAGTTTATTTCGTTTGCCGGCAAATGGGTTGTTCCTTCTTGAATTGCAGACGAATCGGCGAGCCGATAATTTTCGAGGCTGCGGCGGAAATGGTTGGATAACAACGTTTGTAGGAGTCCGGAAGTTTATCCACTGTTACCATGAATCACAATGATTGGCGGATTGTAGCCACCGGGTGGGCTATATTTTCAGTTTCACGCGGCGACCGCTAATCATCGGTGGCTGATGTTCATCCACCGCGATTTGCAGAATTCGAGTCAGCATGGATGTGGTCATTTTCGCGTGGCGCATTCTATAGGCTTCTTTGACGGAATCAACAAATTGCCCACGCCACTGCCGTGCAAAAGCAGAAATAAAAGTGCACGCGGGCAAAATCAATAAAAATTCAAACGACGATCCAGCTCCGATTTCACGCGATCTTTGACTATCGGTGTCCAATCCATCCCATTTATTGACCACAATCACTAAAGAACGGCCGGCGTTTAAAAATAAAGCCGAGGAGGGACAAGTCTTGATCGGAGATGTTCTCACGGGCGTCAATAACCAATAGCACTACGTTGGCGTCTTGAATGGCTTTGTAGCGTTTTGATCACGGAGAATTTTTCTACCGCTAACGCATTCTTTACCGCGTTTGCGCACCCCGCCGTGTCGATTAACGTGTAATTTTGTCCATCGCGTTCCATTGAATGAAATACTGTCGCGGGTGGTGCCCGGCATGTCGAAACCACCACGCATCTTTCGCCCAAAATGCGGTTAGTCAATGTGGATTTCCCTGACGTTCTGGGACGACCCACAATGGCGATTTTGATGTTTTGTTTTATCCGGTGTTTGTTCTTGCGCTAGTTCTTCATCTAAAAGTGCGGTGTCTTCTTCATTTGAAAAATCGAAAATCTTCGTCCCATTCGTCAAATTCAGCGACTTCGAAGAAACATCGGTATTTTTCGACCGCACTTTTCTTCTGTCGCTTCTGCCATTTTGCTCGGCGAATGTAAGCACGTGTTCCATTAAGCTGGCGATACCGCGCTCTTGAGAGGCGGCACCAGCAATTTCACCGGGCCTGCAGTGATAGAACTCAGCACAGTGGGAATCAGCATCAATGCCGTCTACTTTGTTGGCAACCACCACGGTGGTTTTGTTTTGGCAGCGTTGGCGCAAATAGTTGCAATGCCGATATCCGCTGACGTTAAGCCGGCACGGGCATCTACTAAGAATAAAACGATGTCTGCTTTCTTTCAATGGCAAGTAATGATTGCTCCGCCATTTTTCTTCTACGCCTTCTTCCGTGCCGTCGATACCGCCGGTGTCAATGACGATAAAATCGTGTCCGGCAAGATGCGCTTGACCATATTTACGGTCGCGCGTCAGACCGGGAAAAATCAGCGACTAAAGCATCACGCGGGTACGGGTTAGGCGATTGAATAGGGTGGATTTGCCCACGTTTGACGACCTGCACAGAGCGCAACTAGGAGTTGTCATAAAAACCTCTTATAAATGAATGTGCCACGGGAATATTGATATCGGCACTTGAAAAATGGCAGCATTATAGCGATTTTGGTCATGATGAGAAATGACAAGGCGTTGTTTAAGTGAAATGTGGATGTCAGAGAGAGGAGGCAGACGATGCAACAGTGTGATTGAAATGGTTCGGAAAGAAAGTGTTCATTCCCACCTCATGTCGTTAAAGACAAATATTGATAGGATCAATTGACATTTAGCGTCTCAGCCCTTACCTTGCTTAGGCAGATCTCAACCGCTTATTTTCTTTTTAAATTTAAAGGAGTTTTTATGCAATCTCGTATTATTGTTGACAGCAGAGAAGAATCGTTGCTTAGCACGCACAAAGTGTTGACGTACACCTATTTCTTGTTAGCGTTAACATTAGCCTTTTTCCGCTGTGGTGGCTTATGTGTCCATAGCGATGGGATTTTACCAAGACCGGGGCTTATCATCATGCTTGTGGGTTTCTATGGGCTGCTTTTTCTTAACCAATGCCTTAGCAAATAGCGCATGGGATTTTTATCTGCGTTTGCCTTCACCGGTTTCTTAGGCTACACCGTAGACAATTTAAAATGCCTGCGTGAGCGCTGGTTTGGGTGATGCTATCGTGTTAGCGATTAGCAGGCACTGCAGCCACTTTCTTCGCTTGTTCCGCTTATGTCTTAACCACGAAAAAGACATGTCTTTCTTATCCGGTACGATCTCTAGCCTTATTCGTGGTGTTATTACTTGGCATGGTAGCGAGTTTCTTCTTCCAATTCGGCACTTTATGTAGGGAATTAGCGCGTTGATTCGTGATTTTCTCACCATGAGAATTTTGTATGAAAACCAGTAACATTATTCACGGCGGTGAAACCAACTACATTCGTGCAACGGTCAGCTTATTTGTGTCTATCTACAACCTGTTTATCAGTTTGTTAAACTTACTTTTCCTTCTTCTCTTTAGAGATTAATTATTAATTTGATAGATAACTCAACGCCTTCTTTTGGGGCGTTTTTATATAATCCTCCCCATAAATACTAAGGTTATTATCATGTTTGAAGTCAATAATAAAACATATTGAAACGGATGCTTCGGGTTATTTGCTCAATATTGATGATTGGGATGTTGAAGTCGCGCAAGCTATTGTGAGAATTAGAGGAATTTGGATTAACTGACGCTCACTGGGAAATCATTCATTTTGTGCGGGCGTTTTTATCAGAATACAAAAACCCTCACCGGCTATTCGTATGTTGGTAAAAAGCCACAGCACAAAAACTGGGAAGACAAAGGCAATAGCCGTTATTTACAACGATTGTTTCCTGACGGTCCGGCAAAACAAGCAACTAAAATTAGCCGGGTTACCCAAACCGGCAAATGCCTATAAACTCATTTGCGAATCATTTGCATTTTTGGAAATAAAAGAATATAATTCACCCCCGCAACTTATGTTGTTATTTTTACTAATACTTTTCAAAGGAGACATGCGTTTATTCGCGACATTGAAATCAGTGTGCTTGCATTAAGTTTAGGCAGCAGCTTAGCTTATGCAAAATTTAGTAGTGACCACCTTCACCATCATTCAAGACATGGCGCAAAACATCGCCGGTGATGCGGCTACCGTGGAATCGATCACTAAACCGGAGCTGAAATTCATGATTATGAGCCGACCCCAAAGATATTGTGAAAGCACAATCTGCCGATTTGGTCTTATGGAATGGTTTAAACTGGAGCGTTGGTTTGAAAATTCTTCCAAAACGTGAAAGATAAGCCCGCTGTTGTTGTGACGGAGGATTGAACCCATGTCCATTAATGAAGGTCCTTATACCGGCAGCCCAAATCCGCACGCTTGGATGTCCCTTCCAATGCATTGATTTATATTGAGAACATTAAAATGCGTTGGTAGATACGATCCACAAAATAAAGAAACATACGACGCCGCACTTTATGCACAAAAATCAAAAGCGTTGGATAAAACTGCTTCGTGAAAAGATTAGCACAAGTGCCGGAAGCTCTCATCGTTGGTTGGTCACCAGTGAAGGCGCTTTCAGCCATCTCACCCGTGACTATGGTTTTAAAGAAGTCTACTTATGTCCCGATTAACGCAGAACAACAAGGTACGCCACAACAGGTTCGCAAAAGTGATTGAAACCGTAAAGCCAATAAGATTCCGGTCGTTTTCAGTGAAAGTGCCATTTCACCGAAACCGGCAAAAACAAGTGGGCAAAAGAAAGTGGCGCGAAAATACGGTGGTGTGCTTTATGTAGATTCGCTTTCCAATAAAAATGGCCCGGTGCCGACTTATGTCGATTTGTTGAAATACCACCGTGTCCACTATCGTAAAAGGATTTGAAAAATAATGTCATCGAATATTGCCTCGATTTGTGTTGAAGACGTTACAGTCCGCTATAACAACGGCCATACCGCCATCCATAATGTCTCCTTTTCACTTGGAAGGAGGCACCACCCGTGCCCTCGTGGGCGTCAATGGTAGCGGAAAAATCGACCTTGTTTAAAAAGTCTCATGGGATTAATTCATCCACAACGAGGCAATATTACGTTGTGTCATTTAGCCAATTAAACAGGCATTAAAACAAACCTGGTCTCTGTGTACCACAGGCGGAAGAAGTGGACTGGCAATTCCGGTGTCTGTTTATGATGTGGTGCTGATGGGACCTACGGCTACGAATTTCTTGCGCCGCCCAAGTGAAACCGATAAGCAAAAAGTGCAAGAAGCCGCACAACGGGTGAACATTGAGCACCTTGCTCACATCGTCAAATCTGGCGAACTTTCCGGCGGACAGAAAAAGCGCGTATTTTTAGCTCGCGCTTGCTCAACAAAGTAAGATTATTTTATGAGACGAACCTTTTACCGGCGTGGACGTGCAAACCGAAAAATGCCATCGTTGATTTACTCGGGCAATTACGCAATGAAGGGCATCTTATTTTGGTCTCTACGCATAACCTCGGTTCCGTACCGGATTTTTTGCGATCAGGTGGTGATGATTAATCGCACGGTCATTGCCGTCACGGTTCAACAGAAACCACGTTCAATCAGCATAACTTAGAATTGGTCTTTGCGGCGTATTGCGCCACATTTAGAGTTACGGGTTCAGATTTGCATGATGATGAAGATCCACGTGCCGTTACCGTCCCTTACCGGCGATGAGCGCGGCGGTATTCTATGGAAAAACCAAAGTCGATCCACCGGCGCCAATTGTAAACACTGTAAATCAGAGGAGAAAAACTCCTCATGTTAGATCTCTTACTGGAGACCTTTTTCCTATGATTATAGCTGGTGAAAGCCATCTTGCTCAGCTCTGCCGTTGGTGGTGTCGTGCTTTTGTCTGCTTATTTACGCTGAAGGTTAGGTCACTCATTGGTGATGCCCTTTCCCACTCGGTTGTTCCCGGTGTTGCCATCGCTTATGCGCTGCTCTCTTGCCTTATGCCCTCGGCGCCTTCTTTTCTGGCATTTTAGCGGCAGTGTCCATTTTATGGGTGAAATCCATTACAAACTGCGTGGAAGATGCGGTTATCGGTTTCAGTTTTTACCACCTGCGCTAGGTTTATTGATCATTTCTCTAATCCCACCTCCGTCAATGTGCAAGATATTGTGTTAGGTAACATCCTAGGTAGCATTTGCGGATGAAGATATTCTTCAAGTGGCGATTATCATCGGCATTAGTCTAGTTGTATTACTCATTTTTGGAAAGATCTGTTATTAATTTTCTTTGATGAAGTCTCATCGACCTCGGTGAGGCTCAGCCCAATTTATTACAAAAGTGCTGTTTTTACGTTGCTGAGTGCCCGTGTCGTTGCTGCTTTGCAAACGCTGGTGCGAGTGTTTAGTCATCGCTATGGTGATCACGCCGGGGGCTACGGCGTGATTTGCTACGCTGATCGTCAAACCCTCGCGAGTCATTGCGGTTACGCTAGGTGTTTTTTCGAGTGCGATGGGTGTTTATCTCAGTTATTTCTTAGATGGCGCAACAGGCGGAGTTATTGTGTGTATTCAGACCGCACTCTTTTCCTGTTGGCTTTTATTTTTCACCGAAATACGGCTTAATCCGTCAACGCAAACCGATTACGCAGGAAGAGGTGCAGCAATGAGTGCTATTTGATCAATGGTTCACCGAGCCTTTCGCGTATCCCTTTATGCAAAAATGCGTTGATCACGGCACTATATGGTCTCCGTTATTTGCGCCATGCTCTCTTGTTATTTAGTATTAAAAGGTTGGTCGTTAATGGGCGATGCCATTTCTCGCGCTGTTCTACCGGGGATTGTGGTGGCGTTTTGGTTAGGATTGCCCTTGAGTATCGGTGCCTTTGTCGCAGGATTAACCTGTTCTGTCGGCGTAGGCTACTTAAAAGAAAATAGTCGTATCAAAGAAGATACCGCCATGGGGATTGCTCTTCAGGCATGTTTGCGCTTGGGATTGTCTTATTTACCAAAAATCGAAACGGATCAGCATTTAACCCTATTTTATTTGGTAACTTGCTTGGTGTAGCAATGCGAAATGCTGCAAACGCTTGTCATAAGTGCGGTCGTTTTTCGTCATTTTTTTGCGCCGGAAAGATTTTCTACTTTATTGTTTTGATGCTACGCAAGCCAAAATTGTAGGCTTATCGCCTCGACTTTTGCATTACAGCTTGCTGATTCTCCTTGCCTTAACGATTGTTAGCGCCATGCAAGTGGTAGGCGTGATCTTGGTCGTTGCGATGCTTATTTCCCCGGGCATTACGGCATTTATTTTTAAGTAAACGCTTTGATCATATGATCGCCATTGCCTTGGCAACCTCTATCAGTACTCCAGTCTCTTTGGCACAATTATCAGCTATCATTGACGGTGCGACCGGCCCTTGCATTATTTTGCTGCAAGCAGCCGTGTTTTTGACAGCACTAGTTTATAGCAAAATCAAACTGCGTTTCAGTGTAGCACCTGAAACGCCGTAAATTCTTTTTCGCCAAGATAATCTTCCGCGAATACATTGTCCACGATAGCCGTACGAGGACCATGTTGCAACCAAGCGTAATGCGTCAATTTGACTTTTCCGAACCGGCGGCGATAACTTTCCACGAACCGTCGGTAAGATTACGCACAAATCCCGTTACGCCGATTTTCAGCGCATATTGCCAGTAAAATAACGGAATCCAACGCCTTGTACATGACCGTAAATACGAAAGCGTTTTTAATCATCAGTCTTCCTCCTTAAAATGTGCGAAAAATACAAAAACTCACGCCTAATGCGTATTTTATTTTCATTTTTCGCTAATTTGGCATAACATACAAACTACGCTTTATTTTATAGAGTGTCATCTAATTTTAATGAATGCCCTTCAAAACAGGGTAAATATGAAATTTTCGTTTCGCTGCATGGGCTGCAACATTTTTAGCCAGTACGGCGAGCTTTGCCGGCGTGAGTCACCGATTCATCGAATAGTGATTTTTAGCCATTGATGGTCAAAAACCGGCTAAATCCATGTTAAAAAGAGAAATCATGCATTTAACGTGAATGATACACAAAACACCAAGTGGTCGTGCGAGTATCCGAAATTATTCAAAGCGGTTCTGACCGTGTTTTTGTTTGAGTCTGATCCGATCGTTGTGGCATTTCAGGGAACTCCCTGATGATATCGTTATTTCTGCGACCTCGTTTACAAAATGAACGTGATGTAAATGCATTTAAACGAGGCTCCGATCATCAGCGTAAAAACGCCGTCCGGAAGAGACGTTGCGAATCAGCAAGAATATTTAAAACAAGAAGGTTTCTTTCCCTTCAGTGAGCTAATCAAAGACTTAGTGAATATAACGCTCTGGCGCGCCTCTGCCGTGGCGGCATTTGCTGGTCGCAGCACCAGCCGCAGTGGCTGTTGGTGGCATTGCCGCATGCCGGTAAAGTCAGCAAAGGCGAGGTGACATTACAAGGTGAAAATGTGGCAGAACAAATGTTGCAATATGGTATCAACAAAGCCGATAAAGAAACTCCCAAGCACGTTTTATTGATTGGGCGAAAAGAAACAAAAATGATCGGTGATTTCTTCTCATCTCATTTGATGTCCGAAAAGTGAGCTTGTTCGCTCACTTTTTATTTTAGGATACTATGCAAAACGACCTATCGCACATTGTCGGCGAATACACACATTGCCTTAGTGGCGCATGACCACTGTAAAGCGGATTTGATAAACTGGTGTAAAAACGCACCGCACTTTATTAGCGCATCATACCCTGTATGGTACCGGCACCACAGGAGTCTCATTCATCGCGAAACCGGTTTGACCTGTGAATAGCTTACTCAGTGGCCCAATGGGCGATCAACAACTCGGTGGCTTAATCGCTGAAAATAAAATTGACTTTAATGAGTTTTCTTTTGGGATCCGATGAATGCTGTGCCGCAGATCCGGATGTCAAAGCGTTAATGCGCATTGCTACCGTTTGGAATATTCCGGTTGCTATGAATATGGCAGAGTGCCGATTTTCTGGTTTCTTCACCACTCTTTAGTGACACCTGCGATATTCGTATTCCGGACTATCAAGGTTATTTAAACGAACGCTTAAAAAGTAGGCATTGCTATGAATTGGAGCCTGATTCTCAATATTCTCAATTTTGTCTCTGGCGGGTTTGCAACAACGTTAGGGTGGTTATTTGCCACCCTCAGCGAGTGCCGTCTTGATCGTTACATTTGCCTTTATACGCGTAGTTGTTGGAAATTTGTAAATGTCATTGGTTCCCTTTTGGCAACGATTTGATTCATGTGAAGTATTTAGAACCCAAAAGTGCGGTGGAAATTCTCTCGATCGGTGCTCAATGTTGTCTGGTTCATTCTTTTTCGGTTGGGTGGCTGTTTCGCCCATGTTTTTGTGGCATTTCTCAATGTCTAACTATCATCGGCATTCCAACCGGCTTGGCAAATTTCCATATCGCCATGAAGTGCGTTATTTCCTGGGGACAGCGGGTTGTTCCTAAAGCGATGGTGGATTTGATTCGTCAACAACACGCAACGCAATATGATCGTTTTTATAAGTAGTCTTAAGGATTTCGCATGAATCACTGGTTTAATGCAAAAGTGATTGCTCCATTCCGATTTTTAGCTGTCAATTTGGCGGTGATTGCCATTTGGTATTTTGATATTTCCGAGCAAAGTATGCCCTTGGTCTTGGGCATCATTGCCGGCGGTTTGGTGGTTAGATAGCCGATTAACCGGTCCGAATCAAAAATGTACTTTATACGCTGCTCGCATTTTCAGTTTCTACCATCAGTGTGCAACTGAGTATCAACCATAATTTCCAATTTATGGTGTTGATGACGGCGATGACCTTTGTTTTCACGATGATTGGGGCAATCGGGCAACGTTATAGCACCATCGCGTTCGGTACGTTGGTCGTGGCGCTATACACCACATTGACGTATTTGCCGGAAACTGTCGTGGTATATGAACTCCTGATGATTCTTTGCGGCGCACCTTGCTGCAGCATCACCACATTATGCGTGCATTTATTTTTCCGAATCGCCCTGTACGGAAAGCGTTGCAAAATCGTTTATTGCGTTAGCCAATTACCTGATGCGAAAGCCACTTTTTTTGATCCTGACGATATTGAGCAAATTGAAAATAAGCATATCGCCATGGCAATGAAAAATAGTGAACTGATAAGTGCATTTAATGAGACGAGAACGGCGCTGTTTTATCGTATTCGAGGGACAACACCGCCACAGTCGTACGACCAAAATGATTCGCTATTATTTTCTGCGCAAGATATTCATGAGCGCATCAGCTCTAATCATTTTTGACTACCAAACCCTTTGCGGAACACCTGAAAAATACCGATTTAATTTTCGTATTCAACGCTTACTGGAACTCCAAGCCCAAGCTTGCCGTGATATTGCGCTAAGTTTGCAACAAAATAAAACCTACCGTTATGACCTGCGTTTAGAAAAAGCCATTAACGGACTAAATCAATCGTTCGAGCTTTATAGTAATGGCCATATTGAAGAAACCGAAAATCTTATCAATCTCCAAACATTACTGGATAATTTAAAAAGCGTTGACTATCAATTACGTCATATTGATCAAGAAGTGAACGAGTTGGAACAAACCGATACGGCTCAAATTTATACGGAACAAATTACCGGTTTAAAAATATCCTGCTTGCCCTGCGTAGCCACTTTAATTTTCAATTCGCAACTGTTTCGTCATGCGGTGCACGTTTTGTCGATTGTGAATGTTCATTTGTTGCACCATCGGCGAATTACTTGCCCCTCAGATCGGGCTTATTGGGTGTTATTAACCGCTGTTTTTGTTTGCCAGCCACACTACACGGCGACTAAACTGCGTCTAAAAACAACGAATTATCGGCACTATTCTTGGCGTCATTCTGGCATCACTTCTACCTTATGCGAGATCCGACACTGGAGTTACAATTGAGTTTAATCGTGCTCACCAGCACCCTGTTTTTCTTTCCGCACCAATATGCCTTTTCACCTTCTTCATTGCCCTTACAGGTTATTTTCAGCTTTGATGTGATGGGCTTTTAATGTGGAACAAGCGCCTTTATTCTCGTGTGACTACCCTGATTGGCGCGACCATTTCTTGGTTTGCCGTGCTCTTACTTATGGCCGGATTGGAAATATTTACAGTTGGATAAAGTCAGCCGTCAGGCAATCAAAGCGATGCCCAATATTGCTAGCATATAGTCAATTACAGTTTCGGCAAAGGCGATAACTTGAAATACCGCATTGCCCTGCCGTTATGCTCTATGAATACGCTGGCATTAAGCGCCACCATTTCCAACATGAACCATGAGCCGAAAAATATCAGGCACATGTTTACAGGCAGGATTTCGAGCTTTTAAAAATTGACTCTGTCTACTGAGCATTTTCTACGCTGGGGAGCTTACCGCAGCAAAAGTGAAGCAAATGCAACAGCACCTTTTCTTGGCGGAGTTTTATCCGGCAGCGAAGAAAATTATTTACATTTAGAGCATATTGAACAGCTTACACCGATGGTTTTCGAGAAATTACAAAATAACATTGAAGTGAGTTTAAAACAGGCACAAAAGCCATTTAGAAAAAATGCAAAGTGGCACAGCTGCAAGGACACATTCAATGCAGCAACTTAGCATGATCAACCAAATTTTACCGCCGCTTTACCATGCCGTTCATAAATGTTGTTAAAACATCAATCAGGGATCAAAATGAGCTTGCCTCACCGCCCCATTCCTTTGGGGCTTGGTGCAATGCTCGTACTTTCGGGTTGCACTAACCAACGAATCTGGCGTTTTAACGTATAGTGCCGTAACCTGTCATCACGCTGGCACAATAAAGATGTTCTTTCTCGCAGGTTTGAATTAATGCTGCCAGCTCTAATTTTCGCCTGTTCACGCGTTAAGCCATGCAAATCCAAAAATCTCCGGCGAAAAATCGCCACGCCGTAATTGCTTCAACAAATGGGAATCTTCATTTTCACGCAAAATATTTGACCGCACTTTCCTCATTTAACAACGGCTCATATTCATCAGAAAAATAAAATAACGTGTCCTGTTGTTCACGCTGTTTCTTTATCGTTGCCTGTGCTTTCTTTTCTATGGGGGCGTGTCAGCCACAAAAGTATCCTGTTTTAACGGTTTCACGCCTTTCATTTCGGCGCGAAACAGGGAAATGGCTTCCTCATCTAACATTTCGTTTCCTATCTCAAATATGGTATAACTATGCGCAATTTTAACATTGATATGAGCAAATCATGAACCCAATTACCTTTAATCAGGAACTTATTGACGATATTTATTCCGCCAACGTGCAAGATGAACTGCACACGATCAAAGATTTTCCTACGTTGGTGCTACAGCACCTTCAATCGTGCCGACATTTACTACGGACACGGCTACGATAATGCTTGGGATGAAGCACAACAATTGGTCTTAGCTACCTTGCACCTCCCCGCTGATTTCCCAAGTGAATTGTATGACGCTCGACTCACTACCGCAGAAAAACAGGAAATCATCCGTTTGGTCATCATCCGCATTGAAAAACGCATTCCTGTGGCTTACTTAATTCACCGCGCTTGGTTCTGCGGCTTAGAGTTTTATGTGGATGAACGCGTGATTGTTCCTCGTTCTCCTCATCAGCGCCTTGATTGAACAAGGGATTCGCCGGCTTATTAACACGTGAACCGCAACGCATTTTTAGATATGTGTACCGGCGGCGGCTGTATTGCGATCGCCTGTGCGGAGCGCTTCCCTGAAGCCGATGGGATGCCGTTGACCTCTCTTTTGATGCGTTAAATGTTGCCGAGATCAACATTGAACGCCACAACTAACGCATCGCGTCTTCCCGATTCAGTCGGTTTATTCTCCCGTTTATTGGAAGAACAGTATGATCTCATTGTCACTAACCCACCTTATAGTCAGATCTAGAAGATCTCTCCGATATGCCGGAGGAATTTCACTACGAACCGGAAATGGCTCTCGGCTCCCGGCAATGATGGGTTAACTATCACCAAAAGAAATCTACGCTTAGCGCCGAATTGCTCAGTGGACGATGGCGTGAGTCTGCGAAGTGGGCAACAGCATGGTGCATTTAATTGAACAATTTCCAGAAGTGCCGTTCAACTGGCTTGAACTTGCCAATGGCGGCGTGGGCGTATGCCTATAACCAAAGCGCAACTCATTGAACACCGAGCGGCATTTGCTTAAGGCGCCGATTTCCTTTAAATAAAATGAATGACCGGCAAATAGCCCACCATTAAATCAATGAGCGACTACCGGTCATAGTATTTTTCTGTTTTCAATGAAAAATCTTGATGTCATGGCTTTTTCACCATGATTGAAGAAAATTTCCACAATGGAACGATCAAAGAAAATTTCCACCGTTTGTAGATTCTCAATTTCACAAAAACGTTTGCTATCGAATTTTTCCATTAATTCGGTTTGTTCGCTTTGGCTGCGATCTAAGCAAATCACGCCGTTTTTCATAAGAAAGACGCAAGGATTGTCCTTGTTTATTTTGGAAGAAACGTCAAATCAAAGGCTTGATTATGGGCTTCAAATTTTTACATAAGCCTGATCTAAATCGGCAATTTCAGCGTTTCCATCAAGATGAAGCGTCGAAAGTGCGGTCAGATTTTCATAGGGTTTTTGCGATCGGGCGTTGATAGATTTTGGTGCCTTCTAAAGCGTAATTCTCTCGGCAGCGTTAAGGCAGAATGCCATTTGAATTTGTCTGTTGGATAAGTTAAAATCCGGCAAACCGATCCAACCGAAAAAGTACGGCTTGGGTTTATTATCCAAACCGCCGAAAAGTTTGTGGCGCATAGAAAGTCAAAGCCTTGATCCAATTCATCGATATAGTCTGCTTTCAAAGGTTAACTCCGTTAATTTCCCCACCGCATAAGTCGCATGGTAATTATTTTTGGAATTGATGCGCTTCACGATCTTACCTGGGGCGACCAAATAAACACATCTTTATCGTCCCAGTTTCAACAAATCAGGGCATTCCCACATAAACACATTGGTATTATCAAACGCGGGTCAGGAAAGCTCACCCAGCAAACGCGGTGTATCTTCAAGGGTTGTCCATTTCAAAAATAATCGCCGTGCCGGTGAGATTTTCCGTTGTGCACCGCAGATAAAAACGGATTTACCGTTTTTCGGTGAAAATAAGGTTTAGGGTCGCGAACATGTTCCGTATAACCTTCAGGCGCATTTTTCAATTAACGGACGTTTTGCTAACAATTTTTCCATCAAGATCGAAAAATGGCTAAATTTTTGGAACGGGATACGCTGATTATCGCTTGGGCGACGGGTGTTACCGGTATAAAACATGGCTAATTTATCACCGACTTTTTAACGCGCCACCGGAATAACAGCCGTGAGATTCAAAAAGCTCTAAGGGAAATGAGATCGTCAGCAATTGATAATGTTGGAAATCTTTTGGTGATTAAATGCTTCCAATGTTTCATGCCGTGCATGGCATCAAAGGAAACCATTGATAAAAAGGTGATATTTCTCGCCATCAAAGATGAGACCGTTAGGATCGTTCATCAGTCCGGTGGGTGGCGCAATATGAAAGTGCGGTCGAAAATCTTTGTCTTTTTCAGCGGTTTGCGCAATTTCCGCAAGTTCACCGGATTCTGCCGCAAGGAGGCTTTTGTATTTACCGTTGTTAAAAATTTTGCATGGGGATTTCTCCGTTTGGATCGGGGAGGCTTATCGTGAGAAAGCTAAATATCACGCGACGCTGTTTGGTGAAAAATAAATCATTTAAAAGCGTGAGTTAGTTCACAAATTTGTAAATAAGCGTTTGCGTTGTTAGGTAGCGTTGAGTATGCTTAACCCTATAAAAACAAGTGCTATAAAATAGCCAAACATATTTTGCTTTCGAGTAGTGCCTCTGTGAGGCACTGTAATAAACCGTGATCATCATGGGGCTCTATTGCATTTATGCTCATAAAAACAAAGCCTGCTCGGCGTTGAGCAGACTTTGATCTCACTAAAGTAAATTACTGATAAAAATCACCAAAAGTAATAAACGGCACGACAAATTTTACATAGTTAAACCAAAGTTTGGTAAAAGTAGAATCCGGCGTTGGAGACAGTTCTTTTTCCTTCGTCTTTTAACACGAAACCCACGAAAAGCGCGCAACCAAGTGCGGTAAGCATAAACAGAATATTACCACTGACGAAATCAAAGGCATCAAAGATGCTTTTGCCGAAGAAGGTGACGTCTTTCCAGAGATTATCCCTAAAATGGACGCGCACGTTGCCCAAGAGAAAAATTCCGCTGAGCGTTAGAATAATGGCTTTGCTACGGCGCATTCTGAGTTTTTCTTGCAAGGCCGTGATGATCACTTCGTAAATGGTGATAGATGTCGTTAAAAGCAGCGATAAGCAATAAGCCAAAGAAGATAATTGCAAAGAATTTACCTGCCCATAAATGGGAGAACACAATCGGCAAACTTTGGAATACCAATGTTGGGCCGGCATTCGGCTCAATGCCAAAGGTAAACAAAGACGGAAAATCATAAAGCCGGCTAACACGGCAGTAATGGTGTTAGTGAAGCCGGTGATTACCGCCGCTTTGGATTAAATTTTCTTCTTTATTTAAGTAGCTGGAAAGGGTGATTAACACGCCAAAACCGAGACTTAATGCGAAGAAAAACTTGTCCCTAACACGAACACAAATAATTTTAGGGGGTAATTTTAGAAAAATCCGGTTTGAGGTAAAAGGTGATACCTTCCATTGCCCCCGGCAAAGCAATATTACGAATAACCATGCCAATCAAGAAAATAAATAGCAATGGCATTAAGTATTTCACGGAGCGTTCAATGCCGCCGATAATGCCTTTTGCCAAAAATAATGTAATTGACGAATACAAAAAGTGCGGTGTAAATAATGATTTCAACCGGGCTGTTACTGATGTGTAAATCGTAGAAATCTTTTGCGACATCTTTGGTGATGGGCGTAGAAATATCAAGCGTACCACTGATGAGATTAATGATATAGGTAATCACCCAACCGCCAAGTACCATGTAATACGCCATGATTCCAAACGCACCGAAGCCCCATATAACCAAGCAGTTTCCAATATTTTGAAATCCTTTTGCCTTTATCTAAAATTTTATCGCCAAAGGCATCAATGGAGTTGACCCGTAAACGACGGCCAATCACGTTTTCTACTAAAATCATTGGAATACCAATGACAATCATCGCAATGCAAAATAGCAAAAACATAGGCACTGCCACCGTTTTCTCCCACTAAATAGGGAAAAGCGCCATGTTGCGTCAAAACCGACGGTTGCGCCGGCAACGGTAGCTAACATAAGTTAAACGATCTGGACCAGGTTTGTCGTTCTGATTTTTGGTGTTGTCATAAGTTTTCCTGTATTTTTAATATTCTGTTTTATTTTTATATTCGCACAAATCTTCAATGATGCACGCACCGCAGCGAGGGTTTGCGCGCTACGCAGATATATCGTCCATACAAAATTAACCAGTGGTGTACATCTGCACAAATTCGGCGGGAACCACTTTTATCAATTTTTCTTCGACTTTCACCACATCTTTGCCGGGCGCAAAGCCGGTACGGTTACAGACGCGAAAAATATGGGTATCCACGGCGATAGTCGGATGTCCAAATGCAGTATTTAATACCACATTGGCCGTTTTTCTTCCTACGCCGGCAAGGGCTTCCTAACGCTTCGCGATCTTCGGGCACTTCACCGTGGTGTTTTTCAATTAAATCACGGCAGGTTTTTGATGATATTTTCTGCTTTTGCTATTAAATAAGCCAATCGTTTTTGATGTATTCCTTCAAACCATCCATGCCCAGATCGCTTGCGGTGTATTGGCGATAGGAAAGAGTTTATCTGTCGCTTTGTTTACCCCTTTGTCAGTGGCTTGTGCTGACAAAATCACGGCAATTAATAATTCAAAGGGCGAGCTAAAATTCAGTTCCGTGGTTGGGTGCGGATTGGCAGCACGCAGACGTTTTAAATTTCAATTCTTTCTTTATTCATACTTTTCTTCTACTTTTTGCTTGTGCAAAAGTAGCTTACACCCAAGCTAATTTGCTTGTCTGAGCTTGGTGAGACTTTTTCTTTACGGAAAATTTAGAACTCGCAACTAGGTTGCTCAGACAAGCATTTTTCCTAAAAATTCTCAGTCGCTCAGGCAAATTAGATGGGGACGAATTATCTGAGCATTGTTTATTTTAAACTACTTTTTGTATCTATGATATAACGCTAGAGCAACGCTAAACCGATAAATGCACCAGGGGGCAAAATGGCAAGTAGCAGATTACTGTCATTATGGAAAAATTCAATTCGCATGAATGTTGCCCAGTTACCCAATAAGTTTTCGATGCCGTCAAATAACGTACCGTTGCCGATAGCTTCATGTAGGGCCACCCTAATGCGACCAAAGCCGCATAACATCCCCAACCCATGGAAAAACCATCAAAGGCAGAATGGGCGATGCTGTTTTGCTTTGAAGCAAAACTTCCGCCCGCCCGATCCATACAGTTGGTCACAATCGGAGGAATAAAAATACCGAGTGATTGGTAAAGCGGGTAAGTATAAGCATTCATCAGTAACTGCACCACAGTAACCGTCGTGGCAATCGATCATGACGTAAATCGGAATCGAATTTCGTTGGGAATATGTTGACGAAAAATCGAGATGACCGTATTGGTACAGGTGAGTACCAGCATGGTGGCTAACCCCAAACCCAGGGCATTCGTTGCCGTATTGGACACAACAAGTAGCGGACACAATCCCAGCAATTGCACCACCGTGGAGTTATTCGTCCAAAATACCTTGAACGAAAAATGGTTTTCCAAAATGCTTTTTCATTTGAAATTGTCACCGCACTTTTATTTTTCGACAGATTGGCTTTCTGCCGGCGTTTCAGTTATTTCATCTCGTTTATCCATTATTCTTTCTCTTTCGGTAAATTATCCAACATCGCCAGTGCAGCGCGTTTTACTGATTGACCACAGCGCGTGGCGTGATTGTCGCTCCGGCGAATTGATCAATTTACCGCCGTCTTTTCTGACTGCCCATTCTGCCGCTTTCTCTTGGCTGATGACTTGATGATCAAAGCTCAAAAATCCAATTGGAAATACGCGTTTCGATTTTATCGCCCAGAGCCCGGCGTTTCATGGTGTTCCGTAATGCGCACACCAAGCACTTCGCCGTCCGGTTTCATGCCAACTAAAATACGAATATCACCGGAATAACCGTCATGCGCCCACGCTTTCAAACGCATAAGCGGTAATTTTGCCGTCTTTTTGCCATACAGATTTTCTGAATATCCACGTTTTGTAAAGTGTGGTTTTTCGGCGTGTAGCAATCTTGCGTTAAATCATTCGTAAAATAGTCCTGTGGAATCACTTGTAATAATGCGCCCGTTGTTGCGCTGCATTGCCTGATCGATTTTTATCTTTCGTGAGGAAAATAAACGCCGCTCGAAATTGCTGTGCAACAAAATACCACAAAAGCCAATAATACGCCGTATTTTGAGGTAATTTTGATTGCTTGCATGATGTCTCCTTATCCACGATGACCAGCGACCCGTGGACGGGTGTAATGATCAGATTAACGGCACGCAAATGTTGCTGAGCAAGACGGCAAATGCCGCCGTCAGGGTGGTTGCCATAAAACCGAATTAAATAAACGAATAATCCCACCAATGCACCAAATACCAATTTTGCCTTTCGGCGTAATCGAAGCCGTAACCGGATCAGTGGCGATAAAAGAATGCGCCGAACATCATGGCACCGCTGAAGGTTGGCTTGCTGTGCTAATAGTGGCCACTCGTTGAGAAGAGTTCGGTTAACAGACTCAAAAAGGGTAAAGCTGCTTAACATTGCCACGGAATGTGCCGAGTGAATAGCTTTTTCAGGATTAGAAAAATTCCGCAGTAAAGGCGAAAATTGATTTTGCCACCAACCTTGCGCAAAATCCCAACCGTTTTGGGTAAATATCGGTAATTTCACTAAGTCGGCATAAACCAGAACTGATATTGCGATCGGAAGCCTGTGGCATAAAACAATTTCGTGGTATCCAGCGGCGTGGCTTGTGTCATGCCGTCAATGGAAGAGCGGTTAATTGGTGTAGCTCAAAACCATCATTGGTTAAACCATGAAAAATCAATTGTAAGGCGTCGGCAAGGTTGGCGGTTCCGGCAGAGTTGAATCGCGCGGCATCCAAGTCGTCATTTGCAATGGGAATGAGGTCAACACACACATACCCTACCATAGCAGGGGTTAAAGGGATTTTGCCTAATCCGCCATAAACATAACGCCCAAAATCACCGCACAAAATGTGCCAATAAGAATAATCCAATAAGGCGCATAGGCGGAATCGCCACCGCAAGAATCAGTGCGGTCAAGTACACTCAAATCGGAAAGGTAACTCAGGGGCGGTTGTTTGCCCAAAAAGTCACCAACAATTCCAGCACCAAAGCAAAACTGATTGCCAAGGCGGCTTGAATCAGCACGCCAACGCCGGTAATGCGCGTAATGCAATCGCCGGCAGCATGGCTAACATCACCCAAAGCATAATTCGCATGGTGAGTTTTCCCGAATGAGTATAGGGGGTGAACTTATCATCTTAAAACATAGGTTTATTCCTAATGCTGTTCATTTTGTTGAGCTTGCTGCGCGGCTTTTTAGCTTTAGCACGGGCGATCGCGGCAGCAATGGCGGCTTTGCGCGGATCACGTGTCTGCCGTTTTCATCTGAAATTTGAACCGCACTTTGGGCTGTTTCAGAGGAACTTGAAGCGACCGCGCCTCCTTGCTGCGCGGCTTTTTCGCTTTAGCACGGGCGATGGCGGCAGCAATGGCGGCTTTGCGCGGATCCGTTTCTACTGGATTTTCATCATGAAACTTGAACCGCACTTTGGTCTGTTGCCGGTTCGGTAGAGCTACGGCTTCCGCTTGCTGCACGGCTTTTTCGCTTTAGCACGTGCAGGAGTGCGGCAGCTATGGCGGCTTTTGCGCGGATCCGTTTCGCTCGATGTTTCATCTGAAATTTGAACCGCACTTTGGGCTGTTACCGGTTCGGTAGTGGTTACGGTTTCCCTTGCTGAGCGGCTTTCTTCGCTTTAGCACGTGCGAGCGCGGCAGCAATCGCAGCTTTGCGTGGATCTGTTTCTCGCTGGATTTTTCATCTGGAATTTGAACCGCACTTTTGGTCTGTTGCCGCTTCGGCGGAAGGCTACGTTTTCCCATTGCTGCGCTGCTTTTTGCTTTAGCGCGGGCGATCGCGGCAGCAATCGCAGCTTTGCGCGGATCCGTTTCCACAGGTTTTTCATCTGGAAATTGGAACCGCACTTTTGTGCTGTTGCGGGTTCGGCAGGTTACGGTTTCCCCTTGCTGCGCGGCTTTTTCCGCTTTGGCTCGCGCGCGAGCATCAGCGTCATCGCTGCTGCGTGGATCGGTTTCTGCTGGATTTTTCATCGGAATTTGAACCACGCACTTTGGTCTGTTGTCGCTTCGGCAGACGCTACGGTTTCCGCTTGACGAGCTAATCGGCGTGCCTTGCGTTGTGCCATGATGTTGCTATTGTCAGGCTGGATATGAGCCTTTTTCATCAATAAGGGTTTTTGCTCAATTGGCGCATTTTCGCAGCTTCCCGCTTTTTCGCTTTCAAACGTTCTAAGGCGGCGGCGACCGGATCGACGCCTTTTTGTTCTGCTAATTCTTCACGGCGCTGCTCGCGGCTCGTTGAGAACGCGCTTTGCGTTCTTGTTCTTCCGTTCTAGGCGGGCTTGCGTTGTTCAAAACGGATTTTTCGCCTCTTCTGCTAATTTTTGCTTTTATGTTTGATTTCCCAAATTTTGAGCTTTTCTTGGCGGAAATATTGAATAAAGCGGAGATGTGGCTTGGGCTAAAACATAGGCGCACACACCGCATTCAATACAGTCTTTGAGAGAATATTCTTCCGATTTTCAGTGATTTCGCTGCGTGCAAACCAATAGAGTTGCTGCGGCATCGCTTTTACCGGGCAAGCATCCGGAGCAGGCAGAGCAGCGAATACAGCTTTTTCCGGTTCCGGTGGGGCATATTCAAAATGATCCGGTGCCAGCTAAAGCGGTTTGCCACTTTGGTCATCGGCGCATTTAAATCAGGTAGAATGACACCCATCATTGGACCGCCCATAAAGACCGGGAAACGGTCGTCATATTGGAGCCAGTTTTCACGCAATAAATGAGAATATGCAGGGTGCCAAAGCGTGCCCAATAATTACCTTTATTAGGAATTTTTATCGCCGGTGAGGGTAACGACGCGCTCAATTAAAGGTTCATCATCGAGTAGCGCGTTTAATGGCAAAGGCAGTTCCCACATTTTGCATGAGGACGCCAATGCTGGAAGAGCGTTGTCCGCTTTGGCACTTCCATGCCGTTACGCATGAATGGAGTTGTTTTTGCTGCACCGGACGGATATTTTGTCGGAATGATACGGATGTCAATGTCATTCGCGCCATGTAAAGCATGTTCTAAGGCGGATACGGCTTCAAGTTTATTGTCTTCTACGGCGATAACGACTTTTTCAGGGCGCAAAATATAACGCAAAATACGCACACCCTCGATGATTTCATCGGCACGATCGCGCATTAAACGATCATCGCCGGGTGATGTAAGGTTCACATTCTGCGCCGTTAATAATCAGCAGTTTGACCTGTTTTTCAGCCGAATGAATTTTTCGCCGCAGTGGGGAAAACTGCACCACCGAAGCCGGCGATGCCTGCTGATAAATCAATCGGTTGTTTCCCGCGTTTGGGTGAAAAATCCTCGGTTGGCATTTGTGGTCGCCATTGATCCAAAGCCATCTGCTTGAATATGTACCGGTTTCTGTCAGCCCGGATGGGATGTGGCGCGAGCATAGGCGCGATATCAATCACTGTACCGGAGGTGGGGCATGAACAGGTAAACTTTGCAAGCCATCGCCTTGTGTCAGAGGTTGTCCTTTGAGAACCTGATCCCCAGGTTTACCAACAGGTTTCCTGCACAACCGGGCGTGTTGTTTACCGGCACATAAAAACTCATCGAGCAGTAGCGTGCGAATGGGTGTGCCGTTGGATTGGGACTTCATATCCGGCGGGTGAATACCACCGTCAAATTCCTAAAGTTTGCCACTGTTAAAACGTGTTAATACATCCGCCATTTTATTTCCCACAATAATTTTCTTTTTCAGCTGATGTGGTATCAACAATCGGAATCACTAGATTAGGATCAATTTCAATCCCAAGTATCAATATTTTTCGACTTTAATCATGGAAATACGAGCTGGTCGGGCAGGGGCGCAACTATCAAGCTCACAGCCGGTACATAAATCAGGAATAATCGTGCATGAGTTTATTGCTACCGATAATGGCATCTACCGGACAAGCCTGAATGCATTTGGTGCAGCCGATACACATATTTTCATCAATAAAGAGCGACTTTCGGCACGGATCTTCAGCTAAATTATCGGTCTCCGGTGGTTCAACGCCAAGCAATTCGGCGGTTTTAATGACAGTGGGTCTGCCGCCGGAATACATTTTGGTAATTACGTCTCCGTTGGCAATGAGACTTCTGCATAGGGTCTGCAACCGGGATAGCCACATTGTCCACATTGGCTTTTGCGGTAAAAATCGCATCGATTTTTCGACTAATAGGATCGGCTCGACTTTCCAGTTTTACTGACGCAAAGCCCAAAATGGCGCCGAAAATCAGCGCCAATACAACAATGGCAATGAGAACATAATAGAAAGTCGCCATTATAGTTTCACCAATCGGTAAAGCCCATGAAGGCGAGACATTAAGCCTGCCGTAATCAAAGCGATAGACGCACCGCGAAATGGCGTCGGCACATCAGCGGCAACCAGACGCTCACGCAATGCGGCAAATAAGACTAAAACTAAAATGCAAAACCGGCAGAGGCACCAAAGCCGTAAGCCACCGATTCCGTTAAATTATGCGCATAAGATTCACGTTTAACAATGCCATGCCAAGCACGGCACAGTTGGTGTAATAAGCGGCAGGAAAATGCCCAGTAAACGATATAAGTTGGGCTGGTTTGTGAATCGCCATTTCAGTAGAATTGCACCACTACGGCGATGACTAAAATAAAAACGAGTGTCACGTAAAAATGTTGCGTTTAATGGGGCGAGAATATAATGATCCACTAAATAGAACAAAGCGCCGCCACCGTTAGCACAAAGGTTGTTGCCAAGCCCATGCCGATAGCGGTTTCGATTTTTGAGACGCCCATAAAAGGGCAGAGTCCGAGAATTTGACCAGCACGAAGTTGTTAATCAATGCCGTGCCGATGATCAGTAGAATGTGTGTGTCGTAGCGTTCAATTCGTTCGTACTCAGCGGTGTATTATCGCCATTTATGGGCTTAAGAACAATATAAGCAAGGTAGGTGAACGAATTTTTAACATAGACTGACCGCGATACGCTTGAAAGTGTATTTTAAAAGATGCGGTGGATTTTTCACCGTTTTATTATAGCCAGCCAAGTCTGGCTGTAAAAAGCCATAAGCTATGCGTATGACGCCAAATAGCTTAAGCGATGAACAGATCCTCGCTACATAATGAACAAGGCAGAACCGAAACTCAACATATGGGACGATTATTTAACCCTCGTAGTAGTGCAACTTGTTGCACGAATAAATTAACCTTGATGTGTAATTCATGATTTTTGTTCGTAGCATCTTGATGCACGACCTTACGCACGGAACGTTGCTTTAACTCTTTCAGACATTCACGATTTCGTGCAACAAGTTGCGCACTACAATCACTAAAATAGTGATATGAAAATAAACACGGTTACCGGTTTTCACGTATCGAGGGGCTTGTAAGTCATCTTATGTTGGGCTAATTCTTCTATTTCCTCTGCTTTGCTTAATCGCGTAAGATTTACAGCCTCTTCTTGTTTATCCGGCGGATATTTGTAGCGTTGCAAGGCGCGTTTTCACAAATTCGCATTCTGGCACGAACGCCTTACTTTGTATTGCCAGTCGATGGTAACTGAGCGTCTTAATGTATCAGTAATTTCTTTTGGCTAGTTTACTCAATACTTCATCGCCCATCGGTTCTCTGGCGCTTTGGTTTTGGGCGAGGGCTTCGTAGAAGGCGAGTTCTTCTTTTTCAGCCCCAGCTTTTCACCTAAAGCTAAGCGTGCTTGAAAGATCTTGGCTCATTTTTGAAGAGTTCATCCAATTTCGACGACGCTTAAATTGTGGTTGTGATATTGGTTTAGGGCTTCTTTTAAACGCTGCTCAAAAGTCTTTTTGCAAGGTGAGGTTTGCGCCTGATTTGGCATGATTTCGCTTGCCAAATAACGCTCCATCGCACTGACCCGCATAAAGTTCTTCGTTGGGCTGTTTTTGATGGTTTGTAAAAACTCTTCAGAAAGCAGGCTGATTTGTGGCTGCGGTTTTTCCAGCAGATCAAATCAATCAATGACGCCTTCGGAATAGACGGTTTGATTGACCAATTTTTAATAAAAATCTGTCTTTCATTTGTGCCTGTACCGTTTTGTTTCGCGCTTAGTGAGTGAATGCGCGCACGCCATCGTAAAAGGCGATTTCTTGGTTGTATGGCTCAACTTCCGCTAGGTACCAGCACCATAGCCTTTTTCACCAAAGCCCTGCCGCTTTCAAAAAGGCTTTTTGCGTGGCTCGGCTTCTTTTTATTAAACCAATGTTGCTCGTGCGCTTTGCCATCAAAACGGGCAATTGATCGAGACTTATATGGTTGGCAGGCAAAACGAATCGCCATCAGTAATTCATTCGGGTTCGTCTTTCTCTAGGTGGCTTGAACATCGAAACGTTTTCCTTCAACCGGCGTTGCAAACAGGCTGCGCACAAACTCTAAATGCTCTTTCATTTTAAGAGAATACATCAATCACGCTATCGGTCAGCTTGCCCTTGCCTTGTGAGTTTGTATATTGCTGAGTGGCTTCTTTGAGCTTTTTCGGCATACCGACACACACTCACAATCAAGCCACCATTTTCTCGGCTTTTATTGTGGAATACACGGTTTACTCGCGCGATGGCTTGCATTAGGTTGTGCCCTTGCATCGGCTTTTATTTGTCGATATACATCGTATTACAGCAAAGGCGCATCAAAAGCCCGTCAGCCACATATCGCGCACAATCACCACTTTCAGCGGAATCGTTCGGGTCTTTGAAAGCGGCGTTCAGCGTTTGTTTTTCCTGTTTACTGTAAACGTGTTTCTGCATTTCTGGCGCATCGGAAGCCGAACCCGTCATGACAATGTTTAATCAGCCCTTCGTGAATATTGTCAGAATGCCATTCAGGGCGTGGTTTGATGATTTCATTGTATATCCACGCAAATTTGACGGCTGGAAAACCACTATCATCGCTTTGCTGTCCACGACTTCATTGCGTTTTGGCAAAATGCTGCACAGAAATCACGGCTAACTCCACCAAGCGAGCTTGCGAGCCCTAGTATTTTTCCCGTAAACGCAAGGCTGGGGTTGCTCTTCCAGTAACGCATCAATTTCTGCAAATAGGTCATCGTGATCTTTTTTGTTCAAACGGATTTGGCGAGCATCATCAAACACAATCGGCACGGTTGCGCCATCTTCCACCGCATCTTGCAAGTCATAAATTGACACACAACGCCCGAACACATCTTGCGTATCTCTATCTTCTAAGCTGATTGAATTCGTACCCGTGAAGCCAATAAACGAAGCATTGGGCAGCGCATCACGCAAATGACGGGCGTAACCTGCCCGAAATTTGCCGTTATGCAGCTTTTTGCGTAAAGCCATATTGGCTACGGTGTGCCTCATCGCTGATCACAATGATATTGCTGCGCTCATTTAAAACAGGAAGCGGCTTTCTTCCTCATTTAGGGCGAATTTCTGAATCGTCGTAAAAACACGCCGCCCACTTCATTTTGCGCGAGCAGTTGGCGCAGTTGTTCGCGGTCTTCTACTTGTTGCGGTGTTTGTTTGATTAAATCTTTTGCCTGAAGAAAAGGCCTGGAAAGTTGGACCGTCCAAATCGTTGCGGTCGGTAACCACCACAATGGTGGGATTTTTCAATTCAGGCTGCGCAAGCAGTTGCCGGCATAAAACAACATGGAAATCGACTTTACCTGAACCCTGCGTATGCCACATCTACGCCAATCGCGGCGGTCGCCTTTTTCGAAGTCGCAAAAGCGTGAATCTACCGCTTCATTTTACGCCGTAATATTGATGGTATGCGCGCGATTTTTAATGGTTTTACCGCTGGAATCCCGCTCAAAATAAGACGAAATAGCGGATATAGTCCAATAAATCCTCAGCTTCAGCAAGCCACTGAGCAGGCTTTGTAATTCATCGTCAAAATATAAGCGAGTGCTTTTGATTTTTCATCGACCACCTTTCCACGGCGTAAAGCGTTGAAATCTGCCGAAAGCGAGGGCAAACGTGCGGCAATGCCGTCTGAAATAATCAAGGCTTGATGTGTAAACAAACAGCTCGGCAATTTCATCTTTATAGGTTTCAAACTGATTAAACGCCTCGCAACAAACTGCCGATTCACGCAACGGATTTTTCAGCTCAAATACCACCAAGGGCAGGCCATTCTACAAAGCAATAATATCAGGAATTCGTTTACCCCTTTACGGCTGCGGATTTCCAATTGATTGACGGCAACAAAGCGGTTGTTCTTCACCTGCTCAAAATCCACCAAGCGCGCCATCTCGATTTTTGTCGACCGTTTAGCGTATGTTCCACCCGCACGCCATCACGCAACAGCTTATAGAACGCCTGATTACGCACCACCAAGTCGCCAATATCGCTTTTCGTCGCCGATTTCACCACAGAATCAACCGCACTTTCAGGCAGCTGCGGATTGGTTTACGCACTGCCTCGCACGTGTGTTCAACAAAGACTACGCTGCATCAAATCGCCACGGGCAAACTCGCCTTCATGAACAGGCAACTCTTACCGTAGCGATATTCCCAACCGAGGATTGCGAGGCGTTGAAGGGTGAGTTGTTCGATGTCGTTTTCGTTGAGCATAGGTGTTCCTTTGTGTATTTGCTGTCTTTGAGCTAATGGATTAATTTCTTCGTTTATTGATACTGCCGTCTCCCCCATCCTCTTTGCTAAAGAGGAGTTTCGTGATTGAGAATTGCCAGCAACTGGCTTTACTGCTAATCTAAGAAAATTTCAACCTCTCATCGCATATTAAAAGCTAGAAAACAAAATTCAAATTACTCTGATCCTATCCCTCTTAGCAAAGGGGATAGGGGAGATTTGACAGAAGTGAAATCAACCTTTAATTACATATTTTCAAAATCAAGAGAATCATAGAAATCTAAGAATTCTTGATTTAGATTTGAGTATTCATCTTTGAATACAGGGCATTATTTCCTTGGGTATCATCAGAAATAACATCACCTAATATTTTGATAAATTCTTTTTAAGAATAAATTGGTCAACGATTTCTCCCCAACCTGGAGATTTGTGATTAAGTTCATAATCATTTAGGTTACCCTAATCCAAGCTCTTGCATTTTTCATATTGTTTGTTTTTAGGAATCAAAATATAAGAACAAGCTTGAGAAAATGTGCTTTTTCAGAAGGTGGATTAAATTTGCTTGTAGAAACATCATCAGCTACTCCATTAGATTCAATATAAATACATATGTAGAGTAATTAGGTGATTTTTGAACAAAGAAGAATTTACAGTTATCAATATCATGTTTTGATAGGATTCTTTCTACATCAGAATAAAAATCTTCTAAAAATCTTTAAATCTGCGATGTATTCAGGATTTTCGATATAGTATTTCCCATTAGCTAGCATGAGAATTTCTGATTTCTTCCATTCGTTGAAGAAATTTAGTTTTAGTTGGGTATGTAACGTTACGTCTTTTTAAGTAGCAAGGTTTACCTATAGCCATTTTTAAATTTCTCCATTTAATAATTTTAGGTAATAACAAATCTCTAGTATCTTTCAATACATCAATTTTCAGATAAGCTGTTTTCTTTTTCAAATAAAGAAAAAGTATATTTTTGATGTAATTCAAGTAATTTGAAATCAGGTACTAATCAGGATATTTGACTTTCAAATGTGTAGGTCCAAGTTACGCTGGGCAGAACCTGAAGCTCGGATTTCCAATTCATGTTGTAATTGATTCTCAACAAAAACCAGCAATGAAACCTAATGTGCTTTTATTTTTAATAGGACGAAACGGATAACACTTGTATTGAGTGATAAAGGCAAATGTTCCTTCCTTACAAAAAGCAAATCGCCTAATGTTCCAGATGTTGAAACAACAATATCTGTCTTCTTCGACTGGAAGTGTATATTTTCAAAAAGCTTCTTCCTTCGTGATTTTATTTGCAGTTTGTTATATGAAGTCCCATTCTGATGCAGCGAATATTGATAAACTCCCGATACCATCTTCTTCATCTGTATGTTGCCAATTACGAATGCCTGGTCCTTCGAGGAAATCAATAATTTCAGGTAGTGGTTTAACCTCCCATCCCTTCGGCACTTCAACCCCATCAACTACCACCATCTCACACGGAAACGCTTTGGCAGGTTTCGACCAGTTCGGCGTAGTGTTCAGGCTGTGTTTGTGAAAGAGCGGTCAGTTCTTCGGGTGTCCGCTGATTGCCTGCATGGCGGCAAGTTCTGCTTGTTCAAGACTCATGCCGTCCGAAAGGGCTTGGACTTTTGGCATGCACGGGATCAGAAATCGACAAACCAGCTTTTTAAACAGGGCTTGGCAGGGATTTGTTCCAAGGTTAGCTGATTTGGGTGTTGAGTTGTATTTTGTCATCAAATGTATTAAGTATTGTGTGCAATTTTTACTTTCTTTAATGAAATGCAGGGAACTTCTAATGATAAGATGGTGTTTCCATTAATGTTTACTTGATTAGCACTACCAGTAGAATTATTTACAAAGTATTCTTGGCTAGATTTTTGACCAAGTAAGTAATAAATATAATCCGAATCTACTTTTTCATTGACAATAACTCTACCAATTCGTTGATTTATAAATGAGATAGGTTCATTTTCTCCAACTCTAGCAACTCGTCCTACTAATGATGCAGAGCATTAGGTCCTGAGCCAGTCATAGAAATTAAAATATCTTTTGGTTTAGTTTTTCCATTCTTCAGTTTTCTTTGATAATTGATCAGATATAAAACCGTCTCAGAATAATCTATATAACCAAATCGTATATATATTTTTAATACTTTGAATTTTCCAGTTTTAAGAAAATCTGTACTTTTATAAGCATATCCACCTTGAATAGTCGCATATTCAGCTAAAGTTGTTATTTCACTCATACCCCAATCCCCTAAATTCTTCTTAATCTCCGCTTCCAATTCCACTACTTTTCGCAAAACTGTTCCTTCAAAGATCGGTCCAGATTTTGCATTTTTCTGCGAAAGGTACGCCGTCGTCTTCTTGTTCTGCGATACCGACGTAGCGCCCCGGTGTGAGGACGAAGTCGTAGTCTTTAATCTCTTCTAACGTAGCGGATTTGCAGAAAGCGGCTTGGTCTTCATAGTCGTCTGATTTTTGCCAAGCGTGGAGGGTATCGGTACTTTGGCGATGTCGTCAGCGGTGAAATCACGCAATACGCGGTCTTTCATGTAGCCGATTTGGCGGGCATCGATAAACAACACGTCGCCTTTGCGCTTTTTGTTGCGGGTTTAAAGAAACCAAATACAGGCGGGGATTTGGGTGTTGGTGAAAGAGTTGCCTGGGCAGGGCAACGCATACATTCGACCAAGTCGGCATTGATGATGCCTTTGCGGATTTCGCCTCGTTGTTGGTTTGGCTGCTCATGGAGCCGTTGTACAGCAATAATGCCATTTTGCCGTTGGGCGAGAGGTGGTAAATCATATGTTGCAGCCAAGCGAAGTTGGCATTGCCTTTGGGCGGCGTGCCGTATGCCCAACGTGGGATCGTCGGCTAGGGATTCGCTCCACCAATCGCTGATGTTGAATGGCGGGTTTGCCATAATGAAATCCATCTTTTTGTCAATGTGTTGCGGCAGGATGAAGCTGTCAGCGTTGTGTTTGCCGAAGTCGTAATCAATGCCGCGAATCGCCATATTCATGGCGGCGAGTTTCCAGGTAGTGGGGTTGAATTCTTGCCCGTAGATGGAAACGTTGTTGATGTTGCCTTGATGGGCGGTGATAAAGCGTTCGGTTTGCACGAAAAAGCCGCCGCTGCCCATGGCCGGGTCATACACGCGGCCGGAGTATGGCTCAAGCATTTCGACAATCAGGGAAACGATGGATTTCGGCGTGAAATATTGTCCGCCGCGTTTGCCTTCGGCTTGGGCAAAGCGACCGAGGAAGTATTCGTAAACGTGGCCGAGAATGTCTTTTGCGCCTAAATGCACGGGCTCGCCGTTGTAAGTCGGACGGGTAAAGTGGGTATCGGAGAAGAGGATAATCAGCTCCGCGCAGGGTGTCTTCGTTTACGGTATAGCCGCTGATGCGTTGGAGTACGCCTCTTGAGTTTTTCGTTGTCTTTTTCAATGGCATCGAAGGCATCGTCAATCAGTTTGGACACGCCGGAAAATTTCCCACCCAAGGTAGTTCAGCGCTCGATGTTTAAGATGGAAACAGCTTTAGCTCGTTCCAACGGGCTTGCTGGCACCCAGAAACACATTGTCGGCGGTGTAGTAGTCGCGGTTTTTCCAGTTCGGCGGTTAAGGCTTCTTGATATTCTTCGTCCGTATCGTAAAAAAGCGCGGTCAAGATAGAGCGCATTTTGCAGGATCGGTTAGTTCAGCCTGAATTTTGGGCTTGTTGATGGGTGAAAACTGTCGGAAATGTATTTTAAGAAGATCAGACCAAGAACAATGTGTTTATAGTTGGCGGCGTCAAGCTGTTGACGCAGTTTATCGGCAGATGACCAAAGTTTTTCGTCGAGATCGTTTAAAAAGGCTTGTTGTAGGGCAGGGTTTTCATCGACAATCTTGGTCGTCTCGTCTCGTCTCGTCTCGTCTCGTCTCCGCATAAATTATATCCTTTGTAAAGTGATTTTAAGAAAATGTGTGTAATTTTTGCGGTCGTTTTGGCAAGCAAAGCTAGCTTAAAAACGTTGTCTTTTTCGACCGCACTTTGTGATTATTTCTGCGCCAAATAACGTTCCACCGTATCCACAATGGCTTGTGTTTGCGGATCGATTTCAATATTGACTTTTTCACCCACCTGCTTTCTTGCCAATCAACGTACGATGAATGGTTTCCGGAATCAGGTTGACGCAGAAACGTTGTTCGCGGACTTCACCGATAGTTAAACCAATACCATCCACGGCAATAAAGCCTTTGGTTAACACATATTTCATCATGTCTTGATTCGGCAGTTGGAACCAAATTTGCAGGTTGTTTTTCTAGAAGGAATGCGTTCAACGATGTCCGCGGTGCAATACACATGGCCGGATAAAAATATGTCCGCCGATTTCTGTGCCCATTTGCATGGCGCGTTCGATATTCACGAAAATCACCAGCCTTTAATTCGCCTAAATTAGTGATTTTCAAGGGTTTCTTGCATTAAGTCGAAACTGACCAAATTGTCTTTGATTGTGGTGACGGTTAAACACACGCCATTGTGTGCAACAGACGCACTGATTTGTAATCCTTTTCAGCATTTCTTGTGGCATTTCCACCACGTGTGTTCTAAAATTAGCCTGCTTTCTGTAATTGCCTTAATTTGTGCCGTACCTTGCACAATGCCTGTAAACATAATGACCTCGAAAATCTATTTATTTATGAATGTAAATTTCGTCAAAGAATATCATATTGAAGCCAAAAATTAATTGCTATCGCCATCCCGATTTTACTTGCACAAATTGCGCAAAATTCCATGGGCATGGTGGATACTATCATGGCAGGACGCGTAAGTGCAGCGGACATGGCCGCCATTTCCGTGGGTGCTTCCATTTGGTTGCCGTTGGTGTTATTCGGACACGGGTTTGTTACTTCGCCTTGCCTCCGACCATTTCCTATTTGAATGGCTCCGGTCAGCGTAAACGGATTGCTCATCAGGTACGCCAAGGCATCTGGATTGTGTTCTTTAGCTGCATTCCGCTCGGTTTATTGATTTATCACAGTGATGTTGTCTTACAAAACATGGAGATGGAACCTCGTTTGGAGGAGATCACAGTGGCTATTTACACGCTATGATTTGGGGCTTGCCGGGCTATTTATTAATGATTAATTTTCGTTGTTTAAATGACGGTATTGCCAAAACCAAGCCTGCCATGGTGATTACGTTTCCTCGGTTTAATGCTCAACATTCCTCTGACTATATTTTTCATTTACGGCAAAGCTCGGTATGCCGGCATTTGGGTGCGGTGGGCTGTGGTATTGCGACGGCAATCGTGAAACTGGATGATGTGCTTTTTCATGTTGACCTATTGTATGCGCGCGAGAAATCAACGTGATTCAAAGGTCTTCGAGCAAGATTATCGAACGTCCGAATGCGTACAACTTGAGCAAGTTGCTGAAACTTGGGTTTCCTATCGCCAGTGGCGCTGTGTTGTGAAGTGGCGTTATTTGCATTGACTTCATTATTTCTATCGCCACTTGGTGCTGATGTTGTGGCGAGCCACCAAATTGCCTTAAACACCAGCTCGTTTGTCTTTCATGTTGCCCTATGTCGATTGGCATGGCTACGACGATCTTAGTCGGGCAACGTTTAGGGCGAAAAATCGCCACATGGGGCAAAACTGGTGTCTTATTCTGCGTTGGCGGTCGGGATTATCGGTTGCGATAGTCACTGCATTTTAACGGTGATTTTGCGCGAGCATATTGCGGCCATTTTTGTGAAAGACATTGAAGTGATTGCCATGGCAGGCACCTTATTATTAATTGCCGCGCTATACCAATTTTTCCGACACGGTTCAAGTGATTATTGGTGGCGTGTTGCGTGGTTATAAAGATACCAAAGCTATTTTTATACATCACGTTATTTTTGCTATTGGGTTGTCGGTATGCCACTGGGTTTACACGTTAGCGCGCACGGATCTGATCATTACCGGTGGCATTGCAGCGAAAAGGGTTCTGGATTGCCTTTATCGTGAGTTTAACCTTAGCTGCGATATTATTAATTTATCGTCTCCGAAAAAAATTCAGCGATTTGCCTGATGACGTGCTGCTAGCGCGCTGGAAAAATTGAAATAAAGAGAAGCCTGTTACCGTTGTGGCAGGCTCATCTAAAGTGCGGTTATTTTTAAGATGTTTTTAGTGTATTTTCAAAAGAGAATAATTCTCTTTTTCAGCTGAAAACTTTTCAGCTATACTGTCGCCGTTTTTGACTCGAAAAGGTAATGTTATGAAATTTAAATTAAGCCTGATTTCCACCGCACTTTTTAACGGCGGTATCCATGTCTGCTTACGCGGAAGAAAAAGCGAAAAATCTTGAACAAATCACTGTTGAAGATACCGGCATTAAGCAAAACGGCTATCAAAACCACCGGGACATCTGTGGTCTCAAAAGCCGAAGTGCCTGTGCTGGATACACCGAACACGGTGAATATTCTTTTCCACCCAATTATTAAAAAGATCGCAAACCTGAATCCTTAATTGATGCGCTTTACAATGTGAGTGGCGTTAGTCAAGCCAATACCCTTAGGCGGCATGTTTGACTCCATTCAAAAAACGCGGTTTTCGGCGGCAATCGTGATAACTCGATTATGCGTAACGGCTTGCAAGCCGGCCCTGCCAAAAACTTTAGTGCCACCACGGAAACCGTCGAAGTCTTTAAAAGGCCCAGCCTCTGTGCTTTATGGTATTCAAGATCCGGGCGGTGTCGTCAATATCATTACCAAAAACCGCAACAAACACCGAAATATGTAGTTGGTGGCACATTGGGAAATCATCGTTTGTGGGGAACACAAGTGGATTTCAGCTGGCTTTAGGTAACGGCTTTGCTTTATCGTTTTATTTATGACAAACAAGAAAAAGAACTATTGGCGTAACTTTGGCAAAAGTTAAAAAACACCACTTACGCGCCTTCACTTTCTTGGGAAAATGACACCACCAAAGTCTTCGTGGCGTATGAGCATAAAGACATTCTTGAGCCCTTTGATCGTGGGACGAATTTATTAACGGCGACAAATTCTCTGCCGAATATTCCGGTCTCCCGTCGTTTAGACGAACCGAATAATGAAACCACGGCAAAAACCGATAACATTGATTTTTAAAGTTGAGCATAAACTTAATGATAACTGGAAGTTAAACGCCGGTTATAACTATGCCCGTTATGAATATTTCTATAATCAAGCGCGTATTTCGAATATTAATGTGGCAGATACACCGATCCCTGCGGTTAAAAATAAAAAGGGCGTGATCACCTCTCGGAATTAAAAGCACGTCATGTAGCGCCGTAGCCATTGAGCAACAACAAGGCGATCAACGCGTGCATAGCGGCACATTAAATATCGTGGGTGAATTCGGTATTGGTGAGATTGCTAACCGTTTTGTCGCCGGTGTGGATGTGATGCGTAATATTCGTGATCTTGGTCCGATTTATAATCAAGGCATCATGGATTCGGATATTAATATTGATCATCCAAACTACACCAATCCTGTTGCGCAGAAGAAAAACGGCAACGGCAATGCCTACCAATATAACTATTTAAAAACCGTCGGTGTTTACGTTCAAGATACCGCTTATTTCACTGATCGCTTTATTATGACCGGGCGGTTTGCGTTATGAATATTTTGACCAATTTGCCGGTCGCCATTGTTTAAATGCAGCAAATTGTGATGTATCAAAAGGACAAAGCGTAACGAAGACCGGTAATACGGATCAGCACGATGGTAAGTTGCTTTATCAATTAGGGTGCGGTATATAAATTCACGCCAAATATTGCCACCTTTTGCCAATTACTCGGAATCTTTCCGTCCCGCAATCGAGCGATTGCCGCCACCGTGAACAGCGATTTAAAACCGGAACAAGGCAAATCCATTGAAATGGGTGCGAAGTATGAAAATGCCGGTTTTAATGCAACGGTTTCGTTTATTTAACATCAATAAACGTCATGTGGCAGAAAGCGGTGGGTAGCGTAGCCAATGCCGAATTAAATATCGTCGGCAAAACAACGTTCCCGCGGTGTCGAATTTGACTTTAAAACGGTCAGCTTACCGATCAGTTGAGCGTCGCGCGAACTATACTTACACCAAAAGTGAAATCCTTAGAAAATGAAAAGATACCCAGACGCGGTGAATCAACAGCTTTCCGGCGTCCCGAAACATCAAGCTTCCTTATTCTTGGCTTATAATGTGGGCGAATTTGATTTCGGCAATATCCGTGTTGGCGGTGGCGCTCGTTATTTGGGATCTGGTATGCCTATACAAATAACTACGCGAAATCGTATAAAATTCCACACGCCGTAGTGTATGACGCCTTATTGCCTACGACACCAAAAATCTCCGGCAAGAAAGTGTCATTCCAACTTAACGGTAAAAACTTAACGGATAAAACCTATTTCCCATCCACTTCAGGCAATGCAACAAACACGCTGATTCCGGTGGCGTTGGGGTTATGGACGTGAGTTTATCTTTAATACCAAAGTGGAATTCTAATTAAACTACTTTCATCCCTAAAAGGGCGTTTAACGCCCTTTCTTTTGGATATTCAAATGGATTGGCAAACAGAAGTTAATAATAGTTTATCTTGGATTTTTGACCGCACTTTTGGGCGTGTCGGCGGTGTTGGCGGTATTGGCATTCGCGCTTAAACGAACAGACTTTGGGCAACGCTTTTTGGCTGATTACATCAACCTTGTGCAAACCTCATCGGCATACAAAAATTATCGGTTTGCTTTTATTGTTGCTGACCTTGATTTTTGCTGGAAGTGCGAATCAGCGTGCTGAATTCCTTTTTCTATAACGGGCTTTATACCTCGTTACAAGAACAAAAAGCCGATGCCTTTTGGTTTTGCCGGCTGAATGCCTTGTTGGTGATGTTCAAAATCGTGCATTCCATTATCAATTATTTCGTACGCCAGCTGTTTGAAATTCGTTGGTTAGAAAAAACTCAATAATGAAAATGCTGGTGCGTTGGTTGCGCCATAAAAATTATTATCGTCTGAAATACGAAAAAGAATTGCCCGATAACATCGATCAACGTATCGAACAAGATGCCCGTAATTTATTAGCGGCACGGTTACCATGTTGCAAGGCTTGATTAATTCCGTGATGTCCACCATTGAATTTACTGATTATTCTGTGGGGCTTGTCAGGGATATTGGTGTTGCTCGGCGTGCCGATTCCGAAAGGCGGGTGTTCTTTATTTATATTTTTATCATCGTCGCCACCGCACTTTCCGCTTTGGATTGGACATCCCACTGATTAAATTGAATTTTGATAAAGAACGATTGAACGGGGATTACCGTTATTCCTTAATTCGCGTGCGTGATAACGCAGAAAGTATTGCGTTTTACGGCGGTGAAACAAAAGAGCGGTCAAATTTACAAGCGAAATTTCACGCTATCATTCACAACCGTTGGGTAATTGTGCGCCGTATGTTGAGGGTTGGGCAGTTTAATACCGGCGTGACGCAACTGCCATGATTCTACCGCTCATGTTGCAAGCGCCACGTTTTCTTTGCCGGACAGGTGAAGATTAGGGCGATATGCACCAAACGGTGCAAGCCTTAATCGCCTTATGCGGGCGTTGTCTTTCTTCCGCTTTGTTCTATGAAGAATTCACGTTGTATCAAGCGCGTCTCAATCGTTTGTATGGTTTTTACCAAATTAGACGAATTGGACGGCACGGACATTCATCAGCCGGTGGAGTGTTCTCATCGGGTGTCATTGCATCATTTCGGGATTAAAGACGGCAACGGAAAAGTCTTGTTGAAGGATTTGAACGTGGATTTGCAAAATGGCGATGCTTTGCTCATTCAAGGCCCGTCAGGCGCAGGAAAAACCTCGTTACTCAAAGCCATTGCGGGATTTATCCGTTTGATACGGAAGGTCGGGTAGAGCGCCCATGTAGTAACAGTCTGTTTCTGCCATCAACGCCCGTATATGCCGCAAGGTACATTGCGCGAAGCGATTTGCTATCCGAATATCGAGCCTAAACGTGGCGAATTGGAGTTGGCTATGGAGCAGTGCCGTTTGAGCAAATACATTTCCGTCTCTTAACGAATCCAACGATTGGCAAGCCATTCTTTCGCCGGGAGAATTGCAACGGGTGGCGTTTATTCGCATTCTTCTGATGCAACCCGATGTGATTTTTTTAGATGAAACCACATCGGCACTGGACGAACCGACGGAAGAATTGCTGTATAAAATCATCCGCAGCCGCTTCCCAAACATGATTATTCTCAGTGTCGGGCCATCGTTGCACGTTGCAACAGTTTCATAATAAGCAGTTAGACTGTAAAGACGCTAAAAGGTGCGGTGCTTTTTAAGTTAAATTGAGAAAATACAGAAATACGTTCCCTTTTTCGCCAGAGAAAGGAAACGAAAAATTAAGCATAAAAATCCCTCGCAAAAGGCGAGGGATTGTGAATTTGAGCAGGGAAACGAGGCTCGAACTCGCGACCCCGACCTTGGCAAGGTCGTGCTCTACCAACTGAGCTATTCCCGCAGAGAGTTTGATGTTAAGAATGGAGCGGGAAACGAGGCTCGAACTCGCGACCCCGACCTTGGCAAGGGTCGTGCTCTACCAACTGAGCTATTCCCGCATTCACATCAAATGAATGAGACGGCATTATACGAATATTTTTAGGCAGTGCAAGCATAAAATCAGGAAAATGATTTGCTTGTTTATATATTCGTCGATTTAGTCCATCTTTAAAAATGTTCGCGATAGTAAGCGAGTTCTTTGATGGATTCGCGAATGTCGTCTAACGCCAAATGGGTGTTTTGTTTACTAAAAGCCGTTCAGAATTTCCGGTTTCCAACGGGCGGCTAATTCTTTTTAATGTGCTGACATCAAGGTGGCGATAGTGGAAGTAGTCTGCCAGCTCCGGGCATATATTTAAAGAAAGCGTTTGTCTTGTGCCACACTGTTGCCACAAATCGGTGATACCCTTTTCGGCACGTATTTTTTGAGAAAATCTAAGGTTTGTAATTCTGCGCGCGTTCGGTCAATTTGCTGTTTTTAACACGTTCAACCAACCCATTGGCGGTGTGGGTTTTCACGCACCAGTCGCTCATTTTATTGAGTAATTCGTCAGATTGATGGACGGCTAGAACAGGGTCCCTTCGGCAAGAATATTTAAATTTTTATCGGTCACAATCGTTGCGATTTCAATAATGCGTTCTTTTTCCGGATCTAAGCCTGTCATTTCAAGATCAATCCAGATCAGATTTTGTTTATCTAATGTCATTATATAAGGTATCCTATGCGAAAAATTTTTCCCTATTCTAGCGAAAAACGCGAGAAAAACGACCGCACTTATATGAGTAAACCCAAATTAACGCAAAATCAAAAACGCCGAATTCAGTCCAATAATCATAAGGTATTACATCGCCATCAGAAGAAAGACATTGATTGGCAGGATGAGATGCTGGGCGAGTCGCAGGATGGCTTTGGTTGTTACGCGCTATGCCCGTCATGCGGATGTGGAAAATGCGCAAGGCGAGATTTTTCGTTGTAACTTGCGGCGTACATTAGCGAGCGTTGTTGTAGGGATCGCGTGATTTGGCGACAGGGCAATGAGCAGTTGCAAGGTGTGAGTGGCGTGATTGAAGGGAGTTCATCCGCGCAAAAATGAAATTTCCCGTCCGGATTATTACGACGGCATTAAAGTCATCGCTGCCAATATTGATCGTATTATCATCATTTCTTCCGTACTGCCGAGTTTGTCGCTGAATATTATTGATCGTTGTTTGGTGGTATGCGAAGACGCCAACATTGAACCGATTATTGTGTTGAATAAAGCCGATATGCTGACGGAACAACAATGGCAAGACGTGGATTCACAGCTGAAAATTTATCGTGATATCGGTTATCAAACGCTTGATGGTTTCCGCGCAGAATAAAAAATCTGGAAAAACTGACCGCACTTTTTATCGGATGGCGTGTCTATTTTTGTAGGCAATCCGGTGTAGGGAAAAATCCAGTTTGATTAATGCCGTTTTGCCGAATGTGGATGCACTGGTTGGGGAAATTAGTTCAACTTCGGGCCTTGGGCAACACACCACAACTTCTTCTCGTTTATATCATTTACCGCAGGGTGGCAGTTTAATTGATTCGCCGGGCATCCGTGAATTTGGTTTGTGGCATTTTAGAAGATGAGCAGATTACAAAAGGTTATCGAGAATTCCAAACCGTGCTGGGGACTTGTAAAGTTTCGTGATTGTAAGCATTTAAATGATCCGGGCTGTGCCTTACGTCAGGCGGTAGAAGAAGGCAAAATCAGTGCTGTTCGTTATGAAAAAACTATCATCGTTTGCTCACCAGTAAAAAGAAATGAAATCGCAGCGCCATTTTTCTGCTGAATAAGTGAAATGTCAGCCACTTCTTTTGCGCAATACCTTGTTAAATTTTGGTTAATAAATTAAACTTTGAGGTCGTTTTTGTGATCCAGTTCAAATTTTTATTGAAATCGCCTTGCGTAATGGATGCGATTATCAGGATACTACGGCGCATTTATTTTAGTCTTTTTAGACAATATTCCATCAAAATGCTAAATGGACTTATCGAATTCAATTAATTTTTAGAGGAAAACTCATATGTATTCAAAAGATGTTGAAATCACTGCACCTAATGGTTTGCATACGCGTCCGGCGGCACAATTTCGTTAAAGAAGCGAAAAGCATTTGCTTCTGATATTACGGTTTCTTCAGCGGTAAAAGTGCCAGTGCAAAAAGTTTGTTTAAATTACAAACGTTGATGCTCACGCAAGGCACCGTGATTACGATTTCTGCAGAAGGTGAGGATGCAGAAAAAGCTGTTGAACATCTTGTGGCATTAATTCCAACTCTAGAATAATAAATCAGCCATGATTTGCGGCAATCTTTCTTTATGATTAAAGAGGCGATGTAGCAGGTCATGGCTTTTGCTTTTATTTTAAGAATGATTGATTTTTAATCAATTTGAGTTTTAGGATAGATTTTTATAGAAGGTAACTATGATTTCAGAATTCCAGCTTCACCAGGCATTGTTTTTGGTAAAGCACTCGTGCTTAAAGAAGAAAAATTGTACTGGATATGCAAAAAGATTAAAGACAGCCAAAGTTGATGAAGAAATCGCGCGTTTTTATGCAGGACGCAGTGCGGCAGTTGAACAGTTAAATTCAATTAAAGAGCGTGCTTATGCAATCTTTGGGCGAAGAAAAAAAGCGCCATCTTTCGAAGGGCCATTTAATGATTTTGGAAGATGAGAGCTAGAGGAAGAAATCTTGATTATCTTCGTTCAAATCAGGTGAATGCTGCAGTGGCGCCAATGTAATTGATTGATCAGCAAGTCGCCATTTTGTCGAAAATCGATGATGAGTACCTAAAAGAGCGTGCCGGGTGATATTCGTGATATTGGCAATCGATTGATTAAAAATATTTTAGGGATGCACATTGTTGATTTAGGCGAAATCAATGAAGAAGCGATTTTAGTTGCTTATGATTTAACGCCCTTCTGAAACGGCACAGCTAAATTTAGATCAAAAGTGTTAGGTTTTTGTGACGGATATCGGCGGTCGCACATCACATACCTCCATTATGCGCGTTCTCTTGAATTACCGGCAATTGTTGGGACGAACAATGTTACCGAGCTGGTGAACACCGGTGATTTTCTTAATTCTGGATGCATTAAATAATGTGGTTTATGTCAATCCTTCCCAAGATGAAATCCAGCGTCTAAAAAGCATTACAAGCGAAAGTTAGCAGATGAAAAAGCCGAGTTGGCGAAAGTTAAAAGACTTTGCTGCATGACGCTAGATGGACACCGCGTGGATGTGGTGGCCAATATTGGGACCATTCGCGATGTTGAAGGTGCGGAGCGCAACGGCGCAGAAGGGCGTGGGTTTATATCGTACTGAATTCTTGTTTATGGATCGCGATCAGCTGCCGACCGAAGAAGAGCAATTTATCGCCTATAAAAGAACGTCGTGGAAGCCATGAATGGCACTTTGGTGATATTGCGTACCATGGATATCGGCGGTGATAAAAGAATTGCCGTATTTGATTTGCCGAAAGAAATGAACCCATTCCTCGGTTGGCGAGCTATTCGTATTGCGTTGGATCGTCGCGAAATTTTAAATGCGCAATTAAGAGCGGTGTTACGGGCATCTGCTTACGGTCGATTAGCGGTAATGTTCCCGATGATCATTTCTGTAGAAGAAATTCGAGCTTAAATCTGTGATTGAAGAATTGAAAAGTTGAATTACGCAATGAAGGCAAAGATTTTTGATGAAAATATTCAAATCGGTGTCATGGTAGAAACGCCATCCGCTGCGGTGAATGCCAAATTCTTAGCGAAAGAGTGGACTTTCTTTAGTATTGGTACAAATGATTTAACCCAATATACGTTAGCCGTGGACCGTGGCAATGAACTCATTTCTCATTTATATAACCCAATGAGGTCCGTCTGTACTGAGTTTAATTAAACAAGTGATTGATGCTTCTCATGCGGAAGGAAAATGGACGAGAATGTGCGGTGAATTAGCCGGCGATGAACGTGCTACTGTCTTGTTATTAGGAATGGGGCTAGATGAATTTAGTATGAGTGCGATTTCTGTGCCCTCGGATTAAGAAATTAATTCGTAACGTTAATTATCAAGACGCAAAAATTACTGGCAGAAAAGCGTTACAACAACCGACTGCAGCAGAAATCGAACGTTTAGTGATTGATTTTTTAGCAGAAAAAGCATTAAATTAAATACAAATTAGGGCTTTTTAGCTAAAAATACGACTAAATTTTCAAACTTCAGGAGATGATTAAAAATGGGTTTATTTGACAAACTATTTGGCTCAAAAAGAGAAGAAAGCGGTTGAAGTGGAAATCTATGCCCCACTTTCCGGTGAGATCGTGAATATTGAAGATGTCCGGATGTCGTTTTTTTCTGAAAAAGATTGTTGGTGATGGCATTGCTATTCGCCCGACCGGCAATAAATTAGTTGCGCCGGTAGATGGTGTCGATTGGTAAAATCTTTTGAAACTAATCATGCGTTTTCCATGGAATCCAAAGAAGGCGTGGAGTTATTTGTTCACTTTGGTATTGATACCGTAGAATTAAAAGGTGAGAGGCTTTTTACCGTGTGGCACAAGAAGGTCAAACCGTTAAACGTGGTGACACAGTGATTGAGTTAGATCTTCCTCTTTGGAAGCCAAAGCGAAATCCGTATTAACACCGGTAGTGATTTCCAATATGGATGAGATTAGTCATCTTGAGAAGAAAACCGAGGGAAGTGGTTGCCGGTGACTCCGTGGTGTTGGTTCTAAAAATAATAGAGACAGCAAGCTTTGTAATAAGCATTTTTGCTGATTGCCGATCTTAAGTTTTCTTAAGATCGGCTTTTTCATTTATAGCCAGCCAAAGTCCAGCTATAAAAACCATACGCTATGCGTATGGATCCAAATAGTGCGTAGCGTGCATCTTGATGCACGACCAAACCAAAGCACGGAACGAACTAAAGTGTCAGCTAATTTTTGGGTATTTTTAACCAACATGATTAATCAACCGTCAAAGCGTGTTCTTCATTTCATGCAACAAGTTGCATCGCTACGATGATGATTTCCTGCGTAGCGTGCATCTTGATGCACGACAGAATCAATCACGGAACGAACTAAAGTGCGGTAATTTTTGGAGGTATTTTTCAACCAACGTATTATCAACCGTCAAGCGTGTTGTCATTTCATGCAACAAGTTGCACGCTACGATTTATGATTTCCTGCGTAGCGTGCATCTTGATGCACGACAGAATCAATCACGGAACGAACTAAAGTGCGGTAATTTTTGAGGTATTTTTCAACCAACGTATTATCAACCGTCAAGCGTGTTATTCATTTAGTGCAACAAGTTGCACGCTACGATTTCATGATTTTCCTGCGTGAGCGTGCGTCTTGATGCACGCAGAATCAATCACGGAACGAAATAAAGTGCGGTGATTTTTGGAGGTATTTTTTCAACCAACGTATTATCAACCGTCAAGCTGTTATTCATTTCGTGCAACAAGTTGCACGCTACGATTTACTAAAATAGTGATATGAAAATAAAACGTGACTGGTTTCACAAGCCCTTTCGGGACTTGTGAGTATAAACCCCTTATAGGGAGCCTAAAAAGCAACGTTTTACGTGTGGATTATTATTTTAATAAAAGGGCGGTGTTGAATGGGAAAAACTCCCATGAACACTCGCCCTTTGAGGTTGTTATGTAGATTACATTTTCTCAACGGTTTTTAATGCCGAGTAAATCCAATCCTTGTTTTAGTGTTCTTTCTGTTAACAACGCCAGTTTTAAGCGACTGAGTTTCACTTGCTGATCGTCGTTATTTAAAAATCGGGCAATGCTCGTAGAAGGAAGAGAACACGCCGGCTAATTCGTATAAATAAGCGCAAAGTACATGCGGCGTACCTTCTTTTTCAACCACTTGAACAGCTTCTTCAAATTGCAATAATTTGATTGCCAAAGCACGTTCTTTTCATCTGTAATGCTTAATTTGGCTTGTTCTACTTCGCTTAGGGCAATTTTGGCTACGATTGAAAAATCGAACGAATGCGGGTGTAGGCATATTTCGCATATAAGGCGCCGTGTTGCCTTCAAAGCTCAACATATTGTCCCAGTCGAACACATAATCCGTGGTGCGGTTTTTTGATAAGTCCGCATATTTCACCGAACCGATACCAACGGCTTCAATGACATCTGCTTTTTCTTGTTCAGAAAGTGCGGTGGATTTTTGCGAAATTATACGCCCGCACGTTCAATGGCTTCGTCTAATAAATCGGCCAGTTTCACGGTGTCACCACTACGGGTTTTGAACGGTTTGCCGTCTTTGCCTAACATCATGCCGAAATTTTTGTGTTCTAGTTGGAAACTGTCCGGCACATAACCTGCTTTTGACGAGTAATCAGCCAAGCTTGTTGCATATGTTGGCTTTGACGCGTATCGGAGAAGACTAATGCACGGTGAGCTTTTAAGGTTTCGTAACGGTATTTGGCAGTCGCGATGTCGGTGGTGGTGTAAAGGAAACCGCCATCTTTTTCTGTACAATAACGCCCATTGGATCGCCGTCTTTATTTTTGAATTCATCCAAATAAAACCACTAATGCGCCGTCATCTTCTACGGCCAAAGCCTTGTTTTTCAGATCTTCAACAATGCCCGGCAACATTGGGTTATACAAGCTTTCACCCATCACATCTTTGTCTGTTAAGGTTACATTGAGACGATCGTAGTTGTGTTGGTTTTTTGTTGCATAGTGATCTTTCACCAGTTTTTGCCACATGGTACGGCAATATTCATCACCACTTTGTAATTTCACCACGTAATTACGGGCTTTTTCGGCAATACCGGATCTTCGTCATAATGTTTCTTTGCTGCGCGATAAAAGGCTTCTAAAATCGCTCAATTCCATTTTCGCTGGCATGTTCGTTTTCCATTTTTCCAAATAGGCAATCAGCATACCGAATTGAGTCCCCCAGTCGCCTCACATGGTTCGCGCGGATAACGTTGTTACCTAAAAATTCAAGTGTGCGTACGACGGCATCACCAATAATGGTAGAGCGTAAATGTCCCGTGCATTTTCTTTTGGCAACGTTTGGGGAGGAATAGTCCACCACCACGAGTTTGTTTTTCCGGATTGTGTACGCCCTAATTTCGGATCTTGTACCGCGCGTTGATGTTGTCTGCCAGCCAAGTGTCTTTTTAGAAAAATGTTAATAAATCCCGGGACCAGCAATTTCCGTTTTTTTCTGCAATGTCTTGTAATTCGGCTTTGTCTAATACGCTTTGCGCAAATTCACGTGGGTTTAATCCCACTCTTGGCGGCCGGCATGATGCCGTTAGCTTGATAATCACCAAACTGCACTTTGCCCGATTGGCGAACGAGGGCTTCACATTGCGCGTCGGCACCGGCTGCAATCATCGCCTGTTTGATTTTTCGGATAAAAATAGATTGAATATTCACGGCTGAACCTTTAATTTTTTTGAAATAAGTTTGGGCTGATAAAAAAATAGCTCGATATAATACCGTTCTTTCACCTTTCAGAAAAAGCCAAAAAGGAAAATTATGTCGTTTCGCTTTCCCCATAAAATGTTTGAAAAAAACAGACCGCACTTTTTGCCGACTTTCAGGATTTTGAGCAAAAAATTCAGGCATTGGCACAACGAGATCAATTTAGATTTAAACCAATATGAAATTGATCATCTTTCGCTCCGGGTTAATCTCGTACAGAGAGCCTGTGCTTGGCTGGCATTGTTATTAAACTATGGCACCGTGCTAAGTGATAATCAAGTGAATGGGCGGGTGATTTATTTAATTGCTTTAGCAGAGCCTTTATACCTTGCAGGTCGTCCCATTGATATTGTGGAATTGCCGTTTCCCTAAGGATAAAGCGTACCCGAAAGAAACATGGGAGCATATTGAGGTGGTTGTTCCATTTTTATCGGATGAAAACCGCCACTGCATGGTTAGCGCGCATAAAAATTTGTTTTTACGGAACCAATCGGCAGAATTGAAAGTCAAAACGAGCGAACCGAAAGCGGATGGTGAAAACACTGCCAATTTATCTGTGGCGATCAGTTTTGCAGATAAACACTCGTAATCATGTTTGCATTAAGGTTCATCCATACAGTATTAAACAAATCGTGAATCGCGGTTTGATTGTATGAAACGATTTTACTAAAATGAGTCGCCTCTACTTTATGAATAAGGCGACGTAAAATTAATCTCGTATTTAAGGAGCATTTTATGAAAAAAGATTGCATTCGCTGTGCTAATGAGCTTAACACTTGTTGGGTTGTGCCAATGAAGACATTTATGGCGGTAACGTCTATTCTGGCGATCAAGCAAAAAGAAGCGCGTTCAATTAGTTACGGCACCATTGTTTCCACCCGTCCGGTGAAAAATTCAAGCAGATAATCAAGGTGTACTTGGTACCATTGGCGTGGCGCTATCGGCGGTATCGCCGGTTCCGGTATCGGTGGCGGTACAGGCCAAGCGATTGCGACTGCCGTAGGCGCGGTTGCCAGTGCAGTGATTGGTAGTAAGGTAGAAGAAAAAGCCAGCCAAGTTAGTGCGCTTGAAATGGTGATTAAGAAAGATGACGGTAAAGAAATCGTTGTGGTGCAAAAAGCCGAAGCGAATCTTGTCCCGGGTGCACGTGTACGCATCGTAGGTGGTTCTCGTTTGAACGTTTCGCACTTTAATTTGTCTTTCTATCAGCCCTCTTATTTTTAAGGGGGCTGATTTTTATGAGTTTATCCGTTTTAACGTTAAGCTATTTGCGCGGAAGTGAAATTTTGTTTTCTTCGCTCGGGCGATATAACACTAATACATGCCCTATCGTTTGCACCCTCAGCCGCACCGGTTTCACGCACAATGGCATTGATGATCAGTTGTTTGGTTTCACGATCCGAACCGCTAATTTTTCACTTTAATTAACTCATGGTGGCTGAGGGATAAATCAATTTCCGCCAATACCCCTTCGGTTAATCCGTTACCGCTCTAACATCACCACGGGCTTAAATGGTGTGCAAGGCCTTTTAAATACTGTTTTTGTTTGGTTGATAATGTAATCGACATAATAATCTCTTGAAAAAGGGAGGCGGTGATTCTAAAGCAAAATGCCTATTTTGTGAATGCATTCCGATGAAAAATAGCGCTAAAATTCACCGCACTTCCATTATTGTTTGAGGGTCTGGATATAACTCGCAACATCTTTGCATATCTTGTTCGCTTAATCCTTCTTTCACGCGATTGCCAGGGACCTTCAATTTTTCCGCTTTTACGATCTTGAAGTGAGCTAATAATTTTCTCTTGGGAGAACGTATTCACAATTTGGGATTGTCCCATCGCTGATTTTTCAGCTTGTTTTCCGTGAGCAAAGTGCACATGAACGGTTAAAAAATCTTTTGTCCGTGTTCAATGTGCCTTCCGCATGAACGCTTGAAATTGCACTTAATGCAATAAGAGAGATATAGTGAGTAAATTTTCATGATTTTCCTTAATTGATTTTCGTTGGGGTAAAGAGACGTTGTAGTTCCTCTTCAGGGAGTAAACCCTCGAATTTATATATTACTTTGCCGCTTGGGTCAATCACGAAAGAGGTTGGTGTGCCGACAAGTTGGTAACGTTCTGCCGTAATTTTCATTTGATCTTTAAATATCGGCAAGGTGAGTTGTCGTTTTGGTCACAATCGCTTGTGTATCGGCCTTTTTCGCCGTCGATATTCATAGCGACCAGTTGCACTGGTTCGGGTATTTTTCCGCCCATTGTTGCAAGGTTCTTAATTCCGCAATGCATGCGCCACAGGTTTCCGACCAGAAGTTGATGAGCACGGTTTTGCCCTGCCAATCGCTTAATGAGGCTTTATTGCCTTGCAGATCGAAGGCGGCAATTTCCGGTGCGGGTTAGCCGATTTGCGCGGATTCCTCTTTGCAGGAAACACTGAAAAAATGACCGCACTTATACCGAGAAAACGAAGGAAAATTAACCTGCATTTTTCCTCACGCAATAATTTGCCGTGTTGCAAGTAAATAATGCGGTTGGTGAGTTTGCCTAAAGTCCGGGTTATGGGTCACCATGACGATAGTACGCCCTTGTCGGTTTAATTCCGTGAGTAAATTCAAGACTAAATGTTCATTTGTCTCATCGAGGTTTCCGGTCGGTTCGTCAGCAAAATGACCGGCAGCTGGTTCACTAAGCGCGCGCAATACACACCCGTTGTTGTTCCCCGCCGGAAAGTTGGCTTGGGCGGTGATTCATGCGATGCGCCAAGCCCACTTGATCTAATACGGCTTTGGCGGCGGCTTCATCAACCACGCTGTGGTAATGTTGCGCCAGCATCACGTTTTCAAGCGCGGTTAAATAAGGGATGAGGTGAAATTGTTGGAACACTAAACCGATTTTTTCCGCACGGAAACGTTGTCTGCCTGTTTCGTCCAGTTGTGCGGCATCCACTCCGTCTAAAAATCACTTTTGCCTTCTGTCGCGGTATCCAAGCCGGTAAGAATATTCATTAATGTGGTTTTACCTGAACCGGAGGCACCCATGATAGAGACGAATTCACCTTCGGCAATTTGAATATTAATGTCTTCAAGTGCGGTCACCTGGCCGAATCTTTTGTATAAATGCTGTGTTTCAATGACGGGTTTTAGCCATGTTATTCCCCTTTTCAATACGTTGGCGGTTTGAATGTCTAAAGCGCGGCGGGTCGGTACGATAACTGCGATAAACGCCACTAATAAGGATAAAGTGATGGTAATCGGAATCACCGGCAGGCGCATATCAATATAGGCTTTGAATACGGTTAAGCCGAGCACCTGTGCTAATAGATAGCCGATGATTAGCCGCATACAATGGCGCAAAGGGCGATAATCAAGGTTTCTGCGCCGATTTGTTTGATGATGTCTCGGCTTTTCGCACCGAGAGCTTTTTGCAACGCAAATTCTTTCGCTCGTTCGCCCACAATGGCGATTAAGGTGGTGTTCACGCAAAGGGTAGCTAAAATCAAGTACCACAGAAATCAAGCCCCATCAAGCCTTTTGATTTTATCTAAAATTTGCCCTTCGAGGCGGAGACTTTGCGGATCGGATGAATGTCTAAATCGGGATACTGTTGTTGTAACTGTTGGGCGAATTGATCCACTTGGCCTTGATCGTTTTTGACGTTTAACAATACGTTGGTCGCCAAGTTTTCTTTTTTTCTAACCAGTTTTGTGCAAAAATCCAGGCTCACGATCAACATATTGTCGGTGGCATCGCCTGCTTTCTCGATAGCTTTTAATATTGAACTGGTGTTTATCCACGGAGTTCAGGCTTAACGTGAGTTTATCGCTCACGTTTAAATTGAGCCGTTCCGCGAGAGTTTTTACCGATCATGGCGTTGCGTTCGTCGAAGTTTACTCCCGATAGGGATTGCCTGTGATTTGCCAATAAGGCGCAAGGGTTTTCATGTCTTCAAACCACACGCCCATTATCACGATTTTTCCAAATCACTACGTGTCACGCCATATAAATAGGGGCTTGCGCCGTGATTAAGCCTTTCGGTGCTTGGTCAAGGATCTGTTGCACTGATCCACTTTGATTAAATTGCCGTTGCTGGGGCCAATATAAAAATTGGCGCCGAAGGTACGCAGTTCTTGGCTCATTTTGGTGTTGATGTCGAAGTACACCGCCGCCATTGCCGTGACTGATGCTTGCGCCCACAGTAAGCGCGGCAAAAAATGATGAATACCGTTGCAAGCGCAGACGCAAGGCGCGTAACACCAAGCGCCAAAACATATTGATAGGGTTTATTGTCTGCCATAAAGCACCTCGATAGGATAAAGACGGGCAATACGATGTGCCGGGGAACCAGCGCCGATCACGGCGATCAAGACGGAAAGTACCAGTACGCGGAATGACGATCCGAGCGAAGCTGAGCGGTACGCCAAATAACGTGGCACCGATAAAACGCGCTAACCCCCAACCGGCAATGCAACCTAAGATGCCACCGATTAAGCCGCTGATGATGACTTCGCAATAAAACAGCAAGACGATTTGCCATTGATAGGCGCCGAGCGCTTTCATTAAAGCCGATTTCTTTTGCTGCGTTCGATAATGGTTGTGGTCATTAATGAAGCAATGCCCATGGCGGCGGCAATCAGTGCAGCAAGGGTGACGACAGCGGTAATAATTGATATTTTCTCGATGACGACGCCTTCGGAAGCCGCGACTTGCCAAATAGGGGCGAACAATCGCGCCGGAAATCGCTTCTTCAATTGATGGGAAATAGAGAAACGTAGGCCGTGCAATACCAGCGGTCATATTCCTCTGCGGCCAAACCGTCCACATTGGCGCGGGCTTTGCGGGATAAATCATTTTTCCGGCACGGTGAGCGCGGAGACTTTAATCGCCTGTACCTTGCCTTCTAATCCAAGTAAATTTTTGCACCGCACTTAACGGCAAAATCAGTTGTTGTTCTTCTGTGCCGCCGGTTTTAACAATGCCTTTCACGATGGCGGTCATGTGTTGTGGTGACGCACTTTTCTTCCGTCTGATAACTAAGGTAATCACATCACCGATTTTCCATTGCTGTTGTTTGGCAAGTTGGGCACCGAGTAGGGCAGGGAATTTGTTCACCGAAATCATCAGTAGCATCATCCACCCATTCGCCTTCACTTGCCAGTAAGGGCTGATGATTTTTGCCCTGTGTGGTAATCCTCTTCATCCGGCACAGGAATATTATGATCAAAAACGTTCCGAGGATGCTCACATCGTTTTTCTGCACCGTTAGCCACGTTGGCTTTTACCTGTGTGCTCAGTAAAGGGGCGAACCCCACAATGTTGTTGCGCCAGAAAATGTCTTTTCACATTCGGCAGTTCTTTTTCATCTAAAAATCTTGCGTGGCGAGGGAACTCCGACCGCTGACATCATCCGGCAAAACGGCACTGCTGGCGGTTCTACCAAAATATTGGCACCGTAAGATTTTCACTCTTTTGCCATTTTGTCGCCAATGTCGATGGACACGGCGAGCAAGGCGGAAATCAAACCGGCAGCGAGGAAAATGGTAACAATGGCAAGAAAGCTTACGTTTTAGCCCATAACGCCAAGATTGAAATAACATACGCGCTAACATGATTATTTTTCCTCCTTGGCGGTTGAGGGCTTCATCGGTTTTGTTTAAATAGGTCTCAGGATTATCACGGAACAGTTCTAAGTTCTTTTCATCAGTAAAGAAATAGGTTTTGCCTTCATGGCTGTATTTGAGTTCTGTTTTGGTGTTGGTCAATTTCTTACCATTGACGGGATCCACCACTTCAATTTCAATGATGGTACGAAAGTAGTTTCAAGCCTATCTTCCAAGTTTTTCTTGATTGATACTGACTTCTGTCTCTGTTTGTTTCCAATCATCGATTGGCACCGGATTACAACCACCCGGTTTGCCGATGGAAGAGGGTAAACATACGTACGCCACAACCTACGCATACCACTTGGTTGCCTTCCATCACATAACCTTGGTCGCCACATAAAATGCAGGCATCGAATACCGCAGCAAGGCTGAGTTTGTCGGGCAGGCGATTAATAATGAAGAAATCGCACCGCTTTGCCATCATCAGCAAACCCAGAAAACGATGTAATTTGCCATCTTTTAACTTGTTCGATTGGGATGTGTACGTTGTTTTTCCCGCGTCTAAGGTGACTCTTTGCGCTTCCGAAAGTTGTGGCGGCTGGGACGCGATTTCTGTCCCAATAAAGTTGCGTGACAACAAGGATGATAGACGGTTGCGACTAAACCGTAGCTGATCATTTTGCCGGAAAGTGCGTTTGGCGGCAATGGCTTTGCGTTTTTCGATAGGTTGTTGTTCGTTGTGGCTGTGCAGCACGCGTGGGCGATGAATATTTTAACGCAAAAATAAGGACGATAATGGCAAGAATAGCTGCGATTAATGTAGTTTCAAATACGTGGTGATATTGCCGGATTTTTGCCACAAAACTTAACCGCACTTTTGGTCAGTTCGATGACTTGCAATTTCATCAAAATCGGTAATACATCGCCAGGAGTGGCGTGACTAAAATGAGTGTGAGTACCGTGGTGAGCAGGAGACGAAGTGCGGTCGTTTTTCGATGTTTTACTTTGCGCAAATAAAAATCTCACACCAGCCGGCAACGACTAAAACAGAAAATAAAACCGAGTGCAATGGCGCTGATGTGTAATAAGAAATCCGTGTTGATGACATCGGTGCCGGTGATTGCGGCGATGTTGGGATCTTTCGCCCAAAAACTGCCAGCTAATACGAGCGACATGACATGCCAAAAGCGTGGTTAAACGTTGCCAATGAATAAATTGAAAAACATAAGCAAAGAGGAAGATACCGAGGCTAAAAATGGCGAGGTGAGTTTAACACTTTGCGTATTGGGCAAACTAATGTGATGACACTGCCGATGATAAACCCGAAGATGGCAAGCCATACTAATTTTTGTCGATTAGCGTGAGGGATACGGCGCCAGCTACATGCCAGTAGTAAAGAAAACGGGAGCAGGGTTTGAATAAGAAAAACAAAGAAATAGTTCATAGCTTACTCTGAAAATTGAAAGAGAGGGTGTCACCTATTTTTAGTCTTTGGCTTCCTCGGTATTTTTGGAGGAAGGCACTTAAAAAGCCTTTCATTATGCGTCAACATAAACAAAAACACCTTGATATGCTCAGGTGTTTTTATTTTTATTTTAGTTAACACCTGAAAGGCTTATTTCAAACCGGTGAATTTAAATTCATAGTTAACATCAAACGGTTTCCACCAGCGACCAACACCAGTTTCTTCATCGGTGTGACGGTGCATACCCGCTTTTTGGTGGCGGATCAATGTGGTAGGTTAATTTATAGTTACCCACACCCATCATTTTGATGTTCGCACCATAGTGAGGGCCATCGCTTGCCACCATTGGCATGAAGGTGCCTTCTTGTTTTCACCGGTATCGGTATTCACTAATGTGTATTGAATGGTGAGGTATGGGCATCCATTCGCCTTCACCGAAACCATTTTTGTTGCCTTTGGTGGCATGAATATCTGCTTCTAAGTGAATATCGGATTTCGCTGCCGGCAATCCCATACCACGTGGTTCCATGTCAACCGGTTGTAAATACAGCGGCAATTTCCATTTCGTTCATAGTCACCGGTTCACCCACAGGAACTCTTTAAAGCCCTAAAGGCTGCCGGTGCAGTGATCATGCCGGCTAAAAAGTGCGGTGGCGATTAATGTTTTTTCATGCTTAGTTTCTCCTTAACTGAATAAGTATAGCTTGTGCGACATTAAGCAGATTTTCTGCTTTCGTACTTCATATAAATGAATGCAAAAACAGCAGCCACCAACAAGACAGCCTGCGGAACCAATGTTTTCTACGATAAGGATAGATCCCCAACCATGAAATTTCCGGTACACCGGAGATTAAGGTTAGTTCAAAGAGTTTGCCTTCAATCAGCTCAAGTACACTCTTACCGGCAAACACGAATGCCATTAAATACATGAATGAACCGGTGAACATAAAGAACGGTTTTAGCGGCAATTTTCACCACGGTGTAGCGCATAATAAAATAGCAAATGTGCAAAATCACAACACCTACGGCAAAAGCCGGCAAAAGATAAGCGTAACTGACCGCACTTTTGGCATCGCCAACGAGCGCGTAATAAAACAACACGGTTTTCTGCGCCTTCACGATATACTGCTAAGAAACTGGTGAGCCATAAGCCAATAAGCGAGCCGGCGGTTAATGCGGTGGAGAGTTTGCCTTCAAATAACGTTTCCAGTTCTGTGCTTCGACTTTTGAAAGCAACCAATAGCTCATCATGAACAACATGACAACTGCAATCATCATGGTGAAACCTTCCAACAATTCACGGCTGGCACCGGAATTGGAGAAAAATGAGTTGGAAGATCACCGCAGTAATGACGCTACCAAGCAATGCCACATAGACGGATTGGCGAATAACCGGCAGTTTGTCTTGATGATTGTTTTTACTAAATACGCCACGATAGCCGCCACGATGAGTAGTGCTTCTAAGCCCTCACGCACGATGATTAATAAGCTGTAGAGGAACATACTCCAGTCGGTTTGTTCTCCGCCTTGTAACATGGCGACAGCTTAGCTTAAACCCTGGCTTAATCCCTGTGCTTGTTCTTGTAACTTTTTCTTTCTCTGCGCCGGCTTTCATTAAGCTCACTAAACGCGTGAAATAGCCTTCTAATTGCGCTTTGAAATTGCTGTCACGAGAACCGATTTTATTCTCCATGCCGGTGCTTTCAAAAATGTCAAAGTAAGTATCTTGCACCGTTACCATGGCTTTTGCGGTATCACCTTGTTCATATAAACGGATGGCTTGCTGAACGCCGGCATTCACTTGTGTGCTGATTTGCGCCCAATCTTTATCTGGGGTTGTGTCGGCAACCTTATCGGTTGTTGTTCTGTCTGATTTTCTCGGGTCGTTGGTAAAATTAGGAAGTTGTTCTTCAACATCTTGTAACAGCGTCGTGATTTGGTAACCAAAGTCGCTGATCTGATCCGGTTGTTCGCTCAGTTTGATTAAATCATAAAACTGTTGATTAAGATTGCCGGAAATGGCGCGGAACGATTTTGGCGAATGGACATTTCCATTTCAGAGTTTTTATAGCCATCGTATTGCGCTTGTTGCACCAGTTTTTTAGCGGTAGCGTAATCTTTTGCTTCATACGCTGTCATGGCTTGGGCTAATAAATCATCAATGGTTTTAAAGCTTTTTTGCCAATGCGCAACAATCGTTGCGTTTTCATATACGCCGTGCTGACCGGAGGCATTAAGTTGGTGTCCTGCGGTTGAGGGAAGGAAGCACTTCTTGTAACTCCGCTTTAAGACCATCGATTTTCACTTTAACTTGTTCTTGCGACTGGTTTTCACCAATCATTTTACGAATTTCACCAAAGGTGGCTTCCATTTGATAGCTTTTTTGGGCAGAAAAGTTAATGCGAATCGGCCCTTCAAGATTTTCAAACACTTCAAAATAAGCCATTTGGACTTCGGTACAGGGCGTCATCGACTTTTATTTTTCAGCATAAAAGTGCGTGGTTTTATCCAACCGATTTTCAATATCCTGTACCCATTGTTGATAGTTATCTTCGGCGTGCGTTAAAGTGAAAATAACAAAAAGATGCTAAAAATAGCGTAGTGATACCAACGAGAAAATGCGCATAATCCTCTTTTTACGTCTATCCATTTTAGGTTTGCAATTGAGAATAATTATCCTCTAATGAATTTTTTTTAATGCAAGGGAAATTCGTGTAAAAAATAGAGCTAGATCATCAAAAGTCATTGAATTTTTGTGTCTTTGTCGTGAAGAAAATAGGAAAAGTGCGGTGACTTTTCCTATTGTTTTAGCGTGAGGAGAAAGAATGATTAATTCGTTGGCAAGTCATCAATGACAAGATAGATTTTCGCCACCGGGCCATGCACGCCGACCACTTTGATTAATTCAATATCCGCCGTGGAACTTGGACCGGAAATGATATTAATGCAAGAAGGTATACGTTCGCCTTTGTTGGGCTTTTTCATAGAGGATTTTTGCCAGTTGTGCCACACGAGGGAGTATCTTGCTTTTGCGCACGACAACAATGGATTTTTCTCCGGCAGTAAGCTCACAGAACGACCGCGTTCAGCTTGGGAAAATAGCACGATACCGCCAGATTCGGTTAAACCATATTCGGCGTAAACGATCCCAATATTGGCTTGTTCTGATTTGGTAATGTTCGCTTCTGCGTGTTCCGGCGACCAAATATGACAAGTGTATTTTTCTTGAACCGCTTCGGTGATGCCCAGTTCTTCTAAACGCGGGTCATCGTTTAACACGATATCGCCGCCACCATATTTTTCGCATAAAGCTCAAGTGCGGTTTGTTTTGCTAGCGTTTCTGACGTCACAACCACATCCACCATCATCACTTTGGCGAAGTTTACGAATTCTTCGCAAAGTTCTGCTTGGGTGAGATGGGTCAGGCGTTCTGTTGGGTAAGTATTCACCGGTGTCGCCATCGTTTCCGGCACATTGGCGCGTGGTTTGCCCATTTTTGCCGCCAGTTTTATTGAGGAAGTTTTCTCTATTTTGTAAATCCATTAGTTTGATCCTCTGTTGTTGAACCATTGACGGAAGCTTTCGCCTTCAGCTTTTGGTAAATCACGGGCTTTTGTCCATTCTGCTAGTGCACGAGTTGAATCGGTGCTTTGCCGTTCTTAATGAGTTTTTCCCGCTAATTTGGCGCCGGTGTTTACACCGATTTTCCATAAGGTTGGATGGGCGTTAGCGAAACCAAAACCGAAAAATGGATAAACGTTCCAATGCCGGCGTTTTACCTTGTTCCACCATTTTTTTCACGGTGTTTTAAAATCAGTTGAGCTAATGGAATGCGTACCGGGCAAACAGAGTTACAGGCGTTACACAAGGAACAGGCATACGGCAATTCTTTGAATTCGTCATAGCCGCCAAGTAATGGCGAAATCACTGCACCAATTGGGCGGATAAATAGAACCATAACCATGGCCACCGATTTGACGGTACGCCGGGCAGGTATTTAAGCAGGCACCACAACGGATACAACGTAAAACTTCTTGGAATTCGGAGCCAAAATATCGGAACGACCGTTATCGACAATGACTAAATGGAATTCTTCAGGACCATCGGTTTTCGCCGGCAAGACGAGGACCGGTAAGCCATGTGTTGTAACCGGTTAATCTGGCGCCCACCGCACTACGGGCAAGCATGGTAATTAACACGTCCACTTCTTGGAACGTCGGCGCTAGGCGTTCCATCCCCATCACGGCAATGTGGGTTTTAGGGAGGGTGGTGGCTAAACGCAAGTTACCTTCGTTAGTCACCAAACAAACAGAGCCAGTTTCTGCTACAGCAAAGTTACAGCCGCTGATGCCGATGTCTGCTTCTAAGAAATCCTGACGAATTTTTCACGCACGAAACGGGTCATGTCTTCCGGGTTTCTGCACCTTCATAGCCCGAGTTTTTCATGTAAATCTTTACGAATTTGGTGGCGATCTTTTATGAATCGCTAGGTACCACAATATGCGATGGTTTGTCGCCGGAAATTTGCAGTAAATATTCGCCCTAAATCGGTTTCAATGACTTGCATGCCTTCTTTTTCCAACACGCCATTTAACCCAATTTCTTCGGTTACCATGGATTTGGATTTCACGATTTTTGTGGCATTTTTTTCAGTGCGACTTGGCGAATGTATTCGGTGGCTTCTTCGGCGGTTTCGGCAAAAATAAACATGCCCACCATTGGCGAGTGACTTTTTCGCTTAGTTGGTATAAATAGGGCATCAAGGTTTGCTAAAACGTGGTTACGGATTTGTTTCGACAAATCACGCCATTCTTCCCAGTGGCCTAACTCATCCACCATTTTTTGACGGTTTGTGCCGATAGTTTCTTGGGCTTTTACCACCGCTTTGCGCATGATTTTCATTATGGACTTCGCGATCAACGCGTGCTTTAAATGCAAGATTACTGGTTTTTAATGACATCAGTTTATTACTCCTGCGTAACACTTCTGCGATGTGCATCACTTTTGATTTTGCTGCCTTTACGTTGTGGCGACCACCGATATTGAGTAAAGCGGCTCACGTCTGCACCAATTAAGTATTCCGGTTCGACTTCCTCAACGTGTTCCACTTTCTCTTTACCATTTCACCGGAAATTTCTGCCATTTTGACCGAGAACGTGCCACCAAATCCGCAACAGGTTTGTTGATTGTGAATGGGTAACAGTTCCAAACCTTTAACGTGTTTTAGTAATGTGATCGGCTCATCCACGATGCCAAGTTTACGGAATAGACTGCAGGAGGGGTGATAAACCGCACGACCCGGTAGATGGGCACCGATGTCGGTCACGCCGAGTTTATTGACGATAAAATCCGTTAAGTCATAGAAACGAGCGGCGACTTTTTTTCGCGCGTTCCGCCCATTCCGGTTCATTGGCGCGCGTGAAAATAATCCGGGTAATTTTTAACGGCATAAACGCAAAGATCCGGCAGGGGGCGACGATAGGGTAATCGTTGACTTCAAAGGTTTCGACCAAGTTTTTCATGCGGGAAGGGCTTGTTTGGTATAACCGCTGTTTAATGCAGGTTGTCCACAGCAACCTTGTTTTTTTCCAAAAAGGTCACCTGACAGCTAACTTTTCCAGTAACAGAACGGTGTTTTTCGCTACACCACTCTTTACTACGTCGGCAATGCAGGTTACGTAGAAATTCACATTCATAGTAATACTCCAATATTCAAAAAGAAAAAAATCAGTTAAAGAAATTAAATGACGACCGCAAAAGTGCGGTCGTTTTTCGAGTTAATTTTATATGTTGCCGCTACAACGTGTAGAACAACGGAATTAACAGGGTGGCACAAAAGTGCAGAATAATACCGTAAATCACCATTGGAATGATCGTGGTTTTGATGATGGTGCCTTCTTGATTTTTGAATGTTTAATACGGAGGACACGGCAACGATATTATTAATACATACCATGTTACCCATTGCACCACCGACTGATTGTGGTGCCAAGATTAATGCCACGGATAAACCGGTCGTTTCTGCAGTGGATAATTGTACACTACCAAAGGTTGGGTTGGATACGGTGTTAGAACCGAGAAGAACGCACCGACTGCACCAAGGTAAGAGGAGAAAAATCGTCCAGTCATCGCCGGTGACTTCTGCAAAGGTACGGCAATGATTTTCACCATAGAATGTTCCCAGCCCACTAACATTAAGTTCACCATTACTAAGGCACCCATTAAGGCGATAAATGGATTTTTGGATTGTTTTTCAAGCTGGTGGAAAAAATATCTTTTGATTTTGGCACCGGAAACGCCGAATACCGGAATCGCGATTAATACGGTGATAACAAATGGAATTAAGGCCGGTACATAAAGCAATTTTATAGCTTGAGGAAACATCTGATCCGAAGATATTTTTTTAGGCTGAAGATAAGGCCTTTACTGATTTCAGATGTCCCTAATGAACCTAACGCGGTAGTAAACCAAACGGTGGTGTCGTTCATCATCGCTTTTAAACGGCAGTTGGTGAATACGTGTTACGACTAAAAACGCAATTAACAAACCGGTAGGGAAGAGGGCTCTAACCACTGACCGGTGGTTACCGCATTGCTATCCAATGTGTTTTCGACTTTTTGCTAACCCGATATTGCGATTTGCCGCCCAGACGGAAACAAACAACCCGATTGCTCCGCCCACTAAAGATGGAATTCATAGTTAAATTGTGCAATCAGTAAATAAGGCACGACGCAAAGCAAAGACACTGATATAAATAAAGACCAAGTTTTGGCGAATATCTTTCCAGCTGACGAGTACACGCAATGCCAACAATGGGATAAGCAGGGGCTGCCACAGAGTGAATCAGTGCTGTGATGGAGCCGACTTCAGCTACCATGTCTTCAGACAATTTAAGCGGACCAAAAACCGAACCATGTTGGTGTGCCGACCGCACCGAAAAGACACCGGAACGGAGTTCATAATTAAGGCAAGCATCGCGACTTTTTTAATGGATTAAAAACCTAAGCCCATCAGAATTGGCGCGGCAATGGCGCTGGCGTACCGAAAACCACTGGCGCCTTCAATCATCAAAAGGCAAACGCCCAACCGATAATCATCAGTTGCGCCACCGGATTTGGGGTTAATGTTACCCAACCATTTACGCATAATGTCAGTTGCACCGGAGACTTCACTGAAACGGTTAAATAAAATCGCACCGAAAATAACGGTGATCGGGGTTTTGTACGGCAACGATCGCAGACGCGATGTTTGCACTGATCGTGACAATATCCGTATGGAAGTGCAATAAATGCACGACCATCACCAGCACTGCCACCCAAGGTAAAGCAACATAAGACGGTAAAGGCATTACGCTTAACCATGAGATAAATGAGTAAAAACAATGGGGAATACGCTTAGGAAAAAGACATATTGGCTCCTGTATCATAAATGGGACATTAAAAACATTTGTCGCATTTTATGGAGTAGTCTTATATATACCTATTTTTGGGAAAATGTGATCTAGTTATCAAAAAGTTAACATTTTTATTAAAAATTTGTGATCTCAGTTAACTTAATTGTTTCAGCCATGCAAAATCTTGCTTTCTGGACTCAAGTGCGGTCAAAAAAGCGTGTTTTTCACTGTCTTGTGGCGTATATTTCTGTTATGCTTTTCGCCTTTCTTGACAACATAATTTTTAACATAGGAGTAACAATCGATGACCAGTGCTTCATTAATTAGTCAACTTCGTCAAATTGTTGGCGACAAATATTTGATTACCGACCCAAGCCAATCGGAAGCCTATCGTAGCGGTTATCGTTTTGGGAATGGAAACGCGTTGGCGGTGGTTCGACCGGGAAATTTAACGGAATTTTGGGCGATTCTTAAAAGCGTGTGGCGACCGATGTCATTGTTATCGCTCAAGCCGCCAATACCGGTTTAACCGGCGGTTCTACGCCCGATGGCAATGATTACGATCGCGACATCGTGATTATCAATGCCATGCGCATTTCAGGTATTCAATTAATTAATGATGCACAACAAGTGGTTTGTTTGCCGGGTTCCACGCTAAATGAATTAGAGATCGCTTTAAAAACCGCACGGACGCGAACCGCACTCTGTCATCAGTTCTTCCTGTATTGGCGCCTCGGTGATCGGCGGTATCGTAATAACTCCGGTGGGGCGTTGGTGCAACGTGGTCCGGCTTACACGGAAATGGCGCTTTATGCGCAATTAACAGAGCAGGGCGAATTACAGCTGGTGAATCACTTAGGCATTGATTTGGGTGAAACGCCGGAAGAAATGTTAGCGAATTTAGAGAACCAACGTTATCAACGCAAAGACATCCAATTAGTGTGGCGAAAGGTCACGACCATGCTACTGCAAACTCATGTACGCCAAGTGGATGAAGACAGCCCGGCACGTTTCAACGCGGATCCGGCGCGTCATTATGAGACGTCCGGTTGTGCGTGGAAATTAGCGATTTTTGCGGTACGGTTTGAGATACCTTTGTGGCAGAGAAAAATACGGCGGTATTTTTATGTTGGCACTAATCAGACAGAGACATTAAATGATCTTCGTCGTCATATGTTGGCGAATTTTAAACAGCTACCGATTTCCGGCGAATATATTCACCGCGATGCGTTTGATGTGGCGACTAAGTACGGCAAAGATACGTTTTGGGTGATTAAAAATTTGGTACGCATTGGTTGCCGAAATTGTTTGCTTTGAAAGCCAAAGTCGATCGATTTGGGCGAAAAAATAGATTTCTTGCCAAACCATCTCAGTGATCAAAGATGATGCAAGCACCTCTCGTATTTTGCCGGAACATTTGCCGAAAAATTGTGGCAATATCGTGATCAATACGAACATCGCTTGATTGTTAAAATGGGCGGTGATGGCGTGCAAGAAGCACGAGATTATCTTACCTCTTACTTTAAAGAGGCAGCAAAGGCGCTTTCTTTGAATGTGATGCCGTAGAAACGCAAGCGGCGATGTTACACGCTTGCTGTGGCCTCAGCGACGATTCGTTATCGTGCGATTCATGAAAAAGAGGTGGAAGACATTGGGCTACTGGATATTGCATTACGCCGCAATGATCGTGAGTGGTTTGAAACCCTGCCGCCGGAGATCGAGCAAAAATCAGTCATCAAATTGTATTACGGGCATTTTATGTGCCATGTGTTTCCATCAGGACTACATTGTCAAAAAGGCTATGATTGCATGGAATTGGAACATCAAATGCTAGAATTGCTTGATAAGCGTGGCACATACCCAGCGGAACACAACGTGGGGCATTTGTATGAGCCAAGCCGAGTTGCGTAAATTCTATAAATCTCTTGATCCGACAAATAGCTTCAATCCGGGGCTGGGGCATACCTCGAAGAAAAATACTCGAATAACCCATTGACTATATAAGGGAAAGGCGTATGGTCATTGCCATGCGCCTTTTGAATGTAATATTGCTTGACGGAATTTCCGTCACATAAGGAGAACAAAGTCCTTTTGTTCATCAACCATGTCTATGAAATTACGGCTAGTTTATTTTACTTTTCTTCTTTTTATAATTTTCTTTCTTGCTTACGCCTTTCCTCGGTTGTTTACTCAGATAGCCGATTGGCAGCGACTGTTCAATCAGTTGATCAGCGATAATTTACACCACATTCAACAACATTCAGCGTGCACCGGCGTAACGCTCATTACAGCGAGTTTTTCTATACGGTGTTATCCATGCGCTGGGACCGGGGCACGGCAAATTCATCATCGCAAGTTATTTATCGACACATGAGAGTCGGTTAAAGCAAAGCATTAAACTCAGTGTCTTTTCCTCCCTTACACAGGGCATTGTGGCGGTGGTGGCGACCTCTGTCGTATTGATCGTGTTGAATCTCTCCCGTTATTTTTAAATTAAGCCAGTTGTGGCTGAGCGATAGGCGCATTTTTTATTGCTTGCCGGGTTGGGGCTCTATTGGATTCATCAAGGTGGCCGCTCGGACCATCGACAACCATTTTCAAAGTTAACAAACTTACGCTGCTGCTTCACAAACTTCTTCAAAAGATTTTCTTCACAAAGTGCGGTCAAAAATCACCGCACTTTTTCCACGGAACACGCCCACGCTCATGTCTGCGCTGTGGTCATCAGCATTTTCAATGCCCAACAATTAAAAAGCCGAAGATTGGAAAATCGCAGTTACTGGTGATTTTAGCATTGGTATACGCCCTTGTAGCGGGGCTATCTTTGTGCTCTTTTTATCTTATAGCTGGATATTTACCTATGGGGCGTGGTGGCGACTTTGGCAATGTGCATTAGGAACAGGATTAATGTTGGCGCTTTTGCTGCTCTGTAAAATACCCCACAAGACATCTAGCGATCATGCTTGGGAATTGGTACGGCAGAGGTTTTACGTTATCACAGTGAGGCACTAATGAAACTGGTAGCAGGTGGCATTATGTTGTTCTTTGCGCTGGCTTTGCTTTTGTAACGCAACTATTGCCGATGAGTGGAGCGCGGTGTTATTTGCAGAGATGATAGAAAAAGCAAAAGGATTCAGCAGATAAGCCCACAAGGAGGCTATGGGCTCACGAAAATCTTTTGAAATTACTGTTTTTATAAAAGGAGACAAATAAAAACGATTGAACCAAAAAGACAAAAATTGCTCCTCCTGCTGGACTTGAACCAGCGACATATGGATTAACAGTCCACCGTTCTACCGACTGAACTAAGGAGGAATAATTCAGTATCATTTGGTATCAAAAGATAGGTGGCGTATGTTACTTATCCGAACATATCTTGTCAACACCCTAAAGAAAAATACTTTTTCAACGTCAATTTTCTATCCACAAAGTCTGTGGATAAGTTTGTGGAGTTATTATTTTAAAATCCTGCCATCCCTGATAAAAATCAGGCTTTTATTGAAATTCAAGATAAAAATTGATTGTAAATGACATTTTTTATTTTTCAAATAGTTAACAAAAATCTAGAGAAATTTTTAAAAATTTTTATAAATTTGTGATTTCAGCCACTTGACAAATATAACTCTGTGTAAAACTTCATTTTTATTACCTCAATATGGCGTAGAGTGGCGTAGAAATATGTTAAAATGCGCGGCATTTTAGAAATACCGTAAAAATGACCGCACTTTATGTCTGAGAAAATTAACACCAAAGCCTATTTATCCTTCATTCCGAATTTCAAACCCTCCGGTGATCAGCCACAGGCGATTGCCAAACTGCCGAAAATTTAGAAGACGGCTTAGCTCACCAAACCACTGGGCGTTACCGGTTCCGGAAAAACCTTTACGATTGCCAATGTGATTGCACAGTTAAACCGACCGGCTATGTTGCTTTGCGCCAAATAAAACCCTTGCGGCGCGGCTTTTATGCGGAAATGAAAGCGTTTTCCCGGAAAATGCGGTGAATACTTTTCGTCTCTTACTATGATTATTACCAGCCGGAAGCTGTGTGCCGAGCAGTGATACCTTCATTGAAAAAGATGCGTCTATTAACGATCAAATCGAGCAAATGCGTTTGTCGGCGACCAAATCTTTTTCTGGAACGTCGAGATACTATCGTGGTTGCCTCGGTTTCCGCTATTTATGGTTTGGGCGACCCGGATTCTTACTTGCAAATGATGTTGCACTTTGCAACAAGGGGCACAATCAATCAGCGTCAGATTTTTGGCGAAGTTGGCAGGGATTGCAATATACGCGTAACGATCAGGGCATTTCCAGCGCGGTACATTTCGTGCGCGTGGGGAAATTATCGATATTTTCCCAGCAGAATCTGATGAGCGCGCCGTACGCATTGGATTATTTGATGATGAAATTGAGCGTTTAGTCATGATCCGCTCACCGAAAGCGATTTTTGGTGCCGTGCCACGTTTCACCGTGTATCAAAAAACGCACTACGTCACACCGCGCGAGCGCATTTTAGATGCCATTGAAAAAAATCAAAGCGGAACTGGCGCAACGACGGGAATATTTCATTAAAGAGAATAAATTGTTAGAAGAACAACGCATTAGCCAACGTACTCAATTTGATATTGAAATGATGAACGAATTGGGCTATTGCTCGGGGATTGAAAAGCTACCACGTTATCTGTCGGCAGAGATGAAGCGAACCGCCGCCAACCTTATTTGACTATATGCCGTCTGACGCCATTTTAATTATCGATGAATCTACGTCACCGTGCCGCAAATCGGCGGAATGTATCGTGGCGACCGTTCCCGTAAAGAAACGTTGGTGGAATATGGTTTCCGTTTGCCGTCAGCGTTGGATAACCGTCCGTTGCGTTTTTGAGGAATTTGAGCGCTTTGGCTCCGCAAACCATCTATGTTTCCAGCGACACCGGGGCCTAAGGAGTTAGAAAAAATCCGGGGCTGAAATTATCGATCAGGTTGTGCGCCCAACCGGCTTGCTGATCCGCACATTGAAATTCGCCCGTGTCTATTCAGCGGATGATTTACTTTCGAAGCGCGTCAGCGCGGATAAAAATGAGCGCGTTTTTAGTGACGACGTGACTAAAAATGGCGGAAGATTTAACGGATTATTTAGATGAACACGGGATTCGCGTGCGTTATTTGCACTCCGATATTGATACGGTGGAGCGTGTGAAATTATCCGTGATTTGCGCCCTAGGCGAATTGATGTGTTGGTCGGGATTAACTTGTACGGGAAGGCTTGGATATTCCTGAAGTGTCCCTCGTAGCGATTTTAGATGCAGATAAAGAGGGCTTTTTACGCTCTGAACGTTCTTTTGATTCAAACCATCGGACGTGCCGCACGAAACTTGAATGGTAAAGCGATTTTGTATGCAGACAGCATCACCAAGTCTATGGAAAAAGCCATTACGGAAACCAATCGTCGCCGTGAAAAACAAACAAAATACAATGAAGATCACGGTATTGTTCCACAGGCGTTAAATAAAAAGTGGGTGAGTTGTTGGACATCGGTCAGGGCGCCAATCAAAAAGCGAAAGCCAATAAACAACGCGGAAAAATGGTGGCAAGACAAATCGCACTTTATGCACTGCCCTACGTCAGCCAAAGAATATCAACAACAAATCAGAAACTGGAACAGCAAATGTATAAATTTCGCACAAGATTTGGAATTTGAAAAAGCCGCTGCGGTGCGAGATCAATTACAGCAATTACGGGAAGAGTTTTTATGCTATCCGGCGAGTAAAGTGCGGTCGTTTTTAGGACGAATTTTTTCTTGATAAGACTGGAGGTGGATTTTTGCAGGTGTCAAAAATTCGCTTATACACCGCACTTTTTACCTAAACGGTAAGCGAATAATCTATGAAATTAACGCAAATAACAAACACACTCGATCTTTCTACCCCTAAAATTATAGGGGATCCTCAATTTCACGATTCTTTTTCTGATAGCGGTAAATTTCTTTCCAATTAGACAAAGGCGTTGTTCCAAGTAGAAACGATGTTGAAGCAAAGGCGCATCGATTATTGACGTTGGGGAGAGTCAACTCGTCCGATGGCAGAAGAGAGTAACGTTAGAAAGAGGAACTGAGAGGGTTGTTCCTTTAGTTGAGGGCGGTGAGAAAACGGTTCGATGTGCTGGATTTCGGTGAGATGGTTCCAAAGCGCAGGTGATGCAGAGAGTACCTAAAGGTGGGCATGGATCTGATTAATGATATTCGTGCTTTGCAAGAACCGGATGCATTACAAACTGCCGTTCGTTTGGCATTGCCGGTGTGCATTATGCATATGCAGAGCAACCGCGAACAATGGCTTAATCCGCATTCACGATGATGTGGTGGCGGATGTTTTTAAAAATTTATGCGACGAAGAACGGAACAATGTTTGGCTTCCGAATCAAAAAGAGAATCTGATTTGGGATCCTGGCTTTTGTTTTTGGCAAAAGCGTGCGATATAATTATTGTTTGTTACAACAATTTTCTGTTTTCTGTGAACAAGGGTATCCGTGTTGGCGAGGAATTTCCGTAAATCTGTAATTGGTGCCGTGTTGGATAAGCCTGTAGAACAACGGACCGTGGGTAGTGTAGGTGCACGCATGAGTGCTGCGATGAAAGGCGCCAGCATTTTGCGTGTGCATGATGTTGCTGAAACGGCTGATGCCCTTAAAGATTTGGCTTGCAACACAGAATGCGTAATTGTGCTGTCGGACGAACGACGGCATCAACAATAAATGACATTTTTATTAAGAAGGAATTGAAACATGGCTGAACGTAAATATTTTTTGGGACTGATGGGGTGCGTGGAAAAAGTAGGTAGCCATCCGATTACCCCTGATTTTGTTTTAAAACTCGGTTGAGACTGCAGGGTAAAGTGTTAGCGACACAAGGGTCTCGCGTCGTGCTGATTGGTAAAGATACCCGAATTTCGGGCTATATGCTTGAGTCCGTATGAAGCCGGTTTGGCGGCGACCGGTTTATCTGCCATTTACCGGTCAATGCCAACCCCGGCGATTGCTTATTTAACCCGCACTTTCCGCGCGGAAGCCGGTATCGTGATTTCGCTTCCCATAATCCGTATTATGACAATGGGATTAAATTCTTTTCTACACAAGGGACAGAAATTACCCGATGATGTGGAGGAAGCCATCGAAGCCATGTTGAGCAACCGATGGACTGTGTTGCGAATCTGCCGAATTAGGTCGCTGCCAGCCGAATTAAAGATGCGGCAGGGCCGTTATATTGAATTCTGTAAAAAGTACGTTTCCGGCTAACGGTTTAGAGGGATATAAAATAGTAGTGGATTGTGCAATGGTGCAACCTGCATATGCACCGAATGTCATGCGTGAATTAGGTGCGGAGAGTCATTGAAATTGGTACCCATCCGAATGGCATGAATATTAATGAAAAATGCGGTGCAACGGATATCAAAAGCCTTGCAACAAAAAGTGTTAGAAGTAAAAAGCGGATGTTGGTTTGGCGTACGATGGTGATGGTGACCGTTTAATTATGGTGGATCATCTCGGTAATAAAGTTGATGGTGACCAAATATTGTTTATTATTGCCCGTGAAGCCTTGCGTGAAGGGCGTTTGCAAGACGAGTGTCGTGAGGCACTAATGAGCAATATGAGTCTTGAACTTGCCTTAAAAACAATTAGCCATTCCGTTTGTAGCGAGCCAATGTGAGCGACCGTTGTGTGTTGGAACAAATGCAAGAACGCGGTTGGGGCTTGAGGCGGTGAAAAACTCGGGGCATGTATTATTGCTGATCGCAATACGACCGGCGATGGCATTATCGCTTCTTTAGCCGTGTTGACAGCAATGGTAAAACATCATTTGTCGCTGAACGAATTAGCAGATGCAGTCAAATTGTTCCCACAAGTGTTAATTAATGTGCGTTTTGCCGGTGGTAATAATCCATTAGAAAGCGACGCCGTGAAAGCGGTGGTGCCGCCGAGGTTGAAAAAGCGCCTTGCCGGCAAGGACGTATTTTACTGCGTAAATCAGGTACTGAGCCGTTAATTCGCGTGATGGTGGAATGCGAAGACGGCGCATTGGCTCAGCAATGTGCAGAAGAAATCGCGGAAGCGGTGAAGGCCAATTAATCTTTAAGGTCGTTATCAATGCATTTATTTATTATGCGTCATGGCGAAGCGGAATTGATGGCGAACTCGGATAAAAGCGCGTCATCTTAACGCTAACGGTAGAGAGCAATCCCGACTTCAAGGAATGTGGCTAAAATCCACCGCACTTGAGGTTCGATAAAGTCTTGGTGAGCCCTTATGCCCGTGCTTTAGCGAAACTTTTGATGAAATTAATCAGGTTTTTGAGCAACAACTTTCCGATAAATTGAGTGTGGAAGGCATGTACGCCTTATGGTGATTCCGGCTTGGTCAGTTCTTATGTGGCTTTGTTGGAAGAAGGATCCGCAACCTCCCTGCTGATCTCTCATTTGCCTTTGGTGGGGGATATTGTGAAGGATTGTGCGGTCGAAATCGAGCGAGTTTTTATCCTGCCACGATTGTCGATATTCATTGAGACAACGATCAGCCGAAGGTAAACGACATAGATATGCGGTAAAACTGCGTCAATTCGGTTTCTTTTTATGCTGTTTTACGACAGACTATAGTCGGCTTTGCGGATTGATGCCGTAAAGCATTTCAATTTAATTTAATCATTCATATGCATTAGGGCTATTATGAAAAATCACTCTTAGCCATGTTGAGTTTTTGGCGCAAAGCATTCAGCATGACCGGTTGTGATGACAGCAAAACCTCACAGCACGTTGAACAGGCAAAAAGCCAGTGTGTCTGAAGCAAAAGACGCGATTGTATGTCTGCCAAAAGACATGAAAAACAGCGCAACAGATGCTAAAAAGACGCGCAAAGCCGTTCGCGGCAGATGGATGCGATGGCGACGGCGGGTGAAATCAAAGATCTTTGCGGCTGAAAAAGATGTCCAGCGACTAAAGACACACTACAGAAAAATGAGTGCGATGCGGGACAACGAAAAGCCGGCGAAATGAAAAGAGGCTGCAGCTGAAAAGATGTCCCATGACCAAAGACAGCGCATCTGAAAAATGGATGCAATGAAAAACCAAAGCGGGCGAAATGAAAGATCTTTGCGATCTGAAAAGATGTCCACATGACTAAAGAGTCAGCGCTACAGAAAAATGGATGCAATGAAAACTAAAGCCGGTGAAATGAAAGAGATCTATGGCAACCAAAAGCGGGCGACATGAAAGAGTAAGCTACTGACGAAAATGGATTCCATAGCAGCCAAAGCAACAGAAATGAAGAGACAGTATCGCTGAAAAAGTGGAATCAAGCAAAGGATGCCGTATCTGAGCGACGGAAGTAAAAATGCGAGTGAAAAGCGAAATGGAAGCGAGTAAAGCAGAAAATGATTTTTGTAACAAGGGGAAAATACCCTTTTTCTTATCTAAATTGAATGCGTCAAAAATGGCATTTCGTCAAAATCAAACAGTGTTTCATTTAAACGGTATGCCTGTTTTCAATGCAGGTCCACAGAATTTGACCCAATGCCACTCATTTTGTAATCAATACACAGCACAGTGCTGTTGCACGACTAAGATCATCGTGATGCTTTTTCATTGCCAATTCTTCTTGGCGATAAGGGCGAAAAGATTGAAACTAAACGGTGTGGTTGCCGTGATAAAAATCTGCCGATTTTCTGACACACTTTTAACGTAAGAACAGCCATAATGGCTACCATTTTCCTGTGGCTTCAAATAAGGCACATGATTTTGCCGAACCGTGGTGTGATAACGGCCTAACAGGGAAGACTGATGTTTATCAATATAGCTTTCTGTTGGGCCATAACCGAAATATTCAGCCTGTTGATAGGCGCGAGCTAAACAGAAACGTAAACCAAAACGCAGTAAGAAAGGCAAGTGCGGTGCTTTTTCCCCATGAATTTTGATGTATAATGTGCCAACTTCATCTAGGCGATAGATGACGTCTAAGGTTAAAATTCGGGCCTTGGATACCGCCACTAATGCTGATTTGACTTTAATTTCAACCGCACTTTCATATTGTGTCACATGAGCATTCATAGGCGCGAGTGATTGCGCGATCGGTATCCTAGCTTGCCGGTGCGTGTTGATTAAGCCATCGTTATCTAAAGGCGCGCGCCAAATGTTGAAATCCAACGGCTGTTGCAGCAAGGATTCGCCTGATGGAAAATCTGGTCAGCGAAAAATGCCTTTTTGTTTATCAAACACATAACAACCAGTTTTGTTGTTGACACGAACATGCTTGGCATCTTCCTGTACCGGAAAACGTGGCTTTTGTTGGTGCTTAACGCCCAATGGTGGCATGATTGGCAATCTTGGGCGATGAGATTGAGTGATCGAAGCCTGAAAACATATGTCGCCGGCACGAAATCGGTGACTCGACATTGTTCGTAGAATAAGGTTAACAACCATAAATTGCCGTTATCCGCAGAGCAGTTCCAGTGGTAAAAAAGTGCGGTGTGTTTACTGGCGCATTTGGATCCATTTATCCTTCTTGCATGACAGTGCCATTTTCTGAGGAGTTGATAGCGAATGCTTAAGCACTCGGCAGTATTCGTGAAATCCAGCATAATTGGTCAGCCACACCTTGCCGTCTCTTTTAACTACGCGCGAATAGGGACGTTGTACGTTTTTAGCTCTAATAAAGTTACTTTGAATTTGACGATCTGCCGTCACCAAACCATCAGCGCAGAAATTTCCATCATTGGGGGACATCGCCAAAATCGCCACCAGTAGTCCCATGCGGTCGGTTCCTGCCAAATAGGGGCGAATGGTTGCACCATTCCCTCAAAACCACCACAGGCACCGGCATTTTTGCATCGCGAGGAAATAATCTTCACGTGCCACAAAAATTTACCCATCGTAGCAAATATTCGCAAAAGATATAAGGTTTGATTTTGTGGATGGGCAAGAATAGGCGTCCATGTCTTCAGAGGACCGTGTGCATTTCACTACTGCAGAGTCTAAATTTGAGGTATCATTTTGATGGGCGGAATGCTGAAGTGCATTTTCATAATGGACTAAACGGCTGGGATCACGCGCTTTCACGCAGTGCGGCGCTTCAAAATTTTCTGTAATAGCTTTCATTGCCAGTGACCAGTCACCACCGAAGTGCGGTTTTATCCCGCTCCACGTTGGCATAAAGGTGCAGTCTAAAATCGCGTTTTTAAATTCAGGTGCGCGACCGTGCAACAATAATTGTCAATCGTTTGTTGTCGAATGGCATCCTGATCGATATCTGTTTTCACGCCAAGTAAAATCTGTGCTTTCCGGTGTCGGCATACACGGCATTGTGCCGTGAGATTCAATATCGCTTTCGGCAATGACATAAAAACCGTATTGGTCGCAGAGTTCGGTAAACCAAGGCGCATTGGGATAATGCGCTGCACGGATGGCATTGAAATTATGCTGTTTCATCAGGCGTAAATCCTGCAATGCCTGCTCCACAATGAGATGACATAACCGGTGCGTGGATCGCTGTCATGTCGATTGACCCGCTAAATTTAATTGCTTGCCCATTGAACAATAACACGCCATTTTTACCTCAATTTTACGCAAGCCGATACGCTGACAAAGTCACCTCTGAACCATAACGAAAAAACAGCGTGTAAAGATTTGGTTGTTCGGCATTCCATGAAAGATCGGCTGAACAAGAAAACATTCGAAAATCTTGACCGCACTTTTCCGCCACTAAACGCTGTTTGGGATCAAAGAGTTTGCCAATGAATGTCTTGCCCTGATGATCGAGAAAAACACATTCCACCGTGATATTCAGCGCCGTGAAATCATCGTTTTGATGCCGTTTTTATAAAAAGATCCATGTAAATAATGGGCTTCCCGTTCCAACACATAAACATCACGGAAAATGCCCGACATTCGGAATTTATCTTGATCTTCCATAACTGCCATCACACCATTTTCAGTACGATGACCGTGATGTTATTTTCGCCAGATTGTAAATAATTCGTTTACATCGAATTCTGAGGTGCAATGACTGATTTGGCTATAACCCTGAAATTGTTCGTTGAGATATAAAAATAAAGCAACTGTCCATGCCTTCAAAATTCAGCATAACGCTTACTGGCTTTGGGTGTCGAGTTCAATTGGCGTTGATACCAACGCGCACTGGGGTTTTGTTGCGGAACATAAAAGGCGGATCAGAGGAAAAGGATGATGACATTGGTGTATTGATGTTGATCGTATCCGTGATTCTGCCAATTTGACGGTACAGGAAGCTGACAATTCAGGGGTGAGTTGAAGGAAGTTTTCCGGCGAGATCAATAACTCGAAAAATACTGAAACTGCCAATTTCCGTTTAAAGGAATGAAATAATCTGAATATTCTCTAGGATTTTCTACCGCACTTTTATGTGTCGCATGAGGAATAAAAATAGGCATGGTCGGCGTGGTGATAATGTAGGAGTATGGAAAGGTCTTGAAAATAGTGAGACAGTGACATAATGCACCTTAAAAACAACAAATTGTGATAATATGCGCAATTTCTCTGCTCAATTTTGAGACAAAATGGTAATTTTGTGATTTAAATCACAATCTTTATTTTTACAGTGTGTAAAATTTACAATACAATCAGTGTCAATTTTTAAAATACACAATAAAGGAATATCTATGAGATAAAACAGTGGGAAGTACAGCTGCTCGTGGCAGGTACCATGATTGGCGCAGACATGTTAGCCATGCCGTTAACCTCCGCCGGCATTGGCTTTGGCGCGACCTTATTTCTTCTGCTTGGGCTTTGGACGCTGTTAACCTTCAGTGCATTGCTGTTCGTTGAGCTTTACCAAACCGCACCAAGTGACGCCGGCATCGGCACGCTGGCAGAGCAGTATTTCGGTCGCCCGGGACGGATTGTTTCCACCGCCGTATTAATTGTCTTTTTGTACGCGCTCGTTGCCGCCCATCAGTGGTGGCGGTTCTCTGATGACCGATACACCGCAACCATCGTTGATCGTGACACGACCGGCAAAAGTCGCCGTATTGATTTTTGCCCTTTTCTTCGGCGCGTTTATCATTATCGGTACGCACAGCGTAGATAAAATTAACCGCGTGTTGTTCTTTGTGATGATTGCCACGTTCGTGATGGTGTTAAGTTTGATGTTGCCGGAAATTAAACTCGACAATTTGATGGCAATGCCATTGATAATGCGCTGATCATTTCCGCCAGCCCGGTATTTTTCACCGCGTTTGGTTTCCATGGTTCTATTCAAGCTTAAACAAATACCTCGGCGAGTAACGTCAAAGCCTTGCGCATTTCCATTTTAGTCGGTTCGGTATCACTTTGTTCGCCTACATTTTATGGCAACTCTCCACCCACGGCTTGCTCACACAAAACGAATTTCTGCAAATCTTGCAACAAGATGCCACGTTGAACGGCTTAGTCACCGCCACCTTAACCATTACCCAAAAAGCAGTATGATGGCAAACGCCGTGAAGATCTTCTCCACCTTGGCGTTAATCACCTCATTCTTGGGCGTGGGACTTGGCTTAATAGAATGTATTGAGGACTTATTAAAACGTTCTTTTTAACATCAATGCGGGACGTTTTTCCTTAGGTTTAATGACGTTCATTCCGCCAATCGTCTTCGCCTTATTCTACCCACAAGGGTTTCATTTAGCGTTAGAGCTACGCGGGTCAAATGTTTGCGTTCTACGCCGTGGTTCTTCCGGTTTTCGCTAGTATGGAAGCGCGCGCATTCACCGAATTTGCCATCATAAAGGTCTGGGGCGGTAAAGCCACGCTACTCATTGTTTTAGTCCTTGGCGTGGTCATTACCTCCATCCCATTCGCTATCCGCGCCGGCTGTTTACCGTTTGTGGTGGGGTAAAATCACCTAAAAAACAACCGCACTTTGATCGGTGTAATCAAAGTGCGGTGGGTTTTCAAACTTGTGTTTTCTAATACGCTTTAATGAGTGTGTGCATTAAATCAAAAATTAAGCGTTTATGTTCGGCATTTAGTTGCTGAAAAGCTTTCTGTTCCTTGTTTATCGATAATCGATTGTGGCCCAAGGACTTCATCTCTGCGCCGGTTTTTAACCATTTTGGCGATACATTCAACCATTCTGCTAACACTTATTTTTATCTAAAGATGGGATTGACTGACCATTCAACCACTTATAAATAGCCTGCGGCGTTACGGTTTCCTGAAACGTAACGCAAAATTAAACTCTCTGCTCAATATCGGATACTGTAAATTTCTCTAAGCGGTGGCTTCGAGTGCGACTTTTTAAAACGTAAGCTAAAAAGCTCTTTTTCGTTGAATGTTTTTGCATTCGCAAATTATACGACTACAAAAATAATAAATTCACTAATCAGTTTAAATAAATTTAACAATTTGGTTGTTTAGATTTTTATCTTGAAGGTAGAATCCTGTTGGATTTTTGTTCAACTTACTAAAAAGGAAAAGAGGTATGTTAAAACAATTTAAATACACGTCTATTTTTGGCTTTGTCTGCATTAGTAGTTGCTTGTTCCGGTGGTAGCAGTGGTGCAGGTACTGCAGAAACACCGGATGGGAACAAATTAACAACAAATAGTACTAAAGGGTTGGTTGGGAGTACGGCATATGGATGGTAAACTCATCGGCTATAATAAAATCACTCTTTTTACGGTGTGTGGGTGAATAATGATAAAAACTCGTCAACAGGTTCGTTATCAAGGAACTGCCACACCAACAGATCGTTTGCCAAGAGGCGGCAACTATACCGGACATGCCGTTCGTGCGCGCGATAGCGTTATTGCGCAAAATATTAATGGTGTTCAAGCTGATGGAACAATGACATTACTGTGAATTTTGATACGAAAAAGGTTTCCGGAGAAAGTTAGGTATTCCTTGGGCGCGCGATATCACCTTGCCATGAAACCGATTTAAACGGTAACCAATTTGCCGGCAAAGCCAGCGTGTTATTTAATGATGGCGGTCGTTATAAAGGCGGATTGTTTGGCCCGAATGCAGAGGAGTCGCCGGTATAGCTACGTTTGATAACAATCCAAGTTTAAATACTTCCTTTGGTGGTTACCGTTAATTTTATTTTATCAGGCGGGAAATCCCGCCTGTTTTTCTGCATTACAATGATTACATGTTGTCTTTTTGCTGTTTTGTACATCAATCGTCCATTCGGAAATGACCGAACATGGTGATTTACGCCACTTACAAGAAAATCCTCAACTTATTGAATCGTTTTTGTCAGAAAATATATATCAATTAACGGCGGAACAATTACTGACATTAATAAAAATCTACCAAACCGTCTCTATCAGCTATAATGAAAGGCTTTTCTTTTTGCTCAAGGACGCGTTGCTTTTTACAGCAAGATTATGCGAAGCGACTCGATTATATCGCCTTGTATTATCTGAAAAATCCAACATTAAATCCGGTGAGAATTGAACTGGCACTTGCGTTGTTTTATCAAAAAGCAAGATCGTGCGACACAAATGCAATTTGAAAAAGCAAAATCGGAAGCGAATCTTCCGGAACCTACGACAATTCATTGATGAATATCTCAGTGCGCTGACAGCACGGCAAGACCGGAAAACGAATCTTTCTTTTCATTATTTAAGAGATAAAAATGTCAATACATGCTGCGGATGCCAAGCAGATTGCGTTGTCAAAATCGTGCCACATTAACCAAATCGGAAAAATGCGTCCTCAGCGGCACATGGGCTGGCGTATCATTTGGGCATTTCGCGTGATTTTAATCTTGTTGATTCCCATTGTTGTCCGTCAGTAATAAAGTTATGGGGAGTATTAGGGATAATCATGAATATGATGATATTTCCAACCACTTTTGATTGGTTATGCCCACAAAACGGCAATACAAACATCTAAAAATCGGCCCCTTTTATGAACGCCGTTGGTATGGCAATCATCGTTATCGTTGGAATAATAGCGCGCTTTAGAATATACCCAGTGGTTAACCCCTAATTTACAGTTATCTCATACGTTAGAAATGGCTAAGCAACATTATTTTGCCGAGCAGGGCATGAGACGGTAATCTAAAACTTTTCATCTACCCTTAGTTTGGCGACCTAATGCCAAAACAATCTAGTAGGTGGTGATTTCATTGCTGAACGCACTCAGGTGAAAACAATATCTCTGATAGTCAAGGGATTCGTTTAGGTTGGGGAGCAAGAATGGGGAGTGAATTTCACTCAACTTGGATTGTCTCTGAGTGAAACGCCAATATAAAGATACCGCAAAACTAGGAAACTTGGATATTTTCTCTTTTTATCACGTTCGGATCATATTTATTCCGTCAATATGACATTTTGGAAACAGATTGGCATTTTGGGGGAATAACGCCTGGTACGCAATTGAGTTGGAAGAAACAGGAGAGCAATATTCCCCAAATGATATTCCTACCAGCAGAAAAATATCACGCTCATTTTTGAAAGGTACGTTTTGATGGATATAAAAAGACGGCGTTTGATTTTCATATTAAACGCCGTCTTTTTATCAACGATTGGCTTCTGCCAAATTTCTTTCTTATTATCGGTAATTACGCCAAGATTTTGTCTAATGCTTTGCTGACATCTTCCACTTTTTGCGTGCCGTCTAAGCGGAAATATTGCGTGTTGCCCGCTTTTGGCTTCTGCTTGGTAGTAATCCACTAATGGTTTGGTGGTGTTGTGATACACTTTTAGCAGCGGTCTAACACGGTTTCCGGTTTGTCATCGGCACGGATAATCAAATCTCGCCGGTCACATCATCTTTGCCTTCCACTTTCGGTGGGTTGTAAACGATGTGTAAGAACGACCGGAAGGTTGGTGTACGCACGACCGCTCATGCGTTCTACGATCACTTCCATCGGCACATCAAATTCCAATACATAATCGATAGCTGACGCTGCAGATTTCAAGGCGTCAGCTTGCGGAATCGTACGTGGGAAACCGTCAAGTAAGAAACCTTTGGCGCAGTCAGGTTGGGCTACGCTCTTTCACTAAGGAAATGATTAAATCATCCGGCACTAATTGACCGGCGTCCATTGAGCTTTTGGCTTGCTTTGCCTAATTCCGGTGCCGGCTTTGATCGCAGAACGTAACATGTCGCCCGTGGAAATTTGCGGGATGGCAAATTTATTCATGATGAATTGTAGCGTGTGCCTTTTTCCTGCGCCCGGTGCGCTAATAGAATAATTTCTCATGTTGTCCTCTTTTTAAATGAAAAATAACTGAAAAACCACCGCACTTTTTTCCCTATTTCGGGAAGAAAGTGCGGTCGGTTTTGAAAATGTTTTATTAATGGTGGCGTATGGTTTGCTTAATTCCTAAAAATGTCAATCGCGCGTTCCGGGGTGCAGTGACTTTTCGTTCCAAGAGGCAACCCAGCATAAAGCAGAGCATGCCAGGATGGCTAAGAATAAGCAAATCCAGAAAGAAAATGGTAGGACCCACAGCGGCAACGATTTCGCCTGGAAAGCGCACCGAGCCCTTTGCTCGGTAAGGCGACAAGGCTGGTAAACAACGCCAGTTGAGTGGCGGTGCAGCGGGTTGGTTTCCGTGCCATAAAGGCTACAAACGCCGCGAGTGCCGAGCTCCCACGCCAATATATTCGCCACAAATCACCATGCCGAAAGCTGACGCGAGCGGCGTTATCGACAACGTGGAAATAATCAAATCCGCAAAGCCAAATAAAGCCACCGATAGTAATTAGTTGAATAAAACCAAAGACCCAAAGCGCACGATTAATGCCAAGGCGTAACATCATAATGCCGCCTGCCATGCCGGCAATAATGCTCGACCACAACGCCGTACTTTTTACCACTAAGGCAATGTCTGTTTTGCTAAAGCCCATGTCCACGATGAATTTACTTTGTAACGTCGTGGCGAGGGCATCACCGAATGTATACAGAAAGAAACGCGATAAAAGCCGAGACCGGCATAAACGCCTTTTTACGCTGGAAAAAATTCTTGTAGCGGAATGGTAAAAGCTTGATAGAACGGCTGCTTGTTTTGATGAATTGGAATTTGTGGCTCGCGACTTAAAAAGAAGGTCATAAACAGCCCACACAGCATGAAAAGTGCGGTCAATAAAAACACCGTTTTCCATGGCAGGAACGTGGCGAGATACAATGATAGTCCGCCCGGAATCAAGCCTGCAATGCGATAAGCGTTAATGTGAATCGTGTTGCCTAGCCCAATTCATTATCGCGCAAAATTTCCCGTCGATAGGCATCCAATACAATGTCTTGGGTGGCGGACATAAAGGCGATGAACGTGGCAATAAAAATGACCATTTGCATTTGTTCTTTCGGATCGTATAAACCGATCAGGTAAAGACTCAGCAGAAGCAAAAGTTGGGAAATGGCAAGCCAACCTGCGACGACGACCAAGAAATCGGGGAAAAATAACGATCCAGCAAGGGCGCCCACAAAAATTTGAGCGTGTAGGGCAGCGTGACTAAGGTAAACGCACCAATGGTTTGCACGCTAATACCGTTGTCCGACAACCAAATTGGCAACATTTGCAGTAGCACGAAAAGTGGCAAACCGGAACTAAAACCGTGAAGACACAAATCAGCATCTTCGCGGCTGAAAAATTTGGGTGGCTAGAGGGCTTAATCGGTTGTTCTGTCATCATGATTTCAGGGAAATTTATTCAACGGCAATCTCTTTAATACGGAGTTCATCGTCGCTTTGGCGCTTTATAAATCGCACCTGCCGCAATGGGGGCACTTGCTGTTATTGGCTTGAATTTCGACGGATTGTTTGCAATCCCAACACCAGGCTTTAGCGGGAATAGAGCATTAAATGAAGCTGCAATTTTCCGCCGGTGTGCCTTTTGTCGCTATTTCAAAAACCAAATGCTAATGCACTGGGTTCAATGCACGAAAGGGCACCGACCTCCAAACCAGAGATCGGTGACTTTGTTGACATTGTGTTGTTTGCATTGTTGCTCAACAATTTCAATGATGTTTTGACACAAAGAGAGTTCGTGCATGACACTTAATCTCTATAGCCTTTCGGGTTATTTTTGCCAATTCCACGTATCTTTCATCATTTTGAGCTAAGCCACGTTCTGCTTTCCAGCCCTAATTCTTTGGCGGTAAGGCTCGGATCAGAATAGCAAGTGGCGATGTCGCCCGGACGACGATCCACTAATTTATAAGGAATTTGAATGTCATTGGCTTGTTCAAAAGGCTTTTTACCATATCTAATACGAGAATAGCCGCCGGTGCCTAAATTATAAATGTGCAAGCCGGCATCGTCTTGATCGCGATCCAACGCTTTTTGAGTGGCTAATCGCCAAATCCACCACATGAATATAATCACGCACGCCGGTGCCGTCATGGGTGTCGTAGTCGCTACCGAATACGGAAAGTTGAGGCAATTTGCCGATAGCCACTTGGCTGATGATAAAGGCAATAAGTTGTTTGGAATACCATTCGGATCTTCGCCGATTAAACCGCTTTCATGTGCGCCCACCGGATTGAAATAGCGCAAAATGGTCATGCTGAATTTAGGTTCTGCTTTGGCGATATCGCGTGGATTTGTTCCACTAAACTTAGAGGTGCCGTACGGGTTAGTTGTGCCGCCCACTTTGCAATTTTCGGTAATCGGAATGATTTCAGGATCGCCGTAAACGGTGGCGGAAGAACTGAAAACGAAATTCCACACGCCGGCTTTTTTCATTTCTTGTAATAAAACCAATGAGCCGGTGACATTGTTCATATAGTATTCAGCCGGTTTTTGCACGCTTTCGCCAACGGCCTTTAAACCCGGCGAAGTGAATGACGGAATGAATCGGATTTTCAGCAAAGATTTTTTGTAACAAGTCGCGATCTCAACACATCGCCTTCATAAAATTTTACGCTTTTGCCGGTGATTTGTTTTACACGTTCTAAGGATTTTGGTGAGGCGTTACAAAGATTGTCTAATACCACCACATCTTTGCCGGCATTTAATAATTCGACGACAGTATGTGAACCGATATAACCGGCACCGCCGGTGACTAGAATGGACATTTTAATTTCCTTATTGCGAGATATAACTCCTAGAAATTGTGTGTTAGTATAACACTGTTTTTAAATCAAAACATGAGACGGATTAGTCGCTTATTTGATTCTTGGGAGGAAACTATGAATTGGTATTTGCATGTACTCAAAACTACGCCACTTTTTCAGGACGGGCAAGACGAAAAAGAATATTGGATGTTCTTTTTATTTAACGTGTTAATTAGCCTTGGTTTGGGTGTGCTTGATGTTGTGGCGGAACTTACAGTGTTGAGTATGAAACCGGATTTTTAGCGGCTCTGTATTCCTTGCTCTCTCTTATACCAGGTATTGCTGTTGGCGTTCGTCGCTTGCATGATACCAATCGAAGCGGTTGGTGGATTCTAGTTCATTAATTCCTATTATCGGCGTTCTTGCATTGTTTGTGTTTATGTGTTGGATAGTCAGCCGGGAACAAACCGTTTCGGCGTGAACCCAAAAGAAGCTGCATCACAAACGCTTCCTGCGGTCGAAACCGATCGTTTTATCAGCTAATTATCAGTATGTAGCGTGCAACTTGTTGCACGAATGATTAACTCTCGATGCGTAATTCACGATTTCGTACGTAGCGTGCATCTTGATGCACGGCTGAACCACGCACGGAACGTTATTGAACCCTTTTCGGGTATTCACTGATTTTCGATGCGTAGCGTGCATCTTGATGCACGACCAAACCACGCACGGAACCTTATTGCCCTTTCGGGTATTCACGATTGATTAACCTCGATGCATAATTCACGATTTCGTGCGTAGCGTGCATTTTGATGCGCGACCAAACCGCGCATGGAACGTTATTTACTCTTTCGGACATTCGTGATTTCGTGCAACAAGTTGCACGCTACGATTCTAATTTTTATTCAAATAGAGAGAAGGCAAGTAGCATATTCGCTTTCTCTTTTATTTCTTGCGCAAACGTTTACTTCGTGGGCGTTGCGGTAAAATACCGCCCTCTTTTTCAACGACAAATGAGGTAATGTCATGTCATCTTCTCAATCTTCCGCTTTAGAACAACGCTTTGAGTTGACTAAACGCGGTTCCACCGTACGCTAAAAGAAATTGCTGCCGGTTTAACCACTTTCCTTGCCATGGTGTATTCTGTTATCGTTGTGCCGAACATCGTTAAGTGCGGCGGGTTTTTCCGGCAGAATCGGTGTTTATTGCCACCTGTTTAGTGGCAGGTTTGAGGCTCGATTTTAATTGGTTTTTGGGCGAAATGTCTCCAATGGCAATCGGTTGTGCTATTTCTTTAACGGCATTTACGGCATTTTAGCTCGGTTATCGGACAAAAAGTGAGTATTCCGGTCGCTTTGAGGTGCGGTCTTTTTAATGGGGGTTTCTTCACTGATTTCTGCCACGAGGCATTCGTGCTTGATTTTACGTAATACCGGTGGGTATTGCACATGGTGCGGGGATCGGTATTGGTTTATTCTTGCTTTTAACGCCGCAAACGGCGTTGGGCTTGTGGTGAGTAACCAAAGCCGGTTTACCGGTAAAATTGGGCAGAGTTTCACTGCGTTTCCGGTGATGATGTCATTGATCGGTTTGGCGTTAATTATCGGCTTAGAAAAATGCAAGTGAAAGGCGGCATTTTTATGGGTGATCATCGCCATTACCGTGTCGGTTTCAATTTTCGATCCAAATGTCACATTTAACGGTCCAAGTTTTCAAAATGCCAAAGTTTCGGCGAAGAGTCTTTATTCTTGCAATTAGACATCGTGGGCGCATTACAACCGGCTATTTTACCGGTGGTGTTTGCGTTAGTGATGACTGCGGTATTGATGCTACAGGCACCATCCGCGCAGTGGCGGGACAAGCGGTTATTGGACAAAGACGGTCAAATCATTAACGGCGGTAAAGCCTTAACGTCCGACTCTGTGGTGGTTTATTCTCCGGTATTTTCGGCACAGCACCGGCGGCCGTGTATATCGAATCGCAGCAGGGACTCGCGCGCGGCGGTAAAACCGGTATCACCCGCGATCGTTGTTGGTGTATTGTTCCTGTATGATGTTGTTCTTCCAACCATTAGCGTTTTTAGTGCCAAACTATGCGACAGCACCGGCGTTAATGCACGTGGGATTATGTGATGTTAAGCAACGTCGCAAATTAGATTTTGACGATTTCGTTGGCGCCATGAGCGGTTTGATTTGCGCGGTGTTTATCGTTAACGGCAAACATTGTGACCGGCATTATGTTGAGCTTTTCTTTGCATTGGTGATTGGCCGTGTGGTGGTGGCGATTTCAAACGCTTTAAATATCGGCACCATTGTGATTGCCGTTGTTTTGGTGGCTTTCTATGCTTGTGGTTGGAGCGATTTAATTGAGTCAATAAGACAATAAAGGCGCATTTATGCGCCTTTTGTTTACCTTTGTAATTTTGAAAAACAGTGAAAAACCACCGCACTTTGTAGCTTATCATCGTAGAAAATGAGCGGAATGCGTTGGCGTTGCAGGAGCGACATTCAACTGTTGCCACAGCTTTTTAATGTCTTTATTCACGCCGTTTGGGGTTAATTTCACTTTGCGAATAACGAAATCGAGTCAAACTTTCGTTCCCTCTAAGGGCAGTAGTTTAGCGTTTCTTGATGTGTTTGCCGTTTCGTCTTCCTGCAGTGCGGTCATTTTTCGCGTGTTTTTGTAGTAACAATGTGCCTAAATGATCCGGCAAGGAAAATAGGGAGTGTTCAAATGTTGCTTCAATATATTCCTGTGAAATATCGTTACATCTGCGTGAGAAATAAACAGTTTTGATAGCAGCGGACAATGTTATCGTCTCAGACGGGAAATTGTGGTTGTGCATCGTCTGTCATAGATAACATCCGATATGATTTGCTCTAATTGCACGAGAGGGCAGGGCAACGCCCTAATCTTGCAAACCATAAGCGTAACAGGCGCGTTGTTTCACCGATGAATAGCTGGCGAAATGTTGTCAGCTGAAAGTGCGGTCATTTTTGACGATGTTTTTGATATTCTTCCGCTAACAGCTCATTAAGCAGTTGCTGTTGTTCATAACAATGTTGCGCGGAACGTTGCACTGGCGAATCAAAATGCGCCCAGCGTTGGCGCAATTTAGGCAACACAATGTTACGCAGAAAATTGCGATCGTATTGATTATCTTCGTTGCTTTCGTCTTCAATCAACTTAGCCCTCTGCTGTTGTACAAACTCCAGTAATTGTTGGCGGCTAAAATTCAATAACGGACGAAAAATGGGCACACCGTAAACGTTGCTTTTTGCGGCATAGCGCCCTAAACCTTGCACGCCACTGCTTGCGTTTTAGGGCAAGGAAAAATGTTTCCGTTTGATCTTGTTGATGATGTGCCGTAGCAGCCATTCAGTCGGTAAAAATCCGCTGTGCAATGGCTTTTCATAACGGGCTTGGCGGGCACCAGTCTCAATGCCGTTTTTCTGTGCTGACGTTAACATGTTGAATTTTGCAACGGAATATGGAATTGGCGTGCAAATTTGTTGACTAATGTGCTGACCAAGCATCGGCATTGATGCTTAATCCGTGATGAATATGGATGGCGCGACTGAAAGTGCGGTTGTTTTTCTGAAGTTTTTGCAAATAAAGCGAGAAGCGCCGTGGAATCAAACCACCGCTCGACCCAATAAGAAAGTGAGTTTGGTTTGGAGCAGTTAGCGAGTTGCTGGTGAAAAACAGTCGAGGACATAGACGAATGGCACGGTAGAGACATTCCCTCCGTCTTCGGGAGGGGATTTTAATGAGACTATACGTAGCCGTAACTCATTAAAACGTTGATAACGACGTTCTAGCAGACTCTGTGTCAAAAGACGTCAGGTCGTCTAAATCGGCAAAGCAGGCGTTTTTCAAGTTTTGCGCCATTTCATCGTAATTGCGGTGCGCACCGCCAACGGTTCTGGTACGATATTATCAATTAAGCCGAGTTTTTTAAACGATTGGCGGTTAAACCCATGACTTCTCTGTACGGTGGAGCTTTTGTCGGCGCTTTTTCCACAAAATGGAAGCGCAGACCTTCCGGCGAAATCACGGAGTAGGTGGAGTATTGCAACATATTGACTTTGTCACCACGCCGATAGCCAACGCACCGCCGGAACCGCTCACCGATAACGGTACAAATTACCGGCACTTTTGAGGGTGGACATTTCGCGCGTAAATTGCGAGCGATGGCTTCTGACCGACCGCGTTCCTCTGCGCCTACACCCGGATGATAAAGCGCCCGGGTGTCAATGAAGGTGATGATAGGCAATTTGAAAACGTTCCGCCATTTGCATGGGGCGTAAAGCTTTGTGGTAACCTTCCGGTGCCGGCATACCAAAGTTGCGTTTACTTTATCTTTCACGGTACGCCTTTTGATGGTGCCAATCACTCATCACCAGGTCGCCGTCTAAACGTGCTAATCCGCCAACAATGGCTTTGTCATCAGCAAAGCACGATCGCCGGCAAGTTCTTCAAATTCGGTAAAATATGTTCGATGTAGTCAAGAGTATAAGGACGATTCGGATGACGAGACATTTTTGACACTTGCCACGCATCTAAATTTGCAAAAGGTTTTTCGGTTAATTCGATGCTCTGTAAACGAGCACTCATCATCAAGATTAATTTCATCATCCTGTGTTTGCCATGCGAAGATTCGATTTTCGCTTCAAGTTCGGCAATGGGTAATTCAAAATCTCAAGTATATCATTGTAGATTCCTAATTTTGTGAAAAATGCACCGCACTTTAACAAGATTTTTGGTAGTGGTGCAACTGGACGCGCTATTCTATGCGTCATAAAGTGTCACCCATTTCGTCTGGTAGCTTTCCAGCTAAAGGCTATGTAATCAAAGTGTATTTGTGCGTGCGTATGAAAGCGAAAAATGAAAATGCGTGAAATATCGGGTTATGCTCAATTGACAATCTGCTAAAACGATTTTTATGTATACCACTTTCAAGATAAGATGTTTTGAAGAGTCAGGAGTTGGTCTCCTGAAAATAAGCGGGCGAAGGTATAGAACACTTTTAGTATCAGTATGTCGCAACACACAAACCATCATCCATCAATGGTGGACTAGGTGAAAACCCGCAAGAAGGACGCGACGCTGACGAACCGCTGCTGTGCGATGATTCCTGCTGTTCACCACCCTTTCTCTCTTATCTTCAAACGACTGTCATTGCCATCTTGACACCCATCAATTTCACCTGCTGAGGCATTTCCGTGATGAATCCTAAAGCAATCACGCTATAAGTACGCCATGTTCCGTTTAACAGTGCACGCATGACAGAGCGGGCTTTGCGCGGAACAGATAGATGCGTCATAATCAAAACGACATTCGGCTGACGCAATATAAGCCACGGCGCCGGTTGAGGGCGCGCAAATATCACTCGCCTGAGGTTTTAGAGGAGAGTTTTGCGCACCGCGAAAATGGCACCGTTTGTGTGACCAGATCTCCTTGTCGGTATTAATGACGCAAGGATGACGACGACGGTGTATGATTTAGGCAATGGTAGCGTCGATTATCGAGTACCACAGACTTTTCATGCCGCGATTGTGGACGATCGCACGGATTTTGGACGCGTCGCGTGCGTAACCAACGCCGTGAGCGATAATGGCATACGCATGGTGGCCAGCCGATGCATGGCGATTGCGGTCATTTGGCTTCGATTAACAAATTGCCTGCGAGCGCGCTGGCCGCATTGGCCCGACGGTGGCCGTTTTGCTCGCGCCAGGAAAGCGGGCATTGCCTTGCCGGCGGTCGCATCGACTCACCGGAACCGGTTGCAGCAGCGTAACCGCGCATCTCGACACTGAAAAGTGAAAGAAATGCCACGGCTACAGCGGGCTGTCACTTATGTATTTAACCAAAGCCGTTGGGCATTGGCGTATTTAACCACTGCGGAAAAACAAGGGAGAATTAAAACCAGAACATAAAGGCTTGGCGACCAAGTGGATGTGCCAAATGAATTTGCTGGAGCGAGTCAGCTTTTCAAACATTGAAGGCGTCTACCGCTTCATGACGGATGTTACCGGTTTTGTTTGTTGGGGCGTTTAGCGAAATCTGCGAAGGCTCCAACCTCCAATGCCGAGTGGAGTTTCGCCAGCCATAAAACTCTGGACAGTGTCGATGATTACATCGCACAAAGGCGTACGCGTTCGAGGCGGCTACGAACCGCAATTTCGACAGCTACCGGACACACGAAATCGCCCCAATAACGGTTTACCAAAAGCCGGTGACTATGCGACCCGCAAAACCTCAGTGGCTTACTCGCCGCCGTCAAACCGGATTCCCGAAAAGCGATTTTGCCGTCGCCGAGAGCTTCGCGGTGTTGAGCTATATCCTGTCGGTAAACTCATCGAGACGACAAGCCACATCGGAATCTGGTGTGGTGAAACAGCGGTTAATTTTTCTGATCAAAGTGCGGTCATTTGCTTCCCAGAGTGACTTTTTGAAAGTGAAAACACGTTTGATGAAATGACCGCATTTTTAATCGAAAGTTGCGCTGGCGCGTTTCTAACACGCGTGCAGAACTGCTCATCAAATACGAGTGCGGTGAGTTTTGTAGGCACGTGAAATTCGGGTTTATGATAAAGAGTACAAAATAGAAACATATATGTGTGACTTTTATTTCCTATTTTAACTTGTTTGTATTTGGCTGGTGATGTACAAAAATGCCACTCTAGCGCAAGTAGTTCATAATATCGAAGAAGATAAATAAGAGACTTTAATGATTTGTGCGGAGGATTCATTGAGTGAGGACTTACTAATCAATTTGAGTAGGTTCATAAAAATTATTACGTTACATTTACAATATTTCTGTTCATATCTAATATATGCCGCAATCTTGTAAAGATCTAAGCTTTCTTCTTCTACCCTACCGATTTCATTTGCCTGCGGTTATCTGCTATGGGTGTTAGATCACAAGTTGAAGTTGATCAAATTAATTCATAAAAGGCTAGATTCCTGTTTGGCACTCACACCTATGCTGTTGACCTATTCTTAGACTACATCATGAGTTTGACGAAACAATCTTATCTTAGCAACAGATAGGCATAATAAAAGAGCAGTTTCCAAACTCACTACGAGTATAATAGATCAAAATGATAGTTTTATATCAAAGTAAAAGGTGCTAATGTGTACACTTTCCATAATGGCACGTATCTTGGTTTATTATCTAGTAATTTCGTTGATGACTTTCCTATGTTATTTTCATAATATTCAAGTATTATTCAATTATCAAAAATGATAGATAAGCTTTTTCCTAAAAAGCCTCTTGTACGGTATGGCCTGTTCTGTCTGTCTGACAAGCAGTTTACTATTTATACTCTTCTTAAAGTAGGAGATGGATTAGAGATGGAACACATTCCTCTGTGATGATACATCGTGTGACCAGTACGATGAGTTTCTACTGTTGCCACGAGATGGCGCCAGCGTCCCGCTGGTGCTATTTAATAAACATTGTAAAATTTTATTTTAACCGTTGGCAGAGTCAATATTCAGAAATTCTTTTGGATTTTTGACCGCGCTTTTGGTTGATAGGCACAAGCGAGGACGCTTGCGCCATCGAGAAAACGATGTGCCATTAGAGGATACACATGGTATTAACTAATTTTTCTGGATGGAAAAATCATAATTTGAACAACAGCTAGAAACTATAGTTACAAATAAAAGGTAAAACTACACCAGTGACTTTTCTGCTTTCCGTCTTCAGCCCACTGTCTGCATGATATCTCTACGTTCGTATTTTTCTCTCTCTGGGCGCCAGCATATATGCAAACAAAAGAAACAATTAATGCTAAGTGATAGCAGCCTAATAGGATTTTGCACCGAAAATTAAGATTGTACTTTTGAAATGATTCGAGATTAGCTCTACGCCGTGATGGTCCAGCAGCAACGGACATTATAACCGTTGAAAAATTTATCATTGCTACATGTTTGTATCTGTCGATCTCATGATCATTTGCGAAAAATATAATAACTACACGATTATGACGGGATTTACTCTACCGTGGTGCAGCCATCTAGCTATAGAAAACAACCTCGCTTCTCTATGTAGTAACTGCAACGCCAATAGCAAATTAGTCCTAATATTAGGATACAAAATGGTAAGCAGACTAGATTCCATTTAACTCGCCAGATATAACCTTACTCTTTATATAGGTCTTGTCAATCCTAAAAATCAGGGTACATAGCATACCATTAGAGAGTTTACTAACTCACTTCATCGCCACACCCAACCACTTCATCATCTCTCTTTCGTCCAACCTTTACGTTTGGCATAATCTTAGGCGTGGTCTTCATCGATGCGACCCTGGGAAGTGAAATGTGGTTATGCCCCGCCGGATCAGGTGAAGTGCTGTACCGCAGACAGGCGACCGGTCATGGCGTAGCGTAACGGTGAGTTTCATGCCGATGCGTTGTTCCACTTCTAACAAATCCCAAATCAGAGGCTTTTCCGTATGTTTCCGAAGCGCTTGGATAACCCGGTGCCGAGCGGATGCCGCATGGTTTCGTTGTCAACCTTGGTTGTCGAATTTCCTCTTGTGCCTGGCCTGATGCCGTGCATGTAGCTCAAGATGGGTATTCACGCCATGGCTTCGGCAGGCGGTCGCCCACGGCTTGTAGCACGGTCGCGTTGTGAAGTCGTCACCGGCGGCTTTGGCAGCCTTCCACTGGCTCCATTTCTTCAATGCCCGGCGCACACGGCGGAGCATCCCCATCGAGTCTTTTTGCCGCTTTCGCGATCGGCGATACAGTCGCTCAAAGGCAAAGATTACGGTGGCTACGCTGTTTTTGCCACGTTCCGTTTGTTGGCGTAAGCCGTACAGCCCGTGCCGATGGGTTGGTGCGAGTGCTTCATGCGAATAGCACGCATCATCGCCACGTTCCGCAGGGATGCCTACAAAACATGCATAACCCGCGGGTTGAGTTTTGTGGTTTGTGCGCCAGCATCCAGCATCGCTTGCGCACATCGATTCCACGCGGCGTGCTTCTTCGCCACTTTCCGGATGATCAAAGGCGTCAGGGTGACCCAACCCATCAAGCCACACGGAAGAACGGCGACCAGTCGATAAATTTGCGCAGTTCGGCAATTCGTGCGTTTTCGATTCACAATGCGTTTGGTTTGGCGTTTGACGGCATAATCCGCCCATTCGCCGTTAGCCGTCAAACGGTTGGCGCGCTTCTTCAGTATGGCGAGCTGTTTGCAAACGGTTTGCGGTTGTGCAAAGGTGTTGGACTCTTTCGTGATCAGCTTCATAAGATTGTTTCCCCACAATCGTGCGCGGCGCTTCGGATTCATCAATGTGGCACACCGTTTACCACCGCACGAGGGCGTTCGAGTATGGGGCACGCCGTGTTGTATTTGCTCGAGTACAGGTACGGTTAATCTTGCGATATCTTCTTTTGGAGGTGGTCGCGCCGCCAATCCAGACAAACGTGAGTTCAAAACCCTAAACGTGTCATTTCGCACGGTATTCCATTTCACGTCTAGATGGCGTAATCAAAGCCGCTTAAGCCAATAAGATCCGCTTTTTCATCACGGCCCCGGTTTGAATGATTTTTGTCCGTAACCAGCACCATCACGCCGTCAAATTAATCACTTCAAAGAATTATTACATTGCAACACCACGCTCACACGATGTTTTGCCGAGTGTCATGCGTCGCCTGCTCACGGTGGCAATCACCGCTGCCGTTGCTGGACGCGCTTTTTGTTGTGGCGTTAATAAACGGCTCTAAAATACGCCAGAATTGAAATTTTCAGTACGCGCGCCGATTTCCTGCGGCGAACATTTTGCCGTCGCCGGGCTCGATCGCCCACTACGTCCATGCTGCCGCCGGCGGATCGCTTCAATGACTTCTAACGGCGTTGTGCACACATGGCGGAAGGAGCTTCTTCCGGTGTCTTCGATGATGTGCGTGGTAATGCCTTTCACCAGCGCGTGGTGGCACGTTCTTCCACCGGCCACGTACCGCCATTCAGCCACGAGAATCACCGCGTTTTCATTGCCCTGGTGCGATATTTTTCTGCAATATCCGAGCAATTTTCGGTGACACTCCGGTGCGGTTTGAGACGGCATCTTCTGCGATTTCACGCAATTCAGGATCGAGATCGTCGCACGTCGCGGAAAGCTGGCCTGCGATTCCCCGATCATGTCCATGCCGCGTTTGATATGGCGTGATGAGAGAATACCGCGTAATGAATGGCTTCACGCATCGCGTCGTTACCACCGGAAAGGAGAAGGACACGTTTGACGCACCGCCGGAAATCTTGGCGTGTGCCGTGCGTTGGCTGCACGACCTGTGGCGTTAATGATCCGCGCACGTAGTTGTTGTGTTCTTCAATCACGGTGCCGATGGCGAAAAATATTTGGGTCGAAAATAATGTCTTCGGCACGAAGCGATAACCGTTGACTAAGATGTTATAGGCACGGGTGCAGATTTCTGCTGCGATCTTCATGTATCTGCTTGTCACTAGCGTCGAAAGCCATCACGACTACCGCGGCGCCGTGTTTACGCACGGTTTAGCGTGTTCGATAAAATCTCGCATCTCTCTCAATGAGATGGATTCACAATCGGGCCTGCTTGCACCGATTGCAAGCCTGCTTCAATCACTTCCCATTTGGAGGGTCGATCATCACAAGGCACTTTCATGCGCATCCGGTCCGGTTGCCATAATAATGAGGAAACGGGTCATCCATTTTTACCGTCGAGCAGGCTTCGTCCATGTTTACATCGATGACTTGCGCGCCGTTTCACGCGGTCTACTGGCAATTTCAGTGGCTTCGGCAAATTTAATGTCTTCTTTAATTAAGCGTTTGAATTTCGCCGGAGACCCGTTACGTTATTGCGTTCGCCCACGTTTTACGAACGAGGCTTTCATCATCAGCTAACAAGCGGTTCTGACGGATAAACTTACGTAGCCGGTTTTGATTTGTGTGTGCGAATTTGCGCGGTGGGATGTTTCTGCTGCATCGGCAGGCTTGATATGTTCCGGTGTGGTGCCAGCGGCCACCGATAATGTTCAGAGCCACTTTCTGCCCACTCTTTTAAATGAAATGACCATCTCTTTGCGCCGAGATCAGCCATGTGCCAGGCATTCGGCAAAGCCGCATTCGGGTGAACGGAAACGTAGGTTTCACTGAGTTTTGAACAGTTGTTCGACATACTGGCGCGTAATTCTTTCGGGCCTAAAGCGCAGTTCAGACCGAATGTCAGCGGTTTGGCGATGACGAAAGTGAGTTGTAGAACGCTTCGGTGGTTTGTTCCGGAAAGGGTACGGCCGGAAACGTCGCAATAGTGCCGAAAAATCGCGATCGGCAATTCCACACCTAATTCTTCAAAGCCCGCAGTTTCAATAGCGAGACACTGCGCTTTTGGCATTTAGCGTGTCGACGTGGTTTCGATCATAATTAAATCGCACCGCCTTCGAGTTAAACCTTTGGTTGCTTCGCAGATAATCCACCAATTCCGCAAAAGGTCACATTTACGCAAAGCGGATCGTTTACGTTCCGGAAATAGACGCGCCAGTGCGTTAGTCGGGCGAGAGTCCCCGCGACGAGGCGGTGGTTTTCGGTGTGCTGTGTTGTCCATGCCACGCGCGCTGGTTGCGCCGGCAAAGTTGAGTTCGGCAAAGCAATAGATTGCAAGTCGCAGCCGTCGCGCAATGCTGTCGTGGACGGGCTGTGTTGGTTTCGATGATGTCGCACCGGCTTCGTATATTTTCCGTGAATGGCGGGAAGCAAGAGTGATGGTTGGTCGAGGTCAGCCAAATCATTATTCTGCGTCGTAAATCGACCGCACTTTCTTTCAAAGCGTTCACCACGAAATCCGCTTCGGTGAGTTTATATTTTTGGATCTCATCGTGCCGACGGCTCCGTCTAGATCAGATACGTTGAGCGAGGGGCGTTTTTAGTATTTCAGTGGTGTTTTTCAAAATAAAGCTTTTCCGTTTGTTGGGTTGCAAATAAATGGAGGAATAGTAGGAAAGATGTGCTTGCGCTGACCGATGTTATCTCTCTAAAGAGCGGTGTAACGTATTATCTAGTAGGTATGAGAGAATTCTTTGCCGATATTCTGCTTTTATCTTGGTCTGCTGCTAAACTAGCGCTGCAATTTTTCTCGTATTTTTAATGATACCTGCGGCCCTATCTACTCTTTTTATTGCATTGCACGCTATTGGCGGGCGAAAAGTGCCACGTCGTTTTTGGACGATTGGTGACCAGGTGGCCAGTTTTCGGCAGTGTGCGCGTAATGGCATTGATTAGTGTGCTGCTCTGTGATGAACGGTTTGGAAAGGCTATCAAAAAGCAACGAGTGCTTTCTTCCATTCCACACGCCATTGTGGCAAATGGCAAGGTGAAAATTGACGATGCAGACCACGCGATGCCCAGTTTACTGGCACAAAAAGCCGTGCCGATAAACGCGTGACCATGTAACGATTTTCAAAGCCGCAAGTGGTGTTGGCGCAGGACAGAGTGATTGGGATTCCGACAGTTTGCGGATGACTCGATTTTGTCCTCATTGTCCTGAAGCGGCATTTTGAGGATTTGCCGCCGACGAGCCGAATTTAAAATTATCGTGGCGATCGGCTTGCGCGAAATTAAACCCGCATGCCGGCGACAAAGTGCGTTTAATGATTGCGAAAATAGCCAATACACGCCATTTGGGCGCGTGCTGCGTTGCAACGTTGTTACCGTCGGTGAAATCTGTTTTGCAGAACCAGGCGAAAGTGTCCGGTTGTGAAGCGTTTGCCAATTTAACGGACATTGGAGCGCTTAATGCCAATTCAGCCGGGCGAAAGCACAGGGTTCCGTTTATTTTAACAAGATCCGGTTTCCAGTGCGGATTGCCGGTGCGGTTTTCCTTCTGCGGGCAAATCACTCGGGTGGCGCACACACAGGCGGAGATAGCAAAGCGGTGCGTATGGACTGTGATGGGCTTGTTGGTGAGCTTGGTATTGTGAGGTGGCGGTGTCAATATTAGTAATGGCCACGTCTTTAAAGCCTGATGGTGAGGTGGACAAACAGGGCGAAATCGCCATTTTGCAAACCCTCGGTTTAACAGAAAGGACAGGTGCGTTCCATCTTGCCTATGTTATCAAGGTTTGTTGGTGGGATTAATCGCGTGCCTTGGTAGGCGCCATAGTGGGCGTGTTGGTGACGTTAGAATTTGGACGCTATCGTGATATCTTGAGGCGCAAAAACGATGTGTGTGTCGACCGCACGCGAGCCTTGGCAGCATTCTGACGAGTTGTCGTGTTTTCCTTATTATTGTCATTGTTATCCACCATTTATCCGGCCTATCGCTTGGCGCGAGAGTGGAACCGGCAGGAAAGCGCGCTACGAATAAAAGAGATAGAGATGAATGAGCCTGGCATTATTATCTTGCCGACTGTGAGTAAATTTTGCACACCAGAAGGCTGCACAACACGTCGAAGTGCTAGCCAGGTGTCTTTTCTATGCAACCGAGGCAATTGAAATTGGCGATTGTGAGTTCGGTTCCGGGCAAAGCGTACGTTCAATTGCATACGCTGGCGGATTGAGATCAGCCAGGCTGGCGGTGAGTGTGCTATCAAAGAGCACGTCGTTGCAACAAATGACACCCAATGCGTTGGCTGAAGTTGCTGCGAACCATCGTATTACAGGCTTTGTGTATCATCGTTTTCGTCATTTTGATGGCGGATTTCACTCACGCGCCGAGACGTGATGATGCCGATGCTTATCGGGCAACAAAAGGCTCAAACGGAAGCGCAGGATCGCCAGACACAGGATCTTTGCCGATGCGGTCGGTTTGGCAACACAATTTCACGTCGACACTACCGTTATCTGGCGGGGAACGCCAGCGTGTGGCAATTGTCTCGTGCGTTGGTGGGCATCCGGCGCGTGGTGTTGGCCGGACTGAACCTACGAATTTGAGATCACAAAAACCACGGAAAGCGTTTTGAGCGATTCAACAGCTCAATCAAAGAAAAGACTGGTGCGTTCGTGGTCACCCACGACTTGAGTGGCGGAATTGAATCGCCGTTTAATTATGCAAGACGGCGTACTACGACCGAGGAAAATGCCCGATGGATACGCCATGTGGTTGGCGCTATCAACGCAGCGGTAAGCATAAAAACCGTTTGGTGTCGCTTCGAATTTCGTCCCAGCATGGGCGCTGCGCTTGGGCGTGGCGGTGTTAATTATCGGTTTAGAGTGCCATGAGACGGCTTTGAACGCGAACTCAATCAGCACGGATGGCGGTGGTACCGCATGCGAAATTTCCTCTGCAGAGCGGGCAAAGCAATGCACCGATTGATCGTGGCAACATCTTGCGCCAAGCTACAGCAAAACTCCACATTGCGGCGGTTTCGCCTTTCGTCAGTTTACCGCGCTCGTGGAAAACGGGTGAAATTAAAAAGTGGGTGCAAATCGAGGCGTGGAAACGGCGTTGCGGGGACTCACGTAGCGAGTTCTCTTGGGCGTTTTGTGTTACGTCGAGGATGGCAGCAATGCTGCAACGCCGGCGGCTGGTGCTCGGTTTCCGGGCATCTGCGGGACCGGATGTGCAAGAAGAGGATGGGTTTCTCTGCTAATTTTCCACAACAAACAGGCTCCGGAAAATTTGACCGCGACCGTTGCGGCAACGTGTCCAAAGTCACAGACTTTTGCGTTTGGATGGCCAGTTGGATCACAGATGTGCCCTGCATGCCATTGGCATGCAGGCGCGGCGGTTGAAGTGGGTGATCAAGCGGAACAGGTGGGTAGTGGTGAAACCGCCGATCCGTTTGACTGTTCAAACCCTTGATTACTTCCATGTTGCAAGATTATCACGCAGATGCTCTACACATACGCAAAACTGCATCAGTAAATTCGGCTGCCTGTATCGTGATATTCAACGCAATGATTCGCACGGTGATGTATACATGCCATGGTGCTGTGATTGGGGTGGCGTGTTTAACATTGACGTCCACGCTCATCGCGGTGATGAAAGATAAAGCCAGTGACATGTTGCCATCGTATTACCGACTGCTCGGGCGAATAATGGGTTATGTGTAAGCGTGTTTTGTTGGTATGGCTTGCAGGCTGGCATGAAAGGCTGTCTGATTGGCGTGTTGTGTTGGGCCGTGAGTTTTGACGTAGAATGTGACCACTTTTATTTGCTGTTAAAAGGCTTGGAAAGTTTCATAGGTGAGAGTGTTGTCAGGCGGCATTGTTTCATTGGATTTCCTCCAACCGAGACTCCGTGGCAAGATGTGTTGCTGGTGGTGCTATTTTCGGCGTTAATTCTTGGTTTATTTGCCAGTGTCTTTATCCGGCAAATCGATGCGCGGCTAAGTGCAACCGGCACACGTATGAGCAGTCAGTAGAAATTAGATGAACTAGTTTACTAGTACAATTTATAGTTGTTTAGCGTAGACGCACGTTTCGGTCATTTAGAATTTTGTGAAGATAAGCGAGTGAATAATAGTACACGCATATATTTCCATTGAAAACGACGATCCGCGATTAGCAGCAAGATTGAACAGGTATTACTTATCCGATTGCCACTTACTAGAAAATATCCGGCGAAAGCTGACGTTTGCGGCGGTGAAAACCGTGGAAAATATGCCCGTCACGATGTCGCCGGGTGACATAATTCATAAAATTGAAGACTGATCGTTTACTTGTGGTGGTTGGGCCTTGTTCCGTTCACGATCCGAAAATGCGCATTAGAAGATATGCGAAACGCGGCCAAATTGATGCGCGATATCAAGATACCTTGCAAATTATTATGCGCGTGTGTTTTACGAAAAGCGCGTACTACAGGGTGCGACAGGAAAGGTATCATTAATGACCCATACTTAAATAATACCTGCTGCAGCGAGACGATGGTTTGCGTATGGCGCGTAAATCGGTGTCCGATATTAACGATTTAGCGGTGCCGACGGCAAGGCGAGTACGGAACGCGATCACCGCGCAATATTTGGCAAGGGTTTCGCTGAGTGGGGCGCGATTGGGGCAGAAACCGCAGAATCCCAAAGTGCACCGTGAACTGGCTTCGGTTTTATCTTGTGCCGTTGGCTTTATGCGACCAACGGTGGCGTAAAAGTGCGTTAGATGCGATTGGGCGGCTGAGCGCCACACATTCTTGTCCGTCTGAGAAGTTCGATGCATTCTATATCGTTTTCGGTAACGAAGACTGCCACATTATTTTACGCGAGGTGGCGACAGCCCAAATTACAGCGAACAAGCTGTAGCAGAAGTGTGCGATGAGCTTGCCAAAGCAGGTTACAGAGCCCATGTGATGAGCGGATTTTAGCCATGCCAGCGGTTGCAAACAATTCAAAAAACAATTGGATGTGAGCCGTGAAGTGGCTCGTCAAATTCATGACGGGTTCCGATAAAATTTCGGTGTATGATTGAAAGCCATTTGGTGGAAGGCCGTCAAGATTTGGTCGAGGCAAACCCTTAACTTACGGCCAAAAGCATACCGACAACTGTATTGGTTGGGAAGACAGTGAAAAGTCTTGCAAGAATTCCATTTTTGATGTGACAGGAGCGCAAGTAAACGGCTGATCTTCTTTTGCCGTTTATCTCAAACAAAAAGTGCAATTGGATTTTCGTGAGAATTTCCACCGCACTTTTGTTCGAGCTAACGAGTTACTTTTAATAAATTAGCCTTTATGTGGTAATTTATATTAGGTAACCAAAATCTTCTACCCTGCCGGCCTTTGTCTTTGTTCTACAACTTGATAAAGTGTAAGGAATAAATCATTAGAGGTATTTTCTCCTAATTTTACGGTCGTCTTCAGAAAGCATTATGCCAGTTGCTCGAGAAAGTTTACGTCCGTGTTTGATCAAAATATAGGTGACTTGGACGTTGCGCTTGTGATACTTCTACACGGCAATAAATTTTTCCTTATCGGTCATCAGGTACATAATTCAGCTTATCTAAAATCGAGAATGAGATCTTCTATGTCTTTGATGCAAATCAGATTGTACCTTATCTATCAAAACAGATGGGAGAATACGTTTATAGCCAACAAGTTATTCTCATTCGGACGAAGTGGATAATGTTACACCACACCATTTGATTGATACTATCAGCACTAATACATTCTTTCTGGTCGGGATTGATGTTTTTCGGGTAAATAACTGAATATTGCCATCTGATTTTGCCTGCTCAATAATCAGATTGTTTGCTTGATTGAGTTGTACAAAGTAAAGATAGACATCAAACGGAATATAAAGTCGATAATGATGGTTATCACGGTCATATCCATGCGCGAATGTTGCCAGAAAGTATCTGCATTCGGTTTTGGCTCGTACGACTATAATAAACCGTTTGTAGTTTTTGGAATAGTTAAGCCTCGTCAATCACATTCCCACCAATAATAATATTAAAGCCTCTTTCTAAATCAAAATCTAGCTGTCTGCGAGAGTTGACGACAGAGTATAAATTTGCTTGTTTCTAAAAAGTTCTGTTAGTTTTCATAAATTTCCTCAAAGTGATGATGAATATCGAGGCTTAGTCTTTGTAAATCCGATAGCCTTCTTCAAACTTCCCAAAATTCTCCCACGCTATTAATCGGCATGTCTAAATCATTCAAAAAGCTGGATGAGAAAAGGCCTGATGATCTTGGATTTTATAACTTGGATGCAGAGCAAAATTACAATTGGTTTATCACATAAAAGCGAAACTCTGACTGTAAAGCGAAAACTATGCAATGCCTGTTTACCCCTTGAATTTACTCACTCGTCTTTCATGTCATCCAATTCACTATCAATGAAAAGCGAACGATATAACTGGAGGATCAGAAGAACAAAGTTTGCTACCGATGTATTTTCGCTCAGCTTCGAAATGGATAATTCAGGTTGCCAATCAGGATTCTTCATGTTGCAATAAAAGCAGTTAGAGCGTGGCGGTCAACTGAATAAACAGCTATGACAGCAGGAATTTCTTAATGTCATTTAGCAGTTTATTGATAGTATGACATCTTT
>BNJU01000890.1_pt1 | contig 247909 bp, 330 predicted proteins | sample 8539281 | NCBI WGS metagenome assembly BNJU01 (sample SAMD00202456, study PRJDB9452) | human saliva metagenome | isolation source: human saliva | place: Japan | reverse complement strand
GCATATATTTTTATTTTTTCACACATTTTTCAATTGATTTTTTAATAATCAAAATATTTATGCCATCTGTATTTAAACTCACTTAGCATTTCTAAATCCAATTTATTTCTACATATATCATTATTGATAACAGGTATCATATTGTTAAAATTAATACCCTGTTACCTTTTATCTATTTTGAAAAATCTATATTAGTTTTCATTCCTTTATGTTTTTTCTTTGGAGAAGATAATGGTGCAAAATACTTTATTATTTACCTTAAAACTATTCCCTATAAATGGTCTGTTTGCTTTTAATGAAACTTTATTTTCATAAATTCCTAAATATTTTAAATAATTTGACGTTAATGTTATAAAACATAATTTATCCTTTTCATTCATCTAATTTCCTTCGATTAAAAAAAAAAGGATACAAAACAATATCGTTTAAAAAATACTTTAAATTAATGATTAATAAATCAGGAAGACTTAGACTGCTCGCCCTTTGTCTAACTTTAATACCTGACTGACAGGAAGATTCTAGACTTGCTCGTTCCTATTATGACCCAACTTTTTACTACCTGACTGAACCAGGAAGACTTAGTTTACTCACCCTTCCGTTCAACTTTACCTGACTTTTATTAATCCTTTTCACATATTATATCTTTATTCTCGTTTATTTTTCAAGGCAGTTTAATTTTCTCACGGTTTAATAAATAAATTTTTAATCTTTTCCACTTCTATTTATACTGTTCAAATCAACTCTGATCCATCGCAAATACGCAAAACACAGTAAACATTGCCTATACACATCATATTCTACATATCGAACGTTTGTATCCGTTATTTTCTTAAAGTCAGATGGCAAGTATTTTACATCAAAATTTCCTGAATTTCCAGTCCCAACGTGTTTATCAGCTGGCTGTTCTTACACTTTTAATGTCAAGGCTTTCCAAAACAGTCAGACCCCACCCTGAGCCTTTTTGCCACAATGTCAAGCCTCCCACCTGAAAATGTGTGTACATCTTGCTCCACCTCCTTTCATTTTCCAGTCCTTCAATAGCCTTATAAAATCCATCGGCTTTGGTTCATCTTTAATAACCAACATTGTCAGTACGTCGTTGAATTTCTTAATAAATTCCTCCTGCACCTGGGTCACCTCTTTACATTCTGCTTTTTGGATGGATGTTATTATTTTGCAAACAGAACTGTCACATCTGCATATTGGTGTTAAAAATTCCAGTGTATACTACAAAAGAAAAATATGAATCAATATTTTAGGACGAATATCCTTGTTTTTCCAATCTGAAATCAGTTTTGTCAAAATCATGATAATTGATTTTCTGATTGTACCCATTCTTTCCGTAATTTCCCCATTTTTATATCCCTTCAATATAGCTTTCCGTATTTTTACTTCAATTGTTCAATATTTTGCCATTTTTCATTAAATTATTTTTCTCCCAAGTATATATTTAATAAACCCCATTAAAAAAAATCGTAATAAAATTCTATAATACTAATTTAATAGCTTTTGTCAAAAAATGCTTAATTCTATGGATTTCATGATTTTTACTACTTGTAATGGGAATAGTATTGGGGCTACTGCATTTCATTTCTTCATAATATTATAAATTAGACTTGTTCACATAATCATGTTTGAATTATTAAACAAGTTCCATTAAAATTTAAAATTATTTTTATTATACTTTCCAGCCTTTTTCAACACTCCTCATTCCATTTTCACCTAACTGTTATAAAATAAAACGAAAAATCTAGCCTTTGTAATCTTCCTGGCGTTAGCAAATCCATATTCCCGTGCAAACGATAATGTTTGATTTTCATCTAAATTCAGTCAATAGCCGATTGCAAATTTTCAATATTCATCAAGTTTCATGATTAAGTATGGGCTGCGTCGTCATTTATATGTTATAACTCCTGGTATTTTTATGATATTATTATAAATCATATCAGTCTTTACTTTAGCCTAATTTTTGTCAATGGGTATCTAATGTATTAATTAAGTTTGTACTTATTATTGCTCTAATGTCGATACTGATAGTCTTGCCTGACAGAATTTTTAGGGCTTGTGCTAAAAGTCTTATTTTTAGAAAGAATAACTCCTGGCCTGCCCCACATGCACTATAGTGTTTTTGAACACATCAACTAAAATCACTCTGTCTTCTACCTCTTTGATTGAGTTAGCAAACACTGATAACTTTCAATTTCTTCATCGTAAATAAACTGTCAAACTTCATTGCATGAAATATATAAATCATGTTTTATCGCAACATCCCTAATTAATTCCATTTTCAGTTTTGAAAACACCCAGACGATTTGGAAAACATTATTGCCTTTGTTTTTAAGTGATTAATTTTCATCTTTTCCTTCTGCAATGATACGATGCAGATGTTTCAATTGGAATTCAACTTTGCGTCACAATTAAAAACTGTCATAATTTGTGTAATATGGTTCAGGGACTAAAACTTCATTCCTGGATTGCAAATTGTCTGCAATGTAATTTGAATAGCCTTGCTCTGTCTTGAGTAATCAATATCCTCAGGCAAAATATCAATTCCGGACTTTTGCATAAGATTTTGAAATGATTCCTCAATTCAATGATTCTGCCACCAGACAGTCAATTTTTTTCAGTTATTTAATCAAAAGAACGTATCCGTGCCTACATCCGGGTTGTCCTATATGCATTTTGGTACTTTCACACCGTGACTTGTTTGCTTCGTCAATATATGGCACTAGTTTTCTAATTGGTGACAGTGCATGTTTAAAACTCTTTTGAAAATCATTCTGTACTCCTTTCCTGATTTGTCTATAACACTTTATTGCCAAGCTACCGCTTGTTGGCTCTTATTTAACGCCTTTAAGATGGCATAAGTTTCTAACAAGCTTTCCATCGTATTTAGACGGTCTGAAATGATACGAAAGTCACTTTTATTTGCTACTCTTTGTCTGTTCATCCCATCTTCTCCAGTTGTATTTCTGCGGAACATCCGGAACTTGCTTAATTCAGTCCCTGCACGGTTGCACAGACGATGCCCATGAGTGAACATTTCTCCTCCTCCATTCGAATGCAGATTTTCTCGCATTGGTCATACCACATATCCTCATAGTTATATTTGTCAAAGCTTTTCTTCCCACGTGGGAATACGCACCTGATCAGGCTTTTGAGGAGCAATGTTCGAAATCGTCCCAAAATATTCGCGGGCGAATTTACATTGATCTGCCAAATATACAAGAACAGCCACATCTTTAATTTGAAAATCTCTTGAACGGCTCAAAACTTCCGCTTACGTGACTCGCTGTTTACAATACCAATTCCGATTGAGCTGTCACTCAAATTTCCTTGCCAGTTTTCCATTCACTTCGCCTCCCGCGCCATGCCTCTGCTCATCAACCAAATAAACACCGATCATTTTTCCCGATTTGATATTAGGTAAATGAGCACCATCTATTGTTTGTCACCGCCTGAAAGAGCCGTCCCCGTCCATCGCTGCAGTAGTAAGTTAACTATAAATCGTTCATAATTCTGCCCTTTGAGGAATAAGGACGAACGCACAGCGATTGGATCCTGCTGAATTTCTTATTGTCTCGTATTCCTCCTCTGCCGCAGACATTTCCGCTATTATTGTTTTCAGGCCTTTCTATAACTTTTTCCTCTTCCAGTTTTCACGTCACGTATTTCATCGGCACACGTCTCACGTTTGAAACATCCTGATTATTTGGTATTCACACATTTCCAGCAGACAGAGCTACTGCTAGAAACAGTGTTTTGTCCTATCTCATTTATGCTTCATCCTCCTGTTGGCTATTAATTTTAATTTCTTTATTGGATTTCATCTCACTTCCGTAGCACTATTTTCCCTAAAGTACATATTTACAGTATATATATAATGAATACTCGCCACACAGCAACACACTCCGTGTAGAATGCGGTAATATTAGCATCAAAGTCCAGCCATATCACTGCTGAATTTCAGGACTCAGAGCCGCTATAATCAATTGTGCAGCCACTTCGCGCTTATCGCACAATAATAAATACTACTGAGGCAAATATGTGTGGACAGAACTCGGTTCCGCTTTCACAAACAGCACATACGAATTTACACTCCTGACATGTATCATTCATATACGGCGAACTTTTGCAAGATTACTACGCGAAATATTTACACATGCCAAGCTTCGAAGGAATATGGCTATACAGATCAAAAGATCCCTTACATCTTTCGCCGCTCCTTTTCAGCCTCTCAAGTTGACTTTTTGGCATTTGCACCGCCGCTTGTCTGTTCAAGACAGAAACCGAGTAAAAGGAGCATAATCCGCAGCGTCTCTAACTATTCCAAGCCAGCGTTATGCGAGAAATCCTGTCATTTTACATATCTCATGAAAATTGAATTTTATAAAATTGAAGCATACATGTAGAGACATTACTGCTCCAAATATTTTCTATAATAAACAGCATAGTCTGTTCCCCCATAAATTTATTTATTCATCCAAGATAATGAATCTCGTTATATTCAATGCCTCTATATGCGCTTTGTCCTTGAAAGCTTTACATCATCATCGTATATTCTGTAAATATGATAGAGCTAATCTCTACGTCTCGCTTTCAAAGATTCTGCGAATGATCATGCGTAAATGAGCTGGTCGACTTCAAAAGTGCTGACTGTTGTCTGATTTTCATTGGCAGCAATGCAAGAAGATTGATTTTCTCTCGTCATTATTCCTGTCCCTCAAGAACCACAGTCAATCTGATCCGAAAGATAGCTTTGTATCGCCATGACCATGAACCCTCAGAGCCTTGCTCTTGTATGAGGAATTTCATGAGAGAGAAAACAGTATACGATTATCCATATTTTTCGTATGGCATGGAAAATCCCTTCCAAAGAATCCGCCACTGCTTTTAAGCAGATCATTCTGAACACCATAAATCGTATTACCGTATCGTGTCTTAGCATTAGGCTTTGATTTCTCGCTCATTAAACGTAATATACACATGATATATTTCAATTTCATATTTCTCACCATTTAGCATTTCTCGCATATTTCCTGCCAAGACGAAACTGCTGTTGTTCTGCTGTCTTATCAGCTTCATGCATCGGTACTGTAACGCTTTCGAACGGAACAGGCTTTTCGTTGTTATAGGCTATTGCAAGCTGAGAGTTCAGGTTTATGTCTGGTAACGAAGACTCTCATCTCAGACAGGCCGGCAATGAAACCGCCGCATTTTCAGCCAGTTCCGACTCTTCCACTCGATTGGTCAATGTGGAGAAGAAGTGACATTGTGCTTTTTACACGTCTCGCTTTTGATTCAGCATACGACGGATTAAAACTCACAATACCATATAGGCTTGTTTGTAGAAAGTGATTGTTGCCCTGTTTCACATCGACATTTCTACTTTCAGTTTCCAAAATAGTCCCATAATACATAAATTTTTATAATGCTCTCATCCATGGAAATTTAGAAGTAACCTAAAGTGCTCCAGCCCTTCCTTGTAACATTCCCTTTACCCTGTAGCACTTCAATGCGTTCAGCGCGTGCAAACGGGCAAGCTTTTTCAGGATTGTAGTATGCCGTAACATATTGCTTGAAACCTCACCGTAAAGTTCGTTTAGCATGTAACGCTTGACGATGTACATTACCCGAATTGTAGCCGCATTCCTTTACCGTGGCTTATGCATGGAAAATAGTTTCCAGTTTTATCCTGAAGTAAACCACTGCCTGCACCACCTTGCTCACAGCTTTCCTTATCGGAAAGTTTTTCCAGCTTATTTCATCAGGCCTTGACACTTTTCTCATTTACCATATCGCGGTCTTTAAACGTTGTCGCCGAATTCCGGATTGACTTTTCAAGCGCCTCGTAATATTTCTTCTCGCTCTCCCTCACGGCCGCAGTCATAAAGCCTGCCTCAGCATAGGCTATACAAAGCCCTTTCTGTCGTATTGTCTCATGTTCAAGTCATACAGTCTCGACCGCACCTCTTCGCAAGAACCTGTCTTTATGTGATAAGTCCTACATAACCAGCTTTCTCAAAATTTTCATCAGTCAGTGAGACAGTCGCACAGCCTTTATTTCTTGGGCACAGCTCCTCTGGAAAGGCATCCTGAATTATAGGATACAGCCCTTCCATGTCTAGCTCAGTCTTATGGCTGGCGTACGAACATCAAGCCATTCTTCAAGCATCTTAAATTCCTTTTCCCAAACCTCGTCATAGTAGGAAATTTCTAGCATCATCCGAATACTGTCATAGTCGCCATCATACTTCTGGATCTCATTGCTTTCACAATATCGTAAATTCTCTTTCAATTTGTCAGCTGGTCGCTGCTGCCACCTGGACGTCTTTTCTCAGAAGATTTACAAAACTCTATCAACATCCTCTCATCTTGAAAGTAATCCTATAGCCTGTCCAGATACAGCAACTCAAAAATCTCCATAATAGTATAGCATAATTTATTTAACAATACATCATTATGCTAATCCTATACCTCTAATTTAAAATCATTCACACCTCTTTATTTTACTCGAAAAATTAATATTATTTTTACCAAGAAATTTTGACTAAAATCACTACTTTATACTAAACTTTAAACAATATTAATTTTATCACAAATATTCTTAAAACACAACGGAGTTAGAATATTTAAAATAACAAATGTTTCTGATATGAAACTCATAATACACCTGTGTTAAAACAGTTATTTGAATTTTGTAATTTTCCACTCACTTTTCATAAGCATTGATACCCTACTGATAAATTTGTTTTTACTCGCAAGCATTGAACATGCTTTAAATTTCCCATCCCTGCTTCGGGTTTTATAGAAAATAATCATTTCATACCTCCAGTTTTCAGTGCTGTCCACTATTTTTCTTTTATACCGTTAAATCTTCATATTCGATCTACAGGCTCCATATAGGACAAATGAGTCTTTTCACTCAATTCTAATATCATAGCTAAACTCATTTTAATTGCCGATCCATAAGAATGATAGTCGATTTAGCCTCGAATACTTCATCAACAACCAAATATCTACTGCTTTTATATTATTAATTCCTTGCACATATTCTCCCGGAACTGTCCACTGCACGTGCACCATTATGATCGTTTTCTAGTGACATGGTCTTGAAAACAGCTTTTAAACATTGACTGGTTTTCAATTCCAAATCCATATTCAGCAATTACAGCTCCAGCATTACCATCCACTTGAATTTTCCCATTTTACTCATTTACTACGAACACAGGCTGCACCATGCGCATTATTTGTCCAAGATTTCTGGGTACACCCATTTAATTTTAAATGGGTTCGAGCATACATAGTGAGATTATTAAAAATCCACAATTAAAAATTTTTATTTTTCATCATCTTTCTATCTAAAAATTATTAAAGACTCTGACTATTTCTCAGATCAATTTCTCTTCATCTCTTAAAATTATGTTTGCTGTCTTTTTCCTCGTTTTTCCAAGTAGTTATTTCAACATTCAGACAAATCCACAATTTTGCAAGCTCATGAGAACATAGCAAAAATAAAGATATAATCACCGAAAAAACAGTAACTCATCAGTAGTAGTCTAGTCATAACAGAGTAAATCATTTCATAATCCCGTGAAAGTGAAAGATCACTACATACTCACCCATAACAACCCGCTACTATAAGTATGATTCCAGGAATTATTTTCTTTTAGTCTATTTCTTCAGATAGCTTTTTAAAGCTGTAGTCCATAGATTCTGAAAGAGCGAAATTACGATATAGTGACTGCTAAAAAGTAAAGCAAAGCCCATATGAAAAGCTACAATTACAGTTATAGCTGCTACAAAGGGCTAGAGTTCTATGAAAGGATATTTTCAGCACAGATAAAATTATTCTAAAACCGAGCGCCTATTCCAAATAATCGCAAGTAATCTTTATATACCTCTCTGTTGACTTTTGTCTCGCTCTTCCTTCCACTTTTTAATGCAATTTTCTATATGCTATAAAGCAATTTACTATTGCACTAGAATGCAAAGCATCAGACCAAAAACCCTAATAAAATACAGGAATTAGATATCACATAAAAGCATGAAACTAACAGCATAACAATCGTAACCTATAATAAAACAAACTTTATGAATCGGAATAAATATTAAAATAAACTGTAAAAACGCAAGCAACTTATTTTCTTTAAGAATTATCTTAACTAAAATCAATGCTGCACTAAAAGTTTCTCCATCTCCAAAGATCTTTTTAAAGATCTTTAAATTTTCTAAATACATAATTTATTCCTTCTCATATAATTCACACCACTGATGTCAAAATCTTTAAACCTTAAGCTTGAATTTCTTTCTCTCTCATCTATGCTTTTAAATAATTATATTCTCACATTTTAAAATATAAGTTGAATTTAATATTATTGAAAACACAACCTGATTGCAGATGTCGCAACCGAGGAACTACAGCAATCACGTATTACAATGTAAACTGATGTAAAAGAGATGTAAAAGAAACGTGTATTCAACACGTACGCACCAGAACTCATAAGGGAAAAAGTGCTAAGATTTGGCAAAATCTCTCAACTGTTCCTTTTGATAGTAGCCGATGACAGCTTTGTGTAATGTCCGGTACTATTTACTTTCATATTTTCTATATAAAATAAGCTTTCCCTGAAATACAGCAGTTTTATCCACGCTATACTATAATTACAATATCATCCAAGTTATGACTGGAACCGTTATCGCAACAGCGCCATAAGAACTGAATACTATATTTCAGCTAGTTATGTCCTATGAAAATACCGATTAAAACAGGAATAAACATCACAATATACTGCAAGAAACGATAGTAAGCCCAAAAATCTTCAGGAACTTGGACGCTCCTCAAGCTGTATTCATTTTTCCTGCCTTCTTCATTTTCACATTACAACCTTGAATACATCATTGTTGAAAATAATGTTGGAATAAACTGATATAACGTATTGGGCTAGGTTAATGCTGTCGCGATTCCCGAATACCTGCCATATTAAGCTGACATCGCCATAGCTGGCCGCCACCCGATGTTTGTATTTATCGTATTCCTGCAGTGTGTCGATCATCAGTGCCCATATATTCAGTATTACCGTGCACTCTGCAATCCATAGCTTTATTTTTCCTCTACAATGCTTCCAACATAGGTCAAAGTGTTTCCCATGTACTCATCCAGCTTGGAATTTTCTTCAAACAGTTCTTCTGTAAATTCTTATCCATAATCTCCTCCCTAAATCTGAAATCATACTCATTTCTCATCATTCTTTCTGTATCTTTTCTCATGTGATCTGAGATAACTCACACGTTCAAAAATACACAACATACATTGGTTTACAATGACAATCTGAAAAATGCTTGAAATAGTTACATACAAACGAAGTAACAACAAGTCTTTTGCAGACAAAGCTGTCCGAAATTACTAGATAATAATTCACCAATAATAAACAAAATTATTCAGTACAGTCAGAATAATAATAGGAATTGCAACTCTAGCCTGCTCTTGCCGGCATAAAAGTTATACTCACGATTGCCACATTTTCATATTTTCAGTCTCGCATATCTCGAGCAAAGTAGGGAATAACATTAATGACAGAACTACAAATACTATCCCAATTATCTCGCCCATTTAAAATCTCGACTTTTGTAATTACTGTAACAAACTCTAGCTGTTTTTATCAAACACAAGTAGAACAGGAACAGATAGCCGCACAGCACCATGTTTTAAATATTTCTAACAATCAGAGAAATATAACTGTATTCATTTCTTCTGCACTTTCTATCCCTATGAAGGCACTTTAGCATACGAAATGAAAATAAAATTCTGCCATACACACTAGCACTGCACTCATAAACAAGTTATTTACGCTACGAAATTCACTGGCATTATTCCAACTCAGTATATTTGAGCACAAAAGCCTGTATCCATGCATCCTATTTTCTCCCATATAAAAACTCCCATCCGAAAACATCCACATAAAATATTCCTAATACATTAAATTTCCGTTCAAACAGTTCCTTCTGCAAATCTTTAAAATCCATAATTTATTTCTATTTTTCGTACGACAAATTGTACTTATCCTGTGTTTCCAAATAATCATAATCTCACATTCATTATAACATTATTGATATAAATATTCCTAAAAAGCTTGAAATAATTCCACCTATCACAGATATCGGATATATATACTACGGTATCTTGTCATGTAAAGAAAATGGTACCTCAAGGATAGCATTTAACAATACAAAATAACATGATGACACACACTGTTTTCATTCTCATTTCCTCAGATATTTCTAAATTATACTGGAACACATCAACAGATCATCATCGAATACAGTAAAATTTAGCATGAACAGATGAAACATTATTATCCCAAAGACAATACAGCGACTACTAGGATTCCAGCTATTATCTCGTAGAAAACTGGCATTAGAATAACAGCAATATAATTGCAGCCTGGAAGAGTTAAAACAGATATCACACTAATTGCTAAAACACACTAAAGTAAGCATCAAAAATTTCATGAAATAGTTTTTGAATGTAAATTCATCTTCCCTGTTCCTCACCTGTGAACCACTCACAATTGCGCCTGCATAAACATAATACTGTAAACTGATGCAACTGGTGGCTTAACATTGAAATTAAATAACTAGAAGGACCATGTTAGTCGCTATAACTCTTCCGTGTTACACTCTTTTTCTGAAATGTCGTGCTGACAGCATCCAAATGTTTGGCAATTATATGCATTGTCCATAAATTTATTTTCTCCCTAAAACACTCCTTCACAACTTCTTTGACTCTTTAAAACATTCTATCAGATTTAACTTTTCTGTCAATTTATCTTGTGCACTCTGAAAACAAATCCATATTCTTTCTCCTTTAGATTTAGCTAAAAACGGCATTATCTGAAAGTCCATGGTACTCCAAATTCAGGTAAACAAGATTGCCTCGCCATTGCTTCATCACGTGTAAATCCGACCACTCCCTCCAAAGAAGGCATTAACTCGTCATTCGCACGCTGATCCTATCATGCGCTCACCAGCCAGCTTGAAAATACCAACCCTGCAGATACAGCAAAACTAATAATACGTGCAAAGTATCCTATTCTGGTTTCTCTGCTTACATAGACAAATTATATTAAACGCTTTCGACCATATTTATGTTTCTGAGACAATACGCCTGCCGAAGATGGTTGCTGTGAAGGTTTAGTTGCGGCGAATACACTATAAATGGAAGCACTGAATTCTAAATATCATCATTGCACTCACATTACTCAGAAATACCGCCAATATTACATTTACAAATGTCATTGAAGGCCCAAAAATCAATGGTACTAACCAAACCAAATTCATCCGCTCTTTCCACCCTCCAGTCCCATCTAATAGCAAGGACAAACTGAACAACGAGTCAGTACTCATACATATAGCGCAGCATAAACAACATCACTTCGACACCAGCCTGGCATTTAAACCTCTCTGCTTTCTCAAAAACCGATTGAATCAATCTTAAGCTCCATATTTTTCACAATCTTTCTCCTTACTGTCAAAGTATTTTCGATCCTTGAAACGAATACAACCCAAGAAAAACAAAAATACCTGTAAATGGAAAAGCAGTATAATACATGATATCTACAAATATTTTCAAAAGAGTTAAACTGTTGCTACAGCACCTCAGCAAAAAGCCGAATAGAAATTCGCTGGATGTATAATATATTTATGACAAACATTACACAAAGCAAACTGAAATATATTTTCAGCAACAATCAATATTTTACTAGATTCCTCAAAATTTTGCAAGAAAATACAAGGCTATGACATAGTCACTCGAATAGGTTAAAATGCCCATTGATAACTCACTGTGCCTTGCAGGATATTTCAGGTTATTTGCCGTCGTTCAAATGTCCCTCACTGTCCTGTTACACATTTGTTTCCTCATTACCTGCAAGTCTAAAGCTCTGGTCCTTCAGGTGGTATACAAGTACTCGAGACATGGACTGAAAATATTCAAAAACATATTCTCAATATTGAGTTAATCGCCACCATGTCCTACTGTCCCTCAAGAATGCAGAAAGTTCTTCTTCTACGACAGATCCCTCCTGTCAAAAACTTTTCTGCCGCCAGTCAATCCAGGGTATTCAAGTTCATCTTTCGCCAATATCAGCAGTGAAAAGAAAAGAAAACAAATGTACTCGCAGTTCCAGATGAGCACATGTTTACTGATTCCGATATTAGAGCACTACGCCTCATTTCTGTCATTCATACTTTTGGCAGACCTGAAATGGAACTCATGTTCGCGCTATTGTTTCATTAGGAGGTTTCAATAAAATCTTGAGTTCAGGAAAATGAGATACTTCAACGCCGACACTATTGCCGGCTCAACAATCGGAAGACCACGTTCCGTACTGTTGAAACGGCGCTTACTAACAGGAAGATTGAGAAAGCCGCCAAAATACCGCCAAGAAAGTTTTACAAGGAAAACAGAGTTGTCTGATCGCTGGCAATGGTAGGATATTAACGAGCACAAAAGGTATTATCGGGGTCATCTTGGACGATACCTTGTACGTGCTCCCATTAAGATGAATGCTGCGATCAGCTGACATTACTGACAAGTGGAGGCTCACTTTCTTTTTAACGACCTGGCTAATGAGATAAAAGAAAACTTGCATTACTATGCCTTCGAGACATTTGTCCATATTTTAATTCATCTGCTAAACACTTTAAGATGGTAAACCGCTACGGATTTTATTCAAGGCATATCCTCGGCAGCTAAAGAGGCAATTGATGCTTTCAGAAAATATTAAGCCGTGTCACAGATATCTCATTTTATCAAAGGCAGATGTACAGGACTTTCGGATGACTACTCGTCCGAAGCGGGCAAAATGGATTGTGCCGATCAGGGACCCATCGCTACAGATATCCGCCTCCCTCATACTTATTAATATTTTATTAATCCAACAGGTTGGATATTTTGTCGTAGACATTTCTATATTGTTTAACAAAGAAGAGGAAAAGAGGCGACGCCTCTCTTTAAAATTATCACACATCAGTAACATACCTGAAAATATGAATTTACTTTTAGGCCATGAAAAATATTTGCTTCTGGCAAATCATTTCTTAATTTATTAAAATCCATCAGGACTCGCCTCCTTTCTATTTTTATTTTTCATATCAAAAATTATAGCATACTATTTATTTTTAAACTTTTTATAGAGTACACCAAAATATTTAAGACAAATATAATCTATTATTCTAAGAGAACTATAATGAATTATTGATATAATATGATGTCTAAAAAGAAGGAGAGTTTATTATGTTAAAAACTCATTTAAAAATCAATGATAGTCTTAATTTCGTTTATCCATAAGCATTTTATCTTCAAAGCATGATTCCAAAAACTCCCCAAAAGAGCTAGTGAATACTCAGCTCAGTCAGCACGTGCATTGTCTTCACCCTACAGCACTGTTGCAAACGTAACTGTTTCAGGCGCCTGCTACTCTAAAGGAAAACTGGTCAGCCCTTTTACAGGAACTTATGCAGAATTTAATGAAGTTGGACGGGCATATACCTAAGAAGTTATCAGTGACGGAAAATTACACTAGCCTCATGTTTCTATAATTTCATGAAAATGGAAATATATTAAAAAGCACAAATTATGTAAACGGCGTAGGGATGGTGAAGATGTAGACTTTTACGGAAATGGAAACTCGAAGACGCTAAGACGTTATAAAAACGGCGTGTTAAAGTGGCGACAGTTATGATTTTCGATGAATTTGGAAGGTTTGCTTCACAATTCAGTATTCAAACAACGTCAGACACGGAAAAGGAAATAAAATATTCAAACGGTATTGTTACACGAGAACACTTACGCCAACGGACAGCTGGAACGGCGAGGCAAAATCCATTATTCCAACGGAACTCTGCGTTCCAACGGAAACCATTCTACGCACTCCAAGACACGGACAATGGACATGGAACTAAGTGAAAATGGTACACTGATTGAAACATATCAAAATGGTTTAATTACCTGATATTCTTGGCTATTCAAGAAATGTAAAGCGAAAGAACGTGAAATGAAACTCGTAAATGGAAACGGAAATTTCACGCAGTATTATGACAATGGAAAAATCAAAGTTCAAGGGGCATCTAAGAACTATCAAGGCTTCCGGAACTGGAATTTATAACAAAGATGGACATTTGACTGATACGCAGGATTTTATTAAAAAGGCTTGATTTATTTTAATTCTTAAAGGTATAATATATTATATAACAAGTGTTTTAAAGGAGATTTAAAAAGATCTTACTTTAGAAAAGTGGTGTTACTATGAAAAATATTATGCTTTAATGTTTTTGTAAATATTTTTAGATTTTCAGCGTTGAAAAATGGTACTTATTCTGTTGAGAGGTACGACGGCAACTGGAATTATCGTAAAATTAACAGTTAAGGATCGGAAAATCAATCGAGCCTCAATATGACAGAAAAACAAATCAGAGGTGAATTATTCTCTCAATGAGCCAAAACTCATTCAGGATATAGCTCTTGAAATTTCAAGAAACCTTATAAATTCTCAAAATGTAAGTCTGTAACAGGAAAAGATGCAAAAGCAGTATCAGAATTTAAAGAAATGTCAAACTTTCTAATTGATAAAGCCAATAATGGTAGAAACTGGAAATTTTAAATAGTAAACCAAATCAATAGCACTCATTTTTCTCAAAATTAGTGTTAATATAACAAAAAGGAGTTCATCTTCATTAATCTATGAGATTGCTCCTTTTTATTAATTATTTTCTTCCAAAAATTTAAGAATTTCTGTATTTTTCTATCCTTTTTCATCTTCCACTAATTTTATTTCAAAAATACTTTTCCTACATTTTATAATCCATAGCCTCTTTTTCAAATCTCTTTTGAATAATCAGCTCAAATACATGATCTGTCTTTTCTCGAAAATAAAATTGTTTTCATTATATACAAATATAAAAACATAAAACACATCTTTACTCGCTCTATCTTCCATTTCCACCAATCTAAATGTCTTTTAAAAGTTAAATTGATACAGCCTCAGTATCATTAAGTGAGAATCCATAATTCACTTACAAAGTTTTGCTTTTGAAATCAAACTGAACATACCAAATTATTGATCTTTCTTTACAAGTCTAATTCCTCATCCTTTCAGAAAAACTCAAACTTCCCTACATAAATTGAAATTATAAAATAAAAGTGCTTATAACTATATCTTTTCTTTTCTTGTAAGTAAGCTCTCATTCCTAAATACAGCTCTTCTAAAAATCTAATATATCAATATCATCTCACCCAAGCAGTTTTAACTATTCAACATCATAAATAAAATGAATAATTTGGTTTCACATCTTACTCAAACTTCTACCAACCACACACATTTCTTCTACTGATTTTTCAGCTTTTTCTCTTACTTCCTGACTATATTCCTTTTTCAGATGAAATGCAATATTGATTTCGTAATCTTTAAAAGTTGTTAAATCAACTCTCGCAACTTCTGCATAAAGTTACTCAAAAATTCGTTATTAGATTCTAATTTTTATTGATAAAACCGTCATAGCGCATGAAGCCACAGATGCGCCGAGAAGTTCTGACGGAGAAAGCATTTTCGCCACATTACGGTCTGTCAAGACTAATCCGCTATTTCTGTTATTTCGATTTTCATTCTAAAAATTTTTGTCATATTTTACTGTTATTTTTATCCATTTTCTTTATCCCTTAATTATCTAAATTCTATTTTAAAGCATTTAATCCTGCTAAATTCAAGAAGTTCCAAGGCTTGTTGTAATGAGGCTGGAAGAAGAAGTCTACAAATGCTAATTCTTCTAGCTAGTCATTTTATTTTGAATACATACTGACAATGTGGATTGATTGTGTTAAGTCAATTTTAGTTAACTGTGCTACCTCAAAAATCTCTTTCTGCTATCAAATACCACTTTTTAGTGTTACTTTTTCATAAGTCGGCATAAATTCAGGACGATAGCTTGTCAACTGCAATTACGCTTTCACTTATTCCTTTCTTCTTTGCACTGTCCTCTGTTAATCCAGTTGCAACCATATTGTTTTTCACAAATTTTAATTCCTGAAAGTACCTTGTTCCAAGATGCCTAACCTTATTTTTCAAGCAAGTTTTATACCTGCCAATGTTCCCATTCTCCACAGCATTTGCTGCAAGTGGAAATATATCTTCCTTTTGCAATGGATTGTAGAATATCTGACATCAGTCTCCCTGCGCACCATAACGTTCTTTGTATTGTTGTTCTCATATATTCACAACTTTAATTGCTCCATTTGAAACATTTCAAGCTGTCCTTAAAACAATGAAGTGTCACAGGAATCCAACACACATGATTACCATATCAGCTTTTATATTCATTTTTGTTTGTAATCACTTTTGTTATATCTGTTGCTTTCCTTCAAATTTAACAACTTTTTCTCCAGTCGCAATACAATTCTCTATGTTTAAAACGATTCTCAGCAACATCTGTAAAATTCCTTTAGTCAAAATATTTGCTCAAAATTCTTTCTTTCCGCATCAACCAGGGACAACTTCTTTTCCCATTATCTCAAAATGCTTCAAAGTTCTACCCAATGTATCCTGTCCAACAACAACAACTTTTTGTGAATGTTTTGTTCTTTCAATAATTTCATTTGAATGATTGTAATTTTACTAAAGCAAGAGTATTATTTCAAGTCAATTCTTCAATTGGTGGAATAATAGGCCAGGAAACCGATGATAATCAATTTGTCAAAAGTTTCCATTAAATTCAATTCCAGTTTTCCAAAGTTCACAACCTCACTTTTTACCTTCAATATCAAATATTCTTTACTCATGTCTCATCTCTAGTATCAGACATTCAATTCCTCTTAATTTTTCAGGTGAACAGCAAACAGCCCTTTGAGGGTCCTTTTTACCACTCCTCCCACATACAAGGCAATCCCACAAGACAAGAATGAAATATTGTCATTTTTCAAAATACCGTTGTCTCGCATCAGGATTTATCTTTCTCAAATTTAAGATTGCCTGTACCAGCGTGTGCGTGTACATCCAATTACAACTACTTTCATCTATTTTTCTCTCTCTCCTTCACTATATTCATATTTTTAATTTCAAACAAAATTTATAATAATTGTTAACTCAAATTATCTCAATCTATTTAATTATACTACATTTTATCAATAGTATTTTGAAATTTTTACAAATTTTATATTTAAATAGAAATTATTTTTAAAATAAAAAGACTACTCAGAATTTTCATTTCCATTTCCAAAATAGCTCTCTTTTCTAAACTTCTAATTTTTGATTATCATAAAATTACAATATTTTTACAAATTTTATTCTTTAGTTTCATCATCATTATCTTTATCCTGATGCTCGTATTCGTCATATTCATCATACCATTGACTTCACTGGGGATCTTCACCATGATAATCTTTTGTTAAAATCTATATTTTTGTACTTTATCCATCCAAGATGAAAGATACAAATCACCTTTCTTTCTCTATTTCTTTTTATTAAAAATTAATTCACGTTTATAATATTCCTTGATATTTTATACCTTTCCAGTACACATTATTTACAATTACAGCTTCTTTCCGAAGATTAACATCTTTAATGCCCATTTTTAAACCCTTCAAACCTGTTCTGTCAATCAATGTAACCAATATGCTCTTTTACAGACTTCTGTCGATATATTTAGTCAACATATTCAAAGTATGTAAACTTTTATTATTGATTCTTCATGCTAGCCCGTAATAACCAGTCTCTGCCAATCTTGGATTTTGTTTCCCAGTTCTTCCCATTATTGCAAAGTTTGTAATATTTTTTAGGGGATCTTGTCCATGCTCCTGTTGGACAGTTTAGACATACTCCTCCATAAACCCATGCATCTTTTGATGATCTTCACAGGTTTATAGTTTTATATGAAATTGCTCTGCTGAAAGTTTTTACACTTTCTTTCTCACACATTCCGAAGAAACACATTTAGATTCATCAAGTTCAGGTTTTGCCATTCCAATTATTCCAAAATCATGCATCCTAACTTTTGACAATCATTTGGGCACAACCCGTTACTACTTTGAAGTGAAAATCATGCGAATATTGTCAATGCAAAATTCGTTGTAATATAGGCACCTTTCTTTTGGGACACACTGTTCTCCGCGCTGCAAGCAGAATATTTCTCGTACCAGCGCTATAAGATATCTCTTTATCTTTTGTCCTTACAACACTTCCACTCTTTCCAAGGATTGCTGCATACATTTTATTTACTTTCTCAATATCATTCGCATAGTAAATTCACCAATACTTCAAAACCTTTGACGAGTTGTAATAATATGAAATACTCTCCATCTCCATAAGTATTAGCTATTTTTGCAAACATTTCCCATTATTTCCCCAGTAATTGTCCTCCTGGCACACACACGCAGCAAATGCTGTAGATCTGTCCTTTGTTGAACCTTGAATGCGTTTTGGCAACAATTTCTTTTCTATTTATCCATGCTCGCTTGTTTTACCTCTTCTTTTCTTACTCAGCACTGGCAAAATCGGTATCTAAATACTGTGACCTTTCCAAGGCAACATACCGTTTCATCGATTTCCGTTTTACACGTCCGTGATTTCAACGGCATACAGCACATCTTTTCTTTCTGCAAATGAAACCCATTATTTTCGTGTTGGAACACTGTGTTTTAGGATTTCAAGGCAAGAGAAAAATGCATCACATTGGAGGCTCCACAACAATGTATTATCTATAACTTCATCCATATTTGTCAGGAATCTTTAACCTGGAAGATATTTGCAACCATTCTTCTGTTGAATTTTCGCCTCTGTCGTCTTCCATAATACTTTCTTGTTGTTTCTACATTATCCAATGCTACATAGTATTTCACCATATTTCTCCAACGTGAAAATTCCTTCTCAAAATAATAATACTTTCATACTTTTTATATCCAACAATGATTTTAAAAAGACCCTCACTTCATCAGGATGCTTTCGTGTGAATATCTCGATGTACTGGGACGAACTGAGCAATTCCACTTCCTCCAACAAACCACTGGCTGATAATACGCTTTATTTTTGTATTGTTCAATTGGAGCGTGTCCAGGCTAATACCTCTAGACTCCTTATCTTCCTGCTTCTCGCTCCGAAAATCTAGTCTCTTGTACTGTAACTTTTCCAACTTTCTTTCTAATAAGGAAAATCAAGATACCCTTCCCTCCAAGTCAAAATTCGCGAAATGAGCTAGGGCTTCTCCAACTCCTGGGTAACGAAACTCTTGCATACAACTGTCTCAGCCACTATCCTCCTTTTATACTCTCACACACGAAACAGCCATTCCAGCTCGCAGTGAACTTTCTCTGATGAATGCAAAAGCTTTGTGAACAGCTTTGCAGTAGTATCATACATCCATATCCATTATAGCCTGTCTCATCCATATTTATTGTATTTAATGTCGTTAATTGTACTCATTTCTCCTGATTTTTCACCCCCTTTTTCAGCTTCTGAAATTTCTTTCAGTCGGCACCCCACTTTGTTTTATGCAGTTTTGAGAACGAAAATGTGGTCTGCGGCATGCATCACACCCTCCACACCCTCTGTACACATCTGATATCCAAATCTTTCTTAGCAAAATCAGACATTTTGTGCACTGTTCTAAATCGCACTCTATCTCCGTGCTTTTGCCTGAATGGGACGCCCTCCAGCCATGGGTCTCGTAAAGCCGTTCACATGACATGAAGCCCACACACGTCTTCTTTCTCCATTGTTTTCATTTTCGCCGTAAAACATCTCATGTAGTCGTGCAGGTACAAGTTGGGCAAACAGTTACGCATTTCTCCGTAGGGCTATGCAACGGCTGTTCGTATTCACGCCATAAATCCGCATTTATTATATCTTTCTCAAGCTCAATATTGCTCGTGGAATATCCACATGAATTTCATTATCTTTCACAAATTTCCATTTCAAATTCACATCTTTCCTTTACTATTGTTATTATTTTCAGCAACTATCTCCTTCAAGATATTTTCTTCATCTCATTCTTTACATCCATGGTGTACATTTCATTTGTTTTATGTCCATCATTGCTTTTCCACTGTTTTTCTCTCAAAGCGGACACGTTCTTTAAAACAACCTTCAGCTCATCATCATCTTTATATCAGCAATAGTTTCTTTCTGTAACTTCTTTATTCCAATATTATACTCATCAGCCCTTGTTAGAAAATTTGCCCATGATTTCACACAAAACAGTTCTCAAAATGAATTTGGACATCCAAACACTCAAGCAAATTTAACTTTATATCCCCAACTCTCTTGTAGTAAATATCCGTACCCCATATTTCATTAGTCAAATATCATCAACTCTTTTCACGCCATGTAAACCTCTCACAGCTTCTAAGAACATAAGATATTTTTGCTCCTGTTCTTTGGGCATCTGGCATCCTTCTTCATGGACAGAAACATTGTTTTGCGTTATTGGCACATTATTTCTTTGCTGAAAAATGAGATTTTGTCAAAACATTATTTGCATCACTAATTTCACTCTGTGGTCATCTCCGACTGCAGAGATATTCGAAAAATGCACCACGAAAATGCAGTATCTCCAACTGGAGCACATATCTGTATTCTCAGCCATGCCGACTAGTACCTTTTCAATGACGTAAAACCTGATTTTCATTTTCCCTCCTGCATTACTTTTATCTCCTCCATTTCGAAAAATTATTTTTATTTAAATTATTATTTATCCTTGCTAAAATAATAGCAAGCTAAAACCAAATAAAATGTCTCCACCAGCTCACAATAGCAATGTTAAAGTTAAATAATAAATTATAATAACATTTAACGTTATTTCTTTTGTTCTATTAGATAGTTACGTACCCATCATTAAAAGAGAGTCATATTAGCAAACACTGCAGCTCAAATCCAGCAGTTATAAATGCGTAAATAAACACCGTATCACTCATCATTATTAGCTTGAAGAAGTTTCTCTTTTAATTCTTATTCCAGCCGTAACTCCAAGACACACAAGAATATTAAGACATATTCTCCTTTACAGATCGTGAGGCAGCGCAGCAATTTTGCCTTTGAACCTTTTACAATAAATTCTACACAGGTTTCCTGAAGCAGAATTTGAAATACATACGCCATTGCAGAGCTACAATTGATCCCAATGAGAGCCTGTCTACACACACGCCCACATAAGAATCATATCCTTAAAATTTATTCCTTGTTTAAAAACCCTACTACTCCAATCATATTATTTCCTGTGAGCCTCGTTCCAAAAACAATAAGGCTAAGCGCTATCTCAAAACTAACTCATAAGAATTTTTGTTAGTCGGCAACCACTGCTAACTCTCCTACTGTGAAAGTTAATAAAATTCCTATCCCAAAACATTCCAGCCAGTGCAGACAGGAAGTACTTTTCTTACTTTCTTTTTGAAAGTCCACTCTACTTTTCGAGGCATTTGTTATTGATTCTAAAGTTTTTTGATTTCATCATCTTTACATCCTAATAAAATTCTTATTTTATTACATTCTTCCTTTTCCTAAAATTTGGTCTTTCTTATTTTGTGGAAAATTTTTATCTTTATTAAATTATCACATAAAAAGTAAAAAGTCTACCCAAAAATATATATATTTGCAGTTAGAATATTTTGATTAGCTAATTGTGTCTCAGCTGCAAAAATCGCTGTCTTTTAAAAACAACGATTAATTTAACGAAAAATTCTTTTCACTAATGCTTCATATCCTCATTTTCAATAAAGCAGTTCCCTAATATTCCAATTCGCCTTTGGCTCATACTGCTCGCTTCAAGCCTTGCTGCAAAAGTACAGGAAATAATCCGTGTACATGCATCGAGGAATAGATGTGGTCGGCGTCGTTGCTGTTTTTCCATATTTTCAACATAATATATCATCTATAATTTCTATGCGAGTGATATTTTATTTCCTTTCCATAATATTTCCCAAATTCAGTTAAAAATCATAGATTGTCATAAATTTCACGTCCTAACATCGCAGAATCCACGTATTTTAAATAAAGTTCGTCAATTTCTTCAACTGTTTTTATTCTACCGTTAATTTCTATGTGCAAAATCAGGTTATCTTTCATACGGTAAACTTCATCATATCTCGAGAGCAGATGTTTTCGTTCTGCTTCGGATCAAGTCCTTCAAGTATCGCTATCCGTGCATGAATAATGCATTTGCTGGACACCGGCTTTGTTTAGCGATGCCAATAAAATTTTCCATATCCTCGTATTTATCTAGCAATGTTCGTTTGAGAATCGCAAATACATTTTTCCATCAATTCCAATTCTATGTTTTACAGACACAGGCTTTCCTGTTGCGTCTTTTCAGTGATTTCTGAATGTTGCTACTCTTCCGAAATGACATGACAAGCTCCCATCATAAGCCTCCTGGAGACTCTGTCGAAGGACATCCGACATTTAGGGTGATTTCGTCGTAGTATATTTTTCAGCAATTTTTACAGCCTGATACGCTTCTTTGAGATTAGTCGCCGCAATTTGCAGCACGATAGGATGTTCTGCTTCATCAAATCCCAAAATATAGTCAAACCCCATTAAGAACAGCTCTGCTGCGTTATCATCTCGAGCGGCAAAACATCCTTATTTATCATTCTCACGGAAATGCAAAAATTTCGTCCGTCCTGTCCACCATCGGAGCTATACTTATCTTATTTTTCACAGCATTTTTCGATTAATCAAAAATTATCAGTTTATCTTGCATTATAATATTTCCATTGCTCAGGCAGGAATTTTTCTTGCCGCTCAATTCTATTTTTCCGTGGATGACGTGTTGACAGAATTTCAGCCCTTTTCCCTGCTCCTATTGAGTCCATTCTCTCAAGAGCCGTGGATGGTTTCGGGACGGATTATATCCAGCTATTGCCACAAATATCATTCCCGTATTTATCCCACTCGTATTCTGGAGTTCTGTTAAATTTCAGAAAGAGTAATGAAAGTCCGCCGAAACAAGTGAAGATACAGCATTTCCCGCCTGTTACAGCATCTGTTACGGTTGCGCGATTCCTGCAAGCGCCTTGTTGCTTGAAGCTTCCAGCAATGACCCAATAACATGACCAATTGTGTCCCATTACAAACGCAATTCCTGCATCGGTATTCAGAACTGGCAATATTCCAGTATAAAAGGCAATCTTCGCCTGGCATTGCAAACGCATTTTATTTCGTTAGTTTTTATCAGATTAAATTCCCACCGCAGACTGGACACCTTTTATTTCGACATTCCGTTTTCTCTCTAGATACTGCGCAACTGCTGTAGAAATTTTCTCCACTCTTCTCAGACGCGCCCTTCAGCTGTATTATTTTGCCAAAAGCCCTTAGCTCCTGCCTGCTGAATAAGCCTGTGAAACTGAAACCGAGCTCGCCACGCTCGTCACTTACCTAGCGTAGCCGCCTTTCCTGTGGGCCAGACTGCAGCAGCTGGAAATCATCGTTCCGCTGTCAACTAAAAATAATATTTTTGCACATACTTTTCATGTTTTGAACTCCTTTCCATTTTTAAAAAATATGATACCCATTAAATTGTCAATCAGTACTTTTTGCACATATGATTTTCTTATAAAAATTTTATTTTACTATAATTTATTCAGAAAAATAAAAATTTTAATCATATATATTTATTTCAATTTTATCCTTGCATGCTCTTTTAAAAATAAGGTTTATTTGATATAATATACAAATAAATTATGTGTAGAAAGGACTGAAAATATGAAAATGGGAAGAGCGATGCATGAAACTAATAAATTGTTAGAAAAATTTATCGTCAATTACGTTTGATAAAAAGAATGTATGAAGAGGATATTACAGGAAGTATTGCCCACAGCAGAATGCTTTGCTAAGCATGGGTGATTGCGATAAAATGAAATCAAAGAGATATTGAAAATGGGTCGCTTCAGATAAAGGATGAAATTGAAAAGGAGAATTTGAGTTTAGAATTGAAGATGAAGATATTCTATATGTCGATTGAAAAACGGCTAACACGGGATTGTTGGGGCTGTGGCTGGGAAAATTGTATACTGCCGTAGGCCGAAACGATCAGGTGGCTCTTGACGTGCGAATGTATGTACGAAAAGAAGCCTCGTGAAATCTCAAATTTACTTGTAAAATGGAAAATGTAATTGCTAGGGCTTGCTGAAAATATAAAAATGTTATTATTCCCTGGATATACGCATTTACAAAGGGCTCAGCCAATTTATTCTCTCATCATTTGATGGCTTTATTTTCAAATGTTTAAAAAGGGACATTTTCAAGAATTGAGGACTTTCAAAAGAAGTGATGAAATACCACTTGGAGCAGGCTTTCTGGCTGGAACTACGTTTAATCTTGACAGAGCATTTTGTGGCAGAAGAACTTGGATTTTCAAAGCCTACGGAAAATAGTCTTGATTCTGTGAGCGACAGGGATTTTATAATTGAGCTTACAATGATTATTTCAGTACTCTCACGCACTTATCAAGATTTTCAGAAGAAATTATATCTGCACATCCGAATTTTCATTTATAAATCTGGATGATGCTCTTTGCAACTGGTCCTTCAATTATGCCACAGAAAATCCCGACATTGCCGAACCTGTAAGAGGAAAAACAGGCAGAATTTACGGAAACCTTATGGCGAATTTTAACAACAATGAAAGCACTCCCACTGAGCTTATAATAAGGATATGCAGGAGGACAAGGAAGGTAAATTTTCTGACTCCATTGACAACATCAAACTATCCATCGAAATTTTTCACCTAATGCTTGACACAATAACAGTAAATAATGAAAAATCTATGCTTCAATGCGAGCAGGATTCCTAAACGCAACAGATGCAGCTCGATTACCTTGCAAAACACAACGTTCCCATTCAGACAGGCACATAAAATCGTTGGAGAAATCGTATCCTACTGTGAAGATAAGAAAAATCGCACTGACGACATGAAACTCAAGAATTTTACAAATTTTTCTGACGTTTTCAAAAGACGATATTCTTTCAGAAATCACAATCGAAAACTGCGTAAACAAACGAAATTCATTTCATGGAACTTCCATAAAATGTTGAAATGCAAATTGAAAATGAAAGAAATTTTTAGAAACTTTTATATATATCCCATTTTAAAATGAGAATAAATTTTTATAATTGGTTTTCATAATCATTCAACTTTTCTATTTTTCAGTAGGATTGCTCACGTCGCAGAACTCACAACCTATGATGTTCATGACATTTTCCTGCACTGACAAAAACTCGCTATGCTCAGACAGTTTTGCCAGCACGAGAAAAATCGTCTGACTAGATTAGTTTATCGCAGAAACTCTGTTTCTAAAAAGATAAAAGATGTATATTGTAATTACTTTGAAAATATTAGATTTCAGAAAAATTTTGTAATAATTTCGTTATTTAAATAGATTTTAGTATCAGGTATGATTTTATTTTTCTATTAAATCTTTTGAAGAAATATAAAAATTGCATTTTAATCTTGAAATATTGTATAATAAAAATATAAAAAGAACACAAATAATTGAACACAAAATGGGATAAATCATTTGATATACAGATATTATAAACAGAAGGAGATGATATGCAATGTTTAAGAAAAATTTTACTCATGATTATACTGACCGTGAGTTATGGGATTAACAGCAGAAGATATAGCCCTATGGAAGCAGAAGCTAAACAGGAAAGAAGAGAGGAAGGTCGAACATGTTATAAGGGGCTAGTGGAACTTATTACTGTGTAGATGACAATGGAAACAAGTTTACTGATATATGTGACATGAAAAGATAAGATGGATGACAATAGTCTAAAAAGCTGATGAATATATACAGAGAGGGGCTCCGTTACAGGGAATGTACTCTGTCTGGTTGAATAATTATAAAAACTGAGATATAATTTTAAATTTTAATAAACTGATGGCGTTTTCATTATTAAACCCCATTTTAGAAAAATAGAAACTATTTTAAGAACAAGAAGTTTTAATTCGTTGATAAGACTGCATAATTCAAAAATTTATTAAACATTCACTATTGAAATAGGAAAATAATATTATAAATGAAAGGATTATTACAATGAAAGAGATTAGACTAGCACAAGAAAAAGATATTCCGAAAATAGAAAATTTATCGAACAAATTTTATTAGTTCATCACGAAGTTTCGTCCTGACGTTTTCAAGGCAACTGGAGATATACAGCAAAAAGGGAATTAACGGAAATGTTAAATCGATTCAAAATAAGCCAATATTTGTAAGTAACTGATGAAAAATGATAACGTACTTGGCTATATTTTTCTGTATTTTCAAGCAACAAACAAATCACAACGTCCTAACTGATATATAAAAACATTATTTATTGATGATCTTTGCGTTGATGAAAGCACTCGTGGGCAGAACATTGAAAGAAATTATACGATTTTGTCTTTTGGATTTTGCAAAAAGAAGGGTTGTTACAATTTAACATTGGATGCTTGGGCTGATAATGCTGGAGCTGTCAGATTTTATGAAAGTTGGGAATGAAAAGATTCAGAAGTATGTTTTTGAAGAGATTTTGTAATTTCTATTAAATGTAAAATATAAAAATTGCATTTTAATTTGAAATATTGTATAATCGAAAAATATAAAAAGAACACAAATAATTAATACATAAAAATAGAATAAATATTTGACATAGATATTTAAAACAGAAGATGATATGCAATGTTTTGAAAAGTTTTTACCCACAATCCATATTTGCACTATGTCTGTCGTGGGATGTGAACTGCTAAGTCCAGTGTACTGGGATAGGGTGAATCAAGAGATAGAGAAGAAGGTGAGAGAGTGTTTTAGGAGGGCTAATGGTGAGTATTACTGCAAGGATAGATACGGAAATATTGTTCTACTAGATATATGTGATACAAAACAGATAATGACGGTTAAAAGAAGCTATGAAATATATACAGAAGGGCAGGCTTCACATGCAGAGAACGACTTTCTGCCTTTTTGATAAAATATTTTATTTCTATTCTATCCAGGTTCTATTTCTTCATTAATTTTCTTTCATGAAAAATCAATCTTATTTTTCAACATTAATAACATTGACTAACCACTCATTTTTTAGTTATAGCTTCTTATCAGTATATTTTCTACATTATCCCATTTCTAACCCTTTTCGTTCTTTTGAATAATTCCTCTCACCTGTAAAATTTCATATCTATTTTTGCTTGTCGCCTTTAATATCACTTTAATTCTCTATTATCTTGTATTCTTTCAAACTAGAGATTAAGTTCCATATAATTTTAAAATCAATTTTTAAAATTTTGTCAAAAATATGCTATAATAGCTAATTACTTTAAAAATTTAGGAGGAAAAATAAAATGTCTGAGGGCAGTTTATTATTACAGATTGTAATAATAATAATTTTAACGGAATTAACGCTTTCTTTTTCCAGTGCGGAAATGGCGATTGTTTCGTTAAACAAAACAAATTAAAAATATTAATTGAAGACGGAAATAAAAAGCAATTTTACTTGATAATTTCTCTGCGGAACCTAGTAAATTCCTGTCTACTATTCAGGTTGGGATTACTTTTGGCAGGTTTTTGCGTCAGCATCGGCAGCTGACTGGTTTATCGCAATATTTGTCAGTGCATTGCGACCTTTTAGAATATTCCCATACAGTAATCAAATTTCGATGATTTTAATAACTTTTCTATTGTCATATATCACTCTTGTTTTTGGGGAACTGATCTCAAAGAGAATTGCACTTAGAAACTCAGAAAAAGATCGCTTTATCATCAATTGGAGTTGTTGTATTTATTTCAAAGGTTATTTTTCTCCATTTGTAAAATTTTTGACATTTTCTACAAATTTGGTGCTTACAATCTTTGAAAATGAAAGAAGACAATATCGAAGAAAAAGGTTTCTATGAGGAACTGCGTTCGCTTGTGGAAGTTTAGTAAGGAACACGGTGTTATCAATGAAACTGAACAGGAAATGATTGAGAAATATTATTGAATTTGATGAAAAATTGCACGGAAATAATGATTCCGAGGACAAAAAGTATTTTTGATTGATAAAAATATCTCAATTCATGAGCTTTTTGAAAAATAGGAAATTGGAAAAATATTCACGTATTCAGTTTATGAAAAATGAAGCTGACAATATTGTCGGGTATGTGCTATTAACCAAGGACTTGATGATGGAAGCCTACAAAAAAGGGTTTGATAACATAAAAGTTGCTGATTTGTTGCAAGAGGCGTATTTTCGTTCCTGAAAACAAAGAATGTAAATGAACTATTTAATGAAATGCAGCTGGAGAAAAAGCACATTACTATTCTAATTGATGAATATGGAGGTTTTTCAGGGATTGTTACACTTGAAGACTTGATTGAAGAAGTTATGGGGAAATATTGCCGATGAATTTGATGATGAAGACTTGTCAATCCGTCAATTGTCACGAAAATAAATATTTAATTAGTGGAGATGTTTCGCAAATGACCTTGAATGATAACTTCTAACTTTGAACTTGAATCAAAATATTATGATACTTTTAAGTGAATTTTAATCGAAAATTTAGGATATATTCCTGAAGATAATGAAAAATATTGAGCCAATCACAATTAATGAGTGTGTATTCAAGCCACAGCGAGTTAAGAAATAAAAATTGAAAAAGTCTGTTATGACTTTTGACAAAGATCAGCAAGATGATGAAAAGTTTAAAAATAAATCTAATGAAGATGAATAATATTTTGTAACAACATAAATAATACATAGAAATGGAGTTGATTAATCAAAATGGGCATCACTAATGTTCAACAAACAGGCGGACTTAAACGACTTTTCCCGCTTCTAGCAAATGAAAAATGTCAATATGAAAAAGGAAATTATGGCAGGAATTACAACATTTTTACAATGGCGTACATAATTGCTGTAAATCCAAATATTTTGTCAAAAACAGGGATGGATGCAGGCGCATTGGTTACAGCTACCTGTTTTTCGCTGCACTGGCTGTTTTCTTATAGGGCCTTATTGCAAACCTGCCTTTTGCCCTCGCCTCAGGCATGGGATTAAACGCATTTTTCGCATTTACAGTTGTATTAAAAAGGCGGTATCAGTTGCAAACTGCTCTGACTGCCGTATTTTGTGCGAGGAATTATCTTTATCTTCCTAACACTCTTTAAAGTGCGTGAAGCCGTAGTAAATTCCATTCCGGAAAATATGAAACACGCTGTTACTGGTGGAATTGGAGTATTTATTGCATTTGTCGGCTTTTTCAGGAAGTGGGCTGGTTGTTTTAAATGAATCTACCAAAAGTTAGCATGGGACATTTTTCTCCAGCCGTTATTATTTCATTTATCGGATTAATTTTAATAGCACTTTTCGGATAAAAAGAATGTACGTGGCTCAATTCTTTATGGAATTGTTTTGAGTTCTCTTCTAGCTTGGGGATATGCACTTATGAATCCTGCACACGCAAAAAGATTTAGGAAATTTATTTACCATCTGGTATTTTTAAATATGAATCAATGATGCCTGTTATGGGAAAAAATTGGACTTTAGGCTATTTACTGATTTTAAAATGTTTGGAAATTTATTTGTTATAGTTTGTACATTTCTCTTTGTAGATTTCTTTTGATACTGTCGGAACATTGATAGGGGTATGCTCAAAAGCAGATATGCTAGATGAAAATGGAAACGTACCAAACGTGGGACGTGCCTTAATGGCAGATGCAATCGCAACTACAGCCGGTGCTGCACTTGGAGTTTCAACAGTTACAACGTATGTAGAAAAGCTCAACAGGAGTTATCGCAGGAGGAAGAACAGGGATGGACTGCCATCACAACAGGATTCCTATTCCTAATATCAATGTTTTTTTCTCACCAATATTCATCTCAATACCAGGATGTGCCACAGCTCCAGCCCCTACTTTACGTTGGTTACCTAATGCTAAGTTCAGTTAAAAACATAGACTTGCACGATATTCTGGAAGGAGTTCCATCTTTCATAACAATTACAACAATGGCTCTAACTTACAGTATCGGAGATGGTTTTAACATTAGAATCTTATCTTATGTTTTAATAAATCTGTTTTTACAATTTATTCTCGAAAAAGAAGACAGAAGACACGTTTCATGGGTAATGGTTATTTCTAGGAGCATTATTCATAGTTAAATTATTATTTATGTCATAATCAAATTTATAAATTCTATAAACAAAAAATATGATCTCTTATACATTAATCTGTATTTGAAATCATATTTTTATTACTCTACATAAAATAATTTAAAAAGTTATTTGTAATGGTTAGCACAAGCTATTATTATAACTTCATTTTCAGTCAATCTATAAATAAATCTGTGCTTATCAGTTATTCTTCTGCTCCAATACCCACTTAATTCATGCTTTAAAAGCCTCTGCTTTACCTATTCCTTCATTTCCATTTCTCTGAATATCCTTTTATAATTTCATTTATCTTTTTATAACTTTTTATCTTGGGCTTGCATTTCTACATATTGTTTCAAGCTATACTTGTCCATACAATATTCACTTTTTAGTCCTCCTCAATTAACTCATGAACTTCTAATTTTTCCTGTTTCTGCTTCCTTTTTACTTTTCAATAATTCATTATAATAATCTTTATTAGACATAATATACAAATTTTCCATAAGATTATTGTATTCTGCTTCACTCATTAATACCACATTTTCATCATTTTTTTCTAGTTACAATTATTGTTTCACAATCTCTTTGTTGCCTTATCACAATACTTTTTTAAAATTATTTCTAATATTAGAATAATTTAGTAGCTATCATATTTCTCACTCCTTTTAAACCCTTGTTCAACTTTATTGTACAATATATAATGAAAATTGTCAATTATATTTTACATAGAGAACTAATTTTTAATTCTCTATCTTTTATAGTTTCAAATATTAAATTTCTATAACAAAATTTTAGAAATTAATTCCATTCCTAAACTTACCTTCCGACTCAACCGGCTCTGTCCCTGCCTTAAACAACGCTGTCCGTTTATTTCACTCCATCTCTGTCAAGAAGTCCGATTTGCAAGTCAATATCTCTTGTTGTCAAATCTTTTTCTTGTAATATAATCATCTATAAATTCAAAGACTCCAACATTGTAATTTGGCAAGTCAACTACCGTCTGCATATAAGTTTTTCCAAATTGGTGCAGCTGCAGCTCCTCCCAGTCATTCCAGGCCCCATTGACTTGTTATCATCATTTCCAACGTATACTACAGTCGCAAGAGTTGGAGTATAGCCTGTAAACCATGCTGAAACATAATCAGAAGTTGTTCCTGTTTTTCCAGCCATCGGAATAAGCTGTCCGTCCTTAAATACTTTTGCAGATTGCCCAGTTCCATAATTTACAGCATTTTCAAGCATATAAGTTAAGATTGCTACATCTTTTTGAATCGTAAACTTTTTCATTTTTGGTTTTGCTTCATAAACAACTTCACCATATTTATTTTCAATTTTGTAGATATACTGAGGCTGAACTTGATAACCTCCGTTTGCAAGTGCTGCGTAGAACATTGCCATATCTATTGGTCTTGTGGAAATTGAACCAAGTGCCAACGTATAGTTTCTTTAGGAAAAATCTCCTCCTACAACTCCTGCATCACGCCATACTTTTTCAGCCGAATTGATTCCAACACGTTGCAACAGTTTTACTGGTATTATATTGTTGGAAATTTCCAACGCCTTAGCAAGTGTCATGCTGTCTCTGAAAACGCCATCATAGTTCTTTAGGACTCCAGTTTCAATTTTTACTGGCGAATCTTCCATAACGGTATTCATTGCCATGTTTTTGCAGTCCGCAAGGTAAACTACTGGCTTGTAAGATGAACCTGGCTGTCTTAATGAACTTAATGCACGATTAAAGTTACCTTTTTTATAATTTTTTCCTCCAACCATTGCTTTTACAAATCCATTACTTGAGTCAATAGAAAGCAATGCACCATTTAAAGCTCGCTCGGCTCTTCAAGTTATAATTATTGTTAAATGCTGAATAAGCTGCCCTTTTGTAAATCTAAATCAACTGTCGCATAAATTTTATAACCGTCAAATAAGAATTTTTGATCTTCTTCAGGTATTTTCAATATTTTTCTTACTTCACTTAATACAACTGTTGTAAATTCAGGTGCCACATTTGAAGTTGAAATCTGTTCCTCTTCATTACGGCTTTTTAATATTTCCATTTACAAATGTAATTTTTTTCTTTAACTGCTTTCTCGTATTCTTCCTCTGTTATAAATCCAAAAGTTTCTCATCTGATGAAGCACAATTTTTCTGTCTTTCCAGTGCATGTTTCTATCTTTTTGAATATTTTGTTGGCGATTTTGAAGGCTCACTAAAATTGCTGCTTGTGCAATAGAAAGCTGTTTTTGGCTGTTTATTAAAAATATTTTATTAGCCGTATTTTTATTCCGTAAGCTCCTTTGCTCCAAAAATAAATTGTATTCAAGTAATTTTTCCGAATTTCATCTTTTTGTATATTTTCTCTCGATTTCTATTGCTAAAATCGCTTCCTTTAATCTTTTCTTGTCAGCGTTTGTTCCGGCGATAAAAACGCATTTTTGCAAGTCTGCTGAGTAAGTGTACTTCCACCTTCACGCCGTCTTCCCTGTGATTGTTAAAAAGCTGCTCTTGCTGTTCTTATAAAGTCAAATCCATGGTGCGTCCTAAACTTTTCTATCCTCAATTGCCAAAAACGCATTTTTGCACATGCAAAGGATTTCTCCAATTCCAATTGGCGCTCTATTTTGAACCATTATCGTATCTATCTGATTTCCATTAATGTCATAAATTACCGAAGGCGATACAGGTGCATATCCCGTCAATCAAATCAACAGGTGTTTCCTTGCTTACTGTATAAACCAGATAAGCTCCAGCTCCAGCTCCGATTACAAACAAAAACACAAAAACTTTGAAAAATGAAAATAAACTAAATTTTTTTCTAGGTTTTGCCACTTTTTCTCTTTATTATTCTTTTTCATTACTACCTCTTTTTCGTAACTGTTTCAACATTTACTTAAACTAAATTTTTTTAAATATTATGTACAGAATCCATTTGTTTTTGCCTTCAACTGTCCACAGGCTGCGCAATGTCCTGCCCTTTTAGTTTCTAGCAACGTTACATTAACATTTTTATCTTTCAATAATTTATAAAATTCCCTTTTGTTTTTTTGTTTTGATGGTGTTTTATAAGGCTTTCCACCAACAGGATTATAAGGAATCAAGTTTACTAGACACGAAAATGAATTTAAGAATCCAGCCAGTTCCTTTGCATCTTCAGGCTCACAGTTCAAATCATCAATCAAAATATATTCAAATGTAATACGATTTTTAGTTTGCTTTCTGATATTCCAAAAGTGATTCTTTTTAACTGTTTTACTCCCCATGTTTTATTTATCGGCATAATTTCACTTCTCACATCATCTCTCACTGAATGTAATGAGATTGCTAAGTTCACTTGATTTTCATTTTCTGTAAATCTTTTTATTCCATTCACAATTCCGCTTGTAGAAATTGTAAAAATTCCTTTTTGAAAAATTTTGCCCTTTTTGGAGAATTTAACATATTAATTGAACCAAGAACAGCATCATAATTTAAAAAAAGGCTCTCCCATTCCCATATAAACCACATTTCCAAGTTTTTTTCTCCACGTTGCAGCAGATGTTTCTGAACATAATAGTATTGCAGTAAAAATCTCAGAAATTGATAAAGTTTCTTTCATAAGTCATTGTCGCTGTGGCACAGAAATCACATCCGATAAGACATCCAATTTGCGAAGAAACACAAAGTGTATGCCGATTTTTATGAGAAATAAGCACACTTTCAATCAGCCTTCTATCCTTCAGTTCAAACAAAAATTTCTCAGTATCCCCATCTTCCGAAACTTGATGTGTCTTAAACTCCAGTTTTGCCACATAAAATCTCTCTTTCAAAAATCTCTCTGTCTTTTTGGAAATATTAGAAAACTCATCAAAATCAAATACCAGTTTATTATGCAGCCAGTCAAAAAAACTTGACTCGCATTAAACTTTTTAAGACCAATCTCAACAAATTTCTTCTGTAAACTTTCTAAATCCATCCCCAAAAATATCAATTTTCTCAACTGTATTTATATTTGTCACATTTTCATCATCATTTCGTTATTATTATCTCCATTATATTATTCTTTTTCAATTTCCTCCTTTTATTTTTTTACAATTTTCCATTGCCTATATCATACCATATTTTTGAAAAAAATATTACAGTATAAAAATAGAATTTTAAAAAAATAAAAAATGCTCAAAATTTTAATTTTTACTTAATCTATTTCTGAACATTTTTTTCTTAATTTTTAATTTTTATATTCCCAAAGCCTCTTTTTAATGCTGTTTGTAATATATTAGAAAAGTTTAATGCCTGTTTTTCAGCCTCATCATTTAACCATTTTTGGAATTGTCAATGTCTTCTTTCACAGCTTGATTTCGTGCTTTTTTTCTAAAATTGGAGAAATCCAGACATCAACATATATCAAAAACTCTCCATTTTTCAGTTTTATCTCACTATTTTCAGATTTTGGAAACGGAATATTATTTTTGCCATTGTAAAAAGCATTCCTGATAAAAACATCTTTTGCATTTCTTACAACTTCTTCAAGTGTCTCTCCATCAGTAAAACATCCTTCAAAATTTACAAAAATTTGCATAAAAAAATACCATCTTCTTCTTTTACAACACACGGATACAACAATCTATTTTTCATAAAACTACTCTCCTATAAAATATTACAAGGCTAGAATTTAAGCCCTGTAATACGTTCTATATTTGTTAAAGTTCCAGATGGTATATCTTTTTTGTACATTTTACAGGACATATTTTACCATCTTTTATGTAAATTTCATGTGAACCAGTTGTATGATCAAGTACCCATCCATTCTTTTTAAAACTTTAACAATACTTCTGTAAGGTTTAGTTCTTGACATTATTCCTCCTTACAATATCATTATACGTATTTTTACACGTATGTCAATATATTTTAGAAATTTTTATAAAAATTTTAAAAATATTAGGATTCAAACATATTTTTCTTCTATTGGAAGATTACTATCCAAAAAACTCCCCATTCTCAATCTTTCTCTCATTTCTATAACTTCCTCTGTAATATCCGTTATATTTACAATCCATTCATTTACATATTTTTCTCACTGTTTCTCCCTTTTATGCCTAGCTGTATCGCTCTTCTTCCTATTGGATTGCCGTAAATATCCCTATCAGGATCCCATTGACATCTTACTCTGAATTTTTCCAGTTTATTTTTCCATTCTTCCTTAGATAAATCAGAAACTTCTCTAAAAGATGAAAGTACAGTATTTTTCACTATTTCATCAAATCCTTCCCTTTTCAGGTCAATTGCCAGTATTCTTTCTTGTCCCTTGCTTACTAGCCCAGCCACTTCTGTACATCATCCATAAAAAATGATGGCTTTATCCAGGTCATTCTTGTAAGACTGAATTTACTTCAAACCTTCCTAACTTCAAAGCCTCGTCTGCTATTTCATTATTATATGCCTGATAAACTCTTATTGTTTTATCATCAAATACAGCATAAATATTTCTTTCCTCTCCTTTTTCATAATTATTCCTTTCATTCAACATCTTTATTTGTAAAAATCACATCTCTTCAACTGCTCCATTGCATGTTCTCTTATAGTCTCTTCTTCACTTTGTAACAATAATTCTAATTTTTCTTTTGCCTTAGGAGTATTAATGTCTCCTAAAGCAAAACAGCATTTTCTCACTAATGCAAAATTATCATCCCAACGGTATTTTTCAAAATTTGAAGTTGCTAATTCATATATACAGTCTATTGTTTGTGGTAGGTAAAACTTTGAAAATACGATGCTATAGTTTCATGTTCTTCATGAAATTCTTCTTTGATAATTTAATGTAAATCTTCAATAAATTCAGATTTATCACATAATCCAAAAACTAATTGAGAGCATCAAATTCTCTATTTCAGATGAATTTTTCTTTGACATGCTATTTTTATTCCTCTTTTTATTATATTTATTTTTTTCTTCATCTGAAATATTAGAAAAATTTGAAATTAATTCCTCATTTTTCAGTTGAAAAAATTTACAACATGAGTTTTACTAATTCAAATAATTTCTTTAATTTATTTTCATATTTTTGCTGATATTTTCATTATTTGTTCTCCTTTATAATTTCGTATTTTTTTAAATTTTGATTGAATATTTCTAATCCTTTTTCCTCCATCTTTTCCCTAATTGAATGTTTATTTGTGGATTCCTTTACCTTCTTGCTTGAACTGGACATTTTTTTAATCCCCATCCTGGATATGTATTTTGGCATATCTGGATATTGTTGTCTAAGAAAACTTCCTTCATTTCCTCTTACACCTATTTTTTTCCATTTCATTTATAGTTCCTTGCTTTGTATAAAATTTCAGTTGAATACCATCATAACTATCTGTAAATCCTAATTTAGGTGATGTTGACGTTTCTCCTGTTCCTTTTAAATTACCTGTACTTTCTAAAATTCCATAGTCTTCTTTTTGAAATTGAACGATAAAAACATCATAATTTCTGCTATAATCATTTGTTACAGCATTATAACTTGCACGAAACTAATCCTTGACCTTTGTTTCCAGTTTCAGTATACAGAATATTATATTTAGTATCAAAATTCCATTCATTATTTCTACCTGATGCATAATTTCCTTCAGAATTTTTACTGCTAAATTTTTCAGTCTTTTGGCGTCGGTTAACTGCTTCTGATGTACCATACTGTAACTCTCTATCAGTTTATAAAATGATTTAATGTTGCTTGGCATCATTGACTGAAGTTTACCATCTTCAACTACAACTGCGATACACCTTTTTTACTTTGTCAGCACCGTCAATATAGTAAAATGATTTACCATTTACATTTCTTACATTCTTATTTTTCTTAGCTTTAACTACTCTTTCTGCTTATTCAGTAAAGTTCGTAAATCCTTCCAGTGAGTTTTCAAATGTTCCTTAGAAACACCCAATCTTTTAAATTATTGCATTATCTTTTCCAATCTTCCAATAATCCGAGTCTTTCCTTGTATTCTTCAAGTTCTATCTGTAAACTTCCTTCTATATAGATCCTATCTCCTTTTTTAAATCCATATCTTTTTCCATATCCAAGATTATGTCTCTGTCTCACAATGGAATTTTTTTGCATAATAAGTAAATTCATTTATGACTTCTGTTATTTCCACTACTGCATCTATCCTATCATATTCATTTTTTTGTACATACATTAATTCTTCATCTGTTTTTCAAATTCTGTTATCCAAGATATAAACAGATTTCCTTCTATTATGTCTCCTACCTTTCTTTTCATACTTATATTGTTCATCATAAAAACATCTTCTGAAAAATTCCATAAAATATATACCAAATTCTTTTCCATCATCAATTTTTACCCTTAACCACCTTTCATCAAAATCCTTCTATTTTCTTTTATTATAAATTTTTCCATTTTTATACTCCTATCTTTCAATTTATTTTATTAGAACCATAGATTGTATAATATTTTTAAAATAATCAATTTCAATATCTTCAACTTCAAAAATCTTTTTCTTTATTGTCAGAATAAAAATGAAACTGAGTAAAAATCCTTCTTTTTTTACTTCTTTTGAATTATTAAAATAAAGAAATATAACTAATATAATTAATAATAATACAATAATTTTTTTCATTTTATTTTCTCAAACTTTCTATCCAACTTTCAAAAAAATTCTTCTTGTTCCTTAACACTGCCAATTTTTAATTCACTATCGTAATCAAAAATATCTACTACATCAGATAAAGTAGCTTGTTTTCCCATTTGTAATTTATACGCCTTTGTCCCTCCAAATTCTTTTTGCATTCCAGAAGGATAAACATTAATAACCGAAGCATTACAAAGTAAATAAATGTTATTTAATTCTAATTTTTCGCAATTCTACAACAGAATCAAAAGATATTATCACTTTTTGAAAAAAATATTGTTCTTTTCAATTTCTATTTTTAAATTAATCTCATCTTTCAATTTCTGATAAAAAAATAGGTTTATTTTTTCTATTTTTTTCCGTTATTAATAATCTCAATATCAAATATTTCCATATTATTTTCATCTTTCACATTTACCAATCCTTCTTTCACTTTTTTCAATTTCTATACATTTCTCCAAAAACACCATTTAAATTTTTCCGATATACTCAATTCCAGTATTTTCCAATACCAAATCATATTCTTTTTCTCCAGTTCATTTTAATACAATTTTTGTAATCTTTTTAATATTTTTATATTTTTAATTTATAAATTTATAACAAAAAAATACAAATCAATTTATTTTTTTCACTTCTTCTGAAAAAGTAAAAATCACTATATTACTCTTAATAAAAATTATTATATTGTACCATTCACAATTTGTCAATATTTGGGATTCAAGCTCTGATTTAATTGCTCCAAAAACTTTTCATATCATAAAAATGATATAATTTACAAAACAAATTTTATAAAAAGGAGCAACCGTGAATTTATTTAATCAAGAAAAAAATAACGAAAATGAAAAATATAGATAATGAAAAAATACCAGTTTTTCTGATGTTCAAGAAAAATATACAAAATTGAGAAATGAAATCGAATATCATAACAATCTTTATTATAATGAGGATAAGCCTCTTATTTCGGATATGGAATACGACGCTTTTAATGCGTGAATTAAAACAGCTTGAGCAGGAATATCCAGAATTGCTGAAAAAAATGAGGAAAAATGGAGAAAGTTCACCTACTGAAAAGATTGGGAGGGTACTGCGAGCGAAAAATTTTCAAAAGGTACGACATCGGGTGCCTATGCTTAGTCTGTCAAATACTTATAATATTTCTGAAATTGAGGATTTTTGACAAAAAGAATCAAAAATTATTTTATCTGAAAATGTTAAGAAGCATTCAAAGGAACTAGAGTATATTCTGGAATTGAAACTGGATGGGCTTAGTATAAGCCTGATTTATGAAAACGGAGTGCTTGTTCAGGCTGTAACACGGGGAGATGGGCAAGTTGGGGAAGATGTGACTGAAAATATTATGGAAATTACAACTATTCCTAAAAAATTGAAAAAAAATATTTTCACTGGAAGTTCGTGGAGAAATTATTTTGCCAATTTCGAGCTTTTAATCGAATAAATCAGGAGCGTGAAGATGATGGGGAAGATGTTTTTGCAAATCCTAGAAACGCCGCTTCAGGGACAATAAGACAGCTGGATAAGACAATTGTTGCAGAACGTGGGCTTGACTGCTATCTCTATTATCTTGTAAATGCTGAGAATTACGGGATAAATACTCATTTGGAAAGCATTGAATATATTGAAAAAAACTTGGGTTTAAAACAACAAAAAAATATTTGAGAAAATATACTGATTTTAAAGAATTGAAAAAATCCATCGACAAAATGGCATAACGACAGGAAAAAACTTGATTATGAAACAGATGGGCTTGTTATAAAAGTAAATAATTTTGCACTTTACGAAACGCTTGGCTACACAACTAAAAAGCCCACGATGGGCAATGTGCCTACAAGTTTCCTGCTGAACAAGTAAAAACTAAATTAATGGACGTAACTTTTTCAAGTTGGAAGAACTGGTGTAATTACTCCTGTTGCTGAACTTGAAGCTGTGAATTTATCAGGTTCTGTTGTGAAAAAGAGCAAGTTTACACAACTTTGATGAAATTCGCAGAAAAAGATATAAAAATTAGCGATAACGTTATTGTAGAAAAAGGCGGCAGAAATTATTCCGCAAGTTGTAAATGTTGTGTTTGACGATAGAACTGGAAAAGAAATTGAAATTCAGGAGCCATAAATTGTCCTGTCTGCAATAGCGAGCTTGCACACGAAGAAGGACTTGTCGCCTTAAAATGCCACAATCCACTTTTGTCCCCGAAAAAGTCAAACGTCAAATTGCCTATTTCGTTTCTCGTGATGCAATGAATATTTCTGGACTTGGTGACAAAATTGTCGAAAAATTTATTGAATTAGGAAAAAAATAAAAACAATAGTTGATATTTATTCGTTGGAAAAATACCGTGAAGAATTGGAAAATCTGGAAAAAAATGGGACAAAAAAAGCGTAGACAACTTGATAAATAGCATTGAGTCCAGTAAAAATCGTGATTTTTCAAAAGTTCTCTACGCACTTGGAATTCCTTTTTGTTGGAAAAATTCAATGCGAACCTTTTTGACAAAAACTTTTAAAAATATTGAAAAATCTGAAAAAAATCAGTCAATCGAAAATTTACTGGCTGTAAAAGGATTGGCGATAAAGTGGCACTTGCTGTAAATACTTTTTCTTAAATGATGAAAAATAATTGGAAAATTATCACAGATTTACAAAAATATTGGATTACAATTTGCTGTTGATGAAAACTAATTCAGAAGAAATAGCAGATAATCCAATAAAAAGACAAAAACTTCCTTGCAACTGGAAAACTGCAAAAATACAAACGAAACGACATAAAAGACATTATCCTGTCCAAAGGCGGAAATTATCTGTCAGCAGTCTCAAAAATCTGGATTTTCTAATCGCTGGGAGAAAAAGGCTGGAAGTAAACTGGAAAAAAGCTGAAAAATTGGGAGTTCGGGATGCTTACGGAAGATGAATTTGAGAAGGAATTTTTGGAAATTTAGTTTTTAGTAACATAAGGGCATTAGACACATGCCCTTTTTTTGTAATAATAGTTATTTTTTTACATAAATAAGTTCTAATTCTCTGCTAAATTAAGTATATAATTTAAAAATTTATTCAGTATTCGCTATTAAATAAAAATAGTATTACTTCCTCAGCTAGTGTTAAATAATAGCTCTGAAAAATAAATCCTATAATTCTCCTCATAATTTGATTCCAAATTCAAAAAGTTATTGTCATTTATTCTTTTAGAAATAGCACTTTATTTAGAAATTTAGAAAAACCATCAAAAAATTTCATTTTTAATCTTATTAAAATAAACTTTTTATTAAATTATTTTCTTGTATTTACACGGTATGATTTTTAATTTCCTATAATTTTAGAAAATATACCTTCCTTCGCAACACGTAAAAATTATTCCTGTCATAATTTTTATTTCTAAATAGTTGTTAGTCTTTAAGTTATGTATTCAGATTCTTATTTTTCTAAAAATCCAACTAATCTAAATCATCTACATTGACTCTACCCTCAAGCGATCTCCCCAGCGTCGCTATATCCGTGTATTCAATATTTCCACCCATTGAATTCCACTGGCGATTTTAGAAATCTTGACATTTTTTCTTTTCAGGAATTTTTGTCAAATACAGGCTTGTAGTTTCACCTTCCAAGTCAGGATTTAGAGCCAGTATAACTTCCTTTTACATCTCCATTTATCCTATTTATCAGCTTTCTTAAATTCAAATCTTCAATTGTAACTCCATTTAGTGGATCAATTTTTCCACCAAGCACGTGATAAAGTCCATTATAAGTTTCAGACTTTTTTCAAATGCAATTACATCTCGCACTCCTTCAACAACGCATATCACTTTCCTTGTCCCTTTTCTCGTTGGCACAAATTTCACAAATATCATTTTTTCAGATAAGTTTATAAATTTCTCAATGTTTAATATTAGCATGTGAATCTTTTATTATTTCAAGCATTCTATCAATATCAGATTCACTTTTTATCTAAAACATCAAATGCAATTCTTACTGCACTTTTCTCCCAATTCCCGGCAATTTTGCAAAAACATCTATCAAATCATCAAGTTTTTCACTTTTTTTATTCCTTTCTTGCACTAAACCTTACTTAAAAATAGGAATAGTTTTTAAATCTTTTTATTTTATAATATTAAAATCCTCTATTTCTTTTTATTGTAAATCCAATTCCTTCTGTCAGTTCAAAAATCTCTCTTTGCAAAAATGTTTTTCAAATTCATTTATATTTATATTTTTCTATAAATTTTTCATATTCACCAACTTTTTTTCAAATGTGTATTCGAGATTTCTATATGGATTATTTTTGAAGTATTGATAAATTTGATTCAAATTTTTAACTCAATTTTTCTTCGTCAGGGTTTATAATTTTTATATCCATTATAAATGGACGTGAAATTTCATCTGTTCTTATTATGATATAATCTGAAAAAGATTTTTGTTTGTGTCTCATAATCAATTCCCAATGTATAATAATCGCTATAAGAACTTCTTCCCATTTCCGTTTCGAGCATGATGTCATTTATAAATAACATATTTTTCTATCTTAGTTTATTCTCTTTTAAAAATCTCTTGCCTCAAATTTTCAAAATACGGATAATCATTTCTAAATTCGTCTATGAAAAAGTTTTTAAAATTTGATAAATCAATATCTATTTTTAGGGTGCTTTCTCTACTCTGTTTCCAGCCATCCATTTCTTCTGCCACAAACACTCTTCTACTAGTAGTACATTTCATATCTACGAGAATGCAATAACCTCTTATTTTTGAATTTTCCATTCCGCATTTCAATTTTATCTTCAATAATAGGAAAGTATCGATAATATATTATTTTATCCAGTTTTGCTGGTTCAGAAAAACATCATTATCTGCAATGCATACAGAATAATTTTTAATCCTCATTTTAATTTCACTCCTCCACATTTTTACTTTTAACCCCCTCAATTTTTCGAATAATTCTACAATTTCTCTGTTTAATTCAGAATAAAAATTTGTTTCATAAATTTCTTTTTCCATAAATTCATTATACTTTTCTTCCGAATTTGATTATCTTTATTCTTATTTTTAGATAAAAATTGTTTCAAATATTGTGAAAGTTCATTTAAATTTCTACCTTCATATTTCTTGTAGTTTTGAACTCATTTTTAATAGCTTCATAATCCAAAACATATGTATATGGAGGAGATAACTCCGCATTCTTACCACGATATAATTTGAAAAATTCTTTTTATTCCTTCGTCTTCATAGAATTGAGGATGGTCCGGAAATTATAATTTCTCTGTCAGTACTAATATTTTTAATATGAATTAATAGCATTTCTTTAATTTTTGAATCTTTATTTCATTATCTAACATAATTTGTGATTTTTATCAAAAACTCAAATAACTCGCTATTAATTTTAACATTTTCATATAAGTATGAACTATAATCTGATAGATTAATGTCTATTTTTATAATATTTTTATTTCAGTTCCTGTCTCTGAGTACTTTAATATATTTAATGCTCCATAACATTGGCTATTATCAGGAAAATTGCAATAACCTTTTACTTTCTGAATTTCCATTCCAACTTTGGGCTTTTCTCTAATTGCTCCAAAAATAATTATAGTAAGTGACTGTGTCTAGTTGTATCGGTTCTGAAAAACTAATATCGATAATAACATAATATCCTCATTTTTATTCTACCTCTCCATCATATACTCCACGTTTTAAAAATCCATTCTCCTTTTCGAATCTACGTTCAAGTTAATTTCCCTGCCATATCAAACTTTTTAACAACATTATTTTATCGATATGAAAATAAAGGGAAAAGCATAAGACCGTTTCCCTCATAAAATATTATAATTGCTTATTGTGTGTGATGTGGTTAAATAATAAGATTTTAATTATTCTCCAACTCTTTCTACTCTGAACGTATTAGTTGTTCCTTTCTTTAGAAATTCCAGTTACCATTACTACTAAATCACCTTTGTTAGCTTCTTCGTGATTAGCTGCAATTTCTCTTGCTTTTGCGAAGAAATCATCTGTTTTATCTAATCCTTTTGCTACGTAAGCTCTAACTCCTCTTACTAATGCCAATTGTCTAGCAGTTTGTTCATTGTCAGTTAAAGCGATAATTGGTACAGTTGGTCCATATTTTCTAATCATTCTTGGCGCTCTACCAGTTTTTGTCCAGCATACGATTAATTTAGCATCCAATGCGTGGGAAAGTACTCATGCACCACTTGAAATTGCTTCTGTAACAGTAATTTCTGATCCATCTGGAGTTTCAATTGTCTTGAATTTTTTAAATTCATCTGTTCTTTTTGAAATAGTAGCCATCATTTTAACAGCTTCTACTGGATATTTACCTTTTGCAGATTCTCCTGATAACATAACTGCATCTGTTCCATCCAAAATAGCGTTAGCAACGTCTCCTGCTTCCGCTCTTGTAGGACGTGGATTTCTAATCATTGAATCTAGCATTTGTGTTGCTGTAATAACTGGTTTTCCAGCTCTGTTACATTTTCTAATCATCATTTTTTGCATGAATGGAACTTCTTCAGCAGGTACTTCTACTCCTAGATCTCCTCTAGCAACCATGATTGCATCACTTAATTCCAAGATTTCATCAAAGTTATCAACACCTTCTTGGCTTTCAATTTTTGAAATAATTTGAATATTTTTTCCTCCGTTGTCATCCAATACTCTTCTTACTTCAGCAACGTCAGACGCTTTTCTTATAAATGAAGCCTGCTACAAAGTCAACACCTTTGTTCACAACCAAATTTCAAGTCAGCAATATCTTTTTCAGCCAATGCTGGTAATCCAACTGAAAATCATCAGCAAGTTTACACCTTTAGTTTTCTCCTAATTCTCCAGTGTTTGTAACAACACAGTGAACTTCTCCGTCCCTTGTCAACACTTTCAACTTTTAATCCAACTAAACCGTCATCCAATAAAACTGTTGTTCCTTCATATAAGTCATCAACTAATCCCAGGATAAGAAACTGCAAATTTTTCAGCATTTCCAACGAAAAGTATAGTCTGTTGTAGTAGTTACTTTTTACCAGTTTCTAATAATACGTCTTTTTCCACCCTCTAGTTTACCAGTTCTGATTTCAGTACCTTTAGTATCTAATAAAAATTCCTACTTCTCTACCTGTTTTTCATTACTTCTCTAATATTTTTAATTCTAGCTCCATGTTCTTCAAAAATCACCATGCGAAAAGTTTTAGTCTCATTACGTTCATTCCACTTTCCACTAATTTTGTCAACATTTCAACACTTTCAGTTTTTGGAAACGTAATGGTACAAACAACTTTAGTCATTTTAATTTTCATTTTTCCTCCTAAAATTTTAATTTAAAAATTTCATTCTCTTACTATCAATGAGTTCTTACTTTGTGTAAGAAATTTCATTTGTTTTTAAAAAGTCAGTTTTTATCAACAATTATAACGATAATATATTTGCTATCGCATAATCGAGTCGTAGATGCTTTTGAATAGTTTTCCCAAGCGTAAGATAATTTATGAGTTGTTACTTCTTCACTTTGAATTCCAACCATTAATCCGCCTTTTCCTTCTTCAATAAGCTCAACCGCTTTACTCCTAATCTTGTTGCTAAAATTCTATCAAATGCAGTAGGCGCCCCACCTCTTTGAATATGTCCCTAAAATAGTAACTCTTATGCTTGTATCAATGCTAACTCATCTTTAATTTGCATAACGTTTCCACACCTTCAGCAACAACAATTATATCGTATAATTTACCTTCTGACGTCTTTTTCTGATTACGTCAGCAATATTGTCAATTGAACTTTCAGTTTCAGGAATCATAACTCCGCTTGCCCCTCCTGCTATTGCGGCATAAAGAGCTAAATCTCCACAGTTTCTTCCCATTACTTCCACTAAATATGTTCTTTCATGAGAAGTGGCCGTATCTTTCAATTTTGAAATTGCATCCAATATAATGTTTAATGCTGTATCATAACCAACTGTATAGTCTGTTCCAGCTACGTCGTTATCAATAGTTCCTGGGATTCCAATTGTTTTAATTCCATGTTCTTCATACAAATAATGCGCCCCGTGGAATGAACCATCTCCAATTACAACTAGTCCGTCAATTCCATATTTTTTTCAAATTAGTCACGCTTTTGCTCTAACTCCAGGATCTTTAAACTCGCAACTTTCGCTGATAATAAAATTGTCCCACCTTTATCAGCAATTCCACTTACATCTAGCAATGTCAATGGAAAAATCTGATCTTCAAGCATACCTTTGTATCCTCTTTTTATACCATAAACTTCCATCCCTTTGTTTATTGCAGCTTTAGTGACAGCTCTTATCGCTGTATTCATACCTTGTGAATCTCCTCCACTTGTTAAGATTGCGATTTTTTCATTGTGTTTTTCTCCTTCTATACATTATAATTACAAAATTTATTAACTTAAAGAAATCTTTATGAATCTTTACATTTTTATATTAGCATTTTTAATTTCCATTGTCAAATAATTTTGAAATTATTTTATTTAAGCCTATTTTTAAATGGTTTTTAATACTATTCAGGAATAATATGTATGAATTACAATATCATCCATGCTTTTTCCATCTTGAACCACCCATTCCAATGCCAGCTGGCTAAAAATGTAAAATGCTTTCATCTACATTCTCTCCATACCCATCCAGCTTTATTTCAACATTTGCCCAGTTTAACCTGTAAGTGTAGTCCACCATATCTAAAATCTTATTTTTTGAACGTATTTGACATTTTTCTTGCAAATGATTTCAAATTCTCATGCTTTTAATCCGTCAATAAGCATAGAAACATCACAAAATGTATTAAAGTCTGCAAATTCAACATCAATAATTGACAGCACCCATAATAACATTTTTGCACCTTCCAGCATAAAATAAAATTCTAAGTTCAATTCCTTTGTCATCTGGAAAGGATTTTCGAGATAATTTTTTCACGTTCTGACAAGACTTGCTTTAAACTGGTATCTTTCTTCAAAAATATCAGTAATTATTTTAATTCTTTTGACCATTTTCTCTTTTTTCAAGATAAGTTTTGCAGTACAGGCGTGTCATTGTATTGCCACTATTTTTCTTATAATATCCCATTTTTCGTATTACTGCATTCTTTTCAGATATGCTCACTTCCATATTTTCGTCATACGGAATCCCATTTTGCTTTCATCATGTCTATATTTCTATGTTTTCTTTCAATATCCCCTGTCTGTTATTTCTGCATTATATTCAGCAAACATTTTTCTGAAAGCAGGAATAAAATCTGAAAGCTCCCATTTTTCAGGATTTTTGAATCATTTTTTTCTTTTTCCAAAGTGATAATGGTTTAACCTTTTTCTGTATAATAAATTTATGGAATTTCCTAGAAAATTTGCAGTTTTATTTAACATCTTGCCTCGTCCTTCATCTCTTCCTTATTAACAGCTTCCAGCATAATAAAAAGCTTTACTGTATTTATCCAGATTTTTCTTCACTTATGCTTCTAAAACTTTGTGAACTCAGCTTTTCCGAAATATTTCTATGCTAATTTTTCTTTTTAGAAGAAAAATTTCTATCTGGATTTACAATTACTGTTATTTTTCTTCCATCATCTAGTTCAAGATAAAATTTCCTCGTTTTTCAGTCAGTTTTTCTTCATTTTCTGTTGAAACTGTATTAATTTCATCTGAATAAGCTTCCCAAAAAATTTTTTTACAAGCTCTGTAGAAGACTTTTTCATTCGAGAAACAAACACCTGACTGCACTTTTCTTCTTTTTCTTAAAAATTTCATAAACCCATTCTTTTTATTCCTTTCATAAATTATTTCTTAACGCTTTAAAATTATCAAGTTCTTTTTCTATAATCGAAATAACCGATCATATCTGCGGGTATCATACCTAAAATTTTCTGATACAGCTCTTTCCTCTTTTCGGCACACTTGCAAAAAACAATAAAGCATTCGCTCTTTTTCCTTAATCTCAAGCTATATCCGTCATTTAAAAATATTAAAATTTATTGTCCTAAAAGTTCCCTGTTGGATGAAAAATTCTTGTCAACACACACATTTTAACTTCATCAATATGAAAATATATTTGTTCTTTTTTTATTTTTATAAAAGTGAATATAAATTCTCATCAAGTTCTTCCAAATTTTCTGCATTAAATTTAATTTTTCTCATAGTTATTGCAAAAAGCTGTATAAATTATATAAAAATCAATATTATGGCAGGGTAATGGCAAATAAAACTTGTTCATATTCTCCTCCCTTCAGCTGTCATATAAAAAAATTTCCTTTTAAATATCCTCTTCAAATGTAAAAATCGTAAATTATTTTTATCTTGAAAAATATGTTACTGCCAATATTGTTTTCATATCCCTTGACACTTTCTCAATATCCTTACATCAACCCACACTACTTCCACTTCTTCTCCATGGTCAAGTGACTGCTCTACGGGCTTAATATCATCAGATTTTAGTCTTGCGCTGAAAAAAATACAATCTTTCGGTCGTGTATCCTGGGAGACATACAGTCCTTGAGCAATTCCTCAATATCTGTCACATCTTTTTCCAAATATCCAGTTTCCTCTTCCAGTTCTCTAAATGCACCGTTCTAGGGCTCCTCATCACCATCAATTAGTCCAGCACAAACTTCGATTTCATATATTTTTGGCCCTGGTCTAAACTGTTTCACTAAAATTACTTTTTCTTTTGTTTCATTAAATAACACAAAACAAACTGCATCAGATTTATCTAAATACTCCAAAGTTATCCCTGTCGTAGGATGTATCATTTTTGCCCCTTTTTAAAAATTTAAAACTATATCCATTTTTTCCTCCTAAAAGCTTATTTTTCCTTTTATTTAAAAATGCTCTCAATCACATTCAGCCCAATTTCCTTCGCAAACTCTCTCGCAATTTCCATTTCTTTATCTTCCATCCTGTTAAAATCGTGTGCATCCGAACCGATTATTGTTCTAACATTATACTGCTTTGCAATTTCCCAAAATTCCTTGTACGGATACATATATCTGTCCCACTGGATGTCTTTCAAATGTTTTTCTTATTCCGTTTGCATTCACTTCAAGCGGTACATCCATTTTTCTGCCACTTTTGAAATCATGTGCGTCTTTTCACAGCTTTCATCCCAAGTCCGATAATTTATTACATACAAATCTGGATGTGCAATGTAGTCAAATTTTTCCACTTTCAATAGCTTCAGCCATATATTTTTGCATAAGCCAGCACATCTTCCCCTGTCTGTATCTTCCAGGCATTATAATTTGTATTATCTCCATCTTTTCTAAAGGCATGCGACCCTAAAACAAGATAGTCCAATTTTTCCTGTATTTATCATATTTTTCAATAAATTGAAAATATTCAATTTCTAATGATTTATAAATCTTAATCTTATCTCCATATTTTTCCTGTGCTTCTTCTATTTCCTTCAAATATCCGTCAAAAATCTTCTTCTTTCATTCTATTATTTTCATAATATTCAGACATTGGAGCGTGATCTGAGATTCCAAGTTCAGTATACCTTCCCTAATTGCAACTTTTACATAATCTTCCACATTTCCAACGGCATGTTCACATCGGTAATTGTGAGTATGAAAATTTGTCTTGTTCATAATTTTTCCCCATTCTATTTCTATCATTTTAAAATTTTTCTTTCGTATATTTTACCAATTATTTTGAAAAATAAAGGTTTTAAATAAATTTATTTTTGTTTTTAGTAAAAATTTTTGATATAATGTAGTAAAATATAAATATTTAGGAGGAAATTTTTGATTTCAACAAGTAATTTATCTGTCCAGTTTGGTGGACGAAAACTTTTTGATGAAGTAAACATTAAATTTACAGAAGGAAACTGTTACGGTATCATTGGATCGAATGGAGCTGGAAAATCAACTTTTTGAAAGTATTAACTGAGAACTTGATTCTACTCGGAGAAGTTATTATAGAAAAATAAAAGGTTATCATTTTTAAAACAGGATCACTTTGCTTACGAAGATGAAGAAGTGCTAAATGTAGTAATGATGGGGCATGCAAAATTATACGATATTATGATGCAAAAAAATGCCCTATACGCAAAAACTGAATTTACAGAAGAAGACGGAAACTTAGCGGCTGAACTTGAAGGAGAATTTGCAGAGCTAGACGGTTGGGAAGCTGAAACAAATGCTGAAAAAATTCCTTATCGGTTTAGGAATCCTTCTGAACTTCATCATAAACTGATGAAAGAGTTAACAGAACCTGAAAAAGTAAAGGTTCTGCTTGCACAGGCTATTTTTGGAAATCCTGACATATTATTATTAGATGAGCCTACAAATGGACTTGACTTGCATGCAGTAAAATGGCTAGAAGATTTTCTGATGGACTTGGAAAATACAACTGTACTTGTAGTTTCACATGATAGACACTTTTTAAACAAGGTTTGTACTCATATTGCTGATATTGATTACGGAAAAATTAAAATGTTTGTTGGAAACTATGATTTTACGGTACGAATCAAATCAATTAATGCAAGAATTAATCAGAAACCAAAAATAAGAAGATGGAGCAAAAGAAAAAAAGAATTGCAAGATTTTATTGCACGTTTCTCTGCCAATGCCTCAAAAATCAAAACAGGCTACAAGCCGTAAGAAACAGCTTGAAAAAAATTGCAATTTGAAGATATGCAGGGTTTCTAACAGAAAATATCCATACATTGAGTTCAAGCCTGAAAGAGAAGCTGGGAACAATATGTTAAAAGTTGAGAACTTAACCAAAACTATCGATGGCGAAAAAGTTCTAACAATATTTCCTTTACGATAAATACTGGGGACAAAGTTGTTATTTTTATCAAAAATGATATTGCAAAGACTACTCTTTTCCAAATTCTAGCTGGAGAATTAGAACCGATTCAGGAACTGTGGAATGGGGAGTTACAACTTCTCAAAGTTATTTCCCAAAAGACAACTCTGAATTTTTGAAGGTGTGATTTGTCATTGATTGACTGGCTAAGACAATTTTTCACCTGACCAGCACGAAGAATATGTACGTGGATTCTTAGGAAGAATGCTATTCTCAGGAGAAGAAGCGAAAAAGGCCAAAATGCTTTCGGAGGGGAAAAAGTTCGTTGCATGCTTTTCAAAAATGATGTTATCCAATGCAAATGTACTATTATTAGATAATCCAACAGATCACTTAGATCTTGAATCAATTACATCGTTAAATAAATCGCTGGAAAGATTTAACGGAACGATTTTATTCACAACACACGATCACGAATTTATTCAAACAATCGCAAACAAAATAATTGAGATTACACCAAAAAGGTATTTTTAGAAAAAGAGATGGAATACGATGATTATTTAAATGATGAAACTGTTGAAGCAAGGCTGAATGAGATGTATAATACAAAAATTTTTTATAAAGGAGGTTAAGTATGTTAGAAAGAAGTAGAAAATTTATTAGAACAAAAATTAAAAACTTAATTGGATTATTGATGTTGGAATGCCAAATAGACAAGTTTATCGACAACAACCTAGAACAGAAGATGAAATTGAATCTTTAAAAATTAATGGAATTCAAAAATTTCCGATTTTTATCTTATATGAAGATGAGAATACAAAAATCCTATTGCCATTATTGAAACTAAACATTCAGAATACAAAAAATCTTGAAGATGCTAAAATTCAGGATTAATGTATAAAGCTTTGAAAAGCCAAATATTTATTTTTATATAATGCGAATAGATTTATTACCTACTATGTTCCAAATGGAGAAAATCTCTATATAGATAATACTGAATTAAATGATATATTTCTCTAAGTTTACTTCAAAAATTTCAAGAAAACAAACTTATACTAAATGAAAAAGTCGAAATCAAATCAAAAGCTGATTTAATAAATGTTTTCAAAATGGCTAACGATAAACTAAGAGAGCTGGTGTTAATGCAGGAATAACTCGATTTGCTGAATTTTCAAATTTATTGTTTTTAAAACTAATTAGTGAATTAAATGAAGAACGTAATTATAATATTTCTAAACAGTATTTATGGGAATCTTTACAAAAACCTAGATAGCAACTTATTACTTGAATATATCAACAAAACTGTTATTCCTGGTTTTAAATAATTTATTTGATACTACAAAAATCTCATCCTCTTTTTACTGAATTAAAAATTAAAGAGCCTGTTAAATTAAAAAGAAATTATTGATAAATTAGACACTCTTAATTTAAAAAATTGATACTGATATTAAAGGGGATGCTTTTTGAATATTTTATCCAAAAATATAACCAAACCAACAATGATTTAGGCGAATATTTTTACTCTAGACATATAGTAAAAATTTTTAAAATAATATAATAAAGCCTTCATTTGGAGATAAATTTATGATCCTTTTTGTGGAACAGGAGGAATGTTAATAATTGCTTTTGAAAACAATATATAACGAATTATTAACTAAAGGACAACTTGACAATACAACTCTTCAAACCCTTAGAAAACAGACAATTTGGGGTAGTGAAATTTCGGATACTTCACGAATTGCAAAATGAACATGATACTTTTACGTGACGGGCATAGCAATATTAAACAACAAAAATAGTTTTTCAAATCAGAGTCTAATAAATTTAATGTCGTAATGTCTAATATTCCTTTTTAATATGGATGTTACAGAAGCTACAAACTCAACTTTATGAACCTAAAATAAAAAGGGAAATTCTGTGGCTCTACTTCATATTTTAAAATCATTAAAAGAGAGATCCTCATTCTAGAGTCGCTGTTATAGTACCTGATTCTGTTTTTAAATGATAGTTCCATGATAGAACTTAGAAATAAAATTGTAACGTCAGGACAACTTTTAGAATCATCTCCTTCCTTCAAAAGTATTTGAACCCTATACAGAAGCTAAAAACAAGTATTCTAATCTTTGGTAGTGAAGCGCTGTTGCACCGGATAAAATTTTTATATTTAAAATAAAGAACGATGGATATACTTTTAACAAAAGACGACGTCCCTTACCTGGAATAAATGACTTAGATGAATTTATTAGTCTTCATGAACAAAATGATAATGGCAAATTATCATACTGTTTTTAGAACATGAAAAATCTTTATTATATAGAACGTTCTGATATTTTAAATAATCAGAATAAAAGTTTATTACTGTCTCAATATTATGATAATTTAAAAACTGGATATATTAGAATAGACACTATAATGGAAAGAATTAGAGAAATGAATACTAACAATCAATATCCAACAGCTGAGTATTACAAATTCTGAATTTTGGGGGATGCTTTTGGGTGAAAAATTTTATGGGAAGTAATTTTATATCTGTTACTTCTCCTGACAGTTCAAAATATAATGTAGTGAGACATCATGATATTAGTTTTTAATCCAGCACGAGCAAACATAGGATCCTTTTGAATTTGTAAGTCAAATACGCTCTATGGCAATTACAGGTGCATATCCTGTATTTAGAATTCGCAAAAATATGAAAAAGATTTCTTACTGGAATATATTTATCTTCAATTAAAATATAACTCTGAGTAATTGAAGATATTGCAGAACGTGCCTATGGGACTATTAGACAAAACTTGACCATAACAGAGTTTAAAAATTCAAATTAGAAATATTCCTATTAATGAACAACAAAAGATTGTTGATGAAATAAATAATAAGTTTAATCAATACAATTTTTTTAAAAGATGAATTAAAAATTTAAAATTATAAATTTTTCTACAAAAATAGCAGGATTGTATAGATTAATACTTCCTGCCATTTTTTACTTATAATTAATTGTTTCTAAACTATTCTAAATTTATTTTTACTTACTTGATTACTGAAAAATATATCCGTGCTCATTTCCATTATATCTTATATAATACCAATTGTCATCTGTTTTGCTTATTGCGTAAACAGTTTGTCCTGTTTTTAATCTTGTTTTTATAGTAGATTTTGTTGTTGGTTTTTCTCTTATATTACTGTATCCTTCGCTTGAAGTTATAGTAAGTTTTCCTACAATTTCCTTTTTAATTGTCCTTCATGAACATAACCAGTAAATGATTTTTATATCGTTATCATAATAAGTTACTTTATGCCATTCTCCAGTTTTTTCATTACTTTCCAATATCTGTCCATTTGTAACAGTTTCAATAACTTTAGAATCTGTATTAGCAGATTGTCTTATATTAATTGCATTGTCTTTTGACGATGTTATAAATGCCAGCTCCCATTGAAATGGCACTAAGACCCATAGATAGAATTGAAACTAGAAACATTTTTCTTTAGTACAAACTTTTTCATAAAAATCACTCCCCTAATAATATAAATTTATGTTTATAATTTTTATATAACATACGTTATTTTCAATTATATTATAACCTATTTTTGATTTTGCCAAGTAAAAACTGTAAAAATATAATAATTTATTAATTATTTAAAAATATTATAAATTTCTACAAATCTTACAGTCCAAAATGAATATGGCAAAAGCTCTTCCAATGAAGTGATTTTATATTTTTATCTTTATTTGCTAAAATTATTACTGTATCGTTGTCAGAAAACTCTCTTATTACCTGTCTACACGCTCCACAAGGGCTAATTGGCTCAGGTGTATTTCCTGTTACAACAAGTACTTTTTATTTTCTCCATATTTTCAGTAACTGCTGTTGTAATCGCATTACGTTCGGCACAGAGAGTAAGTCCAAAGGAGGCATTTTCAACATTTACTCCTTTATGCTTTTTTTCCATTATTATCGATTAATAATCTGCTACAGGAAATTTTGAGTAAGGTACATAGGCTTTCTCTAACAAGAGATTTATTTCATCAATGTAATCTAATATTTCTTTTTCATTTAAAAGTCATTTACTTTCACTTCCCAACTTAAATATTTTTTCTCAAATTTTTAATAATCTATTTTAAATCATCAAATGACAACTGAACTACATTACTTTTTCAAAAATTGAACTCAGCTGTACCCCAATAAGTCGTACTTCATCTCAAAAGAATTCTAGATTTTTCGATTGTCGCTTCGTATATTTTTCGTTTACATCATTCGTTGCACTTTTCAAAGTCTTTGAACGGGTATGTGTTACAAAATTGGAATATCTGATTTTTATTGTAATAGTTTTAGCGAATTCATTTTTTTCAATAAGTTTGTCTGCTCAATCTTTTCGGATTGCTTTTTAATTCAGCATGTAATGCCAAAATATCATTTTCCTCCTGATTAAAAAGTAACTTCGTGTCCATAAGACTGTCTTTTTCTATCTGTATTTATTTCAGAAGAATGCAAGCTTACGAATAGCATTATACAGATATTCTCCTTTACTTTTCCCAAATCTTCTGATTAACTCATTTTTTTCAATTTCATATAGCTGAAAAACATTCGTTATATTAAATAATTTCAATACTTCCTTGTTTTTTTCCCAATTCCTGGAATTATTCCAAGTTCCTTATTATAAATATAATCTAAAAATGTTCACGATTTCTAAATATAAAATAACCATTCGGCTTATCAATATCACTTTGCGATTTTAGCGCTTATCTTGCTAAAACCTATACCAACTGAGCAAGTGAGCTTAGAATTATCATAAATGTACTTTTTAAATTTTTATAAATCTTTCAATTTTTAAAATTTCATCTCTTTTATCAAGTCTTGTATTTTTATTCCAAATAAACTCTGTAATATCAATATAACCTTCATCAACAGAGGTAAATTCACATTTATTCAAGACTTTTTATTAATCCCTGTATTCTTCTGCCTTCTTCAAAATAAAACACCTTTTCTAAGGCTTACAACAATAAGATTTGGGCATAGCTGTTTAGCCTGAACTGTTGGCATCGCAGATTTTACTCCATATTTTTCAGCTTCTGTAGCTTTGCCGTTGTCACAACTCCATGTCCCTATTGCGATAGGCTTTCCCTAAGTTCCCTGTTATCCCTTTGCTCAATTGCTAAAGAAAGCATCCATATCATAATGCAGATAAATTTTTCTTTTTCATTAGTAAAGTTTCCTAAAATTGTATTGTCGGTAAAATCATATTAAATTCGCCATTTTTCAATTTTATATTTGTAAGCTCAGTTGCTAGTTCCGGACTGTGAGTAACTATTATTATCGACTGGTTTCTTTTCCTGATTTATTTTCATAAATAGTTCATTTATCATATTACTTGTTTCTGTATCCAGATTTCCTGTTGGCTCATCAGCCAGTATTATATCAGGATCGTTAATCATAGCCCTTGCTATCGCCACACGCTGTTTTTCACCGCCTGAAAGCTCCATAGGTTTATGCTTTTAAACGTTTTGCAAGCCCCACAAGCGCAAGCAGTTCCTTTGCTTTCCTCTGTAGCCTCATTCCTGTTCATATTTTTTTATTGACAAGTGCAGGCATCATAACATTTTCAAGTGCTGTAAATTCATTTAAAAGATAATGAAATTGGAATACAAAACCTATTTTTGATTTCTTATTGCAGTTTTGACTTTTTCATTTTTATAATGGATTTTCTCTCCACAATATAGATTTCTCCATCAGTTGGTTCATCCAAAAGTCCCAGTATATTCAGAAGTGTTGTCTTTTCCATTTCCTGATTTTCCTTGAATCGAAATAAAATCCCCTTTGTTAAAGGCTAAATTTATATTTTTTTCAATATATGAATAGTTTTTCAACTTTTGTCTTATAAATTTTATTAACATTTTTCAATTCTATTATTTTTATTCATATTTTAACGCCTCCACAGGTTTTAATCGGCACTGCGTCGCCGGAAAAATTGTTGATAGAAATACAACTACAAATGTTACTCCATAAATAATTAAAAGTTCCTTTTGAGAAATATACAATGGCAATTCTTCTAAATAATAGGTTCCACCTTTCATATATTCCCTTAAATAAAATTTTTAGTCCTATCAATACAAGTGGCGACAATCCACTGCACATGATCATTCCAAAAACTCAATTATTAGCCCTTCTATTGTAAAAATTCTACGAATGTTTTTATTTGTATATCCAATTGATTTTAAAATACCTATATCTTTTTATTTTTTTCCCGAACAATCATATTTAAAAATTACCGATACAGCAAAAACTTGCTATAACAAGAAGCAGACTTAAAAATCGCAATTAATACAAATTTTTCAAACTGTACTGCCTTCAAAAGATTATGATTCAAGGTCTTCCAGCTTATTGCCGTGTATTCCTTCTGATTCATTACGGTTATTACTTCTTTTCAATACTTCTTCAACTTTTTGAGGACTTTCAACTTTAATGTCCATTTTCAGTAACAGCTTCTGCCTTGTTCTGCTAATATCTGCATTGCGCGCAATGGAACGACCACAACATTTGAATCATATTCTAAAAAAGCTCTGTTTTTAAAAGATTCCTCTCACGGTAAGTTTTATTTCCTTGTTTTCAGCTGAGATTAAAGCTTACTTGCTGACCAACCTTAACACGCAGTTCACCTGCCATCTCCTCGCCAATTAAAACTGAGTCCAGCTCTGAAATATTGTCACTTGCTTGACCATTTTAAGTTTCAGTCCGTTCTTGACATTTTCCGGACTGATTCCATCTGCCAGTACTCCTTTTTGCATAGCCTTCAAATTTTATTATTGATGGCTGTTTATCTGTGGAATTACAGCCTTAACTCCTTTTATTTTTCTTCAGTTTTTCCGCAGTTTCCTCATATCCTTCAAAAAGGGATTCTGCTTATTTTTTTATTAAAATATGCGGACTCATCGTGAGCAGTGAATTTATCATATTTTTCCAGTCCATTGGAAACTGTTAGCGAAACAATGAATACTGTTACTGCAATCGCCACTCCAAGCACTGAAAAATATACTTTGAAATTTTCTTTCAACAACATGCCGAAATGCTATAAAAAATTCTACCATGTTTCCTTTTTTCTTCCTTTCTCTAAATATTGCTATCTTATATCACTTGACATTTCATGTGAAAATATTATAGTTTTCCATCAATGCCGTTTTTGTGCATTAACCTTGGCAACATCCAGTACAATTTCATTTGCCATCCTCGTCTTCAAAAACAATAAATTCCTTTATTTATGCTTCTTTACTTTCTTTTACAAAAATCATTAAAAATCTTTATACTTTCTCTCCGTTAACTTTAGTAATAATCCTATTTTCAAGCTCAGAATACCCAAGGTTTACATCAAACGGAAGAACTCTTACAAGAATTACCAGCCCATTGTAATCCTTAAACAGGGTCTTCCTGTCATATATTGCTGAAAGTGTACTGGTCGGATGTTCCTCCGTAAACGACGTAATGTAGTTTATCGTAAGAGGCTCGAAAAATCAGTCCACCGTAAACATAGTAGGAGGGCGCTTCCTGAAGTTTTGTGCTTTTACAACACTGAATTTTATATCAGCCTTTTTAATGTAACCTGCCCTTTTTGAACTTTTTGTCTCTTACAATTTCATAACTTAGCGTCTGTCCATATCCTGATTTATAAAAATTGAAGTCTGTTTTCTCATTTTTCGAATTCCACAGTTCCATCTGACTCAATGTCCCGCCCATCCAGTTTCAGAAGTACATCGTTTCTTTGAAGCACGCCATTAAATGGGGAATTTGGAAAGATTTTTATAAAGACACCTTTTGAATCATTTTTAATCCGAGCATTTGCTACTGAGAGGCGCTCTCAAGCTTTTTGCCCATTGTAATCCCAGTTTCGGGAGTAGTCACAATTTCCGTCTTTTATATCATCCAAAAATTTTTCAAGTATGTTTACAGGAATGAAATATCCTATATTATCTGCCTGAGTAAGCCCTGCAAATGCCACACCCTACGACTTTTCCTCCACTCAGTACCCGATCCTCCGCTATTTTCCACTGTTAATTGCTCGCATCAGTCTGTCCGATAAGAAACTTTTCATTTGTCAAAGTGTAGCTGTTATGCTCCATTCTTGATACAATCCCTCTCGTCGTGCTAAGCTTGTCGCCACCCAAAGGATAACCGTAAACTGTAAGGCTATCCTGTATATTCGGCAATTTCCCAAGTTTCAAGGTCGCTGTTCCGTTAAAGAACGACTTATCCTCAACATCAATTAACGCCAGATCGTATTCTTCTGAGACAAATTTTACATTTGCCTTATATTTTTGAATCGCCTTCCTTTCTTACCTGCAGAAATTTTTCATTCAGCACTGCATGAGCATTTTGTAATGATTCTGTTTCCATCTATAATGAATCCTGTTGCAGTCGAGCTGAAATCTTGCCCATTCTGCCAGGGGGACATGTAATTATGCATCCGGTGCGCAGTGTAGACTTTTACAAGGGCTTTTTACTGAACTGTCGTTAGCAAACACAACGTTGCACAAAAATATACTTATTATTAAAATTAAATTTCTTATTTTCATTTTTAAACCTTTCTTTGGATACTTTAGTCAGATTAAATATCCAGTTTCTCTCCAATCTGATTCTGTATTAACTTTAAAAACAGAACCTCGTTGCTTATATTCATTCTCATCTGTATCCGTTTCTTATCTGCCGTTATTATCTCCGAAACTTGTCAGCCTTTCCTGCACCCACTTTAATTACTTTTAAGCGTTGCGCTTTTCAATGTCTTTCATTTTGATACGGACTTTCTTCATAATTATTTCGTCATTTTTCAATTACGATTTTAAATCCAAAAAGAAGTGCTGATGCTATAACGACATAAGCAAAAATAATCACAATAAATGCTATTCTTATCGCAGTCAGCTTCTCAGTTCCTATAATTCCCTTATACAGAGAATATGCTGCAATAGATGCTATTATTATATATAGATGATGAAATCATATATCTTAAGCTTTGCTCTGAAAATATACCTATTTTTCTCATCTTCTATTTTTAAGTTTTCAATTTTATCCTTTAAATTTTCTGTATTGTTTAAATTGTTCATAATATAACCTACCTATAAAAATATCTATGAAACTCATATTAATCAACTATTTTATAAATAACTTCTCCTTTTCTCTTTAAATTCAAGTTATTTCTCGCAAACTTTTTCGTTCTTATCCTTATTATTGACTCCTGCATTTTTCCTTTTCCTGCTCCAATTTGCTTTTTCTTTCCTTCAGTTCCTTTATCTGCTGATTAGTCTGTGACAGGCTTATCTGCATATCCTTTTTCCCATGAATACGTTAACGCTCTGAGTACAAAATGCACTACCAGGCTAAAGAATATTATGTTTCCAATTAGACGAAGCTTTTTCATTTTCTATATATTTTCCTTTCCTAAATTATCCAAATATTTTATAATTATTTTCTCTTATTCTTGTCATTATGTATCTTTTCAATTTCCTTTACAAAGCTGTCCAGACTGTCAAATTTTTTTGTAAACTGACGCAAATCTGACATAGGCAATCTCATCTAGATCTATCAAATATGAAAGTATTTTATCACCCAGTTCGCTGGACTTTATTTCTCCGAATAGGTTGTAAGTATTTCACGCTCAATCTTATCCAAAGTTTCTCTATTTTTCCCTTATCAATTTGACGCTTTTCAAACGCCCTGATAATTCCGTTATAGACTTTTTCACGAGAATAAGGCTGTTTTTCCCCATATTACTGTCAACGACAGTTCTGCAACTTTTTTCATGCGTTGTAAATCTTTTTCCATTTTTTTCACATTCACGCCGTCTTTTTATTGAGTTTCTTTTCAAAATATGCACGGCTATCAACGACTTTTTGTATTTTTCATAGCCACAAAATGGACATCTCATAAGTTTCCCTCATCTATATTTGTTTGACTTGATTTCAGGGTTTGTTAATTATGTAATCCAAGCTGGACAGACAAATATCATCAGTTAGTTTCTTCTGCCCTTATAATTTTTATAATTTCTTCATTTGAATCAGCTTTCAGCAAATTATCAACAAATTTTTTTCATCCCTGATTAGCCTTGAAATCCTTGCAAGCACTTTGAGATATTCCTGAGTTTTCTTTTCAGGGCATAAAAACATGAAAAATATATTCACGTCTTCACCATCCATTGAATTATATGACACGCCATTTTTAGAAATCCCAAAAGTTATTATCAGCTCATCTACAGCTTTTAGTCTTTGCATGAGGCAAAAGCAATTCTTCTGCCAATTCCTGTCGAACCCATTTCCTCCCTTGCAAAAATATCGCTCAGTCCCTGTTCTTCATCCTTAATTAATCCTGCACTTTTTCAAATTATTATACAGCTCTTTAATTACTGCATTCTTATTTTTTTCGATTCTAAATTTAAATCTATCGTGTCTATTTTGATATAGTCAGCAATATTTTTTTATCTTCCATAAAATTCCTCCATAATAAATTTATTTATTTTTTTAGTTCAACCTGTAAATTTCTGTTTATAAAATTTTTCAAAAATTAGAACCATTTTTCTTAAAAAAATCAATATTTTTTCAAATTTTTCCTGAGTCTCAAAGCATATTTGAATTTTTTGAAATTTGCAGGATTTCCTTATATTTTTTTATATTTTCATTTTTCTTTTTTTCAATATTAGTTTATTTCATCAATGTCATAAATACCCTGTTCTATCATTATCCTTCTCAAGAATGATAATACAACATAATATTTATAACCTTTTTTTCAAACATGGAAGAATATCAATAAAGGCTAATATTTCCACCAGCTTATCAAAAAAATCCCCATTTTCATTTGTCATATAATAAATTTTATCTATGCTATCCAGCACATATAATGATATTTCCAGCTTATTAATGTTTTTATGATACTATTAAAAATTTTTTTATAATTTCGACTTCTTTTATGACATAATAATTATTTTTCTGTGAAAGTGTTATTTCAACTTCATTCAGTGATTTAACGAAACAACATTTCTTTTTATTGGATTTTCGGATTCCATAAGCAGTTGCATGATTTTACCGTAATCCTTGCTGAAAAAGTGTAACTTGTAAATCCGCCTTTCCTTCATTTCTTTTTCTTTAAAAACAATGCAATTTGTCTTTATTATTTTCATAATTTTACAATTTATCCACGCTGAATTATCTGAAAATTCGATAATTTGTAAATTATTTGGGAACTCCCATCCTTCACAGAAATTTTTGATGGATAGCTGTATCCGTTAGATGTCTTATAGTCACTGAAGTTTACTGTATTACCACCGCTCTTTTATGGATGTCAGCCAATTATTTGAAAATGTAAATGTATCTCCATTTTTGTCTGTGTTTGCTTAGACTTTATGCCTCTTAGCTTATTGAACACTGCTAAAATGTTTGCTTCACTTTTTTCAACTTTTTGTGTTACAGTCTGCTTTAAGCTTGGATAATAGATAGTCTTCTTACTCCGCTGAAAGTATAGACTTCTCCTTTATTTACACTTGGCGCAGTAATCTGAAGCTTCATTGTGCCTGAATTATACGTCATAACGTAGCTTTTACTTCTTCTTTTGCCATTAAATGTAGCGTCTTCCGTAACATTTACCGTAAAAATTGCTTTTTTCCCAGAAATCCTTTGAAAAAGGAAAAACTGATACCAATAAAAATAATAGAATAACTTTTTTTGTTAATGTCAATTGCTTTTAACATAACTAAACTCACCTCTTTTTAATTTGTCAAACGGCACTGTTTATGTGATGAATGCCATTTTGTTATATATTAATACATATTTCTTTAATTTGTTTGTGAATTTTCTTTATTTTGCTGTTCTTCCTGAGCTTTTTAAATCTTTTTTTGTATCTGTGTATTTATTGAATCATTAATGCTCCATTTGTAGACCAGGACACTTTGAATATCAAATATGTTCACATTAGGCTTAAACCTCACTTCCTTCATTTTATTGAATGCGTTCAGTTCTGTCACCTTTTAAAAGTTCCCACTCTAAGTCCTCTCGGTAGTATATCACTTACTCCTGAAGTTTCTATATTAAATATTGTATCTTTATTAACGCTAGTTTCGTTATAATTTCGGATTGAATATGTTCCGTTACCGTTTCCACGCAGAATTTGAAGACTTCCATTATTTACAACTACGCTCAGTTTAGAAGTTTTGCTTGTAAGCAAGGTAACTTCAGAATATTCCTCACTGACTTTTAGAAATCTTTCCTATAAGATAGCCATCGTACATTACAGGCAGATTTATTTTATTCCCTGTGCAGATCCTTTATTTATATACATTTTTTTCTGACGAGTTTCCATTTTCCACAAGCGCCACATCTGCCGCTATAAACTCAGCCTGAGTTTTTTTGACGCATGTCAAGCATTTTACGCAAGTTCTCATTTTCCTGTTTCACATATGCAAGCTCCATATTCGGACTTTATTTTTTTCTGGACTCGAAATCCCTTGTTTTTATTGTTTTCAATGTAATCATCAATATAACTGATGTCATTAACCCTGGATCTCAGCTTTAACACCTGTGTATAAAGCATGCTCTTTACTTTACCAGCCTGAAATTTACTGACTGTGTTATACCATCCATAAAGGTAAATGAACTCGTAATCCTATTTTTTTAAATGCAAATAAAACTATTATTATAATTATTATTATTAAGATTGTCCTACCTGTGCTTTTTTCTCATAAAAATTATCCAAACTCATTATTACATAATCCTCTCGCTTTTTATAGTAAAAATCTTTTAAAACTGGTTTCTTCACTCCAATTTTAAAAAAAGGTCATTATATTTCAAAAAGTTATTAGATATAAAATCAGCATTAAAACTTTTTAACATTGATATAATAACATATAACATACATTATATCAAGTTTTTATAATTAATTTTTTTATGATGGAAACATTTCTGTATCTTAACCACAGCAAAAATTCAGACATAAAAAAGAGACATTTCATGCATAATGACAAAATGCCCTTCAAAAACTTTTTCAAATATTATTCCTGGCCTACTATTTTTTTATGTAACGTTGATTCAGCTGAGCCTTTCTATGCGATTATAGTGTAAATACAGCTTTACGCTTTCAACTGACCCTAAATCTGTTTTTAATAAATTTTTCAGGATTTTCATTTCCCCAGTAGACAAATTCTCGCTTGTTGGCTGCTTTTCTTGCTTGTTCCTCTTTTTCCCTGTCCTCCTGCAGACGAGCCTCTCTTCTGTATTTTTTTCGACGATTTGCTGTCTAGTCAAAGATTTGCCGTGGCGCTTGTCGTAACTTTTGCCTGCCTGAACATCCGGAAGAATTTGAAATTTATTAGCCGATATATCTTCGGGCTTAACTTTTATTTTTAGGACTGAACTGGTCTGATTCTGCTTGTTTTCTGTATTTGTCAAGAATTGCCTGCTTTTTCCTCTGAAAGTTTGGCAAAAGATATTGCTGATATGATTGTTACTGCGATTAAGATAATTTTCTTTCATTTTTGTCCTCTCTGTATTATAATTTTTTAAAAATTTACCTTAGTTTAAAATTTCAATTGCATTATACCAGTATTTGTTAAAAACTTCAAGAGAAAAATAAACATTTCATAATTATTGATATTTCATTTTTATAGTACAATATGTGTAGTTATACTTAAATTTTTACACATATTGGTTCTCACACCATATTTTTAAGTATAATCTGAGATTCCTTCAAAAAAATATTTTATAGAAAGGGCTAATTTTATGAAAATTAAGGAAATAGGAGAAAAAAATTAAAATTGAATAGATAAAATTGGTTTTGCAATGCCAAAATACTTTTTAGATATACGGGATTTAGCTCTCGGAAGAAATGAGAATGAAAATAAGTTTGTGAAGGGGCTTATGCAAAGTGAGATGAGCATTGCACCTGTAACGGATGATATTGTGTCGCTTGGGGCAAGTGCATTGAACAGATTTTTAGATGAAGAAGATAAAAAAATATTGAAATGGTTATTGTCGGAACAGAATCAGGAATTGACCAAAGCAAGGCTTCTGCTGTTTTTATCCATCATCTGCTGGACATTCAGACATTTGCACGATGTATCGAGATTAAGGAAGCCTGCTATGGGGCAACCGCCGCATTGACCTTTGCAAAAAATTATATTGAAAAAAATGAAAATGCCTCTGTTTTAGTAATTGCTTCAGATATTGCAAAATACGGAATTGACACTCCTGGAGAATCTACACAGGGGCAGGAAGTATCGCAATGCTAATAAAAAAAGACCCAAAAATTGCCGTCATAAATGATGAAAAATGTATGCCAAACCCGTGATATTATGGATTTCGGCGTCCCAACTATTCAGATTTTCCCAATAGTAGACGGACATTTTTCAACAAAGCAGTATCTTGACTGCCTTGTAACGACATTTGATGAATACAGAAAAAGATATAATCAAGATTTATCCGATTTTGCTCGCTTTCTGTTTTTCATCTACCATTTCAAAACTTGGATTAAAAAGCGATTAATTCACTTTTTGGAAAAAAACATGGAAAAAGAAACAAAAAAATAAATTTCGGAAAAAAATTTTCATACTTCAATAATTTATGGAAAACGAGTCGGAAATATCTACACAGGCTCTCTTTATCTAAGTTTGCTTTCATTACTTGAAAACTGCATGATAGCTTGAAAGCCGACGACAAGATTGGAATGTATAGTTATGGGAAGTGGTGCTGTTTGTGAATTTTTTTAATCTAACCCTTGCAGAAGGCTTTAAAAAATCATCTAAGGCATGATAGATTAAATGATTTTTGACAATAGAAAGCAATTGTCAATAAATGAATATGAAAAATTTATTTTTTTGAAAAAAATAATTTTTAGATAATGAAGGAAATTGTGATTTTTCAAATAGAAAAACTTATTCAGGAAAGTGATAATGCGTTTATATTGGAAAAAGTGGAAAAATCATAAAAGGATTTACAAAAATAAAATAAATTTCTGAAAGGAGCTAATTAATATGAATTTAGAAGAACAGCAGCAGTTTATTTTATCCGAAAGGTTTACAATGATTTAACTCCGAGCTTATAAAAAGCTAGAGAAAATACTGTTTTTAACAAATAAATATAACGAAAGTTTTGGAAAACCGTCATCAGAAAGAGAAGCAATCCTAAAAATCTTTTAAAATCAATTGGCAAAAATGTACATTTTTGAACCAACATTCCGATGTGAATTTGGATTTAATATTTCAATAGGAAATAACTTTTTATGCAAATTTTGACTGTGTAATGCTAGACGGTGGCGAATTGAAATTGGAAATAATGTTCTTTTTAGTCAAGAGTGGAATTTATACTTCCAATCACAGCATTGATGCAGAAGAAAAGAATAAATGGGGATGTTATGCCAAGCCTGTAAAAAAATTGGGAATAATGTCTGATTGGTCGGGAGTCCACATTAATCAAGGAGTTACAATCGGAAACAACACTATTATTGGCTCTGGAAGCGTAGTTACAAAAGATATTCCGAGATAATGTAATTGCTTGCAGGAGTGCCATGCAAAAGTTATCAGAAAAAAATAACAGAAAAAGATAAAACTGGCTATAAACCTTAAAAATTTAAACTATATTTTCACTCAAGCATTAGAATTTGACAATTTTTTTAAGTGCTTGAGTTTTTATTATAAACTCAAAACGGAAGGAACTGATTTTTAAATATGAAAAAGGAAAAATCAAAAATTAAACTGGCTTGGATTTCAAAAAAAGAACGGACTGAGCGAATACAGATGTTAAAAAGATAATGGCTTTTTAACTGAAGAATTTGAACAACTTCTGAAAAATGAGATCTTACCACTAGAAACTGCAAATCAAATGGCTGAAAAATGGAATTGGAACATTTGCCTTGCCATTCAGCGTTGCTCCAAACTTTGTTATTGATGAAAAAGATTATGCTGTGCCAATGGTTACGGAAGAACCGTCTGTTGTAGCAGGATGCAGTTACGCAAACTAAAATTATAGGAAAAATCATGCAGTTTCACAACAAAAAATTTTGGACAGGAAAAATGATTGGGCAAGTTGCATTGTATGATATTTTAGACTTTGAAAATGCTATTTCGATGATTTTGGAAAAATAAAAAAATGAGATTTTAAAAATTGCGAATGATGCCCATCCTTCGATTGTAGCACGTGGCTGGGCGAGCGATTAATATTGAAGCGAAGAATATTGATGAATTTTCTGATTGTTTATCTGATTGCCGATGTGAAGGAGGCTATGGGAGCAAATATTTTGAATACAATGCTTGAGGCAATAAAAAAATGCCACTTGAAAATATTACAAACGGAAAAAGCCTAATGGCAATTTTATCAAATTATGCAACCGAATCTCTTGTAAAAGCCCAATGTGAAGTAAATGTAAAACTTCTTAGCAGACTCAATGGAAACATCTATTGAAACTGCAAAAAATAGAACTTGCAAGCAAATTTGCAAAACTTGATATTTATCGTGCCGCAACTCATAATAAAGGATTTTCAACGGAATTGACGCTGTAGTAATCGCTACTGGGAAACGACTGGCGTGCAATTGAAGCTGGGGGAAATGCCTTTGCTGTGAAAAATGGCAAATATGAAGGGCTTACAACTTGGACTTTTGATGAAAGCACAAATAAATTAAAGGGAGAACTTACCCTTCCAATGCCAATTGCAAGTGTAGGCGGCTCAATAGGACTAAATCCAAGCGTAAAAAGTCGCATTTAATATTTTAGGAAATCCTGACGCAAGGACACTGGCAAGCATTATCACATCAGTAGGACTCTGCTCAAAACTTTGTCGAGTAAAAGCGCTTGTTACAACTGGAATACAGCACGGACACATGAAGTCGCAGGCTCGTTCGTTAGCACTTTTTGCTGGTGCAAAAAGGCAAGGAAATTGATATTGCCGTAGAAAGGCTTTTTGGAAAGTGGAAAAAGTATTAATTTGGAAAAATGTGAAGGCAATTTTGGAAGAAATAAAAAAATCAAAAATAATATAGCAGAAAAAGAGGTAGTTTCATAGTGGCTACCCTTTATTTTATTACATTTTTATTAAATTTACATCATTCCCTGGCATTCCCATTCCACCTGGCATTCCACCAGCTGGTGATTGTTCCTTTTCATTTCCAACAGCAACTTCAGTTGTTAATAATACTGATGATACTGATACTGCATTTTGAATTGCAGAACGTGTTACTTTAGCAGGATCAATGATTCCAGCTTTTACCATATCTACATATTCTTCTTTTGCAGCGTCAAATCCTGTTCCATTTTCAGAATTTTTTTACTTTTTCAATTACGACACCTGCATCAATTCCAGCATTGATAACAATTTGTCTAAGTGGTGCAGATAATGCTTTTTTCACAATTTCCACTCCAAGCCCTTCTTCACCTTCTAATTTAAAGTCTTCAATTGCTTTTGCGATTTGAATCAAGATTGTTCCTCCTCCAGGCACAATTCCTCTTCCACAGCTGCTTTTGTTGCATTTAAAGCATCTTCAATTCTCAATTTTCTTTCTTTCATTTCAGTTTCAGTTGCAGCTCCAACTTTTATTACAGCTACTCCACCTGATAATTTAGCAAGTCTTTCCTGCAATTTTTCTCTGTCATAATCAGAAGTTGTTTCAGCAATTGAATTTTTTATTTGTCCAATTCTTGCTTGTATTGCATCTTTTTCTCCAAGACCGTCTACGATAACTGTGTTATCTTTAGTAATTCTAACTTTTTTAGCTTGTCCCAAGAAATTAATATCAGCAGTTTCAAGTTTAATTCCTTTTTCTTCAGAAATAACTTCTCCACCTGTTAGAATTGCAATATCCTGTAACATAGCCTTTTCTTCTGTCCCCAAACGCTGGAGCTTTTACAGCGGCAATATTTAATGTTCCACGAAGTTTATTTACAACAAGAGTTGCAAGTGCTTCTCCTTCCACATCTTCAGCGATTATAAGCATTGGTCGTCCTAATTCCACTGTTTTTTCCAAGATTGGCAATAACTCTTTCATGTTTTGCAATTTTTATCTGTGATTAAAACAAATGGATTATCCATTTCCACAACCATTCTTTCAGAATCTGAAACCATATAAGGTGACAAGTATCCGTTGTCAAACTGCATTCCTTCTACAACTTCCAAGTTGTATCCAAAGAACGTGCTTCCTCAACTGTAATAACTCCAGATTCTCCAACTTTTTCCATAGCTTGAGCAATTAATTGTCCTATTTCCACATCTCCTGCCGAAATTGCCCCAACTTGTGCTATTTCTTCATTTGATTCCACTTTTTTAGCTCTTTTTGTAAGTTCTTCAATAACTTTTTTAGAAGCAAGCTCCATTCCACGTCTTATAAATACAGGATTTGCTCCGGAAGCTACCATTTTCAGCCCTTCTTTGATTAAAGCCTGTGCCAGTACAGTTGCAGTAGTTGTACTGTCTCCAGCTACATCATTTTGACTTTTGTAGCCACTTCTTTTACAATTTGTGCTCCAAGATTTTCAATTGGATCTTTAAGTTCGATTTCCTTTTGCGATTGTAACACCATCATTTGTAATCATTGGTGCTCCAAATCCTCTATCTAGTACTACATTTCTTCCTTTCTAGTCAAGTGTAATTTTTACAGCGTCAGCTAGTGTATCTACTCCACTTCAAGCGCTTTTCTCGCATCTTCATTAAATTTTATTATTTTTTTCCCATTTTTATCATCTCCTTCTAAAATTTTGTAAATTTTTTTATTGCAAAATTCTTTCGTAATTTAATAATATAATTTTTTTATTTTAATAAGAAATTAAAAATTACTTGTTTTTGTAATGTCTGTCATCATTATTTTCATACAGTTTTAATTTTCATATCAAATTTATTTTTTTAAATTTTTTTCTTTATTATTCAACAGATTGCCAAAAACATTGTCTTTTTTCTAAAATTAAATAACTTTCTTTCCCATCCTTAACTTCTGTTCCAGAATATTTTTTTCAAAAATTACTTTATCTCCAGCTTTGACTTCCTCAATCTTTTGAACCAACTGCTAAAACTTCTCCAATTATCGGTTTTTTTCCTTTGAAGCTGTCCCTGGCAATACAATCCCGCTTTTTGTAACTTCTTCCTGTTCTGTCTGTTTTATTAAAAATTCTTTCTCCCAATGGTTTTATTATCATTTTTCCTCCTAAAATTTGCTTTTTTTAATTTTTTAGCACTCTATCAGATTAAGTGCTAACAACATAATAATACATTTTAAAAATTTTTGCAAGTCTTTTTTTCCATTTTTTTCCAAAATTTTTTTATATTTTTCAATGATTAGAAAAAAATGACCCATTTCTGAGCCATTTTAATTTTTTTATTTCTTGCCTTTTATCTTTATAGTAGCTGTCCCTTATTTCTTTAAGCACTCTGTCTGCTTTGTCATTTTTTTCTTTTTTGGAGTGTGTTTTGCTACTTCAATGTTACCCTGCTGGTATTTATGATTATAATTTTGTCTGTAGTCTTTGGAGCTTTTGCAAATGTTGAGCCTTTATTTCCGCTGTAATAACTTGCTCTTGCTTCTTTTTAGGGCTTTTTTTGCTCTTTTTAGCTCCTCTTTTGTTAATTCACGCCTTACGACTGGAGCTTGTACAGGCTCATGAACAGGGGCAGAATCTGTTATTCTTAGCCTTTTCCTTTTTCTCATGATTACATTTGGCTTAGTTTCTATAGCTTGCTGTTTTTCTGGCTTTTTCTCAATTATGTACTTTTCCATTTCAGATTTATTTTTGTACAGCTTTTTTCTCTGACTGAGCTTTTTCTTCTGCTAATTTACGTTGTATTTCAGCTTCTTCCCTTTCCTTTTCAGCTTCAATCTGATTCTTTTTGGTTTTTTTGTAATAATCATCCCTTACTTTTTATTATTGTTCTTGTCCCGATGGCTAGCAGCTGAATCCCTACTGCAAGGATTGAACTTACAACTATTAATTTTTTTCCTATTTTTCATAAATTTTTCCTCCCAGTTTAACTTTAAGTAAAACAAATCAGACACTTTTCAAATTTGCTTTAAAATTTTTATTTATTTTAGTTTTATTAAATTTCGTTTAGTTATACTCTATTAATAATATTACCACAATTTTTAAATTTTTCAATTTATTTTTGCTTATATTTTTTTAATATTCTCAGAAATATGTATAAGTAATTTTAAAATTTGCTTGGAGCATATAAGAAATATGTTAAATAGCCTTGCTTTTTATTTATAATATGTTATCCTTTGCTTGTAAAAATATTGAGAAACATGTTAAAGAAAAATAGGAGGTAACATGGCGCTAATTATACAGAAATATGGAGGAACTTCCGTTGCGAAACGCCGAGAGGGTAAAGGAAGTCGCAAAAACGAGTTGTAAAAATATAGAAAGGCTGGACATGATGTAATTGTTGTTGTTTCTGCACCAGCTGGGAGAACTGATGAGCTAATAAAACGGGCTTATGAACTGTCAGATTCTCCAAATAAACGTGAATTTGATATGCTTTTTGACATCAGGTGAGCAAATTTCATTGCATCTCTTGCCATTGCTGTTGCTGATTTGGGAGAAAAAGGCAGTTTCATTAAATGCGTTTTCAAGTCAATTTTAAAACAACATCTGTGCATACAAAAGCTAAAAATCATTGACATTGATACCCAAATTATACAGGAAAAAAACTAGACGAAGGAAATGTAGTTGTGTTTGCTGGATTTCAAGGAATCACTGAAAATAATGAAATTACTACGCTTGGGACGTGGTGGTTCTGATACAACTGCTGTCGCGCTGGGAGTCGCCTTAATGCTGATGAAGTGAAATTTATACTGATGTTGACGGAGTTTATACAGCAGATCCCGGAATTGTAAAAACGCTAAAAAGTCGCAAACTATCTCATATCAGGAAATGCTGGAATTGGCTGCTTCGGGAGCAAAAGTGCTGCATCCAAGATCAGTTGAAATTGCAGCAAAGTATGGTATAAAAAATACATTTACGTTCATCATTTGACGATTCTACTGGAACCATTGTCCAATATAATGAAAATGCTGACGGAATAGAAAGCAAAAATATTAACATAAAAGGAGAAACTATGGAAAAAGTAAAAATTTCAGGCATCACATCTTCTAAAAAATGAAGGAAAAATTACACTTTTTGGAGTACCTGATAAGCCGGGAATTGTCAGCAAAAGTATTTTCTAGACTTGCAAAGGAAAAAATTAATACTGACATAATTTTACAAAGTTCAAGCAGAAATAAAGAATTGAAATAACATTTCATTTACTGTTAAAAAGTGATGATTTGAAAGGAAGCTGTGGCTATTTCAGAACAAATAAAAGGAACAGATTGGAGCTGAAGGTGTTTCATTTGAAGAAAAAAATTGCAAAAGTATCTGTTGTTGGAATTGGGCTAAAAAAGCCATTATGAAAACAACATCTGAAATTTTTGACACACTTGCAGAAAACAATATAAACATTGATATGATTTCTTGCTCTGAAATTAATGTTTCATGCATTATCCATGAAGACGATGTAGATAAAGCTGTTACTGCGCTTCATAAAAGATTTATTGAAATTGATGATTAAAAAACAAAAAATCAAACAACTTAAAGGGAGGTCTTTTAAAAATATGAAAAATAGGAATTGTTGGACTTGGAACTGTCGGAGAAGGAGTTCTTAAAGTATTAACTAACGAAAAAGAAAGCATTTTTGAAAAAAATCAAGAGCCGACATTGAAGTGAAATATGCTTGTGATTTAAACATTAACCGTGATTTTTCTTTTGATTTTGATAAATCAATACTTACAAATGACTACAAAAAATATTAAATGATCCTGAAATCAAAGATCGTTGTAGAACTAATTGGTGGAGAAACTGTAGCAAAACAAATAATTATTGAGGCATTTTGAAGCTAAAAAGAGTGTCGTTACAGCAAACAAGGCCTAATTGCAAAATACGGGTGGAACTATTCCAGCGTGCAAAACAAAATGGAGTGTCATTCCTGTTTGAAGTGCTGTTGGTGGAGGGAATTCCTATTGTAACGCCCTTTGATGGAAAGTCTAGTTGCAAATACAGTTACTGAAATTCGTGGAATTATGAACGGAACTTCAAATTATATTTTTGACAAAAATGAAAGAAGATAATTTATCATTTGATGAAGCACTAAAAATTGCCTCTGAAAAAAAGGGTGTGCAGAAGCAGATCCTACTTATGACGTAGACGGAATTGATGCAGGACATAAAATAAATATTCTTGCCTCACTAGCCTATGGAGGTTCAATCAAATTTAAAGATATGCAATTATCAGGAATAAGAGAAATCAGCACTGTTGACATTTTCTCAGCAAACCAGCTGAACTCAACTATAAAATTAATTGCAAGCTCAAAACTATTATCTGATACATCAGCACAAATTTCTGTAGAGCCAACATTAATTCCAAATAGTGAAATTTTTAGCAAAAGTTGACGATGTTTACAATGCGATTGAAACTACAGGTTCTTATACAGACAAAACTTTATTTTATGGAAAAAGGTGCAGGAATGGATCCAACTGCATCAGCTGTAGTTGCAGACATCGTAAAAATTGTAACAAGAAACCATATTGAATCAGATTATTTCTTTAATTCTACAAAAGTATTTGAAATTGTAGATTCAAATACAGTGAAAGATTCTTACTATATAAGAGTTTTCAGATGATTTTGATATAGAAAATTCGCCATTTGAACTAATAAATCAAATTGAAAATTACTATATCATCTTAGCAAATAATATTTCAAAAAAATGAAATTAATGAAATTTTGAAAGATGCAAAAGAGAAGCTTATATTGAGAGTTATGAAATAATATATTTTTATAATTTACATAATTAAAGGGGCATTTTTATGCCCCATTTTTGTATTTTTTATTATTTTGTTTCTTTTTCTTTAAATGAATTTATAAAATCAATTCTTTCTCCACATTTTTGAGCAACAAACTGTATAAAAATCAGTCCAGTCACCTGTTAGTGAACCTTTTTCCGGACTTTTCAAAATAAATTGCTCTTTCCGACTTTTCAATAATTATCGGAGGATAGCCATTTTTCATAAGTTCAAAATTTAAAAGCAGTCCGGAAGTTCTTCCATTTCCATCTAAAAATGGATGTATTTTGACAAATTCACCGTGTAAAAATAGTCGCTCTTTTCTATCGGATGCAACCTCATTTTGCCTCATTTCTATACCATAACATTAATTTTTCCATTTCAGGAAGTATCATGTAAGGCTGTGGTGGAATATGCTCTGCACCACTTATATAGACTGGAACTGTTCGATACTGTCCCGGATTTATCTTTTCAATGCCTTTTTGTTACTAAACTATGAATATTTCTTATCTCTTTTCTGATAGTTCCGTATCATCTTTTATAATTTCTTCCAAATAATAAATGGCTTCAGCATGCCCTATTATTTCAAGATGTTCTCTCATGGTCTTCCCACCAACAGTTATCCCATCTTCCAGCAGAACTTTTGTTTCCATCAATGTAAAAAGTACTTCCTTCAATTGCATTGCTGTTGTATGTCCATTTTATTATTAGATCCTCTCTTAATTGTTTCAATAAATGTTCATTAAGTTTTATTTCTTTGTATTTATTTAATTTTTTTATCTATTTCTTCAAAAATTTATTTCATATTTTTTTATTTTCATGTTATTCCTCGCTTTATTATTTTAAAAACAAACTTGAAAAATTATAACTATTTTCTCGAAACTTTTGTTTTATTTAACTTTTATAAACTTAATTTTATAAAACAAGTATATCAAATGAAATACAATTTTTGATTTTTTTAAGAAAAAGAAAGAATATAAAAAAATCAGAAAATCCTTCAAAAAGTTATTTCTGATTTTATTTTATATAAATTCTAAATTAATTATTTTACAATTTTTAAAAATATCTTCCACAATTTGCTCTTTTTGTTAATCTATTATTTTTAAACGCCACATCCGGAGTCACTCTATCGGTAAATTCTTTCTTAATACCATAATTTAACACTTTCATATCAAAAGTCCCGTAGAATCTCGCAATTTTTTTCTCCAACCGCCATCTATTACACCATCTTCTAGTGTAACAACTAATTTATGTTCTGCTTTTTAATTCGTTTAGCAATGTTTCATCAAGTCCCTGAAGCATATCTTGGATTAATTAATGTTGCATCAATTCCATTTTTCTTTTAAAAAGTTCTTTTTACTTCTTTTCCTAATTTGTAAAAGTTACCTAGCCCTAAGATTGCTACATCTTTTCCTTTTTCAGTAATAAGATATTTGTTTAAGTCACTAAAAATCTTTTTGTACATTTCCTGTATCTTCTGACAATTGAGAAGGCACTCTTATTGCAACTGGATGCCCTTTGTATTCAATTGACCAGTCTAGCATTGCGAAATATTCTTCTTTCGCTTGTTGGAGCTAGAAATACGATGTTTGGGATATTTGACACTAATGAGATGTCAAACCAGCATAAGTGAGTAACATCACTCATTCCACCTAGTCCTCCGCCGAAAATAAGAATGGTAGCTGGATTATTATTTATTGCCAAATCTTGAGAAAGCTGATCATAAGTTCTTTTGAATAAATGTGCTAAAAACTCCATATTGGGTTTTCCACCATTTTTAGCCATTCCAGAAATCATTGCTACAGCCTGTTCCTCTGCAATTCCGACATCAATAAACTGTTTTTCAAATTTTTCTCTTCTATCCCTTGTAAATCCTAAAACAGTTGGTGTTCCGAAGTTACAACAGCTACTGTCGAATCTTTTTTTCCATTTTATCTATCAAAAATTCAGCAGTATCATTACTCAATCCACCAGAATAAGAATTACGTTTTTCTCCTGTTTCGGATCAAAAGGCATTCCATAGTGCCAAGTTTCTTATCCTTTTCAGCGTAAGGCAACCCTTTTCCTTTTTGAGTATGCACGTGAACAACTATTGGATGATCAATATCTTTTACTTTCTCAAAAACTTCTATCAAAGCTTCCAAGTCATTTCCTTTATCCACATAAATATAGTCAAGTCCTAATGATTTAAAAATAATTATTTTTGAGCCTGTCCGTTACTTTCTCTTAATTCTCTTAAATTTTTGTAAAGCCCTCCATGATTTTCAGCAATCGACATATCATTGTCATTTGCAATAATAATTATATTTGTATTAAGTTCAGAGGCTATATTAAGCTCCTTCAAACGCTTCTCCGCCACTAAGAGAACCATCCCCAATAATTGCAATTATATTTTCTTTTACACCACGTAAATCTCTGCTTTAGCAAGTCCAGTCGCTAAACTCACAGAGGTTGAAGTATGTCCGATTTTAAAGAAAATCATGCTCACTTTCATCTTGATTGGTATACCCCTGAAAATCTCCGAATATCTATCCAAATCTAAAAAAACCAAATTTTCTCCCAGTAATAATTTTATGCGGATAACATTGGTGTGAAACGTCAAATACAAATTTATCAACAGGTGAATTAAACACCTTTGTAACGCAATTATTAACTCAACTGCTCCAAAGTCAGGTCCCACATGTCCCCTTTATTACTAACTCTGTGAAGCATCGCATCCCCTAATATCCCTGTGCCAATACTATTAATTCTTCTCTACTTTAATTTTTCAAGTCTTCGCGAATTTACCTTTTCTAATGCCATTTTTTCCCTCCTAAAGTTATTATTTTTTTCATTAAACCTATACCCAATTGTAACAAATATTTCTTAAAAATCTCAAATGCTTTTTCTTATAATCACTATGTCTTTTAGCAATAGCTAAATCTAAATTTTGATATTTTTTTGAAAATTAAAAGACAGTACTTTTTAATAATAGATCAGCTGATAATCAGTTAATATTAAAAAAAGCCTGTGCTTATATTTATTTTTATTTACCTTATCTGTTTCTACCTGAACCGCTCGCTGTCTACAGATTTTCCTAAAATTCCTTTACAGTAACTTCCTTCTGTACTTTTTATGTTTTTGCGAAAAACTTAACAGCCCAAATGATAATAATGCTCCTAAAACTAATTTTTTTCATCATAAATCATTACTTTCAAAAATATTTATACTTTAATTCTTTCTCATTGTACTACTTAATTACAGGATTTTTTTCAAAAATTTCTCATACCTTTTGGACTTTTATTATAATCTTTTATAAAAATCCATTTCTTTCCGAAGGAACTTTGCAGTTAGTTTTAAAATATTTTTGTAATAAAAATCTTTGTCGTTAAGTTCAGTATATTTTTTGATACTTTTTAATATCTTTAGACATCTTTAATAAATATGATTCTATAAGTGCTTGAACAGGCTCTCCTTCAAATATATAATACTGAGGGATAACCATTCCCAACGAAGAACAAAAAGATTTGTTTCCAAAAAGTTTTACTTGTTCCTTATAGTGTTCTTCTGTCAATCCCTTTAAATTTAATTCCTTCAATGTCTTGAAAAAGTAGTCCCTATCCTCAACATTTACCTTATAAGTGCTATCTTGTGCAATAAATCCTAAAAACTTATCAATTTTTGTTGAACTTGCAACTTCATCATCTTTATAAGTTCTTCTTCTAAAAAGTCGTCCTTTATTATCAAAAAAACTTCAAATTTACCATCTCTAATAAATGTATAATAGGAATAGACAATTTATTTATTTCTTTGTATATTACTTCAACTTTCATTGTAGTTTCTTTATTTCCTTCTTTTGTGTGAATTTCCATTATACCTCTATTTCCTGAAGTTTGAGTATATGTGGATTTAATACTTCCATCTTGATTATATACTTTAGCAAAAGTCAAAACATCATTTTTAAAATATTTGTATATTCATTAGTTGTCCATCTTCATAATAATTTTTGGATTCACCATCTTTTTACCCCATTTTTTTCCATTCACCAACATCAATTAATTGTCCATTATCTGTATAAGCATAAAGTTTTCCATGATTTTTACCATCTTTTATAGTGGATAATCCAATAATTTTCCCATCTAAATAGAGAACTGCCACTCCACTAAATCCTTTTTCCTGGCTGTCGCGAATTCCATTTATTATTTTAAGCGTTGTTATATCACTCACATCAATATCTTTAAGCTCATTATAATTACTCAACTTTGAAAAGCCCTTTTATTGTTCCTAATTTTACTCCAAATGAAATTGTACTTACTAGCATAGCTAGTATTAACATTACTAATTTTCCTAGATAACTTTGTTTTTTGAATTTATTTCACAAAAATAGTATTTCATTTTAACTCTCCTATCTTCATTTAAATATTTTTACAATAGTACATTATTTCACAAATTAAATCATAATATAATCTTATTAATGAAACTCAATAAATTATATCACACATATCTGATATTATTCTTTTTCTAATGTTAATATTGATGTTTTATTAAAAAAATATTAAATTATAATAGATTTAGTAAAAAAATAACTATTAATTTACGAAAAATATGTTGACAATAAATATTAAATATAGTAAAACTATATATGAATGGATGTTCATATATTAAAATGATGTAAAATTGATAAATAAAAACTTTTTGGAGGTTAGGCTCATGAAAACTAATGAATGCACGTTATTTATTGAAGGGATAGACTGTCTAACTGTGCCGCTAAGATTGAACGTAGATTAAATACGCTGGAGAGAATTAAACGGCTACTGTTGATTTTCTTGGGAAAAAGGGTTATTGTGAGTCTGAGAATTTTTTTCACAGGATGAACTGGCTGAATTTATTCAAGCTGAAGTGAATAAAATTGAGGATGGAGTAAAGATTTCTACCAAAAAGCTTCATGTCCACAGCCATAGTCACTCACATTCTCATGCACATATCCATGATCATAGCCACTCACGCTCATGGAGAAGAGGATACTGATAAAAATAAAGAAAAAAATTATTAATTAGCGAATTTTATTTTTACTAGAATTTTTTTATTCCAAAAACTTTGTTTATTCCTAAATTAGCTGTATTTTTAGTAAGCTATTTTCATAATCGGTGGTGATGTGCTGCTTTCTGCTGTAAAAATATTTTAAAAGGACAAGTTTTTGATGAAAAACTTTCTGATGGCAGTTGCTACAGTTGGGGCATTTGCTATTGGGGAATATCCTGAAGGTGTGGCTGTTATGCTATTCTATCAGCTTGGGGAACTGTTTCAAGGTATTGCAGTTAATAATTCAAGAAAATCTATTATAGCGTTAATGGACATTCGTCCTGATTATGCAAATCTTAAAACTGATACTGGAATAAAAAAGTAAATCCTGAAGAAATAAAAGTTGCTGACATTATTGTAGTAAAACCAGGAGAAAAAGTACCTTTGGATGGAAAAATTATAAATGGAAATTCAACTTTTGACACTTCTGCACTAACAGGAGAATCACTTCCTCGTGAAGCAAAAACAGGGGATAATGTCCTAAGTGGATTTATAAATAAAAACAGGGCTTGTGGAAATTGAAGTTGCAAAAAGTGTTTTCAGAATCAACTGTTTCCAAAAATACTTAACTTGGTGGAAAAATGCCAGCAGTAAAAAGTCAAAAACAGAAAACTTTATTACAAAATTTGCAAAATATTATACTCCAGCAGTTGTAATAACAGCTTTAATTATGGCAATTTTCCTCCATTGTTAATTTCAGGTGCAACATTTACAGATTGGATTTATCGTGCTTTAATTTTTCCTTGTTGTATCTTGCCCATGTGCTTTTGATTATCTCTATTCCATTAGGATTTTTGGTGGAATTGGCAGTGCTTCAAAACATGGAATTTTAGTAAAAGGTGCAAATTATCTAGAAGCTCTAAACGATGTGGAAAAGTATCGTTATGGATAAAACTGGAACTTTGACAAAAGGTGTATTCAAAGTTACTGAAATTAATGTTGAAAAATAATGTAAAAATAAATGATTTTGAAAAATAATAAAACTGATTTGACACAATCTTTACTATTAAAATATGTCACGACATATTGAAAAATTTTTCAAATCATCCTATTGCACAGTCAATAGTTTCTGAATATGAAAAATTCTGCTACAAAAATTGATGAAGGTATTGTAAAAGATTTTGAAGAAATTTCAGGATTTGGAATAAAAGGCTAATATAAATAACCATCAGATTTTGGCTGGAAATTCTAAATTGATGAACTTGGAAAATATTAAATTTACTGAAAAAGAAAATCTAGGAACTGTAATTTACATTGCATTTGATGGACAATATATCGGAAATATCCTAATTTCTGATGAAATAAAAAGAAGATTCTCCAAAAAGCAATCAAGGGAATGAAGGCAAACGGAATCAAGGAAATTGTAATGCTTACTGGCGATAACAATGCAATTGGTAAAAATATTGCTCAAAAACTTGGAATTGACAAAGTTTTTGCTGAGCTGCTTCCAAATGAAAAAGTTGAAAAACTGGAAGAAATTTACAAGACTAAAAGTGAAAAAGGGAAAGTTGCATTTGTAGGAGATGGAATAAACGACGCACCTGTACTTGCCGAGCCGATATTGGAATCGCAATGGGAGGTGTCGAAGTGATGCTGCCATCGAAGCCGCTGATGTTGTAATAATGAATGACGAACCTTCAAAAATAGTAACTGCTATGAAAATAGCCAAAAACTAAAACAATTGTTTGGCAAAACATTACTTTAGCATTTGCTGTAAAATTAATAGTTCTAATTCTAGGGCTTTTTGGGGATGCAACAATGTGGGAAGCTGTATTTGCCGATGTTGGTGTTGCCTTGCTTGCTGTATTGAATGCAACTAGAGTCTTGAAATATAAAGTTAATGAAAACTAAATAAATCAGTGCTTAAAATGAATTTTGGATAATCTTTAAATTTAGCCTCAAAATTATTTTTGTCACGGTTTATGAAAATAAATTTTAAAAATTAAGTACAAAAAGCTAAAAAAATATGATATAATAACACGTACAAAAATTTTTAAAATAATAAGTATAAATTAAACTATAAAACGAAAGAAGGTAAATAAAAAAGTAATGCAAAGATTTGAAGATTTTGATTAGCACGGAGATGCTTAACGCTTTAAGCAAAAAAAGGATTCGAGGAGCTAAGTGAAATACAGAAATTGGTAATCCCTGAATTATTAAAGGAAAGAACTCACTTGATAGGACAAGCGCAGACAGGAACAGGTAAAATACGCAAGATTTGGTATCCCAATTTTAGAAACAATTGAAGCTGATAAGACAGTTAGAGCCTTTAATTTTAGCACCAACAAGAGAACTTGCCAATCAAGTTGCTGATGAAATTTATTCATTGAAAGGAACAAGAGATTTAAAAAGTACTTGCTGTCTATGGTGGTGCATCTATCGAAAATCAGATAAAAATTAAAACTGGAGTAGATATTGTCGTTGGAACGCCAGGACGTGTTATGGACTTGATGAGAAAAAGTTCTGAAAGTTGACAACTTAGATTATTTTTGTGCTTGATGAAGCTGATGAAATGCTAAATATGGGATTTTTGGAAGATATTGAAGCTATTCGGACTAACGATGAGAAAAATGTTATTCTTTTTCAGCAACAATCCCTAAAAGCAATTATGGCTATTGCCAAAAGATTTATGCCTGAACACAAATTATTAAAAGTTGAGAAAAAAAGAACTTACAACTAATTTGACCGAACAAATTTACTATGAAGTAAAGCAGGAAGATAAATTTGAAGCTCTATGCAGAGTTCTTGACTATGAACAGGATTTTTATGGAATTGTATTTTGCCGTACAAAATCTGAAGTAGATGATGTTACAAACAAATTAAAAGCTAGAAAACTACGATGCAGAGTGTATTCATGGAGATATTACTCAAGCTCTCAGACAAAAAGGCGCTTGATCTATTCAAGAAAAATATTGACAATATTAGTTGCGACAGATGTTGTCGCACGTGAATTGATGTAAGCAACCTGACACATGTTATCAACTACTCTATCCCACAAGAAGCCGAGTCCTATGTTCACAGAATAGGAAGAACAGGACGTGCTGGACAAAAGGTGTAGCAATAACTTTTGTAACTCCAGAGAAGCTAGCAAACTTGCTCAAATTAAACGTATCACAAAAACTGACATAAAACGGGAAGACATTCTGAATGTAGAAGAAATTCTTGAGGCAAAAAAGAGAAGCATTGGTGGCTTACGTTGACGAAATCATTAAGGAAAAATGACTTTGATGCCTATAAGGAACTGGCTGAAAAACTGATGGATCGGAAGAGATGCGAAACAAGTCCTTGCATCTGTATTAAGACATGTTTATGAAGATGAATTCTTACCTGACAATTATAGTGAAATTCAAGATGTGAAAGTTAAAATTGATGACAAAACAAGATTATTTATCGCACTTGGAAAGTAAGGATGGCTATAATGTTGGACGATTGCTTGATTTATTAAATAAAAAGCAAAAACACCAGGAAGAAAAAGTAAAAAGATGTTAAAAATTATGGACAAATACTCTTTTCATAACAGTACTGTTACAAGAGCACAATTCATAATGAGAGCCTTAAATTCTAAAAAGATGCAAACAGCTTTGTTGAAGAAGCTACTGAAATAGAAACAGTGGAGAAAAAGTCCGGTAAAAATCAGACAAAAGAAAAGATAGAAAAGGAAGAAAAAGATCTTCTGATAAAAAATCATCAAAGGGATCAAAAAGCAAAAAGACAGCAAAAAGACAAAAACAAGAAAAGTAAAAAATAATCTAATTATTTAATTTCTTAAACAAAAAACTCGGAAAATAATATTTATCTTCTGAGTTTTTATTTTATTATTTTAAGTATCTTATTATTATGTTTTTCTTTTTTTCTTTCGTAGGATCTCATTAAACAATTTCTATTCTTTAAGAAGATTTGATATTGAAAGTAAATTTACAAAACTAAAATTTTTCTTAATTTTTCTATTGAAATTTCCATTCAGGTGTTACAAGTACATCTTTTTCCTTTCAATGAATACCATACTCCTCCATTTTCAGGATTTATCAAAATTTGAGTCTGCTGAGCAGGCATATACGATTGAGCAAGCATAAATATTTTTTCCCCTTTCTCGTTTTCTGCCATATCCACTCACAATAACAGCGTGTCCTGGACTGCCACCCATAATAAACACATCTCCAATTTTCATATTTTCGATTTTTTAGGTGTCATTTCCTTTTTCAAGGGATAATGTTCCTGCATATCCAAAAACAATATTCATAAAGTTTCTAAAATCCTTGTATGTATTAGATGAAGGTGATTTTTATAGTAACTTCCTTTCCCACTAGGATTTATTCGATAACCTTGCATCCATTTAGAATATTGCGCATTAAATCCTGTCACAAAATTAAAATTAATTTTATCGTATTCTTTTTACTATAAAAATATTCACCACGTAAAAGCATTATTGCATCAGCACATTGGTGCAAATCCTCGTCGCCTATTTCCACATCAAATACACTGTCATAAATCCTTCACTCTGTTTGTAATTTCCATTAAAAATACTTCACTTTTTCTCCATAAGGCTTTAATTTCTGATTTCTTAAAAATTCAGCAAAACTGCCTTTTTCTACCACTACTCTTTTATATCCTTATGAACACCATATCTTGCTTGCAGTGTCATTTCCTCTGGATTTATTAATTTTTCAGATTTCATATTATTTTTCTGAATTTATTTCTTTAGAATTATTTTTTTACTTCATTACTACAAGCAAATTGAAAAACTGCCAATAAACTTATTCCAGCAAATACTTCATGATTTTTCTTGTAAAAAGCATTGTTAGATACTCTCTTAAAATATTTTTAAATAATTATTTATTATTATTTGATTCCCCTGTAGCCCTTTTTAGCAATTCATCGTTTTCCATAATAAATGGCTTCGCAGTCTGTTGTCCCCATGCAGTATCATATTTATTCATAAGATAATCATTCAGCTCTGTTCGATTATTAAATTTTAATACTTGGTAAGGTCGCTGAAATGCCAATTTTTCAATAAACATAAGTTTTCCATTGCTTTTCGGGATGAGAACTCCAACATGTCCAATAAATAAAATATTTTCTTCAGGTTCATCATTAAAATGAAAAAAACACAGAAATCATTGATATTTTACTATTTTTATCAAATGTAACTCCTCGCTCTTTTCCACACATTTTTCACATTTTCAACGTGAATACTTACATCTTTAGTAGCCTTTGTCGGAATTTCTGAAAATAAATTTACAAATCTATCCTTTTCATTTTGTGAAAAATAATTCAAATGGTACATTTTTCAGTGACTCCATATCCATAAAAAGCATTTCTCCTGTCTTTACAACTGGTTTTTCTACTTTTACGTAATCTTTCATAAATGTAAATGCTGTTATCCGGCAATTAAAGCCTGGAAAAATTCTTATTTTTATCCCGATTTGCTGGATAGCCACTTCATCATAAGTTGGATTTATATTTTTAGAATTAATAAATCCTTTCTTTTATAAGTCCTTTATTTTGAGTTGCTTCGTTATAATAATTTACACTTTTTAAAAAGATTTATATTGCTGGAATTAACTCCAGCATTTTCTAAATTTTTCTGAACCTCTTCCTTCACAGTTTTATCTGCTAAATTTGAATAATTTATACTTTTTAAGTACTCTTTTTCTGAAGTTCCTGTAACTTTTCCACTTTCAGTGGTATTCTGCTTTTTAAATTATTAGCCTTACTGTCACTTTTTGGAACATCCTGCTGTCAATATTATTGTTAATGCTAAAATTAATAGTAACTTTCTATTTCTCATTGTATTCACCATTCTATTAAATATTTTTCTTTCTAAAAATTCCTTTACGATTTACTGCTCACATTAAAAACTTTTGCTGTTTGTAAAATAGTTAGCTTTATCTTCTGAAATTGATATTTTTAAATTTTCAAGATTTTTCTGTGCAGATTCCTTATTGAATTTTTATCTTCAGCAAGTTCCAAATAAAGATATTTTCCATTCTTTTGCTTCTACATTATCATCTATCTTGTCACTTGTATATATTTTTGAAACTTCCCTATTTATCCTAGTTTCAGTTGTGTTGATTATTGGCTCGTCTATTTGATCGCCTGCGCTGTTTTTGAAATGCTCTTTTGAGTCACAGTAACTGCATTTTTTTGATAATTTTGAATTTTTATTGTTTTATCAAATTCGATAATTACAGCCTTAACTTTTTCTTGAACCTTGCTGTTCAGTTACTGCTGTTACATTTTTCACATTATCTACACTCAGATTCTCTTTATCTGCAATTTTTATATCAATATGATTGTCGTTACTTTCTGTTAAAATTACAAGTCCAACTAACATGATTAGAGCTCCAAGTATTATATTCCCTATTTTTCTCATAGTTAATCATCCTCCTTTAATTTCATAACTATTTCTTATTATTTTTGCAGAATAACCACTTCCACTACTATATTATACTCCACAATATTGTTAAACTTTTTGTTTTTCCTTAAAAAATTCTGTAATTTTTCTTTCATTTTAATTTCAGTAAGTCACGTTCTATGTCTCAGCCCTATTAATACTATATAAAAGCAAATATTTTCTAATTCATTTTGTTCAGTTTTAGATAAAATAGTGTAATTTTCTTTTTGGAATAGCTAAATTTCTATTCGCTATCTAAAAATATCCTAAAAATTTTACTATCTTAAAAAATTTAATATATATTAAGAAAAATAGAAACTTTAAAAATATAACAAAGTTTTTGTCCCCAAATACAAAAATAGGCTATTGCTAGTCTATTCTTATATCCTCTAATTTGCTTTGTTTTCAATCATTTTCTCAACTAAGTTTCTCGCATGGTCTCCGATTCTTGTGAAGTGTGACACAACATCTATGTAGTAAAGTCCTGCTTTTACATCGCATTCCTGTTTACTTACACGGCTTTATATGCGCTTTTCTCACTTCTTTTTCCTTTGTGTAAAGTTTGTTGTGCAAGTCTACTACTGCGAAGGCTTTTTCTGTGTCATTATTTCTTAGCGCCTCTTCAGCAGTTTCAATAATTTGTTTTGAAATTAGGAATCACTTTTTGTATTTCCTCATGAGCTGTCTCTGTAAATACCAATTTTTCTTAATTTCATATCTCGTATCTCTTACGATTCCAGCCGCATGATCCCCCTATACGTTCTACATCGCGACACATATCAAGATACATGCTGATTTCTTCCCCATCTTTTTCAGTTATATGTTCCTGTGATAATGAAGTTAAGTATTTTGTAATTTCCTGATCAATGTTATTTATTGCTTCCTCTGTTTTGTCAACTCTTTCTGCAGTTTTCTCATTATGATCATGAAAAATTCAACTGATTTTTTTCCAAACTTTTTAATGCAATTGAAATCATGAAAGCATTTCCTGTTTTACTTGACCCAATGCGATTGAAGGGGTGTATTAATGCAGCATCCGGGATATCTTGGTTTATGTTCAACTTTTGTCCTCTTCTTTTTCTCTGATTAATTTTTACAACAATGTATTCCAGCACTCCAATAAACGGAAACAGCAAAATTGTTGTCATAACATTAAACGATCCATGTGCAAACGCTATTGTTACTTTTGGATTCAAATGAAAAAACTGAGCCATTTTTTCCACAAACATTGAAAATGGCGATAAGAAAAATCATAAAAATAACTCGTTCCTATAACATTGAACATTGTGTGAGACAAAGCAAAGCTCTTTTGCTCGAAGTATTTGCTCCAATTACTGCAATTATCGCTGTTATAGTTGTTCCGATATTATCTCCAAAAAGCACAGGCAATGCCGCTTTTAATGTTATAAGGTTTTCCTGATACACTTTTTGCAAAAATACTGATTGTAGCACTTGAAGCCTGAACCAGCATTGTAATCATTGTACCGATAAATACTCCTAAAACTGGACTGTTGCTTAATTTTATTGTTAATTCTGTAAATGCTGGCAGATGTTTAGTGGTTCCATTGCACCTGACATTAATGTCAATGCAAAAATATTCCCCAAAACCAAATAAAATTCTACCTAAATTATTTATGAAATTATGTTTTACGAAAAAAATAAACATGTCGCTCCTAAAAAAACAGTATTGGCAATGCATAATGCGTAATGTTAAATCCAATTATGAAAGTTGTGATCGTTGTACCGATATTTTGCTCCATAATGATTCCTATTGCCTGTCTTAAAGTTAAAAGCCCTGCTCCAACTAAACCTATAGTAATAACTGATGTTCCTGAACTCGACTGTATCAAAGCCGTTACAAAAATTCCAACTAGAACTCCCAAAAAATGGTGAAGTTGTATATTTATCCAAAAATATATCGAAGCCTGTCTCCAGTCGCCATTTGCGCCTCGTCCCCATATACTTTATACAAAATAGGAATAATCCCAGTCCTCCCAGGAATCCAAATGCCATCTGCTGATAATTAATTGCACTAGTCACCGCTCCCGTTCATCAAACCAATCCTCTCTTATTTTTTTATTTTTTTGATTGTGATTTCTTATTAAAGTTCAAATTTTAGACAAATTCTCCCTTTGTTATATTTATATCATATTTTACTTAAATTTTCTATTATTTTTCCACAAAAATTGTAATTTTTCTAAGAATGCTAATTATTTTTCAAGTTTTTAAAATTATTACCTGTCTGTATATAATACTATTTCCAGTTTAAATAGCAGAAATAAAAATACTCAAAATAATAATTAACGCTATTAAATCCGAGTATTTTATATTTTATATTATTTCTTCACAATAAAAAGCTTATCGTCATTACTGTATTCCACCAGGAAAATATCATTAATATCTAAAACATTGTACTTTTGCCAGCTCTTCCTTAAGCCATTCATCATTTTTTTCCAATATGCTCTAAGTTATCCTCCATTATTTTACCTTCGGAAACTAATAAATTTGAATAATTTTCATCGTTTTTGTATAACAATTAGCTGTCCGTTTGATTCCATGAAAGCATCTTCAATATCAGATATTTTAAAAATTCCTTTTGTTCTTAACTTTTGTATAAAAATCAGGAATAGAAAGAGTTGCCTGAGCAAAAATTTTTCTGTTAGCATTTTTTTCCACCTTTTATTAAGTATACAATTTGTCCGTCTATCATTTACATTTTTGTTTGAATTTTTTTAGAAAATCTATTGTTGTCATTAACAGTCCCCATATTAACAATACTATTAAAAACTGAACTATTGTTATGCTCGGATTGTAAATTACACCTCCAATAATTCCCCCAAGAACATAGTTACCTATCTGATCTTCTGTTGAAGTCGGAGCTAGCTGGCTTCGTCCGTTTAAATTCATAAATACTACTAAAGCAATAAATCCGATTGTAAGTTTTATCGCCACAGGAATTATAAAAATCCAAATTACATCATCTCACTTTCTTTATTATCTTTTCTTTTAAAAAACAAGAAATTTCGCTATTCTTTAAATGTTTTAATTTCATCTACATAAGGAACTGTCATTTGTTCAACAGAATATTATTGTCTACCCAATGAATCTGATAAAACTTATCCCTTTATTTTTATAAACTGTATGTTCTGTTATTTCAGGGAGTATTTATAAAAATCTCATCTTCTCTAACTTTAAATTTTTTTCAGCTAATTTTTTTAATAACACTTGCCGAATTTTTATAAACTTTTTCCTGATTATTTCTAGCCCTATAATTTTCAAAATGATATAAGCCAAACAGAAAAATAAACATTAGTCCAAGCATGCTAAGCTGCTTATCTCTTAAAGAAATGCTTCCCTTAAAACCATTTCCAAAATGCAAATAATACAAATGCAATTACTAAAAATAATCATAATAAGAAAAATTTTATCAGTTATAATTTTTGTTCTCCAAATAAATAAAAATTATAAAATTCCATATTTTTGGTATTTTCTCCTTCCTTTTTATAGTTTAGTTGCTTTAATAATATCATTTTTATCCAAAAATAAAGAGTTTTATAAAAATAATTTGAATTTCTAAATATGTTTCTAAATTTTATTCTTAAGATTTTCAAATTAGTGATTTTTATTGAAAGTTTATCAAGAAATGAGTATTAATAAATATTTTTATAATTTTCAAGTTTATTAAAAATAAATTGGAAAAATACCAAATTTGCTATAATATATAAGATAAAACTTTTAGAAAAAAATGGAGAGAAAATTAAATTGGAACAAGATATAAATTTTGATAAAAAAAGGAAAAATGAATATTTTAGCACCAGCTGGAAATTATGAAAAAACTGGTTTGCCGCTGTGAAAGCTGGAGCTAATGAAGTATTTTTGGTCTGAAAGGATTTGGAGCGAGAAGAAATAATGAAAATCTAGCAATGCAGGAAGTATTCAATGGGATTGATTATGCTCATTCACGTGGAGTTAAGACACTTATGACTTTAAATACGATTTTGAAAGATAGTGAGATTAACAGCATGTATAACAACATTAGAAGAGTTTATGAGCATGGGATTGACGCTGTTATTGTGCAGGATTTGGGATTTGTGAAATTTTTGAAGGAAAATTTTTCCGATTTAAAAGATTCATGGAAGTACGCAGATGATCTGGCAAATCACGTGGAAGCCAATAAATTAAAGGAACTAGGGACTTACACGTGTCTGCCTTGCAAGAGAACTTTCCTTTGAAGAAATAAAAAGCATTCGTGAAAAAACTGACATTGAACTGGAAATATTTGTTTCAGGTTCACTTTGCATTTCTTATTCTGGAAATTGCTACATAAGCAACTTTTATTGGAGGAAGAAGTGGAAACCGTGGACTTTGTGCCTATTCCTGCCGTAAAAGTTTACAGATGAAATGGCGAAAGTGCTTATTTTTAAGCCCGAATGATCAGTTAGTGCAGGAAAAAGGAAATCAATATGTTAAAAATATTGGAATTGATGCGATAAAAGTTGAAGGACGAAAAATCGAGCGAGTACGTTTTCGAGACTGTAAGCTATTATGACAATATTTTAAAGGGTACTCCACGTCCGACTGGAAAGTTACAAGTTGTTTAACCGTGGATATTCAAAAGGGTATTTTTATTTGGATAACAAACTTATGAACTTTAAATATTCTTCAAATTTTTGGATATTTTCTTGGAGCAAGAATTGGAGAATCAAATAACTTTAAAATTGATGATGAATTAATTTTAGGAGATGGAGTTCAATTTGTGGATGAAAAATTTTGAGCAGATTAGCGGAGAATATGTAAATAAAATTCGGATTATTGAAGCTGGAAAAATGAAAATTCTGAAAAAGAAAAATAAAAAAAGCAAAATAGTCACAATGAGAAAGAAAAAAGTTCAAAAAGGCTAGTAGATTTGACATTGTTTCAATCGGTAAATTACCAAAAAGGAACAAAATATATTTACAAAAATTATTCTAAAGAAATTAACGACAGAATTATCCATAATATAAAAAGTTTCTAAAAAGGTATGCCACTGTTAATGCTACATTACTTGCAAAAAAAGGTCAAGAAATCGAACTTACGCTGAAATTGAAAAATTTGAAAAAATGAAATAATTTCTGTGACAAAGAAAGGGAATCTTATTGAACAAGATGCCAAAAATTGATTACAAAAGAGCAAATCGCAGAGAAAAATTAGCGAACTTGGAGATACGACTTTTGAACTTGGTAAAAATTCAGATTGATTATGATGGAACTTCGTTCATTCCTTTTAGTGAACTAAAAACCTCAAAAGAGAATGTGTTTCAGAACTTTTGGAAAAATTGTTTGACTCTTATAAAAGAACTGCTATTGAGCGAAAAATATAATTTTTGAACCGATTAATCTGGAAAATGAAAAAAATCTAAAGATAATAAAAACCTATTATTTCAGCACTTGTTACAAAATGATGAGCAGGAAAAAGCCTGCCGTGAAATGGGAATAACAAAAATTTACCGAAAACAATTTGACGTTGCAAAGGAAAAGAATTTGTCAAAAAAACAGATAAGATAAAAACAGGTACAAACCTAGTTTCCAATCTTTTATCAGGCAATTATGGGAGAAAAAAACTGGAGTAAAAGGACAAACGCTGGACTGGAACTTAAATGTTTTCAATAATCATACAATTGAGATGTTTTCTACTTTCAAAAATCTTGAAACAGTATTTTTATCGCCGAAATTAAGTTATCGACAATTAAAAACATAAAATCTGACAAACTGAAAAAGGGCTTGTGATTTACGGTTACCTAAAAGGAATGTATATCGAACATAAAAATTTTTGATAAGGAATACAAGGAGCTGGAAGGCGAATTTTATGACAAGTACAAAATTGTAAAAATGAACTTGATAATATTGAACTCTATCTAGACAAGCCAATGAATCTGATACCAAGACTGGATGATATTTATGAACTGAATTTAGATGAATTGAGGCTAGATTTCACATTTGAAACAGCAACGGAAGTGAAAAATTATTAAAAAGTATTGATACAAAAAGTGGCAAAATATACTCCTTATGCCTTTGAGCAGGGAGTATTATAAAAAATTAAAATTTAGTTTTACTATGTTATTATAATTATAAGGAGGAAACTTGGAAACAAAAAAATCAGAAGTATCTCGGAAAAATTGTATTTACTTTTTAGGTGCTTCAATTTTTATACATTATGCTTTAGTTATTTTATTTAGCATTTTAATATTAATAAATATTTTTACAACTGGAGAATACAAAAATATTCAGGGACAAGTCTCTTATTACTGTGGGAATTGTTTTAGGATTTTCACTTATAACTTCCGCTTTTTATAAAAATATTTTAGGTTTAATGGCAATCCCAATATTTTTTTGTGTATCATAGTTGGACGTTATTATACGTTAATTGTTGATGTAGAATTTATAATTTGGAATGGATGGCAAAATTTTCGGGAATTTCACTTTTAATGGGAATGGGAGAATTTTTTTATTCACATATAACAGAATCGGATATTTTGCATACTTTTAATCCGAATTATCTAGGAAGCATTATGATGATGTCTGCAATCATAAATTTATATTTTACATTTGAAAAATCAAAAATTAATTTTGCTGTATTTTTAATGAATATTCTGACAATATTGCTTACTGGGTCAAGATCTTCACTAATTGCAGTTGTTTTAGGAATATTTACATTATTTTTCTACTTTTTACGAAGAAGATATTTTTGCTGGATGTATTTTTAATTCTTTTATCGTATATTTTGGGAGTAGTTTCAGGCGTTTTTCCCATTCTTGCGTGAAAGTACGTTAATAGAATATTTCCGCTAAGAGTCGAAATTATTGATATGGCGTTTAGAATTTTTAAAAACCAATATCCTATATGGACACGGAAAACTTTTTACTACTAAATTTACCAATTATGTGTATCCACATTCACATAATGCACTTTGTAGAACTGCTTTTTAAGTTATGGGCTAATCGGAACAATAGCCTTGCTTACGGTATTTTTACGTTACTTTATACGATATTTTGAGAAACGATAGAAATAATGTGTTAAAAATTGCTCTGATTGCTGGAATTGTAATACATAATTTTACCGATTTTGCAATTTTTCTGGATACAAACTGTACTGCTATTTATTATGGCTTTAGCTTATAAGGAGCAAAATGAACAGATACGTGGCTACAGGCAGAAACGAAATAAATAAAAACTGAAAGGAATATCAAAATGAGAGATAACATATATGGGGCTTGTCCACTCACCCTGTTTACAACAGAAATAACGATGTTGTGGCAACTTCCGTCACAAACTTTGATATACACGATATTTCTAGGGACTTGCAGAACTTACGATATAAAAATATTTCATTATAACTCCAGTTGATGCCCAGAAAGAGCTGACTGGCAGAATTATTGGCTACTGGACTGAAGGAAATGGGATAGAATTTAACAAAAATAGAAACGAAGCCTTTGAAAATACAAAACTTGAAGATTCTGTCCAAAGTGCGATAGAAACTATTGAAAAAATTGAAGGAAAAACCAAAAATTATTACAACTTCAGCAAAAATTTTTCCCAAATACTGTTGGATATGCTGATTTAGGCAAGAAATCGTGGAAGATAATACTCTGTATTTAATTTTATTTGGAACAGGATGGGGACTTACAAATGAAATTATGGATTTATCCTATAAAATTCTGGAGCCAATCCGTGGGAATACCAGATATAATCATTTGTGTGTCAGAAGTGCTGTTTCAATAATTTTAGACAGATTGCTAGGAGAAAACTAAAAATATAACCATAATATGAAAGGACAGAAATAAAAATGAAAGAAAATAATCATAAATTAGTAGGAATTGTAGTAGTTATACAGTAACTACACTTGCACAGGAAATTATTAATTTTGTAAAAGTGTTTAAGCAGGAGGATTTTGCGTTGGAAAACGGGGGAGATGTAAAAAGAGAAGTTTATGGAACAAATGTAGAGAATGTGAAAGAAGCAATAATCCGAGCAGATAATGGAGCCGGAGTGCTTGTTTTCGTAGATATGGGAAAGTTCTGTATTTAATGCACTTAAAGCAATAAAAGAGCTAGAAGGAAAAGTTGAAGCAAAAATTGCAGATGCTCCATTAGTGGAAGGAGTAATTTCAGCAGTTGCAGCTAACTTTGATGAAATAGATCTGGATGAATTGAAAATGATTGCAGAAGACAGCAGAAAGTTTACAAAATTGAAAAATTTAAGAAAGCGAGAAATTTAACTAAAAAAATGGAAAAATTTAATAAATATAGGAACAATTGTCGGAACACACCATTTACGTGGAAGTGTTAAAATTAACTCAATTTTTTTGAAAAATATTGAACTTATCGAGAATGAACGTGTTCTTCTTGAAAAACGACAAAAAGATTATTTGTTGTAAAAATGTAAAAAGACTAAATGATAAAAAAAGCAATTTTGGACTTTGAAGGGATTGACAATATTGATGCTGCAAAGGAACTGAATGGCTATAAAGTTAAAAATCCGTCGTGATTTACTGCCTGAAAGAAATGAAGAGGAGTTTTATGTAAAAGACCTGTTTGGAATAGAAGTATTTTCTGAAAATGAAAAAATTGGAGAAGTTATAGATGTCATGGAAACTGCTTTCACATAATATTTTAATTATTGAGGATATTTCAACAAAAAGAAATAATGATTCCATTAATCGATGAATTTGTAACAAAAATCGATTTTTCAAACAACAGAATCGAAGTAACCCTGATTGATGGAATGCGAGAATAAAAATAATTTGAAACTAAAACGCAAGAGGTAAAAATCAATGAAATTTAACGTACTTACACTATTTTCCGTAATTATTTGAACAATATTTATCCCAAACTATACTAAAAAGAGCGACCGAAAGAGATATTATCGACTTTAACATCGTAAACATAAGGGATTATGCTAGAAATAAACACAGCCGGATGGACGACATCCCTTTTTGGCGGAGGTGCTGGAATGGTTTTAAAAGCCGTAAGCCTACTGGAACTTCTTTTTACGAAAAACTATGAATTTTACTACAACGAAAATTCAAAAACCTTATGTAATTTTTTTATCTCCACAGGGAAAACAGCTGACTCACAACAAAGTTACAGAACTTTCAGAAAAAGAAGAAATCGTACTTATTTCAGGCCGTTACGAAGGACTGAACCAAAGGGTTATTGATAAATTTGTGGATGAAGAAATTTCCATTGAGATTACGTCTTAAGCAGTGGCGATCTACCTTCCTTGTAATTATGGACTCTGTAATCCGTATAAAAGAAGGCATAATAAAAAGAATCCTTTTGAAACTGACTCTTTTCTATAACGGACTTTTAGGCTTTCCACAATACACAAGGCCCGTAGAAATTGACGGATACACCGTTCCAGAAGTTCTGCGAAGTGGCAATCATGCTAAAATAGATGAATATAGGCAATTTCATTCGATTGAGAAAACTATGAAGAATAGAATGGATTTGTTTGAGAAAAAGTTGGAAAATATTGATGAGGATTTGGAATTTAAGAAGATTTATAAAAAAATATTTGAAAAAGAAAAATATGTAGTTAGGGAGAGTGTATTCAGGATGATTTATGAATTGGACGGAATAAAACCGAAAAATATTGGGAGAGGTATTTATTGCTGAAAGTGCTGATGTTATAGGAAATATTGAACTGAATGACGGTGTAAATATATGGTTCGGTGCAGTACTAAGAGGAGATGTTGAGAAAAATAACTATAGGAAAAATAGCAATGTTCAGGATAATTCGACATTACACACTGATTTTGGACTTCCCTGTGTTGTGGGAGAAAATGTTACTGTAGGTCATAATGTAATACTTCATAGCTGTGAAATAGGAGATAATGTAATCGTAGGAATGGGAAGCACAGTTTTAAATGGATCAAAAATCGCTCCTAACTGTCTTATAGGTGCAGGTTCTTTAGTCACTCATAAAATTCCTTACGAAAAAGGTGTTCTCATTTTAGGAAGTCCTGCTAAAATAGTGAGAAAACTGACTGATGAAGAGATAGAACATATTCAAAAACGCTGACCATTATGTAAAAATGGAAAATTGTTTGCTAAAGCTCTGAAAAAGTAGAATGTTTAAAAATATATAAAGTGCTGTTTATTTTTAAAGGTGGCCTAAAGGTTATCGCAATATATTATACAATCTATGTTTGATAATTAAGATATACATTAGACGTGTTCTGATAACTTAAGTTTTTATTTCTACAAGGGGTCAAGACTCCTTTGCTTCAGAATATTTGTTTTATTAAATTATAAGCACATATAGTTAGTTGTCGAACAGGTCTATTTTTATAATTATTTAATTTATCTATCAATTTTAAGAAATTTTAATAGAATTTTTCCAATTATCCCAACAACAGCACCTATTATTGCAAACTGATATCAACCTTTTAACCCATCCATATTCACTAATAATCTTAGTTGACAGCATTACCGAAAAACACACTTGCCGCAATAATTACAAACTGTTGATAATATTTTCTATCCATATTTACCACCCTAATTTGCAAGATGCTCGATCAAAAACATATCCTGCACCACCTGTTGCAAAGCCGCCAACAGCTCCTGCACCGCCCTATACCAGCTCCTCCATAAAGTCCACTGACTCCACCAATAATACTTCCTTCTATACCGCTCTAACCACTCCACGTGTAAAATCTCTGTTACTCAACCACAGTCTCTTCCGTGTCCGCCACTACGACTACTACTATCACTACGATTGCTTCTTGAATTACTTCCGTGTTCATGTGATCTGCTTCTGTCTCTAATGCCTCCACCATTGGTTACCATTAGTTCCATTTCATTTAATTCCATAATTTTCATTTTTACCACTCGTAAAATAAATTTTAATAATAATTATTAATGTACGTATTATACCCTCCTCAGATTTTTGTCAAGTTAATTTTGTTTAATTTTTAAATAGTTTGTAATTATAATTAGAAATTAAAAAGTTTAATTTCTTGTTTAAAAAATCTTTAATATCAGCATTTCTAATAAATTTTTCTTTTTCAAAATTTAAAAATAAATTCACTTTCCTAATAAAAAATAAAGAGTTCTAAAAACTAGAAACTCTCTATTTAATTTAAAATAATTTATAATTAAATAACAAGTTAGAAATTACAATAACAAGTATTACCACTAAATACAATCCGTTATTTTTTTCAGAAATCCAGCAACATTTTTCTATCTTCATCACTTAATTTAAATACTAAAAAATATATCTTTATAGCTTTTCTTTATTAATCCGTGATATAAAGAAAATAGATAGAATATAAGCAAAAATACGGCGATTATCACAAAAAAATAAGCAGGGAGGCTTTCTCCTATTTCAGGTGTTTCAGAAATCATATTTATTAGAATATGCATTAAAATAGAATATTTAATAGAATATCTATATGCAACATAAGACAGTACAATACCTATAAAGAATGCCGGAATAATCATATCTATATTATAATGAGATAATCCAAAAAGAATTGAGTTGGAAATTATTGCTGTTTTGATTCCATACTTTTTCAAATTATTCATTATAACTCCACGAAATATTATTTTCCTCCAAAATAGGTGCAACACATATTGCATGAACGATATGTAAATATAAAGGTCTCTCTATTACAAAAATCCTGTTCATAAATATTACTTACTATTGAAATTATAAAACCTAAAGCTATATTTATCCAAAAATTAGTGCAAAATAAATATTGAAATCTCGTTTGCTTTAACGTTTCATTTACTTTAAAATATTTATATTCTTGTTATTTTTATAAAATAATAAAGAAACGGAATACAGAATATAATTTGTCTATTCTATACATGTATCTTAACACATCATTGTTTGTTATCGCTATTCCTTTTTGAATAAACACTTTTAAATACTAGATAACTGCAATATATTATACATAAAATTAACGAAATATCTCTCTCATTATTTTTACTAACATTTTTGCATTTAAAACCATCTCCCCGTTTGATTCCATAATTCTTTTTATTATTAACAGACATATTATACCTTTTCTCCCATATTTTGTCAAATTAATTTTTATTTAATTTTCAATCAGTTTAAAAATTATAGAAATAGGAGCTTCTGCATACAGAAACTCCCTTTCTCATACAATATTAAATTTAAATCTATAAATTACCTATTCAGTTTTATTAAAAACTTAAACAAATACTTTCCACCTAAGCCAATAACAGCACCTGTTACTGCGCCTGTCAATAATCCTGAAACCAGCTGTACATATCAATAACTTTACTTCCAAGTATTGAAGAAATTACGAGATTACTATAACTAATAAATTTTTGATATTTTTGCTACTCATAGTTCTGCCTCCACCAACAATATTTTTAATTTATTTTATCTTTCTGCATATATATTACTCCAATTTAAATATTTTTGTCAAATTACTTATTAATTAAAAATATTTTTATAATTAAATAGAAAATTAGAAATCACAATTACAACATTATCAGCAAATACAGAAAAATCATTTTTCACAAATTCAACTAATTTCTTCCTGTCTTCAACATTTAATTTTAAAATAAAAATATCTCCTTGTATCTTTCCTTTTGCTAGTCCAATTATAAAAAAATATTAATAAAAAGATAATTAAAAACAGCAAAAACAAACCAAATACTAATATGAACATTTCAATTTTTGAAAGTATTATAACCTGTATATTTGTGTTATCGTGTTTAACAGAAAATGTATTAAAATAGAATATTTTATTGAATATTTGCATGCAACATAAGAAAAAGATGATTCCCGTCAAAAATGCTGAATAATCATTCTACATTATAATGGGATAGTCCAAAAAGAAGCGAATTAATAATTATTGCTACTCTAATCCCATATTTTCTCAAATTATTCATTATAACTCCACGAAATACAATTTCTTCCAATATCGGTGCTACAACACTGTCATTATTACATCATATACAAAGGCTCATTTATTAAAGACGTTCGCCCTTTTAAATTTAAACATTGATACAACTCAATAAATTGGAAAGATTACCTACATAAAAAGCTAGTGCAAAAATATGTATTAAAGTCTTTTATATTAAATTTTTCGTTCGTTTTAAAATATTCATATTTTTATAAGTTTTTACAAAATAATAAATTATTGAAAACTAAGTATCCAACTATATATTCTAAACATGTATACATATCTAAATATCTTACTGTCTGTAATTAGTGTTTTATTATTTACAAAAAATCATAAATGTTAGATGAGTATATAAATTATAAACAAAAATAGAGAAATATCCTTTTTCATGCTATGCTTCAAATTTATTATTTTCTTCATTTACCTTTGCCTCAACTATTTTTATTGTTAATTTAAAAATACCATCCCTATTTCTAAGACAGTATTTCAAAAATATATTATACAACTCTGTTATTATGCTTTCTACTCTTTCAGGGATAAATGCTTACTCTTTTACCACTTTCCAAATTTTTCAAATTTTACATATCCATCAGTTAATGCGAATAAAGTGTAATCTTTTTCCTAATTTAGCATTAGTCTCTGCGTGAAATTTACTTCCTCTTTGTCTTACAATAATGTTTCCAGCTTTTACAGCTTCTCCATCATATTTTTACTCCTAAATATTTAGGGTTAGAATCTCTACCATTTCTAGTTGATCCTTGCCCTTTTGAGGCAAATAACTGTAAGTTTAATTTTAATAACATTTTCCAACCTCCTCGATTTCTTTTTCATATTTTATTTTTCTTGGATTTTTTTCAAATCTTTACATTTATAAACCTAGATCTATTTTTATTTCTCTAAGTTTTACAAAAATTTCTATAACTTTTTGCAACATCCTTTCAAATACGAATACATTGATTCAACCAAAATATCTGCATTTTTCTAGTTCATCATCAGTCAATCCAGAATTTTTCAAATCACACTCAATATACCCATCTTCCTCAGTAAACTTCAATTTTTCTTAAGTTTCAAAGTTTCAATAAGTCCATTTACTGTCATTTGTCCTACTGATGAAACAGTCTGCACAAATTACATCTTCTCCATATTCTGAAAAATTTGCATGTCCTTTTATTTCAAAAATATGTTATTTTATTTTTGTCTTTTGAATTTTCTATTTTTATCATTCAAACCACAACAGCTTTCACAATCTAAATTTATATTTTAAAAAAATACATTAAGCATTGATTGATTTGATTTCAATTGCTGTAAAAGATTGTCTATGCCCTTTTTCTGTAGTAAGTTTTGTTATATTTAAAGTTAATTTTTATCAGCTTTTTCCATGAGATTTAACTGTAGCTACAACTTTAGCTCCTTCTACAACTGGAGTTCCAACTGTTACGTTTTCTCCTTCTCCAACTAATAGAACTTCATTAATTTTCGATGTCTGAATCAACATCAGCTGCTAATTTTTTTCAACTTTTAATACAGTTCCAACTTCTACTTTGTACTGTTTTCCACCTGTTTTTAATTACTGCAAACATTTATGTTCACCTCCAAATAATTTATCGCTATCATTGGTATTAGCCACCAATTTTATGCGTATATCTTAATTAGTTTACTATATTTTCACTAATTTGTCAAATTATTTTTATAAATGGCGGAAGTAGAGGGACTCGAACCCACAAGACGTTTTAACCGCCCACAGCTTTCCAAGCTGCCGCCATACCATTAGGCGATACTTCCCTTCCAAAAATAATTACAAACATTATACTAAACTTATTTATAAAAGTCAATGAATTTGTTTATATCCGCATTTTTTGTACATCTAGATACTACTGTATCTTGACTATCTCATGACCATTATTTTTTTGATTTTTCTGTAAATATTAAATCCAGTCGCCTGATTTGTATGCCATTATTGTAATATCTGAAATTTGTACGTGTTTTGGCTGATTTGCAATATAGACTATTGTATTTGCAATATCTTCTCAGCTTCAATGCCTCAATTCCTTCATAAACCTTTCTTAGCCTGCTCCTGTATTCCCATGGAATCTTACATTACTAAAATTAGTTTCCACAATTCCAGGCTGAACAGTAGTTACTTTAATATTTTTTTATCAATTGTATCAATCCTAATTCCATCACTCAAAACCTTTACAGCTGATTTAGTCAGCAATATACGGCAGCTCCTGCATAAGCATAAATTCCAGCAGTTGAGCCAATATTTATAATATGCCCTCATCATTTGCAACCATGCTTGGCAAAATTTGTCTTGTAACATATAAAAAACCTTTTTATATTAGTGTCTATCATTTGTTCAATATCCACAATATCATATTCCTGAAATTTATCCAGTCCCCAATGCAAGTCCTGCATTATTTACAAGAATATCTACCTTTTTTTCACATCATCCAGTATTTTCTTGGTAAATTTTACAACATCATTATATTTCGTAACATCAAGCACAAAAATATATGCGTTAGTACCATATTTTCTATCAATATCAATCTTTATTTCCTTTCAATTTATCCACATTTCTAGCACACAAAAATCACATTATCCCCATTTTTTCGCAAAGGCATAAGCTGTTTCCTTCCCAATCCCACTTGTAGCTCCAGTAATAAAAATATTTCTATTCATAAAAACTCATCTCCCTATATTTGAATTTATCATTATTTATTTTAAAAAAATGATTTTTTAATTTATTTAAAATCAAATATACTTTACTCCTATGTTCTATTTCAACAGCTAAAACTATTAATTTATCATCTTGTATTTCAACTATTATCCTGTAATTTTTAATGGTTTGTACTTCCAATATCCTTTTAAATTATAGCTCAAAGCCTCCCTTTGATTCTTGGATTTTTCAGAATTGTTTATTTTTCAGAAAATCATAAATTTTTTTACTTGTATTTTATCCATCTTTTGTAATTTTTGCTGCATATTTGAGATAACAATACTCTGTATTTCACTTAAAAATCCCATTTTCTTTCCAAAATCTTCAAGAGGTATCATTGGGATTTTTAGCTTTTTCAGATAATTTCACTATTCTTTTTATTTCTGATTTGGAAATTTGTTCATTTTCTTCTATTTTATCTAATTCTTTTGATATCAAATTATTAATAAAGTTGTTATCATATTCCAAAAACTTCTTTTAACTGTTTTTTTGTTTTTTTCGTTTAATTCAACATCTATAATCATAGTATTTCCTCCTAAAATAAATTTTGTAATTTTTAGAAATCGAATGATTTTTAAGTTCATTTAATAGAACATCTATATTTTTTTATTATACCACAAAATTTTCATTATAAGTATTATTTTATATCAAGTTTATTTTTTGATGAAATTTTTGTCTCAACTTCAGCTTAAAAATTCCAATCCCTTTTTCAATGCTCATTTCTGTGAAAAATTATACACAAACATATTTGTAAATTTCAAATCCATTTTTATTTGAACCCAAATCAACAAACATTTCCAAATTTCTGTAATCACTTTTTCCGTGATAGGATTCTGCCCATTCCACTAAATCTATTATATTTTTTTTATTTCTTTTTCATACAAATCATCATTTATGCTCTCATTTTCCAAATTATTTCCTGTATTTTCCAAGTTTGAAATGATTTTTCCAATTATTTCCATTTCTACTGTGCTTCTGCTGTTTGCAAGATTTGTATCTTCTGCAAGTCCAATTTTATATTTTACTTCCATAATTTCATCTTCACTTACATTTATTTCCTTTTTATTTTCCTCATCTGTAATCTTCAATCTATATTTCATTTATTCCACCCTTTATTTTTTTCTAAAAACTGCTATTTCATCAATTTTTACTGTTTCATCAACATTTACAACTCCAAAAATGATTTTTCCCAAAAATACTTTTTAATTCCATCCCAAGTTCCAGGAACAGTAATTCAAAGTTTTTATTTTTGCAATATTTACCTTTATTTTTGGTTTATTTATATAAACTATTATTTTATTTTTCTGATTTTTTTGTCTATAAATAAGTGAATCAATAAAAATATTTTATTCCCAATCTAAAATTTTTCATGCAATTTACATTATTTATTTTTCATTATAAATTAAAAAGTGCTATATATTCTGTTCTTCGCTATTCAAAAAGCAAAAATACTTTTTCAAGCTTATTCCTAGAATTCCATTTTTTTATATCTTCCAAAATTTTTTTCACAAATAACATCAATTACTGTTGTTCCACTCACAAAAATCAAGTTCCTGTAAATAATTTATCGCATTATTTTTCAATATTTTTTTCTTAAAATTTTCTAAAAACCAGTATATTTTCCTTTTCTTCTTTAACTATGTTGTCCCTACGTCTAAAACTATTTATTTTAGACTCTTTTTAGGTACATTCTCCATTGTCAGATTTTTAATTTTTAGTATCTTTCTCCAGTTTATTTTCAAACTCAAAAAATTATCATAATAATTTGACAAAACTGGTAAAATCTTATTAAAACTCACATATGGATTTCACTTTTTACAGTCTTGTTTTTCAAATTTATTATTCAAAAATCTGCATTTATCTCAATATATGCTGAAACAGTATTTGCCAGTTCAAAATTGCACATTTGGAGGAACTGCCCATATATATGTGTATCCTTTTTATTTTTATTCGCCATACAGGTACCCCTGCATTCAAATTCATTATAATCATTTTGAATTTCTGAAATCAAAAACTTACCTTTATCTTCTGAATAATCATCAAAATCCTTTATTTCCAAAAACAAATTCATCTTTGGCTTTTTATCAGAATATCCCTTTTGAAAATCATTTTTCAAACTTTCATTACAGTCATAAGTATCTAGATTTTTCAATATTTTTCTTTAAAATTAATATCTTTTAACAAAATTTTATCTTTTGTAAATTCATATTCCAAAAATATTTTTCTAAAAATGCACGGCTTCTAGTATTTCTATTTTTGTTTGAATTTTATCAATAAAAGCTCTTATTTCTAAAATTTGTAAAATGAAAAATAATCTTCTTGATTCTCGCCACTTTTTCCATAAAGTTCAAGAATTTTTTTCTGCATTTTTTTCGATTGGCTTTATTGAAAATACATCCCAAATATCGCCTGTATTTTTCTTTGAAACAATATTTAATTTGTTTTTCCCACTGTAATAGCAACATAAAAATATCTTCATTTTTCATGATTTCGATACCAAAAATCTGTTCATCACTTTCAAAAATTTATTGTATATTCAAAGATAAGTCAATTTTTGTTGGGACGTACAAAAATGGTACTATTATCTTTTTCTTTTCAATATTCCAAAAGCAATTCCCTATCTCTTAGAACTTTATCCTGAATTTTCTTCAAAATCATAAGTAATCTCATATTTTCCCATTTTGAATTTTTCTCCAAAAATATCCTGCGACATATCAAAACCGTACTCAGCCAGTTTAATCTTATAACACCTCATAAATGTGCCATATTAATGGTTTTCCATTTTTTCCATTAAGTTCAAAAAGAATTATGCAATTTTTTTATTTCATCAAAATATCTCTCATCTTTTTACAAAGCTTACCTTAATCTCATAATTATCTCCGTCAATATCTATCCACCCAAAAATTCCTTTCCGTAACCTCATCAATCTTATGTAAGCTCAAATTTCAAATATACATTTTTCCAAATAAATATCCTTATAATTCTCATCAAGAATATCTATTTTATCAACTACAGGAAAACTCCATCCATCTTAAATACATCTTCTTTTTCCACTAATCACTGTTTCAACAAAAAAATATCTTCATATTCTGAAATTTCATTAATTTTTGCTTCTAAAAACTTATCTTTGATTTCTCGAAATCTCCTCCATCTCCACATTCATCTCAAAAAAACATCTCTCTCAGACTTTTTCCAAGCATTTTCCTTTTCAAAAATTTCATTCTCTCTATTCATAACCCCTCCAATATTTAATTATATTTTAATTTTATCATATAATTAAATCAAACATTTTATTTGAAATTTTAATTTTTAAAAAATATAAAATTTTAAACTTTTACATTATTGTAAAACTGCAAAATGCTAAAATTATTTAAAAACTATAACAAGATACAATTCTTCTAAAAATTCAAAAATTTACTAAAAATCTATTTCAGGGAGGAAATATTTTATGAGCTATCAAACTATAATTGTCTGGAATTGCTGAGGTACTGGTTCGGTAAGACTAGTGTAACTCAAGCTATTATCACTTTGAAAAGAACAGGGTATTCTATTCGATTTTGCTGGAGCAGGATTCTATTACAAGAGAAATGATCATCTGACTTATGAAGAGCGGACTGATTGAAATTATGATCATCCAGATGCAATTGATTTTGACTTGCTGAAAAGCATATACTGGCATTGAAAAGGATGGAAAATCTATTGAAAAAGCCTATTTGATGATTTTCAGGTTCATAACAGAGTTAATGAAACTCAGCATATTGAGCCTGCAAATATAATCATTGTTGAGGGAATTTTAGTGCTTGCAATGGAAAAAAATTAGAAAGTCTTTTGATACAAAAATTTTTGTTGACACTGATGATGATGAAAGGCTGCTTAGAAGAATTGAGCGGGATTTAAACGAGCAGGGCAAGAAGTTTTTGAAAGTATAAAAATCAGTATATAGATACAGTAAAAGCCGATGCACTTTGGAGTTTGTTGAACCTTCAAAAGATATGCTGATGTTATAATTCCACGTGGAAAAGACAACAAAGTACGGTATAAAACATGGTAGCAAGCAGACTTAGATATCTATTTAACAAAATGAATCAAAACAAAAATAATAAAAATGAAAGGAGTGTATGATTCTTAAATTATCATACAAAAATATTATGAAAAATAGTTGTAATTGAGGCGGAGCAGCTGGAATGATGTTTTCGACTCAATATAAAAAAAGCAAATCCTGAAGATGAGGTTATTTTTATTTGAAAAATCCTCTTATGTAGCTTGGGCTGGATGTCCAACACCCTATTTCATTGCTGATGAATTGAAAGAAAAAGTGATGTTCTGCACGGAACACCTGAAGATTTTATAAATCGTGGAATTGAAGTAAAAATTCATCACGAAGTTACAGAAATAAATTTTTCAGAAATAAAACTGTAACAGTAAAGGGAGATGAAAATTAATGGAATAATCTTTTATGACAAACTGAGTAATTGCCGTTGAGGGCAAAAATCATTTGTGCCAAATATTGCTGGATATTCAAAAGGATCTGAAAATGTGTTTACTTTATCTACATGCAGAACATGCCTTTAAAATAAAAGATTATCTTAATGAAAAATAAATCAAAATTAAAATGCAGTTGTTGTAGGAGCTGGATTTCATTGGGCTTGAAAATGGCTGAATCATTTAGAAAAATGGATTAAATGTTACACTGATTGAAAAAGCTGATCAAATTTTTTCCCAAATGTTTCTGAAAACTTTGAAAAAAGAATTTATAAAGAAATAGAAAATAATGATGTTGAATTAAAATTAAACTCAGGTGTTTCAGAAATAATTTCTGAAAATAATAGTAAAAAATCAGTAAAATTGGATAATGGTGAAACTGTAGACTTTTGATATTGCACTATTTAGTATCGGAATTACTCCAAACATTGATTTCTTACCGAAAGAATTAAAAACTGATTCGGGAAAAATTGTTGTAAATGATAAATTTGAAACAAATATTAAAGATGTATATGCTATTGGAGATTGCGTTTTTTAACAAATATTACAAAACTGACAGAAATTTATATGCTCCATTTGGAGATGTAGCAAACAAGCATGGGATGTTTCCTTGCAAAAACACTTATCCGGAAAAAGATGTGAGCTGGAAAGGGTTAATCCGTTCTTTTTGCAACTTCATTTTATGATGTAAAACTAGCACAAACTGGACTTTCTCTAAAAGAAGCTCTACAATTAGGATACAATGCCGATGTAGTTTCAATGAAAGCAATGTATAAAAATTTCGGCTTTGAAGACTCTGTTCCTGCAAGTGCCGAAATTATTTACGATAAAGACAGAAAAATTGTTCTTGGTGGAGCAATGGTAGGGAAAAGAAGCAGTAGCACAATTTCTGATCAAATGGCTATTGTTATTGCTCTTGAAACACCTATTGAAAAATTCATAGAAATTGACTTTGCATATTCCCTAACAAATGCAAGTGTTTGGAATCCGTTATTAGTAACATATAGAAAAGTTATTAAATAAAACAGAGTTTTTATGAAAAAGAAAAATTGAAAAATTACATAAAACAAAAAGATTTCAGTATAAGTTATCAGGTTATTTTTATTTTCTTAGCATTATACAGCTTTTGTCTACTACACTTTTTAGATTTACATGGTGATATTAGCATTTTTAATAATCCAATCTGGAATTTATTGACGTGTCAATTTATCTAATTTTTTGCAGTTGATTATTTTATACGTTTTACATTCAGACAATAAATTAGATTTTATTGAAAAGCTAATATTCTGATTTAATCTCAATTATTCCGTATTATTCTATTTTAGGCTATTCAGAATTTTTAAGATTAGACGTTTAGCAAGAGTTTTTAAAGCATTTAAAAGCTGACAAAAGCTTATTTGTCTGTAAAAATTCTACATAAAAATCTTGAGATCAAAATGGACTTATTTTATTTGTTAATATTTGCTGTACTTGGAATCATAGTATCTGCCCTAATAGTTTCTATGTCGAAAAAAACTCTCTTATTTTAATAGCCTATGGTGGGCTTTTGTAACTGCAACTACTGTTGGTTATGGAGATGTCTATCCGCATACATTTATTGGAAGAATAATTGCTATTTTTCTGATACTGATTGGAATGGGAACTTTTGGAATGATTGCAGGGAGCAATCACAAGTTATTTCTTAAATCGGCAAACTGATTTAATTCAGGATGATGATTTAGATGAATATGTTTTAAACTCCCAAAATTACACAGATACAGAAAAACAGGAAATTATAACTTTTATACAATTTATAAGAAACAAAAAGAAAAAATAAATTATACTTAGATCTTTTCAATACAGGAAGAACAGTAAGCTTTTAACTAATCTTATTATTCTCCTGTATTTTTATTAACTGCTATTAATTACTATGAACTTTTTCCTTTAATTCTAACATCTGAACTTAATGATTCCATCGTTATTTTCTTCTCTTTCCCTAATAATATTTATCTTAGAGCCATAAAAAATCAGCATCCCCAATCGACTCTATCCCAAATAATTATTAGAAGCCACTATCATATTTTGATTAGCCTTATTTACAAAATTATCTGCATTTTCAACTATATTTGGTGATTCTACACTATATTTTTCTCAGCCGTTTTCACTTCAAAACTGTTCAAAGTTCAAGCTAAAATTAAAATCACTCTGATTAACCTGAAAAATTTCTTTTGTATAATCACTAAACCTTCCATTTCCTTTTATTGTTTTATTGCCCACGACACTTTTGCAAATCGCTCGTCTTCATTTGGAAAAATAAACCTCCACAGTATCATTTACTTTCAGGAGTGCAGAAAAATCCAGTATTTGTCTGCGAATAAAAAGTCTGATAACTAAGGAAATCTTTTTATCCCATAATCATCATAAGCTTTTATCGTTACTTTCATCATTGCTTCTTTCCTGAACAATTTTTCAGCCCTTCTGCAAATCTGACTTCCATTTTCGCAATTCCGCCATCTTCAAACACCCGTTCAACATTTGCTTCAATTCTACATCCTTTTATTTTTTTCATTATATTTCTTGAATATGTGATAACTCTCATATCTGTTGCTAAAAATTCACTTTTTAAAATAAAATCCTTCAAAAATATTCTAGTTTTAATACAGAAAAATTGCCTTTATTCCACTAGAATCTTTATCATTTCCTTCATTTTTCTACAGCGTTTTCAGAAATGGAAACAGTATCTCCCAAATTTATTACTTTATTTGACTGCACTTTATAATATAGATTTTTATAATCTCTCACAAGCGAATAATCTGAAAAATATTTATTTTCCTTCTAATTTCTCCCATTTCTACTATTCCAAACAATATTATCCCTGTTCAATTACAAACATCCCAGTTTTTAATTGACTTGTAAGTCTTACCAAAAATTCCCAGTCTGTTTCATCAAACTGAACAATCAAACTGCCTATCTGCTTTTTCGCAATATCAGAATATTTTATTTCAACTTTTTATCAGCATAATCCTTATTAATCTCATCAATTATATCTGAAAAACATTAAATTTCCTATCCTGAAAAACCCGATATTTCTTCTCATGTTTTCCTGTCAAAAAGCACACTCTTTAGAAAAACGCCTTCATCAAAATCCTGCATCCATAACTCCCATAATCCAGAAATCTCAAAATAATCAACAATCCCACTAAAAACTTTTCCTTTTGACATCCTTATCTACATTGGTAAGTTCAATTTCAATCTCAACATCTTCTTTTTCAATAATTCTTTTTCCAGATTTTTCTCTGCTCATCATCCATTTCCAATTGAATTTCCAGTTTCTGATGTTCATTAATATTTTCATCCAACACAAATTCCTGAATCACAAAAATTCTCTAACTTTGTTTTATTCAGTATGATTCCAATACTTTTTCCCCTTCATACATATTTTCAACATTTACATCTTTACTCATTTTTACCACTCAATTATTTCCTTTTTATTTTATTAATTTTTATTTTAACAATTATTTTACAGTTTTAATCCTTAAGTACAAAAATAAAATGATTTTAAATTTTTCAGATTATTTTGATTAATAAATATTTTTATGATTTATATTTTTCAAAATTTTTCTTATAACTCGTTTTTAGTGTATAATTGTCATACCCTTTACAATTTCCAGTGTCGTGATTTTTGAATAAAAACGACTGTTTGAGCGAAAAGTCTTTACGTCAAAGCGAGTGTCGTTGTTTCAAAAATACTAGATGTAGATTGTAAAGGGGATGTAGATTGATCACTTTACGTTATAAATAAAAGCAAAAATCTATAAAATTATCAAAAAAGTAATTTATTAGTCAAAATAAACTCCTTGAAAATTTAGAAAATCATTTTTAATTTTTATACTTAAGATATTTTTGTAAATAAATTTTATTAATTAAATATTAATATATTTTTTATTATACTATATTTTTAATTTAATTTCAATTATAATTTTAAAAATAGTCTATTACTTAAAAAGCAGAATATATAAATTATAATAATCTAGGTAATAAATTTCTCAAACTCTTAAAAAATCAATACATTTAATCTTTATCCCAAGATTTTGGATATATTTTAAATTTAATTAACATTAAAATAATAGGGTAAAAATAAAGCTATTATAAATTTAGCAACTAACATTTCGTAAAATAGATTAAATTCATCTTTACCATATTTATTTATATATTTTTTTAGATTTTTCCAATTTAATTTTTCGAGAAAAAGTTTTTCTATGTCTTCTTTTTGTTAAATTAAATTTCTTTTATTGTTATCTGAATAATTAATATAAAAATATTGATTATTTTCCATTTTCCCTATTAAATAATTTTTATCCTGATTTGAAATTTCTTCTACAACAAAACAATCTAAATTACCTTTTGACTCACATATGATTTACTGAATAAAAAGGACTGGATCCACTTTTCAAGATAATAGTATTCATTTATATCCATAGAAAGTTTTTGTATAATTTCTCCTTTAAAATAACTTTCAAAACAAAAATAACTAGCAGTACTGCAAATAGTTTTAACAAAAATCTCAAATTTTTCATTTTAATCTCCTGAAATAATTCAAAAAGCCTTTTAAATAAGTAACAAACTTAAAAAGAGCTTCTAAAATTAATAAATATTTTCTTAAACATTAAATCTGAAGAAACATCACATTCCCATCTTTGCACAATGTACTCTTTTCCTTCCAGTCTCATTGCACCTTTTTTTCTTTTTGCACCGTTCCATCCGTTTAGTTCGATGAATTTGTCGAAAGACACTACTTCGGCTCTGATAAATCCTTTTTCAATGTCTGTGTGAATTTCACTGGCAGATTTTTGAGCGTTTGTTCCTTGTTTTATTGTCCATGCTCTTACTTCTTTTTACTCCAGCTGTAAAGTATGTGATTAGTCCTAACAATTTTGAATCCTGCTCTAATTAGTCTATTTAGGCTTGGTTCTTTTTATTCCTAATTCGTCAATGAACATTTGTCTTTCTTCTTCGTCTTCGATTTCAGATTAATTCTGCTTCTACTTTTGCTGAAAAGGTTACTACTTCGCTATCGTACTGTTTTGCAAATTCACGCACTTTTTACGTAATCATTTTCAATTCCAGCCGTCAAGTCTTCTTCCGAAATATTTGCAGCAAACATCATTGGCTTTATTGTCAAAAATTGATAAACTTTTTATTAATTCTTCTTCCCTTTGGGTAAATTCCAATGTTTTTAATAACTTTAAATTCTTCCAGATGAACTTTACATCTTTCGAGAACTGCGACTAATTCTTTTCCTTCTGCGTTTCCTCCACGAGCCAGCTTCTGATTTTTCTGAATTGCCCTTTCAACTGTGTCTAAATCAGCAAAAAATCAATTCTGCATTAATCGTTTCAATATCTCTTATAGGATCAACGCTTCCTTCCACGTGAATAATATTGTCATCGTCAAAAACATCTTACAACCTGACAAATTGCAGCTGTATTTCTAATGTTTGATAAAAACTGGTTTCCTAGTCCTTCCCCTTTTGATGCGCCTTTTACAAGTCCTGCGATATCTACAAATTCAACTGTTGCTCCAACCGTTCTTTTCGGATTAACTACTTTCTCCAAATCTTTTAAACGTGGATCTGGCACGCTTACAAGCCCCACATTTGGCTCAATTGTTGCAAATGGATAGTTTGCCGCCTCTGCATTCTGTGTTTTTGTTGTTGCGTTAAATAATGTTGATTTTCCCACGTTTGGTAATCCTACAATTCCTATTCCTATCATTCTTTCTTTTATTTCCTTTCTTTCTTTTATAATTTTTTTCCAAAATTTTTATTAATTTCCATTTTTCCTTATCTGTTGCTTTAAACAAATAGGAAATATCGTAAATCAGCACAACCTTAATTTCTCCATAAAAATCAAACTACTTTTTCCTCACCAAATCTTTTTATATCCTCTTTTTCTACATCTTCTAAAAGTGATTTTAGTCGCTCTTTCTCCAACTGTTACAATGTACTTTGGATTAATCAAGGCAATTTGCGCTACAAGAAACTCATTACACTTTGTAATACTGTCTTTCTCGATTAAATTACCATGTGAACTGCATTTTGTGAGAGTTGTAAAATAACATTTCTTTCAAATCCAGCTTTTGAATACTCCAAAAATTTTTGAAAATATTTTTCCATTTCTGTCAATCAAAAAGTTTCTGTTTTACATCCTCTTCCTCACTTATGCTATCAAGCACAAACAAAATTTCTGCCTTTTTATTTCCTTCACCAACAATTGGATTAATTCTAGTTTTTTTCCAAAATACATTTAGTACAAATGTCGATTTCCAGCTTAAGTCATTCCACATAACTTTTTCCTTATTCTTTATTCTAATATTCTATATTTTATAAATTTCTGTTCCTTCTTCGTTAATAATTTCGATTTCTAAATGACTTTTATTTTCCGCTCCAAAATTTGATACAGCGAATTATAAGTCAGCTCAGGTGTTATTGTCCTTATATGCATTAAATAAACCTTTTTCAGTTTCTCCTTCAAGCACCTGCCCAATCAGCTTTGATGCTTCTGAATTTGACAAATGTCCATTTCTTCCCTTTCACACGATTTTTCAGTTCCCAATGATAAGGGCCTGTCATCAGCATATTATAGTCATAGTTACTTTCCAGTACAATTACATCGCTATTTTTCAAATTTTCCTTAATAATATTGTTTACACAGCCAACATCACTTGCGTAGGACAATTTTTCCCTTCGTATTCAAATGTGTATCCCAAGCACTTTTTCAGCATCGTGCATTACTTCAAAAGTTATTTATCACGCAATTATCAATTACAGTTTTTCATCTCTTATAAAATTTAAATCTCAATTTTTCCAATTCTGTCCTTAATTACATTATAAGTCACTTCATGAAGATAAATTGAATATCGTATTTTCTTGATACAACTACCAAGTCCCTTGAATATGGTCAGAATGTTCATGTGTCACAAATATCCCCATTACATCCTCAATCCTTTTTCAATATTGTTCAATTTTTTCTACAATTTTTACCACTAAATCCTGCATCTATAAGAAATTTCTTATTGCCCATCTCAATATAGCTTGAATTTCCGCTACTTCCACTTCCCAAACTTGAAAAATTTCATTTTTACTAATCTTCTTTCTAATTGAGTTTTTTCAACTCCCCATCTTTATGATTTTTAAATATTTGGTGAAATCGTTCCTTTTAACTCGTCATAAACCCATCCACCTTTTTATCCTTTTTCGTTACAATTCTATTGCTTCTTTTCTCTTGAATCTTTCTATGCTTTCAGGAATTTCATAAATTTTTATCCCTTCCATAAAAAGCTTTCAAAATTATATTTTCCATCTGAACTTTTTACATTTTGTAAACTATCTTTCAAGACCTGCTAATTTAGGATTTGATCCTGTAATTTCATTAAAACTTTTTTAATTGCATTTTGTAATTTTACTGTCTCTACTTGAATATCAGCAGTTATAAGTTTGTCTATTTTTCTTGAAAACAAAAATCACAACATTGAAATATCGCAATAACACTACCAAAAGAAAAAGTTATACCCACGAAGAATAATTTTTCTATTCATTCTATGTTCTATTATTCTCCATAATAATTATTATTATAAAAAGCCATTTCTCTGCAGTGAAATTTACAAAATTTTTAAATTGATATTTTATAAATGTAAAAAATCATGCTCTCCTTCCTTCAAATTCTTTATTATATTTTCAAATTTTCTAATATCAAAAATCAAACTCTTCAATAAATCCAAGTTTTTTATAATTTCTTAAATTTATTTTTCTATTTTTAAAAATTGACGGTCTAACAATCACTTTTCACATTTTTGGAACTTCAAGCTGTACCTTTAGCGGTCCTCTTTTAACATTTATCCAGCCTAATCCCTGCTATTACCAACTCCTCATTTTTCCTCAATTTCTACTTCATGAGTTACAAATTCATTTTGAAAATATTTTTCTTTCTCACTTCCTGTAAAATTTCAAAGTAATTTCCATTTAGCAAGGCTTCACTCTTTCCTCACGAGCCACGTGAAACTTCACACTTTTTGAAGCATAAGCAGAAAAATATAGGCTTTGCTTCCACCTTTCCAAAAGTTCATTTTCAAGTATTTTAAATCTGCAGAAAACATCAAACATAAATACTTGATTTTCTTCAAGTTTAAAAAGTTTTCGTGAAATTTCTCCAGCTGGCACTAGCTTTAATCCATTTTTCTACGCTAATCAAATCAGAAATTCTTCCATCGGAATAAGTCCAGGTGTGTCAATTATCGTAATTTCACTATTTGGAATTTTTATTGTTAATTGATTTTAAAAGTAGTTCCGAATATTTAGAAGTTGTTATTTTATTGTTCCCAAGAAGTAAATTTATAACTGATGATTTTCCAACATTTGAAACTCCAAGTACAGTTGCCTTTACTTTTTATTATGAAAAATATTTTTAATTTTTCTGATTATTCCATTTACTCCCGTATTTATTTTTGCGCTGATAAAAGCGATATCATCAGGGTACAATATCTTCTTCAGCAAGCCTGTCCTTTACCCAGTTTGAAATTTCAGTTGGATGTATAAAGTCAGGGCAGTAAATCTATTTTTATTAATTAAAATTATAGATCGTAGTCTCTTAGATAATCCAAGATTTCCTCAGTAAATGAACCTTCAAAGTCAATAATATCAAAAATTGGAAGTATTATATCAGATTTTTACACATTCATTTACTTCTTTCAGATAATCTTCCCTACTAAAAATTATTTACAAGATTTTTCCCCATAATTTTTAATTTTAAAACATCTCTGACAAAAGTAAAGTTATCCTCTGTTATAAACTTCTCTTCAGGAACATATCCTTCCTTATTTTTATCTTCAAACTGCAGTTCAATTCCACAACCGCTACATTTTTATAATCAAAATTTCCTCCTATTTTTCTCATTCCTTTTATATTAAAATTCAATCCAATTAAAAATCCATTATTCCTTAGCCAACGGATGAGTATTCATATAAATATCCCGCAAGAAAGCCTTGCTCACATGCGTATAAACTTGCGTTGTCGCAATACTGCTATGCCCAAGCAATTCCTGTAAATATCGGATATCCACTCCATTATTCAAAAGTTCTGTTGCAAATGAATGCCTAAATACATGCGGTGTTATTTCCTTTTGTATCCCAGCTTCATGTGCGTGTGCCGAAATAAGCCTTCTTAGTGAACGTGTTGTCAATTTTTTCCCTTTACTGTTTACAATCAGCACTTCCCTGGTGTAATTCTCATATTGCCTTTTCTTTTCTTCAATATACTTTATCAGCCATTTCTTAGCATTTTCACTAAAAAAAGTTATCCGTTCCTTATCACCTTTTCCAATAACCCTGATTTCCGTCTCTTCAATATCAATCATAAATTCACTTAAATTAATAAGCTCCATTGAACGAAGCCCGCTAGAATAAAAGCAGTTCAATAATCAATCTATCTCGAATCCCAGTAATTTTTCCAGTACTTTATAACGTTTTCTCAAACCTATTCAAAGTCATCTCTATTCAATACATTTGGCAATTCCTTCTCAAATTTTCGGAACATTTAATATAAGCCGCCTTATTCGTTTCAATCACCTTTTATTTCCTGAAGATATTTAAAAATGTCCTAAGTGCTGAAATCTTTCTATTTATAGTTCTTTTAGACACTGGCTTGACAATCATTTTGTATTTAATTCTTCCATATCTTCAATACTTTTTATATTATCAATCTCTGATTCTGTATCATCAATTTCTGTATTTGCAGTATTTTTCTGAGAATCCTTTTTCTCTTCCTCTTTAGCCAGCTTTTTGCGGAGAATTTAAATACGCAATAAAAGATCTGAATGTCATCATTTCAATTTCTTCAAAATTATGAATTTCCTCATATTCATCCGGATATTCCATAAACTGCAGTAAATCCCGCCGATAACTTCTAATCGTATTAAAACTCTTTCCCAAGAATAACCTCTTCATAATACAAAAATTTGTCTACATACATCACAAGATTTTCATTTTCTTTTATATTGTCCTTGTTTTCAATTACCTTTTTCTTTCTCAACGTCTTTTGTCACTATTATTCATTAAAAACTTCTCCATTTATTATAACACAATCATTCACAGCAATACAGATTAATTCTATTTTTATTTAAAAATTATCTAAAATCGCATTTAAAAATCTATAATGTCCACTATTATTCAATTTATTGGTCCGATAATAAAAACAAAATAATTTTTAAACTTATATTTTTAGTAAATTAATTATTTTTCTAGCTATTTAGACTTTTTGCTGTAGATTTTCTAGTTGCTGCTGTCTTTTTTTAGCCTTTGTAGATGTAGATTTTGCTTTAGTTGTCGTTTTTAGTTGCCTTTTTGTAGTTTTTTTGGCTTTTTCTGCTTTTTCAGTCACTCTTGTAACTTTCCCAGTTTTTTTATATTTTTTTATAGTTTTACATTCGGATAACCTGTACAAGCCAAAAATTTTTCCAAATCTTCCGGTTTTTATTTCATACGGTTTTCCGCAAAATTCACATGTTCCTGCCTCTTCTATTATTTTTCTGTCAATTTCATGCAAACCGTTTCATTTCATCGTTTATTTTGCACACTCCATCCAGCTCTATTACAGCACCTTTTTTTATATTTTTGCTTCAATTCAGCTGGCAATGACATTCTTTTTCATCTTTTTCATAATTTTCACTTTCAAGATATTCTCCAAAACGTCCAACTTTTAAGCACATATCTGTTTCCATCTTCATCAAAATAATCAGTTAAAATTCCTTTTTATTGTTTTTGAAGTTTCTCTACTTCCTCTTTTACAATAATTTCTCCTTTTTAAGAGCTTCGGCGATATTGCAATTCCTTTTAACGAAATTTTTCATTTCTCATTTGTTTCACTAATCAAATATTTTCCCATAAAGCCCTGTTTTTAAAATCATTGGATTTCCCTCTGAATCCAGCACATCCGACACAATTCTACGATTCTTTATTTTTATCAATTTCCTTCTCAAACTTGTCAATATCCTTTTCAAGCGAATCATAAAAAGTTCTCAAAAAGCTGTATCCCATTCAACTGTCCCTTCTTCAACTCTTATCCAGTTCCTTTTCCATATTCGCCGTAAATTTTACATTCATAATGTCCTTAAAGTTCTTGACAAGCTCATCCTTTTACTTCGTATCCCAAATATGTTGGATGAAAACGCTTTTCAATAAGTTCAACATATTCCTTGATTTAAGCGTTTCGACAATTGAAGCATAAGTTGATGGACGTCCAATTCCCTTCTGATTCCAGTTTTTACAAGCGTCGCTTCGGAAAAATCTTGTTGGAGGCTTTGTTATTCCTTCTTCCACATTCAATTTGTCTATTGAATGAACACTGCCTTCCTTTTAATTCTCGAAAAGTCCCAGTCTTAATTTCATCCTCGTCTTTAAAAATCTTGTAATATCCATCAAAAAGTTACTTTGTTAATAGTCCCACGAAAACTGTAATCCCCATTTACAGCGTTAATTTGCATCTGCTCGTACTGCATAGCTGCAAACTGTGAAACTAGAAATCTATCCCAAATCAATTTATACAATCTGTACTGATCATTAGTCAAATAAAGCTTTTTATATTATCCGGGACTAAGTTGATATCAGATGGACGGATTCCTCGTGGGCATCCTGAACATTTGATTTTTGAATTTTTACAATATATTTTCCAACGTATTTTTTTCACCATAATTTTTTTGTAATATAATCTTTTGCCATATTTAGGGCATCAACAGAAATTCTTGTGGAATCTGTTCTCATATATGTTATTAGTCCCTTTATTTTCGCCATTAATTGCAAGTCCTTCATAAAAGCTGCTGTGCAATTCTCATTGTTTTACTTGCACCGTAGCCAAGATATGATGAAGCAAAGATGCTGCAGTGTACTTGTCTTAAATACAAGTGGCGGTCTTTGAGATTTTTCTTAACTTCTATTTTTCAAGCGTCAATGCTTCATTTTTCAAATCTTTTTCAGTTTTTCACAACTTTTTTCATCAAAGATTTTATCCACTTTTTCATCTGCAATTTTTACTAAATTAAGATTAATATCTTTTTCAATTAATGCACTTACTTCCCAATATTTTTGCGGGTACAAACGCATTTATCTCGTCTTCCAGGTCACAAATCAGCTTTAATGCAACTCGACTGTACACGACCAGCACTGGCGTTACGATTAATTATTTTCCATAAAAGCGGACTTATCTTATATCCCCACAATTCTATCCAATAGTCTTCTAGCCTGCTGTGCATTCATAAGGTTATCATTAATATCTCTTGGATTCTTTAATCGCATTATTTACAGCCGTCTTTGTTATCTCGTTAAATTCTATCCTTTTTACCTTGTCAGGCTGCTTAATATAATTAGAAATATACGCAATCGCTTCCCCTTCCCTATCCTGATCTGATGCCAGGTAAACAGCGTTTGCACTTTTCGCTTTTCCTTTAATTTCTTTAAAACCTCACCTTTCCTTTTTATAACCTTATATTGAGGCTCAAAATTATTTTTCCACATCTATTCCAATTTTTCGTTTTTGGTAAATCAATCACATGTCCGTAAGATGCAACAACTTCATAATTTCTACCAAGTATCTTTTTCGATAGTTTTTGCCTTCGACGGTGACTCAACAATAACTAACTTTCTAGCCAACTCTATTTTCTCCTTATTTCTTTATCTATTTATATATTGTATTTATTTATTTTTGAATTATTTTTGATTAATGATTATTATTTCTATTTTTTTCTTCTTTTTTTACAAAAGCAAGGAAATCAATCGCCATTTCCTTTATTTCGTGACTAACAGTTATTTTAACATATTTAACTGAATACTACTTAAAGATAACAACGAAAAGTGCTGTGCACTATCCTGGCTTGTCTCAAGCATTTTTATTTTAAACAGAATCTGACATGAATTAATATCCGTCGGACATTTTTCTGTGCTGGCAAAACTGTCTGAGCATAGAGGTGCCAGTGCAGGAAAAATGTCGTAGACTAGCCATAGGTTGTAGGATTTACGGAATGAGCAATCCTGCGAAAATAAAAATATTGAATGATTATGAATTAACTATTGAAAACTCCATTATAAAAATTTATTCTCGTTTTTAAACGGGGTTTAGTATTGAATCACACTATCCTTATGTACTTTTGCCCCATTTGTTTCTGTAATTAATCCTCTAATTTTTAGGCTCATAATTATTGAAAAACAATTTATTTTTCGATTTTTCTTTTTACACTTTTGCAGTATTTGCTCAAAACTTACTTCTTCCATTATTGTTTCGAAATACAATTTGTTCTTCTGTCTGTTAATTTTTGTAATTTACTTTTTCTTTTACTATATCCCACAGAAAACTCTTCAGCAATGTCATCTGCACATGTTACTAATTTTGCTTTGTTGTTTTTATTAGATCATTACAGCCTTCAAAAGATGGATAGTTTAATGAATCCTGGGTACAGCAAAAACTTTCACGATTCATACTAAAAAGCTAATTCTGCTGTAATTAATGCACCACCTTTTTAAAAACTTTCGGCTACTAGAACTCCATCTGACATTCCTGCTATAATTCTGTTTCTTCTAGGAAAAAAGTCCACCTTGTAGGCTGTGTTCTAGCTGGATATTCGCTTATGATTAGTTCTGTTTCTGATATTCTTTCCCATAGATTACGATTTTTCATAAGGATATACAACATCCAGTCCCTGTTCCTACTACTGCGACAACTTCTATTTCCTTATCAAGTGCAGTTTTTAAGGCGATTGTGTCAATTCCATCTGCCAGTCCGCTAATTAGAGTTACATCATAGTTTACTAGCTCATTTACTATTTTTCTCGCAGGCAGTTTTTCCAAATTTTGTTGCTCTTCTTGTGCCTCACAACTGCGATATTTCGTCTATTGTCTACTGAAATTTTGTCTTTATCCATTTTTATTTTGTCGTAATCTTTTAATTTTTTTCCCTTTTCAAATATAAAAAAAGACTGGAAAATCTTTTATTTCCTTTAGTTTTTCGGATATTCCTTATCATTTGCACTTATTATTCTTACTCTGTTTCGTTCGTAAAGTTCCAGTCTTGCCTTCAAATCAATTTTCATTGCTTCTTCCAACTGATTTTTTTCAGTTCATCGTTAAACAATTTAAAATTTTTCTTCATAAAAATAATTCTTCAAAAATCTTGAAAAAAATTAACATCAGTTTTTTTATATGAGCATTTTTTTCATCCCATATTCCTTTAATCTAAGCCATTCCACAATAATCCCCCTAATTTTTTTATCTTGAACCAGCTAATATTTCATTTAATACTGCGATTTCTTTTTACTTCATCATCAGAATGTTTTTGAATTATAGTCTTTCAAATATCCTAACGCCTTTTGAAAAATCCCTTTTGATTTATAGGCAATGCCTATCCTCAATTTTGCTTCCGCCTGATTTTTCATCCTGCGATAATATTCTAGTATAGTAATCAATTGACTTGTCATTATCTCCCCATTAGTCGTGAACCAATAGCAATTACATACATTACAGGAATATCAGGCGCTTCATCCTTTAATGCTAGATTTACTGCTTTTTCGTAAAGTCCCGTCACGAAAGTAAAGCTGTGCCATTCTGAATGTAGCTGATGAACTTTTAGCAAGTGTAGCATTTTCATAATTTGCATAGGAATTGTATTTTGCCTCAGTTGATATGTCTTCAGTCTGTGTTGCGGGCATAGTTCCTGTGTCAACTGTCTTTTTCCTCTTTAGGCTTGTCTTTTTCATTTCCTTGTTCAAGTGCTTTTTTTGTATTGTCATCAGCTTCGGTTTGTTGGTGGAACTACTGGCGTTCTTTTCTTCTTCAATAGTTGTTGCATCTCCACCATTATTGGTTCCTATGTTTTTCTGCAATATAGTAGTTTGCCTTTTACTATAGTTGCAAAAGAAAGGATTAATATTCCCATCATTATTCGTCTTAATTTCTCCATTTTTCCCTCCTGACTGTATAATTTTAATATTATATAACATCTAAAAATCAAATAAAATTTATTTATTCAAAAATTTTAATTTTCAGAATTTTCAAGTATTTTCACTTAAATTATATACAAAAGACATACCTCTTATATTTGGGACTTTTCTTTGAATATAATTTTAATATTTTGTCAAGCTGAATTTTGAGGAATCGAAGATTAAATTAGAATTCCAAATTTTTAGTAGTTCTTGGGAAATGGAATCACATCTCTTATATTAGTCATTCCAGTAATGTACATAAGCATTCTGTCAAACCCAAGTCCAAATCCTGAATGTGTACACTTCCATATTTTCTAAGGTCTAAAGTACCACCAGTAATCTTCTTCTTTTAATCCCATTTCATGAATTTTTCCCTAGAAAGAATCATCATAATCATCTTCTCTTTGGCTTCCACCTACAATTTCTCCAATTCCTGGTGCCAATAAATCAACTGCTCTTACAGTTTTCCCATCTTCATTTAACTTCATATAAAACGCTTTTTATATCTTTTGGATAATCAGTTACAAATACAGGTTTTTTTAAAGTGTTTTCTCTGCCAAGTATCTTTCATGTTCAGTTTGCAGGTCAATTCCCATTCTACTTCATACTCAAATTTCTGTTTTGAATTTTTCAAAATTTCAATTGCTTCTGTATAAGTAATTCTCCCAAATTCATTGTTTTACTAAAGTATCAAGCCTATTAAATAAGTCCTTGTCTACAAATTGGTTGAAGAATTCCATTTCTTCCTTAGCATTTTCTCTTACATAGTTTACAATATATTTTATCATTTCTTCAATAATATCCATATTTACATCCGATCTGCAAATGCAATTTCAGGCTCCATCATCCAAAATTCTGCAGCATGTTTTGGAGTATTAGATTTTTCAGCTCTAAATGTAGGTCCGAAAAGTATATGTATTTTTAAACGCTGTTGCAAATGTTTCAACATTTAACTGTCCACTTACTGTAAGATTTGCCTCTTTTCCGAAAAGAAATCCTGCTTAAAGTCAATACTTCCATTTTCAGTTTTCGGAACATTGTTTATATCAAGTGTTGTAAGTCTAAACATTTCTCCAGCACCTTCAGCATCACTTCCAGTAATTATAGGCGTTTGAACGTACACGAAGTTTTTTTCCTGAAAAAAATTTATGAATTGCATAAGATAAAATTGAACGCACTCTGAATGTTGCAAAAAGCATTAGTTCTAGGACGTAAATGTGCAATTGTTCTCAAAAATTCAAAACTATGTCTTTTATTTTGCAATGGATAATTTGAATCAGCTTTTTTTGGTAAACAGAAATTTTTGTTGCTTTAATTTCGTAAGCTTGTCCCTTTCCTAATGATTCAACTTCTAATTCCTGTAACTTTAACAGAAGTAGAAATTGTAAGTTTAGAAATTTCCTCAAAATTTTCCAATTCTTCATCAAATACAACTTGTATTCCAGTAAAGAAAGTTCCATCATTCAGCTCAATAAATCCAAAGTTCTTTTGACTCTAATACCCATCCATTAATTTCAATTTCTTTTCCCAAATACTCTTTTTGTATTCTTCTGAAGTTCTCTTAATTCTAATAACATATATTACTATTCTCCTTTTCCTAAAAATTATTTAAATATTTTTATTTATTCCTTTACATTTTTCACATTATAACACACTTTTACGTATATTTTAATAACAAATTTGAGTCATCTCTTTCTATTTTTAATATATTTCTGTGTAAATTTTAGATTCATACTCCAACTTCTTCCAAATTTAAAAATAATAAAACTAAAACAAATTCTACTATTTAAAATGAATATAATCTTTAAACGGTTTTAAAGCAATATCCTCTACAAAATTAAAAATATGTTTTGATATTGAAAATAAAATTTATATTTCTATATACACATAAAGTTTTTATGATAAAAATAGTAGGATAAAATTTACTAAAAACAGGAGTTGAATAAATGACAAAAATAAATACAAAAATTCTTACAATTTATTACAAAATGATTTGAAAAATAAAATATTACTGCTGGATGGAGCGATGGGAACCATGATTCAGCAGGAAAACTGACTGCAAGTGATTTGGTGAGAAAAAATATGAAGGTGCAATGATTATCTTGTATTGCAAAGACCTGACGTTATTAAAAAATATTCATAAAAAGATATTTAGAAGCTGGAGGAGTATTATTGAAACTAACAGTTTTTGGAGCTTTTGGATATTGTATTAAAGGATTACGATTTGGAAGATAAAGTTTTTGAGATGAATAAAGCTGCAGCAGAGCTTGTAAATGAAGCTATTGCTGAATATAGAAGCGAGCATCCTGAAGTTACGAGAAATCTTTTTATGTTGCAGGAGGCATTGTAAGGCCTTCCAACAAATCTATCAGCGTTACTGGGGAGTAACTTTGAAGAGCTTATCCATAGCTATTATACAGCTGTTTCCGGGCTTATGGCTGGTGGAGTTGACTTTAATTCTGTTTGAAACTATTCAAGATACAAGAAATTTGAAAGCTACTTATTTGGGGCTTAAAAAAGGCTATGGGAAGAAAAATTATACTGTTCCGTTAATGCTATCCTTTACTATTGAAAGTACAGGAACTACACTTGCAGGACAAACTGCAGATGCTTTTTACTACGCTGTAAACCACATGAATCCATTTTCGTGGGACTGAATTGTAGGGCCTGAATTTATGACACAATTTTTAAAGACATTAAATAATATTTCAAATACATATATTTCAGTTTACCCAAATGCTGGACTTCCTAACGAAGATGGCGAATACGAAGAAACTCGCAGACACTGTCGGCAAGAAATTGAGCCGTTTTTCCAAAATAATTATTTAAATATTGTTGGAGGATGCTGTGGAACTACGCCTGAACATATTCAGAAAATCAGGAAAAAGTGTAAACTATTCTCCAAGAGTTATTGACGAAAACAAAGATTTTAATGATGTATCGGGGCTAATTGCTTTAGAAAACGCCAAAAACCGTCCAATTTACGGGAACGTACAAATGTAATCGGTTCACGTATTTTTAAAAACTTAATTGCCAGCGAGAAATTTGACGAGGCGACAGAAGTTGCCGGACTTCGAGATTAAGGGCGTGCAGATGTAATTGATATTTGTCTTGCAAATCCGGACAGGGATGAAGTGGCAGACATGAAAGCTTTCCTAGATAAAGTGGGCAAAATTTTGCAAAAGTTCCGCTTTATGATTGACTCAACTGATATAAATGTCATTAAAGAAGGTCTTACTTTACTTTGCAAGGAAAAGGAATTATAAATTCAATTAACCTGAAGATGGGGGAAAAAGAAATTTGCTGATATGGCAAAGAGTTATTATGACTTTGGGGCTTCTGTCGTTGTAGGACTGATTGATGAGGAAGGAATGGCTGTTTCAGTTGGAGAAAAATTGAAGTGTTGCTAGAAGAGTTACGAACTTCTTACGAAAAATATGAATTGATGAAAGAGATATAATCTTTGACACATTAGTTTTCCCAGTTGCTACAGGAGATCAGAAGTATATCGGCTCTGCTACAGCAACAATTGAGGCAATTAGGCAAATTAAAAGCTGAAATGCCGAATGTAAAAGACAATTTTAGGGGTAAGTAATGTTTCATTCGGACTGCCTGTCGCAGGAAGAGAAGTTTTTGAATACTTACTATATGCAAAAAGCCTATGAAGCTGGACTTGACTATGCAATAGTAAATACTGAAAAAGTTATGCCAATGGATGAAATTTCAGATGAAGAAAAGGGAATTGGCAGAAAATCTATTATTCCATACAAACGATGAAATGTATCAAAATTTGCAAACTTCTACCGTGAAAAAAGCCATCCAAAAAGTGGTTGATACAAAGCAATTTAACTACCGAAGAAAAAGTCTCAAATTTAGTTGTTGAAGATGAAAAGATCTGATTGCCTATCTTGATGAATTACTTCAAATATTCTCAATTGATATAATAAATGGTCCTCTGATGACTGGAATGGATGAAGTTGGAAGATTGTTTTAACAACAATGACTTAATTGTTGCCGAAGTCTTTGCAAAGTGCAGAAGTTAGTAAGCTTCAGTTTCACATCCGGAACAGTTTATGGAAAAAGATGAATCGTCTGTAAAAAGGGAAAGTAATTATGCAACAGTAAAAGGGATGTTCACGACATCGGAAAAATCGGTTGGAATAATCATTGGAAATAATAGTTTAGAAGTAATTGATTTAGAATAAATACTCCTGCTGAAAAATCCGTGAAGCAATTATTGAACATAAAGCTGACTTTTTAGGACTTTCTGGACTTCTTGTAAAATCTGCCACAGAAATGGTGAATACTATGGGCGTTCTGCATGAAGCTGGTATTGATATTCCAATATTTGTAGGAGTGCGGCACTTACAGAAAAATTCACTGTAAATAAAAATTGAGCCTGCCTACAAAAATAACATTGTAATTTACTCAAGGGATGCAATGACTGCCCTTGCTGACTTAAATAAAAATGATTGATGAGAAAAATTTGAAGAGTTTAAGGAATATTTACAAAAACGTAGAAATCTTGTAACGATTAAAGATGCAAAAACTTGAACAGCTGAAAGTTAAAGCCAACGGTAAGTGATATTAAGGATGCTGATGGAACATTTGATTTTTCAAAAGTTGAACTTCCAAAAATATGACTTTGAAAAATTTATAAGCCACAAACATTAAATAAACAAATTATAACAAATATCAAAAGCAAAAGATGTATTCCCATTCATAAATTTACAAATGCTAATTGGAAAACACCTTGGAATGAAGTGGATTGTAAATAATCTAATTGAAAAACAGGGATCCTAGAACAATAAAAATTATACAATGAGATTTTTGGATATTATCGAAAATGGCGATGAATACTTTGATATAAAAGCCATTTACAAGTTTTTCCTGTACGTCGAAAAGCTGGAGAAAAGAAAGGAAGATTTCAAAATCGAAGTTTTATCAGATGACTTGTCAACTGTTTTAGAAACATTTGATTTCCCAAGACAAAAATACGGACAGTATTTATCATTAAATGACTATAGCCGGATGGAATTGACTACATCGGATTCTTCGTTGCAACTGCAGGAGAAAAATCAAGACTTGTTTCAAATGAACTTAAAGAAAAAGGTGAATTTTACAGAGGACATATTGTAAACTCTGTAGGACTTGAACTTGCTGAAGCAACATCAGAATACATTCACAAAAATGATGCGTCAGGATGTAGGAATTATCGACAAGGACATTACTTTGAACGAAATTCTAAGTGCCCAGTATCAAAGGAAACCGTTATTCTTTCGGATACCCAGCCTGCCCAGACCTAAGCGATCAAAGAAAATTATTCAATTTGTTGAAACCGGAAAGATACGGAATCTCTAACAGAAGAATTTATGATGTACCCGAGCTACAGTAAGTGCGATTGTATTCTCACAGCCGTTCTGTAAATACTTTTAATATGTAATTTTTGAATTTTTATAAGTGAAGTGTGTTATTTTTAACTTATATAATGCACTTTTCTTATGGAAGGAGAAATAAAATGTATCAAATAATAAAAATGATTTTATTAAGTTCAATTTTTATGGATTATATTGATATTCAAAAGTTGGATAAAAACGAGTTTACAATACATATTATTGAAATAATGCTTGTTTTTGTCATTAATTAACGGGAATTATAAATTTATATGACGAGAAAAATTTTTTATAATTGAATTTCTATGATTATTTTATTTCATCTAGTGGGAAACAAGATTATTCTAGAGGATTTTTCATTTTTGGCAATCAATAAAATTAATCGGCGTTTATATCCTTCATCTTCTCATTACAACCGATGTTGGAATGGATGACAATAATATCAATCCTTTTTCTAAAAATTGAATGGACAATAGTTTTCAATTACTGTTTTAATATTTTTACTGCTAATGTTAATTTTTAATATTGAAATTAACAGTTTAAACATTTTATCACTTTATTGCATTACATTATTTGAATTAAAAGGAATTTTTATAAACATTACAGAATATATAGAAAAATCAAAAAGAAAAATCGAAAAAGGAAAATAGAGATAAAATGGCAAAAATAATAATTCGTGATAAATTAAAATTTAGAATATTCCCAAAAATACTTTTGGATTGATAATAAAAAGATAAAATTAAAAAGCAAATTCTGAAAACTATTTTTGAAACTGATGAAAAAGTATGTAATCCTTTCAGAAAACAGGGCTAAAAATAGAAGATTAGAATAGATCTTGAAGATAAAAGGAAATTTTTAATAGAAATAAAATACGACTTTTTAGGTTAATTACTGTATTTTTAATAATTCCAATATTTGCAGTTATTGTAAGTATTTTTACTTTCAGATGTCGAAGCCAGTCACTTAGGTACTTTTTGCAGGGTTCTTATTGTTGTTCTGTGGAAAAAGAAAAAATTGGAAGTGGTTGATATTTAAAAAGAAAATTGAGAGTAAAATATTGTATTAAATTTTACAGAAATAAATTTCATTTCATTAAATCAGCTATTTTTATGAGGGTGTATCTGAAAATTGTCAAAATAATAAATTTAGATAAGTCTTCTAAATATCAAAAAAATAATATAAATTCTGAGTTTTCGACACCCTCCCAATAACTTTATTTTATAGATGAAAATACTTTTATTCAAAAGCTTCTTCAGCCTTTTTGAAAGATTACTTTTTGGATACTCTTTTTACTGTATAAGTACGTCTTTCAGCCCAATCTTTTTTCAATTCCTTTATTCACTTTTGCTAATTCACCTTACAATTATATGCCATAATAATACCTCCTCAAATAATTATATTACTTTTTGATAAAAAAATCAATCCATAAATATTCTATTTCTTCTCCAATATAAGTATCAATTTTCAAAGTTTCAAAACCAAATTTAGTATAAAAATTTCTTGCTTTATCATTTAATGGAATTATAAACAGTCCCTCACAAGATTAAGAAGATTAAAATATTTCTTTTTAGCTTTCGGAATAATAATCTCTTTCATAACTGTACTTCCTATTTTTATTTTGATATTCAAAACCTATTCCCAAATATTTTAATTCTAAATAATTTAAACTTTCTTTATCTCCATCATCATTTGCCTCTTTTTCTTCAATTTGAGAAATATTTAAGTATAAAATCCAAATAAATTGTCATCTTCAAATAAAAGATAAGTTACTGATTTTGCCTTTGAGCATATCAATATGTGCTTTTGTCTTTAAATAATTATCAAGTTACGCCTCACTACGAAAAAGTTTTTGACTATTTCTTCATAATTTTTCCAAATCTGTTATTTTTATTTCTTTCTTCATTCAAAAATCCCCCTTCCTTTAAAAGTAGTATCAATTTTTATTGACATAAACTTATTATTTTTTTAGTTAAAATTACCTTTCAACTAATTAAATAGTCGTTTTTAAAAATTTTATAAATTAATAAACCTCTGCACCCTTCAAATTAATCTTCTTCTTCTCAATAGTCCAGTTATCCGACAATTCTGCAAGTTCTTTTTCATATTTTTCCAAAATTCATCATTGTCGTAATTCAGGAAATCAATGTAGGATGTACCTGCTTATATATTCTCCCAATGCACCGTGTTTTTAGACGCTTCAAAGATTTTTCTGAATCGTTTTATTAATGCGAATCTGTAAGGCTGGTGAATTTTATCGCCTAAAAGGAAACGTAAATTGTCGTATTGCTCCTTTGTTAAAAGCATTTACAAGTAATCCTAACTTCGACATGTTGTTTATTGCGTCAGAAACTAGGTACATTTTTGGTAAAACGCTTCTTGCTTTTTCTGTCGATAATTTAAAATCGGTATCATTACATAAAAACATAAATCATCAGAATTTATCAATGAACTGTAGACAAGGTTTTCCTTATCATGTGCAGTAAGCACCATTCCTCCGAAAATTGCAGGGCACTACATTATCAGGATGTCCTTCCATTTCCACAGCCAATTTTCACCACCTCATTAATATCCAGCACATCACCAGCAAATTTATTTGCAATCATAATCACAACAATAGCAGATGAACTGCTTCCAAAGCCCACGTGAAATTGGAATATCGTTTTTCACAACATTCACTTTATAACTAGGAATATTTTTACCAAATGCTTTTCCGTATATTTTATCGCTTCAAAAATCAAATTTTCCTCAATCAGAATCGAAAACGGCTCTCCATTTTCCAAAATTCTATTTTATCACTTTCCTCCACTTCCAGTTCCAGTAATCCAGCAACTCCGGACAATCATATCCCACACCAATAGCCGATGTTCCCGGCACTTTTACTCTAAATTTTTAAACCCATATCTATTCCTTTTCATTTTTATCATCATAATTTCTACAAGAAGAACCATGTCGCAAGACTTAATCTAAAAATCTATTTTCTTTATTAAATTTTTCAATTTCTTAAAATATTCATTTACATTCATCTACAATTTATCAACTTTCACAAAACACTATATTGTCAAATCCAAGTAATGAGCCCATTTTATCTGACTCAGTCCTCTAAGTTCCTTCAATGATCTTCTTCCCAACTTCACTGTCAACTGTAGTGACATAATTGCACTGTTTTCACGTCTGCCTCACGTTCATTGTGGCAATGTTTATGTTTTGTTTTCCAAGTGTTGCCCTCAGCTCCAATAACTCCCAGCACATCTTCATTTCTAAATAAATCATATTGTCGAAATTGCCATATCCACATCGTGATTCTTTATGCTGATAATTCTTTCCTCGTTGTTCATTCCAATTGTTCCGACAACGTATATTTTCTTGCCCTTCTTCATTTGTTATTACAAATTCTATTGCTGAAGAATAATATATATTTATGTTCCTTTTATTTATTGAAATATTAATCCTCTTTTTCAGCAAGTGACTGAGTTAATATAATTAACTTCCTCTTTTTAAACAGCTCTAGAGTCCCTTTTGATCGCTGTCGAGATCCACGCGCAGTTTCCTCTCGACAGTTTCTCCGTATAATTAAGTACAACATTTGTAATTGGGTTTTCTCAATTTGAAAATAAATTTTCCCTAATTTTTCAGCCGATTTATAATGGTTTTCACAATTAAAATTCTTCTCTTCCAATTGCAGCAGATTCACTGGCCGTTTCAACTATTTCCCACGAGTCCATTTTAATACCTGTTTACAACCTGAGTCCCTACATTTCCTTTTGTTTCTATAAGTAGTCGCTCCAATATGTGGCGTTGTAATTGCATTTTTCAAATTCATAAGAATACATTCAGAACGTGGCTCAACCGTGTGAACATCGTATCCAAAACTCGCAATTTTCCCACTTCTTAATCCTTCAGCCACAGCCTCTTCGTTAAATAACCCTCCACGTGCTGCATTTACAAGCCTTACACCGTCTTTTAACTTGTGAATATTTTCAGTGTTTATCATATCCACAGTTTCTTTAGTCTTAGGCGTATGAATAGTTATCACATCTGCTTTTTCCAGCAGCTCATCCAATGTTTTAGCCTTTTTACAGCCATATCTCTTAAAACGCTCATCTGAAATATATGGATCATAAGCAACAAGCTTCATTCCAAACGCTTTCATTCTCGTAGCAACCAGTCCACCAATTCTTCCAAGTCCGATAATCCCCAATGTTTTTCAAACATCTCGCTTCCTACAAATATTTCTCTTTTCCCATTTTCCACTTTTTATAAAAATTATTTGCGCAACAATATTTCTCGCAGACGCAATCATCAGCCCAATCGCAATTTCACGAAGCCGAAACCGTATTACTGTCAGGAGTATTCGCCACAATTACCTGATATTGCGGTTGCCTCAGGAATATTGATATTATCTGTACCGTTTCACCGTCCGACTATTTTCAGGTTTTTGCCTTATCCAGCAGTTCCTCATCCACCTATAACGCTTTCTCACAATAGAGCATCATATTCGCCAATTATATCCAAAATTTCTTCACGTGAAATCAGCTTTCACATCCACTTTCACATCCTAGCCTGCAGTCCGCAATCGCTTCATCATCAAATATTCACCAACTAATACTTTATACATTTATTTTTCCTCCTCAAATCTAATCAACACATTTGTTTAATTAATATATTACCATAATTTTCAGTACAATTCAACAACATCACTTTTTACATCAAAATAAATTAATTTTATATTATTCCCCGTTTTAAATAGCAGAATGTTTAATAAATTTTGAATTACATAATATATTTAGTAAACATTCAAAACTTTTATCCTTGATATAGTTTCTATTTTATAATGAGATTTAGTATTAGATTATTTTTATTTAATATTAGTTTTTACTATATTAGTCTTTCTTTCTTTTCGTAGGATTGCTCATTCGTCAAATCCTACAACCTATAACTGAGACTACGACTTTTATTTGCCCCAACTCGAAACTCTCCCTTCAGTCGTCAAACAGTCGTCAGTTGAACGTAAAAGCTCGTCGGTTTATTAAAAATTACACTTTAATTATTTTGAAATACCAAATTTTTGTCCTTTGATTGAAAAAGTTTGTAACTAAATCCATTATTTAAATAGGGTTAGTATTAAAATATGACACAAATAAAAATAATCGGCTTTTGCTACAACGATTATCTAAATACTATTTCCCATTTAAACAGTAAAATCAAAAATTCATGGAATTAAAAGCAATTTTTACGAGATTGAGGCTACCATGTCGACTTTTCTAACTGATTCTCTAATTTTTCAAATCATTTGTGTCAAAATTTTTGAATACACTTATTTTTTAAGACGTTGTTTTATAAATTTTCAGAGAAAATATACACTAAATATCTTGTATCTCTTTTTGGTACATCTTCTAAAATACTCTGTAAATGCATAATAATTTTCTGTTATCTTTTTATTTTATAATTGTTTTTTATCTTCTGATATAAATACATATGCTCCTTTATTGCATTTAAATATTTATATTTTTATGAGTTCTCTCGTATATGATATAACCAGTGTTAGTATCTCTTGTATCCCAAATTGAAACTCCAAAACCCTGTTTTCGTTATCATACAGATAATCAGTGATACTGATCGTACTCTTTTTAACATAAAACTCAGGTATATTAACGTAGTTTCATCCGTTTTGGTTTAATCTGAAAAATTTTCAGTGTTCTGATTTCAAGATAACTTTTAATCTCCTGAAGGTTTTTCTAGCAAAAATTTCTACCCCATTGGTATCTTTTCTTTTTGGTGAAGGTACATCCATATTGATTTCACATATCCCCAGCCTACCATTGTAGTTAAACAAAGAATTTAATCCAAATATTAACATTACAAACAATAAAAGTATATTTTTAATTTTCATTTTGTTACCAACACTTTCTCAGATTTTTAAAACATTTTCTAAATTGTTGTTATTATTCTGTTGCAAAATTATTTTTCTTTCAAGATTTTTGAATTTCTCACTTCTTTCTAATGAAGGATTTCTAGAATCTGTATTTTTCAATTCTTCTTTTTAAAAACATTGTTTCTTTCTTCCACTAAATCTTTATCTATAATCTGCTCTAGGTATTCGCTGTGTTTCTAATATAGTTATTATATTTTCTTGTCTTTTGAATAGTATAGTGAATTTTGAATAACTTGGAGCACACAAAATATGAACTATTTTTATCTTGAATATAGAGTTAAGTTTAATTTAACTCAATTAAGTAGATATAAAAATCTCTTAATCCATTCATAGTTTCTTGTGCTAGTATCATCAAAATATATAATAATCCTGTGATATATATATAAACACTTCTGCAACTATATTTTTAAAATTCATAAATTTTTTGATTCTTTTATCAATTTAAATGATGTATCCAATTTTTATTATATCTACTTTCTACCATACTGTATTTATTTTTATCAATAATATACTTCAAATCCTATTTTTCTCTTTTTCATCATAAAAATATTTCCATCCATTTTCTGTTGCTTTTTCAAAATAATATCTCTTGGAACATTTATAGATGCATTTTTCATCTATTTTTATTTTTCTTCTCCATATTAGTTAAAAAATTTATATATGTTTTGCTTCAAAGTTTTTATAAAAATAATTATCTATTCACCTGGATCACTAGGTCATAACATCCACCATATTGTTCACATATCCCTCAACCTACCATTGTGGTTAAACAAGAATTCAATCAAATATTAGTATTACAAATAACAAAATATATTTTAATTTTCTCATTTTATTTTTCCAACCCTTTCTCTCAAATTTTAAAATATTCATATATATTATACAATAGACTTTGAAATAGATTTATTCTGTCAACTTTGTAAATATTTCTTTTTACTAGTTTCGTATTTATCATTCAGATTTTATTACTTTCCGATTTTTAATTGCTTCTATTTTATACGAAAAATCTAATCAGATTAATGACTGTGATTAATTTTTCAATATTTTTAGTAAATCTGCAAAAATAATATTTTTATTTATTTTCCTATCATCTGTATAAAAATATCCTCTTTTCAATATTTCTCTCAGACTTCTTTTTGTTATTAAGCTTAAAAATATTTATTCTTTTCCATTTCGAATATTTTTCTCTAAGATTATTTAGCAAAGGCTGTCAGACTATTCACTCTTTACCTTATCTGCCTTCTTGAAAACAATATTTAATTTCGTTAATATTTTCAAATTTACATGTCTATCGGGCTGATTTAATATCGTATATTTTTGTCAGTATTTTGATTTTTAAATAAAAATTCAGATCTAAAATATGATTATTATAATCCGATTCAACGATTAATGATATTTTAAGTTTTTCAAAATTGAAATTAAAGTTGTTACTGGTATAATAATGTTACCAAAGTTTCAAAAGGTAGATTGGAGGTTCTAATGAAAATATTGATGCTAGCTGGAGCTTTAATTATTTCTGCTGTATCTCTTTTGCAGATTTACAAGTACAAATCAAAAATCATTATAGCAACAAGACTATAGATTTATCAGTTGTACTCCAAAACCTAAACCAAAAGGTGAGTAGCGTAGTGGAACTTCTTCCACAGCAGTGAGGATCAAATTATCTCTTTCGCACAAACAAAATTAGGTTCACCGTATGTTTGGGGAGCAACTGGGTCCTAACAGTTTGATTGTTCAGCTTCGTTGGTTACGTATTCACTTTTGCTAATGTAAACTTGCCTAGAGTTTCAAGTTCACAAGCAACATTTAAACCAAGAATTTCATCAATGAATATGACGAAAGGTGATTTGGTATTTTTGAAACAACTGGAAAAAGGTCGTATTTCTCACGTAGGAATCTACATGGGTAATAGACAATTTATTCATACTTCTTCACGGAAGTAGAGAGTAACAGTTCTCAGTTTAGACAGTAATTTTTGCAACGACATTTAGATGGGCAATTAATCCATTTTAGTTAATTTGTGATTAATTTCTTATAAATAAATATATTCTTTTACATATAATTCTTGTATAAACAAGGAATCATAAAATCATATAAATGATTTAAAATTTATAAAAACTTTGGAATAAGGAGTTCTGTCTCTCAGTAGGCATTTCTCCTTTTTCTATCTTACATTTTAAGGGTTTAAATATTATGAAAAATCAGCAGATTATTTGAAATTGTTTATTTATTACTTGAAAAAGACTATTACTGCAAAAGAACTTGTGAACATTTTTGAGTGTCTGTCAGAACAATCTATAGAGATATTGAGCATTCTCTTCTGCTGGTATTCAGTATATTTTCAAAGGGAAAAATCAGGGAATAAAGTTAATGGATAACTATGTCATAAACTAATCGCTACTTTCCCAAGACAGGCAAAAATGAAAATACTTTATGCACTTCAAAAGCTTAAACTGCCACTAATTATCCTAATAACAATAAAAACTCTTTTCAAAATTAAAGCACTATTTTAACAAAAATCAGACAACTGGATAAAAATAGACTTTTTCAAAATATAATTGCGAGTGATAGTACTGTTATTTGAAAAATTAAAGAGGCAATATTAACTAAACAAACCGTAAAATTTAACTATTTTTAACACAAAAAGGCGAACATTATGAAAGAACACGACAGACCCTTTCATTTATGGTTTAAAGAAAAAGCATGTACTTATTTGCCTATTACCACATGATATTCATCAATTTAAAATAACAAGAATTAAAAATCTAACTTTAACAAACGAATATTTTGGACAATCAAAGACTTTGAAATAAATAACAAAGAAAAGTACAATAGAAACTATAAAATCATGGTCGAAATAGATAAATCACAAGCATACCGTGTCTATCTGATGAATTTTTCTGAAGGAGTATAAACAAAATGGAAAATGACAGATTTTGAAATTATAATGGAATATCCTGAAAAATGAATGGATTTACGGCTATCTTCTATCTTTTGGAGAACATTTTAAAAAGGTAAGGAAGCCGAGAGATTAAAAGAAAATTTTGTTTTGAAAAATTGTAAAATGAAGAAGAATTATAAATAGGAAAATATTTTTCAAAGTTTTTCAAGAATAAAATGCTATAATTTTCTAAAATATTAAAAAGAGGAAGTGTTGCAAATGAAAAATTTTTAACAGTATATTTTTATTTTTAACATCTTTGGATTTTCTAATGCTACAAATAATACTTCAAATGATGAAAAACAAGCCGTAGTAGCAGCTTTTATGATTTTATGAAATTCCACACAAGTCCTGAAAATGTCAAGAAAAATGTTTTTACAAACTCTGTGGAAGGTGACCAAATATTTTGGGAAAAATGTAAGCAATCAACGTAAAAATTTAGAAGATATTGACACAAGTCAGACAAATAAATCATTAAAAATTCTGCAGATTATTTGTACATCGCAAACTCAAAAATTTCATACAAAAGTATTGAGATGCCGAAATTAAAAATGGTACAGCTATTACTAACTGTGCATATTAAAGGTATAATTTTACAGCTCATGCCTCTGAATTGAAAATTACATATTAGCAACGAAGAAAAAGAAAAATTTCAAAAATGAACAATAAACAGTACCAAAGTTTTCTGCTAGAAAAAGTTCTGAATTTATTTGCAATTGAGTTAAAAGAAATGATTTACATATATGGAAAACGATATTAAAGTATATGTAAAAATACCCTAATACATGGGGCGTAATTCAAGATTACACCATAAATAATGCCATACAAATATCTTGGTTTTGCTTTTGATTCAAATTGATGAGATAAATTATAAAAATTAATAAATATGGCAATATTTTATTGTCATATTTTATTTTCAAAACTTTCCTAACGAAATATATTTTATAAATCAAATTTTATTTTTAATATGACATACTCTTGTCATATTATGATTGCTATAATTGATTTAATAAAAATTGATAAAAGGTGGTATAATTATGAAATATGAAATAGTAAAAATTAAAGAAAAACTCTTGTTGGATTAAAAGGCAAGAATAAAGGAGAAAACAGCACATGATACAATGCAGAATTTATGGAAAGATTTATATTCTGAAAAAGGTGTCAAAAATGTAAAAGATAGAAAAAACAGTAATCTTATGGAGGTTTATTATAACTACAGTAATGAAAATGGACTTGCGTATGACTGTCTTACAGGTTGTGAAGTAAAGGATACAATAGACAAAATCCCTGAAAGATGATAAAAATACAAATTCCTGAAGGAAAATATGCAAAATTTGTAATTACTGGAAATCGAAAAAAGCTGTTGGAGAGTTTTGGAATAAATTTTTGGAAAGAATTGAGTGAGGATTTTCAGGTAATAGAAGAGTATACATATGATTTTTGAAGAATATATAATAACTATGAAATATCAGGTGAAAAGCTATAAAGCAGAAATTCATATTTATATCAGTATAAAATAATAATTAGGAGATGATAATTATGAAATATGAGATAGTAGAAATTAAAGAAAAACTCTTGTTGGATTTAAAAACACGAGTGAAAGATGATGAAACAATGTCTGAAAAATTTCAAATTTATGGAAAAACTGTATTCTGAAAAAGGTGCCAAAAATATAAAGAACAGAACAAATAACAATGCTATTGGAGTCTATTATAATTACAGTAATGAAAATGGCTTTGAGTACGACTGTCTTACAGGCTGTAAGTGAAAAATAAAATTGATGAAATTCTGAAGATATGACAAGGCTAGAAATTCCTGAAGGAAAATATGCAAAATTTGTGATTTTTGGTGATCCTGTAAAGGCTGTTGGAGAATTTTGGTATAAATTTTGGGAAGAATTTGGGAAGGAAAATCTGATATAAGAAATTATACATATGATTTTGAAGAATATATAGCAGGTAGTGATTATGAAAAATACAGAAATTCACATTTATATCAGCATAAAAATAATCATTAGGAGATGATAATTATGGCATTTGATTTTTAAGAAGAATTTAAAAATTTTATAGACCGTCAGAGAAAATCCTGAAATTATAGAAATTCCCTAAAATGAATTTTATAGCAGTACGAGGAAAAAGGAAATCCCAATGAGAAAGAAGGGGAATATCAGAAAGCTGTTGAAATACTATACGGAGTTGCTTATACCCTAAAATGAGTTACAAGACACAATATAAAAATTGAAGGATTTTTTGAATATGTTGTTCCTCCGTTGGAAGGGAGCTCTGGTGGCAGGAAAATGTAAAAGCATGAAAATTATCTGTTAAACAAGGAATTATTTAACTGGATCTCTTTAATTAGAGTGCCTGATTTTATTAAAAAGGAAGATGTGAAAATAGGGCTATAAAGTGTGCAACCTGAGAAAAAGAAAAAGATTTTTCAAAAGTTGAATTTTTCAGCTATAATGAAGGAGCTTTGACGTACAATGTATGCATATAGGAAGCTACAATGATGAGCTTGAAACCATTCAAAAGAATGAATGAATTTGCACAAAATAATGGATATAATATAGAATTAACAGAAAAAGATATCATCATGAAATTTATTTAAGTGATCCAAGAAAGGCAGATATAAATAAACTGAAGACAGTGATAAGACAACCTGTTAAAGAATAGGGAGAAAATTATGCAGAATATTCAAGCATTGACAGATGAAATAAATAAAGAGAGCTATGTATTTATTAATATTTCAGAAATTACTGATGAAAATAAGAATACTTTTATAGATGAAGTTGACAAAAGGTCCTGTTCAAATGATTGCTTACCAGCTGGGATGGATAAATTTAATACTTTTATGGGAAGATAAAAATGATGAGAACAGTTGTACTCCTTCAGAAAATTACAAATGGAATAATTTGGGTGGGCTTTATCAATGCATTTTATAAAAAGTATGACAATTATTCAATATTAATTGCAGAATTTAATATAACCTGTATAACTGGTTTAATTGAAATTTTACACAGAAAAAGGAGTTATTTGAGCAAAATCAACGACAATGAGCTACTTCCACACCAAGCAACTGGCCAATCGGAAATGGATTCATATAAATGCAGTCGCTCCTTTTAAAACTTTCAGAACAAAAATATAAAGAAAAATGGAAAAATTAAAAATTTGACTTTTTATATTATAATTTATAATATTTTTCAATTCTTTTAAAACTTTTTAAAATTAAACTAATAAAAATGAAATAATTTTATTTGGTTTTAAAATAGAAAATTGATTGCAACTAAGAAAGGACAAAATGATAATGAAAAATAGTTTTTAATTTTAGATGACTTTGCAGACTGGAAGCATTTACAGCTTCAGCATTAAATGGAAAATATAACTCAAAATTATTCAGTCGAGTTATGCTTCAACTGATAAGGATACTAAAAATATCAATGGGTAATTTAAAAATACTGCCTGACACGACATTAGAAGAAATTACCGAATACAATACTGATGGATTGATTTTAGTGGAGGAAAAACTTGGAGAAATCAGAGCTTTGAAACAAACTACACATGTGAACTTGTTTAAAAATTCAGAATAATCCAAATAAAGTTGTTGGGGCAATTTGTGATGCTTTGCTCCTTACATAATGGACTTCTAAATGATTGCAAACATACTGTAAACAGTCTTGCTGAGATAAAGGATAATGAAAAGTGTACTACTAAATTCTGATACAGAAATCAGAATCAGTAATTGATGGAAAGATGGTAACTGCAAAGAGGCGACAGTCCTCTTCATTTGCAAAAATGTAAGTGAAAGCGATTAGGCGATATTCCTGAAAAATATAAATTTCTTTTTGATATGTATGCAATTGGATTTGAAAAAGGCTTTTGAAAAATATTCTAATGAATAAAAAGTTAAAGGGGTGACTTATTCACTCCTATTTTTAGATCTTTTATCCCAACTCTTGTTTTAATCCTTCAACTTTATCCAGCTTTTTCCCAAAGGTAAAATCAATATGGTTCTTCCAATATGTCCAGTCTGCTAAATCTTGATATCTAAATGATGGTTTTCTCAGTTTAAGATTTTTGGATTCCATTCGGTGTCAAGTCAAATAATTTTAACAACCTCTTCGATTCTTGTTTCTTCATCTGTCCAGTTCCAATCGTTTCTACACGATTGACCTGGGTTCAACGACACCTATCGCATAAGATAGTTGAACTTCACATTTGTAGCAAAGCCTGCTGCAACAATATTTTAACAATCCATCTTGCTGCATAATACTGCCGATCTGTCAACTTTTCGATGGATCTTTTCGATGCTCCTCCACCATGTCTAAAATTATCCCTCCATAAGTATCAATTATAATTTTCTTCCAGTTGAGTCCGAGAATCTCCGTGAGGGCACTCAATTACAAATCTTCCAGTCGGATTAATATGAAATTTTCTTACATTTTCAATATTCAAGTTATATTTTCACACTGGGTTTTTGTAACAAAGTTCTTTCAAATCCTTTTTCAATTTGTTCATTTGTAACATCTTCATTATGCTGTACAGAAAGTACAGCTGTCAACATTCAATAATTTTCCGTTTTCATCAGCACTTTACATGTAACGAGCGATTTTGCGTCGGTCTTGCCCAGACTGAGATGTTCATTCTTGTGATCAGTTAATTTTTGTATAATACACGTGATAGCACAAGTGCCAAAGGCATTAATTCTTCGGTTTCATTAACTGTCCTCCAAACATAATCCCAGTCTCCGGCTCCACCTGTATCGGCTCCCATCGAAATGTCAGGCGACTGGGATGAATAATATTTAACACCTGCAGTCAGAATCAATCCCATTCCTGGACGTATCAATTTTCATAAATTTTATCTCTGACAATCTTCTGCATCATAAGTCTTAGTAGTAATTTCTCCTCCACAACTACTAAGCCCGAAGTAGTTGCACAAAGTTTCCAGCCACTCTTGAATTTTCATCATCTGCAAGACAAGCATCAATATTGAATCACAAATTTGATCCTAAATTTTATGCGGATGCCCAATGATACAATTCTGATGTAAAGTAAATAGCCATTTTTCCTCTAATTTCTTATTTCTAATTTTTCCTCTTAAAAATATCTTTTTCTAATTCAATTTCATTTTAAAATACTCTTCCTGCAAGGAAGAAATTAAGTCTTATCTTCATTCAATGCGGATTTAGCATCGCTTGTTTTACAGGTTTGCTGGATACTCAAAGCGGTGAGTTCCTTGTATCTCTCTTGATCAGTATTAAATTATTTCTATAATTAGATACATCTTATTAAATAGCATAAATTTTAATTTTCAGATTTCAAATATTTGCTGTAAAATAAGTATATAACATCAAAATGTCTACCCAATCTAAAAATTGATTTATATTCCATACTTTTCTTCATAATATCATCTATGCTTGAGTTGAAGATTTATTAGCAGGTTTTGAGATCTTGTGCCTGCTGTTTTTCTGAGTTTTTCTGATTTAGCTTCATTTTTCTGACTTCTTCAGCTTTACTCTTGCTCTTTACATTGCTAAAGGGTACTTTCTGTAAGACTTTGAGAATTCATTTCAAGGAAAGTTTTACTTGCTTGTCATTTGAGTCTCAGTAATCACTCCCCTTTACAATTCTCTCCAACTGTAGCGTGACATTCTTATCTCCATTCTTGGCATGACTATTTTACCATTTAAGGGCTCTGTCATATTGTTCTGCTTATAGGTACGACAATTCGATTAGCATAGCCATTGCATATTTCGGCATTGTGCTTTTTATGCAGTACATGGACGTGATTCTGACTGTTTTTCCTCCATCATACAGTATTGCCCTATTTCAAATTTGCTTCCTTACCCACGATTTGCGACTTTCTGGAAACACATCCTGACCTCAGATTATAGCTGTTTATTCAAAAGTGCACCTGATATCAGCTTCCTTAATACACCAGCATTGTATGCCTTTTCGAAATTCAGCCTTGGCTTCACTGTATCTTTTGGCTTTTATCAAATCGACTCCTCTGTTGTATGCTTAGCTCCTGGACGCATTTTATCTATCTCATCTGCATCTGCTGTCTTCCTTCATGTGTAGACGCTGTTTTTGGAAGTTTTTGCAATCAGCTTGTTAGCTTCTTCATTACTTCCTTCCTGCTTTAATATTACTGCAGTTATAAATTGCTTCAGGATAATTTTGTTTACCCCTATACTGAAGGAATTTTGTTTACCTCTCATTGTTCTTCAGTTATAGTAAAAGCTGAGCAAGGGACATTGTTGCCTCCTTATCACCATTTCAGCTTTTTAATAAGCGCTTCTGAAACTTTTAAAGGATCAATCTGATTGTCAATCAAGTTCTGCTGTTCTTCAGGAGTTAAGTTTTCTATCTCAGGATTTCCTGTGCCTGTCCTCCAAGATTAAAAATCTCGTATTAATATCCTTTGTCTGCTGTTGTGCCTGCTGGCTCTCATTCTTTCTTCCTCTTTTAAAGCACTGAAAACTGACATCATTCCAATAGCTAAAATTACTATGTGAACATTATTTTCTTTTCATTTGCTGCTCATTCCTCTCTTTCAAAATTCTATTTTATAATTTTTAATTAATAAATTTTTGACTATTTTTATATCTAAACGATCTAATTGTGTGCATCCAATATTTTATACATAAAATCTAGTACTCTAGCTTCGTAGTTTGATCATCATCATCAAATTTACTGTAAACAAAATGCCATCATATTTTCCCATAATCTGTCAAAATATGTATAAATATCCTTTGTCAGCTTGGAATTTTTATTTGTCAAAATTCTGAAATTGAGCATCCATTATGTAACACGTATATTTTTGATTAAATTAGCTTAGAACCTGTGTATTATACATTGCCATCTGTTTTTGATTAGTGTTATCTTTGTGTGATATTGCTCAATTATTTGTAAAATACCATTTCACTTCTATTTATTTTTGGTTTTTCTTCAATTTTCTTAGAAACAGGTTTTGTTAGGCAGTCCATTCGTGCTCATCCCAAAGCATCTCTGCTTCTGTCAAAATAATCCGTACTTTCACACCACGGTTTACGACTTTTATCAGCCTGTCAACAACACCCCATGTCGGCAAGAAAATACATTCATAAAGTATTTCATCGGCTCGTATTATCAATATCTTTATCCAGATGTTTCCCAATTTTTGCCTCTGTCACAAACTCATGTTGATATTTATTATTTCATCATCCGTCGGTAATCATATCCCATTTTCTGATTTTCGTTTTCCAGAATTTTGACTTTTCAGGAAGTTCTCAGTTTGTAGCAAACTCTTTGTTTCCTCCTCCACAGATTCTTTTCTTCTTATTCTCAATTTCTTAACTTGCTTTTTCGTTCACTTTCAGAAAAATTATTTTTCCTCACTTATCTGATTGTCCGTTAAATCAATTTGTCTGTTATTTTATTTTATTCTCCTGCTTTGCAGTTACATCGGTCCATCTGAAAATTCAGCCACAAGCCGTAATCCATGCACACATCCTTTGTAATTTCTCCATTAGCTGATATTGCTACATTTCATGAAAATAACTCGGATCGTAGACACTTGCAAACCACAACATTTTCTCATTTAAAAATATTTTTCTGTGATCGCCTTTACGATTCAATGCCTCAACAAATTCCTCCACGAAAGTCAATTTAGGCCATGGAGTCATAAAGTTTCCCAATCCATCCTTTTCCCCTCGCGGATTTCCGTGAGGGACTCTATCAAGTTCTCCAAATTGGCAGAATACCAGGAAACGTATCCTTCAACAAAAATATCTACATATCAACATCAATCCAGCATTTTTCATATCGTAATAAACGGATGCTCAAACGCCCTTATACAAATCGACTATTCTCATCTCAAAGCCATACTGCAAATCAAAGTTTTCCACTTCTTTTTAATAAAGCCTTCTCGTATGTTTCCTTATGAAACTCTGGAAAATGCTCATATCATATTATAAAATCTCATTAAACAAAAACGTCTCCACAATCAGATAATCCTTTGCCTCATCCACAATCTTATAAGTCGCCTCCCAAATCTTCCTGTCATCCAGATATTCCCATCCTTATCGGATAAGTCAAATCCCTAGTGAAACTCAGCATTATCACTATCCTCAATGGATGATTACATAATTTACTCCAAGTGGAGGTTTTATGTTAATGGAACATGATGTATTCAAAATAAAAGACTTATTATAATGCTTATAATTTTATCTTTTAAATTTACCATTTAATATTTTATCCTTTCTTTAACTTTGTATCTTTATTATCCTTCATTATTATTTTCAATTAAGGTATATTTCCATTTTGATTTGTATTACTCGAATTTTCTGTGATAATAATATCTTGAGTAAATCACGAAATTCAAACAATTCTTTCTTAAAATATATTTAATTTCGACAATCAAAAATAAAAAATATAATAACCCATATTGCCCATAAAACTATTATAAAAATATATATGTAAGTAACTCTATCAAAATTCATATGTTGTCTATTACTGTGTATTAATAAGGTCCGACTTACTCTTTGCATTTTTAGTATAGTTTTTCAAATCCATTTTTATTTTATCTTTAACAATTGATATTCACCCATATAATAAACTTTTAGCTATAAGACTAAATTTATTTCTAAACTATAATATTTTTCTGATTTATCGATACTTCTTTTTAATATTTCTTCATACTTAGTTTCTTTATATTATTTTCTTTTAACACTGTTTTAATATTTCTATTTTTGTTATTATATAGTTTCTTTCTTTTTCGTCTTTATATATAAATTTATTATCATTTTATGTAAAATAAGAAAAACTAAAATAAAAGTAATCAGTGTATTTAAAAGGATATATTATTTCCTTTTAGATAGACCCAACAACAAAAATGTGATTGCTGCGGATAGAAATGGAGCAAGAACTATTACTAAATAGTTCCATAATTAGATATCTTATTTCGTGTATATTTTCTAAAGGTTTCTAATATTATAATTTCAATACCCCAACTAATATATAATATGTTTTTAATTTTATAAATTCTAATTTTTAATATTTGGATTTATTACTCATTATGTATAAAATATCTCTAAAAGATTATTATTATTATAGAGACATTGATAATTTTAAATTTTATTATACATTTAATAAACCAATCCCTACAATTGGAAATATCCATAAATATCTAAATAGACTAATCTTCATATATTTAGTGTATTCTCTGGATAAAATATCTCATCAATAAGTTTATAAAAATAAAAAGCAAAATAATATTGATAAAGTAAAAGGTAGTACAATTAAACATCTTTTTAAAAAGTTTTTCCAAATGATCTTATAAATATTTTGCATCCTTCTTTCAAACTTTCACAGTATCTATAATTAAAACAGTAATTTCATTATTTGTTTACGGATAATGAAAACATAATTTTTAAATATAATTAGAAACATTCCTAAAAGCACAGATTATAAAAACTACAATCACACTCTCTTTTTAAAATCGTACTCTGTATTCCAATTTTATTATATCGATAATTGGTTAAATTAACCATACTTCTAGAAAAACTTATTAAACATATCAGAAAAATAAATAAATTAAATTTCCATAGACATTACTTTTATTATCTTCTTCCGATTCTAGTTTTCTTTATATTTATCTATTATATCATTTATTATAATTGTCTATCAAATAATTCATATCTCATTTATCCCAAAACATATTCTCTCCTAATTTCAAATCTTTTATTTTCTATATTATTTTTCCTTCACCATCTTAAATTTCTTCTTGTAGAAATGCTATCCCAATTAAATCAATCCTCCATATCCCCAAATTTATAAATTTCTGAAAATATTCCATACTTTCTGTATTTTCAATTTTTAATCCATTAACTAATTTTCTGTTTTCGTCTACCCCAAATTTCTTCTTCTAGATTATTTATCACTTCTTGCTCTTTAATCTCCATACACACGGATATATATTACTTCATCACTGCACGTAAATACAATTACAGCTGCAAATCCTAAATGTAATCGGAAAAATATGTTACTGGGATACTAAACCAAACCGTGAATTAAGTCCTACAAAACATTGTCGAGCGTATCCCGAACGTAAAATTTATAACAGCTGTAAACATTGCTACAAAAATTTCAAATCCTTTGCCTTCACAACTTCTCTTGCTAACGGATACTTTTTCGTTTATCTTGGGATAAAATGGACTGAAAATGAAGACAATTGCTCAATAATCCCTGAAATAACACTACCTTCTAATAAAATTATCGAATAGTCATAAGCATTTTCTTCTCTTCCTGTTTCAATCTCGTTACAATTATAGCCAAGTTGCGCTCGAAGTCAGATAACAATGTCAATGCAAGCCTAGACTAATTGATTTTACAACCTGAACTCTCTGTGCAAAATTTGTTCCATTCTTCCATCATTACATATACTTGCACCCAAGTACCCACAATATTTCGTGAATAAAAACAAGGAGCGATATTTTCATAACTTTTACAAAAATTCCATCGACACGATCAAATAATTCATTCTCCCTCGCAATTGGCAATTTTAACTTATAAATCACATAAATTATATAAAAAGTGCTTATAATTCTCCCGAAATAACTGTTACAATACCCCGGCATTTCCACGTACTCCATCGCGAAATCCAAAATGTCAAAAATCAACATATAGTTTATGGCTACATTATCAAAAAGCCCTATTACCTGCGTAAAACGAATACTTAGTTTTTCCCTATTGCATGTTTGCATATTAAAAGCAAAATAACTCCCACGAGTGGATGAGTCCGCTACTATCTGTAAATATAGACCCTATTTCTATAACTTTTTGTCATTTGTGAATACTGAAATTACAAGTTTTGGGGTAAACAGTCCTGCGAAAAGAAATAAGCGAAAATAAAAATCAACAATTATTGTTGTTCAAGACATTTTTGCCAGATGTAATCCTTGTTCCCAAATACTGGTACCAAAATTCCCTTATACTATTCATTCAAAAGTGAAGTCATAAAAATCATAAACATCTGATTTACCAGAGCTAATCCTGCAACAACAACTGTCCCCAGCCCAAGTGCCACAATCTTTCCCCACCATAAACATATCAACAAAGTTCATAGTGCGTACGTCATATTTCAATTGCCACAGGTAATCCAATATTAATATCTTTTATAAACCAATTTTCTATTTAATAACTTTTTCTTTCATTTTATTTCCTTTCTTTTTCATTGATATAGATTTTCTCAACAGTTTTCCAGTTTACTAATAATATTTTTCCTTAACAAAATAAATTTTAACTTTAATAAATCTAGTTTAATCTAAATCACTCCAATGTTGATATTCTGACAAATATCAACAAATGGTCTGACTTTTATATATATTATGTATAGTTATTATTTTTATAAAAGTTATAAACTCAAAATTTCCAGTAAATTCTTTTGTTTTTCAAAATTTATGAAAAAATTATCATGAGAATTTCTAGTTTACTATCCGAAAGGGTGTGGTCAAATTTTTCTTTCAGGAGTTTAAAATATACTGACGTTATATTTGTCATCCATATTTTTAAAAGCCATATTGTCAGCAGGCGTATTAAATCCCCAGCGATAATTATATCATCCTCATCTGTCAATTTGAAAATACTCATAAACGATTGACATAATTTGCTTAACCTCAAGCGGTCTCTGCTTTTCCTTATCACAAAAACTGAATGTGCAATAACCTACACAAAATCAAAAGTTTCCACTATACAAATAAGCACCATACGGCTCTCTCTTAAACTCATTCTCATCCTTTTCCTTATAAAATCAATCCCTCTCCTTCAGAAAATTTGCTCTTCCTATAAATAAAATGCAAAATATTCCCGATAATTCTACTTCCTGCAAATTGTCCGAAATAATATAATCCCATTTCTCCTTAGTCAATTTTTCCAAGTATGCTGCGTTTTTAACTCCTTCATTCCCAACTTCTTCCAGCCCGATTAAATCAAATGCTAAAATCATGTGCAAATATCCGATAATCTTTTGTTTTCTCTCAAGCCGTAATGCATTAAACGATACCACCAAAATAGATATTCTCATCGTTATTTTATACCAATTTTCCTCATTTATCTTGCCTACAGAAATATTCAATTAAAATACAAGAAATTATTTTACTGTTCTATCTTTCATCTCAATCAACCCTTGATCTTTTTAATTTTCTATTTTAAATTCAATATTATTCATAACATACCATTTCGATATTTCCTCCAAAATTTTCAAAAATTTCTCTCATCAGAGCTTAACTGATTCATAATCTACCATTTTTGTAAAAGTTATGCCAAGTATATGTCTTACCTTTTTCTTAAATATTCTAAACTCAAATTATATTTGCTTGCTTTATTCACAGCTATACTCATAACTTGCTCAACTTTTTATTCTGTTAATGTCATCTCCAGTGTTTATAATTAATTTATCCTGAGTGAAAAGTTATGCTATAAATCATTAGCTTCCAGCTTTTTCTCAAATTATTTTTAATAAGCCCTCTTTATTTACATATTCCGTTTCAATAACTCTTTTATCAAATTTTTCAACAGAAATTGCTTCTTTCAAATTATCATACTCAAAAATAATAAATTGTCTCATTTTTATTACAATTTTCTTTTTCAAAAATGACTTTTCATAGATTTTTCATGTTTATTTTGACCATCTTTTACAATCTAAAATTTAAATTCCAAAACAATACTTTCACTAAGTATTTCCTCAATTTTCCTTGTCCTCAAAACTCAACCAATCCAGTACTCTCCCTAAAACCATTCGCCTTCCAAAATATTTTACTTTTTAAAAGCTCTTAAAACTTCAACTATAACAGTTCTTCTAGGATGCCTCCTGCAAATCTTTCTATGAAACTTCCTCCAAAACGACTTCCTTTTCCATAAAGTTCAAATTAGCTTTTCCTTATCCCAAATTCATAAAATTTTATATTTTTATCGTCAATAACTATTTTTATTGTAGAATAATAAATAATGTATAAAACCAAATAACTAAATATAAAAATAATTATTTGAATTCTATTAACAAATACGCTGTAATTAAATATACTGCTAACATAAAGATATTGCTTTCTATTATTTGAGCCTTTCTCTTTTTAGTACTAAAAAAGCAATATAAATATTGCAGTTAAAAATTGGAAAAATAATAATTTTTAAATGAATAGAACTTTCATCTACTGGGAAATTTTTGAATATTTGGAACAAAGCATCCATAGGCATAAGATCACTATGAATATAAATACTTTTTATCAATTTTCTTTCAAAAATTTCAAAATCCGTCTTAAATACAATTTTCTCCATTCACATTTTTCCTTTCTAAACATTTCAATATCCGTTTACTTTTATTTTTAACTCTGAGATAATTCCTATATTTTTGACTATCTTCTCAACATCTTTGCTTTCTAATCTCCACCATCCTAATTGCAAGTTCATGATTCTCCCCAAATAAATTATAAGCTCCATCTTCGCTCAAAACTCCACATTTCAAGTCTTGTGGCAAAAACACCGTTATTAAAATCTTCTACATCTAAAAACCAGTTTTTCACTGCTATAATATTCATCTAACTTTTTATAATCTGTCAAATTTTCTTCCAGTTTATCTAACACCATATTCAATTCCATAAAAAAATATTCGTTGATTTATCCATGATGTTTTCCATTTCCTCAACTCTTTTATTTTATCATTTTTCATTAAATTTACCTCTTCTCTATTTTTAACTTTTATTTAATTTTTTTCTTGTTTTTCAGCTACCGGTTTTCGATAGCTGTATTTTTATTATTATATTCCTAATTTTTAAATTTTTATTAATTTGCTCTTTCGATGTATTCACCAGTTCTTGTGTCAATTTTGATTTTATCTCCAATTGCTACAAACAAAAGGTACTTGCAAAGTGTAACCTGTTGATACTGTGGCAGGTTTTGTCGCACGTCCGATTGTATCTCCTTTTAGTCCTGGCTCTGTATAAGTTACTTCTCTAACTACAGTATTTGGCAATTCTACACCAACTGGAGTTCCTTCATACATTAACACTTGTATAATCATTTCTTCTTCTAAAGTTTCTGCATCTCCCAAATCCTCAGTTGACAAAGTAATCTGCTCAAAAGTTTCCTGATCCATGAAGTTACTATTCTCCATCAATTTCATATAAAAAATTGCATTTGATTTCTGTCAAGAATAATATCATCCATAAGTTCAGTCGCCAAAACTGTAATTTCCTGAATTTTTCCGAAATTAATTCTTTTTGTTTTAAATTTTGCTTCTCCGCTCTTTGTCTTTTTCCTGATGTTGACTGATGTCTTTTCAGCCTTTAATATTAAATATGGGATGTTGTCCTTTCTATATGATACTTCCTTGTCTTAATTCTCTTGCTGGTTTCATTAATTTTTCCCTCCTAAATTTTTACTTTTATTTATAATTTGTTTTTACCTATTAATTTTTCGTAACTAAGATAAAAGTAATCCTAGCCTTAATTTCTACATCTAATATTTTATCAAATAAGTAGCAGTTACTACTACTCTTAGCTTTTATAAATTTGATTAGCCTCATTTTCATTAATTCTTCTCACATCTTCTGTATCTTCAAGAATTTCAAACTGTCCTTGACTAATATTTTTCAGCTCGCTAATTTCATTGTTATTTACTTTTAACATTTCAATTGCTCTTATTTCAGCATTTCTTGAAGCATCGACAACTAAATCCTTTTTGTATCTTTCAATATTTGTTATAAAATATTCGGTATATTTATCTCTATATTGTTACTTTGCAATTTTAAGCTCTGATAATTTTTCATAAAATTCTTCTGCCTTATCAATATTTTTTTGTAACAATTGAGTGTTTCAATCCCATCATAACTGGAAATTTTTAACAGCTGGCAGTGTCTGCAGAACTTACAGCTGATTGTTTTGTATTTAATGCATTTTCCGGATAATTGGGCTGGATACGCAGATTTCCTATACTATATTCATTTGTGTCAATTTTGAGGGCTTTTATTAAATCAGTTACTAACTTTTCCTGTCTGATATTTGTTTTTCAATTCATCCAGATTATCAGACTTTTGAGTGATAACGATGTTTATAAGTGCCTTATCTGCTTTAATTCTACGTTCAGCGACTCCTTTACCGTAATTCTGTTTTCATCCTTATTCGCTTTATTCATAGCATTTTGAAATTAATGCGGAAGATATTATTAATCAAAGGATAATATTATAGGGATTATTATAAATTGTATCTTTTTCAATTTTACTCCTTTACTGAACTTTACAGCTGTTATAGTATTTAAGTATCTAAAATTATGTTTTATTTACATAAAAAGTTCTATCAAATTATAGATTATTTTAATAAAAAAGTCAATTGCTATGCAAAATAACTTTTTCTTTTTGATTTTATAAAACAAGGGTAATAATTATACTACCCTGTATTAATATTAATTACTTTGTTTATACATTAACCAGCCATTAAAAGTATAAAAAGGTACTGTCTCGTCCACTTATTCTATTAATTTGTCCATTTTCGGATACCATTTATCTCTATTCATTACTGCATCGTAATTTTTCTTCTGCTAAAGCTAACTGTGATTGTTACAGGTCCTGTATGTTTTACAGAGCCTCCACTGTTAATTACACAATTCTCAAAGGCAATATCAGCCATATATCCATGTTCGGCATATGAATCGTCAACTGTATCAGTACCAAATGCAGATTCAGCAGGATTCGGATTCACACTGAGTAGCTTCCTTTTTACACCTATGGGACTTCTTACAACTAATTTTTCATTGCTTTCCTTAGGGTTTCTTCTTTTTCTTCATCTTTTTGACTGTTCTGCTGTTCCTGCTGTTGTACAGTTTCAGCAGTTGAAGTTTGAGGACTTGTTACAGTTGGAATATTCTGATTTTTCGATATTGCCGCCATTTCCTTTTTTAAATTTTCTTTTTTCTTTTTATTCTGGCTTCTTAGATAAAAATTCCCGATCCAACTATAACTATAAATATTGCAACTTCAGTCGCCTGAGTGTTGTCATCCTATTTGAAAGATATTTTTCCTCAACCTCCTCTTCATCCTCTTCCTCATTTCCTTTTGAATTATCTGTTTTTCTAGCAGATTCTTCTGTTTTGCCTGTATTTGTGGCACTGTTTCCTCCTACGCCACCGTAAACTGTCTTCTCCAGCTCTTCCTTCTCTTTTTGTAAATCCCGGATTTTCCTTCGGCGTTTTAATTCTTCTATCTCTTTTCTAATCGCTCTTGCATCTTCACCAAATTGGCTATCATCCATAATATCCTCCTAAAAATTATCAATACCAACAGTAAAGTTTATACTGTTATAATACATGTCCATATTAAATTTCATAACTTTATTAAACTTAGGATCCATCTCATCAGGCACTGTCCATTCACCATTTACTTTTTGTATATGGTATATCAAAAGTTTCTTCAATATATTTTAAATCAGGATCTTTCAATTTTGATTAATTAATTCCTTCATCCATTCAAAAATCTTTTGATTCAGCTCCTCTTCTGTTGCCGATTTTCCTTTCATTTCTTTGTGCTTCTTTTTCTGCTTTTTGGTTAAGAAGTGTTCTGTTTCTGACAGATCAGGAGCTTTTAGCGTTACATTTAAAAACAACTTTATCTCCATTTTCAGTCACGTTATTTATCGTATAAGTTACCTTTTTAAATGCTTCTTCAATGCTTTTGTTGTCTCAAGTTCATCTTTATCTGTAATTTGAAAGCGTAATCTCCTTTTTGATCCAATAGCTTCATTAAAAATAGTTTCAATGCTTCTTTTTCGCTCATTTGATCCGTTTGAGCTTTTTGATGTTGTCACTTGCCATAGTTTGACCTTGAAATACGCTTTCGCCACTGGGTTATTTTTGAAACTTGCTTTTTCTTTTTATTATTTGAATTTAAGAAAAATCCCAGTTCCTGCAGAAATGGCAACTAATGAAATTACAGCCACCAAAATTATAATCTTCTTTTTATTTGAGTTTGTTCCTTCATCTGAACGATTTTCATTTTGTTTACCTTTTTCAACTTTTTCTTGGTATTTTCATCCTTTTTCTGCAGCCTTGCTTCCTCCTACGCTGTCAAACATTGTCTTTTCGAGTTCTTCTTTTTGTCTTGCTGACTCCCTAATTTCTTTTCTGACGTTTTAATTCCTGATTTCTCTTTCCAATTCTTCTTTTTGATTCTTCATTAAATTTATTGTTGTCCATAATATTTTCCTCTAAAAATCATATACATCTTTTACAGTAAATATTATACCACAAAAATTAAAAAATCAAATATTTTTACAGAAAAATTTTTACTGTTATAATTTAAGGTTTTTTCTGAAAAATATCTAATTTTTGAATAAACTATATTGGGGAAATTAAAAGATACTGCTTTAATAAATTGTGGATTATTTTTCCTCTATTTCCCAGCTATCCCCTGTTTTTATATACGTAATATCAAATGTTTCCTCAAAATATTTTAAATTAGAATCATTTAATTTCTCATTTACCACTTCCTTTAAAATTGCCATGCTTTTGCTTTATTAAATTCTTCATCTGATTTTCCACTCAATGATTGAGCTTCTTTTGATATTCTGTTTTTAAACATTTCTGCCGTTTCTGATAAATCAGGATACCTCATAGTAATATTTACAAGAATTTTTATCTTTTATTTTTCTCTGTCGTATTGTTAATTTTATAGGACATTTTTATATGCTCCCTCAAATGCCTTGAATAGATCTTCAGTCTGTTTGTCAGCCTTTAATGCAGAAAAATTTCCTTTTGAAGTGCTCCATTGTTTCTTTTACATCATTTTCAACGGCTTTCTTTTTCATTCGCGGCTCACTAATGTCAACATCAAAACTAGTCCTATAACAATTGATACTATTTTTTTCATATCGGTTCCTTCTTTTCTTTTTGTTTTTACCTTCCCATTTTTCAGGATTTTTACTCCATTCCAAAAGCGATTTTCGCCTCATCCTGTGTCAGATAATCACTTTGAGCTAGTAATTTTATTAAAACATCAAAATTTGAAAGTGAACTGAATTTACAACTATATTTTGCATAATTTTCCTTTTGCACTGTCGAATCCATAAGAAAAATTGATTTTACTTCCAGTTCCTTCACTCTTCCTTTTGAAGTACATCAACTGCAATAAGTCGCTTTTTCCTGTTGTAATCAAATCTTCAATTACAACGACTTTTTCCCCTTGACTTCTGCACCTTCAATCTGTTTTCCAGCACCGTGATCTTTTGGTTTGTTTCTAACATACGCAAGCGGTTTTTCATTCTGTCAGCGATAAATGCAGCTCAAAGGTATTCCCAGCAGTTGCAACTCCCACAATCACATCCATATTTTTGTCAATTCTTTCAATAAACGCTTCTACAATCGTCTCTCTCGTCTGAAAAATCCTAATACATAGCGGTTATCACATAAATCGGACTTTTTATTCGAGACGCAAACGTAAAAGGCTCTCCCACATTGATTTTTACTGCCTTACATCAAACAATGCCTTTGCCACTTTTTCTTCCAGTGTTAAATTAGCCATATTCCCATTTCCTTTCAAATTTTGATTTTTGTTTTTATTTCTACTATTTAATAATTATCATTATAACGGTAAAGCTGATTTTACTTTGAAAAATTAATTTCTTTTTCCTTTATGAATATCATTAATTTTTCCATTTTTCATAAACAATCTTACCATTTACAATTGTCAACGTATTTTTCCTTTCAATTTCCCAATTTTTCATAAGGAGTCCATCCACATTTTTGACTCAATTGTATCATCTACAGCAACAATCCATTCTTTTTGGGTATCAACAACAATTATATCAGCAAAAAACCTTCCTCTAATTTTCCTCTTTTTCAATTTTCATTATTTTCGCAGGATTTTCGCACATTAATTTCTGAATCATTTCAAGCGATATTCTTCCTTCATTAAAAGCGTTAATCATAAGTGCAAGCGAAGTTTCCCTCCTGGCATTCCAAATGTAATTTTTCCAGCTTTTTCTTATCAAATGTGGAGCATGATCTGTTCCAATTGTGTCCAACTTCTCACGATTTATTGCCTCCCACAAAAATTTCATTGTCAGATTTTTCCTTAGTTCAGGTTTCATTCTAGAAAGCATTTTATTTCGCTCTGTACTTTCACGAATTTCAGTATTTAAAAATAAATGATGAGGGAGTAACTTCAGCATAAATTGGATGTTCTTTTGTATTCAATTCATTATTTTTCTTGGCGTTTAGAACTTTTTAATTCCTTTTCTGATGGGATATGACAGACATAAAAGCCCTTTTTCCACAATTTTTATTTAATTCTATTGCCTTGTCAATCATTTCATTCTCAGCGTGAACTAGTACCAACTTAGAGTTTTAAATACTTTTTCAATATTTCATCATCTTCAATAAGCATTTCCAGTTGTTACATTCATAAAAATTTTTACTGTATTCGCTTCACCACTACTCAGGACTCTTTTTTATTTCTTCAACATTATCATTTTTGCTTCCACCAAAATGAAATCCAAAATTCATAATTGACTTTTCTCTAGCCAACTTTTTCTTTTTCCAGTAAATTTTCCAATGTTGTGGTAGTGGAATCGTATTTGGCATATCATAAAAAGTAGTAACCCCAGCTTTTGGCACAGCACGTGAACCTGTTGTAAAATCTTCTTTGTAGGTGATTCCTGGCTCTCTCATATGTGTGACATCAATAATTCCTGGCATTACTAACTTTTTCCTTCAATATCAATAATTCTGACATTTTTCATTATTTTTAAATCTGCTTTCATCAATGTTTTGAGAAATTTTTCAATAATTTCGCCATTTATCAAAATTTCAATCCAAAAACATCTATTCCATTTTTAGAATGATAATTTTATCATCTTCCATTTTTACTCCTAAATTTTATATAGACTTTGCACTCTTTAACATCAATCAACTTTGGTACAGCTTTAAAAGAGTATTACGTAACGTTTTTATCTTCCTTCCAAAAGTTTTCAGTCATTCTTTCCATTCTTATAAGCTGAAGTCTCATTTTTCGTCTGAAGTAAAGATCTTTTTCTTTGGTTTTTCTAGCTTTTTTTCTTCTGCTTTTTGACGTTTTGTAGTCTTTTAGCTGCTGTTCTATTGATTTGTCTTGCAGCACTAGTTTTTCTTACAGTTTTGCCTTTACTTCGTTATTTTCTGCTGGTGCCAATGATTCTGAGATGATTTTTCTGCTTCTTCGTCATTTTTTGTCCTCAGAATCTGCTTTTTGATTTTCTGCTGGGATTTTCATTTTTTGAACTTGTTTTTATTTCTGTTTTCTTTCACTATCTAGCCTTCGTGTCCTTAATTTCGCCATATACGCTTAACTATCTAAAATCTCTAATAATAGTAATAATGCTCATAATTTTTCTCCTTCTATTTTTATTTTTAATAAGATTGTGTATTATTTTATCATATCTTTACAATATTTGTAATATTATAAAAATTCCACAAAATTTTATAATACTTCTGAAATTTCTTCCAAAAATCAATCTTGCACTTTTCACAGGATTTTCAGCCCTAGTTACTGGACGACCAACTACAAGAAAAATCCACTCCCTGTTTTATCGCCTCTGCCGGTGTCATAATCCGTGTCTGATCATCGTTACTTTTTCCCATCAGCATTTAGTGTAAATTTAGGACGTACCCCGGACAGACTGTCACTGAAAATCCTTCCCAGTTTCTCCTTCACATCTTTTGCCTCCTGTGGCGAACACACGATTCCGTGCATTCCGCTATTTCAGCAAGTGTGGCAAGATTTAGTACAATTTCCTCCAATTTTCAGCTCACTTTTTAAAACATTTCAAAATGTCATTTTCTCCCAAGTTTGTCAAAATTGTTACTCCCTATCAGAAGACTTTCTGATTTACTTTTCTTTTACCAATTCAGCAACTTCCTTCATAGTTTTGCTTCCATTTGAACAATGAATATTAAACATAAATACATAATAGCATTTGCACAAAGCCATTTTCACAGTATTTGTAATATCATGAAACTTTAAAGTCCAAAAATACTTTTTTCCCCTTTTCATGCAAGTAATCAACTAATTTTACCATCTGTATTAGATAGCTTTTCAAGCCCAACTTTATACATCGAAATATTGTCTCCTAGTTCTTCACTAGCCTTTTTGCATCTTCCATATTATTATAATCCAATGCAACAAATATTCGCTCTTTTGCTCTTTCATCAATTTTAGCCATTTTTAATCTATCCTTTCTTTTTAACTTCTCTTTATTTCAAACATTCTCATAAAAATCAGAAACAGAAATTCTATTATAACTATCGAATACTGATAAAAGTGGATTCTGATTTAAAAACAGCAATCAATACCATCATTAGAGGTGTAGCTGTGATTCCCCATGCTTTATAGTGAAGTGTAATTTTATATTTTTGATCATCTGATTCCACATTTATAACTCTTTTTAGGCGTCTTCATTAAAAACATTATTGTATATTTGTAGCGTTTGTTCTCCATAATCTACATCAACCTCTGTTTTTCCATTAGATTTTATTTCTACAATTTTTCATCATTTATTTTTAATTTAAAACTATCTCCTCCACCATTAGAAGATATTTTTGATTCTATAATTATTTTAGGCATTGACCTTTTCCTTTCTTTCGATGAACTATTCTTTGACTTATTGTATCTGTATTTCATCTTCTAAAATTACTTTTTCACAATAAAAACATTTATATTTCGATTTTTCTTCAAATTATTTTCATCTAATTTTTCAGAATCTTTCTTTATACGAATAAATTTTTGTTTCAATATTTTCATGATTCGAAATACATTTTTGGATTATCACATTTCATAAGTCCGATAACTTTGTCCAATTTTTCTAATTTTGACTTTTTCTACAACTTCATAATTATCAATTATGTTTATTGTAACATTTGGAGCTAGCAGTGAAATATTGTTTAATTCCTTTTCTTCTAATATTTTTCCTCAATCTTTATAATCCCTTTTTCTCCCAAGTGAACTGCTTAGCATATTTGTTGCGACTGTGATTCTTTCACTATATTCCTTTAATTTTAAAATTTCCACAATTGCAAAAACTTTTTCTGACAGGATGTGATCTATTACAATTCCATGTTTTATTGCCGTATCAGCAATTCTCTTCCTTCAGACATAATCCTTTCCTTTCTTAAATATAAATTTTTCTATTTTCAAAATAATAAATTTACAGAAAAACTCCTTGTCTTTTTAAACAGCCATCATCATCGCCTGTCTCACAGGGAATCCCATTTTTAGCTCTGTTTTGAAAGTATAAAGCATATTTTGTGTTATCTAAATTTGTATCAATTTCGTCACTCTTGGCAAAGGATGCAAAATTATCTATCATCTTTACATTTTTCCCTCGATATTTTCACGGTTTTATAACATAAATACCTCTTACTTTCTCATAATCTTCAATATCGAAATCTTTCCTTCTGAATCCGAGTCAGTAAAAAACGTCAATTTTATCAAGACAATCCCTGAAATTCCTAAAATTTATATTTTATCCCATCAGATCTTCCAATAAATAATCGCATTTTGCAAAATTTGCGGTGCTACAAAATAAAATTACCGGTTTAAAATGTAAGCGCCTTTACTAATGAATGAACTGTCCTTCCATACTTCAAATCCCCAACAAATGCAATTTGTAAATTTTCGCGTCCTTTTTCCTCCGAAATGTGTATCAGATCGAGTAAAGTCAGCTCAGGGTGCTGGTTAGAGCCATCTCCTGCACTTAATTACAGGTTTTTCGTGATGTTTCTGAGGCAAGCTCTAGTTGCTCCGTCAAACGGGTGTCTTACAACTATTACGTCTGAATACGCTTTCCACCATTTTTTATTGTATCTCTAAAGGATTCTCCTTTTTACAGACGACTGCTCCATAGGCGGTAATGATAAAAACATTTGCGCCAAGCCTCATTGCAGACAGATTCAAACGACATTTTAGTACGTGTACTTGGCTCAAAAACAAAGTAGAAATTATTTTCCCCACACAAAACTTAAATTTTTCCTCTTCCGAACAGTCTTCAATCTTCCTTGCCAGCTCTAAAATATCCAGAATCTCCTCTTTTTCATATCATTCATAGAAATAATATTTTTCACCACTATCTCTCCTGAATTTCAATATTTATAGTCAATCCACCTAATGTATATAACCAATGAGTTTTCTCATTTCAAACTAGAATTACCATATTTTCTTTTAAATTTATGATAACAAATTTTAATGCCATTTGCAAAACTTTTCTTTGAATAATAATTTTTATATGTGAATAAAATTAAATAATCATAACTACTATATTTATACTAAGCCCCATTTGAAAATAGGAATAAATTTTTATAATAGAGTTGTTTGATAATTAATTCATAATCATTCAACTAAATTATATTATTTTTGGACATTTTATTAATAAATATTTTTCATATTACTATGTTTTTCTTTTTATTTTCGTAGGATTGCTCATTGCTGCAAATCTTATCTTGCAGTAAAGGTTTATCCTAATAATTAAAAATTGTGGCAAGATTGCTACGCAATAACCTATGGCTGGTCTACGACATTTTTCTGCACTGACAAAAAAACTCGCTATGCTCAAACAGTTTTGCCAGCACAGAAAAATGCTCCGACAGATTAATTTATACTAGAATCTGTTTAAAAAAGTGAAAATTATGTTTTTAACCATTTGAAAATATTAAGTTTATATCCTTTATTTAGAAAAATTTGTAATAAAGTTCGTTATTTAAAATGAGATTTTGGTATAACTTTAAAAACTTTTGATACAAATAAAAATAGAGGGGAAAAATTTAAACTCCTCTTTCTATACTATTTCAAATCCTTACTTCCCTCTTCCGGTAATTTTTATCTGACAAAGTATTTCCTCATCATAACAGTTTTTCTTTCCCATTTTTATTGCCTCATACAAATCATCATAAACTCTACCATAATCACCTTTTTCCGAAATAACTTTTTCCTCATGGTAATTTCCGTTATTATCATAATAAATTAACGTCCCATAATGTTTTGGCAAAATCTATTCCAAAAATCTGCATTATCCGGCATATAAAATAACTTCAGATGTTCTTCTTGTCTATCCTCTGTTTCTTTTAAAGCACCCTTTAGTTCCGTATACAATAAAATGAGGCTCTAGGTTTTTATCCTAAAGTAGCTCCCTTTTACACTGACTTTTAAACTTTTTCCATTTCCTTTCGTAAAATAAATCTATATCATAATAGTCATTCATTCTATTTGTCCCAAGAAGCTGTCTTTACATCATAATGAACTTTATCAGGATTCCTATATCGTGAAAATTATCTGATCCAAGACATGCGTCCCATGCCCATATAAAAAATGTATTTGCCTGTTTTCCCATCATATTCTTCACATTTTCAGGCACTTCTGCCCTGTAATAATCATAGTTAGACTCAATTTCCAAAATCTCCCTAATTTCCCGCTTTCAATAACTTTCATTGTGGTCAAGAAATCGCTGTCGAATCTTTCTTGTGATAAGGCTGTACAATTAACCCTTTTTCTTTAGCTAGCCTAAATAACTCCTGAGCTTCTTCCAATGTTTTCAACAAAAGGCTTTTCCATAAGACAGTTTTTACGTGTTCCAGCACCTCTTTGGCGTATTTATAATGCAAGTCAGGTCTTAGGCAGATAACAACCAGATTAATTTCAGGATCGTTATACAGTTCTTCAATTTTATCAGTATAATTAATCCCATCTATTCTATTCCAAGTCTTATTTTCTAAATTATTTGTAACAATAGTCTTCACTTTTTATTTTATCTTTTTCTTTTGCAGTAAAAATGGCAGATGGTATCTGTTTTGCACTTTTGCCATTTCAATAATTCCTATTTTCATCATAATATTATCCTTTTTACAATTCCTTTCCATTGCTTTTCAATTACTTTCTTATACCAGTAAAATGAGTCTTTTTACTTCTTTCCAGCGATTCCGCTCCCATCATTATTTTTATCCATAAATAAATCCGTATCGCTTTTTCATTTCTCAGTTGTGAATGAAACCAAGTCAATACATCCCCAAAGGAGTATATCCCAAAAGTTCCACGCCGTCTATTTCAATCGCTTTCTGCATTTCTTTCAATGTCTTCTTAAATAATCAATTCTGTAATCATCATGAACTTCGCCTTTTTCATCCTTCACATCAATTGCTCCAAAAGCCATTTCTACAATAAATAAAGGCTTATTGTATCTTTCGTACATTACGTTAAGAGCGTATCGAAGTCCAACAGGATCAATTGGCCAGCCCCAGTCAGATTCTTTTATGTATGGGTTTTTAACACTTCCGACTAATTTGTCCCCAATTTCCACATCTGATTTATCTGCCTTGTCAACTGACGACATATAATAGCTGAATCCAATATAATCAACAGTTCCTTCCTTCAAGTCAATCAGATCCTCGACTCAATATGTATGTTAAATCCTTTTCTTTCCCACATTTTTCTTAGTGTGAGCAGGATACTCCCCTCTTACATGAACATCAAGAAAGTGCCATCTCTTATGCATTTCTTCTACAGATTTCATCATATCGTCAGGATTGCATGAATACAGGTAAATCAGTACAAACGCAACCCTACATCCAATTTCAAAATTAGGGATTTATCTTTTTACCAGCTCTGACGGCTCTCGCACTTGCAACAAAACTCATTATGAACAACTTGATACATTGTTTTCCTCACGGTTCTCGCCATTTTGTAAGTAACTCCTGAACAAGTGAATGCAAATATATCAACATCAAGATTTGAAGCCTGATTATTGATTTCATTAAATGTCATCCAGTATTTTTACTTTATTTTTTTATATCTTTCAAAAACTGTAATTGCAAACTTTTCAAAAATCAATTACTTTTTCTGCTTCTAAATCCGCCATAATTTTTTTACAAGATTATATGGAATCTCAAAAGTGCGACAATGTAATTACAGGCTCAATTCCATATTTTAATAATTCGTCAAACAAATCATCATAAAATTGCAGTCCTGCCTCATTTGGCTGTTCGTCATCTCCATTAGGAAAAATTCTGCTCCATCCGATAGAAGTTCTAAAACATTTAAATCCATTTTACAAACAATGCCACATCTTCCTTATATCTATGATAAAAGTCTATTGCTTCATGATTTGGATAATTTTTCCTTCTATTATTCCATCAGTAATTTCTCCGGGAACTCCATGTGCTCCAGCAGTCATTACATCCGCTGTGCTTTGATGTCTTTTTCCCACCTTCATTCCAGCCACCTTCAAGCTGATGAGTGACATGCACTCCTCCCTACAGAAAATCCTCTGAAATCCTTTTATTTATCATTTTCATCCTCCTAAATTTTTATTTGTAAGACAGCATTTGTAAAAATTCATCAAATTTCATTAGTACATCATTTTTCAATTTTTACTTCCTTATTATTGCCTTTCTAATTAATACTTTCCCATTTAAAAAGTTATATTTAATTATTTTTGGAATATTGGTTTTATCCCTTGTAAAAAGTCTTTAATAACTTTGTTATTCAACGAGGTTTAATCTAAATCCATTTATTATGAATACAGGACACTCACACATAAAATAATATTTTTATACGTAATTGCCCTGTTAATATATTTCAAAAATTCAATCCAAAACTATTTTTGTTCTAATCTCTTGTACACTTCGATAAATTCCTTTGCCAATTCTTTAAACAAAATTGCTGTCATCAAGTGATCCTGTGAATGTACCATAATTAATCCAACATCAAGTTTTTCTCCTCCAGCTTCCTTACAATCAAATCTGTCTGTAATTCATGTGCCTTCAGCATTTGCTCAGTAGACTGCTTCATAAATTCTTCGCTTCATCAAACTTCCCTGCCTTCATGCATTCATAGCCTGATAAGCGAGACTTTTTAGTTTCCTGCGTGTCCAATCAATGTCATCGCAATCATTTCAATATCAATACTTCTTTCAGCCATGGTAATTCCTCCTAAATGATTATTTTTGTTTTATCAGATTTTTATATTAAAATTCTTCTTAATTTTGTTATAACACACGTTTCCCTAGTATGTCAATTTTTCTATTTTTAATTCATTTTTCGTCTATTTTTATTAATTTTATTATTAATTAAAGCATAAAATCCGATATTCTATGAAAATAAACGATTTACAATTATACATTTTTCGTGTATAATATATATTGAAAATTTAAAAATATAAATTTATAATAAAAATATTTCACAAAAATCTTTATTAAAGGAGAAAAATCACATTATGGATATTTATGCAATTAACAAACATTTTTAGAAAAATAAAAATAAAAATTTCATTTCTAAAAGTATTGAATAAAAAGAAAAATATTTTTTTAAAGTTTCTTTTTATGGAATATAAGTTGCTGGAAAAATTTGAGAAAGCCACTATTTTACAAGATGTTGATTTAAATGAAATATTAGATGTGCTAAATTTTCTACATTTGAGCAATTAAAAATTTTTGGATAATTTACAAGCGAAAAAGCTGGAGTTCTCAATTTTTAGTAATGATAAAATTGTACTTTTTACGGACGATTTCCAATTTTGGTGTCTTACAATATTGTTTATTCCAAAATTGAATTTTCAATTTGCAAGAGAAATTCAAAATGCCTGGGAAAAATAATACTTTATTCTCACTTCAGATTTGATTTTCGGTTTTTATGGGAGACGAGGCTACTTTATAATTTTTATACTTATTTAATTTCCGATAAAAACTATAATAATGATACTGTAATTACGTTAGAAAGACTAAAAAGAAAATGTTTGATACTGAGATAAATATGAACGTTTTTGACTTTGAAAAACAGGTTTTAAAAAGCGATTGAAACTATAAATCTTTTTCTGACATTAAGGTTGTCTATGAGAAAAATTAAGGTTGGAGAACATGTAAATAATAAAAGTAGAAAAAAATTCGTTTTAAAGATAACTGATAACAGTAAATCTTCTGAAGAGAAAAACAAGAAAACTTGTTCAGCATATAAACAGCATTATGGACTTGATAAAAATGATGTAAAAGATTTTCACGCTACTTTACGAATTGATAAAAAGTATATTTTTGAAGAAAAATTACGATTACGTTTATACAAATGTTATTTTTACAAAAAGCAATTTAAAAAACAATATAGAAAAGCAGTTAAAAAGTTTCTGTGCTTGATTTGGGACAAGCCTTAAAAATAACTTAAAAACGTGAATCAGAGGTTTTTGAACATAAAAAGAAAAATACCGTACTCCTTTTTCCTTCAGCTTGATATGTCCAATCTCATGCGTCAGAATCATTTGGAAAATGAGCTTAGAATTCTAGTTGACGATGGATATTTTTAACGAAATTCTTACTTTAAAAATGAACAGATAATGGAACAGAGCTTTACTGACTTCAAAAATCTATATAAAAGTACTTCCAAAATGCTAAAAGCCAAATAAAAATTACAAAATTCCTATAAGAATTTTATTTTAAAATAATCATTTAAAAATAATAAACGAAAAATATATATATTTTTATCACTTATTTTATTTTTTTAAATTTGTAAAACCTCATTTTGATTATATTTAAAACAAAATATAGACGAAAAATAATGGTTTTTATATAAAATTTGACTTATAGAAAATTAATGGTATACTATGAATATAAAAGTTAAAGCTCATTGATTTGATAAAAACAATGAGTATAGAACAATAAAAAACTTTAAGAAATAAGGAAGGATGATTAGAAATGAAAAATCTTATTATCTTTGCAGACAGGAATGTCTACTAGCCTATTAGTAAACAAAATGAAAAGCAGAAGCTGAAAAAGAGGAATTGAAGTAGAAATTTGGGCAGAGACCACTTGATAAAGCAAAAAGAAGAATTTGCAAAAAGCTGATGTTGTTTTATTAGGGACTACTAAGTAAAAATATGCTTTACCGAAGCTAAAAATCGCTGAAGAAAATAACATTAACATAGATGTAATTAATATGGTTGATTATGGAATGATGAATGGGGCAAAAGTGTTAGATCAGGCGTTAAATTTAATTAAATAGCTCAATTTATATTATACTTTTGTTAGAGTTCAAATACCGGTAAAAATGATTTTAAACCATGGATACCGGTGTTTGTTTTTATAAAAGAGAAATTTTATTTTTCATATTGAAGATATTAAATTTTAGAATAATCATTTTTAGGAGGAATTAATATGGCAAACATTATGGACAAATTTACACAATTTTTAGAAGAAAATTAATGCCTGTAGCTGTAAAAAGTGGCTAATCAGAGACATTTGGCAGCAATCAAAAGATGGAATAGTTATTACATTGCCATTTATTATAGCAGGATCTGTATTTTTGATTTTAGAAACTTTGCCGATACCAGCATTAGCTAATTTTTATAAATATAATGCAGTTGACAAATTATCGCAAAATGGTTATCCTATCCTGTTGATGTAACATTTAATTTATTAGGCTTTTTATTGCGTGTATCGGTATCTCATATAAATTGGCTCAACATTATAAATTAGATGAAATTTCTAGTACAATCTTTTAGGAGTTTTAGCATTTTTACTGGTAACTCCTTTTCATAATGGTATCCCACTGCCTAGTATGGGAAGCGAGGATTATTTGTAGCTATAATAATGTCACTTTTGGCAATAGAAATTGTAAACTTTATCGTGAAAAAGAACATTATTATTAAAAATGCCTGATTCTGTGCCACCTGCAGTATCAAAAATCATTTGCGGCATTAATTCCAGGATTTTTGTTATTCTAATTTCATTAATAATAGAATTTTATTTGAAGTTTCTCCATTTGGAAAATATTCATAAAGTTGTTGAAATGGTCTTGACTAAAGACCACTTACAGCATTAGGAGGATCTTTCTTTGGAATGATGGGACTTTCTTTTTATAACTAATTTATTATGGTCTGCTGGAATACACGGTTCAAATTTAGTAACGGGAGGTATAGCAAACCTGTATTAGATACGTTAATGGATCAAAATAGAATTGCACTTTAGTGCTGGAAAACCTCTTCCAAATATAGTTACAACTCAGTTCTTTGATATTTTTTCATAATATGGGAGGTCTGGAACAACTTTCTCTCTTGCTATTATGCTTCTTTTTCCTTTCTAAGAGTAAACAGCTTAAAGAAATTGGTAAAATTAGATTAGCAATTTCGTGCTTTTTCAATATTAATGAACCTATTTTATTTGGACTTCCAATAGTTATGAATCCCTATTTTAATCATTCCGTTTATATTGGCTCCGTTAGTTACAGTAATGGTTACTTATTGGCAATGTATTCGGGATTAGTTGCAAAAGTAACTGGAGTCGCCTTGCCTTGACAACGCCTCCTTTCATTTCCGGTTTTCCTTGCAACGAACCATTGGACAGGGACAGCCATACAAGTAGTAAACTTCTTCATAACAATGACTATTTACTATCCATTCTTTAAATTATGGGATGATAAAAATTGCAGGAAGAAAACGGTACAGCAAGTACAGATTAATCATTAACAAAGTTATGGTTAAATTAATAAAAATATATTTTACAAAAATACATTTTTGTGATATATTATTTGTAAAGTAAAATAATAAATAAAATTTTTAAGGAGTGATTACAATGATTAGACAAACTTGATTTGGTGGAAAAATTAAATACAATTTAATATTTTTGCCAGCTATGTTGAAATTTATTGTAATTACTATTATTAAATATTGTGAGAAAAGCATTGGTGAAACAAAATCAATGCTTTTTATTTTATATCATCTCTTAGTCGGTAAAACGATTTAAGAGAATTTTTATAAATTTCTAAAAAAGTAGACTAGAAGAAAAGAAAATACAAAATATAGAAAGTGAGATATTTTATGTTAACAAACAAACCTACTTATTACTACTCTATTATAGAAAAAATTTAGTAATTCTATTTTTGCTGAAGATGAAAGGCAAGTTATTATTGGGATTGACTGTGAATATTTTTGATTCTAATGAATACAGTTATGACTCATTAATATACATTCTTTTGTAAAACAGAAAGACTTTCCCCTTTTGCAGGGCTTTTTGGAACATTTGCTTATGAGTCGATACATTTTTGAGAAAATTGAAAATTGAAAAAGACAGTTTAAATTTCACAGTTTATTTTTGCCAATGCAAAGGCATATTTACATTATTCAAAAGACTAGTAAAGGAATTTTTCATTTTACGGAGATGAAAAATATTTTAGTTTTTAAATGATAAAAATTTCTGAAAAATTTAATGATTCTGATTTATTTTATGATATAAAAAACAGATTTTTGAGAGGAAAAATTACATTATTATGAAATTATTGAAAAAGTGAAGGAATATATTAAAGTCTGAGATATTTTTCAAGTTGTACTAAGCGAGCAGTTAAAACTTATATCAAATATGGATTCTCTTGATTTTTATGAAAAATTGTCAAAAGGCAAATCCGAGTCCGTATATGTACCATTTTCCTACGAAATATGGAGACATTGTTGGTTCAAGTCCCTGAAATACTGGTTGATATTTCATCGGATAATATTTATATTGCTCCTATCGCTGGAACTCGTCCCAGAGGAAAAGATGCTAACGAAGACGCATTTTTAGCAAACGACTTATTAAATGATGAAAAAGAATGTGCTGAACATAGGATGCTTGTTGATTTGGCTAGAAATGATATTGGAAAATTTGCAGAAAGTGGCTCAGTTGTTGTAAAAATCTCATGCATATTAAAATTATGAGCATGTAATGCATATGTAACTGATGTTTACGGGAAAAAGCGAAAAAGATGTGTCGATATTTGAAGTTATTGCTCAGGCTCTTCCAGCGGGAACACTTTCTGGATCGCCAAAAATTCGTGCTATGCAAATTATTTCAGAACTGGAGAAATTTAAAAAGAAATGTTTATGCTGAGGAATTGGATTTTGAGATTTAATGGAGATGTTCAGCTTGCGATTATTATTCGTACTGCATTTTTGAAAAATAAAAATTACGACTTGAATAAAGTTGATGAAGTTCGAAATGTATTTATTCAAGCTGGAGCAGGGATTGTGTTTGATTCTGTAAAAGAAAAGGAATATGATGAAATTTGCCATAAAGAGCATCTGTCCTAAATATTTTTAAAAATTCTGTAATGAAGAAAAATAAAAATGAAAAATAGAAAGGATGTGAAATAAATGATTTTTAATGATTGACAATTATGATTCGTTTGTATTTAATGTTGAGCAATATTTGAAGGAAATGACTGATGATGAAGTTATTACTGTTAGAAATGACGCAATTACAATTGATGATATAAAAATGAATCCTAGCAAAATAATTTTTCTCCCAGATCAAAACATCCAAAGGACAGTGGAATTTGCCTAGAAATTTTTAAATAATACTGATGAACTTGGAAATATTCCAATTTTAGGAATTTGTCTTGGGCATCAGGCAATTGGAATGAATTTTAGGAGAAATAAAAAGGCTTGAAAATCCGTTGCATGGTAAAACTTCAGAAATTACAGTTTTATCTGAGAAATTCTGTATTATTTAAAACTTGCACAAAAATTTAAAAGTTATGAGGTATCATTCACTTTTATGTTGACGATATTCGAGAAGATCTTGAAGTTACGGCAAAGTCTGAGGATGGGAGTTGCAATGGCTGTGGAACACAAAAAGTAAAAATATTTTTGGAATACAGTTTCATCCAGAATCAATTTTTACTGAATATGGAAAAATATGATACGCAACTTTCTGAATATTGAAGTTTCAGAAACTTTTGAAAAATAATATAAATTCTAAAAATACTAACAAGAAAGGAAACTTTATAGATATGAATAAATATTTAAAAAATTACAGGAAAAATATTGCATTGACAGATACTGATTTTCGTGAAATCTGTAAAATTATTGATAGTAAAAATTATGACATTGTGCAGCTTGGAGCATTGCTTTGTGTAATTTCAGAAAAAGTCTTTATCCTGAATCACTTAAGCATTTTGTAAAAAAATATTACGAATACAGTACAACTTTTGAAGATGAAACTCCAATGATTGATGTTTTGCGGGACTGGTGGTGATGGATTCAAGACAATAAATATTTCGACAGCTGTCGCATTTATTCTGAGGGAGCAATGGGAGTAAATGTGGCAAAACACGGAAATCGTGCAATCTCGAGTAAAAGTGGAAGCAGTGATGTGCTTGACAAACTAGAGTACCTCTTGAAAAACTCTCTTGCAAATCAAATTGAAAAACTGCACGTAAAAATCTTGCTTTCTTTCATGCCCCATTTCTTTCCACAAATTAGTTGGAGAAGTGCGAGAAGTTAGAAAGCCGTCTTGGAATCAGAACTGTCTTTAATATTTTAGGTCACTGCTTCACCCAAACACAAAAATTAAAAATCTAATTGGTTGGACTTTACCACGAGCCTGTACATGATTGTACGCAGAAACATTGCAATTATTAGGGAAGAAGGCACGCATTAGTCGTTCGAGGAAATGACGGGCTTGATGAAATAACAATTTGTGATGATACAAAAATTATTGAAGTAAAGGCGAACAAATTTCTCGAATATACAATCTCGCCTGAAAGTTTTGGCTTTAAAACGAGCTTTCCATTCTGAAATGAGAGGAACTCCGAGAGGAAAAATGCTGAAATTTTGGTAAAAATATTAAAAGGTGAAGAAAAATCAGCAAAAATTTGATATTGTCGTATTGAAATGCAATGTTTGACTTTATACGGCGAATGTGGTGGATCACCCTGCGAAAAGCAAAGGATATGGTTTTTGGAAGCGATTGAGAACAGGGAAGGTTTATGAGTTTTATAAAGATTATGTAAAAATTACAAAAATAATTTTTTTAGATATAATTGATAAAATTACTAATTTATATTTTTATAGATTATAACTGATAAAAATCAAAAATATCTTTTATTAGTTGTAAATATGATAAAAATATTTATAGAGGTGATTTTTATGATGAAAAGAAAAATTTATTTTGAAAAATTAAGCCCTTTATAGATAAAGATATTATCAAAGTTTTGACAGGGAATTAGGAGAAGCGGTAAATCTGTAATGTTAAAAATTGATTATGAAAGAATTGATGGTATTGACGAAAAATCAATTTATTTATATCAATTTTGAAAAATTTAAGAAATAGACATCTTTGTTATGCTGATACATTGAATGAATATATATTGGAAAAAGCAGAAAATATTCAAGAAAATACTATTTATTTTCGGATGAAATTCAGGAAGTGAAAAGAGTGGGGAAAAAGTGCATAAATTCATTGAGAACAGAAGATAAGCAATTTGATATTTATATAACAGGTTCCAACGCTAAACTATTATCGGGAGAACTTGCCACTTACCTTGCAGGAAGATATATTGAAGTTGAAATTTATCCTTTTTCATTTTAAAGAGTTTTTGCTCAATATATCAAAAATATAAATAAAAATATTTCAAAAAGAAGAAATGTTTGAAAAAGTACGTCAAACTAGGTGGAATGCCATTTTACATAATTTAAATTATGAAGTGGAATCAAGCATGCAATACTTAAAAGATATATATTCATCAATAATATTAAAAGATATTACTCAAAAGAAACAATATAAGAAATACTGAATTATTAGAGCGAATCATCAATTACATTGTAATGAACATTGGGAATACATTTTCTGCAAATTCAATTTCAAAAATATTTTAAAAAGCGAAAATAGAAAAGTTGCAGTAGATACTGTGCTAAATTACATAAAAAGCCTGTGAAAACGCATTTTTGATTCACAAAGTCCCTCGTTAGAAATACAAGGTAAAGAAGTTCTAAATGTGAGTGAAAAATATTATATTGCAGACCATGGAATAAGGAAGCAATTTTTGGAAACAAACGAAAGAGATATAAATCAAATTTTTGAAAAATATTGTATACATGGAATTATTGCGAAAAGAGCTATGAAATAAAATCGGAAAAATTGAATAATTTAGAAATAGATTTTGTCTGTACAAAACAAATAATGAAAAAAATTTATATTCAGGTAGCATAGTTTCGCGTCTGAAGACACTATAAAAGGGAATTTTTACCATTTGAAAAATTAATGATAATTATCCCAAATATGTAATTTCTATGGACAGGGTTTGATATGTCAAGAAATGGGATAAAAACATTTGAATATTATTGATTTTTATTGAAAGACTAAAAAGTTAAAAATATTTATAAATTAAAATTTTGGAAAGAATGAGTGCGAATATGATAAAAACTTTATATAAAGAAAAATGTTTGAGGTATTTTATAATCTGAAATAATACTATTGTTTATATTTTTCTTTAAATTTTTCAATATTAGCAATATATGTAATACTGCCTCTTTATGTTTTTGAAAGTATATTTGATAATATTTTTCAATATCCCATTAATTTGGTTATTATTTAAAAATAACAACTATGTATTTTTGCTCTATAAAGTTTAAAAATAAATAAAATTGAAGATGAAGAGAAAAATACAAAATTAGGTTAAAAATAATAATAGTAAATATAGTAATTTTCGTTATTTTCACAATACTCTCTACTAATTTAATAAATCAAATTGTTAATACACATAAGTTTTTTAAAACCACGAAAAGGAGAAATATGGATATTTTAGAAAAATAAAAAATTAAAAAGAGATATACAGCTTGTAGACGAATTAAAGTCTTTTAAAGCAACCATCTTTAAAAAGGCACTTAATCAAAAAGGGAATTCAGATTATTGGGGAAATTAAGAGGGCTTCTCCATCGAAGGGAAAAATTGCGAAAGATGATTTTGATTTGTTAAAACAGGCACAAAGTTATGTGGATAAAGGAGTGCTTTTTCGATATTGACGGAAAAGGAATATTTTAAAGGGGAGAATGATTTTATAAAAATTGTAAGAGAAAAATTTCCAGAAATGCCGATTTTGAGAAAAGATTTATTTATACTCCGTTTCAGGTAGCTCATGCTAAATTTTTAGGGGCTTCAGCGATTTTGCTGATTGTGAGAATGCTGATGATAAGACGCTTTTGGAGCCTATAAGCTGGCTCAGGATTTGGAAATGGATGTTTTAGTAGAAACTCATGATGAAGAGGAAACTAAGAAAGGGCTTTTGATTCCGAATTTGGAGATTTTGGGATAAATAACGAAATTTGAATACTTTTGAGTTGATATTAGAACTACGGAAAAACTGATAAATGTAAATTCCAAAGCGATGCTTTAAAAATTTGACTATTGTAAGTGAAAGTGGATTTTTGTCAAAAGAGGATGTGGAGTATGCGAAAAAATTGAACGTGGATGGACTACTAATCGGAGACTCGAAAGGACTTCTTTAAATTTGGTATATTCTTAAACAGGACTCAAGAATCTTTGGAAATAAAAACTTAGGTTGTTAAACTGGTCTTAGAAAAATAACTTTTAAATTTATGGAAGGATTGGAGAAAAAGAAAATAATGTATGCAACGATAATTTCTGAGAAATACTACCAAATTAAAGTGTGTGGAATTAGGAGCATTACTGAAATTAATGAATTGAAAACTTTGGATATTGACTACTTTTCGGATGTATTTTTGCAGAAAGTCAAAAGGCAAGTGGATAGCGAACTTGCGGCTAAAATTACACTGGATTGCACATAGGCATGGGAAAAAGAACTGTTGGGTGTTTGTAAAATGCAATGATTGAAAATATTGTAAAAGATTGTAGAAGAAACAGATGTTGATAGTGTTCGACTTCATGGAGATGAGTCAGTGAATATTGCATGGAACTTACTCAAAATTAGAAAAATTGTACGATTGTTTTAGAAAACGTAAAAATTTCCTGCTAAAACAAAAGCTTTGGAAAAGTTTTTATGCGTGACTGATGAACTTCCCGAATATTACTGACTACAAGCCATATATTGAATATCCTCATTTGATGCAAAAAGGAGAAAATCGTGGAGGAAATGGAATTGTCTTTGATTGGAATATTTTGAAAAATTGAGAGAGCATTCATATGTACTAGCTGGAGGGCTGTCGATTGAGAATATTCAAAAAGGCTTGAGTACAAGCCTGCCATTTTGGATATAAACAGCAAAGTTGAAGTTAATAATAGAAAAAGTAAAGAATGAGTTGAAAATGTTGTAAAATTTGGTAAAAAGAAATAATAATTTTAAAAGATTGATACGAAAGGAAAAATATGGAAAAATAAACATTTTTAATGAAAAGGCATATTTTGACAATTTGGTGGACAATTTGTACCTGAAACTGCGATGTTTGCTCTATCGGAACTAGAATCCGAATATGAAAAAGCTAAAAATGACAGGAATTTTTGAAGAATTTGATAATTTGCTAAAAATATGTTGGACGAAACTCACTCTATTATGCAAAAATTTGAGTGAACATTATAATCACGATATTTACTTGAAAAGAGAAGACTTGAACCATACTGGTGCTCATAAAATTAATAATGCGCTTGGACAGGTTTTGCTTGCTAAAAAAATGGGAAAGAAGAAAGTTATTGCTGAAACTGGGGCTGGACAGCACGGAGTTGCTACTGCACGTCATGCTCTAGTAGGTTTGGGTGTGACGTTTACATGGGGGCTGTTGACATTGAACGGCAAAAAGAATAAATGTTTTTAGAATGGAGCTTTTGGGGCGAGAGTTATTTCTATTGAAGATGGGCTTAAAACCTTGAAGGAAGCGACAACTGCGGCTATTCAGTCTTGGGTTGCAGAGATAGAAACTGTGTTTTATGTAATCGGATCTGTTGTAGGGCCTCATCCATATCCGACTATCGTGCGTGATTTTCAGTCAATTATCGGTTACGAAAGCAAAAGCACAGCTGGAGGAACTTGGAAAACATGCTGATCAGCGTGATTGCCTGTGTTGGTGGCGGAAGCAAATGCTATTAGGCTATTTTAGTGCATTTTTAGAAGACGGCTCAACAAAACTTTTTATGGAGTCGAAAGCTGGAGGATACGGAATTGACACAGATATGCACGCTGCCACATTGACACTTGGAAAACCTGGAATTATTCATGGAATGAAAACTTATGTTCTTCAAAACAAATATGGACAAATAAGTCCAGTTCATTCAATTTCGGCTGGACTTGACTATCCAGGGAGTAGGTCCTGAACATTCACATCTATTTGATACAAAAGAGCAACTTACGCACCAATTACTGATGATGAGGCAATGAAGGCGCTAATGCTTGTTACAAGAAAAGAAGGTATTATTCCAGCAATTGAGAGTTCCCATGCGTTAGCCTATCTTGAAAAATTATGTCCTGCACTTTCTAAAGACAAAAGAGAAACTATCGTCGTAAACGTTTCTGGACGTGGAGATAAAGATATGCACACTGTTTTTCTGTGTTAAAAGATAAAGGAAACTGGCAGAAAAATGGAATTTATGAGTTAAATGGAGGTTTAGAAAATGAGTGAAAAAATTTAGATAAGAAAATTATTGATATTTTTTAGAAAAAGAAAAAGTAAACATTGATATTGTCGCAGGCTATCCAGAGTGTTGATTTTACAAAACAATTTTTACAAAATTTGGATAATACGTGCTCTTGATATGCTAGAAGTTGGTATCCCTACTCTGATCCCCATAGCTGACGGAAAATTGATTTCACATAGCTTCATTCTCGCTTCAGAAGCTGGAGTTACTACCGACACCGTATTTGATTTACTAACAGAAATACGATATTTTCAAAACCTTTAATTTTTTAATTTATTACAACTAATATTTGCTTATGGAATTGATGAATTTATCAAAAATGCTGTAGGCTAACATTAAAAGGATATAATCATTCCGGACTTGCCTTACGAGGAAGCCTTTGAAATGTCGGAAAACTAAGAGAAAAACAATATCGCTCTTATCCCTCTTTGTAAGCGTTACTTCGGAAAGCAGAATGAAAAATCATCTCAAGGCGACGGCTTCATTTATGCAATTGGTTCTCTTGGAGTTACAGGTTCAAAAGCAAGTTGATTTTGCCACGTTTAGAATCTTTTATTCATGAAATTAGAGAAGTTTCAGACTTGCCAGTTTCATAGGTTTTTGGACATAATGATAATGTGAATACGATGAGAAAAATATGCGATGGGGAGTGATTGTGAGAACGAGTATTGCTGAATTTTTAGAGAAAATGATGTAAATTATTTGATTCAGAAAAATTAATGAACTTTTTAAATAGGTATTTAGCGAAGATGGTCAGAAATGGTTTATCTTTTTATAACAGATTAAACAAATAAAAATATATTAAAATTTATTATAAAAATCTTATAAATTCTTTAGGTATAATTGATAAATATATTGATTAAAGGGAAAAATACGTATATAGGGCGATGTCAAGATACTAGAATTGCTTTGGAGAAAAATCCAAAAGAATTTAAAAATGCTGAAATATAAAAATAAAAAGCTGATTATAAAGAAAATATCCTAAATAAAAGTAATGTAAATTTTTACACTTTAGATATTTTTGATGAAATTTATAGTGATATTCTTAAAATTTTCAAACGTAGAACAACATGAAAAATAAGGAAAGAAGGTAAAAATAAAAGATGAAAAAGATAACAAAACAGATATTTTTGAAGTATTCCAAAATAAAATTACTTTTGAAGAAAAATGAACAAAATACTGATTATTTAATCTCTTTAGATAAAAATAACAGTGTAAAAATTAGTGAAAAGTGCAGGAAAAAATAAAGTTTTGTAAATGCAGGAATTGAAAAAGGTGTGAAATATCAAACAAAATCAGACTTATGAAGAGGTGATTTTATGTCGACAATTAAAGTTGAAAACCTTACATTTTTCATATTATGGATATGTAAACCTGTTTTTGAAAATGTACATTTTCTTTTGATACTAGCTGGAAAAACAGGGTTAATAGGGTAGGAATGGAATTGGAAAAGTCAACTCTATTTAAACTGCTTTTAAATCAGGAAACTTATCAGAGTAAAATCAGTAAAAAGTACTAGACTTTATTAAATTCGCCAAATATAACTGATACTTCAAAAATCAGGTATAGAATTATTTAAAGAACTGACATCAAGTGAGGAAGAGTGGAGATTATTTAGAGAACTTAATTTGTTAAATGTAGACGAAAATCTTTTAGTTCACAGAGAATTTGAAACTCTGTCTAAGGAGAACAGGCAAAAATCCTTTTAGCTATTTTATTTACAAACGAAAATGGATTTTTACTTATTGACGAACCAACGAATCATTTAGATATGGATGGGAGAAAAAAATTGTAAGCAAATATCTGAAAAATAAAAAGGGATTTTTACTATATCCCATGATAGAGATTTTTAGATGGATGTATCAATCATATTATTTCTATTAACAGAAATACTATTGATGTTCAATCGGGAAATTTTTACATCATGGTATGAAAATAAAATGATCAAAGATCAGTTTGAAATTAGTCAAAACGAGAGATTAAAAAGGATATTAAGCGATTAAAGAAAGCTGCAAAACAAAAGTAAAAATCTGGTCAGATAAAATTGAAAAATACAAAAAATGGAGTAAAAAGTATCCGGTGTAAAACCAGACAAAGACATATCGGTCATCAGTCTGCTAAGATGATGATCAAAAAGAAATTTGGAAAACAGATACAGCAAGGCCATAAAAGAAAAACAAAACTTATTAAAAAGATATTGAGGTGAAGGAAAAATTTCTTTGCTACATTCGTTGCATCATCACAAAGAAACTCTAATATCAGTTAATAATTTATCATTATATATGGAGAAAAACAGATATTAAGTGGTGTAAATTTCGAGATAAAACAAGGCGACATAGCGTACCATATATGGTTGCAGTAAAGCTGTGAATCAACACTAATTAAAAATTTTACTAGGGATCAATCATAATTACACGGGAGAAGTAAAATTAGCAAGCAATTTAAAACTATCATATATACCTCAAGATACTTCGATTTAATAGGAGAATTTAAATGAGTATATTCAAAAACAAGATATTGATGAAACTTTGTTTAAAACAATTCTTAGAGTAGATTTTTCAATAGAATTATTTTGAAATGGACATGAAAAATTATAGTAATGGACAAAAAGAAGTATTGATTCTTTGCAAAGTTTGTCAAAACCAGCTCATTTTCGTTTATTTGGGATGATAATTAATTATATAGATGTAATGTCAGAGGCCCACAGATTGAGGAAATTATAAAAAGTCAACTTTTAACTTTAACAATATTGAGAACACGATAAGAGATTTGTTGAAGATGTGAAGCAATAAATAATACAATTGTAGATGAAATGAGATAATTAGTAACTAGAAAAACTAACACAAGAAGAGGTCTTGTATTACCTTGTAGAGACAACCCCATTTTTATATTCAGTGTGACAATCTATTCCTAGTCCTCATATCCGAACTTTCTAATAACCTCAACTCCACCTTTTTCTGTGATAAACTGCAATCACAGGCAAATTTATCCCAGTGAAAGTGATCGTCTTCATACCAATGTGCGTATCGGTGAAAAATAGCTTTATCTCCTACTTTTACAGGTTCATCAAAGGAATAATCTCCAATTATATCTCCAGCAAGTGCATAGTACTCCCAATCTATAAGTGTATTTCTTCTCATTTGGCATTCCTGATCCGAAAATAAATGGACGGTATGGCATTTCGATTACATCGGGCATGTTTGCCGAAGCCCGAAGTATCCATTAACAAAAATATCTCATCTCATTTTTGTAATATCTAAAACTTCCGAAACTAAAAATCCTGTATTCAAGGCAACAACTTCTCCGCAATCCGAGATATACCGCCATCATATTTTTCTTTTATGTAATTTATACATTTTACAAGTTTTTCAATATCGTAATCTTCTCTTGTAATGTGATGTCCCCACCAAAATTAAGCTATTTCATATTATCCAAATATTTTCAAATCTTCAAAACTTTTAGAACATTTTTCAAGTGCATCTGAATTTTGCTCACAAAAGTGCATGAAAATGAACTCGTCCAAACCTTCAAGCTCATCTTTTCTTAAAATTTTTCAAGTGTTACTCGAATCTGAAAATCTTCACTCGGATCATAATCTCTGTTTCAACTTCTGAAAAATTGGATTTAATCTCAAGCCCACAGCTAATTTTTCTTACCATTTTTCTTCAAATCCTTTACTTTACTTTTTAAATTTTTCCATTGATTGAAAATACAATATGATTTGGTATTTCATTATTTCATCAAACTCATCTTCCTGTCAAAGACAGATTAAAAATACCTGAGTTCCAATTTTACGGTAGGATTTTTAACTCCATTTCCTCATACCCAGTCTTGCTTCAAAGTAAAGTGACTTGCCAGTAGTTTCCATTTAAGTATTCACTAATTAACGGATGAAATAGAACATCGAAATCCTTTTGTTTGCAAGCAATATTTTACATCCGTTCTATCACATTTACTACTTTTTAATCGTTTCAAGATTTCTTTTTACTATGACCTTTTTCATCAACTATAAACGCTGGTGTTGTAAATTTGTTATATCCATATCAAGATACTTATGAGCATATCATCTCCTTTTATACTTTACACTTCTCTTATCAATACCATAATTCAAATATATTTAAAAATTTATTCTTTTATTATATCACTTTTCTCTCAAAATCTATAGATTATCCTAAATTTAATTTTTAAGATAATCAATTTTATTTTTATTTAAACATAATCTAATCTGTTCTCAGTAGCTTCCATTGGCTCCAATCTTATGACTTTTTCGCTGGATAAACTCCAAAAACTAGTCTATCATTGTGAATACAAAATACATACAAATACTCATAACTGGACTTAAAATTGGCGACGTCTGTATGAGCTCCTACCAATAAAGCCAGTAAACAATCCACTACAACTCCATTATTCCACCAAAATGTTAAAATAACTAGCTATCAAAAAATTTAGTATAAGAATATGTATTGTTTTTGCTCCAATAGCCTTTCTTAGCCAACTTCACTTATTCTCTCGTAACACCTACAAGCATATATTCATAACTCCGATTCCACCAACAAATAGTGAAAGCTACGACAGACTCCGCTTATAAAAAGGGTGAAAGCATGTTAAGAATGTTATTAAATTCATCCAAACCTTGACTTGTTGAATTTACATTATAAACTATTAGGTTCACTTCCTCTTGTCATCTCTTTTACAATTTCATTATTCTAGCTACTTTCATTGGCATCAGTAGTTTTACCTGCAAGCTGTATATTTATTCTGCTCATTTCCTTCTAAATGATTTAAAGTAGTATTATTGAGCAAAAGTCCCATTGCAGGCATCTGATCTCCACACTCTGACTTGCATACGGATTTTTAAACACTCCAACGATTGTCACTATCTGACTATTTTTTCTAAAATTTAAAGTCAATTTCTTTTCCTATAGGATGTTTCACAGAAATAACTGATCTGAGGTTGTATTGTCAGCTATTACGTATTTTCCATCTTTTCTATATTCATTTGGTAAGGGTCTCGTCCTTTTATTATTGTGTAATTTGAAATCTTAAAATAATCTTCTGTTACTCCAGTTCCAGTAAAGCATCTTATCTGATCCATCATTTGAAGATAATCTTGCAAAAGTGCTGGAAGTAGGAGTAACCTTCGACACCTTCTATACTCTTTAGTCCTGTATCTGGTGGCGATCACCATGATTTAGAGTCTGTCCTGGAGAAGTCAGTGATGTTCAAATTTGATACCCTAGCTTATTCATCTCCAGTAATATTTTCCTTAACTCCTGCTAACAATTGAAGCATCATTATCACTGAAGATATACCGATTGGTTGGTTCCAACGCATTGTCAAGAAGGAACGTACCTTTATTTGAAGCAACAATATTGATACCGATAATTTTAGCAATTCCATAAAATCCATTTACACTGGCTACACTCCTCTCCACGTGCTGAACAATTTCATCGCATTTTCTATTACAATCGTCTTTTAATCTGATACTTTTTACAATGCTCTGCCACATCTTCCTCATGCGTAACCATTACTATCGTTGTTCCGTTATCGTTTCAATAAAATTTCCAAAACCTCTTCTCGATTTTGAATCTAAATTTCCTGTTAGCTCATCTGCAAGAAGGATTTTAGGATGTTATTTGATTATCGCTCTAAGCTATTGCCACTCTTTGTCTTTTTGTCCCCTGACATCTCCCATTTTGGCTTATGGTGGATTTCTTTTCACCAAGTCCCACACTCTTCCAATGCTTCAGCGTGCCACAGCCTTTTCAGCTTTCTTTTACTCCTGTACAAAGCTGGAAGAGCCACATTTCAACTGCCGTCATCTTTGGAAGTAAGTTAAAAGTTTGGGAATACAAACCCTATTTGTTTGTTCTTACTTCGCAAGTGCATCTCCTTTTATAGTTGAAACATCTTGATTATCCAATATATAAGTTCGATAGCAAAGGCTGTCAAGACAGCCTAAAATATTCATAAGAGCAGACTTTCGCCTCGCAGGCACTATAAAGGCTACATGTTCGCTCCGCCCACAGAAAAGATTAAGCACTTCAAAACTTTTTAATTCCATAAGCTTCCATGCTATACTATATCGCTCACTATCATAAAAATTACCTCTTAAAGTTTATTTTTCTATTCCTGGTGGTAGCATGCACGATACTCCACCTTTTCTTTGATTATTGTTTTCTTCCTTAAACATTACACCATTAGAGCTACTTTCTGTTTTGACGGATCGAGCAATTTTTATTTTTGTCCATCTTTCAATCTTTTCGTCCGCAACAGTGATTACTCTTTCTCCCACTGATATACCGTATTCACAACCGTCATATGCATCATTCATTTCCAACTTTAATTTCTCTTTTGAAACTCTATTACCTTTTCCTACAACAAAAAGCAGGCAATATTTACTCATTTTCATTTATAACTGAACTATATGGAAGCCTTGCACATTTTACTGCTGTATAGTCCATGCTGTCATCGTAGCACCAGGCTTTAATCCCTTGGTTTCATTTATCTGAATTTTACGCAGTGAGTGTTACTTTTCCATCAAGAGACGAACCTCTTTCAGCCACGAAATTTGCAAATCATTATTCATTTTCTCCGTCCGACAATGAATCTTGGTAATCAACTCTTTGCCCAACGAATATTTTTACCTCATTGTCTGAAAGCCACTCTACCCTCATGTTTTGTTGAATCTGATACTTTAAACAAAGTCGTTTCAGTATTTACACGGTAATTTTCATCGCAGTCATTTCTGTAATAACACCATCAACTGGACTCATATTTCATCTTTTATAAGCGACAGATCTTCCTGCAATGTAGCCAGTTCTAATTTTGCTGTCTTTCAATGATGTTCTCCGCATCTTCAATACTGGCCTTCTGCTCACCGTCAACCGTATCAAATCCAGTCTTGAATTTCTTAGATCTTTCGCATTGTCTACATTAACCCGTGTTTCCACCAACTTTGTACACATTCTTCGATTATGTCAAATCTCTTGATTTTGCCGAATTTCCAAACTTTTAGACTCTTTCTTCTCATGATCCCTGAGCATCAAACCAGTCTTTCATAGTAATTTCCCACCTTTTCATTTGTGTCACAATCACATTTTTGTCAACTGGATAAAACTGTCAAACCACATCGCTCTTTTTCACATTATCCCCTGAAGAACACTTTGTTTACTCTTTTGCTTGAGTCGTAAATATGAAACCGGTATATCTCGATACAACTTGTCCATTCTTTGAAACGATAGGAAATATCTCCCCTATCAACAGTTGTCTACTTTCATACTCAGGCTCAGCTTTCTGCGTCAAATCAGTAGACAAATATTACAGCAAATATTGTCATAAATTTATAAAAATACCTTTATTTTTGACTTTTCTCTTGATTCAATAGTTTTAGTCTATTTCAGAAAATTCTATTTATTTCCACAAAATCATCGCTTCCTAATTTTCAATTTTTATTACATTAATAACTCTATTTATAATATTTTATTTTTAGTAAATGTCAAGCTCGTTTTATCTGTTTCTGTAATCTATTACAGCTTTCTAGTAGCTATTTCTGTTTTTCCACATAGTTGAATATATATCAACTCCAGCTCATATTTCTAGCATAAATTTCTGTATTCTTTTTCTAATATTCATTGTATTTTGTGATGTTAGTCATTTGTCTGATAGGTTGTAAGTTATCATCTGCTGTCCCGCGATTTTTGACACTAGTTCATCTGTTCATATTGTAACTTCAATTTTATCGCTTCATTTTAAATCTTCAACAGTATCATTGTATCTTTTGAAAGTTTTTGGACACAGATAACCCAACAACAACAGAATGATCCTTAACGAATATCCAATATCTCCTGATAATTTAGGATACTTATGCCAATATTTTCCTTTCAACTGTCTGTTCAGCTGTGAATTCAATTCTATTGTTTCAGCTTCTGATAATCTAAGAGCATAGAAATCATCTTTTTCAGCTCAACTTAAGTCACCGCTTCTCTTTTTCAGGGCAAAGCAACATTAAACTGTAAACTGTTCCCCAGAATCTGCAGTTCCCGTCCAAGATTTTCATATTTGAGCTGAGAATTTTCATATTCTGTTTTTAGCCAGCTCATAGTCAATACTGCGTCGCCGTCCCCAGTTCCAATTTTTAGTCTGAATAGCATAATCTTTTTAGTATCTTCTAACGTAGCAGTCTTCCTGCTCAATTTCTTTTCGCTTATTCTTATAATCTTTTTATATAACCAATCAAATCACGTATTTCTAGAATTTTTAGTAGTTTCATTGCTAATTTTTCTGTATATTTCGTAAAATTTGATTAGTATTATAATTGACATCGCTATACCCAAAATAATCATTTAAAGTTTTAGAAATACCGATTTTATTTTCATGCCTTCACTGCTTCTAAAATTATACGCATTTCTATAATAAAACATCCCATACTTTACATTATTTTGCTATAGTTAGACCATTTCGTCGCCCGTGTAATGTGTAATTATTATCCGAAGTTACACTAACTTCATTCCACTCATTTTAAAGCTCTGTCCTTTATATCAAACTTTCATATCATTAATTTTTGTCGCTACGAATCTCATACTCCAGAAATCAAGTCATCCACATTAACTGCAAACCCTACTACACTAAACGTGAATAATGCTAATAAAACTTTGTATTTTCTATTTTTAAAATTCAAAAATATATCTAACCATGTAATCTCCTTCCCTCTAGAATGAACAGCTTATTTTTATCAAGATTTATTATAACATCTATTTCATAGAATATCATGACAAATTTTATGTCATTTTTAAATTTTTATTTAATTAACCTTAAAATGAATCGATTATATATATTTTTAAGTATAAATTTGTTTAACAATGTAATTTATCAAATTGTATAGTCTTTGAGTATTTAAATTAGTGATTTTTAAGATAAAATTATTAAACAAACTTAATTTTTAAAATATTGAAATATAATAAATAAAATGATATACTTTTATAAAATAAGTAAAATTTATAATTAGTTTTTAATAAAAACAGCAACATAAATTAAATGATATAAATTGGAGGATGATTTAATGGATCAGCATTTTATCATAGGACTGAATCCGAATACGCCTATCTTTATCACAGAAGATGAAATTACATTAGATTAAGAACTGAAAAAGAACGATGTTGCTCAAGTAATACTTCACTATGGAGATCAGCTCTATTTGACTTACGCAAGATTATCAGTATCATATTTCAATGTCAATAATTACAAGCGATCTTTACTCATGATTATTGGCAAGCCAGTGTAAAAGTTGATTATCGTCGGATTTTCGTATTTATTTGAAATATTGGGAACAGACGGGGAAAAAGTATGGTGATATGGGAGTTGTTGAAAATCAGCCATATCAGTACCAAGCTGTAAATAGTTTTAAATACCATATTTACATGATTCTGATAGGGCAAAAGTGCCCAAATGGGTTCGGAAACTGTATGGTATCAAATTTTTCCAGAGCGTTTTGCTAATGGAAATCCTGAAATTTCTCCCATAAACAGCTTGGCTTGGGATACAGATATTTCTCCTAAGCATGATGATTTTTTTGGTGGCGATTTGTATGGGATACTCCAAAAACTTGACTATTTACAAGATTTAGGTATTACAGGACTTTATTTCTGTCCTGTATTTGAAGCTCCAAGCAATCACAAATACGATACCGTCAATTATTTTGAAATTGATAAGCATTTTGGAGATAAACAAACTTTTAGGAGATTAATTGAAGAAGCTCATAAACGAAATATGAAAATTATGCTGGATGCTGTTTTAACCATATTGGAAATCATTCACAATGGCACGATGTTATATGGAGAAAATTCCATTTACCGTGACTGGTTTTACATCTACAGCCTTCAGTTTATACAAACACAGATTCCGATATTCATCATCACTTAAATTATGATACTTTAAATTTAGTCCAAAACTTCCTAAACTAAAATACTTCAAATCCTGAAGTTAGACAATACCTGCTCAATGTGCAACTTACTGGCTAAAAGAATTTAATATTGATGCATGGTGCGACTAGATCGTGGCAAATGAGGTTGAACATCAGTGCGGAAAGATTTTCATAACACAGTAACTTACCCAGCTATTAAGCGGATATTTACACATACTCGGAGAAATCGCGGCACACTCACATACGTGGCTAAATGGCGATGAGATTTCACGCTGTAACCGATTATCCTCTTCTTTGCTAGTATAAAAATTATTTTCTAACAAAGACACTTTCAACAGAAGAATTTGAGAATCAGATTAATAGCCAGCTTTATGTATTATCGTCAACAAAACTAATGAAATTATGAAAGTATGCTCGACTCCGATACCGAGCGTATCCTCACCACAACGAGAGAAAAATCATAATGCTGTAAAAATCTGCACTAGCCTTTGCGTTCCTGCATTTAGGATCTCCATGTATTTATTATGGCACTGAAGTCGGTATGAAAGGTGGTTCAGATCTGATTGCCGTCGAGTTATGCCTGGGGATGAAAATAAGCAAGATACAGAAAATGAAACATTTTTATTATTGATTGCTTTGAAAAAAGACTACATAGACTGGATTATTTATGGAAAAACGAAACATTGAAATCATGAAAATAATATTTTACAAGTTACAATTAGTATAATAATTCTGAACTTACTATAAGCTATAATAATACAAGTAATATTATTAAATTGGAAAATACATAACTAACTAATTCTAAACTATTTCGAAGATACTGCTATTCTTCTTGGACCGATACCTTTTGCAGTACAGTTATGTTAAACCAAACTTAAGTTTTTAGATTTGTCAATTTAATCAATTTTTTAGAAAATTCCTCTTGCATGAGAGGATTTTATTTTATAATCTATCATATTTATTAAATTTAAAGCTAATTTACAAAACAAAATTTAGACTGTTGCGAATTGTTAATTTATATTTTAGTCGTTAAAATTCAACATAAATTCTATTTTAAAATATAGATTTACAATTTCACGCATTTATTATATAATAATATATAAAATAAATAATTAAGCTAAGAAAAGGAGTATTTTTATTATGGCACAAGTTATAAAAATTTTTGACTTCAAAAATTATATTTTCTTGTATATATTGCTTTAATTCTGCTAGTGTGTGTTTATAGCTTTTAAGCTAGGAATATTTTTATTTTCCATTTACAATAGCATTATTTCTGTCAATATAACACGTCCGTTTACAAGATTTTTAGATTGAAATTATCAAAAACTTTCAACAATAATTTCAATTGTAAACATTTTTAATTATATGGAGCAATTGGATGGGGGTCATTAAAGTTAAAGTGAAATCTACAAATTATCACAAAATCTTAACAATTACAGCGAGATAGCACAAAAACTATGGTCTGACAATATGACAAAAATCGATACTTACTTAGGAAATTTCCCATCAGGTTTTACAAGACAGGTAAATGATACTATAAACAACTTTATTTCATCAGGTTCTGACGGCTTGGAATATTTATAAAGGATTGATAAATTTTATCACTTCTATTCCAACGATGATTTTTATACATTTGCATAACAATTTTAGCGACTTTTTCATAAGTCTTGACAGAGATGAAATTGTAGCTTTTTAGAACAGCAGTTGCCAAAAATCTTGGCTGGATAAGGTTTTTAATATTAAAGACAGACATGTTTACAGTTCTTGGCTCTTATATAAAAGCTCAGATTATCTTAATGACAATTTGTTTTTGAACTTTTGATATGGTTAAACTTGTGTCATTCTTAAAATTAAACGTTCCTTATCCTTTACTAATGTCAATTTTAATTTGTATAATCGACGCTTTACCACTTTTAGGAGCAGGAACAATTTTAGTCCATGGGCTATAATTTCTTTTTGCTTTTAGGTGATATTAGGTCAGGAATTATGTTAATAATAATCTATCTATTTGTTTTATCAATTGAGACAAATGCTAGAGCCAAAATTAGTAAGTCAAAAACTTGGGGAGTCCATCCATTAATCACACTGATTTCAATGTATTCAGGTTTTTAAAATTTTTGGAGTAATTGGTTCTAATAGAATCTGTTGTAATGATTATTTTAAAATGTATTTTTCAAGAAGTGGAGGTTGGATTTTTAGAGATATTTTTGGTGATTCATCGGACAACAGCAAACTTGATACTGATACTAAATCTCATTAAAAATAGATGAAATTTATAATAATTAATTTGATAGCCTTTTTAAAAATCAAATTTAGTTCTTAGAGTATTCATATAAGGGACTTTTATTTTGAGATTATGAAAAACTTCTTATTGTTAATAAATATCATAATTATGTTTTCTCTTTTATAAAGTAAGGGAAATCAATCGCCATTTCCTTCATTTTGCAATCGCAATAATAGTTATTTTTAACATATTTAAATAATGGCATATTAAAGAGAATGGCGAAAAGAAACACATAAATTTGTCTAATCGTTTTTCATTCAAAAAGAAGGACACAGTTTTACACTTGTCCTACAAATCTAAATTCACTCTTCGGTTTCTTCTCTTTTCCTCTTCGTGTCATTGGTTTTAATTGGATTGCTTTTCTCCACGCCCTATCAGATCCACTACCACTGTCTTTTTGAAAGCCCCAAGTTCATTAGTTTTAAACTGACTTTTTCTGCTCTTCTCAGTGATAACAGCATTATATGAAGACACGCCACTTTTTATCAGTATGCCTATAATTGACACAAGAAAATCATTCTTTTTCAATGTAATCCTTTTATGTCACGCAATACAGGATAGAGCTCCTTCTTTAAATCTGGTACTGTTCTTTGATGTTAAACTCGCTTTGATCTCACAGTTTATAATCTCTGATTTTTGATGTGTGTGCTTTTGTGGATTGTTTATAGGTTTTTCGGAATTTCAGAAACAGTCGCCGCTGTCTGCTCTGCTTTGCAGACTGTGTTGATGCTGCCGTTACAGGTTGAGTGTACTGAACAGTTGGCTGCGTTTTCTGCTGTGGCGGGTTAGCATTTTTCCGTAAGTTTGATACGTCGGAAGACCTGTTATTAACCACATCTTGTCCCTGTTCCGTCCTGTGTCAGGGCAGCGGTAGTACGTCAGGATTGTCTGCGTTGCCGTTACTCGATTTTTGCGGGATTCGGTGTATCAAGCGTAGAGAACTTCGTTTGCCGTATCCTCGCTGTATATCGCACACATTTGCGCGAATTATATCCTTTCTCATATCGGAAGTTGTCATTTTCAGATACCGTGGATACCGCCTATTGCTACCATTGAAGAAAACTCCGCAATAATGTTGGCCTTTTTGTCATGATTTTATTCTTCCTCTTTTTCAGCCAGCTATTTTATTTTTGGCTTTTTTTCTAAATCATATTTTTAATTAATTCATCATATTTCCCATTTTCTCATTTTTCAGTTCAGCATTTATTTGTTTTATTACTCAGGGTTTTTACCTTTGTTACCATTGCCATTCCAAATTTTAGCTGGTTTTTCATCAAAAAATTTCCATTTCAGGATCTATATATATTCTTCAGCTACTGCCTTTTTCAAAGAATAATTGCGTCAATTTTTCCTGCGCTTTTAAATCTAAAATTGTATTTACAGTGCTTTCATTTGGCACAACAGTTGCTCATTAATAGCTTTTTGCTTCCATTTCTTGAGTTGTTCCTAACTGCACTCCAATTTTCTTTGCCACTAAGTGGCTGGTGTAACTGCAGTAGTGCCTCTCAAGTAAGTTTCTTTAGAAACAAAATAGTCATCTGTAAAATCAACTGATCTTTCTTCAGTAGAACTCATACCGAATACAATAATATCAATTTTCCCTGCTTTTTAAATGCTGGTATCAGACCATCAAAAGGACTGGTCTGTAATTTCAACTTCATATCAAGATTTTTCCCAATTTTCATTTATCATTTCACGTCAAACCATGTTAGCTTGACCATTTTCAACATATTCAAACGGACAAAACTGCATTAAATCCTACTCTTAATCTCCCTTTGCCATCTTTTTCCACACGACACAAGTCCAAAAATTACTAATGTCAGTACTAAAATACTTTTCATATCCTCGCTCTATTTTTATTATTTAATTTTTGTTGTTTTAATCCATATTTCTTTATTAATTCTGCATATTTACCATTTTTCTGTAATTTTTCCAGTTCTTCATTTATCTGTTTAATAAGTTCTGAATGTTTTCCTTTATTAAATGCAATTGCCATGCCGTACGGCAATTTTTCTTCATAAAAATCTCTGTTCGGGTCTCATAAATCCATTGCGACAATATTTTTCGAGTATTACAGCATCATTTTTCCCACTTTTTCAGATCTAGAATCAGATTAACAGTTGCGTCATTTGTTGCAACATTTGCATTCTGTATGGCTTCTAATTCCTGAATTGTTCCAAGCTGTACTCCAACTCCAGCTAGACTTTCTTTTAGAATTTACTCCTGTATTCCCTTTTTCAAGTAAACTTGTGTTGATTTAAAATATTCGTCTGTAAATCAACTGATTTTTCTTTCTTCAGTTGCACTCATTCCGAAATAATCGCATCCAGTTTTCCAGCTTTAAGTGCTGGTATAAGAACGATCAAACGGCTGAACTTTCATTTCAATTTCATATCCCAAATCCTTTCCGATTTGTTTTATCAAATCAATGTCAAATCCCACTAATTCACCATTTTCCATATATACCCAAACGGAGGAATACTCCATCTGTTCCCACAATAAGTTTTTTAACACCCTGCTTTGTTTCTGTTTTATTTCACACGACACTATTCCGAATGCGGTCATCACTAATTACTATTAATAATCATCTCTGTCTGCCTTTCCACTATACAGCTCATTTTAATACTTTTTATAATGATTTAACACTTTTGTCTAAAAATTCCTTGCTCTTTCTGTTTTTGGATTATCAAATAAATCCTGTCGGTTTTTGCATCTTCCAGAACATATCCCTCATCCATAAAAATACTCTATTTGCAACATTTCTAGCGAACCCCATTTCATGTGTCACTACAATCATTGTCATTCCAGCATTTGCAAGTTCTCATTACCTCCGAACTTCACCTATCATTTCAGGATCAAGTGCCGATGTTGGTTCATCAAACAGAATTACTTTAGGATTCATTGCTAATGCCCTTGCAATCATAACCTTTGTTTCTGCCCACCGGACAGCTTGTTTGGATAAACATCCTTCTTATCACCAAGTCCTACTTTTTCCAGTAATTCTATTGCCAGTTTTTCTGCCTCAGCTTTTTGGCATAATCTAATTGTCCAAAGTAATGTTTTTCCAGTACAGTTTTATGTGGATACAAATTAAAGTGCTGGAATACCATTCCGACTTCCTCACGAATTTCTGTTTATATCCACCTTACGTTCCAAAATATTTTTATTATTTATTTTAATCTCTCCTGATGTAGGTTCTTCAAACCCTGTTTATACAACGTAAGAATGTTGATTTTCCCACTTCCGAAGGTCATATAATCGAAATTACTTCTTCTTTTATTTCTGTACTAATTCCTTTTAAAACTTCCAATTCTCCATATTTTTTTCTTCAAATCTTTTATCTTAATCATTTTTCCTTTAATCTCATCTCCAATCGTTTCCCAATAAATGAGAATAATTTTGCGCTGATATAATAAACCAAACCAGTAAACAATATTGGTTTTACACTATAATATACAGCTTGTAAGCTTTTTACTGTTCATTGTAATGTCAACAACTAATATATCCCACAACGGCTGTTTCCTTAAATAAATTTATAAATTCATTCAAAAGTGCTAGCAAAATATTTTTATAGCCATGGCATTATAATTTCATTCATTGCCATTCTATAGGCATCCCAGTTGCTCTTGACGCCCATTTGCCCTTGTCTATACTCTCAATTCTAGAACGGATTGTTTCTTCTACATAGTGACTATTAAGTCCCAAAGCAATTAATGCGATCCAGTAATTATTAAGTATACAACTACAAAAGATAATGTCAAAAAGCTGTAAACCATAGGAGTTCCTCGCATTATATCAACATATTCATCAATAATAACATCTTTTATCATATCTAAAATTTCTATATTGGTTTTCTGAAATTTTTAAGAATGCCAACAACATTCCTAAAAGAATACCAATAGACTCCTCCAACTGTAAGTCCAACGTAGTTACAAAAGTAACTGCTTGCATAAATTCCCATTCTTTCGGCTTCATGTCATACGGAAACACAAGAAGTACAGCAACAGTTACAACTGCTATAAAAATGAGGGTTTTTACTATTTTTCGTGTTCTTTCCAATTCTTCCATTATATTTAATAGAACTTTAATTTTGTTCATATCCTCCCTATATTTTAGTTATTATAATATTATTATACCTAATATTTATAGGTTTTTCAATAAAAAATTTTATTTTTATTATCTAACTCATTCCTTTTCTTCTATTTAGCTCTCTTCAAAGACTATTAATATTTTTTCAAAATCTTTTTAAATAATTAAGTGATATAGTTACTTGATTTTGGAAATAATATTTACAAATCTAACAAAAATTCCAAACAGAACATAATTTAAAAGGAGTTATAACTATGAAAGTATTTAAATTTTTATTTTTCAGTTATTGTATTAATTGCAGGCTTAGGTTACTACATTTACACTCAAAATCAACTAAAAATTCCGATTCTATGGTAAAAAGTGCTGTTGCTTCGAAATTTCCAATAGAAAAATCCTATCCTCTTGGAAAAATTAAACTATTTAATCCAAAGAGTACATTTTTGAGAATGATAAGCTAATTATTGAGCAGAATACCTAAATGATGCATTAAATGATCAGATTAGCGGAACAATGACCTTTGCAACTGACATTCGTTATGATCAATGAAATCAAACCTTTATCTTGATGATTTTCAAATTGTAAGACTGACAAAAGAAAATAAAGAAATTGATCTTGATAAAAACCTATTATCAGAACAGGGTTTAAGTTATGCTTTTAGTCAGCTTGAGAAATTTTTGAATTTATCAGGAGTTGAAAAATTTCAAATGATAAAGGATATAAAAATTGAAAATAATAAATTGACTGTTGTTAAATAAAAATAATTTTAATTATTATTCAGTTAAAATTTTATGTTTGACGTTCCTGAAACTCAACCAGTACTGCATTTGGGAAACTGTATAATTTTTCCCATCGGAATTACTATAAGTTTATTCTCTTCATCATCATACCTATACACAATGGCTCACATATTCTACAAAATTCATCAACAGGTTCAAAAAACTCCCAAAAATATACACATCTGATTTCTTCTCCATCTTCACTAATAGTATTTGGAATATATCCATAATTTACTGGATATATAAAAATTATATTTAGGATGTCTTTCTCCATTTTCTATCCATCTTTACATGTATGTCCTAAAATTTTATAATTATTCAAACTCATAAAAGATCCTTTTTTAAATATCAATTTTAAGTTTATATTTCTTTAAAATTCTGTTTTTATTTTAAAAACTTCCTTTTAACATCTCTAAAAATACTATCACTGCAATAGAAAACAATTATTATTATTCGATTTGTCTTCCTAAAGTTAAATATACACGATTACCATTCCAATCAGAACTCTATTATGTCAAAATTTGTACTTCCAGTAGAAGTAAAAATATCTGGAAATACTAATCACTGTCAGTACTGTATAAGGAAGTGCTTCAAAGAACTTATTAACTTTTTAAGTTGTTTTCGGAATTTTTCACAAATATTGGCAATGTCCTCAATATTACCGTCATGATTATGAGTGTCATCAAAATCATTGTTAAAAATCCCTAAATTTTCGTTATAATTCAATCTTATCACTTCCTTTCCCTTTATTAATTTCATCGTTTTCCTGCTTTTTCAGAATTTTCATTATAATAAAAGCTGTGCGTATATAAAAACTTGCCAAAACATTGTCAAAATCATAACCCATCCTGAACTTACCTTATTTAAAATAGGCAAAAATGAAAATGCCATTTTTATAATAAGTGCCAGTAAAACAATTCTATATATTTAAAAATTTTGACTCAAAGCCATTATTAACATACTGAAAAACATTGAATAAACACAAAATTCATACTTGTCAGTAAGTGATCTACGGCAATTTTTCACCAAATATTGCTCCAAAAATTGTACCAAAACAGTAGCAAAAATATGGAATTGATGTTTACTCATCATATACCACGCATTTGTTGCCTTTTCAGTGTCAGATATGTTATAGTTTCATCCAGTAAGCCCCACGCCCTACCGAAAACTTCTGGAAAAATAGGAGTTTTTCACCAAGCTGTCTAAAACAACAATATTTAACAATAAATATCTTAAATTTATAAGACCAATAGATAAAATCACTTCAACTGGAGGTGATTTCATCACATAAAGCACCTTAACAGTAATGAATGAGGCCCCCTCCTGCATACATTCCAAACGATGTAAGCCCTATCATTGGCAAAATTTGGGAAAAACTTTTGGCTGAAATCAGTCCGATTGCAACTCCAAAGGGAATATAGGCAATTCCGATTCAGTACCGTCTTTTAATCCCTTTTTAAATAATTTCTCCAGTTTTCTTATTTGTGCCATTTTTGTTCTGATTCCTTCCTTATATAGTATTATTCTAACAATTTCAAAACAATTAGTCAAATATATAATATATATTTCTATCATATATAAAATATATGATTATTTTTAATAATCCCCAATTTTTAGCCACACTTCCATTAGCTTTTAACGGAACTTTCTTAAATTTATCATATTTTCCATAATTTTCAATCCATGTATTCCTTAGCAAATTCGTCACGAACTTCAAAAATCAGTTCATCGTGAACTTGAGAAAGCATTTTGATATTTTCATCATTTTAACTCCTCATGAAGTTTCACATCATAACTATAATATTTGCTACTGTTCCTTGAACAACAGTATTTACTGCCATTCTACAGCCTGTGCCTGTACATTCTTATTTGTAGCATTAATTGCTAATATATCTTCTCGTACCGTAAAAAGTTTCTACAAAACCGTGAAAGTTGTACGTTTCTGTCACAATATCAAAAATTTTTCTGACTCTAGGATATTCCTCAAAATATGTCGTGATATATTGAGAAGCCTCCCTGAACTGTAATTCCCAGTTCCTTTGACAATCCAAACGAGGTTTTTCCATACAGAATACTAAAATTAATTACTTTGTCAATACTCCTCTCATGCCGTGAAATCTCATCTTCTTCGGTTTTGAAAAATATCTTTCTTGCCGTCAAATCTATGCAAAATCCTGATTATCCTGATACGCCTGGTACCAAATGCCTGTCTTTTAGATAATCTCAGCTGAACTCTCAATTCAATTTGTGAATAGTCAAATGAAATCAAGCTATGCTCCCTTTTGCATACAAAAAACCAGTACGATACTTATTCCATCATCTGTTCTCACAGGAATATTCTTGTAAATTTGGATTTGCTGACGAAAAGCCGTCCAGTAGATGTCCCGTTTTGGTTAGAGTCATATGAATCCTGTCCTCTTTATCCGCCAGTTTTGGAATTGGCTCAATGTATGTTGATAATAATTTCTTTTATCAAGCCCTGTATTCCGTAGCTTTTTCCCAATCATACGTTTGTCTTCTGTCAATTCTCGATTATTTGGCAATCATTTCGAACTTCCACATTTGTCGAATATCCAGTTTTTGTCTTTTTGCCTGATGGAATCTGTAATTTTTCAAACAAAACTTCCCCTAATTGTTGTGACGAATCAATATTAAATTCCCCATCAGCAAGCTTATCAAATATCACTTTGAAAGCATATTTATCTTTTCTTCCAGTTCATTCTGAAAATTCACTGAAATATTTTTATCAATCTTTTATTCCATTTTCTTCCATTTGTGCCAATACTGTATTAATCGACTTTCCAGCTTGTCAAATATATTTAGAAACTGCTCATTTTGTAATCTATTTCTAAAAATTGTTTCCAATTTATAAATAAAAACGTCCTCTTTGATAAAAACTCATCAAATCACATCATCGGAAACATCGCTAAATCCTTCTTTTCTTCGTTCCTTTTTAAATTGCTCCTCAAAGTTGCAATTTCCACACCAAACTCATCTAGAATTATTTCCTCAATTTCCTGTAAACCTTCTGTCCCAGTACATATCTTGCAAATGCAAAATCAAAATATTCAGTACTATTTTATTCCAAACCCGTCATTATTTTATCCCTATAAGTTTTCACATCCAACAGAATATCACAAATACTCACTTTCCCCACCTTTTCATATACTCTCACATTATAGGCACAATTTCTTTTTGCTCAATAATTTATAAATATTCTCAATATTTTCTTTTATTATCTTTTGCTCATTAGCATTATCACTTAAACTAAACAAATTAATCTGTACTCGGACTCTGCATGATTTCCATTTTTGCAAAATATCCTGAGTTCACTGTCCAAAAGCACATATTCGTTTTTCATCGCAAACGGAAAAGTCTAAGCATATTCTCAAAAATTGCCACTTTTTATCCATTTTCTCAATCACGGAATAAGCATCATTCCAGCTCATAACTTTTCCATAATTTTTCTCAAAATACACTTTTCATCTTTTAATTTTCTTACCTTTTTCAGTTTTCTGATTTTCAACGCATCTCCTCTGCCTTTTTCTTCTGAGCCTCATATTCTATTGCCAATTTTTCCCTTTTAAAACTTGGAATTTCATCAATTTTTGTCTCATTCTGAATTCATGTTCTGCACCACATGCTCATACAAAAATGTGAAATTCCATCAAAAATCGGATTTTCCTATCATACTCCAATTCCTTTTATTTCTTTTTCTTTCAAGTCTCTTTTTCCAATTTTTCTTCAACAATATTTTTCTAAAAATTTGCTTTTCTTCTTCAGTGTTCCTTTTTGGTTTCCATTTTGCAAAAATCTTTCCTTCTCTCTCTTCTACAGCTTTTAGAAAATCTTTTAAAATCAAGCTCCTCATAAAGTTTTAAAAGACTGTCAAAATCCTTTTCCTCAAATTTCAATTTATTTTTATCGTATTCAACATCAAGTTCTCTTTTTCACAGCTGTAAGTTCCCCGACTTATAAAGGCATTTTCCTTGTCAGTCAGTAATTTTTCCTTCTGTTTCCCTTTTATTTCGTCAATATTTTCATAAATTCCTTCTAGATTTCCATAAGTCGTAATAGTTTTATCTCATTTTTGTACCCAATCCCAGCAACTCCTGGAATCCCATCCGACTCATCCCCATAAGCCCAAACAAGTCAGGAATCTATCGGTGTAACTCCCAAATATTCAACTACATCTTCACTGTCTTTATATGTTTAAATGCAGAATTTTTATCCTTTTTCTGCCAAGCAAACAGCAATTTTCCCATCTACAAGCTGATGCCAAAATCCTTATCCCCAGTTATTACAAAGACCTCAATCTGCTCATCTTCATCATTAGAAAAATTGAGTGGCAAAAAGTGGCAATAACATCATCACTTCCTGCCCAGCCTTCTTATATTTCGGAATTCTACACCATCTCAACACCTTCATAATAGTATCAATCTGCATAACCAGTTCTTCAGGCATACTTTCCCTATGTGCCTTATACGCTTCCAACTCCTCAGTTCTATCCAGCTCACTTCTCTTTCACACATCTAGACAAGCCACCAAATAATCAGGTTTAAACTCTCTAATCACACTCCAGCGTATTAATAAATCCAAATGTCGCCCTCAGTAGAGCATTCCATTACTATTTCTCATTCCCATTAGTGCAAAATGACTTATACACAAATCGCTACTCGCATCCAATATAACTGTTCTTTCAACTTGATTATTCTCTTCTTTTAAATTTTAACAATATTCATATTTGTATATTTTTACCATTTTACATCCTCAAAAGCATCTTAATTTAATAGAACAGCTAAATCTTAATAATTTTATTTTATGTATTCAAATTATTAATTTTTAATTCATAAAAAGGCTGTACTTAGATTTTATCCTGTCAGTCCCTTCTTAGTAAGCAAATTATTCTATTATTTCTAAAATTGCCTTTTGGTTCTTCAACTTTCTCCGGTGTTATCACATGCATCCAAAATCATGTTTTTAGAGTCTTGCACATATCATCATTGTAATAAATTTCGGCGATCATTTTTGACACTTTTTCCCAAACTTTTCTAAAAATATTAATTCCAACTGCGTGATCAACCTCATCTTCTAGCACGTCCAGCACCTATAATCATTGCTGCTTTTTCCAATTTCTTCTGTTTTTATTTTTACATATCCTTCATTTTCAGAAAAAATTTCCATCACAGAATTAGCTTTTGGAGTAGTCTATAGTCATTTATAAGCTCTTTATTTCCACCGCTTCTCAATAAATTCTGCTAATATTTTCAATGCGCTTCCATTTTTATTACTTCATCAATTTTCTTTGCTTGACCTTAGTTCTGCTATTTCACCCTTTTTCCTTCAAGGCAAGTCCTGCAATAGTATAAACAACTTCTTTTACGTCAGAAGCACCATTTCCTTTTAAAACTCAATTGCCTTCTATGATTTCATTTGCATTTCCAATTGCATGTCCACGTGTTCATCCATATTACTAAGTACAACTTTAACTTTTCTTCCAGCACCTTTTTCCGATTTCAATCATTCTTTCAGCCAATTTTTAGCTTGTTCTAAATCTTTCATAAAAGGCTCCATCCCCAACTTTTACATCAAGAATTATAATATCTGAATAAATTGCTAACTTTCTTACTCATAATGCTGCTTGCAATTAACGGAATACTGGCACAGTTGCAGTCACATCACGCAAAGAATACACTTCTTGTCAAGAGGAACAATCTTGTCGCTGTATCCCATCAGTCCAACTCCAGTTTTATTGGCAATTTTACAAGTTCCTCTTTTTGTTGTTGAAAAACTTGAACTTTGAATTGACTCAAACTTGTCAATTGTTCCTCCAGTATGTCCAAGTCCCTTTTCCGACAACTTTACATTTCCCTATCCCAAGTGCTGATAAAATAGGAGAAAGTATTACTGTAACCTTATCTCCAACACCTCCTGTACTATGCTTATCCACAAGAAATCTATCTATCTCATCAACTTTTATCACATCTCCGAGTCTCTCATTACCATTGTAAATTTTAACAGTTCTTCCTGTGTCATATCATTAAAGTAAACTCCCATAAGAAATGCTGACATCTGATAATCAGGAATATTTCCAGCCAAATATTCATTTAATAAAAACTCTATCTCTGTATCAGACAGTTTAAGTTATCACGTTTTTCTCAATTATATCAACTGCTCTCATAAAATCATCTCCTAAAATATTTTTGATAAACTATGGCATTTGGAAAATCAAAATATTCCAAATCATAGATTACTAGTCCAATAAAAAAATTGTAAATATAAAAGAAATTAAAGAAAGATAAAAGGTTGTAAAAGAATCGATATTTAATTTATCAATTTCAAACAACTATTTTTAGTAAATTTTTGCACTTTTGAAAAATATTTTTGATAATTATAATGTAGATTTTACTTGAATTTTTACCATCTTTAATGTCTTGTTTAATTTGTTCAAGACGTTTGATGTTTTCTTCTCCAATTTTATCTTTTGTAAATTCAAAGTTAGTTGTTCCTACTCCATTTTCCTTGATTCCAAAAACTTGTAATTTTGCTTCAAATTTTCCATCTATAGTAGATTTTACAACATCAAATACTGCGTTATCAACATATTTTCATCATAGATGTCAAAATTATTCCTGGATACAAATTATCTTGGTTAGAATCCACCCAATTCCATAAACATTTTTTTTCTTTAACTGCTTGGAATACTCTAGTCCACTTGCTCCAGCAGCATGGTAAATAACATCTGCACCTTGTTGAATTAATGTTTCAGTTTTAGCTTTTAGCTGATGCTTGATCATTAAATGAGTTGTTTCCTCCAATATAAACAGGTAAAACTTTGATGTCAGGTTTTATATATTTTGCACCTTGTGCATATCCTGCATAGAATCTCTTAATTAGATCCAGCTTTCATTTGCACCAACAAATCCAACACTTCCTGTTTTATCCATCATTGCAGCTAATGCTCCTACTAAGAATGATCCTTCTTGTTCTTTAAACAAAATAGAAGCAACATTTGGTAGTCCATTTTACAGTTTCATCAATTATTGCAAATTTTTGATCAGGGAAAAGCCTGAGCTACTGCAACTAATGAATCTTTCATGCTGTATCCAACTGCTATAATCAAATCAAATTCTCCAGATTCTGCAAATTGTGTTAAAGCATTTTTTGCTTCTGTTGACGGGTCTTTTGGCTCATATTCTTTAAAAGTAATTCCTAGTTCTTTTTGTGCTTTTCTAATCCTCTGAAAAGTTGCATCATTAAATGATTTGTCACCTTTCCCACCAGTAGAATACACTACTGCAACAGCTTTTTAGAATTTGTTGCATCTGCAGATGTTTTACCATCTTTACCTGCTCCTGTAGCTGGCTTTATTTCACAAGCTACGACTAACATTAGTGCAAAAATTACACTAAAAATTGTAACAATCTTTTTCATTTTCCTCCTATAAAATTTTATATTTTATTTCATACTTAATTATACCCTATTTTTCAATTTTAAAAATAGTGTCTCTCATAAATTTTTATAAAAATTCTTTTGGAAGCATAAAATGTTATTTTATATAATTATTTTTCTATACTAATAGATAGCCTCGAAGACCTATTCCTCCTCTTACATTTTTACCTTTTTGCATCATATCCGCTATTTAATGTTATTCCAAAACATCCGTTTTCTATTCCGATATTAAAATCTGTTTTAAAGTTTCCTTTTATTTCCTTTTCGCCTCTTATATTGAACCAGTCCGCATTTTGTCTGCGATACTCTGGCTTTGTTTGCCACATCTCCTATTCTACCAAACTCTTTTTCATAACCTGCTCCCTAAAACTGCGGACAATGCTTGTTCGTAAACCTATAGGCTGTTTATATTTAAATTCAGCTCCTATTTCAGATTTTGCCAAATAGTAGTCATTCCCCTTGACTTCAAGACGCATTTCCCCATTTTTTTCCTTAATATTTTCAAATCTTCCATACTCCAGTTTCAGGCTTCCCGTAGGATTTTATGCTAGTCCTTTGGCTCTGTTCTGATTTCTTTTTGACAATCCATTTTAACAGCGCTCCATAAACTGAGTAGTCTGATTTTGCATTAAAGATTTCATCAACAACAAGATATTTTCTGTGCATGCTGTTTCTTGAAAGATAGCTTTCTCCCGACACTGTCCATTGCAGGCTTCGTTATAATCATTTTTCAGGCGACATTATTTTTGAAAAGATTCCTAATTTTAGCATTGCCTGATTTTTCTTTTTGATTTTCCTGCATCCCTGAACTTGAACTTGTTATTTATCATACCCTGCATACCATCCTGAGCTGTTTCCAAGTCTCACAGCTCATTCTCCTTTAAATAGGGCAAAACCGTAGTAGCGCTTGTATAATCAATTATTCCAGCGCTATTTGACCTGTACTCATCTCTTATTCCAAAAGTTTTTATTTTATTGGATTGCTTGGACTTAGTGTCCCATTCGCTTGACAACAGGAAATTTCCTTGTCAATCAGCCTTCCAGTACCATAAGTTCTTTGCTGAATATTGGCATACTGATGTCCCCATCATTTCATCAAATGCTTGTGCTAGCAATGTTTTTCATTTTTCCAATGCTGTTTAATTTGTCAAACTAACATCTTTTCTTTTTGAACCTAGAGGATTCATAGGCTATATCTTTGCTCCAGCCCGTCAGAAAAATTATAAACATTTGCATCCTTGGCAAACGAAGTATACGGTATTTTTACCAACAGACAGATTTCAGCCGCTCGCCATCCACATCCGTCTGAACGGTTCCTACCCATGTCAATGATCCTGAATAAATATGCCATTTTTAATTTGCGATTGGATAAAATTGTGGCGTTGTATGGCTCCGAATATTTTCCCTAATTTTTATAGCTCTTGAATTTGTATATTTTGAGGCTTCCGTTCCAAGTATCAGATCGACCTCCGTTTCTTCAGAAAGATTGTTCAGACCTTGAATCGGATTGGTAAATTTTATACCTGAAGTATCTATATACATACCGATTTTGCTAACAAACTTATTTGGGGTATGAATACTGCTTTCCGTTTCAAGAATTTGTTCAGCAGAATCTCCTGACCCGACAACTTTTATTTCAGGTGAGCTGGCAGAAATATCAAATTCCACAGGATTTACTGCTTTTCCGTTAATTTTATCTCAGGTATCCTGTCACCAGCTAAAGATACAATTTCAACACTTCCATCTGAACTCTTTTCCCAGTTTTTGGTAATTTTGGCGACTGAATCCGTGTTTCAGCGATAATTCTGAACTGCCTTCTGCGGAACAGTTGCCATGCAAGAGTATTCTTCTAAAACTGCGTCCTCTTGACAAGCACTCCAACTCCTTCTCTCGGAAGAATGTTAATTATTCCGTAGTTTTTAAAGACAGCCCTGTTCGTAGCAACCGCTCCGATAGCTCCAACAGCATCTGGTGTGGCTGTAATTAATCCGTTATTTATTCCAACAGCCTCCTGATCCGAAAACATACCTATCGAATTTTTCCTGACAAAATGTATTTCTCCGTTATTAATAGCGACTGACCCATTTCCAATTGCATACATTCCAATTCCATTTTTCCTGTAACTTCAATTTTTCCTGTATTTGCATTTTCAATTTTCCCTGTATAAACGGAAACGTTGTTATCTTTTGTCATAATATCCAGTGCCCATTCCGATTGAGTAAAGTTTTTCCGGCACTTTTGATGCCCCAACTTTAATTGTTGCGTAATTTTTCTGCAAGATTTTTGCCCTGTACTGTAAATTCCGACATTTCCAACTCCATTTGTCAAAGTCAATTTCAGCAAAATTTGAGCGGCTCCTCCCGTGATAGATTCCGTAGTTTTGATTGCCATGTGCTTTTATTTTGTATTGTTTATTATATTTCCTGTTGATTTTTCAGAATACAGGAAGATATTTTTATTTTTAGAAACATTGGAAGTATTTGAAGTTATCTGATTATTGTTTCCTGTATTGACAATGTCAAATGAATTTTCATCAAGATTAATTGAAGAAAAATCATTGTTTACAATTTGATTATCTCCAGTTACAAGCACACCTTTTGCCTCGTCTGTTCCAATCGTCAGTTTTTCCTTGCAAATTCAAGTTTCCGCCTATAGAATAAATCCTGTCCCTGCATTTCCTAAAGAAACATTCGAAGTATTTCCAGTATTTACAGAATAACCATAAATTCCTAACGACTTATCTCCAGCTGTTATCTTTCCACTGTTTTTCCACCATGCTGTTTACGCTATTTGTATAAATTGCTATTGCAGGGCTATTTTCTGACAAGGCAGAACCCACCGTTATTTTTCCAAGATTTTTAATGTTGTAGTTTCCAGTTCCTGTGGCATACATTCCAACCGCATTTTTCTCCAGCAAGTTCAATTTGACCTGCGTTTCCATTTACTAATTCCTTAGATCCATGAGGACTTTCAAAATTCATTCCAAATGTATTTTTAGAAGCTGAAATTATTTTTCCGTTGTTGTATATTCCGCCTGGCAAAGCAGTATTTGAACCTGTTGTCTCTGCCCTATAAGTATTCCGCTTGATCCCTCCCTAGAGTTATAAGTCCGTTATTATAGGCTTTTCCACGCTGTTCCTCTATTGTCTTCTGTCAGATAAAGACCCACTGAATTTTTGCTATTGAAATATCGCTGTTATTTGTAATTTCCCTCTTTTATAAATTCCAATAGATTCTTCCCTGTCAAGGTAATTTTATTATTATTTTGTCAATTTTTACTTTTGTAAGCCGGCCTGATTATTGTTATTTTCCTGTGCAATAGCCAGCTGACCGTTTTAGTTCCTGTCATGATTTTAGAATTTGTAATGGAGGAACCAGAATTTCCAATTCATTATATGGATCTGCATCGTCATCTAAATTAACATCCTGATCCAGTTCCAGATTACTGTTTACCATTGCTGCAGAAATATAGCCAGTTCCATTGATTTCAATTGGTCATCTCACTGACAGGTTTGCCTGGTATTCCTGATAAATTCAAGTTTCCGTTTGCAAGAAACAGTATTCTTCCACCTTCTTCCATATTTAACTTGAGTTTACTGCTGTTGTTATGGGTAAAATTATTTGCATACCAAGTGGAAAAGTTAAAGTTCCAACAGGCGCATTGCCTAAATCATAATAAAATACTGTTCCATGTTTTTACATTTGCTGTTACATCTTTTTCAAAAATAATTTTTCCCTCCAGGCGTAAATGGAGTGTATGCAGTATAAAAATGTAGAGAATCTTTTCCCTGTATTCAGAACCACATTGTCTTCCAGCTGTATTTCTCCACCTTTATTGGCAAAAATATTAAAAAGCTCCATCGGTTGCCGTAATTTCTGCCTTAGATATTTTTATTTTTGAAGTATTTAAATAATTGGCATTATCTCTTCTATTTTCAGCAAACAGCCCTACTGACTTAGGTTTTGAAACTTTAATTTTTGCAGTTTCATCAGATTCAATTATCTCGCCTCTGATTTGCGTACATTCCAGTCGAACCTTTAGTGCTTTCAGTTGTGTTTCCATCAAGTGCAATTTCTGCATGATTTTCAATTTTCCGTCCTTTGTGGCAACCAATGCCCTTACTCTGTCTCCGGAAATAGTAACTTTCCTTTATTTTCAACTTCACTTCCAGCAGAGCTCACAATTCCAGTGGCATTTTTGCTCTCTCCGTTTGTACTTTCCTTAATTGTAATTACACCTTCATTAACCATTCCTCTACTTGCCTGAATATTAAGTCCAACATTTCCATCTCCACCCTCTATTGTTAATTCTTCATTATCGCCATCTTTTGAAAAATTTAATGCCATTTTGCTTATTAATTCTTAAAAAGTGTATTAGTTATACCGTCAATGGATTTCAATTTGAAGTTTTTAAATTCATTAACCACTTTGAGCAATAGATCCTTCTCCAATGTGCATACCATTATTATTTGTCCCTATGCAATTCAACATTAAAGAAGGATTTTTCTAACTGACCATTAACTATAGCCTCAAACAATCTGCCTCGATAATTTAGAAAAATAGAAAATCCTTTAGACCAGCTCCTTCTACAACAATAGGGATTATTTCAGCTGAAATATGGAAATTGGATGCTGCTGATATGAGATTGTAGATGTAAACTGCATACCTAATAACCTCTTCCATTTAATGTTATATTTTCCATTATTTTGTAAAAATAAAATAATTTGATAAGTTCTATAAAGTTATAAACTACATTGGAATAATTACTGCCATCAACTATTATGTCTCCATTATTTATAAAAGCTTGAGAGGCAGTATTTCCTCCAAAGTTAAGAAAGTTTACTGCAGAACCAAATCTTTTTGTAGATTTTATAAGCCCTTCATTTATAAATTTTAAAAGGTTTTATTACTATTGTCAATATAAAGAGAAACTGCAGAAGTACTTAGGGAATCTGAAAACAATTGTCGCTCCTTGTTTTTAGAGTTGTGGTCGTAATTCCATTTGGGCTTCCGTTCAGCATAATGATGCTAACTAGATTTCTGTATTTTCCTTCCATTGAGTGCAAAAATTCAATTGGAGCTTCCCCGAAGAAATAATATCCATATTTTTCAATGTTAAAATCGTGGCCTCCTCCCATTCTTACTCCCTACTTCCATAATCTTCATATTTAAAATCCTTTATTAAGATTATTACTATAATTAAAAGACTGTACTATGACTGTCCCTTCTATTCCTGTAAAAGTTGTATTATTTGTCTTAAGAGTAAATTTGTTGCTATTATTATGCACCAGTTCCATTTTCCTTTTCCGTCTGTTCCTCTAATGTGAGTTTGGGAAATAGGATCCTGTATCCCCAGCATTAGTTCCCTACAAGTACATTTGGTATTCCTTTTTCATTTCTAATATTACTGTAATCCTGATTATTAGTTTCATTAAATATCTTGAAGATACAATGCCAATATCGGGAATTACTGGAGGTGGAACTACTTCCACATCGCCATCCGCACTTCAAATGCAGGCAGTTCAGGATTCTGAAAAATTGATTCCAGGATCTTGAGGCAAGAACTAGCGGTTCAATTTGGGCAATTCTTCTTGGATTCACATTGCTGAAACTTCCCATTCCACTACCGGTTCTTCTACATCTCGAAGTTCAGTGCTTTCCATACGAATTTTTGCATAAGCTCCCAGAAGAAACCAAGTTATATTTGGAACTTAGGGATGACACGCTTCTGTTCAGGATGCTGGAACTTCTCGTAGGGTTTCTTTTTAGTTTTTAACGATTTATCGCCTCTTCCATTATACAGCCCTCTCCAGTTGTTAAAGTAGTAGTTGTTCCCAAATTGCCATGAACTCCAGATTGGTCTTATTACATGATCTCCTGCTCCATTAACTGAATCAGTTCAAGGTTTGACTGCTTTATAAGTTCTGTATTTTCATTTCTAGCTTTTTTTAAAATTTTTTCTGAGATTAGAAACAGATGCGTCTATTTGTATGATTTGATTAGTGATTTCAGTTTCAGTTTCCAACGGCGTGGCCAATAAATTGTTCTCAATCCCCAATGCCCCTGTTAATAAAAATGTAATCAGCATTCTGTCAGTATATCTGAAATCCTTAACTCTTTTGGCAAAAGATTTTTAGATTCTTTTTAATTTTATAAAAATTTCCAGTCATTTATTCACTCTCCTATTTTGATTTTTATTTTTAAATATTATTTTCTAATTCATTTATATGAGTAAAATCTGTTAATATCGAATAGTTCAAAAATTACTCCAATTTGTCAGTTTGAGCAAAAATATCCATACTTTTAAGTTAGTTTCAAAGTAATTTCATCATACAAATAAAAACAAATAATCTTAGTTTAATCATATATTTTTATATAAAAATTTTTGGAAAATTATTGTCACCTGTATAATAATAGCTGTAATCAAAAATCAAGTGCTTTTTAAAAATAATATGTCATTAATCCATAGTTAATTAGTTAAAAGTGAATTTATGCCAATTAATTAAAAATTAACAAATATGAACTGTATTCAAACTTATAAATTACAGATGTTATATAAAAGTTTTAAATGACTTTTGAAAGTAAATATTAAATAATTTAAAAATATATCATAATTTATACTGTTCTAAGGAAAACATAAGGATATTTTTAAATAAAACATATATTAGCAAGCTTCTTTTTGTTTTTTTAGTTTTATACAGAAAATTTCCTTTTTTCACTAAAATATTTTTACAACCAAAATTAACAAAATCAGTGTAATCAAAACTATTAACAGAAATTCATGTCATTGTAATAGTCTGATTTTCAAAAATTATTTTACTGTAATGTATTTTTCTTTTAGTCAACTAATGTAGGATTAAAAATCTTCAACCCAAGGCAATCCAAATTTGTTTAACGCATCCATAAATGGATCTGGATCCATTTCTTCCACGTTGAATACTCCTGGTTTTTCCATTCTCCAGTAAGAACCATTGCGCCCAATCATTGCTGGCACTCCTGTCGTGTAAGAAATCGCTTGTGAGCTAACTTCCTGTAACATTCCTGATGATCGCATACATTGTATACATAATAAGTTTTTCTATGCCCATCTTTTTTTACCTCTGAAAAATATTTCCGATGTTTGTCTTACCTTTTTGTTCTAGGTCCAAGTGAAGCTGGATCAGGTAATACTGCTGTCAAAAATTGCAACGGAACAATTTGCTTTTCCTTCAAATTCTATTGGCTCAATTGAAGTCATTCCCAACATTTTCAAGCACTTTTAAATGAGTCAGGTAACTTTGTCCAAAAGTCATAAAGAATCTAATTCTTTTTAATACCTTTAATATTTAACTGCAAGCGATTCTAATTCTTCGTGGTGCAGTACATATCTTTTTCACCGATTTGCGGGAAATTGTACACTCTTTTAATTTCCATTGGCTCTGTTTCCACCCATTTTCCATCTTCCCAGTAACTTCCATTAGCTGTAACTTCCCTAATATTAATTTCTGGATTAAAGTTTGTTGCAAATGGGTAACCGTGATCCCCTGCATTTGCATCAAGAATGTCAATGTAATTTATTTCATCAAAATAATGCTTTTGTGCATACGCTGAAAACACTCCAGTGACACCTGGATCAAATCCACTTCCTAAAATAGCAGTAATCCCAGCCTTTTCAAATTTTTCCTTATAAGCCCATTGCCATTTATACTCAAATTTGGCTGTGTCCAAAGGCTCATAGTTTGCTGTATCCAAATAATCGGTCTTAGTTTCAAGACAGGCATCCATAATTGTCAGGTCTTGATATGGTAAAGCCACATTTATCACAATATCAGGCTTATATTCATTAATCAATGCCACTAGCTCAGGCACATTATTTGCATCCACCTTTGCAGTCTGAATTTCAATTCTTCCAGCATATTTGCTTTTTTTCAATTCTTTCCTTGATTTCATCGCATTTTTGCCTTTGTACGGCTAGCTATCATAATTGAACTAAATACTTCGAATTTTGTGCACATTTGTGACACACTACATTTGATACTCCTCCAGCTCCGATCACTAATGCTTTTTCCCATTACTTTTCGCCTCCTCAAATTTATTTTTATTTTTTTATTTATTAATTCTGAATTTTTTTCTCAACATTATTATACTGTAAAATTTTTATTCTGTAAATTACTTTTTAAAAATCTTGTAAAATCATTTGACTTAGGCTATTTTTATTTGCTATAATAAATTAAAAGATAATAAATTTTTAGGAGGAATGTAAAAATGAAAAATTGTAGTCTTCGATGCAAAACCTTATGATATTGAATTTTTCGACAAATGGAACGAAAAATTTGGAGCAGATATTACATATTTTGAAGAAAAATTAAGCTTAAAAATGTGATGCTTACTAAATATCAGGATGTTGTCTGTACTCGTAAATGATGACTTAAATGCAAAAAGTATTAAATATACTTGCAAAAATGGTGTAAGAGTTATTGCCGCAAGATGTGCTGGTTATAACAATATTGACTTAAAAATTTGCCCGTGAAAACAGAATTACTGTTTTAAGAGTACCTGCCTACTCACCATTTTGCCGTTGCTGAACATTCACTAGCTCTTCTTATGTCAGTAAACAGAAAAACTCACAAAAGCCTACAACAGAACAAGGGAAGGCAACTTTAGTTTAGCAGGACTAACTGGAATGGATTTAAACGGAAAAACTGCCGGAATTATAGGAACTGGAAGAATCGCAAGAATTTTTATAAAAATTTTAAACGGATTAGGAATAGAAAGTTATTGGTTACGATAAATTTCCCTAATGAACAAAGCTGCAAAAGAAGAAAATTTTACTTATGTAACATTAGATGAAATATTTGCAAATTCTGACGTGATTTCATTACATTGTCCATTATTCCCTGAAACAAGACACATAATTAACAAAGAAACTATTGCTAAAATGAAAGATGGCGTTATTATCATCAATGCCGTGAGGTGGATTAATTGATACCGAAGCTCTCGTTGAAAGGATTAAAAAGACATCGGCGGAGCAGGACTTGATGTTTATGAAAAATGAAAGCAGCTATTTCTTTGAAGATGAATCAGCAAGCGTGCTGGAAGATGATTTGCTAGCTAGATTATTATCATTCAACAACGTCGTTTTGACTTCTCACCAGGCATTCTTAACAAAAGAAGCATTAGATAACATTGCTGAGCTACATTTAACAACATCTTATCATACGTAAAAGAGGAAACTTTACAAAATGAAGTTTGGTATGACGAAGAAAACAATAAAGTTGTTGAAGGTGTCAGAGTTCAAAAATAATTATTATCTAAAATTTTAATAAAAGTTTTACTTTTTAAAAAACTTACAAAGGGGCTGTTTTAAAAGGCGCTTCTTTTTAATATTTTTCGAAAAATACAAAATCTAAATTTAAAAGATTTTTGTATTGTAAACTTATTTAATTAATAGTTATTTTCTTTTTTCCTAAAAAATTTTACTTTAGAATCAAAAAACTAAAAAAATAATATGAAGAAAGGTTTTAAAAATATGGATTTATTTGAAATAAAAAACAGAATGAAATAAATGAAAATTAACATTGAAGAAATCAGAGGCATCTTTGACATTGAAAATTTAAAAATGAAATTGATAATTTAGAGAAAAAGACGTTTTGAGTCAGATTTTTGGAATACGAGAACAGTCAGGAAATATTAAAGACTATTAGTGCAAAGAAAAAGTTGCTTGAAGAATACGAGAAATTAAACGAGCTTTTTGAAGATGTTTCTACCATTATTGAATTTATTGAGATGGGAGACAATTCGTTTGAAAATGAGCTTGAACAGAAAGCACAGGATTTGAAGAACTGAAATTGATAATTTTAAGACAAAAGTTGCTTCCTGGATGAGGAATACGACATGAATAATGCAATTCTTACGATAAATTCGGGGCTGGTGGGAACTGAGGCATGTGACTGGGACTGAAATGCTTTACAGAATGTACGACAGGTGGGCAAATCGGCATGATTTCAAAGTTGAAATCCTTGATAGCCTCGCTGGAGAAGAAGCTGGAATAAAAAGTGTAACATTAAATATAAAAGGAAATTACGCTTATGGATATTTAAAAGGGGAAAAAGGTGTTCACAGGCTTGTCAGAATTTCTCCGTTTGACTCTAATGCTAGACGGCATACTTCATTTGCCGCAGTTAATGTTACTCCAGAAATAGAAGATGATGTTGAAATTGATATTCGTACAGAAGACTTGAAAAATTGATACTTACAGGGCAAGCGATGCAGGCGGACAGCACGTAAAACACAACAGACTCAGCCGTTAGAATTACTCATATTCCTACAAACACAGTAGTTACATGCCAAAATGAACGTTCACAGCTAAAAATCGTGAAACTGCAATGAAAATATTAAAATCTAAATTATTCGAGCTGGAACTAGAAAAGCGTGAGAAGGAAATGGCAGAATTAAAGGGAACAGAATCAAAAATCGAATGGGGAAGCCAAATCCGTTCGTATGTCTTCCAGCCTTATAAAATAGTAAAAAGATCACAGAACAAAAGGCAGAAGAGGAAATGTGGAAAAAGTTATGGATGGAGACATTGACTTATTTATAAACGAATATTTAAAAATACGCTAAATCCTAATAACATGTTTAAAATTTAAAATAATTTTACTTATAATAACTAAAAAACTGAAAGGATTAGAATATGAAAAACTAGATGTCCATGGGCAAAAAATCTGAAAATGACATTATCTACCATGATACCGAATGGGAGTGCCTTCCCACGATGATAATTATCTTTTTGAAATGCTAATTTTAGAGGGCTTTCAGGCAGGACTTAGCTGGAATCTTATTTTTGAATAAAAGAGAAAATTTTAGAAAAGGCTTTTTGACAATTTTGATTATAAAAATTGCAAAAATATGATGAAACTAAGTTGGCTGAACTGGCTCAAAATGATGGAATTGTGAGAAATAAATTAAAAATAGCCGCTTTCTGTTAAAAACGCTCTTTGCATTTATGGAAGTACAAAAGGGAATTTGGCTCATTTGACAAGTACATTTGGAATTTTTACAGATAACAAGCAAATTATTAATAACTGGAAAAGAGATATCAGAAGCACCTGCTACTACAGAATTATCTGATAAAATCAGTAAAGATTTGAAAAACGTGGCTTTTAAATTTGTTGGCTCTACAATCGTTTATTCTTTCTTACAGGCAATCAGAATAGTTGATGACCATTTAATTAGTTGTCATATAAAAATCATCTAAATAATTAAAATATAATTTTTGCTTTTTAATAACATAAATTGCAATATTAATTGCGACATTTCAACAATTTCTTTTATCGTAAGGGCATCAGACGCCATGCCCTTAACCCACTTCTCGAATTTCAATTATCAAGATAAACTATTTATTTCTTCAACAGCTTCTCAAACTGTTCTTTTTGAAATATTAAATGAATTAAGAGCCTTTAAAAAGCTGTTTTGGCATTGTAATAGCCAATTTTTAAAGATATCTCCAATCATTATTCTACGTTCTCTGCATTGCTTCCGAAACAAATCCATTATCTATCAAGTCACTGATATTAAATCTATCTTCAATATTTTGACTAGCTGTAATAACATTTTTCAAAGCCTCTAAAATTACTTTGTCATTGGCATTTTCAACTCCTATATTATCATTTTTAGTTGCATCCTTTTGACTTACAAAAGCATGCTTTATGTTCGGAATATATCTTTTTAATGTATCACGAATTTTTCCTGCAAAATCAGGATCTGTAAATAAAATTAAATCATTAGTTTTTGACAATTCAATCATTTTATTTATTGTTTTTAGATAATGCGAGAAGCCGTTTAGGGCGATAATATGTGCATCTACAACTCGTTTTTATGGCTGTTATGTCATCTCGCCCTTCAACCACTATAATTTATTTATTTTTAGTTTTTTTCTTTTTGTTTATTTGGCTCTTTTTCCATTTAATATTCCTTTTTTGTTTTTATTTTTATTTAATGTTATAATCTTCCATAACTTTTTAGCAATAATTCCCAAGTTTTTCCAACTGAATCTATTTCATTCTTTCTTCAGGAGTGTGAGCACCGTAAATATTAGGCTCGATTGAAACAATATCAACGTTTTCCATATTGTTATCAAAAATTCCGCATTCAAGTCCAGCGTGAATTGCCTTAATTTCAGGATCTTTTCCTGTTATTTTTAAATGAGTTTACAACTATTTCACGAATCTTTGAATCTTTTTCGGTATTCCCAAGATGGATACGGAGAATTTACTTTTATTGCCACTCCGTATTTTTCAGAAAGTTCCTTCACATCATTTAGTAATTTTTCATGATTTATACTGAACTTCTTGGTAATGCCTGAATTTTTATAATAATTTTTCCATCTTTATTTTCAGTTTTATAACTCCAAGATTTATTGAAGTTTCTACAAGTCCCTCTATATCTTTACTCATTGAGATAACTCCATTTGGAAATTCGTGGAAAAATGAAATAACGGCATTTGTATTGAAATTGATAATTTCCCTTGATTTTTTAGTTCCTCTTTCTTAACTTCCTTCACTTCAATAACTGGATTTTTGTCAATAATTTTAAAATCCTTTATTATATTTTTCAAAAAGCAAGTTTTGCTAGTTTTCAAAAATCGCTGACTTTTTCATTCTCAAGTTTCACAGCCAGTAACGCTACAGCCTCTCTCGGTATTGCATTAGTTTTTCTCCACCGTCAATGTCCATTATTGAAAGTGTATTTTTATTTAAATGATTCAGAACTTCTGCCAAAATTTATTTGAATTCCTAATCCTAAATGAATTTCAGCACCTGAATGCCCACCTGAAGACCTTTCACATCAACACTTATTACAGTATCGTCTTCTTCAATTTTTCAGCATCAAACGCTAAACTCATTAAGGATTTGCTCCACCTGCACTGCTCACATAAACTTGTCCATATTCTTTCAGTATCTAAGTTTATAAGAGTCTTTCGAAAAATTCCAAAGTCAAGGTTATTAACTCACTCATTCCGTCTTCTTCGTCCAGTTGTGATAATAATTTTCAAGTGCTGGATGTTTCGAGTCATTACTGTCAAGTATCGTAAGTGCATAAGCCACAGCAATTCCATTATCTGCCCCAAGTGTTGTTCCATTTGCCTTTTAAGTATCCATCTTCCACAACAAGTTCAATTCCTTGCGTTTCAAAAATCAAATTGTGTATTTTATTTTTCCCAAACCATATCCATATGCCCTGCAAGATAAGTGGGAATATTCCTCGTATCCAGCTGTTGCAGGCTTTCTTATTAATACATTTACGCCTTGTCCTGAATAACTTCCAATTTCTTTCCTTTCGCAAATTCTACAATCCAGTCACTAATCTTTTCTTTTCTTGAACCTCTAGAGTCTGAAATTTCACTAAAATAGTGAAAAACTTTTTCAGGATATAAATTTTCTATTTTCATTTTATTTTCCTTTCTTTTAGTTTAAATTAACAACAAGGGATAATCCCTTGCCTCAAAAGATAAAGATTTCTTAAATATCTTTATTTATAAAATATTTTCCAGTAATTCTTCAAGCTCTGACATTTCTCTCTGTGTCAAGTCATACACGCTTTTTAACTTTTTCAAAATTCTATTTGTCAAACCATGAACTACGTTCTAAAATTTTTATAACTAATCTTTATAAAATTCCACTAATTTTTCTCCCTTTGAGTTATTTTCGTAAACTATTTTTAGCTGTATCGCTGTTTCTAAGCTACTTCTATCATTTCATTAAGTTGTCTGTCTTTCTTCAGCACTTGTAACTTCGTGAGTAATGAAATGAATCACTTATTGTAGTCAATGTTAATGCATTTACTCCTAATTTATGTACTGTTGTATAAAGTTGAGCTGTTTCCATTTCCACACATAATACCCAAATTTTCAGCCCATTTTTCCAAGCATTAGGGTCATCTCCATAGAAAGTGTCACTTGTAAATACATTTCCAGCCTTTACATTCAATCCTTTTGCCTTAGCAATTTCATAGCCTTGACTAAATTCGACTTGCTGTGGGCGCATAATCTGCTCCATTAAATCTCAATTTGTTAATTGACGAATCAGTTGAAGCTGACATTGCAATAACAACATCTCTAATTTTCATATCTTCCTGATAAGAACCAGCAGTTCCAATTCTAATCAAATTTTTCACTCCAAATTCAGTTATCAGCTCATGTGAATAAATCCCAATCGAAGGTATTCATTCCAGTCCCTTGGACAGATATTTTTTTCCCTTTATAAGTTCCAGTAAACCCTAGCATTCCTCTAACATTGTTATACTGAACAACATCCTCCAAAAAAGTTTCTGCAATATATTTTGCTCTAAGCGGATTCCCCGGCAATAGTATAGTTTCTGCAAATATCTCCTATTTGCTCCAATAGTGGCGTTCCCATTTTTCGTTACCTCCTAAAGTTTTTATCAGTTTTTCAATTTTTACTTACTATATTGTACTTCACTTTTGAAATTATTCAAGGGTAGTGATATTTTTACTCTTTTTAATTTTATATTTTGTTTTAATAAATTTATTATATTATCATTAAATCAAGACTTAAACATATACAAAATTAATGATATATATATATATATATATATATATATATTTGATTTTATTTTAATTTTCACATATATATATAATGTGTATTTAATATATACAAATTTATTGCAAAGGAAGTGATGATAAGCTGCCATAGAAGAGATAAAATATGTCTACTGTAGAAAAACAACAGCCATGGTTCATCACAATGGGGAACTCCATGTAGAAAATCTCCTAATGCAACATAGCTGGATGATACTAATCTAATATTAGGACCAAATAAATAAAATTAGCAATTTCTATTTACTATTGTTATTTTAAAAACTATAAATTCATAAAATATGTCAGTTTTATTTTGTCTAATGAAAGATCAGAGAAAGGAGATTAATTTGATACTCAGTATAAGAAAAAGCTGATAAAAGAACTTGAAAAAATTAATATCAATAAAGCAATTTTTATGCAATCAATGAATTTGAGAAAGATTATTCAAAGAAGAAGAAAGTATGAAGAAAGCTCTAAATTATTTTGAAAAAGCAGTTGATTTAGGAAGTAATATGGCGATTAACAATATAGAGCTTTATTATTTAGAAATTGAAAATAATCTGGAAAAGGCAGAAAAGTATTTTGAAAGCAATGAAAAAGGAAATGTTGTGCATTAAATAACCTGGAATAATCAATGATAGAAAAGAAAATTATAACAGAGCAATAGAATATTATTTAATGGCGATAAAAACAAATGTAATTTTGCATACAACAATCTAGGAAATTTATATGAAGAATTTATCAAGATTATGAAAAAGCAGAAAACTTATACCGAAAAATTTTAAAGAAACTAAAGACACAGAAGCCTTAATTCGTTTGGCATATCTCTACTTAAATCAACTATCACGACAAAAGGAAAGCACAAAATATTTGGAATTTTTCAGCAAAAAGGAAACAAGGAAGCAGAACATATACTTTTTCATTTATTAAATGATGAAGAATGTAACTTACAATAACTATAATTATAAAATATCAGTATTATAGAAATGGAAAATGAAAAATGGGATTTTTGATACAGTTTTCAAAGTTGCAGCTAGCATAACAAATGCAATTTGCTGAACAAGGATTTAAAGATATGGAAAGAAAAGGACTAATGTCAAGTAAGGACTTAGCTCGATACAAGGAATTAAATAATGAATTAGATAGAAGCTACATAACAAATATGTTACAAAGAGAAATGAAAAGAGATAACGAAAGATTAATTTCATATACAGAACTATCTGAAGAGAGAGAAATGATAGATGAAATAGAAGAGAATTTAATTATTATGAAGAAAAGTTTTTAAAAAGGGCGATGGTTCAAAAGTATGGATAAAGTAGCTATGTAACGTATGAATGAAATATCACAAAGAAATAGTTGAATTACGATATAATGGATAGAAAAGGTATCGATTTAAAATGGATTTATTAAATTAATTTTACAATTTTGCACTGCTGGGGAATAATAGCTTTTATCACATACATTGGAGAAAATGAAAAAGAGAATTTTTCTGTTTGAAATTACGAGGTTTTAGAAAAATATAAATTTTTCGTATCAATAGAATAGCCTATGTAGGTATCTGGTTCTATGGCAAGTGCAATATTATTTGAAAGAAATGAAAATTCATTTTGGAGCACATTGCAAATTATTTTGATTTTTCTTGGAATATATGTATGTGCAGGTATCTATAAATGAACATAAAGAATGGCTTGAAAATCAAAGGAAAAAGCCGAAAAACGTTTGCTGAAGTTTGGGATAACGCTGATGAAAAAACTAGAGCAATATTAGCACAAAAATTTATTAATGATTCAGCTAATTCCATGACAGATGAAGACATTAGAAAAGATATGCAAAATCAAAAGGTTATCATCCAATTTATGTAAATGGTAAATTATTATATGTAAAAAGATAGTGCAGATGTAGACAATAATTATGATCCTTCTGAGGATTTAGATAATTATGATTATGATGAATATTTAATGGAACAGGCAGATTTGGGAAATACAGCTCGCATTTGCCTTAAAGCTGAAAGAGATAGAAAACGAGCTGAGAAAATTTATAAATAAATGGAGTTGATTTGAGATGGTATATATATATGTTTTTAATCATAGTAGGATTAGTACTGTTCTTTCTTTGTTTGCAATATTAGGGCTTATTCAACATATTTTTTGGAAAATTAATTTTAAAGCTATATTTCATAGGGTATACTTTTATTTATAATCTGTTATTAGAATTGGAATAGTAATAGGATAAATAAAGTTTTAGATATTTCTAGAACCGAAATTGTAAAAATTTTATATCTACAATAGAAGAAGGGATCAGAGAACAACTTAATGAAGCCTATAATAACTCCTGTTTAAAAAATGTCATGTAAAGATAAAGAAGTTCTTATTAAATTATTTATGAAACCTAGAAAATCAGATATAGGTGTTTATGCAATGGCAAATAAATTATCTGAAAGAGGTGCTGAGTAAGAAGAACATTAAAGAAGAGATTAAATATACTTATGAAAACTTACAGAAAGAATAGAATGTTCAAACAAATATAAATCTGTAATAAAGAGCTAAATATTCAAATGAACGATCTCATCAACGTCTCCAGATTCTTCACATACAGAATTTCTCAAAGAAGAAATAGGACAGACTAAAGAAACCGAAGAGATTAGCTGAGACAAGGCTTTTAGATACAGAAAATGCTAAAGAACATTATCCGCATAGGTGAGAGTAGCTTTTCAGGAAAATAATGAACAATCCCAATAAAAGCAGTTATATTGAATGGATTATATTTTATTGTATAATCCATATTCTCAGACTAAATCTCAAATTAAATAAGAAGAATTTATTACAAACCCTTTCTTAACAAAAGATACTAAGTATTTCCAACACAAAATATAATTTTGTGGTTTAATAAGCAGACAAAGAAACTTATTTATTCAACTATAACTATTTGATAAACAAAAGAAAAGTTTACGAGTTGGATAAATAAAAGTCATAGTCTCACTAGCTACAGAGTCCAGAATGTACGGAAAGAAGAGATTTCTCAAATTCTCTAATAAATAGTGTGTAATCAAAATTTAATAAACATCTCGATATTTAAATACGGAATAGTACTCAAGACATTCTCTAGATCAAGCTTCCATATTTTATTATTAATTATTTTCTTGATCTCATATTCATTCATTAGTCAATAATAGAGCGTTTTCAACTTTATCATTATCAAGCTCAGTAAGCTCATTTCACAATAGGCTTGCTGTTCGTCCTATATCTTCCAGCTGAAGTTTTGCTTTATTGGAAATCTTTTCTATAAAATCTCCGTAGAATTCCCGCCGTCCAAAAGAACTGTAGTAGCTTTCTTGCCTTGTATTTTAAACATAAGTCCATTTTCAGCACAAAATACAGCCACCTTCAAGCATTTCTCGACTCATCATAATTTTCCATCAAGTCAATTATTTCGTCAAAAGTTATTGCATTTTTGATTTTTTCTCATTTTTAATAACATCATCATCAAAATTCAGTCTTTTTAAAATCTTTCACTAAAATTGTTATCCACATGTACACCATTTATAAACAGGCTATTATCAATAACATCTAAGATAAAAAGATGTTCCCTTTTCCAAAAATAATCAACTATATGTCTGTCTTCATTTGAAACCACTTCAAACACTATAGAAACATCATTTTCACTGTGAAATTCTAAAAATTTCATCTTTTCATCTTTTTCACTTGCTTTTTCAAAAAGAGTTTCAAAAATATTTGACGTGTGTTCCATTTGTTACACATTTTTGTTGCAAATAAATTTTTCATCAATAACTGAAAGTATTCCTAAAAATCCGTTGTATTTTCGTAGGCTGTAACTAGTAAACTATGTTATTTTTCAAGATATTCTCTCGTAGAATATTTATTTTCGCCGTAATTAAAGAATTTGTTATAGCTTCTTATTTTTCACTTTTCCAGTTTCTGCATCCACAAAAAGTCCACGTGCCTTAATTGTCGAGTCATTCCACACTCTTTTTCCGAAACACGTTTCTTCCAAAATTTAATGAATATAAGTTTGGTTTTGTCTTTTTAACGCTGATCAGTTTACTTACAATCAATTTATTCACATCTTCATCCGCTGTCAAATTTATCTGCTTGTTTTCTTTTTGCCTTTTTCCAGTTCGTGTTCCAAATAATCTCTATCGTAAACAGGGTTTATAACTGATTTTTGCAAAAATTTTATCTGGCACTACATCCAAATATTTCAGTTCTCCACCATACTCAACTGCTCCTTCAGACAAATTGAATGTTCAGTCGAATTACACCCCTATGCCCTATGAACCTGCACAAAATCCTGACATTTTTCCTTCAAATAATTTTCTCATAAAGTTCTCCAATTTCGGTTTCAAAGCTTCCAACACCGTTTATCATTTCTTTTAGTCGATACAAGTGCCAAATTCGGCACAAAAAGACAGACCTGTATGTGTACAAAGAATTTTATGATTGTAAAATTTAAAAAGCATAACATTGTCTTAACTTTTATAAAATTTTCTAATTTCTCTTTTAAAAATTGTCACATTTTTCTTCATCTTCTAAAATCGCTGGCAAAGTTTCATTTAGGAATTGTTTTGAATTAATTTTTAAAGTCATTGGCAAAATTTTCCGGATGAATTTTCGTGATTTCCTCAATCATTATAACATTTTTCCTTTTTATAAATCCAGCATTAACAAAAGTGTCTGTTTATGCTCAATTCTCTGTCCAAAAATCTCCTAAAAATACATACAAGGTATTTTTGTCAAAATCCTTCACAATTTCAGAAATCGCTGTAAAAGCATGAATGAATATCCCTAATATCCGAACTTTATCATATTTTTCCGTTACGATCATCAACATAAAAATTTATAATTTCATTTATGTCAAAAATTCTTTTTAAAACTTCCTGAGAAGTTTTTCATTCTGAATATTCCTAAACATTCTGGTTTATAACATTTTCGTCAACCTGCTTATAGCTTTCTCTTTTTATTATTTTCAATACACTCTTCGAGTGGCGTATCAAGCTGATAATAATAAATTGTATATTTATACTTGTCTGCAAGAGCCTCGTAGGAATTCATTACTCTTTTTGTAGTATGTGTCGCATCAATAACTGTAAATTCTCCTTTTTCATTCTTTTCTTCCAAACAGTTAAAAGCATTTCCCAAGCCAGCCTGTCATTTTCTGCTGAAATTTCAAAATCTCCAAATTTTGTCAATTTAGGATTGAAAATTAAAAGTCTAAACTTATCAGACTTCAAGAGTGTATGGCTCCAAATTATTTTTCTTAATAAAGGTACTTTTTCCACTTCCAACTGTTCCCTTAGCAGTAACAGTGTTCTCATTTTTCTCTTCACTCCTTCAAAAATTCTATTTAATAGATATATTATAATTTTACTATATTTTATTTATAAATCAAAGAAAAAGTTCAGACTTATATTTTATAATTTTACAAAACAAGAATTTATTTGAATTTCTAAGAAAAATAGGGTAAAATATAACAATAAAAATATTAAAATCAAATCAAGGGGGAACGTAGATGATGTAGCGGCATTTTTGATATAGATGGAACAATTTACAGGATTCTTTACTGATTGAGCATTTTAAGATGCTTGTACAGTATGAATATATTGATATGATGACTTGGGAAGGGAAAGTTAAGGAAAAATTTTCCAAGTGGGAAAACAGGACTGCGGGATTATGATGATTATCTAGATGAGCTTGTTCAGACTTATATGGAGGCATTAAAGAATTTTAGCAAGGAGGATATGGATTTTATTGCTAAAAGGGTAATGAAAACTAGAAAGATAAAGTTTACAGATATACACGTGAAAGGCTTTGAAAATATCATAAGGAAAAATCATAAAGTTATAATTATTTCTGGAAGTCCAGATTTTCTTGTAAGCAAAAATGGCTGAAAGATATGGAGTCAAAGATTACAGGGCTTCTATTTATGAAGTTAATGAAGATGGTATTTTCACTGGGAAAATAACTCCAATGTGGGGATGCCAAGAGCAAACAGAAGCAGACAGCAGATTTTTGTAAAATGTATGAAATAGATTTGACAAAATCGTATGCTTACGGAGATACAACAGGTGATCTGACAATGTTTAAAAACGTAGAACGCTATTGCCATAAATCCTAGCTAAAAATTATTGCAGAAAAATCAAAACGGATAAGGAACTGAAAGAAAAAGTTATGATTGTTGTAGAAAGAAAAGATGTTATTTATAAACTGAAGACGTGATGTGGATATTATATAAATTGACATTAAACGAATCTATTTTTCAATCAAAAATGTAATTTGATAAAAACTTTTATAAATATGTAAAAATTAAATTAACTAAAGAGAGATGATAATTATGGATAAACTTTAAAGATAGTTTATTTAGATAGAATTACGGCTATGTTTATTGATTTGAAAGAAAAGTTTTCTAAATACGGTAAATACATTGAGTATGAAGATACTGATTCTAGCGAAATTGACGAAAGAATAAAGGATGTGGATGTTGTAATAACGACCTGATAAAATTGGGGAAAAAGCAATTTGAGAAGGCCGGAAAACTTAAATTGATACTTGTTACAGCGACAGGATTTAACCATATTGATGCGGCACGCAAATGAGTTTGGGAATAAAAAGTAGCGAATGTTCGTGGGTATCTGACCAATTCTGTGGCACAACTTGCGATTACTTTTTATTGAATGAATTGACACCTGTTATAGGTATTTTTGAGGAAGTTAAGGAAGGAAAATGGATAAATATTGCTGTCCTGAATATCAGAAATATCCGATAGATGATGCGGCTGGAAAGATTTTTAGGATTGTGGGATTTGGAAATATTGGGAAAAGAGTTGGAAAGATTGCTGAAATGCTTGGAGATAGAGAGTTATAGTGTACTAAAAATACTGGAAAAGAATATGGCAAAAGTGAAACTGCAATTGGAGAAGATGGAATTTTACGGTATGAATTGGACGAAGTGCTGGAAAAATGTGATGTTTTAACGCTCATGTCCACGCTGACTGATCTCGACACGGAATCTTATAAATCTTGATGAAAAAGATGGAAAAGTCGCGGTAATTTTGAATCTTGCAGAGAGTATGTAATAAATCAGGAAGATTTGTATTTTTGCATTAAAAATAAATAATAAAATCAGTGACTGTTGATGTTACAAGTGTTGAGCCAATTGATTCTAAATTATTTGAGCTGGATAACTCTTTTAATTACACCTCATTTGCTTGGCGAAATCTGAAAAAGCATGAAAGCAGCTGATGGACGATGTTGAGAAAATTTAAAATTGTTTCTTGAAGGAAGACTGGAGAGGTTTTAAAAATAGGAAAATTTTCTCAAAAATATTACAGAAAAATTCTGTACTGACTAATATTTTAAAAATGCTTTTTACAAAAATTTTACTAGGAAAGGTGAGAGAGGTGAAATGATAATGCTGATAAACTAATTTTAGTGGCATAAAACTTGAGTTTGATGGACTTTATTATGGTGGAAATTATGAAATTGAAATTTTTCCAGATGGAAGATTTTATTATTCATACATTGAAAATACATCAGTTGAGCTAAAAAGGCTCTTTCAGATTAATCAGAAGGAAATTATGATTTTGGAAGAAATGATGGACTATTTTGAACTTTTGAAAAATCAGCGAAATTATATGATAAATGAATTCAATTTTGAGAATGGAGTGCTTGTTATTCAGAAAAAGTAAATGGACGTGGAGGATTAGAGGGCAAGAGAAATGATGTTTGAATATGCAAAACATTGATTGATAAATATACATCAAAACGTCTATTTTTACTGGATACTTATTTGGAAGGAGCCAAATATATCAGAAATTTTACAATTAAAATTAAAGATGAAGTTCAATTGGATTTATTCCGTGAATTTAACGGCATTTCTAAATGCAGTGGCTGTATTTAATTCCAATAAGGAAAAGTAGGATATTTGCCAAAGAATCAAAGTGAAATTATCGCAAGAATGATTGATGCTGGGAAAAAGTTTATTGCAGTGCCGATTCCTTATGATGAGGAGATAGCTCTTAAAATTTACCTTGTAGATTGATTAATAAAAATTAAAAAGATGTACTGACAAAATGTATATTTTTGAGGGTAAAATAATATCAGATGATTAAAAAGTTAAATTAATTTAAAAATAGTACTATTATTTAATTGTCAAAAATAAAACAGAATAATTATGGGATTCAGATTGAGTGTAAAAGGGCAAGGAAAAATGAAATTTTTACTTGATAGGAAAGCATTCTGGATGTAAAATACATTTCTGAAACGCCTGACGACTCGAACGCAAAGAGCAACAGACTTGGGAGTAATCTTGGAAATTCGAGGAAAATACTAGCGCTGACAAGCGGAGATTCGAGAAGACGACACAAGAAAAGTTGCCTACAATGGTCTTTAGTACCGTCAGAAGCAGCGACGCCTACAGACAAGCCAGCCTTGAAATAATTTCAGCAGGACAGATGGTAAGAAAAATCGACATGACAAACGTATTTGTAGTTGATTATATTGAAGAATACGGAAATCAGGCTGGAACTGGAACTTTTTCACTAAAAATAAAACAGAAGAAGGAAAAAGTGAAGGAAGTGGCAATCGAAGGTGGATACACAACACAGGAATCCTAGATTAGCAAAATTAGAATTTTAGTTTAATACATAACAGAAATATAAAAACATTTTTGAACTTTGGAAAATTTTGTAAGTAAGTACATAAAAATAATCTCTTTTCCTAGAAAATACGCTAAGATAGAGATTATTTTTTATTTATATTCACATTTTTATTAAGAGCATACTTTCTAATTGCTTTTGCCACTCCATCGTTCACATTACTGTCAGTTCTGTGTTGACCGCCTTTTAGCACGCAAGTTCTGAGGCATTTTTCATTGCTAACGCTGTAGTTGGCATATTCAAACATTTCGATGTCATTATTTCCATCACCGATTGCCATCACTTCTTCCTGCTTTATCCCCAGCTTTTCTGCCAGTTTTTCAATCCTGTCCCTTTGTGATTGTCTTTGGCAGTATTTCATACGTATGACTGGCTCAGTACACTCACTTACCTGTCTTTTATTATATCTTCATATTTTGGAAAGTGCCATTTCTTCAGGATTTCCCAGAAACATTGCCTTTATCATTTTGTATTTTCCTCTTTTTGCCTCTTCAAGGCTTATTTTCAGTAATATCTGAAAAAGACAAATTTTACATCCTAATAAAGCTCATCTGTGGACTTTCTGCCAATATTAAAAATAATGCGCCTCGTCAACCAGTGTAAAATTTATATTATAGTCTTGAGAAAAAATTTATACAGATAATCAATGTCATCAGGAGTAAGTTCTGCCTAGCATCAATCAGCTCCCAGTCCTTTGTCTATGAATTGAGCATCCGTTATTCAAAACTAGCATATCCTTCCAAATCAAGTCTCATGAAGTCCAAGTTCCTCATAAAACGGCAGAATGCCGTACAAAGGTCTCATACAAAGCACTATTTTTATTCCGGCTCCTATTGCGTCGTGAATAGCTTTCTTTTTGCTGACTTGTCGATATGTTTTTCTCATTCTAGCAAGTTCCGTCCATATCAATCTGCAACAAGTTTTACCATTTTTCCATCCTTTCTTTTTATTATGCCCAAACCTTTAATATTCTAATAATACTAAATGCTGAAGATTAGGCAAAAATAATACAGCTTTTTACCCCTTTTTAGAGGCGGTTCTCACTATACTAGTATACCTTAATTTGAAAAATATTCAACCGTTATGCAAAAAGTGCTCATTGAATATTCAAGTCCCTGTTTTTAATAGACAAATATTGTAATAAATGGTGATAATAAACGAGTTTCAACAATTTTTAAACAACAAAATTTAGGAGGAGAAAAATAATTAGATAGAAGAAAAAATGTAATGCTCGTCATGACTTGCGATTATTTTTGATGATGACCTATTCAAGTCTTCTTGGAACACCTAGTTTTTAGCTATAAACTGAGCGTGTTTAGTGGATGAAAACAATCTAGCCACGAAGATATAAGGATCTGATTGTCAAAATAACTCAAATTGAAAGTGCAAACTAACAGGCGATTTACACGAACTGGAAAAAGATTGAAAAACGTAAGGAAAGGGAAAGTCGTAAGGACAGTACATTTTTAGCCTCTGAAAGAAAAATGAGATAACGATTTTTATGATAATTCTATTGAGCTCTCCATAAATACTGAAATAATAGTATAATGATGAAAATAATCTCAGAACCAGGGAATAGAAATCAAATATTTTTAAGTCCACATTTTTAATAAAAATATACGAAAGGAAAAATTAGAAAAATGTTATAGGAGAAAAATATTTGGTACATCAGATGAGAGAAATCATGCAAAAATTGGTAGACAAAATTAACGAGATTGAGCCACTTACTGAAAAAACTGATACGAACGAGCTTCAGCAAACGAGTTGAATTTAAAGAAAGATTAGAAAAGAAACGCTGACGATATATTAGTGGAGGTATTTGCACACAGTTAGGGGAAGCCTTCTAAAGACTTATGGGAGATGCGTCACTATGATGATGCGACTATTGGTGAATGATTCTTCATAGAAGGCTGTACGCAGAAATGAAGACAGGGGAAGAAAAACCTGATGGCAACACTTCCAATTTATCTGAACGCATTACCAGGTCAAAGTGGGTAGCATGTCGTAACGGTTAATGACTATCTTGCAAAACGGGATAGGGATATTATGGCAGGACTTTTTGAGTTTTTGGGACTGACTTCGAGTTGTTGTTGAGAATATTACACCAGAACAAAGAAAAGACGCACTTAAATTGTGATATTACTTACGGAACAAATAATGAATTTGGATTTGATTATTTGAGAGATAATATCGTGGTGAGAGCTGATGAGAAAGTGCGCGTGGACATAACTATGTTATTGTCGATGAGGTGGATTCCATCCTGATTGATGAGGCAAGAACTACGCTTAGTATTTCAGGAGCGACTGAAGAAACAACGGAATGAGTATAACACTTTTGCCGAAGTTGCAAAAGACTTAAAAGAAGCTACAAAACTGAGGAAATTAAAGATAGAAAAATACTGTAATTCTGATGAAGATTAGGGAAGATTATGAAGTTGATGAAAAATCCACACAGTTACAATTACTGATAAAGGAATTAAAAAATGTTGAAAAGAATGTTAAAAATTGATAATTTGTATTCGCCATGAATATGTAGAGCTTACTCACTTTTAACACAGGCATTGAAAGCAAAAGAATTATTTAAACTGGACAGGGATTATATTATAAATGATGACAATGAAGTTATTATAGTAGATGAGTTCACTGGGCGTCTTATGGAAGGAAGACGTTATTCAGATGGACTGCATCAGGCAATCGAAACAAAGGAAAAATTGGAAGTTGCCGGAGAAAACCAGACTCTTGCGACGATTACATTACAAAAACTATTTTAGAATGTATAAAAATTGTCAGGAATGACGGGTACTGCAAAAACAGAAGAAGACGAATTTAAAACAAATTTGCAGCTTAAAAGTTGTGTAGTTCCTACAAATAAACCTGTTGCCAGAGTAGATTTACCCGATGTTATTTATATGAATAAGAATGCAAAATATAAAAGCAATACAAGAAAAATAGAAGAACTTTACCAGAAAAGGGCAGACCAGTTCTTGTTGGCAGAAGCTCAATTCAGCATTCAGAAGAAGTATCTGCATTATTGAAAAAGCTAAAATACCACATGAAATATTAAATGCCAAGCATCATGAACGTGAAGCTGAAATAATTGCTCAAGCAGGGCGTTTTCAAAACAGTAACAATTGCAACAAATATGGCAGGACGTGGAACGGATATTAAACTTGGGGGATGCAGAGTCGTTTGCTACAAAAGTTGCCGTAAAAGGAACTCCCTGAATACGAAGATGTCTACAGAGCATACGTAAGGGAATGTGAAGAGGACAAGAAAAAGTTATCGCCGCCGGTGGATTGTTCATTCTTGGAACGGAACGGCATGAAAGCAGACGTATCGATAATCAGTTAAGAGGGCGTGCCGCTACAAGGAGATCCTGGAACATCAGAATTTTACTTGTCATTAGACGACGATCTTATGAGACTTTTTGGTGGAGACAGACTTAAAACAATGATGAAAATGCTAAAAATCGATGAAGATGAGGAAATTAGACATAAACAAATTAGTAAATCAGTGGAAAAATGCTCAAAAACGTGTGAAAGCAGAAACTTTCATCAAGAAAAAGCCTTATTGAGTATGATGATGTAAACAATACTCAAAGAGAAGTTGTTTACGAGCAAAGGGATGCTATCACTGAAAAATGAAAACTTGAAAGAGTTAATTACAAATATGATCTCAGATACTGTAGATGACATCGTAAATTCAGCCTATGGTAGGTGAAGGAAAATGGTGAAAAGGATTTTGACCTTCTATCAGACAAGCTTATGGAAACATTTGAATATAAAAATTTCAGAAGATTTACAAAAATTCAAATGCAGAAGAAATTTCAAATAAGGTTTATGAAGATTTAGTAAGAATTTATGATGAAAAAGAAGAGGCAATTGGAGAAGAAATATTTAGAAGAATTGAAAGATACATCATGCTGGAAGTGCTGGATTCTAAATGGCGACAACATTTGAAGGATTTAACAGAACTGCGTGAAGCGATAAGACTACGTTCTTATGGACAAAGAAATCCTATTCATGATTATAAAATCGTAGCTTATGAAATTTACAATGAAATGATTGACGCAATAAAAACGTGAAACAAGTTCATTTTATCTTAAAATTAAGAGTTCGTAGTGAAGAAGATACAAACAACTTGACTCATGAAGAAGTTTCAAAATGTAAGATATGAACACGAAGAAAACCAAATGATAGGTGATGATGTTTCAGATAGAACACTCAAATGAATCACATCGTCCGCTTTCAAGAGAAAGAAGAGAACGTAAAGAAGAAATGTTTAATTTTTGAAAAATCAAAACTTTATCGATTTATATTTTACAATAATAAATAAACATATAAAAAGAGTCGCTTAATTGCGACTCAATTTTTTAAACAAAATTCTTATAAATTTACGCTTTTTCAGCCATCATATCCTTAACTTTCATAAGCCTTGTGATGCTTGATCTTTCATTTTCATCAAGTTTCATCTGAATATAACGGATTGTTTCTTCAAGCTGTGGAATCGTCATATATTCCAGTGCATTTACACGCCGTCTTGTTTTTTCCACTTCATCTGCCATAAGCTGACATGCCTTTTCGATTTCTGCCAGTTCCAGCAAGTCTTTTCATTACTCGATTCAAGCCATCAACAGCATCATCCAAATCAGCAGATGTTTGAGCATATCCATAAGGATAAGATACTTCTGCATTTTTCCATATCTCTATTAAAAGTCATTGTTGGCACAATTACACTCATTACATTTTTAGTTTTTATATTTGCAAAAAGTTTATCTTCCGAATATGCGATAGCATTTTCAAGCATTTCATCAGACATTACACCTCTTGCAAGTAAAAATCCTTTAAATGAATTTTGTACTTTTCCTTCCACTTCTTCACGTAATTTTCTATTTCTGTTTTATTAAAATAATAAATTGACGCATAAGTTCATCTTGCTTGTCCTTTCAACAGTTTATGTCCACTTTTAGCAGTTTTTAGACGTATCTTTAAACGGCTCAGCTCCATTCTTGTAGGATTTACATTTAATCTTGCCATAGTCTATTCATCTCCTGCAGGCAAATATTTTTCCAAATATTCAGTCTCTAATTCTTTTCAACTCTGTTCTTGGTAATATTTTTAGTAAATCCCATCCTAAATTTAAAGTGTCTTCAATAGTTCTGTTATTGTCAAACCCCTGAGCTACATATTGTTCCTCAAATGCAGTTGTAAATTTAACAAACGCCTTATCAGTTTCAGACAATGCTGATTCCCCTAGGATTACAGCCAGCTCCTTCGCTTCCTTACCAGTTGCATAAGCCGCAAATAATTGGTTCATTGTATCTGCATGATCTTCTCTAGTTTTTTTCCTTTTTCCAATCCCTTTATCCTTCAATCATTTTGAAAGTGATGGTAAAACATTTATTGGAGGCATTAAGTTCTGTTTGTATAAATCTCTTGATAAGATTATTTGCCCCTCTGTAATATATCCAGTCAAATCTGGAATTGGGTGAGTTTTATCATCTTCAGGCATTGTCAAAATTGGTATTTGCGTAATTGAACCTTCACGCCCTTTAATTCTTCCTGCTCTTTCGTAAATTGTAGATAAGTCAGTATACAAGTATCCAGGATATCCTCTTCTTCCAGGAACTTCTTTTCTTGCTGCCGAAACTTCCCTTAACGCTTCACAATAATTAGTCAAGTCAGTCAAAATTACAAGTACATGCATTCCTTTTTCAAATGCCAAGTATTCTGCACAAGTAAGTGCCATTTTTGGTGTAGACAGACGCTCAATTGCAGGATCGTTAGCCAAATTCATAAACAATACTGCCCTATCTATTGCTCCAGTTTTTTTATAAAGTCTTCCGTAAACGTCTGAGCTTCTTCAAATGTAATTCCAATCGCTCCAAATACTACCGCAAATTTTTGAATCTGTTCCCCAAAACTTTTGCCTGTCTTGCGATTTGAAGACTAGTTCTGCATGTGGAAGCCCTGAACCAGAGAAAATTGGTAATTTTTGCCCTCTAACAAGGGTATTTAAGCCGTCAATCGCAGAAACTCCTGTTTGAATAAATTCTGACGGATAATCACGCGCAACTGGATTTATAGCTGTTCCATTTATATCCAATGTCTTTTTCAGGAATTATTTTGGTCCATTATCTTTGGCCGTCCCAATCCATCAAATACACGCCCTATCATATCTTCTGATACTCCAAGCGACAAAGGGTCTACCCAAAAATCTTACTTTTTGAATCCTTTAAATTAATTCCAGCTGAATTTTTCAAATAACTGTACTACCGCTTTATCGCCATTTACTTCAAGCACACGTCCACGACGAAGCTCACCATTTTGTGTTTCAATTTCAACAAGTTCCTCGTATTTTATTCCTTCAACACCTTCAACAACCATCAACGGCCCTACTATTTCCTTGATAGTTTTGTATTCCTTAAGCATTTGCTACACCTCCTTTATTTACAAGTTCATCAATTTCTTTTTCCAATTTCTTTTTGCTATTTCTTCAATTTTTACCCTAACTCTGCCTCAGGTAAATATTTTTGCTCTTGCAATTCTTTCTCTTACAGGCATTGCAACGATTTCATTTAAATAAGCTCCATTTTCAAGCCCTCTTAATCCCTCATCATAGAATTTCAATACTATATCAAGCATTTTATCCTGTTTTTCAAGCGAAGTATAAGTATCTGACTCCATAAACGCATTTTGTTGCAAGTAATCTTCCTTATTGATTTTGCAATTTCCAGTTTAAGCTGATCTTTTTCTGACAAAGTATCCTTACCAACCAGTCTAACAATTTCCTGTAGACTGTTTTCTTCTTGTAATAATGAAATTGCACGTGCTCTATTTTTAGAAAATTTAGGTCCTACATTCTGATCCATCCAGTTATCAACTTTTCCTTGATACAATGAGTATGAATTTAACCAGTTAATTGCTGGGAAATGACGTCTATACGCTAGATTTGCATCTAATCCCCAGAATACCTTAACAATACGAAGTGTAGCCTGAGATACTGGCTCTGAAATATCTCCACCTGGAGGAGAAACTGCTCCGATAACTGTTAATGCTCCTTCTCTTCCATCTTTTCCAAGACAGATTACTTTTCCTGCTCTTTCATAAAACTCTGCAGCTCTTGAACCTAGATAAGCAGGGTATCCTTCATCTCCTGGCATTTCTTCAAGCCGTCCAGACATTTCCCTAAGAGCTTCTGCCCATCTTGAAGTAGAATCCGCCATTATTGCCACTGAATATCCCATATCCCTAAAATATTCTGCAATTGTGATTCCAGTATAAATACTAGCTTCTCTGGCTGCAACTGGCATATTTGAAGTATTTGCTATAAGCAGTTCTTTTCATTAGTGATTGTCCTGCTTTTTGGATCTATTATTTCTGGAAATTCCATAAGAACATCTGTCATCTCATTTCCACGTTCTCCACATCCTACATAAACTATAATTTCAGCATCTGCCCATTTAGCCATTTGGTGCTGCACAACTGTTTTTCCAGATCCAAAAGGTCCTGGCACACATGCAGTCCCACCTTTAGTTACAGGAAAGAATGTGTCAATTACTCTTTGTCCTGTAATTAATGGAGCTTCCGGGTTTAATTTTTGTTTATATTTTCTTCCACGTCTTACTGACCATTTTTGCATCATTTGAACTTCTACCATTCACCTTTTTCTGTTTCGATAACCAAGTTGTATCAACTACTGTGTAGCTTCCACTTTTAATAGTTTTCAAAGTTCCTTTAATTCCTGCTGGAACCATAATTTTATGGCTTACAACTGAAGTTTCCTGAACAGTTCCAAGAATATCTCCAGTTTCAACTTCTGCTCCAGTAGATAAAACAGGGCTCAAATTCTATTTTTATCTCTGTTTAAAGGATTTACTTCTACCCCTTTATCCAAAAAATCTCCTGCTATTTCTGATATTCCTTTAGTGGACGTTGAATTCCATCAAACATCGCTCAATAAGCCCTAGGTCCCTAATTCAACACTCAAAGGCCTCCTGTTGTAAAACCTCTTCTCCTGGATCAATTCCAGATGTTTCTTCATATACTTGAATCAGATGCCTGGTCGCCTCTCATTTCAATAATTTCACCTATCAACTTTTTCTCTGAAACTCTACCACGTCATATCATTGGCATTTTCCATACCTTCTTGCAACAACAAGAGGTCCAGATACTTTTTATTATTCTTCCTGTTTTCAATGAATTTTCTCCTTTCATCTAAAAATATAATAGATCCTATCGCTTTTTTTCAACGTACTCATCTCATCTTTTTAAGCCCCTATCCCCAGACTTCCTTGATTATTCGGAATCAAAATAACAGCTGGAAGCACTTCACTTGCTGTATCTTTCAACAGTACTTTTCTAACCATAGCTGAACTTGCTCTGTTACAAAGATAATACCATAGTTATTACTGCCATTTCATCTATTGTACTTTTTGCCTCTTCCTTTGTAATAATTGGATACACGTCAATTCCCAATGCCTTTAAAATGATAAAAATAGAATCTTTATCTCCAACTACACCTATTTTATGCATAAGTTTCACGCAACCTTTCTCTTATTTTATCCGAACTTATATTGTTTATCTTGCTTACCATTATCATTCTTACTGCATTAATTTACGCTCTTTTTGCAACTAGATATGTAAATAACGGCTCTGGTCCAAATACAACATATTTTGACTCTTTATTTCAATTCCATCAAGTAATTATCAGAAATTTTTCAAGTTCTGATAATCTTTTTGTTTCATTAAACACTTCTAGTCCTTTTTGTCAGATATATTCTAATTTTTCCTTCTTGAACTTATTCAAAATAGTATCTGTATTGTCATTTATTGACTCAATAATTTTTATTTTTGAAATTGTTCCACCTTCAAAAATAACAGTTTCCAAAAATCTTGCATCACGATTTTGTTTTTCACTCTAAAATAAAGTTATCATGTTTTGAAAATCAATCAGTCCTTCAACATAATCAGTAACAACTTTTACATCAATTTCTTTTGCCAGTCTTGATAAATTTTTAAAATAATGTTTATCTACGAGTATGTCAATTCTTTTAGTGATTATGATTTTTCTTCAAAGTCCTTCTGATACTTCATTAATTGCATCCAGAATTTCCTGTGGCAAATCATGACTTTGCAAATTCAAATTTTGTCTTAAATTTTTCCCAGCATCAATCGTCCCAGCCTGCATAAGCAAACTTGAAAAATCTTTTTCCTGTTATTTTACTTTTTAACACTTTAGATTATGATAATCATATTTAAAGAGATAAAATATCAACAATTGCAGTATTTTTAACCATACTTTCTTACAATGGAAAAACACGCTCTGTTTCTCTTTTCAGTATTGTTTCATAATCTTGACTGCCTGAATATCAGCCATATCTTGAGAATATTCCGTTTCTCCCAATAATTTTAGCACTTCTTCGGGAGTTTCGGCTTCTATCATACGTTCCAGCCTATTTCTAGTCAAAAGCCTCTTTTCAAAGTACTCTAATAGTTACGACACTTTGTCCGTAATCCATTCTATCCATTTTTCTCCCTTGTTTACAAATTCCAGTTAATTATAAAATTTATTTTGTAAAAGAAAAATATAAAACTTAAATTTCATAAATTTTGTTACATTATGAAAAAAGTTTGAAATTTCAACTTCCAGTTCATCTCTCATAAAATCTAGTTTCACTTCAAAAGTGTAATTTTCCTGAATTCCCATTTCTTCAATAATAAATCCTGAAGTTACAAACTCATTTTCCTTAACTTTTTGCACTTTGGAAATTCTTTTTACTTTTTTACAAATTCTACAATTAGTTCTTTTCCTGTTATAGATTTTTATCAATATTTTTGATTCAAATAATTAATATATTCCTTTCATTCATATTAACAAGTTTTGCTTTTTAATTTTATCTATAACTTTGTCAATTACTGTCTGTTTTTGCTTTTAATTTTTCATTTCTAGCCTTTAAATTTGCACTTGACTTAATTCTGTCAGAAAGCAGTTCACGCTCTCTTCTTGCATTTTCAAGTAATGTTTTGTTTTTGCAATAGCTTTTTATTTCCAAATCGTATTTTTGCTTTTGCTTTTTCCTCTGCACTTTTTACAATTTTGTCTGCTTCCTTCCTTTTAGCATCATTTAATATTTTTGATGTTAAATTATTTAAATTAGACATATTCACTCCTTATCATATTTAAGGTATAAATCCCTTTTTAAAATTAGAATCTTCCTATTAGCATAATTGATACAACGAATGCCAATAATGCATAAGTTTCAACCATTACTGAGTAAATAATACCTTTTTGTATTTTTGTTCTTCATTTTTGCAAGCAAGCTAATACCAGACGCAGCAACTCTTCCTTGTGCGATTGCCGAACCATAACCTGCAATTGCGATTGGTACAAGCTCATTAAAATTCCTAATCCAGTTTGTAAAGTCATTTCAGGTTTTAATTTTCCTAACACCATAAGTCCCGATAACGAATCCATATAACCCCTGGTTCCTGGTAATAATTGCAATACTAACGATTTACCAAATTTTTCAGGTTCCTCACCATAAGTCCAGTAGCTACTTCCCCAACGATACCTACACCTTTTGCAGATCCATACCTGCTAATAATGTCACGCACTACGCACCTAATGTCGCCATTACGATTCTCCATTTTTGTACTAAAATTGTGAAAAATTCATTTTATTTCCTCCTAATTTTTCTATTTTATTTGTTAAAACATTTTTACTAAACTTAAAATTATAAAAATTAATCATCAAGATTTATATATTTATTTTCTGTTCTAAAAATCTTTAAATGGTTTTCCTCCACCTTCATAAAATTTTTCCAAAATACTCTACATACATAAGTCTTGAAGTATGAACATAAGCACCTAAGAAAGATAAGAACATATTAAATAAGTGTCCTGCTATCAGTATTACTGGAATAAATATCATTCCAACCCAGCTTCCGCTAATCATTCCAGCAATCATATTTATAGCCGAAGCAATAAATCCACCAGAAAGTCCTAAAGCCATAAGTCTTGAATATGATACGAAATCTCCTACATAACTTGAAATTCCATAAAGGCTGTAAAGTCCGCCACCTAATTTTGCACCTACTCCTTTAGCTTCACGTCCACCAGTAAGCACAATTCCAGCCATTCCAGCAATCATTACCCACATTGACACGTTTGCCACAACTGCTGATAAATTCATTAACTTGAATATTAAGAATAACATTCCGCCAATAAGAGCCATATACCAAAACAATACATCATAAACTGCTTCCAATGATTTACCATCTCTAATTAACATATACGCTTTTATTGCCAATCCAACAAATATATGAGACTACACCAAATAAAAATTGAACCTATCAATAAATCAGTATATATTGTGACGCTGGATCTACCAATCTCCACATTCCTGGAATTGTCGCTCCAAAATATGAACCATATAAAAGTCCCCCAGAAAATAACAGAAAAACTGAAATAAAAAGAAAAACTTGATAGATTTTCTCATTTGAGAACTTAAATTCACTTACTTTTAAAAACAAAACATTGTTGCAAGCAGTAAACACAAGCCCATAACCTACATCTGCTCCCATCATTCCAAAAATAAGATATAAAAACAGTGTAAACAGTGGGGTTAGGGTCAATTTCATTATATCTTGGATATGCATACATTCCAGTCAAATTTTCATCATACTTGCAACTTTTCCATACAGCTAATAGGCACTGTCGCATCATCCCTATCCGCATCTGTGAATGTCAAGTAATAATTATCTCAGCCTCATCTTTTATCACTTTCTCAAATTCACTTACTTTTTCCGTTGGAATCCATCCTTTTTATCAAAAATAGTATTTTCAGTTTCTGTGCTAATTTTTCTGATTCAACACATTCTTAACTTTTTATTTCTGCATATATTCGTAAACTGCCTGTGAAATCAGTTAAGTCTTCACTATAAGTTTTAATTTGAGCTTTTCAGTCTTCGTTTTTCCTTTTTCTAACTCTGAAATTTCCTTTTTGCAGTCCATTTTTTGTAATCTTGTGGAACTGCATCAATGTCAAGATTTTCCACTGTAAAACTGCTATTTCTAAAAACTTCAGTCAACTTTTCCTTTTCACTTTCATCAATACTTGATACAAGATAATACACTTCATCTTTTACTATTTTCAGCTCTTCATAATAAGTTTTATCAAGCTCGATACCATCAATCAAAGGTTCCTTTTAACTTTATCGGCACTGTACCTAAAAATGTATTTACTTTTTCAAGTTCTTTAATTCTTTAGGATTTACATCTAGTCGTTCCTACAAATCAATTTCATCATAACGATGTATTTTTAGAAATTTCGATTTTTGTTTGTGAATATTGTGTTCAATTTTATTCAGTTCTGAAGAAACTTTCTTCCAGATCATAACTCAATGCTTTTTGCCAATTCATCAAATGTATAATTTTCATTTCCATGAATAACATCTCTTAAACGTGTTTTTTCTTTTCATCATATAATAAGAGAAATTGCATGCTAACTGATAAAGACGTTCATCAGTATGTATCAGCTCTTCATTATTTACATATTTAGTAACACCTCAACAGCATCTTTACTAAGTTCCTCATTTTCATCATGCAACTCAATATCTACAAAACTTTACTTCTTTAAATTTTGAAGTTTCTTCTAATACTTTAGCTCTTTGTTCTGCGAAAACAACTAAATCAAATTTGCTCATTTTAACTATTGCCATTATTTCACAATCCTCTCTGCTAATAAATTAACAACTTCATCTATTTTCTTTCCATCAATTTCAAGAATTTTGTTTATATTCTTCTTCACTGCTCAAAGAGATTTTACTCTCAGCAACATCAATTGACTGTCTTTTTCACTTTCTACTTCAAGATTTGTCTCAGAAATTATTTTATCGCCGTCATCTTTTATTTTCTGCTCAATATTTTTCAAAATATCTTTCGCCTTTTCATTTCGCATCAGCAATAATCCTATCTGACTCACTTTCAGCATCTTTTATTTTTGTAAAACTTCTTTTTGCCAAGATATAACCTCCTTCAAAATTTATTTTTACTATTTATCTTTTAATTATTTTATATATATAATTTTTCAAAAAATAAATTGACTGATTGGTCATTATATTATTATGTTACCAATTTTTTGGTATTGTCAAGAATTTTTCTTTTCCTTAATTTACAGCGTACCACTTTAAAATCAAAATTCAAAAGATATAATTTTTACTCAATTTTAGATTAATGTAATTTTTATTAGTTTGATTTTTGATTTGAATACACTTTACTTTATTATAAAATAATATATAACACTCTTATATTTATGCTATATATTTTCTCTTTTTGCTATTTATTTAAATTTATACGTTGGATCATTTGGAACAGTAAATCCTGTTCCCTTGCCCTTCTTCTTCCATAGTTTTTCAAATCGTTATTGCTTATAAATTCGTATCAATTCTTCTAAATCTCTTAATTGAATTAATTCTTTTTCCCTTATAGTCTTTTACTTTTCCCCAGTCAGAAACATCATATAAAACAAATGCTCTCAATAAAGCTACTGCCGTTACGATAGTAACATAAAAACATAACTATTTTATAGTTTTTATTAAGTCCAGCTGTCCTGAAAGTTGTCTTCTACTCTTTAGAATCTATTTCTTTCTCTTTTGCATCCTGATGGATCTTTGCTGAATTTGTGATTTTTGGAACATCAAGTATTTCATTTGCATTTTTTATTTTTGAAACACCATTCATAACTTCTATTCACTCCTTTCAAAAATTCTCAATTTTGCTGAATGTGCCCGATTATTTTCTGCTAACTCTAATTCTTTAGCAACAATCGGTTTTTTTGTAATTACCTTTCCCAGACTCTGTTTGCCACATACACAAATTGGATATCTGGTGGACAAGTACAGGATTTTCATATTCACGAAACTTTTCTTTTACAATTCTATCTTCCAGTGAATGAAAAGTAATCACTAAAAAGTTTCCATTTTTTACCAAGCAGCTTTACTGCCTTTTATCCAACGTCTCACTTAATATTTCAAGCTCCTTATTTACAAAAATCCTAATAGCTTGAAATGTTCTTTTGGCAGGATGCCGCTTCATACTTTTTCCTATTGATTTTATTACAATATCAGCAAGTTCCGTCGTAGTTTTCGATTGCCTTAATTTTTCTATATTCTACGATGCAATTTTTCTAGATTTTTGGCTCTTCACCATACTTATAAATAATGTCAGCTAGTTCCTTTTCTGAAAAATTATTAATAACTTCATAAGCACTTATTTTTTAGTTACTGTCCATTCGCATATCTAACCTTGCCTCGAACCTATATGAAAAACCTCTTTTGGCATTATCCAATTGATTTGAGGAAACTCCTATATCCATAAGTATTCGATCCACTTTTTCAAAGCCTGCAAGATAAACAGCAGTATCAATATTTCTAAAATTATCCTGAAATATCTGAAGTTTATTTCCATATTTTTCAAAGCCTTTTTATGCAAATTCAATAGCTTGTACATCCTGATCAATTGCAACAACTTTTGAGTTTTTAGAAGAATTTTCTAAAATACCTTCCGTATGCCCGCCGCCGCCAAGAGTACAGTCAACATAAACTGCATCTTTATCTGTTATTATATTGTCCATCACTTCATCAAACAGCACAGGCTTATGGTATTCATAAAATTCTCCTTTCTTAAAAAGTTTTTAATTGTAAATTTTAATATTTTTACAAAACTCACTTTAAAATCAATTTCAAAGTTTTAACATATTTAAATATAAGCATATATTAATAGTTTGTAATCTTGTTAATTATCAAAGTCATTTTTATTTCTTTCATAATTACTGAAACATTTTAGCATACTTTTTCTTATTTTTTCCATATAAGTTTTTAAAAATTTAAACTGATTTTACAAATTTATTTACAAACAATCTCATCAGCAATTCTTTCTGCCTCTGCCCAAAAGTTTCACTAATAATTTCAAAGCAAAATCCAGAGCAGTTCCGCACTTCTGCAGCGTAATAATATTGCTCATCTTTAACAGCCGTCTCGTGTCCCAAAGATTGGGTTACCTTTTACCAGATCCTCTTCGCAAGCTGGAAAGCAAACCGCCTTTTTCCTTCTAAAATTCCTAAACTTGACAATACCGTCAGTTGCCGCGCATAGTAGCAACTTTTTATTTTCATCGTCTTTTGAAAACTCTACACATTTTATCAACCGTGTCTGTGAATCAAAATAATTTTCTAAATCCAGATCCTCAGGCAATATCAGCATATCGTATTCTGAAAAATCAATCTCTTTAATTACTTTATCCGCCAATACTAGCTTTTCTCGCACTTTCACAAGATTATCTTTTCAGTAATAGATACTGTATCCACAGTAATTCCTAGCCCTTTGCAACAAATCAATCGAGTGTAATCGCCTCAATTTCTTCAAATCCATTTTGCTATACTGCCACTTTGCTTTTTCATATACTTTTTCAACTCTAGTAAAATTATAAAATCAGGTTTAAAGGCTAATATTTAGACTGCCGAATATCTAATTTCTAATCGTTTATCAAAACGATCCTGAGGGGCAAAAAGGCTAACAAAGCTATTATTACCCTTTTTAAATTATAATTTTGCTATAACATCTTCAGGTGTATCTTGTTGTAGATTAAAGTCTCTAAATTTTGTGCGTCTGCATAATTACTGTTTCTAATTATTTTTCTAACAGTCCAATCCGATGAAGCACTCATACTGAATGAATCAAGACCCATTCCTAGCAATAACTTTAGTTGCTCTCTTATCTCCACAAATTCTCACACATACTAACACTTTATATTTGCATCCATGCTTGCGTATCAATTACTTTTTGAATAGCTTCCAATACCACTGAGAGTTAAATGAGTTGTATAAGTTTTGCAACCATTTCATTTCTCTATCTCACAACAGGAAATATTGTGTCAAAGTCATTAGTTCCAATTGAGAAGTCAACTTCTTTTGCAAAGTTTGTATAGTAATAATAGCTGTTGAAGAGTTTTCAACCATTATTCCCTACTTTTTATGTTTCTATCATAAATTTTTCCGATTTCATCAAAGTTCTTTTTACATTCTTCCAAGATAGCATTTGCTTTTTCTGATTTCATTAACTGAACTTATCATTGGATACATAATTTTTAATTTGTCCATATTGAGACATGCTCTTAAAATCGCTTTTAACTGAGTTTTGAACATATCTTTTGATTTTCCAACGAAAATTCTGATTGCTCTATATCCTAAGAATGGATTTAATTCTTTTGGCAAGTCTAAATATGGTAACTCTTTATCTCCACCAATATCCATTGTTCTAATTGTTACGGGTTTTCCCTTGCATTTTTCCAGCAACTACTCTGTATGCTTCATATTGTTCCTTCTTCAGTTGGGAAATGATCAGAATTCATAAATAAAAATTCAGTTCTATACAATCCAATTCAGTTGCTCCTGATTCAATTACAGCGTCAACATCATTAGGGCTTTAATATTTCCCCAAATATCAACTTTTTCTTCATCCAGTAGTAACGCATCTTCGTGAATTAATTTTTCTCAATTCTTCTTTTCAACTCTTAATCTTCTTGTTTTTAATGTATTCATTTCACCAAGCTCTTCAGATCGTTCTAGGAATAATTCCCCTGTTTCTCCATCCATAATAATAACTTCTCCGTCTTTTACTTCACCTAATATTCCTTTACTCCAACTACTGCCGGTAATTCAAGCGATCTTGCCATGATTGCAGAGTGAGCTGTTTTTCCTCCAACTTCTGTAATAAATCGATACAGTTTTCCAAATCTAATTGTAGCAGTATCCAGATGAGTGTCAAGTCTTCAGTTACAACAATTGTTCCTGGCGCTAGATTACTCAAATCGTGAATTTTCATTCCCAATAAGTTTTTAAGCCATCTTTTTCCTATATCTTTTAAATCAGCAGCTCTTTCTCTCAAATAAGGATCATCTAATTGTGAAATCATATCACAATACTCATCATTCCATCGTGTAATGCTTTTTGCGACTAGACCCTTCTCTCTTTAATTTTACCTTCAACTTCCATAATCAAATCTTCATCTTCAAGAAGCATAATATGACCATCGAAAAATTGCTGCTTTATCTTCTCCCATTTTTCTTTTACTTTTTCTCTGATTGCAATTAATTGGGTTTCGATTGTTTTTCAATCCATCTTTCAATTTTTGCTAACTCTAGCTTCAATTGTTGAACCTTCTCTCTTTAATTTCTGAATAACAATTTCCTCTGCGATAAAAAGTAATACTTTACCTATAGATACTCCTTCTGAGCACCAATTCCTGTCATTCTTTTCATTGTTTCTCCTCTTATATAATTTTTTATTACAAACCAAAATTTAGTTAATAAAGACTATCTTTTTGAAACTCAACATTTCAATAATTGTATTTTTCCTATTAGCATATTATCTCTCAATAATTTCACTATTTCCCTTTTCCAAACTTTGTTGCCATATCCATAGGAGTTCCACCATGTTTATCAGTAATTGTCGAGTTAGCACCATATTGCTGACTAACATTTTTACAATTTGGACGTTAGCTTTCAAACGTAGCATCCTCGAGGTGTCCATCGTCTACAGTACTTCCATATTTACAAGTTTAGGATCTTTTTAGTAAAGCTTGTCCACCGCTTCAACATTTTTCATAATATGCGGCGGTTCCTAGTGTTGTCCTGTTAAAAATCGGATGTTTTCATATAAATTTGCTCCAGTTTTCAATTAGAAGTTTTAAAATTTCATGATTTTTGGCCTCAATAGCAATAACAATTGGAGTATATCCATCTTGACTCTTTGGCATTTACATCAACCAACTCACTATCCCTTCATATATGAGTTTCTTATCAGATTAACTCCGTATACCCTTCTCTGTTTACTATATCTATCTGTCTATTCTGTCTATTACAGTAATATTTGTCCTTGTTAGCAAGATAAAAACGTACAATTTTATTATATGCCTCTAGATAGAATCCAGTACCTAATTTTATACGTTTTTCTGAGTATTTTTCTCTTATTCTGTCAACAAGTTTTCTCCATTATTATATTTAAAAGCTTAGCGAGAACGATGCTTTGACTAAAACATAATCGAAATGAGCAAAACACCTTATTTCTATAAAAATTTATTCATTTTTAATACCTCACTACGTAATATTATACCATATGATTTTTAAAAGTGCAAATATTTTTCAAATTTTTCTTTAATCTTTACATTCGAACTTTCTTATTAAAATTACTTTACATTTCTCATCTCAAAATTTAATAAATTATAACTTAAAAATAATAGTTATGAAACTTTTAATCCATAACTATCAGTCTTTATTTTAAATTTTTATTTTACTACTCTAAATCTATTTAGAAGTTCATCATATACTAATTCCAAAGCTCTTTTCTTTCTGTATTACCCTAATGCAGTTTCCCAAAACATTAAACGTTCTGTTTGTTCCTCTCTTTGAGTTTTGCAATCTCATCTTTTCATGTATTTTCCTGTTCTTCTTGCATCTACTTTCTCTTTTTCCTTTTCTGCGCAATTCTGATAAAAGTAAATCATAAATTTTTCTCATTTCTGTTTCCATAATTTACCTAATTTTGGTTGCATCATTCATATCTGCTGTAACTCCAAATTCAGAGCTGGCTGAAATCTTCTGCAACTTTCATTCTTTCTGTCGTTTCATTTTCATATTTCCTACAAACACAATCGCTCCTGCAAGAAAAGCATTCCTAATAATAATATTTTTCATAATAGTCTCCTTAATTAAAAATATATATATAATTCATTTATCGTATCTTTTGCCAGTTCTAAAAACTCTTGCCTTTGTCATCTCATATTCAGTTCCAGCTGCTCCAAACAAAGCCATTCTAGGTCCATCCTCTTCATCAGCTAATGCCTTTTTATAGCCGCTTTTCTACTTTTATCCATTTTCCTGTTCAGCTTTAAATTTTGACTTTTCTTTTGCTGGTAATCAAAAATCAAATCATAAACTTTGTTTAATTCCTTTTTCCCATTCAGCCTGTCAATTTATAGCTAGCATTTAGCATGCCATCTGTACTTCAGACTCCAAATCTGGCTGAAACTTTTTCTTCTACAACTTTCATTCTTCTGTCATTTCATCTTCATATTTCCTGCAAACACAATCGCTCCTGCAAGCAGCATTCCTAATAATAATATCATAATAGTCTCCTTAATTAAAATATATATTTTTATCACATTCATTTTATCATATCTTTTTGCTAGTTCCAAAACCCTTTCCTTTGTTATGCTCAGTCTTTCACTAGCAGCTAGCTCTCCAGCCATTTCTAGGTCCTTCTTCTTTAGTGTATTTATCATAACGCCTTTTGTACTTGACTTTCTCTATTTTTATACCATTTTGTTGTTCTGATTTAAATTTTTGTCTTTTTCCTTTGCTGGAAGTTTTTTAGAATCAAATCATAGACTTTATTCATTTCTTTTTCCCATTCTTTATCTAAGTCCAGTGAAGCATTAACCATATCAGCTCTTACTCCGCTATCCCATCAGTCTGTGCTTTTTCTTCCGCAGCTTTTCATTCTTTCTGTCAATTCATTTTCATAATTTTTCCTGCAAATGCAGTAGCTCCTATAAAAGTAATAATCCTGCTGTTAGTAATTTTCTCATTTTTATCAACTCCTATTTTTCTTATATTTTGTATTAAATCACAAACCTCTTTTTAGTCAACTTAATTTTCAATAAAATTCAGATATTAATTATATCCTGTTGGACAATAATCCTTTAATATATATGGATGAATTATATTTCCCGTCCTTATTAATTTTCAACCATTGTTTGAAGTTTTGTATCAAAAGTAAATCTTTCTGTCATCTCTAGTATCTTTAGATTCCATATTCAACGGTAAATCCATTTTTGTTACAGTTATAGTTCGTCCCATCCGTCATTATCCTCACCATGTAAATACCACTTTTCCATTTTTCTGAACAATTTCAAACAGTTGATCACACCAATATCCCTTTCACTTTATTCATATTAAAGTTTGTATCCACTGTTGCTTTTTGTTTTTTTCAGGCAGTTCAATAGAAAGTATCTGATCTGTATCATTTTTAGTAAGTGTTACTAAAAGTTTTCATTTTCGTATCATAAGCATAAGTTTCTTTTTCACATTTCATAATTTGCTGAAAATTTTCCATTTTTCTCAATACTATGAGGAACTGTTTCTGTTTTCATCAATGCTCATGTTTTTTGTCATATACCATTTTTCCATTTTTTCAAATATTTCAATCAATATTCTCGATATTTTTCCCCGCCACCTTCTCCAAATTATGTTTTCCATCTGTCGTAACTTTTTACTGCAAACGCTGGTATCTGCAGCTAACGCCATAATTAAAAATAATATTTTTTTCATAATTTTTACCTACTCTTTCTTTCCTAATATTTATAATTTTTCATTTTTAATCATAATTTATTTATACAATTTATAATAATCACGGTATAATTTATACATTTCAGGATTATCCTCAGGGAATCTTCTTAAAGTTTCAGGGATCATCAACTTTATCGTAGTTTTCATCACGTACAATACTAATTATTCTTTTCGTTTTTCTATTCAAAAATTACTGGATCTTTTAATTTTGTATCGTATCCAACACAGATATATTCATCACAGCACATCCTTAACTGCATCTGAAATTCGTGGTGGCTCATTTTTCATCTCCAGTATCAGAAGCGTAATCCCAGAACTGATACTTTCCATTTTTCAATTTTTATTTCTATTGAAGTATCATCAGCTGTTATCTCTTTTTCAGTAATATTTCCTCATACAATTTCCATCATTTGTAAAAAGGTAAATCATAACCTTTGTAACTAAATTCTTCTTCCGAAAATCCAATAACTCCCATTAAAAGCATAAGTGCCATAATAATCTTTTTTCATTTTCGTTTCCTCCACTGTATATTTTTATTCTTTTATCTATTTTTACACTAACAATATATCATAAGTTTTATTAAAGAAAAATGAGAGTTTTTCTTTTTACTTTTATTATCTAGTCTGCTTTTACTGTTTCATAAACTTTATTTTTATCTTTTTATTTCATATACATTTTTTTCATGATTATGTTTCATATCAAACTTGCATAATCAGCACCTGCTACAGAACCTTTACCTTTAAAATAAACATTTTCTTTCTTGCCTTTTGCATATTCCCAGTATCGCCATATGCACGAAACTCTATGGCTTTCTGCTTTTTCAAGTTTTTAAATGCACCTTCATCTGTGTCTAAGTAATAAACTATCGTATTTATTTATATATTTGTCATTATATGTCGATAAAGTATATGGATCAACCTTAGGAGCGTCTTTTATTTTTACAAGTTTATGATTTTTACAAATACATGCTGTCATCATCGTGATACAAGTTAGTTTTGATAGCTAACTGTGAGAGATTTTTCAATATCTACTTCCTTACTGTCTATCAGAGCTACACTTCCATCTTCCTCAACAATGTAAAATCCAGTTTTTATCTTCTATAAAGAAAAATTGTCAACTAATCTGCTTATTTTCTCAATGTTTTCATCTATACCTTTTCAATTTCTTGTTTTCATAATAAACATTGTTTTTATCTTTTGAATAATACTCATTTACTACAGAGCCAAAAATCATACGTTAATTCAAAATGTATTTTATCCATCCTCTATTTTTATCATTATAATAAATATTATTTTTATCCTTTGAGTAGTTATATTTATCTATTTTTTCAAAAGTGTCTTTATCAGCGCCTGATATTTTCTTTCCTCTAAAATAAATATTATTCTTGTCTTTTGAATATATGTTCTCATCTATTCTTTTTGAAATGGTAGATAAATCTACTCCGATTATTTTTCTATCTGAATAATAAATATTATTTTTATCTTTTGAATATAACTGATTTATCACTTCATATGTCTGTGGATCATATGGCAAATTTTTCCAGTGCCAACTTATCACTATCTCCATCCATACTGTAAAATGATACTGCAAATTCCATTTTTATCTTTTTAGATATCGACGTGCACTTCCGCTAATATTTATAATTTCAAAAGTAACTGGATCCAGCCCTTCTAATTTTTCCACCTCTATTTTCCCAAACATAAACTCCATTTTTATCTTTTTGAATATGTAGATCTATTTCCTGAAATGTTGCTTTATCTATTTTTATGTGCTTTTTTACAACTTTACATTTACCGCTAAAAGTCATAATTACAAATATTTTCAAAATTTTGTTTTTCATATCATCATTTCATCCTTTGTCAATTTTTAATTAATCTATAAATCTACAATTTTCTATTTTTAAATATATTTTTACTGTATCTTATCGTATCTTTTTGCCAGTTCCAAAGTTCTTTCTCTCTATTCAGCTTGCCCAGGCATTTCCATCCCTAAAAGCTCCTGATATTGTTCCGCCTTCTGATTCTTCGTAATTTTTTCGACATTCTTTTTCTACTTTCTTTTATCCATTCTTCCTGCTCTTTTTGTCAATTTTTCCTTTTTCACTTCAGATAATTTTGCTACAAAGCAATCCATAAACTTTTTCATTTCTGTTTCCATAGTTCTTCCTAATTTTTGAAACTGCATTATTCATATCTGCTGTCACTCCAGAATCCAAAGCTGGCTGAACTTCCTGAATATCCTCTATTCATTCTTTTTCAGACATTTGAGTCTTCATCACTTTTCATTTTTCCTGATTTTTGCAGACATTGTCAGCGAGACTTATCTTCCTGATTTATCATCAGTTTGTTTCCTCCTGATCATCTTTTTCGAGATTTTGAACATCCAATAACCCCCAGTTAACTATCAGCACTGCTACTAACATAATTTTTCATCATTTTATTCCACCTTCCTATTTATATTAGGTTCATCACTTTTTCATTTAACTATCAGTTTTTTAGTTTTTCTATATTTAAAGACTTAAATTTTTCAAATTTTCTTCATAAAATTTTTATCTTTATTTTCATACTTATCATTTATTTCCTTCAGTAGAATCGATATATTCATCTATCCATTCTTTACACTCATAATCATATCTCCCATATATTTAATATTATCTTTGAAATTTTTGATAATTACTGAAAAAAGTAATCAAAGTTTCTTTGTCATTCTTGTCTCAATATAAGCATCAGAATATATAATTGAAAATTCCGTCCTTCATAGTCATTTGTCAGTTCAGTTTCTTCAGGTTTTTGCCGCAAAATCTTTGCTATCCTCATGAATCAAATCCGTAGTTATAAACTCATAATTATAGTATTTTTGGCTCTCCTCTCAAAATACTCTATTGCCTTTTTCCCAACTTCAATTGCTTTTTATAATCTTTTATATTTGAAATAATGATAAAGTCCATCTATAACTTACAGGATCTTCAGGATAAAGTTTTTATTAATTGCTCTGATATTGCTTTTAAATTTTCATAATCTTGAAAATCTTCGCATCTTTTATAAGATTTTCATATCCTTTCTGAAATCTAGGATTTATTTCTATGACTTTTTGTAATAATTTATCGATGCAGAACGGTCATCCTAGTCAAATGCAATTTTTCCCAAAGCTGCTACCGCCAAATAATTTTTACTGTCCTCTTTAACAGCTTTATAAACATATCTTTTTCTGTTGCAACGGTATATCTCCGCTTAAAAGCTGTTTTATGGCTAATAAAAATGTTTCTATTGATTTTTATCAACTCCCGCCTTTTTGCATTCATTTCTCATTTCATTTTCCAGAATAGTAGTCAATTTTCTGCTATCTTTAACAGATGACGTCATATTCATCAACAGCTTTTCATAATCCAGTTTGTACTTTTCCAGTCTGATAAGCCGCATACGATATTACTCCAACCATTATTGTTAATACGCTATTTTCTTTGCCTTCTTTTTTGCATTTTCACTCCAGGCGCATTTCTACTACTCCTCTGTAAATACACTCTGCATATCTTAGGATCTAGACGTACCGCTCTGTTTAATTTGCTCACATCCGATACAACTATCTCACATATAGCATTTCTTTTCAAAGTCGCTTTACTCTACCATACACCTCATCTTGAGACTCTGTAATAACCTGTAATTCATATTTTCCTCACCTATCTTTTGTATCTTTAATGTCCGCATCTTCCGAATGAACTATTTCTGTTTATCAATCTTCATGCAGCTTTCCATCCGTGTACAAAGGTCAAATTCATTCCCTTCTGCAGCGTAATTTGTTGCCTCTATCAACAATGTTGCCATTAATAATATTTTTCATATAAATCTCTCCATCTTTATGATACTAGTATTCTATCATTAAATTATTGAGAACAGAATGAAATAAACTTTGTAATTTATTTTAGAGTAATTTATTTCCCTATATTAATATATTTTCTTTTTATTTTATAATAAATTCATAATATATTTATATATATTCAATACTACATGCATATACTATACAAGTAACTAGAAAATATGTAAAATTATACTAACTATTATTTAAACTAAACTCAAGAGTTATGATTATTCTTTTAAGTTTTATTCATGAAAATTTAGATAGAAAAATACAAAACTTGACATTGATGCTATTTCTTCTATCCTTTTAGTTCATTTTAATTATTTTTATGTATTCCATAAAACTCAGGTAATTTAAAATTACTCTTTTTCTTTTTATTTTTCCAGATTTTTACTTATTCTCATTTTCATCATCTGAATCACTCATCATTTTTAGAAGAATCATCTGAATTCTCATTATCGTCATCTTTAGTTTTTCTATTATCATCTGAATCTTTATCAAAATATCTATCTTGTTGGTTCAACATCCACTCAGTTTTCACTTATTAATTTTCTCTAACTAGCTTCTGCTAATTTTTCAGTATCACTTTTCAGTTTGAACGTATGTTTCAGCTTCTACTGTTTTATTTTCTTCGTTCTATTTGAAATTTTCAGATCTTTTCGTATATTCATCTTCCGAGACCTTGTTGAATACTTTCTTCTTTTACTTCAGTTCCTTTCAAAATATCTGTCAGCTTTTCTCCAGCTATAATTCTTCTAACTTCGTCTCGGTACAGTTTCTCTTTAATAACACTCAACAACCTGTTCAGGTTTTTCCCAATTATCCTGCAAATGTATTCAAAGTGTTAAAATACCTTCTGTTAAGAAATCTTCTTATTTCCAAATCGACCCTATGAACTAGTGTCATCCTTTTATTTGGAGTAAATGAATATTCATCATCTGAATTTTCAAAAGTTAATTGTCCTCTAATACTCATCAACACTTTCAACATAAGCTCTGTAACTTTGTAGCACTTTTATATCAGAATACGTACCTGTACTTTACATCTTCCAGTCCAATTTCTTCTGCCGCACGTCCTCCAAATAATACTTTTATTTCAGCTACACATTTTTGCTTGCCAGTTACTAATTTTTCTTCAGGAAGGAGGCATCATAAATCCACCTGCATCTCCTCTAGGAATTATTAACTTTTTATGAACAGGATCACCCTGGTGTCAGTTCAGTCATATAGCATGTCCAGCTTCGTGATAAGCCAGCAGTTTTTCTCTCAGGCTTTAATAATTTTACCTTTTTGCCCAAGTCCCATTCCAATTTTATCCACAGCCTCATCCAAATCAGCCATCTTATTGTGTCAGCTCTTCTTCACGCCAAATTGCTGCTTCATTTAATAATTTGCTAAATCGGCTCCAACAAATCGGGTTATCTTTTCAGCTATATCTTCTAATTTAACATCACTTGCCAATTTTGTTTCTGGAATGAACTTTTAATATTGCAATACGTCCTTGTAAACTCGGCGCATCGACAGTCACACGTCTCATCAAAACGTCCTGCACGCAATAATGCCGGATCACATACGTCTTCCTATTTCGTTGCTGCAGTACAATAACTTTTGTATCTGTTTTCAAAACGTCCATTTCAACTAGCAGCTGATTTAAAGTTTGTTCTTTTCATCATTACTTCCACTATTTTCCAACACTTCTTCTTCTCACGATAGCATCAATTTCATCTATAAAATAATTGATGGCTTGATTCTTTTGTTTTTCAAACAAATCTCTTACACGTGAAGCTCCAACTCCAACAAACATTTCCCTACAAACTCTGAACACTGAAATGCTAAGAGGATGCTCCTGACTCTCCAGCTGCCGCTTTTTGGTAAGCAACGTCTTATCCCAGTTCCCGTCTTCCTAGCAGAAGTACACCTTTTGGCACTCTAGCGCCAGCTGTGTATTTTCTCAGGATTTTTCAAGAAATCAACAACTTCCTCAGTTCTTCTTTTTGCTCCATCAACGCCTGCAACATACGTCAAACTTTTCACATCCTGGCTGATCAATCTTACTAACTCTTGATTTTCCAAAGCCGAAGATACTTTCATCTCTCCACCTTGAGAACCTCCAAACATCTGGCTGATAAGATCATAATTATGACCAATCGTAATAATCATTGGCAAGAAACTGACCCAATAGCAGAAGGAAGAAGTCCTCGCCAGAAGGTCGTGCAAATGAATTTACTTTAACATGTCTTTCTGTCCACCGCATTATAATGATAATCGGCCTCATTTCCGATTCGATCTGTTATGTAGTATAATATAGAACGTCTCCATCTTTCCTTTTACTTGCAGAAATTCAGTCTTTATCATCTCTCATCTATCTCAGTAAAATCTCCTTTGTGTCTTGCTTTACAAACACTCAGTGTAAGAGAATTTCTCTTTTATTTCCTGAAAAGTAAGTCTGTATATCACCAGTGAAGATAGCAATGTGAGTACGAACAAACAGTACCACAAAACAAAACAGAAAACCTGATGGCGATCTATACCATCATCCTGTCTGTTATTTCTTCTATGATTGTCTTTCGCAGTTCTTCCAGCGTTTTCTGTCATATCGTTTTATCTCTCTTTCTGCCATTTTTCTCTAATTAATAATACTACTGTTACTTTTCTAATGTCTTTTTAATATCATCTATGAACTTTTCTAGAAAATTTTTGAAAATTATATCTGAAACTGCTAGCATAATTTCTTACATCTTACTTTGATCTCTATTATTTCATTATTTCCATCCACCGTTTACAGCTTCATCACTTAATTTGCACGATAGGAACAGAACTCGTCCCATTTTCATAACCTTTTCATCAATCAGAAATGCTTTCTGCCGACCTCAAATATCAGCAAATTCTATCTCATCTTTCGATTTACTTGACAATGCTCCATCTACATTATTTCCATCAGTCGAAATCTGAAAATAGGTATAGTCCATATCTATCCTCTGCAAAATGAGTTTTCAAAATCCTTAATAGTTTTTATATAAAGCATTATCTTTGTAATTATACCACTCAATACTTTGATTTTCCTTAAAATTTTAATTTTATCAGAAAATCTTCTATCATCTTTTTATTGCTAATTCTAGATTTTTTTTTGTATTTTATTTGAAACAGCAACAATTTTAATTCCCTGCATGCATTTGCAAAAATCTTATTTTTACCAACGAAACTCTTTTGATCCTTTATTTTGCACCTTTCCATTTTCTGAAAACTTTCACAAATCTGTTCATCTTTTCTGAAATTTGATATTATTTTGTTTCAGAAATTGAATTAATTCATTCTTCTGATTTATATGCTTACAATTATGAAACC